>VFQQ010000140.1_pt1 | contig 187325 bp, 177 predicted proteins | sample 3512341 | NCBI WGS metagenome assembly VFQQ01 (sample SAMN10412373, study PRJNA504923) | tailings metagenome | isolation source: Relicate 2 Philex TSF1 revegetated site | place: Philippines: Tuba, Benguet | collected 2017-08-29 | reverse complement strand
GGACCCGACCCAGAGGAGAGAGGCATTCGGCATTGGGCATTCGGGGGGTGGGTTGGGGGAGGTCGGTGGGCTCGTCGCCCCAAGGGGGCGGAGTGGATGGGACTGGGGTCCAGAGGCGGGCTCGAAGACTCGCCGCGCCTCTGGCAACGGTCGTGCGCCCTGCGGGCGGGGAGGAGGATGTGCATCAAGGCCCGGAAGGATGCGCGGATGGGAAGGAAGGGAAGACGGGGCCTGGAAAGGCCCCGCCCCAGCAAGGCACGGACCCGACCCAGAGGAGAGAGGCATTCGGCATTGGGCATTCGGGGGGAGCGCCAGGATTCGCGACGAGGACGTCGCTCATCGTGGGCATACCTGCACCGCTGCGCGGTGCGCGGGTGTGGTGGGTGGCTGACCGGGGGTGCCGCTGCGCGGCGACCCCCGGCTACGGACCCGCGCGGCTCCGCCGCGGGGAGAGATCGGCGCGAACTCGCCGCGGGGAGCAACGGGAATTGCTCCGCCGCGGGGAAGAGGAGTGTGGATCAACGCACGGGGATGCGGGGGCGTGGATGGGAAGGGGAGGAAGACGGGGCCTGGAAAGGCCCCGCCCCATGAAGACATGAAGACAAGAAGGCATTGGGCATTGGGCATTGGGCATTCGTGATGAAGAACGGGCGCAGGTAAACGCCCCGGGCGAGTGGCCCGGGGCGGGTGTGTTTGACGCCGAATATCTAACGCCTAATGCCAAGTGCCGAACGCCGAATGCCGTCTACTTACGGGCAGGGGGAGCCGGCGACGACCTGGGCGAGGGCGTCGATGTCGTCCTGGTCGACGTTGCCGTCGCCGTTGAAGTCGGGGTCGAGGTTCGAGCAGGAGGGGTCGCCCGCGACGACCTGCGCGAGGCAGGCGATGTCGTCCTGATCGACGTTGCCGTCCTGGTTGAAGTCGGGCTCGCAGGAGGGACCGCCGGAGCCTCGGGTGACGATGACGTACTGGTTGCCGGGGATGGTGGAGAAGTCGATGAGGGTGGGTTCGCCGAGGTTGTCGAGCCCGCCGAGCCCGCCGATCCACTGGTTGGAGGCGAAGCCGAAGCCGTCGGAGAAGACGCCGCCGGCGACCTTGAGGGAGTCGCAGTTGTTGCAACCGATCTCGGAGAGGAGGATCTTGATTTCGATGCCGGTGGTGACGGCGGCGGCGCCGGCGACGGAGGAGGTGGTGACACCGGCGACGTTGTTGTTGTCGATGGAGACTTCGATCTGGTTGGCGAAGGAGGCCGGGGGTTCGAGGTCGATGTTGGGGAAGGGCGGGGGCTGGAGGAAGGCCCAGTCGGCGGTGAGGCGTGGCGGGGCGTCGGTCTGGAGCTGGAGGAGGGTGAAGTCCTGGTAGTTGGCGTAGGAGGCGGGGAAGTTGTTGGGATCGAAGGAGGCCTTGGAGCCGCCGTAGTTGGCGGAGTAGTCGGCGATGAAGCCGGAGTTGAGGAGCGGGCCGTTGGCGCGGAGGACGGCGACGTCGGTGTACATCTCGACGGGGTTGTTTCCGTTGGTGACGAACATGACGGCGTCGGCGAAGAAGTCGGAATCGAAGGTGAGGCCCGGGCCGGCGCCGGGGGTGCCGTTGCCGCCGAAGCCGAGGCGGTTGAGCCCGTTGAAGGAGAGGTCGATGTTGTCGGCGCGGAGGGTGTTCTGACCTTCGCTGGGGTCGGCGTCGAAGAAGAGGACGAGTTTGTTGAAGTTGGACTGGAGGTTTCCGGTGACGAGGAGGCGGAGGTAGTCGCCCTCGATGACGGCGTAGAGCCCGTTGATTTCGCTGCCGAAGGCGAGGTCACGGTCGGGGGTGGTCTGCGTGCCGCCGGAGCCTGGGACGCCGGCGGTGTTGGAGTTGTTGAAGCGGAGGACGAGGCCCGGGGGGAAGGTGCCGGCGGAGCCGCACTGGGTCATGCCGGGGTTACCGGCGTTGAGGCCCGAGGAGGTGCAGCCGACGAAGCCGCCGTTGCCGGGGGGCGAGGAGGGGATGGTGATCCAGTCGAGGTAGGTGGTGCCGCCGCCGTCGGTGTTGAAGGCGAGGAGTGCCTCGGGCTCGAAGCCATCGTCGAACTTGAAGCCGTCGCCGCTGGCGGGGGCGGACTCGCCCATGTTGTTGAGGAATCCGAATCCCCAGTTGGAGTTGCCGTTGAGGAGGCGGTTCTGGCCGCCGGGCTGGGCGTCGAACCAGACGGTGACGCGGTTTCCGCCGTGGAAGTTGCCGCCGATGAAGAGGTAGAGGATGTCGTCGGAGGAGTCGAGGGGCGTGCCATTGTCGTAGACGACGGCGTAGAGGTTGTTGAGTTCGGAGCCGTTGGCGGGCCCGGGCTGTCCGGTGCTGTTATCGCCGAAGCCGGTGAAGTTCTGCTGGACGGCGACGCGTCGACCGGCCCAGTAGCCGGCGAGCCCGCCGTCGAGTTCGCCGTCGAGGGTGGGCGGGGTGGAGGCGACCTGGGGGAAGATGGTGAGGAACTGGTTTCCCGGGAAGGCGGGGGAGGAGAGGTCGATCTGTCGCGCGTCGCCGAGGTTTGGGGAGTTGGAGGGGAGGGGATCGGCGCAGAGGAACTGGTTGGAGAGGAAGGAGGAGCCCCCGCCGCCGGAGAGGGTGACGAGGAGTTTGAGCCCGTTGGCGAGGTTGGGGTTGCCGAGGGCGGCGAGTGGGACGGCGATTTCGGCGCCGGTGGTGACGTTGGCGGGGTTGCCCGGCGCGGAGCCCTGGCCGGCGATGTTGTCGCCGAAGGCGGTGGGCGTGTCCTGGACCCAGAGGATGTTGCCCCAGTTCTCGCCCGGGGTGATCTTGCCGTCGACGACGAACTGTGCGTGGGCGAGCCCCGCGGAGCAGACGAGCATCGCGGCGGTGACACAGGAACGGACCTTCATTACTGCCTCCGTAAGAAACGCGCGCCGGGGTGTAAGACGCGGCGCGATGAACCGTGCGCCCACGCCGCGCGGGCACGGCCCGAGCGGCGGAGTGCGTGATCTCTCGTGGGGCAAGTGTAGCGGGAGGGGAGCGGGACTGGAACAAAAAAACGGTGGAAGTAGCGTGCTGGCGGGCGTTTGCGGGCGTGGCGAGAGATGGCATGGGGGAACCGCTGGGGGCCTGGACATGGAGGAGCGGGGAGGTGTCGGGTTCCGTACGGTTTCTGGCATGGTCGGCGGTCGCGCGGGGCGGGAGCGGCGTGGAGTGTGAAGATCGAGTTGCGGCGCAAAGGGGTGAACCGGGTCTTGACGGATACGAATGAGAGGCAGTAGGGTGGGGTGTTGGAGCGTGGCGTCCGCGGCGCGGGCGCGTTCGGAAATCGAAAGAGCATTCATGCACACACGACGCTTCGGGTTCACGCTGATCGAACTGCTGGTGGTCATCGCGATCATCGCGCTGCTGATCGGGATTCTGCTGCCCGCGCTGGGGAAGGCGCGGAACGCGGCACGCCAGGCGAAGTGCCTGTCGAACGTGCGGCAGAACGGGCTGGCGTTGACGTATTACGCGAACGACTGGAAGAGTTGGTACCCGATCGTGCCGCTGGGCGCGGTGGACCGGCAGCGGTACTTCCAGGGGAACCCGCGCGTGCTGTCGGGGCAGTGGCTGCGCGGGGGGCTGGCGTCGCTGTTCTCGCTGAACCAGGTGGGTGACGGGGAATCGATGGGGTTCACGGGGGGGACGCCGGCGGAGGACGAGCCTGGCGAGGCGTACCCGGACGGGAATCGGACGCCCCTGCTGCGGGCGTACCTGTCGGGGTTCGGGTCGCTGGTGTGCCCGTCGGACTCGGAGGATCGGTACTACGGGGCGATCTACCGGCAGACGGGGCAGAACCTGTACTCGACGGCGCTGATCAAGCAGCCGCGGATCCCGCAGGGGCCGAATGATGTGATCTATTACAACATCTCGTACCTGTACATCGCGGGGCTGCGGACGGACGAGCCGCTGGTGGTGTCGGCGGTGCCGCTGTGGGGTGACGAGACGAACGGCCCGGACGTGTCGACGGACGCGTGGTACGGTGGCGGCGGGACGGGGACGGCGAACGCGGACGCGGCGCAGACGAACCCCGGGTTCTATTCGCGGGTGGACAACCACGGGCGTGACGGCGGGAACTTCGTGTTCACGGACGGGCACGCGACGTTCGTGACGGGGAACGTGCACGACACGTTCTTCTCGACGGCGAACACGAGCCCGCGGTCGGTGAACACGATCGACCCGACGCGGAGCGCGCGGACGCAGACGATCGACTGAGCGAGCAAGCGACGGGGCGGGTACGCTCGGCGTCGCGTTCGCGGCGCGGTGGGCGAGGATCGACCCGGGCGGGTCCGGGCTTTGGACGGACGCACGCGGGGGAGCACGCGGGGTTATGGGCGAGGGCACCACGGGCAGGGCGACGGGGCGATCGACCACGCGGAGTCTCGCGCGGCGGCTGGTGCTGGCGCCCGAGGCGGGGCTGGTGCTGGTGATCGTGCTGCTGGCGGCGGCGCTGACGGTGTTCGGGGGGGACAAGCCCAAGCGCGTGCCAGACCCCGTGACGGGCGGGTGGACGACGGTGCAGGTGAACAAGTTCCTGGACCTCGAGAACATCGTGCTGGTGGCGAAGGACGCGAGTTTCATCGCGATCATGGCGGTGGCGATGAGCGCGGTGATCGTGCTGGGGGGGATCGACCTGTCGGTGGGGTCGATGTACGCGCTGGCGGCGCTGCTGGGGGCGATGGCGCTGCGGGCGCTGCAGGCGCAGTGGCTGGGCGTGCCGTTCGGGACGGCGTCGATCTCGACGGCGGGCGGGGCGCCGTGGTGGGCGGCGATCGCGGTGGGGATGGGCGTGTGCTGCGCGGTGGGGGCGGGGTGCGGGCTGCTGAACGGGGTGCTGGTGGTCGGGCTGCGGGTGCACCCGTTCGTGATCACGCTGGGGTCGATGACGGTGTTCCGGGGGATCGTGGCGGTGGCGTACGACCCGGAGCGGACGCGGGGCTTCCCGGACTCGTACACGTCGGGGTTCATGAAGGCGCCGATCGCGGGGGTGTATCCGGTGCCGGTGATCATCATGGCGATCGTCGCGGTGCTGGGGCACCTGACGATGACGCGGACGGTCGTGGGGCGTCGGATGTTCGCGATCGGGGGGAACGAGACGGCGGCGGGGTACGCGGGCGTGCCGGTGGGGCGGGTGAAGATCATCGCGTTCACGGTGATGGGGATGATGGCGGGGCTGTCGGCGGCGGTGTACCTTGGGTACCTGGGGTCGGCGTCGTCGGAGGCCGGGACGGGGTACGAACTGTCGGTGATCGCGGCGGCGGTGATCGGTGGGGCGTCGCTGTCGGGCGGTCGCGGGTCGGCGCTGGGGGCGGTGCTGGGGGCGATCCTGATCCAGTTGATCACGAACGCGATGATCATCATGGAGATCAATCAGAACTACAACCAGATCGTGATGGGGACGGCGATTGTGGCGGCGGTGGTGCTGGACCAGTTGAAGACGCGGTTCACGCCGCGGGGCAAGATGTAGGGATGAAGATGCACGCGCCCGCGCAGGGGCGACGAGCGGAGGACTGAACATGCGGACGAACATGGTGCGTGGGGCGATGCTGGCGTGCGTGGGGCTGCTGGGGCTGGCGGGGATGGCGTGGAGCGGGGGGTGCGAGGACAAGAAGTCGCCGACGGAGGCGGGGACGCCGGTGGCGCCCGTGACGCCGCAGGCGTCTGGCAAGCCGACGCGGGTGGTCGTGGGGGTGATCGCGAAGTCGCAGCAGAACCCGGTGTTCCAGGCGGCGCGGACGGGGGCGCTGGACGCGGCGAAGGACCTGAGCGCGAAGTACGGGGTGGAGATCGTGGCGGACTGGCAGACGCCGACGCAGGAGGACGCGCAGCGGCAGGCGTCGATCATCGAGCAACTGGTGAGCAAGGGCGTGGACGGGATCGCGATCTCGTGCACGGACGGGCAGGTTGTGCGCGGGCCGATCGACGCGGCGGTGGCGCGCGGGGTGGTGGTGGTGACGTTTGATTCGGACTCGCCGGACTCGAAGCGGATGGCGTACTACGGGATCAACGACGTGGACGCGGGGCGGGCGGTGATGCGGGAACTGGCGAAGGCGATGGGGACGGGGGGGCCGGTGGCGGTGCTGTCGGGGACGCAGACGGCGCCGAACCTGAACGCGCGGATCCGGGGCGTGCGCGAGGAACTGGAGACGCTGAAGGACCGCGGGTTCACGCTCAAGGAGGTGTACTACACGCGGGAGGACGCGGCGGCGGCGGCGGGGTTCGTGCAGCAGGTGCAGACGAGCAACCCGGACATCGCGGGGTGGGCGATGGTGGGCGGGTGGCCGCTGTTCACACAGAACGCGCTGAACGGGATCGCGGACCGCGGGGTGAAGGTGGTGTCGGTGGATCACCTGCCGGCGCAGCTGGAGTACGTGCGGCGGGGAGAGGTGCAGGCGCTGATCGGGCAGGACTGCTACGGGTGGGGGTACGAGTCGGTGCGGATGATCGTGGAGAAACTGCTGGAGGGGAAGACGCCGGCGAACGAGATCGTGAACTTCGAGTTGAAGATCGTGACGAAGGAGAACGTGGGCGAGTTCGAGGGGCTGTGGGACCGCTGGCTGGGGCGAAAGTAGGCGACGGGCGGCGCGTGCCATGACGGGCGGCCCCCCCACTGCCGGCGGAGCGGAGCGCGGCGCGCCGGGCGGCGGTGAGGCCGGCGGCGGCGTGGCGCGCGGGCCGCGGCTGGTGGCGGCGCACGTGAGCAAGCGGTTCGGGATCACGCGGGCGCTGGACGACGTGTCGGTGTCGTTCGAGCCGGGGGAAGTGCACGCGCTGATGGGGGAGAACGGCGCGGGGAAGTCGACGCTGGGGAAGGTGATCGCGGGGCTGCACCGGGCGGACAGCGGCGAGGTGCGGCTGGGCGATCGCGTGCTGCGCCCGGGGGACCCGCGGGACGCGTTCGACGCGGGCGTGCGCATCGTGCACCAGGAACTGGCGCAGTGTCCGAACCTGTCGGTGGCGGAGAACCTGTGCCTGCACGACCTGCCGCGGACGAAGTACGGGCTGGTGGACTTTCGCGCGGCCGAGGCGCGGGCGGCGCGGCTCGTGCACGCGCTGGAGCCCTCGATCGACGTGGCGGCACCGCTGGGGTCGCTGTCGCCCGGGCATCGGCAGATCTGCCAGATCGCGGCGGCGCTGGACGACGATGCGTCGAGCCCGGCGCGGGTGATCGTGTTCGACGAGCCGACGAGTTCGCTGTCGATGGCGGAGACGGACCGGCTGCTGGGGATCGTGCGCGATCTCGCGGCGCGGGGGCTGACGATCATCTATGTGTCGCACCGGATGGGGGAGATCTTCGAGGTGTGCGACCGGGTGAGCGTGCTGCGGGACGGGAAGTACGTGGGCACGAGCGTGGTGAAGGCGATCGACGAGCCGACGCTCGTGGAGCAGATGATCGGGCGGAAACTGGAGGTTGCGGAGGCGCGTGCACCACGGGCGGCGGACGCGCCGGTGGCGCTGCGCGTGCGGGACGTGACGTGGGGCTCGCGGGTGCGGGGCGTGTCGTTCGAGGTGCGGGCGGGGGAGATCCTGGGGATCGGCGGGCTGGTGGGGGCGGGCAGGTCGGAGCTGCTGGACGCGATCTTCGGCGTGGCGCGCGGGGCGGGGGGCGTGGTGGAGGTGGAGGGCGCGCGGGTGGATCGGTCGTCGCCGCGGGATGCGATCCGCAAGGGCGTGGGGTACGTGCCGGAGGATCGGCGGCGGCAGGGGCTGTTCTTTGATCTCGGCGTGGGCGAGAACATCCTGGTGCCGTTCATGGGCAGGCTGGCAGGGCTGCTGGGCGTGCGGAGCGCGGCGCGCGAGACGGGGCTGGTGGACGAGCGGATGCGCGAGTACCGGGTGAAGGCGGCGTCGACGCGGAGCGGCCCGGGGGAGTTGAGCGGGGGCAACCAGCAGAAGTTGCTGATCGCGCGGTGGATGGGGCCGAGGACGAAGGTGGTGCTGCTGGACGAGCCGACGCGCGGGATCGACGTGGGAACGAAGGCCGAGGTGTACCGGCACGTGCGGGCGGCGGCGGACCGCGGTGCGGCGGTGGTGCTGGTGTCGAGCGAGATGCCGGAACTGCTGGCGCTGTCGGACCGGGTGCTGGTGATGTGCGCCGGGCGGGTGACAGGGGAACTGCGCGGGGACGAGATGACGCAGGCGAACATCCTGCGGCTGGCGACGCGGGAGGACGGGGCTGCACGGACCGGCGCGGCGTAGGGCTAGGGCATGGCGAGGCGAGCCTCGGCGGCGCGGGCGTGCCCTTCGAGCCCTTCGAGGCGGGCGAAGGCGGCGACGTCGCGGAGGAAGGGTTCGTCGCGCGTTTCGGTGCGGACCCAGGTGCGGAGGGTGAGGAAGGACATGACGGAGAGGCCCGAGGCGTGGCGGGGCGTGCCGCCGGTGGGGAGCGTGTGGTTGGGGCCGATGGCGTAGTCGCCCAGGACCTCGGCGGCGCGGGGGCCGATGAAGAGCGTGCCGAACTGTGAGACGCGCTGCGCGAGCGCGGCGTCGTCGCGCGTCATGAGTTGGAGGTGCTCGGGGGCGATGGTGTCGGCGAGGATGGCGGCGGCGGCGAGGTCGGGGACGAGGCAGGCGAAGCCGGTGGCGAGGGCCTGGCGCGCGACGCCCGCGGCGGGGAGCGTGGCGAGTTGGTCGCGCAGGGCGTCGTCGACGCGGGCGAGGAGCGCGTCGGAGGTGGTAAGGAGCATGGGGATCGCCTGCGGATCGTGCTCGGCCTGGGCGAGGAGATCGGCGGCGATGACTGCGGGGTCGGCGGTGTCGTCGGCGATGATGAGGACCTCGCTGGGGCCGGCGAGCATGTCGATGGCGCGCTCGGCGGCGAGGATGGACTTGGCGGCGGTGACGTAGGCGTTGCCGGGGCCGATGAGGACGTCGCAGGCGGGCGCGCCGGCGAGCCCGAAGGCGAGGGCGGCGAGGGCGTGCGGGCCTCCGACGCCGAGCAGGCCGTCGGCGCCGGCGATCGACGCGGCGGCGAGGGTGACATCGGGCGGTCGCGGGCTGGCGCCCCAGACGTGCGCGACGCCCGCGACGCGCGCGGGGATGGCGGTCATGAGGACGGAGGAGGGGAGGGGGAAGCGTCCGCCCGGGGCATAGCAGCCTGCGGCGTGCATGGGGACGACGCGGAGGCCCGCGACGCCGCCGGGGACGGGAATGTCGAACTCGCGGAGCGAGGCGCGCTGGTGAGAGGCGAAGGTGCGGATGCGCTCGGCGGCACGTTCGAGGACGGCGCGGGCGCCGGGGTCGAGACGGTCGAGCGCACGCCGGAGGTCGGCGGCGGAGTAGACGAGCGGGTCGCCCGCGCGGAGGTCGCCCAGGCGGCGGGCGTGGTGCTCGACGGCGGCGAGCCCGCGGGCGCGGACGTCGTCGATGATCTCGCGCGCGGTGCGGAGGGCGTCGGGGTCGATGGGTTGGCGGCGCGCGAGACGGAGCGCGTCGGGCGTGGTGCGCGGGAGGAGGGGCGGGGCGGTGCGTGTCGTCGCGGTCATGGGCGGGGCTCCGGTTGGGCGGGGGTAGCGGGTTGGGGCTTGGCGTGGCCGGGGCGGCGCGAGAGGCGGAGGGCGCGCCGGTCGAGAACGTCGGCGACGTTCGACCACGTGACGCCCCGGGCGTGCATCGCGACGGCGAGGAAATAGGCGACGTCGGCGGCTTCCTGCGCGGCGTGGTCGGACGCCTGGTCGGCGGGGGGTGCGTCGCAGAGTTCGTCGCACTCTTCGCGGAGTTTGGCGCGGAGGAGGGCTGGGTCGGCGAGGAGGCGCTTGGTGTAGGAGGCGGTGTCGTCGCGCGAGGCGGCGCGGGCGATGCGCGCGGCGAGGGCGGGCAGGCCGACGGCGTCGCCGAAGCAGGTGCGCGTGCCGGTGTGGCAGAACGGGCCCTGCTGGCGGACGGTGAAGCGGAGGGTGTCGCGGTCGCAGTCGAGATCGACGCGGAGAAGGTGCTGGGTGGCGCCGGAGGTGTCGCCCTTGCGCCAGAGCCCGCGCGTGCGGGACCAGTAGACGCCTCGGCGCTCGGCGAGGGCGGCGCGGAGGCTGTCGAGGTTGGAGTAGGCCAGTCCCAGCGCGAGCCCGAGTTCGTCGACGACAAGGGTGGGCCAGAGGTTGTCGGGGCGGTCGGAGCGGAGGCAGGCGGCGAGGGCGTCGGCGCAGGAGAAGGCGCCGGTGTAGAGGCCCATGCCGACCTGGGCGTCGATGCGGAGGGCGTCGAGGGCGGCGATCTCGTCGGGGCGGGCGATGCCGCCGGCGACGGTGAGGGAGGCGTCGCCGGCGAGGTCGCGGAGCGTGCGGGCGCGTTGGGCGTCGAGCCCCTGCATGGTGCCCTCGGTTTCGACGAAGGTGACGAGGAACCCGGAGACGAAGGGGCTCAGTTCGCGCATGCGGTCTTCGATGCGGGCGCCGGTGCGGGTGCGCCAGCCGTGGGTGACGACCTCGCCGTGCATCGCGTCGAGGGCGGCGATGACGCGTTCGCGCGGGAGTTGGGCGAGGACGTCGGGGGTGGCGGCGGAGCCGAGGATGACCTTGGCGGCGCCGGCGTCGAGCCAGCGGCGGGCGGCGTCGGCGGAGCGGATGCCGCCGCCCACGCGGCAGCGGGCGCGGGGGAGGAGTCGCTCGATGGCGTCGGCGTTGGAGCCCTGGCCCAGGGCGGCGTCGAGGTCGATGACGGCGACTTCGCCGACGGGGGCGAAGGCGTCGGCGATTGGGCAGGGGTCGCCGGCGTCGAGGACTTTCTTGCGGCCCTGGACGAGTTGGACGGCCGAGCCCTGCATGAGGTCGATGGAGGGGATGATCATGCGCGGATCTCCACGCCGGCGGCGGCGAGGGTGCGTTTGACGTCGGCGACGCTGTGGCGGGCGTCGTGGAAGATGGAGGCGGCGAGGACGGCGTCGGCGCCGGCGCGGGCGGCGGCGAGGAGGTCGGCGGGCGCGCCGGCGCCGCCCGAGGCGATGAGCGGGACGTGGAGGCGTGCGCGGGCGGCGCGGAGGAGGTCGAGGTCGTAGCCGGCGTGCGTGCCGTCGCGGTCCCAACTGGTGAGGAGGACTTCGCCCGCGCCCAGGCGCTGCGCGGCGGCGCACCAGGCGAGGGCGTCGAGGGCGGCGTCGGTGCGGCCCGAGTGGGTGAGGACGGTCCAGCGGGGCTCGTCGCGCGGGTCGGCGACGCGCCGGGCATCAACGGCGAGGACGACGCACTGGGCGCCGAAGGTGGCGGCGAGGCGCGTGAGCAGCGGCGGTTCGGCGACGGCGGCGGAGTTCACGCCGACCTTGTCGGCGCCGGCGTCGAGCAGGCGGGCGGCGTCGGCTTCGGTGCGGACCCCGCCGCCGACGGTGAGGGGGATGCGGAGGGCGTCGCGCGTGCGGCGGACGGTGTCGATGGAGGCGGCGCGGCCTTCGGGGGTGGCGCTGACGTCGAGGAGGACGATCTCGTCGGCGCCCTGGGCTTCGTAGCGGGCGGCGAGTTCGGCGGGGTCGCCCGCGTCGCGGAGGTTCTGGAAGCGGACGCCCTTGACGACGCGCCCGTCGCGGACGTCGAGGCATGGGATGACGCGGATGGTCAGCATGTGACGGGCTCCGAACGCGCGGGGGCGGCGGAGCGCGCGATCCAGACGGCGAGGAGGTGCTGGCCCCACTCGCCGGAGAGTTCGGGGTGGAACTGGGTGGCGAGGACGGGCCCTGCGGCGATGGCGGCGATGAAGGACGAGCCGTGCGTGGCGCGCGCGACGCGCCATGGAGCGGGCGGCTCGGGGACGTGGAAGGAGTTGGCGAAGTAGGCGTGCCCGGGGGCGGGAAGCGACGGGTCGTCGGTGTCGGGGGTCACGAGGTTCCAGCCCATGTGGGGCACGCGGAGGGAAGCGTCGAAGCGGCGGACGACGCCGGGGAGGATGCCCAGGCCGGCCACGCCGGGGGACTCGTCGCTGGCGTCGTAGAGGAGTTGGAGGCCCAGGCAGATGGCGAGCGTGGGGCGGCGCTGGGCGAGGCGTTCGCGGAGCGGCGCGACGAAGCCGCGCTGCGTGAGCGTGGCCATGCCGGCGGCGAAGGTGCCCACGCCGGGGAGGATGAGGCGCGGTGCGGCGCGGACGTCGTCGGGCGTTTGGGCGGGGCGTGGATTCAGGCCGGCACGCCGGAGGAAGGCGGCGACCGAGGCGAGGTTCGCGGTGCCGGTGGGGATGATGAGGCAGTCGTTCACATGACTCCCTTCGTGGAGGGGATGGCGGCGGCGTGGTCGGGGGCGCAGGCGGCGCGGAGGGCGAGGGCGAGGGCCTTGAAGGCGGCCTCGGCGCGGTGGTGGTCGTTGTCGCCCCGGAGGACGTCGGCGTGGAGGGTGAAGCGCCCGGCCATGGCGAGCGAGCGGAAGACGTGCGGGATGTTCTCGGTGGCGAGGTCGCCCAGACGCTCGCGCCGGAGGGCGAGGTCGATGGCGGCGGCGGGGCGGCGGACGAGATCGACCACGACGCGGGCGAGGGCTTCGTCGAGCGGGGCGTAGGCGTGCGCGAAGCGGGCGATGCCGGCGCGGTCGGCGAGGGCGCGGTCGAGGGCCTCGCCCAGCGCGAGGGCGCAGTCCTCGGCGGTGTGGTGGTCGTCGACGTGGAGGTCGCCGGTGCAGGTGAGGGTGAGGCCCCAGCGGGCGTGCGTGGCGAGCGTGACGAGCATGTGGTCGAGGAAGCCCACGCCCGTGCGGACGGCGATGCCGCGCGCGTCGCCCGGTGCGTCGAGGGTGAGGGCGAGGTCGATCTGCGTCTCGCGGGTGCGGCGCTGGACGCGCGCGGTGCGGGGGGCGATGGATACAGCGGTCGGATCGTTCATGGCATGGCTCCGGTGAGCGCGGCGAGGGAGGGATCGCGGAGCGCGTGGACGAGGTCGGCGAACTCGCGCTCGTCGCCCGGGCAGGTGATGCGGAGGTAGTGGGCGAAGGGGGACTCGGGGCGGAAGCGGCGGACGCCGATGCCCCGCGCGGCGAGGGCGTCGGCGAGCGCCCAGGCGTCGGGGAAGCGGGCGGCGATGAAGTTGGCGCGGCTGGGGAGCGGGACGCCCCCGAGGGCGCGGAGGAGCGGCGCGAGCGCGTCGCGCTCGGCACGGACCCGTGCGACGCGCGCGGCGACCCACGACGAGCCGCGATCGAGCCAGGCGAGCGCGAGCGCGGCGGCGGGGCCGCTGACGGGGTAGGGGTTGCAGACGGCGCGGACGCGATCACGCAGCGCGGGGCCGGCGATGGCGCAGCCGATGCGGAGCCCGGCCAGGCCCCAGGCTTTCGAGAGCGTGCGGACGACGATGGCGTTGGGGTGCGAGAGCGCGACGGGGGTGAGGTCGTCGTCGGCGTACTCGGTGTAGGCGAGATCGACGAGCACGGGCGTGGGCGCGGCACCGTCGAGCAGGCGGGCGAGGTCGGCGGCGGTGCACCAGGCGCCGGTGGGGTTGTTGGGTGTGACGAGGGCGAGGAGCCCGGCGGGCGGCGTGGAGGATGCGTGCGCGGCGGCGAGCATGGTGTCGAACATGGCGTCGATGGGCGGGGGGCCTTCGAGCCAGGGGAGTTCGACGACCTCGGCGCGGGCGGCGCGGGCGGCGCGGGGGATCATCTCGAAGGTGGGCGTGGTGACGACGGCGCGAAGGCCCGGCGCGAGGCACGCGCGGGCAATGCGGTCGATGGCGTCGTCGCCCCCGGTGGTGAGGATGACCGACGATGGATCGACGGCGAAGCGGGCGGCGAGCGCACGTTCGAGGTCCGCCGGGTCGGGGTAGCGGCGGACGCGGCGCGCGGCGTCGGGTATGAGCGAGGCGAGGAGGTCGGCGAGCACGTCGGGGGGAATCGCGGCGCCCTCGTTCGCGTCGAGTTTGAGGCGCGTGGGGACGGGGGCGGTCGGGGGCGCGTAGCGCTCGACGCCTTGGAGCATGGGGGGGAGCGGGGAAACGGGGGCGTGCGCGCGGATGTTCATGGGACCACCTGCGCGATGGGGGAGATGACGAGGTCGGTCCCGCCCCGGGCCTTGATCTCGGGGATGACGCTGGGCAGGAGGCGGCGCGGGACGGCGGCCTTCACGGCGAAGCCCGCGCCGGCGTGGAGGGGCGCGATGGTGGGCTCGCGCATGCAGGGGAGGGCCCCCACCACCGCTTCGAGACGCTCGGGGGAGACGTTCACTTCGAGCATGACGCGCTGGCGTGCTTCGAGGACGGAGCGGAGGACGAGGGCGAGGTTGTCGATGCGGGTGCGCCGCGCGGGGTCGGCGTAGGCGACGCGCGAGGCGTAGAGGCGCGTGGAGGACGTGGCGAGTTCGTCGATGACGGCGAGGGCGTTGGCTTCGAGCGTGGCGCCCGAGGCCGCGACGTCGACGATGCAGTCGGCGTCCTCGGGCGGGAGCACCTCGGTGGCGCCGAAGGAGCGGACGAAGACGCCCGTGATCTCGCGGTCGCGCATCCAGGCGCGGGTGAGGCGCTCGAACTCGCTCGCGACGCGGATGGGGCGGTCGGGCAGGCGGCCATCGACGAGCAGATCGCGCGGGGCGGCGGCGACGATGCGGACGGGGTCGAGTTCGAGGTCGAGGACTTCGACGACGTCGGCGGCGAGTTCGGCGACCCAGTCGGCTCCGGCGAAGCCGGCGTCGCGGGTGCCGGCGTCGAGCATCTCGACGATGTTCTGGGGCTTGAGGATCTTGGCCTGGGCGCCGGGGAGGGAGATGGCGGGGCGATAGCCGCGGGCGCTGGTGGTGAGGACGATGCCGGCGTCGCGGAGGAGCGTGACGAGCGCGTCGTGCATGCGCCCCTTGGGGATGGCGAGGCGCAGGGGCGCGGGCGTGGAGTCGGTGTTGGTGTTGCGCGGTGCGGGGGCGGGTTGGGAGATCTCGGGCATGGGGTCGGCTCCTTCGTGGGGCCGGCCCGGCGCAGCGAGGCCGCCAAAACGCGACCGACGCCGGGCAGGGCCGGCGTCGGGTGGAAGTTACTCCGTGGGACTGCGCCGGCTCACCTGTGGTGGACGTGATGGTGGACGGCGTGATGGGAAAGGGCGGTGGTCATGGGTCGGTGAGACGATAGCGAGTTCGCGGGCGGCGTCAAGCGGATTCACTCGGCGGGGGCGATCTCGAACTCGAGGACGCTGTAGCCGTCGATCTCGAAGTGCTCGACGACGATCTCGACCTCGGCGTCCTCGGGCTGGTGGAAGAGGGCGGTGTCGCGGGTCGGGGCGTGCCAGGTCCAGTTTTCGAGGATGGGGCGGTTGTTGACGAGGACGCGCACGCCGTCGTCGGAGAGGGTGGAGAATCGCCAGTCGCCGGCGGGCAGGAGGATCCTTGTGCGGGCGATCATGCCGAAGCGGTCGTTGGCGGGGAGGGCGTTGGCGAGGTCCGGGGGCAGGGACTTGGCCCAGGGCTGGGCGCGCGGGCCGGCGTTGGCGTAGCGGAGGGCGAGGTTGGAGAGGCGGACGGGCACGCCCTCGGCGGCGCGGGCGCGCCAGGCGTCGAGGTTCGTGCGCGGGTCGGAGGCGTCGTCCCACGGGAAGACGCGGGCGTCCCAGGTGGCGCCGACGATGGTGCCCCGGACGTCGGCGGACCATCCCAGGCCGTCGTGGAAGCGGAAGGCGTAGGGCTTCACGCCCGAGGGGCTGGAGATGGTGAAGGTGAGGGGCTTCTCGGGCGTGGGCTGGACGGCCCAGCGGATGACGCCCTCGTCGAGCAGGTCTTCGGCGCGCATGTCGGCGCCGGTGCGGGCGGCGAAGAACTCGTAGGTGCGGGTGGCGCCCTCGGCGCGGGCGAGGCGGACCATGGGTTCGACGTGATCCCACGGGCCCCAGGGGCCCATGATGATGTTGCGCCGCCCGGCGAGGTGGGCGCGGGCGCCGACGGGGCGCGTGTCGCCGACGGGCTCGCGCGTGATGGGCGGGAGGTCGAACTCCTCGCGGGCCTGGATGAACTCGGTGATGGGCTCGATGCCGTTGGTGGCGTCGATCTCGACGGTGTTGGGCGCGGTGAGGGTGAGGGTGTTGTTGGAAAAGTACGTGTCGCGGACGCGGGGGCCGGTGTCGGCGGGGGTGTCGCGGAGGCGGAGGACGGCGAGGCGGGGCGGCTGTCCGGCGACGGGCGGGAAGGGGTGTTGGGGGGTGAGGTCGATGGTGTTGCCGGTGATGGTGTTGGAGGTGACGCCCTGGTAGGAGGCTTTGACGCCCGGGCGTTCGAGGAGGGCGGCGTCGTTATCCCACCAGAGGTGGACGGCGGTGCGGTTGTTGATGAAGTCGTTGACGGCGATGAGGTTGTGCGAGCCGTGCTCGATGTTGATGGCGCCGTTCTCGAGCCCGTAGGCCATGCCGCCGTTGTTCTCGAAGTGGTTGTCGATGATGACGAAGTGACTGGAGTAGCCGCCCCAGATGCCGCAGATGGCGTTCTCGATGAAGAGGTTGGCGCGGACGACGTTGCGTTTGGAGAAGGTGAGCTCGAGCCCGTGGGCGGGGGCGTAGGAGAAGTCGTTGGCGCGGAACTCGTTGTCGTTGCAGCCGGCGTCGGCGTAGTCGAAGTCGGGGGAGGGTGGCGGGGTTTCGCCGAGGGCTTCCTTTCCGGCGAAGCCGAAGAAGCCGTCCCCGCCGTGGGTCACGGAGTTTTCGAGGAAGTGGTTGCGGGAGCACTGCTCGAAGGCGAGGATGCCGGCGGAGTCCTGGCCCCGGTTGTAGACGCCCTCGGAATGGCCCCGGACGCAGAAGTCGAAGGCGTTGCGGGAGACGAGGTTGTCGGAGGAGCGCCACATGGCAAGCCCCCAGCCGGAGAGGAAGGAGGCGTCGTTGTCGTAGATCGAGGCGTGCGAGACACGGTCGAGCATGATGCCGTTCTGCCCGCGCCGGACGGTGACGCGCCGGATGGTGACGTCGCGGGAGCGTTCGACGAGGAGCGCGGCGCCGTAGCGGGTGGCCCACTCGCGGCTGTCGTTGGCGTGGGGCCAGAGCCAGTCGCGGGAGTCTTCGCCCTGGGGCGTGGAGCCGAGGCGCTGGCGGAAGTTGTCGCGGAGGTCGGCGTGCTCGACGGTGAGCCCGTCGGCGTTGCGGGCGAGAATGGCGACCTTGAAGCCCTCGACGCGGAGCCCGCGGAGGGTGACGTTCTTCGCGTTCTCGACGCGGACGCCGACGCCGGTGAGGGCGTCCCAGGGGGTGAGGCCCGGGGCGTCGCCGACGGTGGCGCCGCGGAGGACGGAGCCCTGGGCGAACTCGACGGTGATGTTGTCGGCGAGGATGTGGAGGACGCCGTCGCCGTCGGCGTCGGGGATGATGAACCCTTCGGGGACGATGACGCGGCAGGAGCGGGTGATGCGGAGGTTGTCGCGGGTGAGGAGGAGGTCGGGGAGTGTGATGTCGGGGGTGAAGGCGGGCGCGGGCTGAGCGGCGGGGGGCTGGGCCGGCGGTTGGGCGGGCGCGGGGGAGTGGGCGAGGACGAGGGCGGCGGCAGAGACGAAGAGCGCGCGTCGGAGCATGCGCGGAGTGTACCGGCGCGCTGATGGCGTGCGCGGCGACGGCGCGTCACGGCGTGGTGACGTTGCGCGAAAGGCTCAGGAGTTCTGGGCGGGCTTGGGCTCGTCGACGACTTCGTCGCGCCGGACGCGCCGGTCTTCGCCACCCTCGGCGAGGGGGGCGCGGTACGCGCGCTCGGTCGAGGCGGGATCCGGGCGGGCGGACTCGGTCTCGATCTCGTCGGAGATGCCCTTGAGACCCTTCTTGAACTCGACAATCCCCTTGCCGATGCTCCTTCCGACGTCGGGGAGCCTGCGTCCGAAGAGGAGCAGGGCGATGACGAGGATGATCAGGAGTTCCCAGTGGCCCAGGCCGAACATGCGTGATTCCGATTGGCGGAGGGCGAGGTGAGCCGACCGGGGCCGCCTGCCCCGGTTGCGGAACGATAGGAGGGCCGGGGGATTGCGGGCGGGGGCTGGGAGTGGCGGGCGGGGCGGCTAGAGGGGGGTGAGGCGTCGTTCGGCGGCTTCGACGACGTTGTGGAGGAGCATGGCGACGGTGACGGGGCCGACGCCCCCCGGGACGGGGCTGAGGTGCCCGGCGACGTCGCGGACGGCGGGAAAGTCGACGTCGCCGACGGTGCGGAGTTTGCCGTCGGGCCCGGGGACGCGGTTGACGCCGACGTCGACGACGATGGCGCCGGGCTTGACCATGGAAGAGGTGATGAGGGCGGGGACGCCGGCGGCGGCGACGAGGACGTCGGCGGCGCGGGTGAGGGCGGGGAGGTCGGGGGTGTGCTTGTTGCAGGAGATGACGGTGGCCTCGTGGCGCATGAGGAGGACGGCGATGGGCTTGCCGACGACGTCGCCCGCGCCGACGCACAGAGCGATCTTGCCGCGGAGCAGGGGGCGGGCGTGGTGACCCGTGCCCAGCCCGCCGCCGGTGGTGGCGAGGTCGGGGGCGACGACGTGCTCGATCATCTTGATGACGGCGAGGGCGGTGCAGGGGGCGAGGCTGGAGCGGCCGTAGACGATGTTGCCGATGTTGGCGGGGTTGACGCCCTCGACGTCCTTCTCGGGGGCGATGAGGCGCTGGACGCGGTAGGGATCGACGCCCTCGGGGAGCGGGAGGTGCATCATGATCGCGCTGACGGCGTCGTCGCTGGAGAGCAGGAGCACGCGCCCGGCGATGTCGTCGAAGGTGGCGGGCGTCCCGGGCGGGGTGACGATGCGGTGCAGGCGGTAGTCGATGCCCAAGGCGGCGCAGGTGCGGGCCTGGTTCTCGGCGTAGACGCGGGCGGCGTTGTCGCCGGATTCGACGAGGACGGCGTCGAGACGGACGGGGAGCCCGCGGGCGCGGAGGGCGGCGACGCGGGCGCGGATGCCCTCGCGGAGGACCTGCGAGAGGGCGTTGCCGTCGATGAGGGTGGCGGGCATCGCGGGATGGTACCGGGGCGGGAGGGCGGGGCCCCTGTCGCTCGGCGCGGCTATTCGTTGGCGGCGATGTCGGTGCGGAGGGTCTTGCCCTCGAAGTGGATGCGTTCGCAGGCGCGGTAGGCGAGGGCGCGGGCGTCGCGCATGGTGTCGGCAAGGGCGGTGACGCCCAAGACGCGCCCGCCGGCGGTGACGATGGAGCCGTCGGGCGCGCGGCGGGTGCCGGCGTGGGTGACGGTGACGCCGGGCATGGATGCGGCGGCGTCGATGCCGGTGATGGGGACGCCCGTGCGGGGCTTCTCGGGGTATCCGGCGCTGGCGAGGACGACGCAGCACGCGGGGCGCGGGTCCCACTCGACGTGGGCGGAATCGAGGCGGCCCTCGCAGACGGCGCGCATGAGTTCGACGATGTCGCTCTTGAGGCGGGCCATGAGGGGCTGGCACTCGGGGTCGCCGAAGCGAACGTTGAACTCGAGGACCTTGGGCCCGGCGTGGGTGAGCATGAGGCCGGCGTAGAGGACGCCCTTGAACTCGATGTCGTCGCGCCGGAGGGCGTCGAGGGCGGGGACGAGGACCTCTCGCTCGACGCGGGACATGAGTTCGTCGTCGAGGACGCGGGAAGGGCAGAAGGCGCCCATGCCGCCGGTGTTGGGGCCGGTGTCGTTGTCGCCCAGGCGCTTGTGGTCCTGGCAGGGCGGGAGGACGTAGAGGGTGCGTCCGTCGCAGAGGGCGAGGACGGAGATTTCCGGGCCGACGAGGCGCTCTTCGATGACGAGTTGACGTCCGGCGTCGCCGTGGACGCGCCGGAGCATGATGTCGTCGATGGCGGTGAGTGCTTCGCGGAGAGTGCCGGGGACGACGACGCCCTTGCCCTTGGCGAGCCCGGCGGCCTTGATGACGGGGAGATCGGGGCGGGGCGCGTCGAAGGCGCGCTGGAGGTCGCGGCTCTCGCGGACGCGCTGGTCGAGGGCACGCCGGCGCTCGGCGGGGTCGGCGAAGCGGGCGAGATCGGCGAAGAGGCGCGTGAGGACGGGGTCGTCGGACTCGCGGGACTCGACGTAGGCGCGGGCGGAATCAGCGTTGGTGAAGACGCGGGCCTCGGCGGTGGGGATGGAGGCGGACCGCATGAGTTGCTTGGCCCAGGCCTTGTCTCCCTCCAGGCGCGCGGCGGCGGCGACGGGCCCGAAGACGAGCGTGGTGGGCGAGGCGAGCCGGTCGGCGAAGCCCTCGGTGAGGGGCTCCTCGGGGCCGACGACGACGAGCCCGATGTCGTTCTTCTCGATGAACTGCTGGAGCCGGTAGATCTCGCGGATACTGACGGGGACGTCGGCGGGGCGGGCGAGGGCGGCGATGCCGGGGTTGTCGGTGTGGGTGGAGTAGAGCGTGGCGAGCGAGGGCGCGCGGGCGATGGCGAGGGCGAGCGCGTGCTCGCGTCCGCCGCCGCCGATGAGAAGGACGTTCGTCCGCGTCATGCGCCGATCCTACGCCTTGCGGGTGGGCACTGGGGGGTTGGGAACACGTAGAATCGCGCGATGACCGAGGCGCGCGAGACGGACGGAGGAGTCGGGGCGCACCCGGTGGTGCTATTCGACGGCGTGTGCCGGTTCTGCCATGGCTCGGTGGTGTGGATCGTCCGGCGGGACCGGGCGGGGGTGTTCCGGTTCGCGGCGCTGCAGTCGCAGGCGGGGCGGGCGGTCTTGGCGCGGGCGGGGGTGGCGGGGTCGCTGCCCGACAGCGTGGTGCTGGTGGATGAGCGGGGCGTGCACATACGTTCGGACGCGGCGCTGGGAATCGCGCGGCGGCTGGGCATGCCCTGGTCGCTGGCGGGTGTGCTGCGGGTGGTGCCCCGCGGCGTGCGGGACTGGGCGTACGACGCGTTCGCGCGACGAAGGTATCGGTGGTTCGGCAGGACCGAGGCGTGCCTGGTGCCGACGGAAGACATCGCGGCGCGGTTTCTGGATGCTGGCGAAGGGAAGGCGAGCGCAGGATCGCGATGACACGCGCGGGCACGCGTTCGACCCGGAGCTTCGCGGAGCCTCGGGTCCGGCGTCGCGGAGCGTGATGTCGGGAGGTTGGTGAGGTCTAGTTCCCGCCCTCGCTGCGTATGGCGAGGACGGAGCAGGGCGTTTCGCGGAGGACTTTCTCGGCGGTGCTGCCGAGAAGGACGTCGCGGAGGTTGGTGCGGCCGCGGGTGCCGAGGACGATGAGGTCGGCGTCGACCTTCTCGGTGTAGTCGATGATCCCGCTGCGGTGGCTGGATTCGTCGTGCATGGCGAGGACGGGCTGCACGCCCCGGAGTTCGGCGCGGCAGGTCTCGACGAAGGCCTCCAACTGGGCCTGCTGGGCGGCGGCGAAGGCCGGGGCGGCCTGGGTCTCGAAGGCGAACTCGCCCAAGCGGACCTGGACCTCGCGCCAGGGCATGCGGACGACGTGGACGACGTGCAGGGCGGCACGTTCCTCGGCGGCGACGCGGGCGGCGGCGAGGAGGGCCTTGCGCGAGGAGGGAGAGAAGTCGATGGCGGCGACGACGGTGCGGAAGGCGCCGGGATGGTTATCGCGGACGAGGAGGACGTCGGTGGAGGCGTGGCGGACGCAGGAGGTGGCGACGGTGCCGATGCCGACGTCGGGGCGGCGCATGCCGTAGGCCCCGAGGACGAGAAGGTCGCTGCGGGCGTCGCGTGCGGCGGCGATGATGCCCCGGACGCGGCTGTCGACGCGGACCTCGAGGTCGATGGCGGGCGAGTCGTCGAGGGTCTTGCGGAATGTTTCCCAGGTTTCCTGGGCGCTGCGGACGAGGTTCTCGCGGACCTGCTGCTGGTACTCGGAGAGGGCCTGCTCCAGGTCGGCCATGACGTAGGTGTCGATGACGTGGACGGCGTGGACACGGGCGGCGTCCCACCTGGCGAAGCGGACGGCGGTGTTGAGGGCGGCGCGGGAGCCGTTGGTGAAGTCGCAGGCGGCGGTGATGGTCCGGAGTACGCGCACGGGGGAGGCCTCCACGGTGGGACGATCCCGCGGCGATGGGCGGGGGTCCCGAGGGTGACTTTACGCCCCCCACCGCTCGCGGCGCCCGTGCCGCCCGCAGCGCCGCGGGCGGGAACGAGCGACAGGCGCGGGCGGGCGTGAGTGTCCGTACGCTTGGCCCATGGGCATGAACGCGTTGATCTTCCTGGGCGGGCTGGTGCTGCTCCTGATCGGGGGGCGGTTCCTCGTGAGCGGGGCGATCGACGCGGCGCGCCGGCTGGGGGTTTCGCCGCTGCTGGTGGGGCTGACGCTGGTGGCGTGGGGGACGAGCTCGCCGGAACTGGCGCTGAACCTGGTCTCGGCGTACAAGGGGCGCGGGGACCTGGCGGTGGGGAACGTGGTCGGGGCGAACATCTGCAACATGGCGCTGGTGCTGGGTGTGTGCGCGCTGATGTCGCCGCTGGTGGTGGAGATGCGGCTGATCCGGGTGGAGATCTGGCTGAACGCGGCGATCCTGGTGGGGATGGCGGCGGTGGGGCTGGTGATCGGGTTTACGGCGTGGGTGGCGGTGGTGATGCTGGGGGTGTTCGCGGTCTACAGCGTGTGGACGATCCACGGGGCGCTGCGTCCGGGTGCGTCGCCAGCGCAGCCGATGGATCCGACGTGCGCGCAGCCGGACGTGAAGCCGGGCACGCCGCCGCTGTCGTGGCTGATGATCGGGGCGTACTTCCTGGGCGGGCTGGCGCTGTTGACGGGCGGGGGGTCGCTGGCGAGCGACGGCGCGAGCGGGCTGGCGATCGGGCTGGGCGTGCCGGCGGCGGTGGTCGGGGTGACGGTGGTGTCGATCGGGACGACGCTGCCCGAACTGGTGACGAGCGTGACGGCGGTTCGTCGCGGGCAGACGGACCTTGCGATGGGGAACGCGATCGGCTCGTGTCTGTTCAACGCGGGGGCGATCTTCGGGATCGCGGGGCTGATATCGCCGCCGGTGATCGACGGGTCGCTGACGGTGCCGCTGATCTACATGGGCGTGCTGGCGCTGGCGCTGATCCCGATCGCGCGGATGTTCAAGCCCGAGGTGTCGCGTCTGGAGGGGGCGCTGCTGCTGGCGTCGTACGCGGGGTTCCTGGTGTTCTCGGCGGTACGGGCGTAGGGGCGCGCGGGCGGCAGGATCAGCCCTTGAGCGAGGCCATGTCGATGACGAAGCGATACCTGACGTCGCTGCGGAGCATGCGCTCGTAGGCGTCGTTGATCTGGTCCATGCGGATCTTCTCGACGTCGCAGACGATGTTGTGCGTGCCGCAGAAGTCGAGCATTTCCTGGGTTTCGGCGATGCCGCCGATGAGCGACCCGGCGAGGTTCCGCCGGGGCATGATGAGGCTGAAGGCGGCGACGGGCTGGGGGTTGGGCGGGACGCCCACGAGCACGAGCGAGCCGTCGAGTTTCAGCAGCGCGAGGTAGGCGTTAAGGTCGTGATCGGCGGAGACGGTGTCGAGGATCATGTCGAACGAGCCGGCGTGGGCGGCCATGGCGTCGGTGTTCCTCGAGATGACGACCTCGTCGGCGCCGAGGCGCTTGGCGTCGGCGGCCTTGCCCTCGGAGGTGGTGAAGAGGACGGTGTGGGCGCCGAAGGCGTGGGCGAACTTGACGCCCATGTGCCCGAGCCCGCCGAGCCCGACGATGCCGACCTTCTTGCCCTTGCCGGCCCCCCACCTGCGGAGGGGCGAGTAGGAGGTGATGCCCGCGCACAGGAGCGGGGCGGCGCCGGCGGGGTCGAGGTTCTTCGGGACGCGGAGGGTGAAGGCCTCGTCGACGACGACCTTCTCGGAGTACCCGCCGTAGGTCATGCCGCCGGTGTACTTGTCGGGCCCGTTGTAGGTGAAGACGTTGCCCCCGGTGCAGAACTGCTCGAGGTTGCGCCTGCAACTGTCGCAGGTGCGGCAGGAATCGACGAGGCAACCGACGGCGGCGAGGTCGCCCGGCTTGAACTTCGTGACCTTCGCCCCGACACGCGTGACGCGCCCGAGGATCTCGTGCCCTGGGACTATCGGGTACTGGCTGAAGCCCCACTCGTTGCGGGCGAAGTGGAGGTCGCTGTGGCACACGCCGCAGTAGAGGATGTCGATCTCGACGTCGAGGGGCGTTGGCGCGCGGCGCTCGATGGCGAAGGGGGCCAGGGGCGAGGTGGCGGACTGGGCGGCGTAGGCCTTGGTGGGCATGGGGAACTCCTGTCGGGCGGATGTGGCGGGCACATGGCCCACGGGGTCACTGGATCGTACTCCGCCGCTGCGGAGTGTGGGGTATGGAGCGCACGGGATGTCTTGCGTGTCATGCCAGGCCGGTGGTAGCGTGGGCTGCGTGTAATGGCCCCCGGGGGGGCGGACTGGAGTGTGCATGGCTGCCACATGGTCGATCGAGAAGGTGCTCGGCGCACTGCGTGCCGCACCCGCGCCGCTGCGGAGCGAGGAGGACGGCGAGGCGTTCCACGATGCGGTGAGCGCGTTGCAGGACGCGCCGAGCGAGCGGGCGCGCCGGGCCATCGCGCGTCCCGCGAGCGCGGAACTCGTCCGCGTGGTGGACGCGACGGTCGGTTCGACGCGGCGTGCGAAGTTCGCCGACGAGGTGCTGTTCGCACTCAAGATGCTCGCGTTCACCGGGACGAAGGAGGGCGTGGCGTGCATCATCCGCGTCGCGCGAGCCGGGTATCAGGCGGACGAGTACCTGTGGTCGTTCGTGCTCGGGGCCATCGGCGACGGGCACCCGGGCGCGGCGGAAGTGTTCCGGGCACTGCGCAGGCCTCTGCCCGAGAAGTTCATGGGTATCGCCCTGCTGGACGCGGCGAACACCGCGGCCCGCGAGCATGGGCTGAAGCGGCACCCGTTCGACTCGGCGGAGGGGGTGAAACGACTCGCGGGTTATCTGCGCGGACGCCCGGAGAGTTACGCGGTGAGCGCGTGCGCGGCGTTGCCGTTCATCGGCGCGACGCGCCGCAGACCGCTGGTCAAACTCGCCCGCGCGCACAAGGACCCGGCCATCCGCATGGAGGTGGCGTGGGCGACGGCGAAGATGGGCGAGCGGGCGGGGCTGGAAGAACTCGTGCGGATGTGCCTGGACCGCGATCGCTCGGTGCAGGCGAAGCAGTACCTGCAGGAACTCGGGAAGGCGAGGCTGATCCCCGAAGCGGCGCAGGAGCCGGACTTCGCCGCGATGGCGGAGATGTGCGAATGGCTCGCACACCCGAACGAGTACGGCGAGCCGCCCGACAGCATCGCGCTGATGGACAAGCGGACGATCTATTGGCCGCCGACGCACGACACACGCGAGGTGCGGCTGTTCTCGTTCGTATACGGGAAGAGCGCGCATCGCGAGAAGCGGTGCGTGGGCGTGGGCATGGTGGGCTCGATGACGTGGTCATTCTTCGACGAGACGAAGCCGACGATGAAGCCGGAGATGATCTACGGGCTGCACTGCTGCCTGGAACTCATGTCGAACAGCGACCGGCGGGCGCCGAAGCGGCGGAACGGGAAGGCCGGGTGGGCGCTCGTGCAGCGAGGGAAGTAGGCGCCGGCGGGGCTGAGCGGCAGCCCGCTCTCCTTGGCGATCTTCGTGCAGGTCTCCTGGATGGCGGAGAAGAGCCCGTTGCCGGTGTACCAGTAGTCGGCGAAGCGGATGTGCTGGCGGACGCGCTTGAGTTGCGTATCCTGGAACTGCTCGAGCAGCCACGCGCGCGGGTGTTCGCGCCGGTCGAGTTCGAGGATGGTGTACGCGAGGTGCTGCGCGCAGGTGTGCGTGAGCGTGAGCCCCGCGGAGAGGATCGGATCGGCGAAGCCGAGCGACTCGCCGCAGAGGAACCAGTTCCTGCCGTAGGCCCGCTCGGCGACATAGGACCAGTCGGTGGTGGAGTCGATCTGCCCGCGCGGGACGCCCGCGCCGATCAACTTGAGCACGAGCGGGTCGGAGTTGATGGCCTCGTGGTAGAGGTCGGCGGGCTTCTTGGCGAGTTTCTTGTAGTAGTCGGCGTTGCAGACCAGGCCGATGCTGGTCTTGTCCAGGCCCAGGGCGATGTACCAGATCCAGCCGTAGGCGGTCGAGCGGATGTGGATGCGGGTGGCGCCGTTGAGCCAGATCGGCGCGTTCATGTCCTTGGCGGACCAGTAGTCCCAGAACGCGACGTTACGGAGGAGTTCGGGCGCCTGGACCTGCACGCCCAACTCGCGCCGGAGGACGGCGGCGTTGCCCGACGCGTCGACGTAGTACCGCCCCTGCACGCTGCTCCCGTCGCTCAGGCGCAGGGAACGGACCTCATCGTCGGCGTGGTCGACCCCGACGACCTTTGTTTCCTGGCGCACCTCGCACCCGACGGACGCGGCGTGGTCGAGCAGGATCTTGTCGTAGATGGCCCGATCCACCTGGAGCGCGACCTGACGGCGCCACCCCTCGTACTTGCCCGGACGCGTGTAGTCGCGCGGAATCTCCTCGGGCGGGATGAAGCCGAATGTCCACGGCTCGGAGGTGCGCCCCCAGGTGTACGTGGCGCCGAACTTGATGGGAAACTCGGCGGCCTCGACCTTGTCCCAGGCGCCCATCTCGTCGAGCACGCGCCCGACCGGGGGCAACTGGCTCTCGCCGATGTGATCGCGCGGGAAGCGTTCTTTCTCAAGGATCAGGACGCGGATCGACGGCGCGTATTTGCGCAACAGTGTGCCGAGCGTTGACCCGCCCGGCCCACCGCCGATGACAACGACGTCGAAGGCGTGACGCTCGGCGCTCGCGGGGGAATGGTGGAGCCAGAGGCGAACCTCGCCGCCCTCGATCGCGAGGACCATCATCTCGGAGGACGAGTCGCGGGCTTCCCAGCGGTGACGCGTCATGGCCATGACTGCGAACTCCGACAGGCGAGGACGGCACGCGGCCCGCGCAACTCCCGTCATTCAAACGAAAAAGCCCTTCGACGAGTCGTCGAAGGGCTTGATCCTGGAAGAAGTCGGGGTGAAAGGATTTGAACCTTCGACCTTCTCGTCCCGAATTTTGCGGGCGTGCGGCGGGGATGTGATGCAGTGGTTTGCGAGGCAACAGGTTGCGTGCTGATTCGGCGTGTGCGAGCGATGACGTGGCGTGCACGTGGCTGCGGGACTTACGGCCGAGGTGCCGCGTGTTGAGTGGGTCATCCGGCGTCAGTTCCACGAGTAGGCCGACGCCCAGACGAGCACGCCGTCGACGAACGTGGCAGACTTGGCGCGGTGGTGGGACTCCCACTCCCAGCGCTCCGAGGTCCCCTGCATGTCGCGTGAGCGGTACGTGTGCCGCGGACGGCCCCAGGCGTACAGCACCATCTGCGTCGTCATGCCCTGCCGCACGAAGCCCTGGGCCAGCATGTGCACCGTCTCGGGCGGCCATTCCGGACGGAAGCGGCGCGTGCCGGCGCGGACCAGGGCCGAGCGATACTCCGCGGTGCTGCCCCACGTGCCGGGACGCGTGATCCCCGCGTGCGTGATCCCATCGATGATCTCCGCCTCGTTCGCCGTGGCCATGCGCGACTGGTTCATCGGCGCGAGGCAGCCGGAGAGCGGCGGGGCCAGGCAGTAGAGCAGCGCGATCAGCGGGGCAGGAGGTCGGGTCATGCACGCTTCCTTCGGGAGGTGGGCTTGGGCTTTGCGGCGGGGGCGGTGTAGTCGACAAAGACCTGCTCGAGGCTGCCGTCTGGGCGACGACGCGGAGGGTGCGAGACGGTGAACGTGCGGTCGTCCGGAACCACACCCTCGAGCGTAACGCCCGCGAGGGCCGCGGCCGCCTCCAGCAGTTTCAGCAGCGTCGCCGGGCTGGTCTGCTCCAGCAGGTCGGCGACGTGCCAGTACACGCGCTGCTCGTCGGGCGGGAGCGTGCCCGTGAAGGCGCGGAGCGATTGAGCGGCATGCACGGGCGCGGCCGCCGCCGATGCGGCGGATCCCTCCGCGAGCCGCCCCAGGCCGGCCGCCTGCAGGTACGCGGACCGCTCATCGGCGCTCAGTGGCGATATGTGATCGATGGCGTCCAGCACGACGATCGCCGTCGAGCGGCGGACGGCCTCGCCGGGGGTTTCCAGCCGCTGGACTGATCGCTGACTGACGCCGGCTCGCTGGGCGAGGGCGGCCTGAGAGAGCCCCCTGGCTTCACGGATCGACCGGGCGATAGATGCCAGGCTCATGGCGGGATACTCCGCAGCGAGCGGGCCCGGGTCGTGCCCCCGGGGTGGATTGTCTGTCGATTGTCCGCTCGGGCGACTTGACGACGCGACATTTTCGCGTCAGAATGTGGACAGTTCGCGGGTCGGCCGCCGATCAACGAACGCGCGGCTGGAAGCGCCCACCACGACGGGTGCGACCGGCTAACCCCCGGGGCACGTGCGGCTCGCGTCGGACGTGCCCTTTCCCGCCCAGCCGGATCTCGACGAGGGGTTGAGACACGGCGGCGGTCAAGGAGCAGGTCGTGGCCAAGCACACACAGGACGAGGCGGCGGCGACGACACGCGAGGGCGCGTGGGTGGTGAGCGTGGGGGACCGCGTGTGGTACGAGGGCGTGCCGGGCGTGCGGGCGCCCGAGGTCGCGACGGTGCTGGCGCTGATCGGCGGGCACGACGCGGTTGTGTCGGTGCTGGGCGGCTCCACCGTGCCGCTCGCGGCGCTGCACCGATGTGAAGAAGACGCGTGGCATGCCCACGAGGCCGCGTGCCGCCGACGGATTGCCCGGTACCGCGATTGGATGGCGCGGCTGGGGCTGCGAGAGGCAGAGGCCGGGCCCGCACGCGACGGGGGGGCGGCGTAGATGCACCTTGTTCATTTCAGCGAGCCGGACGAGTTCATCGCTGAGGTCCGCCGGGACGGTGGGGCCGCCGACGACGGTGTGGTCCGGATCTCGCAGGTCTGCTCGCACGCAGGGCATATCACGTCGGTCCGCATCATCGCGACATTCGTGCGGGCCGGCGTGATCCGGCGGCTGGATCACCGCGTGGGCGAGGTTCTGCCGATCGGGTCGGGCAGGATCGAGGACCTGCCGCACAACGCGGCCGTCCTGGGCCTCGCCGAGGCGTGCGCGACGATGATCGGCAGCGCCGCCAGGGCGTGCGGCCTGGACGTGCGGAACGGGCAGTTGGTGCCCGTCGGGAGGTGCGCGTAGATGCGTACTTCCGCCGCCGGTACATCTGACGGGATCCTGCGCGTCGACCTGGGCGATGAGCGGCGGACCTTCGAGCGGCTGGACGACGCCGTCGCCTGGTGCCGTGAGCTGGGCGCCTCGGCTTCGAAGGCCCGTGTCGCGTACCGCGACGCGCGGTGCCGGCTCGGTGCGGCGCTCCTGCAGTTGCGCTCGCAGACAAAGAGGGGCGAGTGGGGCGCGTTCGTCGAGCGACTGGGCCTGAACCTGCGGACGGTGCAGTCGTGCATGCAGGTGGCGGCCCGGTTCTGCGATGAGCACGGGCGGCTGGTCCGTGACGGCGCAGGACTGGTAGGAAAAGCGCATGCGCATGCGCCTTTCTCGGGAACCACCGGGTGCGCAGAACTTGCAGGAAAAGCGCACCACGGTGCGCCTTTCTCGGGAACCACCGGGTGCGCAGAACTTGCAGGAAAAGCGCACCACGGTGCGCCTTTCTCGGGAACCACCGGGTGCGTCGATGGTGAGCCGACCTGGCGGCAGCTGCGGATGGCGGCCGCCAGGCCCGCGGCGACGTGCGACGGGATCGAGGACGTCGAGGACGAGCTGCTCTCCGACGAGGAGTTCGCGTCGCTGGCCACGGACGACGAGGACGACGACGGGGCGGGCGAGGGCGGCGAGGACGAGGGCGAAGATCATGACGCCCGCTATGCCGCCCACGAGCGTGAGGCCGCGGCGATGGCTGATGGGGCCGATGATGACCGCGAGCGGTCCGAGGCCTCGCTCGCGATGGGCGACACCGCCGCGGCGCTCCGCGAGATGAGGGCCGGCGCCGGGCGAGGCGAGCGGCGTGCGGCGCAGACGCAGATGCGGCTGGACGGGCTGTACGAGCTCGCCAGGTCGACCCGCGAGGTCGAAGAGCGAGTGCTGGCCCGCGCGAGCCGTGATGGCAACGACACCGGCGAGCGCCTTCGTGCGGCGATGGCCCGCTATCGCCGCGAGCTCGAGTCGATCGAGCGGGAGGAGGCGTAGATGCGGTACCTCTCCGCGCGGCAGGTGGCGCTGATGCTCAGCGACGGGGATCGCGTCGTCTCGGCCAGGACGATCGGCGATTACACGCGGCGCGGCGTCAAGGTTCGCGGCGTGAAGGAGCGGATCCGGCTGCGGAGCGTGCGGCTGCCCTACGGGCGGGCGTGGATCGAGCAGGACGTGCGGGAGTTCGTCGAAGCCCTGACCGAGGCCACGGCGCCGAAGACTCGCCGGGCGGCCGCCACGGGCAAAGCCGCACGGCTGCGGCTGCGGATCGACGGCGAGAGGCCGTCGCTGGATCGCGTCGGGAGCCACGCCGCGGCGGACGCGGCGCGGGCGCATGGCGGGGGCGGAGTGATCGCCGCCCTCGCCACTTGAGCTGGTCGTGAGGGTGGACGCGCCGAACAGGCGCAGAAGGGAGCGTGACATGAGCGGTATCACGGCGACAGCGTCGCACGGGATCGACGGGTGCGCTATCCGGCATCGGGACCTGACGCCGGATGCCAGGATGGCGATCGAGCTGCTGGCCGAGGAGGTCGGCGGGGACACCCGCTATGCCGACAGCGTGCGGGCGGGCCTGGAAGGCGCGGAACTGACGGCGTGGCTGGCTTTCCGCGCCGGGGTGCTGATCGCCTGCAAGCACAAGCGTCGGTCGTGGTTGGCGGACAAGCTCGGCATCAGCGAGCACACGCTCGAGGACTGGACCTCGCCGAGCGGGCAGAACATGCCGCGGCTCGGCGCGTGCCTGACGCTGTTGCGACTGCTCGCCCCCGCGGATCGGGCCCGGGTGGTCGGGCTGGTGATGACGTGCCTGGACCTGGCCGTCACGCCGGTCGTCGAGCCGAGCGGGCGAGACCTCTACGTCCAGGTCGTGGAGCTCGCCGGGACGCTGGGGCGGGTCGGCGATCGCCTGCTGGCGGCGAAGCAGCCCGACGGAGACGGCGGCGTCGAGATCACGGTCCGGGAGGAGCTGCGCATCGATCGGGCGCTCGATGACCTCATCGATGGCGCGTTGAAAGCCCGCGCGACCCTGCACGGCATCGCTCGCACGTGAGCCCGCGGCCCGCGGCGGAGACGCTCCGGGCCGTGATTGGAATCTCTCTCCTCCAGGGCCCCGGGCGACGCGGAGACGCGACGCCCGGGCATCGACGGACGCTTCTCCTTGGGTGCCCGCCGGCGACGAGCGATCGCCGTCGGCGGGATTGACGGGCCGGGCCGCCATCGGGCGAGCCCGCGGAGGTGACGCATGGACGTGCTCCCGACTCTCGTGTGGGTTCTGGTCTGGACGCTCGTGGTGCTCGTGCCGATCGTCGTCCGCTCCCACGGCGTGCGGCGGTCCGGGCCGGCGAGCGTCGCGCGTCATGCGTCCGTATTACATCGCCGGTGCCGCGTGTGCGGTTATGTGACCAGGGCGGACTCGCGGGTGGACGGCGCGGCGTTCGACGGCGGCGTGTGCGCCGCGTGCAGCGAGCCGTTCGGCTCGATCGATGAGCGGGCGTGAAGGGGGTGTGTATGGCGCGCAGGAGCGAGGCGGCGAAGGCGGCGAAGGCGGCGAAGGCGGCGAAGGCGGCGGACGGCGTGACAGAGGCCGCGGCGACGGGCGGCGTGGCGGATGCTGCCGGGGGCGGCGCGGACCGGCTGTTCCGTGTGCCGGCGCGGAACCTATGGATCAAGCTCGACGACATCGTGACCGAGAAGAACCACCGGCTGCCCGACCAGGCCGACGGCGTCGCCCTGCGGGCGCTCGCGGACTCGATCGCCAGGGACGGCCTGCTGCAGCCGATCATGGTGCGGCGGCGAGAGGACGGGAAGTACCTGCTGATCTTCGGTCGGCGGCGATTGGCGGCCACGAGACTGCTGGGCGCCGCCACGATCGACGCGGCGGTGATCTCCGCGTCGCTCTCGGACCGCGAGGTATCGCGGCTGCGCGCGGTGGAGAACCTGGACCGCGCGGACCTGACGCCGCTCGAAGAGTGCGCGGCGGTGCTGCAGCACTTCGACGCGGTGAAGGCCGACGCGGCGGCATGCGGCCAGACGCTGGCCGAGGCCGAGATGCACGAGCGGGTGGCGGAGGACCTGGGGCGGTCGGCGACGTGGGTGCGAGACCGGGCGTACCTCGCGCGGCTGGGCACGCGGGCGAAGGCGATGCTGCTCGCCGAGGAACTGACGCTGAAGGCGGCGCGGAAACTCGCGGAGCTGGCCGACCCGCGCGTGGGCGATGAGTTCCTCAAGCGGCTCGCGGATACGCCGTACAGGGACAGCGGGTCGATCTCGCGGGAGAACCCGGTGCGGATGTCGGAGGTGCAGCGGTGCGTCGCGGAGCATCTTCAGAGCCTGGAGACGGCGCCCTGGAAACTCGAACTGCCGGTGGCGGGCAAGCCGCCCTGCACCGAGTGCCCGCACAACAGCGCGAACGCGCTGTCGCTCTTCGAGCACGAGATCGCGGCGGCGCAGGACAATGGGGCGAGGCTCCGCGCGGGCGTGTGCACGATGCCCGCGTGCTTCGAGGCGAAGGCGAAGCACGCGCAGCGCGCGATCGAGCAGGCCGCCAAGCGACTGACGCCGAGCGCGGTGCAGGCCGGCGAAGTTCCGGAGATCGGCGTGCTCGAAGATCACCTGCCGCCGACCGTGAAGCCGACGCTGGCGCACGATGTGCGTGACCGCGTGGCGGCGCAGGTCCGCGAGGAAGTGATGCGGCGGAAGGCGGGAGCGGCGTCCGCGCGGGCGCCGGGGGCCGGCGCGAAGGGCGTGACGAAAGTGCAGACGTCGCAGGCCGCGGAGCGTGTCGCGGCGGCGAAGCACGAGGCGGCGTGCCAGGCCTGGATCCTCCGGGTGGCGAGGGTGATCCCGTTCGCGGCCAAGCGTCGGCCCGGGGCCAGGGCGATGCTCGCGCTGCTGGTGCAGAGCACGCTCTTTGAGAAACTGACGGACGCGGAGATCCGGCGCGGGAAGCCATCGCCGCAGAGCCTCGCGGAGGTCCGCCGGCTGCTCAGGCCGCTGCGCTCGCCGACGCTGGCCAGCATCGCAGCGATGGAGCGGGTGGCGTTCAAGTACGGCGCGTTCGACGAGTTGCACGAGCGAGGGTGCGACGACCTGATCATCGCCGTGGCGTCGGCGCTCGGTGTGAAGGTGCCGCCGCGGCCCAGGCTGGAGGACTTCGCGCCCAAGGCGGCGCCCGCGGGCAAGGTACGTGCAAAGAAGACGACCCGCACGAAGGGTGGTGCGCGATGACGGTGTCGTTCAGGCCGGGTGATGTCGTCCTGCACAAGCCCAGCGGTGAGCACTGGGTTGTCGCCGCGGTGTCGACGGATCAGGAGCCCCAGCGCCGCAGGCTGCTCTGCTGCGGATGGCCGGAGTCCCAGGCGCTGTTCTCCGAGTGTGAACTCATCGAGGCCGCCAGCGACGAGAAGGCGAGGGAGACGACGCTCGCGGCTCTGGGCGGCAGCGACACACGGGCCGCGTGGGCGAAGGATCGCATCCAGGCGTGGCACGCCGACGAGCGGCGGCGGGTCGCGGGCGAGTGGTTGACGCGGGAGAACCTGCGCGCGGCCAACCTCGCGATGTGCCGGGAGCGAGACCCCTGGCCTGTCGAGGGGTCCGGCGTGGACATGGCGATGCGTCTGACGGTGCAGGCTGCCCGGCTTGTGGACCTGGCTACGTGGCGGGCGTGGTCGAGCCAGGAGGGCCTGAACGAGGCCGCGAAGTTGCTGCTGGCCGCGGACCTGGTGGCGATTCGAGTCGGCGCCGGACTGCCATCCCCGCTCTGCGTGGCCGCGTGCGATCCGGACGACGACGAGGCCGTTGCGTCGCTCCCGCGGGCCCTGCTGACCAGGGCGGGCGAGCTGTGGTTGCAGGCGGTCGAGGATGGGGTGATCGGTGACCGTGTGCTGTCGCTCTTCGACGCGGCGTGGCGTCTGGCCCGGTCCAAGTGGGCGAACGTCGGCGAGCAGGTCGTCTGGGTCTACGACGGGTTGGCGCTGGAGCACGCCCCGCACCTGCGGTTGACGCGGCGGTATGAGGAGCACGGAGCATGACGCGCGTGCAGATCTGGGCGTGCATCCGGCTGGCGTCGCTGCTCATCGCGATGGGCGACGTGCTGGTGTGGGTGCAGCGGCGGCTGCTCTTCCGGGCCGCCCGCGTCGCGGAGCACGCGGCCCACAGGCAGTGGCGGGCGGCGGGGCGGATCGGCAGTCGGAGGCTCGGGGAGTAACCGCACGGCGGCGGAACGGACGCAACGTAGGAGCGCGTGATGATGACGATCGGCATGGAGGCCGGGGCGGGGCCGCTGGTGAGGAACGGGGCGAGGGTGAGCGGGTGCGGGAGCGGTCGTCGATCGACGGCGCGCGAGGTCCGCGCCCGGCTGCTCTCTGGTGACTTCGCGGCGGTCGCTGTGGCCGTCGGCCTGGCGGGGCGTGCCGTGGGCGTGGACCTGGACGCGGTGCGCCGTGAGCACGGGCACCGCGTGGACCTGGTCGCACTCGACGAGAGGCTGTGCGGGCGCGTGGCGGCGTTCCTGGCGAGGGACCGGGCATGAGTGTGTACGTCGACGAACTCTTCGAGTGCGGGCCGACGACGGCGTGGAAGTGGCGGCACGCGTGCCATCTCTTCGCGGACACCGAGCGCGAACTGCACGCGTTCGCCGTGAGGATCGCCCTGCGTCGCGAGTGGTTTCAGCCGGGGAAGAACGGCTCGTTCCCGCACTACGACCTGACGGCGGGCAAGCGGCAGGCCGCGGTGGCGATGGGCGCTCGCGAGGTCGACAGGGCGTTTGTGGTGGCGTTCAAGAGGCGGATTGCGGCGGAGAACTCGGCGGCGCGTGCCACGGGGACTCTGTTCTAGACAGCAGGAGCAGCCATGAAGATCGAGATCCGGGACGTGAGGTCGTCGAAGCCGCCCGTGCGGTCGTTGCGGTACGTGGCTAAGTCACAGCTGCAGGCCAGGCTGATCGAGGCGATCCGCGGGCTGCGGCCGGACAAGTGGTTCATCGTGCCCGGGAGCGATGCGGGCGGCAAGGGCGTCTCGCCCAAGGTCGCGGGAATCCGCCGCGGCGCATTCGTGCGGTCGGCGAATGTCGCGATCAAGGCGGCGGGGCGGGAGAGCGACGTGCATGCCTACGCGACGCTCGAGGGTGTCGTGGTGCGGCACCTGTCGTCGTTCGAAGAGGACGTGCCGCCGGCTCCGGCGGCGAGTGGCGACGACAAGCCCCGGAAGGCGACGCCGATCCGGTAGGGCGGGCTCGAGACGGCGGAACTGCGGCGACGGCCGCGAGGAGGCATGGCATGATCATCAACGCGACGCAGAACTATGTGTTTGGCGGCACGCTGGCGGCGACGTTCGTCGAGCGGGCGTGGATCCCGGCGCAGGACGACGGCACGCTGGGCGACAACACGAAGGTGGACCTCGACGTCCTGCGCCGGTGGTTGCGGGGGGAGGCGATGCCGCTCCGCGAGCCGCCGCCGGTGGCTGTCGGGCCGCAGGCCCACGTGATCTCGGTGGAGTACCTCCGCGGCGGTGGCGCCGGGAATGCCCAGGGCGTGCACGACGTGCTCGCGTGCTACGCGTACGAGCGGCCCGACATCATCCGTCTGGTGTACGACGAGTCGCTCCGGGTGACGGCCGACAACCCCGCCGCGATGGACCGCAAGCACGCCGAGCTCACGCGCCGCCTCCGGGACCCGCTGGAGCGGCGGATCTGGGCGCTGACGCAGTACTGGTGCCCGGACTGGTACTGGATGGGCGTGCGCGGCCGCGCGCCGTGCTCCGCGTGCGGCAAGCCGGTCGAGGGCGGGCCGCTGGATCCCAACGTGCTGGACCGCGAGGCGACGCGGGCTCGGCTGCCGGCGTACATCGAGGCCAACGAGGCCGTCGCGACGCGGGTGCGCGAGGAGGCTGGCACGCGGGTGATCCCCACGATCCACGAGCGGTACCACGGCGGGCACGGGCTGGCGTTGGACACGTGGATGGACCCCGAGGACTGGCGGTACTACTGCGAGCGAGTCCGCTCCGTCGCCCGTCACGCCGTGTGGTGGAGCGGTCCGGTGCGTGAGGAGATCGACACCCCTGACGGCAAGCGGGCTCGGTATTCGTGGGCCGCGCGCGACCGGTACGAGCAGTACGCGGAGATCGCGGCGAAGGTCTTCGGCTAGGAGGAGCGCACAGTGCACGGTGGTGCGCAGCGATCGTGGGCGGGTGTGCCTCCGAGGCGTCGCCAGGCGGCGAGGCTCGTGGCCTTCGAAATGCGACGGGTGGGTGTGGTCGCGGACGAAGAGGACCTGTGCAGGCGGCCGCTCGTGGAGCTGGTGAGCATGTACGCGGCGGCGTACCGCGAGGCCAAGGCGCGGAAGACGCTCGGCCTGTTGGGATACACGGGGCAGGAGGTCGGCGATGAGGGTTGATCGCGACGACGTGCTCGGCGAGGTGCTGCGGGTCGCCGTCGAGGCGGGGTGCGACGGCGTGAGCCTGCACGACCTGCGTCGGCGGCTGTGTGACGCGGGCTGGTTCCGGCGGCACGCGCTCCACCCAGGGCAGCTCCTGACGGTGGTGCGGCTGCTGGCTCGTCAGCGACGGGTCAAGTTGCGCGGCGGGCTCGACTCTGGCGAGCAGTTCCGCGTGTACGCGAGAGACGGGATGCACGTGTGCGCGGTGTGCGGCGGTACGGGCGTGCGGATCGGCGCGGCGGAGGGGCTCGCGTGATCCGCCCAGCCCTGGATTATCCGTTCACGGAGGCTGAGATCGACGCGGCCGCCCGGACCTGGGGCTGCAACTGCGGGCCGGCGGCTCTGGCGTTCGCCTGCCAGGTCGGGCTCGACGTCGCCAGGCGGGCACTGCCGGAGTTCGATGCGCGGCGCTACACGAGCCCGCAGATGATGCGTGCGGCGCTCGGTGTGTTGGGGCGAGAGCATGACCAGGTCGCGAAGCCCGACCGGGGCTCCATGGTCGGTGATCGCGTGGCACTCGTGCGGGTGCAGTGGGCGGGGCCGTGGACCCGGCCCGGTGCGAACCCGCGATGGGCGTACGCGCACACGCACTGGATCACGACCTGGACGGACCGCGGCGTGGCGCTGGTGTTCGACGTGAACGCCGGCGCGCAGTACGTCGACGACTGGGTGCGTGAGACCGTGCCGGCGATGCTGGCGACGCACCCGCGTGCGGACGGCGGGTGGTATCCGACCCACGTGTGGAGGCTGCGGGGCGTGTCGCGCATGGTGGCGGGCGGGCCTGGATGAACGAGCACAGGGACAGGCAGATCGCCCTCGCGAGGCAGCAGTGGCTGCGCGTGCGAGATGTTGGTCGCGACCACCCGCGGGTGGCCGCGTACCTGTCGGCGCGGGGCATCGATGTCGGGCTCCTCCCTGGCGGCAGGTTGCCCGGTGTGCTCCGGTACGACGACGCCTGCTGGGACGCGCGGGAGAAGACGGAGACGGGGTGGGTCGAGCGACGCGGCCCGGCGATGGTCGCTCCCGTGGCCGATGTCGGCGGTGAGTTGGTCGGCGTGCATCGGACGTTCTTGGACCCGGATGGAGCGGCAGCCAAGAGGCCGCCCGGGCCGTGGGGCGAGCCCAAGAAGATGCTCGGGGCGTGCCGCGGGCGGATGATCCGGCTCTACAGCGAGTACCCGCGCGGTGTGCTGGTGATCGCGGAGGGCATCGAAACGGCGCTGGCGTGCGTGCAGGCGACGGGGCTCGCGGCCTGGGCGTCGGGGTCGTCGTGGGCGATCGGAGCCGCAGCCGTGCGATCGGAGGGCCTCTCGGGGCTCGTGCGCATCCCCGAGGCGCTGTTCTGGCCGGCGGAGAAGGGTGGGCGTGGTGTGCACACGGTCGTCTTCGCCGCGGACCTGAACCGTGGGTCGCTCAGGGCCGATGGGCAGGCGGACCTATATCAGGCGCTGCTGGCGGTCATGCCGGAGTACGGCGAGCGAGAACTCGCGCACCTCGTGGGGCTGCCTGTGGGCGAGCGGATGGCGAGGCTCGCCGGCCTCGAGCTGCAACGTCGGTATCCGTGGGTCACGTGTGTCGTCAGCCTGCCTACGGCGGCGGTGTGCCCCGACCTCGTCTGTGCGATCGGCGAGGAGGGCTCCCGCTCGGCGGCGCCGTGCACGGCTCTGGAGCGGCCGAGGGGGCGCCCGAGCGTCGACTGGCTCGACGTGCTGATCGCGCATGGGCCGATTGGGGTGCGTCGTGGCCTTGTAGACGGCGTCGACTTCGCCGCTAACGCAGCGCGTGCGGCCGACTGGCCGTTCGGTGATTCGGCACCCGACCCAAAGACCCCGCACCCCAAGGCGCAGGATGCCGGCACGCGTGCCGGCTCGCCGACAATGGGTGAGGGGGGCGGGGGTGATCGTCCGCCGCCGTGGGATCCGGACCGATGGGAGAAGCGGCCGATCATCGAGGCGGCGCCGTTGGTCCGGGCCCGGCGATACCTGTGGGATCAGGCGAGGCTCGATGGTCATCGGCGATTCGGCTTGGCTCGGTGGGGCGGCGAGTGGTGGGTGTATACCGACGGCCGCTATGTGAGGGTCGAGGAGGAGCTGCTCCGGTCGCGCGTGTGGGACTGGCTTGGGCGGTTCGCACACTACAAGACCGAGAAGGACCGGAGGGATGGTCGCGCGACGCGGCTCGTGCCTGGATCGAAGACTGTCGGTGAGGTGCTTGGTGCGATGGCCGTGGATACGGCAGTGTTGTCGTCACAAATGCCGGCGTGGCTGCCGCCCGTGCTGACTGAGCGGGGCGAGCCCATCTGGGGGCGGGCGTCGAGTCTGGACCACCTGGCGGTCGGAGCCCGGTCGGCGAGCGCCGGGCCCGACCTGAGAACGAAGATTGTTCTGATGAATGGGGTGCTCGATATAAGCGAGGTCGCGAGGACCCGGAAGGTCCGCCTCCTGCCGCACACGCCTGACTTGTTCACTTCGACGTGTCTGCCGTTCGAGCTGCCCGTGCGTGAGCTGGAGCAAATGCTTGCCGGCGCCGACGCCGGGGAGGTGTACGAGCGGCTGTGCCCGAACTGGTGGAGGTTCCTCGCAGACGCGAGCGATGGCGACCCCGAGTGGGAGCGACAGCTGCAGCAGATGATGGGCGACACCATCTCGAACGACCGCACGATCGAGAAGGTGTATCTGGTCGTTGGGGTGTACCGTGGCGGCAAGGGCACGATCCAGGACGCTTTGGTCGCGATTGCGGGCGAAGAGAACGTCCACGCGACCACTTTTGACTCTTTGGCTGGTGATCGCTTCGGCATGGCGCCACTCGTGGGCAAGAGCGTGGCGCTCATGCCGGACGCGCACTTGTCATCCTGGAGCCAGGGCTCGGGGGCGGTCGAGATCCTCAAGAGCGTGAGCGGTCAGGACCGCGTGCAGGTGCGTGACCTGTACTCGCCCGCCCGCACCGTGCGTCTGAACACTCGATTCTGGATCTTTTGCAACGACGAGCCGGACTTGCGAGACGACTCCGCTGCGTTCGCCCATCGCCTGGTCGTGCTGCCGGTGCGCAAGTCCTGCCTCGGCAGAGAGGACCCATCGATCAAGGGCAGTGTTCCAAAGGAGGCCGCCGGTATCATGCTCTGGGCTCTGATGGGTGCGATTGACCTGGCGACCAAGTCGCATCGGCGGATCGATGTGTGCACGGGTGGGCGTGAGGTCAGAGAGGAGATAGAGCGAGAGTCTGCGCACGTCGCCGCATTCATGGCGGACTGCGTCGTGCAGGCCCAGCACGGCAGTGTGTCGCCGGAGATGCTGCACCAGGCGTACGAGTGGTGGTGCAGGGATGTCGCGGGTCGAGAGCCGCTGGGCCTGGGTAAGTTCCGGCGCAAGGTGCGGACTCATGTCGAGCAGCTAGGCGGCTGGAGTCAGCCGCGTCAGGCCGACGGGACCCGTTCGCGGCTGTTGCAGGGCGTCGATCTTCGCACGGATGTGCGGGCTCGGCTGGGCGGCGCGCCGCCTGCGTCGGCGGGGCCGCTGCCGTTCGACATCGCTTGATTCCCCGCACCCCACGTTGTGAGCAAAACCGCCAGCGTGGCACGCCTGGTACGCGTGTCGTCATCTTCACGCCGTGACGATCGCATCGCCGAACTTCGGCGACTTCCATCGATCATCGATCAATCTACATCTCTGCGAAGGGGTGCGTGGCACGCGTGCCACGCGTGCCAGGAAAGCGCAGCCCCCCCCGGGGTGTGCGGGTCCTCCCGCGCAACCCGGGGGCATAACACGACGACGAGGCGGCGGTGGTGCGTGGGGGAGGAGTTTGGGATTCGGAGTTGCGCGATACGCGGTGTGGCGGCCTCGGCGACGGCCCGCGGATGCCGCGTGGTGCGCCCGAGGTCGGGCGGTTGACGCGACGCCCCGGGCGGCTACCGTGGGCGCACTGACGCCGGACAGACTCGCCGGACTGATCACCCGGCATGGATCGTGCCATGAAGAGCCGATGGTTCGCGCGGGCCGCGTACGCGGCGATCACTCTGTTCCTGGCGGCGGCGGCGGCGGTGGGCGGGCTCCTGGGCTGCGGAGCCCGCGTGGGCTCGCTCAGCACGCAGGACGCGCGGCGCGTGGCGCATACCAACGCCTCGCCCAACACGCTGACGGGCGTGGACGACATCGGAACCGCGGCGGTGACGGCGGCGGGGCCGGTGTCGCAGAGCGAACTCGAGCGGCGCGACCCCGACACGGGCCAGACGATCGAGCTCCTGCGATCGCGGGCGGGCGGCACGGCGAGCCACCGGGCGTTCATCCCCGTGCCGGGCACGGGGAGTCGATCGATCTTCGTCGATACGGCCTCGAACACGCGGGCGCGGGTGGGCGAGATGTACGACCCGGTGACGGGGAACATCGTCATGCGGGACGTGGAGCTCGAGACGAACGCCTCGGACCCGGTGCGGGCCGCGAACGAGGGGCTGATCGCCTGGGGCGAGACGGCCCGCGCCCAGTACGCGGCGTCGGTCGAGGCGATCCGGCTGGAGATGGCGGCGATCGAGGCAACGGCGCCGACGGTGGCGGGGATGCTCCGCGACGCGCTCCGCGCCGCGGGCGTGCCCCTGCCCTGACGTGCGGGGTATGGGGCGAGACACGACGGCCCCGCGGGAAGGCGCGGGAAGGAGCCTGCGATGCCGGACCCGGTGAGGATGAGCGGCGACCTGTCGACGCACTACGGCCCGTACGCCTTCGGCGTCGCGGCGATGGTGGTGATCGTGATCCTGATGGTCTGGGCCGCGTGGTGGCTGTGGACCAAGATCGTGCAGCCGGACCTGCGGGCCCGCCAGGTGATCAGCGAAAAGAACGCGGAGGCGCAGGCCTCGCTCCGCGAGAGCGTGTCGGGGCTCGAACGCCTCAACGCGACGATGAGCGAGAGCGTGCGGCTGGCCGATGTGCACCGCCAGCACCTCGAGCGGATGGTACGGGAGCAGGGTCCGGGATGCCGGCGATCCGACTGAGGGGGTGACGCGTGGCGCTGACGTTCGAGCAGATGGACTACGTGTACCCGCGCTACGGCGCGTCGGCCTGGCTGGACGTGGCCCGGGTCTTCCGTGAAGCCCGACGGGGCCGCGTGGACGTGATGCTCTTCGGCGACTCGCAGAGCAACCAGCACGGGGACTTCGCGACGTCGGGCGCGGCACTGCCCTGGTTTCTGAACCGCGCGATCGGGTGCAAGATCCCGGGCACGGGCATCCTGCCCATGCAGACCATCCTGATGACCGGCTCGTCGGGGATCGGATTCACCCAGGCGCGGGTCCTGGCGAACGTCGGCACGCGCGACCTCACGAAGTACCCGCCTCCCTACGGCTCGCTGGCGCTGGATATCTCGTCCGCTGATCAGGCCGAGGCGATCCTCCTGCAGCCCAACGCCTGGTACACCCAGCACGCGTTCACGGATATCGGCCAGGGCGCGGCGAGCGTGCTCGACAAGGGCGACGACTGGTGGCCCGAGCTCGTGCTGTGCGGTGCGAACAACGCCGTGATCCACGGCGGGACCGCCGGGAGCGAGGTCGTCGCGCGGGGCGTGCGCGGCTCCAACCCGTCGGGCTACTTCTCGGGGACGACGACCACGGAGTACACGTCGGCCGGCCTCAATCTCGCGGCGGTCGGCAACGACGTGCCCGTGCGCTGGAGCCCGGGGCCGGTGGTGTGGTCCACGTCGGAGTACCTCTCGTTCTACCCGCAGTGCTCCGGCGCGGGCAAGGTCCGCGTCGCCGGCATCGGCTGGGACCGGCCCTCCGCGCCGGGGTTCCGCGTGCACAACCTGAGCGAGGGCTCCTACAAGACAAACCTCTCGCCGTCGATCCTGACCTCGCACGCGAACTGCGGGCCGTTCCTCCGCGCGATGACGCCCACGGGCCGCCCGCGGATGATCATCGTCGAGTACGGCGAGAACGACTTCGGCACGCTCGTGTCCGCGGCGACGTGGAAGACGTACGTGAAGCTGTTCTTGAACTGGCTTCGCGTGCAGTTCGGGGCTGGCTCGTACGTGGTGCTCTGGGTCGGCGAGAGCCCGCGCGGCGACGACGTCACCAACGGCAACTGGGCCACGGTCAGCGCGAATCGGGCGCAGCAGCCGGGCGTGCTGGCCGAGGTGCGCGACGAGGGGTACCCGGAACTCTTCGTGATCAACTACACGCGGTACGCCGTGGAGCAGGGCATGTCGCACCGCGAGTCCACGCTCTCCGGGCTGACCTACCTCGGCGACGCCCGCACGCTCCCCATCACCGCCGGCTCGGTCGCGATCACGCAGAACGTCAGCTATGTGAGCGAGTATTGGGGCGGGCGGCGGCGGTGGTGGCTCTACACCGGGGCCACGACGACGATCGGGGCCGGCGGCGTGATCAACTCGATCCGGTACATGCCCGGCGGGGACCTGGCGATCCCGGCGCCTGTCAGCAACAACCCGTCGCGCGTGTGGCGGGCGCTGTGCGAGGGGTACTCGCGGCCGGCGGCGAGCGACGGCGCGCCGACCGACTGGGTGCACCCGGGCTCGGACGGCCAGACAGCGCGGTGGCGGGCGGTGGTGAGCCTGGTGCTCGGGGCGATCGGGACGCGCGAGCCCGGGCGGCGGATGGTGCGGCTGCCGCGGTAGCGGCGGGAGGATCGGCATGCGACAGATCGAAACGTGGCGGGCGACGGGCGTGGCGGACGACTTCAAGTTCTTCGCGGCGAGCGCGACGGCCGCCCCGGCGCAGACGGAGAGCGTGGATGCACTGCTCGAGCTCTTCAACGCGTCGGCCCGGGCGGCCTACGCGATCGACTACTCCGGGAGCCCGGACCGCCCGGCGAGGCTGAGCCTGGGCGCCGCGAGCGACACCGGCTCCGGCGAGTCGCTCGTCGAGGATGTGTACGTGCTGAGCGGCGGAGCGGGGCACGGCATGCTGCGCGTGGAGCGGGTGTGCCGGATCACCTGGCAGGGATCGGCCGTGCCCGAGACGGTGATCGAGGAGGGCATGTTCGCCGCGGCCGCGGCGGTGGTGACCGACGACGCGCGGCTGGAGGCGCGCGTGGGCGCGGCGCCGCAGGGCGTGGCCGAGACGCCCGCGAGCGTCGAGATCTTCGACCTGGGCCCCGTGCAGGCGGTGGTGCGCGTGGCGCGGACGATCAGCGGCGATCCGTGGGCGCCCACGCACCGGCGGTGGGAATAGAGGGCGGCGACGAGGGTGGACCAGATTAGCGACACCATCGGCGGCGGCGCCCGCTTCACCGCGGGGCAGATCGCCGAGCGACTCGGCTGCGAGAAGCGGACCGTGCTGCTGTGGTTCCGCGACGGATGCCCGCACATCTCGGTCGTGCGGGGCACGAAGCAGCGGACGCTGCTGTCGACCATGGACGACGTCACGGCCTGGCTGCGGGCGAAGGGCCTGGACGTGCGGCGGCCCGGGGCGGCGGACCCGGCCCCGCGGGCCGCGGCCGGAGGCGAACCGTCGGCAACGGACGCGCCCGGCGAGGGTGACCGGCCGCGTGCGGCGGGGACGCTCGACGAGCACGGGCCGCTGGTGGCGGCCCTGGTGCGGGAGCGCGTCGAGCGGGAGTTCGGGATGCTCCGGGTCGCGGACCTGGTGATGCGGTGGCTCCAGGCGGCGCGGCAGATCGACCGCATGCTGCACGACGCGCCGCAGGGGAAGGACGCCGGCGAGATGGACCGCTGGGCCGGCGCCTTCTCGAAACTCTCGAAAGAGTTCCGCCAGCTCGACGAGATGCGGCACGAGCTCGAAGTGCGGCACGGGCGGTGGGTCGAGCGGACGGCGGCGCGGCGGATCGTCGCGTCGGCGGCGGAGCAGTTCGCGGCGGACCTCGCCCAGCTCGGGAGTGACCTCGCGCGGGACCTGCTGGCGGTGCTCGAGCCCCTGCTGCGTGAGGACGCCGCCGAGGAGGCCAGGCGGGTGCTGGCGGTCCGGGTGCGGGAGACGATCGACGCCGCGCGTGCGCGGCGGGCGGAGTCGATCCGCGCGGCGCTGGACGCGGTGGACGCCGCGAGGAGCGCCGCGTGATCGCGTCCGCGCACACGGAGGGCATCGCGCACCCCGAGGAGCGGGACCTCTGGGAGGCGGCGGCGACGGGGATCGCCCCGAGGCGGCGCGTGCGGCCCAGCGCGTGGGTCGCGAGGAACATCACCATCACCGCGCGCCAGAGCGAGCGCACGGGCCCGGCGAACCCGGACTACCTGCCGTGGGTGCGCGACGTGCTGGACGTGCTCTACGACGAGCCAGGCAAGATCGGGCTGATCTGCGTGAAGCCCAGCCAGGTCGGGCTCTCGTTCGCGGCGACGATGCTGATGCTCTGCTGGGCCGCGACCGACCCTGGCCCCATGCTCTACGTCACGGACACGCGCGAAAAAGCGGCCGACTACGCGAACGGGCTCTTCGCGTCGTGGATCGCGGGGAACCCGGACCTCGCGCGGATGTTCGACGGCGAGGCCGAGGACGTCACGCACCGCGAGCTGATCTTCCACAAGGAGTTCCCGGGCGGGTTCATCGACTTTCTGGGCGCGGGCACCGAGAGCGGCGTGACGAGCCAGGGCCGCCAGCGCGTGGTCCTGGACGAGTACCAGCTCGCGAGCGGGGCCTTCCCGAAGGCCTCGGGCGATCTGTTCGTGACGGCGGTGGGGCGCACGGAGCGGTACCAGTCGTCGAGCGCGGTGCTGGCCTTCGGCCATCCGCGGCACCCCGACGAGGACATCGACCGCCTGTACCGCACGGTCTCGGACGAGCGCTCGTGGGTGTGGGACTGCCCGCTGTGCGGCGCGACGATCGCGCCGGACTGGTCGCTCGTGCACGTCGAGGGCGTGCTGCCCGCGGCGGGCGGGGAGTCGCCGCGGCCGGACCCGGCGACGGCGGTGCTGCGCTGCCCGGCGTGCCAGGGCGCGATCAGCGACGCGCAGCGGGCCCGCGCCGTGTGGCCGCCCAGGCTGGGCGGCACGGGCCGCTTCGAGAGCGGCCTGGAGCCCGAGGAGCGACGGCGGCGGCGGTACGTGGGGCTGGCGATCCATCGGCTGTCGGACCCGCTGGCGAGCGTGCGGGGCCTGGCCGAGCGGTACGCGGCGTGCGCGAGCGACGCCGAGAAGCAGTCGTTTTATAACAAGGGGCTTGGCGAGACCTACAGCGCGACGCGTGGGCTGGTGACGGTGGACCGCGTCCGGGAGCGGCTGACGCCGGCGGCGCGGATCGTGCTGCCCGGGGGCGTGCTGGGCGCGCACCTGCTGGCGGCGGGCGTCGACGTGCAGGCGCCCGAGAGCCACCCGACGCTGGTGACGAGCGTCGTCGGGTTCGCCGCGACGGGGCACGCGCACGTGGTCGCGATGGAGATGCTCCGCGGGTGGGCGTCGCTCTTCGAGTACCTGCGGTCGTTCGGCGTGGACCGCGCGATCGGCGACGGCGGCCGCGGGGACCGCCTGGGCGTGCAGATCTGCGGGATCGATTGCGGCGCCTTCACCAAGCAGGTCCTCGACCAGTGCCGGCTGGACCTGTACTCGGGCGTGACGAGCGGGCGGGTGACGCTGCTGCCGCTGCGCTACGAGAAGTACGTGACGGACCACCAGCCGTACGTGCTGCCGCGCGAGGACAAGCGCGTGGACCCGCAGCGGCCGTGGCTGGGGCCGCAGGAGCGCTACGACCTGAACCGGAATCACTGGGTGAACCGGGCGATGCGCCGGTGGATCGACGGCCGGATCAGCGTGCTGTGCGAGGCGCCGCGCGACCTGCTGAGCCACGTCACGGCGAACACGCAGACGCCCCACCGCGACAAGTTCGGCTACGAGACGGGCGACATGATCTGGGCACGCGCGAAGAACCGCGTCGACGACTGGCTGCAGAGCCTGGCGTACGCGGAGGCCGCGGCGGCGATCAAGCTCGGGCTGGATCGCCTGCACGAGATCGCCGCGCCGCCGGCGCCGTCGACCGCGGAACGAACGACCGACCGACACTCCCACTGGATCACCGGGCAGCGGCGTAGCGCCTCGTGGTTCGGCCGCTAGCGAAAGGGCGCGACGATGAAGCCGAAAAACAGCAACCCGAGCCTCACGGACACGGACCTCGAGAACGCCCCGCCCGCGTCACCCCTACCACCCCCGCCCCCCCCGAAGGTCTCCGACGCGGCCCCGCCGGCGCGGGCGACGGTGATCCTCGCCCGAGCGCCGGCCGGACCCGCGGCGGAGACGCCGGCGGCAGGCGCCGCGGCGGCACCGACGGCCGCCGCCGAGGCGGGGCCGGCGCGGAAGGACCAGACGCGGTGCCCGCGGTGCGGAGCCTACGGCTGCCCGGCGTCGGGCGGATCGCGCGAGAACCGTGAGTACACGCTGCGCTACCGCGAGTGCGCGGCCTGCAAGCACCGGTTCAAGACGCGCCAGCGCCGCGGCATGAGCCGGGAGGACGTGATCGGGTAGCCGCGCCGCCGACCCGGATCTGCCTGCCGGGTGCCGCTTGACAGCCTATAGCCGATACGCTATAGTGTTGGCGTCGGACGATCGGCCCGGCCCGTCCGGTGCGGGATGCCGGGGACGCCCCGAGGGGCAGGAGTAGACCATGACCATGACCGTGACCGCCGCCGATCTCGCCTCGCTCTGCAAGCAGTACCAGCACTGCTTCGCAATCGAAAACCACCAGGGCACGCCCGGGCCGGAGAGTCTGCCGACGGTGCTGCCCACCGAAGAGGAGTGCGCTAGGGTACTCGCCGATGCGTGGCGCCTGGTGGACTCTGCGCCACGTACGCTCATGGCCGCCGCCTTCCTCGCGGCTTGGCACAATCGCGGCGAAGCCGAAGTCACGAGCCGGTGGAAGTCCGGCGCGAGCGCCGAGTCGTGCGACTTGCCGCAGTCGCTGTGCTGATTCGCCGCCAAGCGGAGATTTCCTGCCCCCGTGGTGCCCGCGGCTACGGGGGCGTCCCCCTCGCCCCCTGCCGGGGGCGGGCGGGGATTCGCGGGGGCGTGTGCCCCCAGGCTGGAGGGATCGTGCTGGGATCGGCAGACATCCGGGCCGCCGTGCGGGAGGCCCTCGCCGCGCGGGGCGAGTCGATCGCGTGGCTCTCGCGCGAGGCCGACGTCGACTACGCGGGCCTCCATCGGTGGCTCACCAACAAGGGCGACCTCCGCGCGGAGACGGCCAGCCGGTGCCTCGCGGCGCTCGGGCTGGTGGTCGCGTCAGCGCCTCGGCGGCGCCGGTAGCCGCGCCGCTCGTGCAACCACGGCGGCCTGTGACCCGTAGAGTGCCGTCGAGGGTGGCGGGAGGTGGCGCATGCCGATCGACCTGCTGCCCGCGGCGCCGTGCCGCTGGGCGCTGCACGAGGGCGACTGTGTCCGGATGCTCGCCGATGCGCCCGACGCGTGGGCGGACCTGGTGCTGACCGACCCGCCGTATGGGATCTCGTACGCCAGCCAGCGAGCGAAGGACTTCGCCGGCGGACGCTCGGTCGCGCACGACGACGCGCCGATGATCTGGTTCCTGCGGGACGCGGCCCGCGCGCTCGCCTCGCCGGGGGCGCTGATCTGCTTCTGCCGGTGGGACGTGCAGGAGGTCTTCCGGGTGGCGATCCGCGCCGCGGGGCTGGACCTCCGCGGGCAGGCGGTGTGGGACCGGGGCGTGCACGGCGCGGGCGATGCCGCGTGCACCTTCGCGCCCCGCCATGACGTGATGTGGTTCGCGACCAAGGGGCCGTTTGTGTTCCCGGGACGGCGGCCCAAGAGCATCATCCACGCCATGCGGCCGCACCACACGGCGGCGACGCACCCGACCGAGAAGCCCGTGGGGCTGCTGACGACGCTCGTCGAGGCGCTGACGCCGGCGGACGGCCTCGTGCTCGACTGCTTCGCCGGCAGCGCGAGCACCGGCGAGGCGGCGCTGATCAGCGGCCGCCGGTTCGTCGGCATCGAGCTCGACGGGCGGTACGTCGAGGCCGGGCGGCGGCGGCTGGCGGGGGCGGCGCCGCTCTTCCTCGGACGGGAACACGCCGACCTCGGATGAATCTGTCGATTCGCGCCGGTCGGCGCCTTGCCTGCGGGCGCGAGGCCGTCTACCGCACGCGCCGTGAGCATCACCAAGGCCGACGTCGAGAACGCCATCCGCGCGGTGCTGACCGCCGGGCAGGAGTACACCCTGCCCGACGGGCGGCGGGTGCGGCAGGCGGACCTGCCCGACCTCGTGCAGCTCCGCGACCGGCTGGCCCAGGAAGAGTCGGTCACGGGATCGGCGGTGAGCCGGATCGTGTTCCGACGGGAGTAGGGGCGATGTGACGGGAGCAGCGCGTGGAGTTGAGCCGAGGCATCCGGGCGTTCGTGGCGAAGGTGTTCGGCGTGCGAGCGCCCGCCCGCGCCCAGGGGCCCGGCGGGGCCTTCACGCTCTACGACGCCGAGGGGCGGCCCGTGATGGGGTACGACGCGGGACGCGTCTCGCGCTTCGACGCGGACTTCACCCCGCCCGGGGTGGGGCCCAACCGCCTGGCCGAGATGCGGCTGGCCCGCGTCTGGCGGAACATGCGGCACCTCGTCGAGAACAATCCGCTGCTGTGCGGGGCCCGCGACACCTGGCGGCGCAACACCATCGGCAAGGGCATGTGGCTGCGCCCCGCGACGGGCATGCCGAGCCTGGACAAGAAGCTCCAGCCGTACTTCTGGCGCGCGATGCTCCGCGTCGACGTCGGGCGGGAGATCGACCTCTTCGAGTCGCAGCGCCGCTTCATGGACCACGTCTTCGCGGCGGGGGAGATCCTCGTCTACTGCCCGTTCACGCCGGCCTTCCGCGGGGCCATGGCGGGGCCGGCGATCGAACTGCTGGACTCCTCCGACCTGATGCCGCTGGCGATGAGCGGCAAGAACAGCGGGAACATCGTCCGGCAGGGCGTGGAGTTCGATGCCATCGGGCGACGCGTGGCGTACCACGTGCTCCGCGAATCGCCCACCGACGGCGGGCTGTTCGCGGGCGCCGCGGCGGCCGTGCCGGGCACCGACGGCGTGCGGCGCATCCCCGCCGAGGACGCGCGGCTCGCGTTCCGCGCGAAGTGGCTCGGGCAGATCCGCGGCGTGCCGTGGGCCGTCGCGACCGTCACCACCACGCGCATGGAAGAGGCGATGGTCGAGGCCGAGCTCATGCTCGCGCGGGCCCGCGCGTGCGTGCCGCTGATCGTGAAGGGCGCGAACCCCGAGCAGTTCGGGGCCCGGCGCGACGTCGGCGGGCTGTTCGACGCCGACGGCCATCTGATCACCGAGCTCGCGCCGGGGCTTATCGCGTACCTGCCCCAGCCGCTGGAGATCTCGCAGGCCTTCGCGCAGACCGCGCCCGGGGCGGCGCTGGGCGCGACGGTCGAACTGCTCCACCGGCTGCGGGCCGCGGGCCTGGGCCTGGGCTACGCGACGTTCACCGGCGATCGCTCCAAGAGCACCTTCTCCGCCGACCGCGCCGCGCGGCTCGAGGAGCGGGCCGCCTTCGAGGAAGTGCAGCTGGGCCTGGTGTGGGCGCAGCACACGCGGCCCTGGTGGGAGAGGGTCGTGCGGCACGCGCTGCTCCGCGGCGACCTGGACCTCACCGCGGAGGAGCGCGCGTACGCCGAGTCGCACCCGGACCTCGTCGTCGAGGCCACGCCCATCGCCAAGGGCATGGCGTACGTGAACCCCAAGGACGAAGCGACGGCGGACCGCATCGCGCTGGAGTCGGGCTTCAAGGCGCTGCACGAGGTGTGCGGCGGCCGCGGGGAGTCGTTCGACGACGTCATCGACCAGCAGATCGAGGCGGAGGTCTACTGGCGCGAGGCCCGGCGCGAGGCCGGCCTGCCCGACGCCGACCCGCCGTGGTGGAAGCCGCGGGGCTCGACGCCCGCGGGCGCGGCCGGGGGCGAGCGCGGCGGCCACGAGAGCGACGAGGGCGACGAGGGCGACGGGGGCGACGGCGAGGACGACCGTGCGGCGGGCGGGCGCATGGGCCCGGTGCTGAACGGGCACGGGCATGGAGGGCGGCGATGAGCACGGACCCGATGAGCACGGACCCGATGAGCACGGGCGCGGCGAGCACGGGCGCGACGCACAGCCGGGTCTTCGACCTGGTGACGCGGGCGGAGTGGGCGATGGACCGCCGCACGCTCGCCCGGCTGGTCGGGATCGTGCACCGCTGGGAGGCGGGGCAGTCGCTCACGCCCGAGCAGGTGCGGGCGGCGATCGGGCGCGGCGAGGACGGCGGCGCGGCGCACGGGCCGAGCGCGAACCTGCTCGATGCGTTCAAGGCCCCGCCGGAGGAGACGGGGTTCACGAACGTCGGCGGCGTGGCCGTGATCCACGTGCGGGGCGTGATCGCCAAGTACGCGGGCCAGGTGAACGGGGTGAGCCAGCCGCAGGGCGTGAGCACGCAGACCCTTCGCCGTCGCGTGGAGGCCGCGGCGGCGTCGAGCGACGTGCACTCGCTGCTGCTGGTGCTCGAGTCGCCCGGCGGGATGGTGTCGGGCGTGGCGGAGTTCGCGGAGTTCGTCCGCGAGGTTGACGCGCAGCGCAAGCCCGTGCAGGCGTACATCGAGGACCTGGGCGCGAGCGCGGCGTACTGGATCGCGGCGGCCACGCGGCGGATCGACGCCAGCATGACCGCGGCGGTGGGCTCCATCGGCGTGTACACCGTCGTCTGGGACGACAGCGAGTACTTCACGCGGCGCGGCGAGGTGGCGCACCTGATCTCGAGCGGGGGCGTGAAGGGCATGGGCTCGATGGGCGTGGCGATCGAGCGCGAGTACCTGGACGCGGTGCGGGAGGAAATGGGGGCCATCCGCAACGTCTTCACGGCGGCGGTGGCGAGGGGGCGGCGGATGAGCGAGGCGGCGGCCGCGAAGCTCGCGACCGGCGAGGTGTGGATCGGGAGGGCGGCGGTGGACGTCGGCCTGGCGGACGGCGTGCGTTCGCGGGGCGAGGTGATCGCGGAGATGCAGCGGGCCTTCGGGCGGGGCGGGAGCGTTTCCCGGGCCGCCGGCGGGCGCCCGGGCGGTGGCGCGGAGGCCGCGGCGGAACGCGGCGTATCGGCGGGCGAGTCCCGCATGGAGGCAGGCATGGCGTACGGACATGACGGCCGGCGGCTGACCCCCGACGGCGGCGGCGGCGGCGGCACGGGCACCGCGAACGATGGGGGTGGTTCGGCGCAGGGAGGCGCCGGATCGCCCTCCGGGCCGGCGGCTCATGGCGGGGGCACGGCCAGCGGGCAGGCCAGCGGGCAGGCCGGCGGGCAGGCCGGCGGGCAGCCTGGTGCGGGCGACGTCGACGCGGCGGCGCAGCGCGCCGTGGCCGCGGAGCGGACGCGGGTGGCGGGCATCCGGGCGGCGGCGGCGGCCTTCGGCCACGTCGACCGCGTGAAGGCCCTGGCCGACACGGCGTGCGCGAACGGCACGAGCGTGGACGCGTTCAAGCACGAACTGCTCGCGACCCTCGAGAAGGGCGTGACGCCCGCGGGGGTTGGCGCGAGCGTGGCGCTGGGCGAGTCGGGCCGCGCGACGATGCTCCAGGACGTGGTGCTCGCGCTGGTCGACCGCGGCACCGGCGGCTCGCTCGCGCAGCGGCTGGAGGCCGCGGCGAACCGCGACCAGATCGCGTCGCGCGTGGCCGGGGCCGGGGCCAAGGCCACGGACGTGCTCGCGCGGATCGAGCGGGTGCGGGCCGAGGGCCTGTACGCCGTGCGTCTGAGCCGGCTGGGCGAGATGTGCCTGGCCGCGTCGACGGGCGAGCGCGTGCTCAACCCCGACAGCGAGCAGGCCTTCAAGCGGATGATCCATCGGCGCGGCGCGGCGATGGCCCTGCACGGGTCGAGCGACTTCCCCGGGCTGCTCAGCGACGCCGCGAACAAGGCCATGGCCTTCCAGTACGCGGAGGCCCCGGTGACGTGGAACCGCTGGTGCAAACGGGACACGGTCCCCGACTTCAAGGAGAAGAAGTGGTACGGCCTGTCGGAGGCGCCGAATCTGAAGCTCATCAGCGAGGCCATGCCGACGCCGAAGGTGACCTTCAACGAGAAGGCCGCGACGATCGCCGTGGAGACGTACGGGCAGGGATTCAGCCTGACGTTCAAGATGTACAAGAACGACGACCTGTCGGCGTTCCTGCGCGTGCCGATGCTCTTCGGCACCGCGGCCCGGCGGCTGCCGGACGCGCTCGTGTACGCGCTGCTCGAGAGCAACCCGGTGATGCCCGACGGGATCGACCTGTTCCACGCGGACCACAAGAACCTCTTCGGCGCCGCGGCGCTGGCCGGGACGGCGCTCTCGGAGATGCGCACGGGGATGCGCCGGCAGAAGGGCTTCGGCACTGACACGGCGCCCATCGACGCGACCATGCGGTACCTGCTCGTGCCGCCGGAGCTCGAGGACGCCGCGAACAGGATCATCCGCAGCAGCGCGGACCCGGGCCAGCAGAACCCGGCGGTCGTGAACCCCAACCGCGACCGCTTCGAGGTGATCGCGTCGTCGCGCCTCGCCAACGCCACGGCGTACTACGGCGTGGCCGATCCGGCCAGCGCGGACGCGTTCGTGGTCGCGTTCCTCGACGGGCAGGACGCGCCGGTGATCTCGGAGCGTGAGACCGGGACCGTGCTCGAGCTCGGCTGGGAAGTGCACGTGATGGGCGTGGGCGTCGAGGCCGTGGACCACGTGGGCATCAGCAAGAACCCCGGCCAGTAACAGAATTCTTTTGGCACCGCGTCGGGCGGGTGTAACACGGCGGCCCCGGGGGGAGGATGACCCTCCCCCCGGGGGAACAGAAAGGACGAGGCGATGAAGAACCAGACGATGGATTTCCCGGAGAGCACGAGCGTGCTCTGGACGAACAGTGTGGGGCGGTCGGGCACCGGCGCGGCGGCGGAGATCGCCGCGGGGCGCGTGCTGCGGATGGGGGCGCGGGGCATGTTCGCCGTGGCGGTCGTCACGATCGCCGCGGCCGCCGCGGGCGCCGTGCGGACGCGGGGGACGTTCCTGCTGCCCAAGGCCACGGGCGTGGCGTACTCCGTCGGCCAGCGCGTGGGGTACGACTTCGCGAACGATCGCGTGACGGTGAGCCTGGCGGACGGGGCGTGCGGGGTCGTGCGCAGGGCCGCGGCGAGCGCGGACACGAGCGTCGAGGTCGAGATCAACGAGACGGGCCCGCGCGTCTTCGAGAAGGTGCTCACGCCCACGGCGGGCGAGGACACCGCGAACTCGATGGACGTGGACGTGGGCTTCCCCGTCGCGGGGGCGTTTGTCCAGGTGCAGATCGTGAACTCGACGAACGTGCCGCGGCTGGCGGGCACGATCGTCCGCAACCCCGGCGGCTCGGCCCCCACCACGGTGCGCGTCACGGAAACGAACCTCGCCGCGACCGACGCGGTGTACCTGCGCGTCGTCGAGCAGGCCTCGGCCTAGCCACCCTCGGGCCCCCGGGGACCGACGCCGCATGGCGCACGGACCGGGGGCCCGCTCCTTGGAAGGCGCCGGCGCACGCGAGAGCGTCCGCCGGCGATTGCATGTGCCCTCCGCCCACACTCCCCGCCCACGCCGCGCGGCCCGCCGAGGCCGTGCACGCGGCCCAGACGCGCGCGCAGATCGCCCGCGAGGGGGCGCCGGCGGTCTACCGCCGCGGGGGCGCGGGCGACGGGGCGCTCGTGGCGGTCGTGCTGACGCCGCTGGCCGACCAGGGCCGCACGCCGCCCGCGGGCCGCACGCGACCCGGGCCGGGCACGCACGCCCGCCGGTACGCCGTGCTGCTGCCCGCGCTGACGCCCGACGAGACGGCGGGCGAGGAGACCGGCGTGGCGACGCAGGACTCGCCCACGCCGGGCGTGCTGCGCCTCGCGCCGGGGGACACGCTGACCGTGCGGGGCGCCGCCGCCGGGCGGGCGGACCTGGACGAGGTGACGCTGCGCGTCATTGAGGGCGTGCGGTGCGGGGACAACACCGCGTGGAGCGGGGAGGCCGTGCCGTGAGCCGGGCGACGACGAACATCCCGGGGGACCGCGGCGGACTGCGCCTCGAGGCACAGATCGACGAGGCCTTCTTCACGCTGGGCTACATGCCCGCGGCGCTCATCGGCGCGCTGGGCGAGCGGAACTTCGACCTGGTGAACCACCACCGGCGGGGCGTGCTCAAGGACGTCGCGGCGGACTTTCCCGGCGGACGGCTGGCGCAGCAGGCGATCGCGAGCAGCCTGCACCGCTACGGCAAGAGGCGGGGTGACCCGCGGTCGCTCGAGGACCTGCAGGGCGAATCGTTCGCGGCGAGTTCCGACGACAGCCCCTTCGGGCGGGGCGTCATGCACCTGCTGCAGCACGGGGGCGTCGCGGCGGCCCGGAAGGCGATGGCCGTGCCGATCATCCCGCCCGGTACGCACGGCTCGGCGCGGGCGGCGATCCGGCGGCGGTTCCGCGAGGCGCTCGCCGCGAAGGACGCCCGCGTCACGAAGTCCGGCTACATCGTGAAGGACGCCTCGCGCGGGGCGGCGCGGTCGGTGATCCTCGGGCGGATCGTGCGGAGCCGCCGGCAGCGGAAACTGCTGCGGTTCTACGAGCGGTTCGACGCGATCCTCGGGCGGCACCTGCCGAAGTACGACGCGGACATCCGCGCGTGCATGATGATCGCCGGGCGGGCCGCGCTGGAGCGGCGCACGAAGATGCGGGGTGTGCAGACCGCGGCGTGGCGCGAGACGTACGCGAAGTACCTGGACGCGAACCCCGGGAAGTTCGCCGAGGCCCGGCGCGTCGCGTACGAGGCCGCGAAGGCCGCCCGGCGTCGGTCGATCGGGGGTGGGCCGTGAGCAGCGTCCGCGGGGAGATCATCGGCGCGATCTTCGAGCGTCTCGCGGCGATCGACGGCGTGCACGCCGTGGTCGACGACGGCGAGGTCGACGCCGTCACGGACTGCCCCGAGGACAGGGCCGTGCTCGAGGTCGCGTGCTTCGACGACGAGGCCGCCGGGGAGCCCAAGACCATCGAGGCGTGGGAGATGCCGGTGACGGTGCTGATCCACCTGCCGGCGACGCGTCCGCCGGGCGACGAGGAGGAGGCCCCGCCGTCGTGGGCGCAGGTCGCGGCGGCGTGGACCGAGAGGGTCTACGCCGCGTACGCGGCCGACGGGGCCGACGGGCAGTGGGACGGGCTCGCGGTCGAGACGCGGTGCGACGTGAAGACGACGCGGGTGATCCCCTGGGAGGGACGCCGCGTCGTGGGGCACGAGTTCACGGTGCTGTACCGGCACGAGCGCGGCGACGCGGGGGTGGCGCGGTGACGGCGAGCCTGCTCACCATCCTGGGCGAGACGGCGGTGATCCCCGAGCACCCGGCGGAGATGGGTGTCGGGGACGGCGTGCTCGCGACCGAGGGGCCGCACCGGCACACCCGCGTCGCGCACGAGCGGATCGGGCCGCGGGCGCGGGTCTACCGCGTCGCGGCGACGCTGGCCGGGGCCGAGGAGATCGACGCGCTGCGGGCCGCGCTGCTCGAGACGCGCGGCGGGGCGGACGCGCTGCTGTGGCGGCACCCCACCGACGACGCGGACGCGACGCTCTACCGGGTGGTGAACGCCGACGAGGCCGGGATCGAGATCGGGCGCTCGGCGGGCGGGCAATGGGCCCGCGTGGAACTGGTGCTGGAACGCGTGTAGTCACGCAGGGAGGCGACGATGGCGGTCATCCTGGAACGCACGACGCAGGTCGGCCTGAAGATCGAGGGCACGGAAGGGACGCCCGAGTCGCTCGCGGCGGGCGACTTCAGCGGGAACTTCAAGGACGACGCGCACACGTACGCGCCCGGCGAGTACGAGCGGGGCATCAAGAAGGGCACGCTGACGCCGCTGGGCGTGGTGCGCACGGGACGCACGCTGAGCATCCGCGCCACGGCCGAGCTCGTGGGGGGCGGCGCGGCCGCCGAGGCGCCCTGGCACCGGGCGCTGCGGGCGATGGGATTCTCCGCCGGCACGCAGGTGAAGAAGGTCGTGCTGGGGACCGTGACGAACGGGCCCTTCCGCTGCGGGCAGCGCCTCGGCGACAACGCGACCGAAGGCTCGGCGACGAAGACCGGCATCGCCGTGCACCAGGGGCCGGGCGCGACGCCCACGCTCTGGTACGTGCCGGGGACGGGGGCCTTCGCCGACACGGACACGGTGTACAACTACGGCCAGCCGAGCCAGGCGAGCGCGCCCGTGGACAGCGCGCCCGCGAACGCCGGGTACCGCTTCACGCCGCTCTCGGAGACGGCCTCGGGCGGGCCGCCGGCGGCGACGGTCGAGCGGCGCGACGGCCTGCACAAGCACACCATGACCGCGGCCCGAGGGAAGGGCGTGCTGTCATTCCGGATGAACGAGGTGCCGCTGCTGGCGATGGAGTTCATGGGCGTGCCGGTGGTGGACCTCACCGACCCGGACGCGCCCGGCCCGGTAGCGTCGGCGCTGATGACCGGGATCCCGGCCGTCGGCGCGCGGCCCCTGCCCTGCAAGCACCAGCCCATCACCATCGCCGGCCACACGCCGGTGCTGACCCAGTGCGAGGTGACGATCGAGAACACGCTGACGATGCGCGGCACCATCGCCGACACCGACCGCCAGCAGTCGGGCTATGTCGGGTGCCGGATCACCGAGCGGCGGGTGACGGCGAACCTGGACCCGGAGAAGGACGTGACGGGGACGCTGGCGGCCGAGGCGTGGGCGATGGCGGGGACGGACTTCGAGCTGCTGCTCAAGCACGGGGACCCGGCGCACGCGAACGGCATGCTGATCGTCCGCGGGCCGCGGTGCCAGCTGAGCGGGGATCAGTCGCCCGAGGCGCGGGACGGGATCGTGACCGAGCCGCTGACGGCGGTGCTGACCGGGGACGCGGACGACGAGATCGAGATCTACCACCTGTTCTAGGGGTCGCCGCGCGGAACGCGGAGACAAGGAGGCGGACGTGACGGAACGGATTCCGACGACGACGACATGCGCGGTGATCGACCTGGTGCAGGGCGGTCGCGTGCGGGTGCGGCCCGCGAGCCGGAGCGACAGGGTGCGGCTGCTGGAGGCGGCGGACTTCCGCCCCGACGCGCCGCACACGGCACTGCGGCTGCAGTCGCTGTGCGTGCGGTGGGGGTGCGTCGAGGCCGAGGACGTGGCCGACGAGCACGGGAGCATCGTGCCGCTCGCGCGGTCGCGCGTCGGGGCGCTGGGGAGCATCTACGGCGAGGCGCTGTACGACGCCATCCACGACGACGACGCCGTCAGGATCGCGGACTACGTGCTGTCGGGCGGGACGCTGACGGAGGCGCAGCGGGGAAAGTAGCCGCGGCGGCGAGGGCGGTGCACGCCCGCGCCCGCCGCCTGGCGATGGAGGCCGACCCGTATGGAGACGACCCGGCGCATCTCGCCTCGTCCTACGCCCCGTGCGGGGCGTGCGGCGGGGCCTCGCCCGCGGAGGGGCGTGCGTGCGACGCGTGCGGCGGGATGGGGCACGTGCGGACGGACCTGGGGCGGGAATCCCTCGACGACGACGCGATCGCGTGCGTCGGGGAGTTCCTCCTCGCGCGAGGCTTCGTCGAGCGGCACGGCCTGTGGGCGTTCCTGCGCGTGCACGGCCGCCCGCACCCGGCGTTCCTCGAGGCGATGGACGAGTACGACGCGGCGTACGCCCTGGCCGAGCACGAGGCCCGTGTGGCCGAGGCGAGAGAGGTTCGGCGGCGGCGGGATGCCCGCGGGAAGGGCGTGAGGTAGCGCATGGCCGGCAAGCAGTTGAGCATCGTCGTTCGCACCGTCGACAACGCGACGGCGGGGCTGCGCGCGACCGCCGCCCAGGTGATGCAGGTGGGCGTGGCCGCGGACCGGGCGGACGCGAAGACCGGCGGATGGCTGGCCCGGATGGGCCGGGCCGTGGTGAGCGTGAAGGGGCTGCTGGCGGGGCTGGGGATCGCCTTCGGGGCCGCGCGGCTGGTGGGGTCGCTCAACGACGCGTCGCGGAAGCTCGACGAGATCAACGACGCGGCGGCGCGGACGGGCCTGGCCGTGGAGGACCTCTCGCGGCTGCGGTATGTCGGGGACCTGGTGGGGCAGTCGTTCGAGGGGATGGTGCAGTGGGCGCAGGCCGCGCAGAAGAACATCTCGCAGTTCGTGCGGACCGGCGGCGGGCGGGCGGCGGAGGTGATCCGCGCGCTGAACATCCGGCTGACCGACGGGCGGGGCCGCGTGCGGGACTTCTCGGAGATGCTGCCGGAGATCGCCGAGCGGATCAACGCGATCGACGACGCGAGCCGGCGGACGGAGATCGCCACGCGGCTGTTCGGCGACGGGCGGGCGATGATGCTGCTGGCGCAGGGCCGCGAGAACCTGGCGAGGATGGCCGACGAGGCGTCGCGGCTGGGCGTGGTCTTCGGGCCCGAGCAGACCGCCGCGGCGGACCGCTACCGGGACGCCGTGGCGCGCGTGGAGCACGCGTGGCTCGGGCTGCGGGCCCGGGTGCTGGCGCGGATGGCCCCGGAACTGACCGACGCGATGAACCGGGCCGCGAGCGTCATCGCCGCGGTGCCGGAGATCGTGGAGAACGCCGTGCGCCTGGTGCAGACGGCGCTGCGCGACGGGCCCGAGGGGCAGGGTGTGCGGGCGGCGGTGCGGGAGGCCGTGGAGGCGGCGGCGATGGTGGCCGAGATCGCGGTGCGGCGGTCGGGGGGCGTCGTGCTGGCGGCGCTGCTCATCACGACGCGGGCGGTGCTGGCGGCGGCCAGGAGCGAGGTCGTGGCGGCGCTGGCGGGGTTCATCGTCGACGTGCAGTTCGAGGCGATCGACCGCGCCGTGCGGGCGGCGCAGCGCGTGGGCGGGGAGCTGCTGGGCGGGGCGTTCGTGCGCGGGCTCGAGAACCTGCGGGGCACGCTGGACGCGATGCAGGACACCGTGCGGCTGGGCGTGGACGCGCTGCTCGCCACCGAGGGGCCGCTGGAAGCCTTCAACCGGAGCCTGCGCGACACCGGGAGGTACGGCGCGATGGCGCAGCGGGCCATGGCGGACTTCCGCGCGGAGATCGGCCCCGCGGCCGCCGAGGCCTTCGACCGCCTGGACGCGCTGCTGGGCATCAGCGCGGCGATCGCGAAGACGGCGATCAACGGGATCAAGTCGCCCCTGTCGCCGGCGTTCGGGGGCGAGATGGACGACGCGACGGCCGCGACGTGGCGGTACGCCGACGCCGTGGAGGGCGCGAAGGACGCGTGGGCGCAGCTGCGCGCGAAGGCGATGGACGCCCGCGCGTGGGGCCGGGACGCGGTGACGCAGATCACCGAGGCGTTCAGCGGCCAGTTGTCGTCGGCGATCGTCGACGCGATCGCGGGCGTCAAGTCGTTCGGCGAGGCGATGCGCGAAGTGGCCGGGAACGTGCTGCGGATGATCGGGGAGATCATCATGCGCATGCTGGTGATGCGCGCGGTCATGGGCGTGGCGGACGCCTTCGCCGGCGGGGCCGGGTCGGCCGCCGGGGCGGGCGGCGCCGGCGCCATGCCGAAGGCGTGGGGGACTCCGTTCCTGCGATCGGGCGGGATCGCGGAGATCGGCGGGCTGCGGGCGTCGAGCCTGGCGGCGGCGGGCGCGCTGGCGATGCTGGGCGGGGGCGTGGCGGGGATCGTTCAGGGCGCGAGGATCGGACGCGACGCGCACCTCGCGGTGCTGGCCGCCGGCGAGGGCGTGCTGAACGCCGCGGCGGTGGCGCGGATCGGTGAGAGCCGTGTGCACCACGCCAACGCCGGCGGGACGCTTGTGCCCGCGGGCGAGCGCGGGGGTGTGCACGTGACCATCCACCAGGCCGTGCACGTCGGGGCCGGTGGTGGTGGCGGCGCGGGGGGCGTGGGCGGCGGGCTGCGGCGCGAGGATCTCGACGCCGTGCGGCGCGCGGCGGTGGACGGCGTGCTGGAGGCGATGCGCACCCGCCCGGGCGTGCGCGACTCGATGCGGGGGTATCTGCGTGGATGACCACGCCAGGGATCCAACTCCGACCGTGGCGGCGCGGAGCGCAGGCCGTGACGCCCGTGGCCGGCGAGGGCGGATTCTGGCCGCTCGCGCCGATCGACGAGCCGGCGAACGCCGGAGCCCCGCCGCGGGCGCCGGACCTGGTGCGGGCGGCGAGCGTCGGGTTCAGCGTCGCGAGCGTGCGCGTGCGGAGCGGGCAGCGGCGCAGCCGGCCGGGCACGGGCGATCGACGCATGACGGCGAGCCTGGTGTGGAGCGGGTTGTCGCGCGAGGACCGCGACGCGATGTGGGAGTGGTTCGATTCGATCGGGTACACCGCGCGGGCCTTCGAGGTCGAGATCGACGGGCCGGGGACGGGGGGCGTGGTCGTGCGGGCGATGACGCCGCCGACGGAGCGCGAGGTCGCGCGGGCCGGGAGCGGCGGGCTGTACGAGATCGAGGCCGCGGTCGAGGAGGTGTACCGCGATCCGCTGGGTTCGCCCCCACCACCACCACCACCACCACCGCCGCCGCCGCCGCCGCCGCCGCCGCCGCCGCCGCCGCCGCCGCCGCCGCCGCCACCGCCGCCGCCACCGCCGCCGCCTGTCCCGCCCGACGGCGAGTGGAACTACGAGGACGAGGATCAGAGCCAGAACATGCTCACGCTGTTCTGATCGGAGAATGACCCATGGCCGACAACGTGGTGATCAGGGACGGGCAGGGCGAGGAGCGCACGCTCGCGACGCACGAGAGCGGCGGTGTGCACACGCCCGTGAACCGGATCTCCGGGCCGCTGCTCGAGGCCGCGGAGACGATCGCCGATGCCGTCCATGCCGAGGACGCCGCGCACGCCGACGGCGACGCGGGCGTGCAGGTGCTCGCGGTGCGGCGTGACGCGGACACGAGCCTGGTGGGCGCGACCGGGGACTACGCGCCGCTGCAGGTCGATGCGAACGGGCGGCTGAAAGTGGCCGTGCTGGCGGGCACGCAGGACGACGCGCTGACCGACGCGGAGCTGCGGGCGAGCGCCGTGCCCGTGAGCCTGGCGACGCTGCCCGCGTTGCCGGCGGGGACGAACAACATCGGCGACGTCGACGTGCTGAGCCTGCCCGCGTTGCCGGCGGGGACGAACAACATCGGCGACGTCGACGTGCTGAGCCTGCCCGCGTTGCCGGCGGGGACGAACAACATCGGCGACGTCGACGTGCTGAGCCTGCCCGCGTTGCCGGCGGGGACGAACAACATCGGCGACGTCGACGTGCTGAGCCTGCCCGCGTTGCCGGCGGGGACGAACAACATCGGCGACGTCGACGTGCTGAGCCTGCCCGCGTTGCCGGCAGGCTCGAACAACATCGGCGACGTCGACGTGCTGAGCCTGCCCGCGTTGCCGGCGGGCTCGAACAACATCGGCGACGTCGACGTGCTGAGCCTGCCCGCCCTGCCGGCGGGGACGAACGTGATCGGCGACGTCGGTCTGACGGGGAGGACGTCCGGCGGGCTCACGCTGCACCGCACGATCTCGGCGGCGACGACGAACGCGACGAGCGTGAAGGCGTCCGCCGGCCAGGTGTTCTGGGTCTACGCCACGAACACGAACGCGAGCCCGCGATACCTGAAACTCTACAACAAGGCGTCCGCGCCGACGGTCGGCACCGACACGCCCGTGCTCACGCTGCTCATCCCGGGCAACACCGTCGGGGCCGGGTTCCACCTGCAGAGCCCGCTCGGGCTGGCGTTCGGCACGGGCATCGCGTTCGCGCTGACGACGGGCGTGGCCGACGCGGACGCGACGGGCGTGGGAGCGAACGAGATCGTGGTCAACCTGGGATTCAAGTAGGAGGACTCATGCCCGCCGAGCCGCGACCATTCCCGGCGTTCCGTGTCGTCGATCAGTCGATGGGCCGAGTGGCCGTCGATCTCTCCGACGGCACTACGGTCGAGTTTCAGGTCGAGCTCGTGTCCAGCCCACTCGACCTCATCGGCGGCGTGGAGCATCCGGACTTCCAGGCGTTTCTCGCCGTGCTCCTGTGGCTCCGCAGCCGGGGCAAGTCCCTCGATGAGGTGTTCGCGGACCCCGACGACATTGCGGCGTACATGGCGGCGCGGTGGACGCCGATCGAGGTGACGGATGGCAACTGACTGGCAACTCGGCCCACTGATGCCGGGCCTATTGGACGCGATCGTGCTTGCACGCGTGGCCGGCGTCACGGAGACGTCGTTCGCGCTCAACGCCGCGTACGCGTACAACACCGGCGGCGCGGGCGTCGCGCTCTACACGTTCTTCGCGCCCGAGACCGCCGACCTGACCGACTTCTACGTGCTCGTCAAGTCGTACGCCGGCACGTGGGGCGCGACGGACGGCAATATCGACTGGGCGATCCACGAAGGGCTCGCCGCCACGAACAGACCAGGGTCCGTCGTCGCGAGTGGGACGCTGACTCTCGATGGCACGACCGGATGGAAGAAGAAGTCCGGGCTCACGGTCGGGCTGACAGCGGGGAGGTTCTACACGCTGGTCGTCAGTGACGCCGACGGCGGCGGCACGAACTTTGTTACGCTGACGTGTCGGTACGGGGATGCGGTCGGGCTCGGCATCGGTCGCTCGCAGACGATCATCACGACTACCAACGGATTCTCGTCAGCGGGGTCTTCCGTGAACGGCTGCCCGTCGTGTGCCGTCAAGATCGGTGGTCGGTGGTACGGCGGCTCGTATCACGACACGGTGAGCACGGTCACGACAGGCACGTACCGTCGAGGCGTCCGGTTCAGGCCCGTGCAGGACATGGTGGTCGCCGGAGTGATCGTCAACACGGACATCACCGCGCTGAGCGGCGGTCACACGTTCGAACTGATTGCCGATTCTCAGCCGCCGAGCGGGTCCAAGATCAGGACGTGGGCACCACCGTCAACGTCGACCGGAGGCGGAACGAATCCGCATCCCAGCTCGATCATCTTCCCGTCTGCCGACTGGCAGATCGTCGAAAAGGACACGTGGTACAGGTTCGTCATATTGCTTGCGTCGTCTCTCACCGTACCCAGGAAGGCGACGAGCGCAGCGAGCCCGCCGACGGAACTGATCGAGGCGTGCCAGCCGTTCAACGGGTGCTGTCACTGGACGAACGACTCGTCGGGATCGTGGGTGGACGAGCCGGCGAGCATGTGCCTCATGGGGCCGCTGCTGGTGCCGCGCTCGGCGTCCGGCGGCGGCGGCGTCATCATCGGATAGGAGCACGGCATGGGCATCTGGCAGCCGCAGAACCTCGGGGCGAACATCTCGCAGATCGTCAGCGCGGACGACGCCCAGGACGAGGCCATCCGCGCGCTCGAGCGCGGCGGCACCGCCCCCACGCTCGCCACCAGGCCGCACGGCCTGCTCTGGAACTCGACCGACGCCACCGCCATCACGGCCGCCGGCGGGTCCGGCCTGTTGGAAGCCATCCTCCGGTGGGACGGCTCGGCGTGGACCCTCTACGCCGACCCGAAGCGCGCGGCCATCAACAGGCACGGCACCATCGCCTACGCGGCCCACCAGCCCATGGGCGGATTCAAGCTCACCGGCCTGGCCGCCGGCACGGCGAGCGGCGACAGCGTGCGGTACGAGCAGGTGCTTCTGCTCGCCGGCGGCACCATGACCGGGCCCATCGCCATGGGCGGACATCGCATCACCGGCCTGGGAGCACCCACCGGCGCGAACGACGCGGCACGGCTGGCCGACCTCGAGAACGCCGTGCCCGAGCAGGCCGCGGGGCTGTACTACCAGACCAACCGTGACCGCCTGGGCAACAGCCAGCCCGTCATACTCCAGCAGGAGGCGGACCAGGCCGGCACGTTCACGCCGCTCCCCGAGCCTCCGCGGCGAGTGACGCTGCGGCTCTACGGGCGCGCCCGCCGGCAGGACACGAACGCGGCCGTCGCCGCCGGCGTGCTCAGCGGCGTCGAAGAGACGTTCGTCTTCTTCGACTCTGACGCGACCGGCGGTGACCCGGGCTCGGCGGTCGTCACGAAGAGCATGGGCGACCTGGACGTGCGGCTGGAACGCAAGGCCTCGTCCCCGTACGGCGTGTACGTGCGGCTCCAGTACGCGGGCATCTGGGTGAACCTGCGCAAGCAGGACGACGCCGACGTCGACGGCAGCGTGCACCTGATCGCGGAGTACCCCAACGGGTAGGCCATGCCGCGCACCCTGCCCAGCGCCCTGCACGTCGCGCGGAACTGCCTCACGCAGGCCGAGGGATGGCTGCTGTTCGTCGAGATCGCGCGGCGGGCCGGGGGTGCGTACCGGCTGACGGAGGGCGGGCGCCACGTGCTCGCCGACGGGAAGGCGTGGCAGGCCGCGGGGATCAGCGTGGAACTGCCCGAGGAGTCGAGCGAAGGAGCGATGGGACAGATGATCGTGCGCGTGCCGAACGTCTCGCGGCTGGCCCTCGCGGCGGTCGAGGTCGAGGACGAGATCCTCGGTCAGGCGGTGACGGCGTGGCTGCAGCACGAGTCGAGCCTGGCGACGTTCGCGCCGGGACTGCGGTGGACGCACACGGCGCTGCGCGTGCGGGCCGACGAGGGCGTGCTCGAGATCGCGTGCGGGCACCCGGCGGCCTCCGCCCGCGTGCCCGGGGTGCGGTTCACGCGCGCGAACTTCCCGCAGCTGCTGCCGCAGGGAGGGGTGCGCGTATGAGCACGTTCGACCTGCGCGCGGAGACGGCGGCGGCCCGCCTGGTGGGCCGGACCTACGAGGAGGTCGGCGGGTGCTACGGCGCCACGCGGGCCGTGCTCGCGGCGGCGGGGATCGATTTGCCGGCGGACCAGGCCGAGGCCCTGTCGATCGAGCCGGCGCTCGCGACGCCGATCCTCCCGGGCGAGGCGGCCCGGACCGGGGACGTCGTGGTGATGCCCGGACGCGGGGACGATCGGCTGCACGTGGGCGTCGCGCTCGACGCGTGGCGCGTGCTGCACGCGACGAGAGGGCAGGGCGTCGTCGTGACGCAGCTGTCGGCGCTGCGCCGGGCCGGGCTCGTGCTCCGCGTCCTGCGCCCGCGGCAGGGCTCGGCGATGACGCATTCCGACGCGCGAGTCGCCGCCGGCACGGTGCGCGTGACGATCTACGAGGACCCGCTGGGACGCGTGGTTCCGACCTCGGCGGACGTGCGGCTGCCGGTGCCCGGCATGACCGCGCGGCTGCTGGCGGCGAGCCTGGCCGGACGCGACGATCTCGCCGTCGCGGTCAACGGGCGGGCGCTGCGCGACGGCCAGGACCCCGTGCTGCGGCCGGGGGACCACCTGGCGGCGGCACCGACGCTGGGTGAGCCCGCGTCGCTCATCTTCGCGGCGATCGGCATCGTCGCCTCCCTGGCGTCGGGTTTCCTGCTGCGGCCGCGGCTGCCCGCGGCGCGCACGACCGCCGACCCCGAGGAGCGGCGGTACGGATTCGCGCGGTTCAGCAACGACGCCTTCGCCGGCGACGTCGTGCCGGTGGTGCTCGGGGAGATCCCGCGGTACGGCGGGAAGATCATCGCGCAGGTGCCCGGCAGCGGCGCGGACGGGAGCGGCGACGAGACGCTGCGGATCCTCGTGTGCCTGGGGCATGGGCCCGTGGCCATGATCGGGGACCGCACGGCGGACTTTGACCGCGTCGCCGGCGACGCGATCGCCGGGGTCTGGCTCAACGACCAGCCGCTGTCGACCTTTCCCGGCTGCGTCGCGAGCGGGCGGCTGGGCACGCCGGACCAGCAGGTGATCCGGGGGTTCGAGGACGTCGACACGCTCGTCGAGGTCGGCGTCGGGGGCGTCGCGCTCCGCAACACCAGCGGCGCGGAGCGCACCGGGAGCGACGCCTCGGGCGAGGCGCACACGTACACCACCGGCGGGCCCGTGCACACCGTGACGCCGCGCATCCGCTTCGCGCAGGGGCTGTACCGCACGAGCGAGACGGCGCAGCTCGAGCCGCACCGCGCGAAGTACCGATACCGCACCAGGCTGACGGCCGGCCCGGGTGCCTGGAGCGGTTGGACCGTGGTGACGGTCGAGAAGGCGCTGCGGGCGGAGTGGTTCAGCGCGCCGCGGATCGGCCTGGTGCCCGAGGGCGATCCGCCCGCGCAGTTCGACGTGCAGATCGAGCGGGTGAGCCCCGAGCCGACCGACGCCCTGCGCGTGGACGCGATGACCTGGGACTCGACCGTCGACACGCTGGACGCCGAGAACACGTACGCGGGGTTCGCGGTGCTCGCGCTCGAACTGCGGGCGAGCGAGCAGCTGACCGGGGTGCCGCGTGTCTCCGCCCGTGTCCGCGGGATCGGGGACCTGCGCGTGTGGGACGGGGTCAGCGACCCGTCGGCGCCGGTCTTCGGCGAGGGCTGGTCGGACAACCCGGCGGACCAGGCCCTCGAGATCATCACGAACACGACGTGGGGCATGGGCGCGCGGTACGGCGACGCGGACGTCGACATGCCGAGCCTGCTCGCGTGGCGCGCGACGTGCGACCAGGCCGTGCCGAGGCCGGGCGGCGGCGTGCGGCCGCGGTACGCGTGCAATATCGAGATCGGCGAGGACCGGCCGGGCGAGGACTGGCTGCGGACGATCTGCCGGGCGGGGGAGTGCACGCCCATCACCGTCGGGGGTGTGTGGCACTTCGTGCAGGACGAGGCGCAGCCGACGCCGGCGGAGCGGTTCACCGACGGCTCGATCGCCGTCGAGCCGTCGACGGGGGCGGCGATCTTCGAGTACGCGCGCGAGCACGCGGAGGGCGGCGCGAGGCCCAACCAGATCGCGGTGCAGTTCGCGAACCACGCGGCGGACGGCGCTCCGGACGTGCTCGTGTATCCCGAAGACGGGTCGCAGTGGCTCGCGACCGAACCGACCAGCACGCTGGCGGTGCGGCTGGACGGCGTGACCGACGTGGACCAGGTCGCGTCGATGGCGAGGCGCGAGATGAAGCGCGTGCGGTTCCTGACGCGGACCGTCGCGTTCGTCACCAGCCGCGAGGCGATCGTCGTGCGGCCCGGGGAGCGGTTCGACCTGGCGATGAGCCTGCCGGGCTGGGGGCTGGCCAGCGGGCGGCTCGAATCCGGGTGCACGACCACGACGATCCGCACGGACCGGGGCGTGACGCTGGCTGAATCGGTCGCGTACGTCGCGCGGGTGATGCACCTGGACGGCTCGGTCGAGGTGCGCGACGTGGCGTCGCCGGCGGGGACGTACCAGGCCGGGGAAGAGATCACGCTCGCGGCGTCGCTCGCCCAGGCGCCGGAGGCCGGCGCGGAGTACGCCCTGGGCGAGGACACACTCGAGATGAAGCCCTTCACGTGCACGGCGGTGCGCGTGCACGACGCGGATGCGAAACTCTGGCGCATCGAGGGCGTGGAGTACGACGACGAGGTGTACGACGACGCGGCGGAGACGGTGACCTTCCCGGCGTACTCGACGCTGCGGTCGATCCTGGTGCCGCCGGGGCCGGTGACGGAACTGCGCGCCTTCGAGGGCGTCTCCGCCGGCACGAGGACCGCCAGCCTGGCCTGGCGGCAGACGCCCGAGGACGCGCAGATCACGTCGTCGTTCAAGATCTACCGGCGCGTCGTGGGCACCGTGACGTGGATCCTGGTGCCCGAGGCGCGCGTGGCGACGCGCGGGGCCGTGCTCGACGTGACGGACCCCGACCGCGGGTACGAGTTCGTCGTCGTCGCGGTGTCGCTCGGCGGGTCTCACCTCTCGCCCGATGATCCTCGTGTGCCGCGGGCGGTGCTCGTGCTCGGGCTGTCGGCCGAGCCGCCGCCGCCGCCGACCGGGCTGACCGCCACGAATACCGGCGGCAACACGTACACGCTGTCGTGGGACGAGGTGGAGGGGGCGGTCGGGTACCAGGTGCTCGCGGGCGGGGACGCGACGGGCCTGCCCAACGCGGGGGCGGAGGACTGCCTCGTCCTCGCACGCACCGCGGAGACGCAGCTGCCCGGGCTGGAGCTCCCGCCGGCGGCGGCGTGCACGTTCTGGGTGCGGAGCGTCGGGCCCAACGGGCGGCTGTCGTTCGCGGCTGCGAGCGTCGAAGTGTCGAGCCCGGCGACGCCCGCCGGCGAGGCGATCAAGCTCTCGACGCTGTTCGACCTGGAGGCCGACGGCACGCCGGCGAACCTGGCCTGGAACGGGGTCGACGAGCGGCTGGAACTCGTCAACGCGAACCTCGCCGGCGTGTGGACGAGCCCGGAGATCGACACGGGCGCGATGACGCTCACAGAACTGACCACGCGGCCGCACACGGCGAACGACGCCGACGACCCGCCGATCAGCACGGACCCGTTCGCCGCGCCGTCGATCGCCGCGGACCAATGGGGCATCGTCGCGACCACGCCGAAGGTCGTCGGCATGCTCTTCCCGCCGTGGCCGGACACCGAGCACGCGTGGTCGCTCGAGGTGCGCACGCACGACGGGGTCGTGTGGACCGACTGGCAGAGCCTGGGGTGGTTCGCGAGCGTGCGGCGCATGTTCGACCGCTACCAGGTGCGCGTGACGATGCGGCGCGGGCGGCCGCCGTACCGCCCGGCGCTGCGCACGATCCGCGTGGTGACGACGCACTGAGACGGAGGAGATCGCATGCCTACGCAGGAAGAGCTGGAGGGACAGATCGAGACGGCGCTCGCGGCACAGTCGCTGCCGGCGTCGATCACGACCTCGGTGCTGGCGGCGATCGCCGCGGCCGGGTATGACCTCGTGCCGCAGGAGGGCGGGGACCCGGTGCAGGCTCTGGGCAGCGTCGCGGCGACGAGGCGGGCCGTGGCCGGCATGCCCGGGCACTTCCTGGTGGAGATCGACGCCGGCGAGGACGTTGTGCTGCGGTACGTCGAGATCCACGGGAAGGGCGGAGACGTCCGACGCCTCGCGATGCCCGGCTAGCCGTGGCGGAGCGCGGCGAGCACCGGGCGCTCGTCGCGGACCTGGACGTAGCGCATCGTCGTCGTAACGGACGTGTGCCCGAGGATGATCTGCGCGACCTCGACTCGTTCATGCTCGGCGAGGTACGACGCCGCGCTGTGACGCAGCTGATTCGGGTGCCAGCGGTGCGACTTGCGCCAGTCGCGAAGTTCGGCTCGATGCTCGGGCGTGAGGCCGCGGGTGGGCAGCGTCGGATGCGGGAACGCGCGGTCGCAGGCTCGCTGGATGGCCCGGCGGTATGAGTCGTTCGTGTACAGGGGGCCGTCGGAGGGCGGCGGGGCGAGTCGGCGAGCGCGGCGGGCCGCGGACTCGTGCGACGGCCAGACCTTGGACTTGCGGGCGGCGCGGCGCTCGAGGTTGTGCATGGCCCTCGCCCGGGCCGGGGAGAAGTAGTGCGTGTCGGGCTGCGCCGGCGCCCACTCGCGCAGGATCGACAGGCCGCGTGGGCCGATGTACACCACCCGCTGCAGGCCGTGGTGCTCGATCTTGCTGGCGTCGGCACGGACGGTGTAGGCCTGGACCTCGGGGTGCTGCGTCGGGGCGAGGTCGCACGGGCGGATCGCGAGGAGCTCGCCGGGCCGCATCGCGGTGGCGAGCTGCAGCTCGATCATGGCGCGAAGCATGCGATGGCAGTGCGGCAGCGTGGCGGCCAGCACGTCGGGCGGGACCGGCGCGACGGCGCTGGGCTCGCGCGGGGCGGCGATCCCGGCGCCGGGAGAGCGGCCGCGACGGAGCGGCGTGACGGCGAGCACGTCGAGCCAGCGGCCCGGCGGGAGCAGCTCCTCGGACGCCGCCCACCGGTACATCCGCTGCACAACGGCGATGTACTCGTTGATCGTCGTGCGGTTGAGTCTGCCCGTGGCGCAGAGCGCCCGGCGGAAGTCGAGCAGCAGCCGCGGGCCGAAGTCGCCGGCGGGCGTGCGGCCGCAGTGCGAGACGAGCCGCTCGAGCACGCAGCGGGCACGGAGCGCGGACTGCGTGGGACGCCCGCGTTTGACGTAGTAGCTCTGCGCGACGTCGAAGTACCGCTCGGCGAGCCGCCGCACGGTAAGGGTGCCGGCGATGATCGAGGGGACTTGGCGGCCGTGGGCGAGCCACTCGCCGACGACCTCGTCGTACCGCTGCTGCACGCGATCGGAACCCCACGGGCCCAGGTAGACCTGCACGCCGGAGAGGCAGACGCGGGCGCTGTACTTGTGTTTGCAGATGCGTGGGAGCACGGTCGGGCCTCCGAGGGTGTGGGCTACGGGGTGGGTCACGCCCCGAGTGGCTCTGGATGAGCCGTCGAACACCGCTCGCAAGGCCCGCGTTGGCAGGCTTCTATGTCAATCGGGGTGAAAGGATTTGAACCTTCGACCTTCTCGTCCCGAACGAGACGCGCTACCAAGCTGCGCTACACCCCGATATGTGCGGAGATACTAGCCCGGGCGAGGGTGCATTTCCCGGCGGGTTTTCGGGCGTTGCCGAGGGGGAAAAGAAGGGGGCTGGAAAGGCCCCGCCCCAGTGGGAGAAGGCATCGGCATCAGGCATTCGGCGTCGAGCACCGGGCGACGGGCACCAGTCCTCGGGCATCGGGCAATCGCGAGCGGGGTCCGCCGCAGATCAGAACCGCGAGGGGAAGGTGGGCGCGGTGGTGTAGACGTTGTCGGCGTTGAAGTCCTTGATGACGTTGCCGCTCCCGTCGACCTGGACGCCCACGCGGCCGTCGGGCCCGGCGGAGTAGAAGTACGGGCGGTTGCCGATGCACGTGCCGCCGTCGCTGTCGGCGAAGTGCTGGGCGAGCGTGGGCGTGGCCTGGGTGTCGCGGGCGTTGCGCCGGACGCGGGCGATGGCCCAGTTGGCGATCGGCGCGGGCGGGGCGCCGAGCACGGCGAGGGTGTCGCGGGCGGCGGCGGGGTCGGGCGTGGGGTTGGTGGGCACGTCGGTCACGAGCCCGTCGAAGGCCGGATGGACGTAGCGCATGGGGCGGCCCCAGGCGTCGATGGCCGTGGGCAGCGAGGGCTGGCGGTCGGGGGTGCGGTCGGCGTCGTAGACGGCCGACAGGCGCGAGGGGAGCGATGCGAGGTTCTTCTGGGCGCCGGGCGAGGCGCGGAGGCGGACGACGGACTGCGGATCGGGGGCCGGGTTCGTCTGGGCCATGAAGAGCCCGACGGAGTTGATCATCTGGTTGCCCTGGGGCGAGGCGGCGGTGTCGTTGTCGCTCATGTTGCGCGCATCGGCGACGGGGAGCAGGACGTTGCGGAAGGCCGCGTTCTGCGCGACGCGCGGGTCGGGGACATAGGCGGGCGGGATGTCGCCGATGTCGGTGATGTACGAGGCGAGGGTGCCGTCGAGCACGCGCAGGCCGTCTTCGGTCAGGCGGCTGCGGGCGCTGTTCGTGACGGCGGAGCCGATGACGACGACGAGGGCGATGAGCACTGCGATGACGCCGATGACGACGAGGAGTTCGATCAGCGTGAACCCGCGGCGACGGCGGACGGAGGGTGCAGGAGGCGTGACGCGCATGAACTCATCTCCAGGTTGAGCGGCGAGCCGGCATGGGCGCGCCACGATACCCCACGATACCCGGGGACGCCCCCATCCCCACCCCATTCTACGGGGGGAAGGGGGGCGCGGATGCCGCCGATCCGGGAGAAGCGCGGGGCACCCCTCCCCCGCGCCCGCATGGATCATGCCGTCGCGCTCCCGCCGGGCGGTCCCCCGGCGCCCATGGGCAGGCCCGGGCCAACGATGCCGGCGCCCATGGCGGGGCGCGGGGCCGGCGCGGGCCTGGGGGGCGGCGGCGCCGCGGGCGGGCCCATCTCGAGTTTGGCGCGGAAGATGTACTCGGTGATGCGGGCCCGGACGGTCTCGAGCATGCCGGTGAAGAGGTGCGAGCCCTCGCGCTTGTACTCGATGCGCGGGTCCTGCTGCGAGACGGCGCGGAAGTTGATGGTGTCGCGGAGTTGGTCCATCGCGTAGAGGTGGTCCTTCCACGACGCATCGAGGGTTTCGAGGAGCACGGCCCGCTCGAACTGGAGCAGTTCGGCGCGGAGCAGGCTCTCGACGCGGGCCCGGATGGCGATGCGGCGCTCGTCGCCCTTGAGGAAGCGGAGCGTGTCGGGCATCGGGGCGTTGTACTTGTCGCGGAGCAGGGCCTCGACCGCGTCGTCGGTGGCGCAGGCCTCGGTTTCCTTCAGGGCCTGCTCGAGCTTGTTCTCGGCGACGTACGCCGCGGAGAGGTCGAGGAGGGCCTGGCGGAACTTCGCGGGGGGCGTGCGACGGACCTCTTCGGGGGTGAAGGCGGAGCCGAAGCGCCGGTTGGCCCAGGCGACGAGGTTGGCCAGTGCCATGGCGGGGTCCTGGCGCATCTGCATCTGGGTCATCTGCATGGCGAAGTCGACGGGGTACTCGATCTCACGGGCGCGGTAGCGCTCCTCGACGCGCTTCATGAGCATGTCGGTGACGCTGACGCCCGTGTCGGACGCGACCTTGTGCGTGCGGACGATGTCCTCGACGCTGACGTCGAAGTCGAGTTTCTCGCGGACCCACTCGGCGAGCCGCTTGGCGCCGTAGTTGGGCGCGACGAACTCGCTCAGGCCCGAGAGGTCGGTGGCCTTGATCGAGCGTTCGGCGGCGGCGAGCAGGCGGTCCTCGACGCGCCGGCGCTCCTCGTCGGAGCCGGAGCGCAGGTCGTCGGGGTTGATCTCGACACCGAAGCGGTTCTTCGCCCAGCGGACCAGTCCCTGCGCGTCGAAGTCGACGCGGGCCTCGGACTCGACCTCGGGCAGGTACTCGCCCAGGGTGATGGCGATGGACTGGCGGGCCTCGTGGAGCGCCTCGTCCTCGATGACGATCTCCATCTGGACGAGTTCCTTCCCGCGGAGGCGGTCGGGGGGGACGGAGCACTCGAGCCGCGACTTGGCGAACTCGGCGGCGCAGACGAAGGGGTAGTCGGGGTCGAGGTACTCGTCGACGGCGTTGTCGACGGTCTTGGTGATGAACTCGAAGATGAGCCCGCGGACGTCGCGTCCTTCGAGGACGCGCTGGCGCATGCCGTAGAAGGCCTGGCGCTGGTGCTCCATGACCTCGTCGTACTCGAGGACGGTCTTGCGGTAGTGGAAGTTGCGTTCTTCGACCTTCTTCTGGGCGTTGGCGACGCTCTTGCTGAGCATGGGATGCTCGATGGCGTCGCCCTCCTTCATGCCCAGGCGCGAGAGGATCTTCATGGTCGTCTCGCCGGCGAACATCTTCATGAGGTCGTCTTCGAGCGAGACGAAGAAGCGGGACGAGCCGTTGTCGCCCTGGCGTCCGGAGCGGCCTCGCAGCTGGTTGTCGATGCGCCGCGACTCGTGGCGCTCGGTGCCGATGACGTGGAGCCCACCGAGGTCCTCGATCGAATCAAACCAGCGGATGCGGTGGAGGATGAACCGCCCGTGCTGGTCAAGGGCCTCGAGGAGTTCGTCGCGCGAGGCGCCGGCGGTCTGCTTGTCGGTCATCCAGGTGAAGCGGAGCGCCCAGTGGCGGAGGAGGGCCATCTCGAGTTCGGCGAATGGCATGGTCTCGACGTCGCGCTTCTGGATCTCGAGTTCCTTCGAGGCGATCTTGCGGTAGATGCCCTCGCGGAGCTGCTCGTCGGTGGACTCGACGGTGACGGTGCGCGGGGCGATCCCGCGCCGGAGGTAGTGGTCGAGCAGGGTCGCGCGGGAGACGGCGCCGAGCTTGATGTCGGTGCCGCGCCCGGCCATGTTCGTGGCGATCATGACGGCGCCGAGTTGCCCGGCGTTCTCGACGATGGACGCCTCGCGGTCGTGCTGCTTGGCGTTGAGCACCTCGTGCTGGATCGCGTGCTTCTGCGTGAGCATCCGGCTCAGGGTCTCGCTCTTCTCGACGCTCGTGGTGCCGACGAGGATCGGGCGCCCCGCGTCGTGGAAGTACTTGATCTCGTCGACGATGGCCCCCCACTTGTCCTTCGCGGAGAGGTAGACAAGGTCGTCGAAGTCGCGCCGGATCATCTTTCGGTTGGTGGGGATGGCGACGACGTCGAGTTTGTAGATGTCGTGGAACTCCTGCGCCTCGGTGTCGGCGGTGCCCGTCATGCCCGCGAGGCGCTTGTACATCTTGAAGAAGTTCTGGATCGTGATCGTGGCGACCGTCTGCGTCTCCTGCTTGATCGGCACCTTCTCCTTGCACTCCACCGCCTGGTGCAGCCCGTCGGACCACTGTCGCCCGATCATCGGGCGGCCCGTGTTCGCGTCGACGATGACGATGCCCGGGACGGTGCGCCCGGTCATCGGGTCCTGCGTCGGCATGATCACGTAGTCGCGGTCGCGCTCGTACACGGTGTGGGCGCGGATCGCCTGCTCCAGCAGGTGGGGCAGGTCGAGGTTCTCGTCGACGTAGAACGAGCCCAGCCCGGCGGCACGCTGGGCCTCGCTGATGCCGTCGTGCGTCAGGTGCGCCTGCTTGCGGTCCATCTTCACTTCGTAGTACTGCGTGTGGCGGGCACGCTCCTTCTCGAGCGCGGGCAGTTCGTTCTTGAGCGCGTCCATCTCGGCCTGGAGCGCGGGCACCTGCGCGCGGTCGCGGGCCTGGCGCATATCGCCCTCGAGCCCCTTGATCCGCATCAGGCACTTCTGCACCTTCTCGTCGGCGGCGTTCCACTCGCGCTGCTTCTCGACGAGGTGGCGTGCGAGCCGGTCGGCCATGTCGTAGCGGGGCTGGTCGTCGTGGGCCTGGCCCGAGATGATGAGGGGCGTACGGGCCTCGTCGATGAGGATCGAGTCGACCTCGTCGACGATGGCGAAGTCGCGCCGGCGCTGCACCTGCTGCTCGGCGCTGCGCTTCATGTTGTCGCGGAGGTAGTCGAAGCCGAACTCGCTCGTCGTGCCGTAGACCACGTCGCAGCGGTACATCATCCGCTTGACGCTCTCGTCCTGCATGTGCTGGGGGTGGATGGCGCCGACGGTCAGCCCGAGCGCGTGGAAGAACGGGAACGTCCAGTCGCGGTCACGCTGCACCAGGTAGTCGTTCACCGTGACGACGTGCACCTTCATCCGCTCGATGGCGGCCATGTAGCACGCAAGCGGGCCGACGATCGTCTTGCCCTCGCCCGTCTTCATCTCGGCGATCTTGCCCTGACAGAGCACCATGCCGCCGATCAACTGCACGTCGAACGGACGCGCCCGGAAGGGCGGGCGGCTCTCGGGGAAGGCCTCGCGGACGGCCTCGTAGAACTCCGGCGGGACCTCGATCTGCCGCCAGCCCGGGACGGGCTCGGCGCACCCCGCCCACTCGCCGATCGGCTCGGCCTGGGGCAGCGCGTCGGCCCGGGCGCGCAGGTCGGCGTACATCGCGCGGGCCCGCTCGGGAAGGCACGCGGGGTCGAAGGCGTGCTTGGGGTTGAAGACGTTGCGGATGCCCACGGCCCGGTCCATCGCCTCTCGCGCGACCGCAAAGGCCTCGGCCATCAGCGCGTCGGCGGACTCGCCCTTCTCCTGGCGGGCGCGGAACTCGTCGAGTTTCGCGCGCAGTTGGGCGTCGGTCATCGCGCGGGCGGCGGGCTCGTGCGCGGTGATCTCCGCCACGCGCTGCGTGTACTTCTTCACGAACCGCTCGTTGCGGGTGCCGATGATCCGGTTGAGGAGCGGCCCGATCAGGGGAATGCCTTGCTCTGCCATGTCTGTGCTCGCTTCGTGTCGTCGCCGGCGTGCTTCGCGCCGGCCCGCGCCCGCGGGCGCCGGAAGGGCCAATCAACCCCGCTCCGACGCGCGCTCCGGGCGCGCTGGTCACAAGTTGATCTCTGGAACTCTGGACGGGTGGTGGGACGGACGCAGCGAAGGCGCGTCCGGCGCGACGGGATCAGGCCCGCGCGGGGGGCGGCAGGTCCGCCTTCAGCACGGGCACCCGGAACGCGAGCGACGTGACCGGCGCGGGCGCGTCGGGAGCCGCCGCGAGTGAATCCGACCGGGGCACGGCCCGACGGACGTTGGTCAACGCCGACGGTACGGGGCGCTGCTCCTCCGCCCGGCGCATCACCCGCGCGGACTCGGCCGCGACGATCGACCGGGCCACTTCGGCACGGTGGACCGCGGACCAGTTCGCGTCGCGGGGGACGGGCGAGGCGTTGATCGCGAAGGCGACGACCAGCAGCAGCGTCACGCCGCCGAGCGTCACGCCCGACAGTTGACGGAGTTGGGGAGGTGCCTCGCGGGTCGCCATCGCGGATCAGTGTATGGAGGGGACGGGCTGGAATCCGTACCGGTGTTCGGGTGCGGAGGTTCGCCCGAGATATCGACCAGCCGCACGGGCGGGGTGAAGACGCGGTGCATGGGTGCCTCGCTGGGGGACGCAATCGACGCGTTCGGGTGGAGGTAGGGCGAGTGGTGGCATCGGCAGTCGGGCGGTGGTCGAGCGGTGAATCCCCCCAGGGCCGATGGCGCCCACGTCAAAGCGAATCGGCGCGGGCGTCCGATAGGTGTGGGGTAGGTGTGGGGCTGGCACCCGGCTTGCGGTTGGTCGCGGGGTCGGGTGACGGAGACAGGGCGGGCGGTCGGGGTCGGCGCGGGCGGCTACATTGCCGCATGTCCATCGGCCCCGAGCACGTCCCCGCGCCCCACGGAGAGGCTTCGCCGATGATCGCCACACGCCAATCGCTCCCGGTCACCCGCGATTCACTGACGCACAAGTTCGCGATCTCGCGCCACGAGGGGTACCTCACGATCGGGCTGTACCCCGACGGGCGTCCGGGCGAGATCTTCATCAAGATGGCGAAGGAAGGCTCGACGATCTCCGGGATGTGCCAGGCGTTCTGCCGGGCGTTCAGCCTGGCGCTGCAGTTTGGGCTGTCGGTGGAGGAGGCGGTGGCGCGGTTCAAAGGGATGCGGTTCGAGCCGATGGGCCCGACGGAGAACCCGGACATCCCCGAGGCGTCGTCGATCGTGGATTACGTCGCGCGATACCTCGAACTGCACTATTCGAGCGGTGCCCGGCGCTAATCGATGTAGGGCGTGATGGCCGCGCCCGTCGAGGGTGAGTAGAAGACGTCCCCGTAGATCTTGAGGCAGGCGTTGGACCCGAACTCGATGAACTGGTCGGCGATCGGCGCGCCGTTCTGGGGGTCTTCGTTGACGAAGAGGTTGTCGCCGTGGGTCCGCTGGCCGTTGATGGGCATGCGGTAGGTGAAGGGGAGTTGGTCGGGGTCGGGGAGCGTGAAGAACATGACGCGCCCGTCGTTGAAGGCGACGTTCCCGGCCCAGGCGTGCTTCCCGCCGTAGATCTTCAGGCGGTTGCTCGCGTCGCCCGCCGCACCCGGGAGCAGGCGCCACGCGCCGGGCTGGCCCTCGTAGGACGGCCCGCGGTTGGCCATGACGGCCTGGCGCGAGTCAAAGGTCGAGCGCCACGTGCCGGCGCGATCCCCGAAGGGCGGCGCGTGCGCGAAACTGACGCCCCCGAACATGCCCGCGTCGCGCCGGCCAAGGCCCGTGCCGGTCGTGCCCGTCTCGCCCGGGTAGCCGGTGAAGCCGGGGTCCCACAGGGCGGCGACGGGATTCACGGCCTGCGAGGGGTAGGAGTACTCGTAGCGGGTGTCGCGCTGGATGCGCGGATTGACCTCGGCGGGGCTCACGAGCAGTTCCACGGGCGTGAAGCCGTTGTAGATGAGCACGGAAAAGATGTTGCCCGTGTTGTTCTTGACGCCCGCGGGGAAGGCCCCGGGGTTCACGGTCTGGTTGCCCCGGTCGAGTTCGCTGGGCAGGGGGTAGGCGTCGTTGTGGTTGCCGGCCCAGATGACCATGCCCTGGACCAGGCTGCGCATGTTCGCGGCGTCCTTGATCTGACGGGCGGCCTCGCGGGCCTTGCTCAGCGAGGGCATGAGGATGCTGATGAGCACGCCGATGATGGCGATGACCACGAGCAGTTCGATGAGCGTGAAGGCGCGCCGGGGCATGGACAGTGAGTGTAACGCACCGACCCTGCGGAGGTTGCGGGAGCAGGGGGACGGCGGACGCGGGCACGCGCCGGGGGCGTCAGCGCGTCGGGCTGAGGTCGCGGATGGCGGCGCGGACCTCGTCGACCGCGGCGTCGGCGGCCAGGGCCCCGGGGGCGAAGGACGTGACCCCGCGGAGGGTCTGCTCGTCGTCGACGAGTATCACCACGCCGCCCGCACCGCGTTCGAAGCGGTCGAGCAGCGCCCGCCCGGCGCTGGACCAGGACACCCCGACGCCCACGCCCTCCCAGCGCTCGGTGAGCATGCGGACCTCGGCGGGGCGGAACTTATCGAGTTCAAAGACGCCCACGGGACGCACGATGAGGCGCGGCGTGCGGTCCTCTCCCGCCAGTCGGGCACGGTCGAGCAGACGCTTCAGCCCGCGGAGCGCGGAGACCGCGGCGAGGGCGCCGTCCTCCATCGCCGGGTCGTCGGCACGGTACAGCACAAGCGCGGCGAGCACGGGGCCTCGCCCGGCTTCGAGCGGGTCCTGACCGACGGCCTGGAGCGCGTCGACCACGCTCCAGGGCGTGAGATCGGGGCCCATGAGCCCCAGGCCCACGGCCTTGGCGCCCACGGGGATCTCGGACGGCGCGGGGCGGAGGTCGGCCAGGGTGGCCACGAGCCGGCGCCCGGCCGTCTCGACCTCCCAGCGCCCCTCGGGGGACATCTCGCGCGAGGCGACCTCGATCGCGACGCCGGTCGCGTGGACCATCCCGAGGATGCGCCGGAAGCGGCCCGACTCGGCGTCGACGCCGATCTCGACCACGCCCCCCGCGTTGCGCCCATGGAGCGTGATCTCGGCGCGGAGGGGGTCGCGCGCGAGCCGATCGAGCGTCACCTCGCCCAGAGGGGGGACGTTCATCACGATGGGAACTCCCTCGACACGCTCGGGAGCACCGAGCGCCCAGGCAACGTGTGGCATCGGGACGGCGGGCAGGAGCGATTCGATCGAGGCAGGGCCGAGAGGCCGCGGGATTGCGCCGACGAAGGCATCGTCGGGGTTGCGCGGTGAAACCGCGCGGAGCACCCCGTCGGAGGCCTCGACGTGGAGACTGCGACCGAGGCGCAGCACCACGCGCGCGGGGCGCTCGGACGCGGGATCGCCCGGGTCGGTGCGGACCTCGACGCGGCTGACCCGCTCGCGCCCGTCGGCGGCGTAGGCGCGGACGACGACCTCGCACGCGTGCGGCCCGCCCCGGAATGGCGCGAGCATCACGCGCACGACGTCGGCGAGGTCGGTGCGGTCCTCGGGCGTGACGACGGGGGGAAGGTCGCGCGGCGTCACCTGGCCCGGGGCATCGGGGGAGAGCGAGGACACGCCGGTGAGAAAGGCCGCGATCAGGGGCAGACGCATCGCGCGATCGTACTACCCGTAGGCGTCCGACGCCCGCAGCGCGTCGCGGAGGGCACGGACGCTGCGCCCCAGGGTGGGCACGACCCAGTCGGGCGCGATCTCCGCGAGGGGTTCGAGGACGAAGAGCCGCTCGTGCAGGCGCGGGTGCGGGAGGCGAAGCCCCGGCTCGTCGATCGTTGCGTGGTCGTAAAGGATCAGGTCGAGGTCGAGGGTGCGCGATCCCCAGCGTTGCTCACGCGACCGGTCGCGCCCGAAGCGGCGTTCCACCTCGAGGAGCAGGGCGAGCAGGCCGCGCGGGGGCAGGTCGGTCTCGAGCACGCATGCGGCGTTGAGGAAGGGTCCCTCGGCCACGCCGCCGACGGGGGCGGTCTCGATGAAGGACGAGCACGCGCGGACGAACGTGCGCTCCTGCATCGCGCGGAGGGCGCCGTCGAGCGTCGCCCGCCGATCACCCAGGTTCGACCCCAGCGCCACGCCGGCCCGGTGCAGCATCGCCGCCAGCGTACGCGGGCGGGGGGCGGAGGAGGGGGAATCCGGAGCCTTCGGGCGGGGTTACTCGACGGGTTCGAGTTCGCGCATCCGGTGCTGCATCTGGGCCTTGAGGCGGGCGAGGATGCTGCTGTGCATCTGGCTCACGCGGCTCTCGGACAGGTCGAGGGTCGCGCCGATCTCCTTCATGGTCATGCCCTCGTAGTAGTAGAGGATGACGATGAGGCGCTCGGCCCGGGACAGGCCCTTGGTGATGAGTTCGCGCAGATCGCGACGCTGCACGTCGAAGAGCGGGTTGCTCTGGGTGTCGTCGCGGATGACGTCGATCTCGCGGACCTCGCGCCCGCTGTCGGACGGGAAGGTGCGCTGCGTCAGGCTGCGCGTCGAGACGGCCGAGGAATCGCGCTTGAGTTTGTCGAACTCCTCGCCCGAGACGCCCAGTCGCGCGGCGACCTGATCGTCGGTGGCGGGCTCGCCGGTGGCCTTCTCGATCATCTGGCGGGCCTGCTCGACCTTGCCCGAGCGGTGGCGGACGAGCCGGGGCACCCAATCCATCGAGCGGAGTTCGTCGAGCATGGCCCCACGCACGCGCGAGGCGCAGTACGTCTCGAACTTGACCTTCTTGTCCAGGTCGAACGCGTCGATGGCGTCCATCAGCCCGAAGATGCCCGCGGACATGAGGTCCTCGACATCGACCTCATCGGGGAGGCGCGTGTGGAGTCGCTCGGCGTTGAAGCGGACCAGGTGGAGGTACTTCTCGACCAGGAAGTTCCGGATGGCCTCGTTCGGCTGGCGCTGGTACAGCTCCCAGACTTCCTGCATGGGCATGGCGTCGAGCGGCGATGCCACCCTCGAAGGCTCCGCGTGCCTCGCCGCGTAGCGCCCCCCGGACCTCATCCCCATCCGCGTTGATTTCAGGCTCGACATGACAGGTCGCTCCTTGACCCCGGAACACGACGGTGAACACCGGCGGGCCCCGTTCGACGCGCCGTGCAACCGGCGCGTCTCCCGCGGCGTGACTCGTCAGGCGTCACGCCGCAATCATCCGTGCGTCGAACGTCATCCTTGACGCCGACGCGGAAGTATGACCACCACGCGCCGTGTCCGCAAGGGCTCCACCCCCGCTTTCACGACATTTTGTCGTTGTCCACAATTTCTCCCGGAGTCTCGACGCCCGCGCCGACCCCGGAATCCGGGATCGGGTTGTTCCGATGATGGAGTTCGACGTGCTCACGCACCACGCGCGCCAGCACGACGCCCACGCCCATCCCGACGATGTAGCACGCGCCCATGGCAAGCATCGCACGGAGCAGGACCGTCGAAGGTTCGACCCCCGCGCCCAGACCGGCCAGCACAGCCACAGCAAAGCCCGTGAGGGCCACGATCGCGCCGATGATGCCGGGATCGCTCCGCACCTGGCCTGAGTCTCCAGCGCAACCGGACCGATGCGCACGCTCCCCCCACGATCACCATCGGCCGGGCATTGAGGGCCCTGAGCCGAAGTGCGCACAATTTCGCGCGGGCGGCCCGCGCGGAGGGCCGGCGCGGATGGGAACAACGCCTTACCGGCCCCGCAGGAATCCGAACAGACCCCGCCCGCGGGCCGCGCCGGGCCCGGGCTCCAGCCCCAGCGTCCGCGCGACCCGACCGGCGAGGTCGACAACGTCCCGACTTGCTCTCGCACGCGGCGTGCCAAGCAGGAACGGGCGCCGGGCCCGCACGGCGTCCTCGACGGCGTCGTCCTTGCGGATGATCCCCACCAGCGGGAGCGTGTGCCCGAGGAACTTCTTGCACGTCCCCGCGAGACGCCCGTGGACGTTGATCGCCTCGCTCTGGTCGGCGGCTTCGTTCACCACCAGCGCAAAGACCGGCGGCTCACCGCCGTCCGACCGCAGGCTCTTCATCAGGGCGTACGCGTCGGCGATCGAGGTCGGCTCGGGGGTCGCGACGACGAGCACGAGGTCGGCCTGGCGGACGAACGTGGAGACCGTGTCGTGGATGCCCGCGCCGGTGTCGACGACGATGACGTCGCTCTCGCGCTCGAGGTCGGCCAGGCCGTCGAGCAGCACGCGCCGGGCGCTCTCGCCCATGGACGCGATGCGGGACACGCCGACCGAGCCGGGCACGAGGCGGAATCCTCCCGGCGCCGGGACGGCGATCTGGTCCATCGAGCGCCGGCCGGCCCCCTCACAGAGCGCGTCGACCCGGGTCGTGGGGCTCATGCCGCAGAGGAGGTCGGCGTTGGCCAGGCCCAGGTCGGCGTCGACGAGGCTGACGCGCGCGCCCAGGCGTGTGAGGGCGATGGAGAGGTTGACGCTGAGGTTGGTCTTGCCGACGCCGCCCTTGCCGGAGGTGACGGCGATCACGGGGATGCGCACCTCGCGGATCGGGTGCTGGCGGGGCTGGGGCGGATGGACAACGGGCTGGCGCGTCTCGGCGGGCGTGACGCGCTCGGCCCACGTGACGAGATGGACGCCCGGGCCCTGGAGCGACGACACCATCGCGCGCAACCGCGACGCCTGATCCCGGTGATCCGACGGTGCCCCCACGCTCATCGACTGTGCCCCCGGATCGTCACGACGCGACCTCCCCCACTTCTACAACGCTCCCCCGGCGCCCCCGCCTCCCCCACCGCCCGCGCCGGGACCGTCGAGGAGCATCGCCGCCATGCGCGCGGGCGAGGCCAACTCGATCTGGTCGGGCACCTCCTGGCCGGTGGTCAGGTAACTGACGCGCAGGCCAGACCCCCGGACCAGGCGGGCGACGGGGCCGAACTGTACCGCTTCGTCCACCTTCGTGACAACCAGGCGATCCGCCCCGAGCGAGCCGAAGGCACGCCCGGCTCGCTCCAGCACGCCCGGGCTGGCGGCGGCGGAGAGGACCAGGTGCGTCTCGTGGGCGCGGGCCGCGGCGACGCAGGCGCGGAGTTCTTCCAGGCGCGTGCCGTCGTGCTGGCTTCTGCCCGGGGTGTCGAGGATCACCACGTCCATGTCGGCCAGGGCATCGACGGCCTCGCCCACCTCGCGGGGTGTGAGCGCGACGCGGAGCGGGACGCCGATGATCGTCGCGTACGTCCGGAGTTGCTCGACGGCGGCGATGCGGTAGGTGTCGCACGTCACCATGCCGACGCGGGCGCCGCCCTTGAGCTTGTACCACGCGCCGAGTTTGGCGATCGTCGTCGTCTTGCCGACGCCCGTGGGGCCGACCAGCGCGATGGTGAGCGGATGCCCGTCGGGTCGGCGCCCCGCGGGCGTCGCCTGGCCCAGCGCGGGAACGAAGGGTTCGAGGGCCGCCAGCATCGCGCGCCGGGCGCGGGCCGGGTCGGCGCCGACGCCTCCGACCGTGGCGGCGGCACGGGCCGCCTCGCGGGCGAGGTCGTCGCCCAGGCCCTCGCGGAGGAGTGCGGCGTGGAGGTCGCCCAGCGCGCCCGGGAAGGTCTCGGCGGGAGCGCCCGCGCCGGAATCCCGGGCAAGGACCCGCCCGACCATGGACTTGATCGCCGCGAGGTCGTCACGCAGGGCGCGCATGGACTCGCGGTCGTCGGGGCCGGTCGCCTCGGATCGCTCGGGCGCCTCGACCCGGACCGGGGCCGCGACGTGCGGACGGGTCGGCGGGCGTGCGGGGGGAGACGCGGGTGGGTCGGCGGTGGCAACGCCGAGAGACGCAACGGCCGGCACGGCCGGCGCGGCGCCGCGGGACGCGCCGGCGGCCTGGTACGCCGCAGGGATGAACGCGTCGCGGGCGGGCGCGGACGCGCGCCGGGGGCGTTCTTCGGGCGTGCCGTCGCTGGCGATGATCTCGACGACCTGGCGTCCGCCGACGCCCATGACCCCGCCGGCCTTGTAGACGCGGGTGCGGATGATGACCGCGTGGGGGCCCAGGTCGCGCTTCACCTGGGTGAGCGCCTCGGCCATGGTTCCCGCGGTGTAGGTCTTGAGTTTCATCCTCGCCGTCCCTGGCGATGCGTCCCGGCTCCGCCGGTGCCTCTCGCGCCGGGGAGAATAGCAACTTCCAGCCCCGCGCGGGCGACACTACGCCGCCGACACGCGCAGTTCCTCCTGCGGCGGCATCACGAGCGCCACCGACTCCACGTCGACCCCCGGCACGATCTCGTTGTACCCCAGCACCGTCACGTTCGGGACGCTGGGCTCGACCAACTGGCGGACCACCGCCCGCACCTGGGGCGACGCGACGACCACCGGCGCGTGCCCGGCGCCGGTCGCCTGGCGCAGCGCCCGGGCGATCTGCTCGCCGATCTTCCCGGCCAGGCGGGGCGGCATGTTCACGCTCGTGCCGTTCCCGCCCCGGTCGATGCACGCGTTGATCTGGTCCTCCAGCGTCGGGTCAAGGGTGACGCAGACCAGGCGCGGGGGCACGTCGGGCGAGCCCTGCGCCGCGTGCTGGTGGCAGATGGTCCGGCGGATGGCGTGGCGCACGTACTCGGTGAGCACGTCGAGGTCCTTGGTCTTGCTCCCCCAGTCGGCGAGGGTTTCGAGGATCGTTTCGAGGTCGCGGATCGGCACCCGCTCGCGCAGCAGGTTCTGGAGGATCTTCTGGAGGTCGGCGGGCTTCACCACGCCCGGCACGGCCTCTTCGACCAGTTTGGGCGCGGTCGCCTTGAGTTGCTCGATCAGGTTGCCCACCTCGTCGCGGGTGAGCAGTTCGTCGGCGTGGGCGCGGACGATCTCGGTCAGGTGCGTGCCCAGCACGCTGGTGGGGTCGACGACGGTGTAGTTCATCGACTCGGCGCGCGAGCGCAGGGCCGGGTCGATCCAGACGGCGTCGAGCCCGAAGGCCGGCTCCTTCGTGCGCTCGCCGTCGAGCGGGCCGGCGCCCAGCCCCGAGTCCATCGCGAGCATCTTGCCCGGGCGGGTCTGGCCCTTGGCGACGACGTTGCCCCGGATGCGCACGCGGTAGTCGTGGGCCCCCAGTTGCATGTTGTCGCGGATGCGGACCGGGGGCATGACGAGCCCGAGTTCGACCGCGAGTTGGCGCCGGATCGCGCTGATGCGCTCCAGCAGATCGCCCCCCTGCGTCGTGTCGACGAGCGGGACCAGCCCGTACCCGACCTCGAGTTCCAGCACGTCGACCTTGAGGAGTTGTTCGACGGGCGGGGGCTCGGAGGGGGCGGCCCCGGAGGCCGCGTGCCCGCCCGCGCCGGCCGCGGCACGGCGCGTCACCCGGCGCATCGCCCACGCGACACCACCCAGCAGGGCGGCGGTGCCCAGCAGGGGGACGGTCGGCAGGGGCGTGATCGCGAGGGCCGCGAGGAAGACGGCGGTGATGACCAGCCCGCGGGGCTGGCTGATGACCTGGTCGGCCACCTCGTCGCCCAGTTGGGCCTTCGTGCCCGAGCGCGTGACGATGAGCGCCGAGGCGATGGAGACGACGAACGCGGGGATCTGGCTGGTCAGCCCGTCGCCGATGGTGAGAACGGTGAAGGTCTCGGCGGTCTTTCCGGCGTCCCACCCGCGGGCGATGATGCCGACGGCGAACCCGCCGGCGACGTTGATGGCGGTGATGATGAGCCCGGCGATGGCGTCGCCCCGGACGAACTTGCTGGCGCCGTCCATGGCGCCGAAGAAGTCGGCCTCCTGCGAGATGCGGTCGCGCCGCAGGCGGGCCTCGGATTCGTCGATCACGCCGGCGTTCACGTCGGCGTCGATGGCCATCTGCTTGCCGGGCATGGCGTCCAGCGTGAAGCGGGCGGCGACCTCGCTGATGCGCGTGGCGCCCTTGGTGATGACCACGAACTGCACGATGACCAGGATGAGGAAGATCACGATGCCGACAAAGAGCGAATCACCCGCGACGAACTTGCCGAAGGCCATGATGACGTGCCCGGCCACCCCCGCGGCCTCCTCGGGCGTGGGGGCGTCGGCCGTCAGGATCAGGCGCGTGCTCGCGACGTTCAGCACCAGGCGCACGAGCGTGGTCGCGAGCAGCAGCGACGGGAAGACGCTGAAATCCAGCGGATGGTCCATGTAGATGGTGGTGAGCAGGATGATGACCGAGAGGCTGATGTTGATGCAGATGAGCACGTCCATCGCCGCCGGTGGCAATGGGACGAGCAGCACGCCCATCATGAGGACGAAACTGATCGGGACGATGTAGCCGCGCCAGGAGTGGATGCGGCGCATCCAGTCGGGCATCGACGCAAGCCGGGCGTCCACGGGCTGCACGGGAGCGCCCGGGGCGGCGGCGGGCGCGGCGGGTGTCCCCGCCTTCGCCGCCTGCCGTCGCTGTCCGCCCATCTTCGCCACGACCCGTCCTCCGTGCGCCGTCTACGGCGCGTCTGACCCGTAGCGGCCTACGCCGCCTCCTGCTCCAGCCGGTACACGAACGCCAATACCTCGGCCACGGCCTGGTACAACTCCGCGGGCACTTCCTGCCCGACCTCGCACCCGGCGTAGAGCGCCCGCGCGAGCGGGGGACGCTCGACCACCGGGACGGCGTGGACGCCCGCGACGAGGCGGATCCGCATCGCGAGGTAGTCGGCCCCCTTCGCGACCACGCGCGGGGCGCGCATCGTCGCTTCGTCGTAACGCAGCGCCACCGCGAAGTGCGTGGGGTTCGTGACGACGACGTCGGCCCCCGGCACGGCCTGGTTGATGCGCTGGAGGGCGATCTGGCGGGCCATGCGGTACCGGGCCGCCTTCACCTTGGGGTCGCCCTCCATGCTCTTGCGTTCGTCCTTGACCGAGTCCTTGGTCATCTTGAGGTCCTGCTGGTGCTGCCAGCGCTGGTAGATGAAGTCGATGACGCCCAGCAGGAGCAGGAGCAAGAGCAGCACCGCCGCGAGGATGGCGAGCGCCCTGCCCAGCACCACGAGCCCGCCCGTGAGGTGCAGGCGCGGGATGCTGACGACTTCACCCACGGCCCATCGCATCACGAGCCACGTGGCGACGATGACGATGATGAGTTTCAGGCTGTCGATGACCGCCTTCATCAGGTTCTTCCTGCTGAAGAGCCGCCCCAGGCCGGCGATCGGGTTCAGGCGGTCGAGTTTGGGCACAAGGGGGCGCGTGGTGAAGAGCGGGCCGACCTGCACGTAGTGCGAGAGGAAGCCCAGGAGGAGCCCGACGCCCAGGACGGGCGCGAGCGCGATCCCGCCTCGGAGGGCGATCTCCTGGACCAGGCCGCCCAGCGCCACCGGGTCGGGCATGCCGGTGTCCTCGAGGACGCGGCGCATGATCCGCCCGAGCGACCCGACGATAAACGCGCCGACGACGACGAGCAGAAGGGTGGAGCCGATGAGTTGGATGGCCGAGGCCAGGTCCTGGCTCTTGGCGATCTGGCCCATCTCGCGCGCCTCGGCGAGCCGCCGCGGCGTTGGCGCCTCCGTTTTTTCTCCCAGGTCATCGGCCACGCGCTACGCCCCCCCGATCCCGCGGACCCACGCGACGGCGTTCTCGACGCCCTCGGCGATCGCGTCCCCCGCCGCCTCGTGGATCGCGCCCCCGGCCAGCGCCAGGGCCCCGAGCCCGGCGAGGATCTTGAGCATGAAGCCCACGGTCATGATGTTGATCTGGGGCATGGTCTTGCCGATCACGCCCATGACGACCACGAGCAGGAACGTCACGCCCACGACCGGCATGGCGACGCGCAGGCCCATGTCGAACCCGCTCTCGACCGCGCCGACGATCAGGTCGAGCGGCGCGCGGGACGTGTGGTACCACCCCACGGGCACGCGCTCGAAACTCCGCGCGACCGACGCGAAGAGCGTGTCGATCCCGCCGATCGCGACGAACACGCTCACGCCGATCATCATGAGCAGTTGCCCGAGGATGTCGGTGTCGGTGTCGAGTTCGGGGTTGTAGACGCGGGCCAGCCCGAACCCGATGCTGTAGCCCATCACGGCGCCGGCGAGTTCGAGCATGAGCAGCGGGATGGAGGCGATCGCCCCGATCGTCAGCCCGATCAGAATCTCCCCGATCACCAGCGGCACGAGCCCGAGCACGTCCACCTCCGCCGGCGCCCGAACCTCGCCCCCCACGCCCGCGTAGGTCGCCAGCGCGAGCGTCGTCGCGAGCAGCGCCTTGGCACGCACGGGGATCATCGAACTGCTCAGCATCGGCGCCATCACGAACACGCCCGCCATGCGGAACAGGACCAGCGTGAAGGGGATCACGTGCCCGAGCAGGGTTCTGGCGGCGTCCTCGGGGGGCATGGGTCTACACCAGCGACAGCAGCGAGGCGGCGTACTCCGACAGACGCTGCGCGATCCAGGGGATCAGCACCGCGGCGGCCACGATCATCACGACGATCTTGGGAACGAACGAGAGCGTCTGGTCCTGGATGGACGTGATGGACTGGAAGAGGCTGATGAGCAGCCCCACGATCAGCCCCGCCAGCAGGATCGGCCCGGCGATCTTCAGCGTGATCACCAGCGCGTCGCGCACCATGTCCAGCGTTGCATCGCCCGACATCACCAACCCCCCTCACGCCTAGGTGACGACCACCACGCCCGTGACGTCGAGCACCGCCAGCCCCGCGGGGCTGGTCACGAAACTCCGCATGAGCCCCCCCACCACCAGCGTCCAGCCGTCCACGAGCACGAACAGCAGCAACTTGAACGGCAGGCTGATGAGCACCGGCGGGAGCATCATCATGCTCATCGAGATGAGCATGGTGCTGATGACCATGTCGATCACGAGGAACGGGAGGTACACCTTGAACCCCATGAGGAACGCGACCTTGAGCTCGCTCAGGATGTACGCGGGCACGAGGACGGTCGTCTCGACGTCCGCGCGCGTCAGGCGCTCGGGGTGCGACACGTCCACGCCCCGCGCCTCGAGCACCATGTACAGGCTCGTCCAGTTCCCGCTCGCGTCGATCTGGTCGAACATGAAGTCGCGCACGGGCGCCCGGGCTCTTTCCCACAGTTCGTCGTACGTCGCGACCTCGCCCGCGCGGTAGGGCACGATCGCCTCGTCGTGGATCCGCCCGAGCGTGGGCGTCATGACCAGGAGGGTCATGAACAGCGCGAGCGCCGTGATGACCTGCGGCGGCGGGACCGACGCCGCCCCGATCGCCTGCTTCAGCAGCCCCAGCACCACGAGGATCCGCAGGAAGCAGGTGCACATGAGGATGATCGACGGCGCGAGCGATACGACCGTCAGCACCACCAGGATGTTCACGGCCGTCGACAGCCCGGAACGCTGCTCGGGGTCGGCGCCCTCGCGCCGAGCGCCCCCCGGCAGGGCGTTGGCGGCCCCGGCGAGGATCTCCAGCGGGTTCAGCCCGTCGCCCGGGACCAGGTCACCCGCGAACCGCGCGGGGTCGCGCAGGATCGCCTCGGGCGAGGCGGGGGCGACAGGCGACGGCGTGACCGAGCGTGCGGGCGGGGCCTCATCGGGGAGCGGGCCGAGCGTGCGCTGTCCGAACGCCGCGGACGCGAAGGTCAGCGCGACCAGCACGACGAAGCGCCCCCACCACGCCTTGCTCATCCCGACGGTGCTCACGCGCGCACCTCCACGCCCGGACGGGCCCGCATGGAGGCGAGCCGATCGCGGATGGCCGCGGCGGCGTCGGCCCCGCGCACGGGCGACGCCTTGCCCGCGGCGCGGGCGGGATCCGGGCGGGCCGCGGCGCGGGGCAGACTCGGCGTCGGCGCGGCACCCGGCCCGGCGTCGCTCCCGGCGTGCGTCGCGAGGGGCTGACGCTCCGCACGATCGAACGTGACGTGCTCGCGCGACAGCACGGCCTGGAACTGACGGGCGAGCGTCGAGCCCTCCTCGTCGCGGGTCTTGACCAGGAGCGAAGCGACCTGCTCGGCGTCGGTGACTTCGCAGAGGGTCTGCATCCCCACCCCGCCGCGCCCCCACGAGTGCGAGACCAGCAGCACGCGTGCGTCGAGTTTCAGCAGGACGAGCGTGCACGAACGCCCGACGGGGTAGCGCCCGAGGACCTCGAGCACGCCCGAGGGCGCCCGCCCGCCCGCGCCGAGTTGGCCGATGAGCCCCGCGCGCCCCGCGGTGCGCCGGACAACCCAGCCCACGCCGCAGATCAGGAGGACCACCCCGCCGCAGGCGAGCACGACGCGCGACCACGACGACGCGGACCCTGTCCCGCCGCCGGCGGGCTCGGACGAAAGACGCTCGCCCACGGGGGCGCGGGGCAGGCCCAAGGGCTTGGCCTCGCCCTGCTGGGCGAGCGCACCGGCGCAGCCCGCGCCCAGCGCGACCGCGGCCACCCATACGTACAGGCTCGTCCTCATGCCCGGCATCCTGCCCCGTTGTCGCGCGTCTCCGACGCGCCCCCACACTCTCGGTCGATCACGCGCTCTTCGCGGGCGTCTGCTCTGCCGGCGCGATGATCTCGTTGATGCGCACGCAGAAGTTGTCGTTGAGCACGAGCACCTCGCCCCGCGCGACGTGCCGGTCGTTCACGTAGACGTCGACGGGGTCGCCCGCGAGTTTGTCGAGTTCGACGACCGCGCCCTCGCCCAGGCGCAGCACGTCCTCGAGGAGCATCCGCGTGCGCCCCAGTTCGATCTTCACGTTCAGGTTCACGTCCGCGAGCAGGTCCATCGCGCGCGACGGACGCTCGGCGCCCTCGGGCGAGAACGCGGGGAGTTCCAGGGGCGTGGGGGCCTTGCCGCGCACGTCCTGGGCCGCTTCCACGGCCTCGCGCGCGGTGTCCAGCGCGCGCTGCGCCATCTCGTCCAGCGGCGGGCCGCCTTCGGGCCCGGGTGTCTCAGCGGCCATCCTGGCCTCCTCTGCCGGTACGCCCGTCCTGGGCGCGCTCTCCCGGCGATCGGCCCCTTCCATCGGCCGTCGCGCGCCATCGCCCCCACACTTTGGGCGGTCCCTGCGCACCTGGTCCTATAAGCACGCGCAGGACCCACGCCACCGCGCAGGTTCGACGCGATCCCTGTCGGCGCGGGTCAATCCGCCGGGAAGCCCTTGCAGCGCGGGATGACGACCCGCTCGACCCGCGGCTGGCCCTCGGCGTCGGTCCCCAGCACGCTCGCGAGGTACGCGGCGATCTGGCGGTTCAGCGTTTCGAGCCCGGGCTCCTTCAGGTGCGCGTGCTGGGCGCGACGGAAGATGAGCGAGACGCCCTCCTTCAGTTCCGCCTTGCGGGATTCGAGGGACGCCTCGACGAAGGCCTGGTTCTTCGTCCGGACTTTCAGGACGATTTCGGCGTCCCACACCCAGACGCGCCCCGTCTGCATGTTCTGGAAGCGGTCCTCGACGAGCGGGATCTCGACGGTCTGGTCCGCGTCCGCCGCCTCGACGTGCAGCGTGGTCTCCGCCCCCGCCGGCTTGGGCGAGGTCATCTTGGCGACCATGAAGACCGCGGCCCCCTCGACGACCATGATCACGGCGACCGCGCCGAGGATCTTGACCGGGGGCTTCTTCTTCGCGGGCTCGGCGGGCGCATCACCCGCTGGCTTGGCCTCTTTCGCGTCGGACATGCAGGACCTCCACGCGCGGCACTCAGCGCCGACGGCTTATGGTCGATCCGCGGCGCCCCCGACTCCACGCGCACGGACGATCGAACGTGCACAGCGTGCGGGCCACGCGGGCTGAGAGGGTTTCCGGACGCTGTTCGGCGGGCCCGGGCGTCAGGCGGCCCGCGAGACGGGCGTCTGACTGGTCGTCGCGCCGACCACTCCGCTGCGCGACCGCATCGCGCCCGGGCGCAGGGCCGTCGCGACGCACGCGACGCACAGGATCGCCCCGAGCACGCCCCCGGCGTCCGAGAACGCCCGGGCCGAGCCCGTGAGCAGCACGAACGCGCCGACGAGCCCGCCCAGCCCGAGCAGCGACAGGGCCACCTCGCCCGTGCGCAGACGCGCGACCAGTCGGTCGGCCCGGAGGACGTGCGCCACGCCGAGGGCGAGCATCGCCGTCGCCATGGCCCCGCCCAGCAGCATTCCGAGGATGATCGCGTCCTGCATCGTCGGCCTCCTCCCGCGACGGGCCCGGCGCACTCCTGGGGCGCCGTGCCCGAGGGGGACACGCACGAAGTCGGATCGAACAAAGCCCGGGGCGGCTTGAGCCCGTCCCGTGATTATCGCCCCAGGACGAGCAACTGCTGCATCAGTTCGTCGGTGGTGCGGATGATGCGGGAACTGGCGGAGTAGCCGGTCGATGACAGCACGAGCCGGATGAACTCCTCACCCAGGTCGACGTTCGACTGTTCGAGCGCGCCCGAGATCACCCCGCCCGCGCCGAAGGTGCCCGGCTGGGCGATGACGGCGGTGCCCGAGTTCGACCCGCTCTTGAACAGCCCGGCCCCCATGTCGAGCAGGCCCTCGTCGTTCGTGAAGTTCGCGAGCACGACCTGCCCGAGCGGACGCACGAGATCGTTCGTGAAGATGCCCGCGACCACGCCGTCGGCCCCGATCGAGAACGCCGTCAGCGTGCCCAGGGGCGCCCCGTCGCGGAACGTCGCGGCGAACTGCGACCGGTCGGACGCGAGGGACGTCAGCCCGCCGTCATCGCGCGCGAACTCCAGCGCCACGGCCAGGGGCGTCGCGGCGCCCGTGCCCGTCCGGTCGATGGCGACCGTCACGGGTAGCCGGCTGACGGCCTGTCCCTGCGTGTCGAACGCGAGGGTGCCCGTCGCCACCGGCTGGATCACGCCCGTCCCGTCCGGAGACTCCACGTAGTACCGCCACTGCGTGCCGGCGTTCGAGCGCCCCTCGAGCACCAGCGTGGTGTCGACCTCGACGGGCGCGCCGAGCGAATCGAACACCACGTAGGTCGTCCGCACGCTCTCGCCGTCGGCCGCGGCGGCCTTGGACGAGACGAACGGCAGTCGCACCAGGGAGCCCGTGCCGTCGAGCAGGCGCAGGTCCGCGCTGTCGATGGCCAGGTCGTTCGCGCTCCCGATGTTCCCCACCGCTGTGAGCAGCCCGGTGAGCGGATCGACCGTGACGCCTGGCGTGAAGCCGTCGGGGTTCGCGCCCGTCGTCGTGTTGAGCCCGAGCGCCCGCGTGAGGAACGCGTTGAGGTCGGCGATGGTCGTGGCGGCGCCGATGTCGAGCGACGCGGCGGGCAGCGTGCGTCCGCCCTTCTCGGCCCCGCGGATCTCGATCCGCTGGCCCGTCGCGAAGAGCGCGTTGCCCGCGCTCGACGGGTCCTCCACGTCGATGAGGCGGGTCGTGTCTTCGAGGACGTTGGGCGTGGTCGGCGCGGGGGCGGCGGTGGAGAGCGCCCGCAGGCCGTTGCTGGGCGTGCCGCCGAGCGTGACGCGCGCGCCCTGGGCGGCGATCGAGGCGTCGGCGTCGAGGTTGCCCGAGAAGCGGACGCTGGTGGTGGCCTGGGCGATGGTCATGGAGCCGAGCGGGATGGAGAGCGGTCCCAGTGTGCCGGTGACGAGGTTGAAGTTCTCGTCGACGCCGTAGCCCAGGAGGCGCTGCCCGCCGAGGGTGGTGAGTTCGCCGAGGGCGTTGGAGCGGAAGGAGCCGGCGCGGGTGTACAACTGCTCGCCGCCGCGGTCGACGACGAACCAGCCCTTGCCGTCGATGGCGAGGTCGCGGGCGTCGCCGGTGGGCGAAAGGGCGCCGCCGTTCATGTTGCGCTGGGTGCCGGCGGTGTTGACACCCAGGCCGATCTGGTAGGGGTTGGTCCCGCCGGTGGTGTCGCCGGGCGAGGTGCCCCCGCTGAGGGTGCGGGCGAACATGCTCGAGAAGTTGAGGCGGGAGGACTTGAAGGCGGTGGTGCCGATGTTGGCGACGTTGTTGCCGATGACGTCGATGTTGCGGGCGTTGGCGTTGAGCCCGCTCATGGCGGAGAAGAGGGCGGTGGTGGAGGGCATGGGGCGTCCTTGCTCGGCGCGGGGGATGCGCCGGGAGAGTGCGGAGCGGGCCTCCGTGCCCCTGGGTGTGCCGCGCCCTCCGTGGCGCGGGGAATCTCGACCCCGGGGCGTCGGCGCCGGGGCGAAGATCAATCAGGCCGCCTCTTCGCCGTCCTCCCACGGTCGTCGCGCGGGCAGCAGGCGGCTCAGCATCGCGTCGCGTTCCACGCCTCGCACGCCCTCGGGGCCCACCGTCACCACCGCGTCGATGCCCGCGAGCACGCGCGTCGCGCTCGCGTCGACCTTCCCGGTAATCGTCCGCGTGGGCACGTCCATCGTGAGCGCCTTGCCGTCGATCAGCACGAGCGCCCGCGCGGCGCCCTCGCTCTCGGCGCGGTCCGCGGCGGCGGCCAGACGCGTCAGTTGCTCGTCGCTCAGCGTGATGCCCGCTTCGCGCGCCACACGCACGGGCACGCCGCTGGCGATGTCGCCCGCACGCGCCTGACGCAGCAGCGCGTCGAACGACGGGCCCTCGACCAGGCGGGCGGCGTCGCCGGCGCGGCGCGGCGAAGCCCCCGACGCCATGCCCAGCGGATCGACGGTCACTGCCCATCCTCCGGCGGGGGTGTGCGGGGCGGCTCTTCCACGCGCTGCACCGCCGAGAGCAGCAGGCGCGAGCCGTCCTGGAGCATGAGCATCGTCCCGTCGCGCGTCCGTCCGACGCCCTCGACCAGCCCCGCGGCCAGTTGCATGTCGGGCGTCAGCCCGATCACTCGCTTGCCGATGAGCGACGAGGCGCTCGCGAACTCGTTCTGCCCGACGAGCGTCTTGAGGTTGCTCGTCAGGTCCATGTTCGACTGGATCGAGCGGATGCCCGCGATCTGGTCGATCAGCGCGCCGGTGTCCTGCGGGGCCAGGGGGTCCTGACGCCCGAGTTCGGCGAAGATGATCTTCGCGAAGTCGTCGGACGTCAGGGCGCTGAACGCGCTCTGGGTGTTGGGGCGTGTCGTCGCGCCGGTCAATGCCTCGATGTCCATGCACGCTCCTTCAGGCGATGGCCTCGAGCCGCACGCGTCCCGCGTGGTCGAGGGTCAGCACCGGGCCGCTCGTCGCGAGCACGATCGGCGTCTCCACGCCCTCGGGCTCCGGGTCGTCGTGGCGCCGGCCTGCGCCGGCGTCGTCGTTCGGGCGGTCATGGGGGCGGTCGGCCCCCGACTGTCGCTGGTCCGCCGGGCGATCCTCCGCCCCGCCGACCTCGATGCGCTCCACTCGCAGCCCCCGCGCTTCCAGCGCGGCCCGCAGTTCGTCCGTCGATTCGCTCAGCAAGCGCCGTGCCGATTCCTCGGTGGTCTCCAGGCGCGCCCGCACCTCGCCACCGTCGACCCGCAGACGCACCGTCACCGTGCCCAGGTTCTCCGGGTGCATCTTCATCGAGACGCTCCCGCCGCCCTGACGCAGCGCGAGCGCCAGCCCCCGCACGACCTGCGGCAGGGGCTCGGGCTTCGCGGGCGGCTGGGGCGTCGGCGCCGGCGCACGGACCGGCGTGCGCGAGGTCGAGACGCCGTTCGTGCCCGCGGCACCGCGCACGACCGTCACGCCCGGCTGGGGCGTCGCGCGCTGGCCCGCGGCGTCGACCCGTGCAACCTGTGCGCCGGGCAGCGGCAGTCGCGACGCGGGCGCGATCTGCGGGCCCGGCGCTCCGATCGGCGCGACCGGCGGCGTGCGGGCCGCGCCGGCTGTCTGCGGATCGGTACCTTGCTTCATGGCTGGCGCGGACTCGATCTGCGTCGATGCCGCACGCTCGCCCACGGGCTCGCTCTTCGGCGGCGCAGATGGCTGGGATGATTCGGACCGACCTTCGCCGCGCGAACCAGCCCGCGAACGCTCCGGCGTGCTGCGCGCTGGCTTCGCGTCCTCGGCGCTTTCCGGCCCCGGTTCGCCCTGCGAGCGCAGTCGTTCCACGGCCTGGCTCGTCGCGTCACGATTCGGCACGAGCGCCCACGACGCGGGCAGGTCGCGCGACGCCGCCACGTCGTGCGCGAACTGGAGTTCCTTGCGCGTGCGCGTGCGGTCCGTTGCGCGTTCGGGCGTGCGAGCCTCCGTCGGCGCGGGACGCTCGGCGATGGTCCCGAGCAACGCGTGAAAGAGCCCGTCCGAAGGCGGGCGGGCCGTCGCGGCGGGCTGGGGCGCGTGGAACGGGGATTGTTCGGTGTCGATGGTGGGCATCAGCGTGTCCGCACGGGGGCGAAGGCCGCCCGCGTGCGAAGACGCTCTAGCAACTGCGTTGCCAACGCCGGATCGTCGTTGGCGAGTTCGCCGATGACCCTCGTGCGCACCTTGTCTTCCATCGCGTCGAGGTACGAGACGACAGTCACCATGCCCGCCTCGGAGTACCCCCCGCCCTGCTCGGGGGCGAGCATGACGCGGAGCATGGTGACGGCCTGGGCGGGCTTGAGGGCCGAGAGCACGCCCAGGGTCTTCTGGAACTGTTCGTCCTCGAGTTGGCGCCGACCGCTCTCGACGAGCGACGCGAACGCCTGCTCGCGTTGCTGGAGGTCGGTGCGCTGGCGCTCGATATCGCCCATGTCACGGGTCAGTTGGGCGCGGAGGTCGGCGATCTCACGGCGCAGGCGCTCGGCCCGCTGCACGTCGAGTTCGGTGGACTCGCCCCGGGCCGCCAGTTTCTCCGCGGCCGTCAGCGGGGCGCGACCCGCGCGAGCCTCGGCCTCGGCCTGAGCACGGGCGGCCTCCTCGGCGGCGAGGGCTTCTTCCTCGCGCTTCGCCTGCTCGGCGCGCGTGATCGAGAACATCTCGCGCACCGCGCGGGCGCGCGACGCGTCGAGCCGGTCGGTGCCGGCCAGCCACCCCACGAAACCGCCCAGCGCCAGCAGGTTCGCCACGGCGACGATCGACAGAATCGTCCAGATGGTCTTCACGCGTTGTCCTCCCGTCGGGCGGCCTTCATCACCGCGAGTTCATCCAAGGCCGCGTCCTCGCGCCGGCGCTGCGCCAGCACCCACGCCTCATACCGGCGCTCGCGGAGGAGTTCGACGGCCTTGCGCCGCACGGCGGCTTCCAGCAGCCCACGCCGGGCCGCCTCCAGCCTTCGATGCACGCCGGCGAGTTCGAGCACCGCGCGCTGCGCCCGCGCCACGTCCGACGCCTCTCCCCCGGCCAGACGACGCACCTCGCGCGTGTCGACCACCCCGGCGCCCGGGCGCAGCACCGCGCGGATGTCCTCGCGGGTCGCGTGGATCGCGTCGCGACACCCGCGGATCAGCGCCTCCAGCCGTTCGCGCTCGCGCTCCAGCGCCGCCACGGCGAGTTTGCGCTCGCGCTCCTGCGCCACGCGCTGCCTCAGGACGGCCTCGAGTTCAAACACGAAGCGTGCCATGCGTCAGGAGGTCCTTTGGGCGGGGCGTGCGCTCGCGCGGGGCACCTTGACAGCCGCGGCGGCGGACGCCGCGTCGCGCGCGATCCGCAACAGTTCGTCGCGCGACGCCGGGAACGGGGCGGCGTCGTCGCGTCCCTGGCGCAGGAGGCCCATGATCCGCGCGTGCAGGTCGAGCGCGACGTCGGTCTCGGGGTTCGTGCCCCGCGCGTAGGCGCCGATCTGCACGAGGTCCTCGACCTCGCGGTACGCCGCCAGAAGACGCACGACGCTCCGGCGCGCGTCGGCGTGCTCGGGCGTCACGACGTCGTCGCACACCCGGCTCACGGAATCGAGCACGTCGATCGCCGGGTAGTGCGCCCGCTGCGCCAGGCGGCGCGAGAGCACGACGTGCCCGTCGAGGATGCCGCGGGTGGCGTCGGAGACGGGCTCGGTCATGTCGTCGCCCTCGACGAGGATCGTGTACAGCCCCGTCACCGAGCCGCAGGGCGGCGCCCCCGGCGCAGGCTCGACGCTCCCCGCGCGTTCGAGCAGCAGCCCGAGCTGCGCGAAGACGCTGGGCGTGTAGCCCTTCGTCGCGGGTGGTTCGCCCGCGGCCAGGCCGATCTGGCGCTGCGCATGCGCCACCCGCGTGACCGAGTCCATCATCAGCAGCACATCGCGTCCGCGATCGCGGAAGTACTCGGCGATGGCGCACGCCTGGCGTGCGGCGCGCAGACGCATGACCGGCGATTCGTCGCCCGTGGCGACGACGAGCACGGACCGGGCCAGCCCCTCGGGCCCCAGCGCGTGCTCGACGAAGTCGCGGACCTCGCGCCCGCGCTCGCCGATGAGCGCGATGACGTTCACGTCGGCGGACGTGCGCCGGGCGATCGTGCCCAGGAGCGTGCTCTTGCCCACGCCAGGCCCGGCGAAGATGCCCAGCCGCTGGCCCACGCCCAGGGGCGTCATGAGGTCGAGCGCGCGGACGCCCGTCAGCAGTTGCTTCGTGATGCGCCGGCGGCGCAGCGCGGGGATGGGGTCCGGGCTCAGGGGCATGTGAGTGCGGGCGCGGACGGGACCGCCGGTGTCGATCGGGCGGCCCAGGCCGTCCACGCAGCGTCCGAGCAGTCGCTCGCCCGCGAGGGCGCTGGGGGCGTGGGCCTCCCCCACCACCGCGTCGCCCGGGCTGAGCCCCCCGGCCTGGCCCAGCAGCATGACGACCGCGTGCTCGCGTGTGAAGCCGACGACCTCGCCGTGGAGCGCGTCGCCGTGCTCATCGCGGCGCGGCCCGCGCGCCGACGCGAACGAGACCAGCGACCCCACGGGCATCGGAAGGTCGTCGACCAGCACGGTGAGCCCGCGGAGCGTGCCGACGCGCCCGACGACGCGCGGCGGCTCGGTGCGCTCCAGCGTGGCAAGGGCGTCGGCGAGGACGGTCACGGCGCGTCCTCCGCGAGCAGCGCCCGCGCGATGCGGTCCAGTTGCGTCTCGATCGTCGCGTCGATCCCCCCGCCCCCGGGCGTGCGCACGAGGCACCCGCCCCGGGCGATCGTCGCGTCGGTGAGGAGTTCGGCGTGGGCCCCAGCGCCGAGCGCCCCGGCGAGGGCCGGCAGCGCCTCGCGCACGAGCGGTTCGTCGTCGGGGTGCACGCGCACCTCGAGGCGCGTCGGGCGTGCGATGAGCGCCAGCACGTCGCGCACCTGCGCGACGCACGCCTCGGGACGGGCCGCGAGCGTGACGCGCGTGACCTTCTCGCCCAGTCGCAGGGCGAGGCGCAGCACGTCGGTCTGCGCCTCCTGCAGCATGCGCTCACGCTCGCCGGCAAAGGCCTGGAGCGATGCGCGCCAGGTGTCCTCGATGACCTTCAGCGTCGCGCCATGCGCGGCGGCGGCCTCGGCACGCCCCTGGGCACGCCCCTCGTCCAGCCCGGCGGACCGCCCCTCGGCGCGCCCGGCGGCGCGACCCTCCTCACGCGCGCCCGCGAGCAGACGCTCGCGCTCGGCGCGGGCGTCGTCGACGATGCGGGCCGCCTCGCGCCGCGCGCGGGCGAGCAGTTCGTCGCCCTGGCGGCGCAGGTCGCCCAGGTCGAGGACGATCGCCCCCGACACCGCCCGCTCCGCGTCGCTCGTCCGCAGCACGCCCATCCGCCGCTCCCCGCGCGCCGGCGGGGCCGGCGCGAACGTTCCCGCCCGTTACACCATCTGCTCGGCGTCGCCGCCGCGCCCTTCGATCACCAGTTCGCCGGTCTCTTCGAGGCGCCGCACGATGTCGACGATCCGCTGCTGGGCGGACTCGACGTCGCTGATCTTCACCGGGCCCATGTACTGCATGTCCTCCTTGATGAGCGCCGCCGCACGCTCGGACATGTTCTTGAAGATCTTGCTCTTGAGGTCCTCGCTCGCGGTCTTGAGCGCGAGGGCGAGTTCCGCGTTGTCCACTTCCTTCAGCACCGCCTGGATGCCCTTGTCGTTCACCTTCAGCACGTCCTCGAAGACGAACATCAGGCGCCGGATCTGCTCGACGAGGTCCGGGTCCTCGGCCTCGAGCCCCTCCATGATGCCCTTCTCGGTGGCGCGGTCGGTCAGGTTCAGGATCTCGGCGACCGTCTCCACGCCCCCCGCCTTCTCCATGCTCTGCACGAGCATGCTCGACAGGCGGCTTTCGAGCCCCTTCTCCACCTCGCGGATCACCTCGGGGTTCGTCTGCTCCATGTTCGCGACGCGCTTGATCACCTCGATCTGCTTCTGCACGGGCAGCCCGCCCACGATCTCCCCCGCCTTGTGGTGCGGGAGATGGCAGACGATCAGGGCGATCGTCTGCGGGTGCTCGTCCTGGATGAACGTCATCAGGTTCTCGCTCTCCGCGCGCTGAAGGAAGGCGAACGGCGTCCGCTGCACCTGAGTCTGGATCTGCCCCAGCATGCGGTCGGCGGCCTTGGAGTCCATCGACGAGCGGAGCAACTGCTTCGCGTACTCGAGGTTCCCCTCGTTGATGTACTGCGACGCGATCGAGATGCTGTAGAACTCCTCGACGACCTGGTCCTGCAGGTCGCGCGGGACGCGCCCCAGGCTCGCCAGTTCGCGCGTCACTTCCTCCACCGCGCGCTGGTCGAGTTGCTTCAGCACCGCGGCGGCCTTCTCCGGGCCCACCGCCAGCAGCAGGATCGCCGCCTTCGTCATCCCCTCCAACTCCGACGCCTTCGTCGGGAGTTTCTCGTTCGGCTTGCGGGGCATCGCTACTCCTCGATGTTGATCCACCGACGCACCAGCCGCGCCGCCCCGTCGGGGTTCGAACCAACCATCTCGCCGACCTGCTCGAGACGCTTGGCCGCCTCCATCTCGGACTCATCGACCTCGATGCCCGCCAGCGCCGCCTCACCCTCGTCGGCCTCGCCCACCACGTCGCCCACGGTCTCCAGCGCCGGGGGCAGGCCCACGAGTTCCTCGGCCGTGGGCGTCTGGGCCCGCTTGCCCGAGCGGCGCACGAGCATCGCCATGAAGCCCACGGCGAAGAGTGCCAGCACCGCCAGCACGCCCTTCTCGATCAGCCCGCCCATGCCCCCGGACGAGCCCCCCAGCGACGTGAGCAGCCCGGCCGTCTGCACCACGTCCGCCGGGATGTCGCCCGGCACCAGCGAGACGCTGATCGATTCCTCGATCATCGCCCTGAGTTCCTGCGCCGGGAGCGAGGCGTGCGCCTGCGACACCATCGCCCGCAGGTGGGGCTGGAGCACCGCGACGATCGACGGGCGGACCTCCTGATCGAAGTGGTCGCGCAGCGCCTTGGCGTCGGGCTTCGAGGCGCCACCGCTCTCCAGCAGGCGCGACACGTACCCCGTCGGCACGTTCACGGTGATCGCCACCGAGGTGGAATGACCGCGCGGATCGACGATGGTCTCTGTGCGGCTGCCGATCCGCACCTCGTTCTCCACCGTCCCTTCGGCGGACTTCGACGCCGTCCCGCTCCCCGAGCCAGACCGCGTGATGTCCGCGGTCTGATTCGCCTGCACGCCAGGGGCCGCCGCACCGGTGGACTCACTGGACGACGTCGTGACCTCCGAGGTCTTCTTCTCGATGGAGACCGAGCCCTTGCCCGTGGGGAGGTATGACTGAACCTGCGCCGTGCTGCGCGTCACGTCGACCGTCACGGTGACGCCGACCACCACCCCGGGGATGTACGCGAGAAGGTCTTCGACCTTCCTCTTCGTCTGCACCTCGACCTTGGCGGCGTGATCCATCGCCAGCGTGGGCGAGGCGGCCGAGTCGGTGGTCACGGTGCGTCTCGCGCCGCTGCTGGCGTCGATGATCGTCACGCGATCGAGCGTGAGCCCGGCGATGCTCCCCTCCACGACCCCGGCGATCGCGTCGACGTTGCCCTGGGTGAGGGCGCGCCCGTCGGAACTCTTGGCCGTCACCGAGGCCTTGGGCGTGCGGACGCCCGCGCCGATCCCGCGCGTCTCGGGGACGTCGATGGTGACGCGGGCGGACTCGACGCCGTTGATATCGCCGATCATGCGCGCCAGTTCGTTCTGGAGGGCGACCTTGTACATCTGGTCGTTCACCTGGCGCGAGTTCATCCAACTCTGGCGCGCGAGCAGGTTCTCGAAGTACAGCGCCTTGTCGTTGGGGAGCAGGTTCGACCGGACAAGGATCGACCCGGCGCGGGCGGCGTCCTTCTGGGGCACGACCAGGCGCCCGCTGGAATCCCACGCCGACTCGATGCCCAGCGTGTCCAGGTGGGCCTTGGCGCGCTGCTGGTCTTCCTGGGAGGCGCCGGGGAGGAGTTCGACGCGCGTGGGGCGCCCGCCGAGCACCACGACCAGCGCGAGCGCCAGCAGCACGATGACGCACGCGCAGCCGACGATGACCTTGTGCGCGCCCGTGAGCGCGCCGAGTTGCTTCTGGATCGTCGCGAATGTGCGACGCAGGGCTTCCATGCCGCGGGCCTCCGACCCTTGTGGCGGCGCGATCCGTGCGCCGGCGCAGGTTTCGCGCTCCCGCGCGGAACTTGCACGCCCCTAGGTCGGTCCGGGGCGCGCCACGCCTTGAATCGTCGTTCACGCGGGTCCGAGAACTCAGGTCCGCATCTGCTTGAGCTCGTCGTACGCCTCCATCACGCGGTTGCGCAGGGACTGGAGCATCCGGAAGGCGTTGTCGGCCTTGGCCGTCGCGAGAAGCACGTTCTCCACGTCCTGGCGTTCGCCGGTCTGCAGGTCCTCGACCGCGCGGGTGGCTTCCTGCTGGAGGCGGTTGGCCTCGTCGAGCGAGTCCAAGAGCACGTCCTTGAAGGACTTGGCGGGCGCTTCGCCGGGCTGCGCGGCGCCCGGCTGCGTGCCGTCGGGCTGCGCGGGCGGGCGCAGGTGGCGCGTCCGGTCGATCCCGCCGCTGATGAATCCCAAGGGGTCCGACATACGCATCTCCTCGCCCGGGGACCCTCCCCGGGCGGCCCTCACGCGATCAGTCGCAACGCCTGTGCCATCATCGCCTTGGTCGCCTCGGCCGCTATGACGTTCGCCTCGTAGGCCCGGGACGCCTGGATCGCGTTCACCTGCTCGACGATCGGGTTCACGTTCGTCTCGCGAACATATCCCCGCTCGGGCCCCTCCCGAACCGCCAGGGGACTGGACGGGTCCCAGCGCAGGCCGAACGGCGCGGGATCGTCGGAAATTTCGCGGACGTGTACGCCCAGGCGCTTGCCCTCGTGCGTGCGGGCGCCAGGGTCGCCGACGGCCAGGAAGACCCGCTTGGCGCGGTAGGGCGTGCCGTCGGGCTGCACGGAGTTTCGGTTCGCGAGGTTCGCCGAGATGGCGGTCATGCGCGTCCGCTGGGCGATCATGCCGCCGGTGGAGATGTCGAGCAGGCCGTACATCGTGGGTGCTCCCGTCTACGGGCTAGACGCGCTGGGAGATGGCGGAGCGGAGGAGGTCGTTCTGACGCCGGATGAGGTCGGTGGTCATGCGGAAGGCAAGGGTGTTCTCGGCGAGGTTCTGCATGAGGCGTTCTACGTCGCGGTTGTTGCGGTCGTGGTAGAGCACCTGGCGGTCGGAGGTGCGCGTCCGCACCTCGGGCGTGCCCGCGAGCGGGCCGTGCTCGCCCCCGGTGCGTGCCCGGCGCGCCCGGACGGCCCGGGCGAGTTCGCCCCGGAAGCCCTGCACGTCCACGTCGACCGGGCGGAAGTCAGGGGTGTCGATGTTCGCGATGTTGTGCGCGAGCAGTCGCTGGCGCTGCCCCGCCATCGAGATGGCGGCGCTCAGCACCGGAAGACTGCCCGCGTTCGTCACGTCGCCGATCAGCACGTCCGGGTACCTCCGACGTACTCACCGCAAGCGGCGGGCCACCCGTCGTCCCGTCCTCTCACGCCCCCGCCAGCCGAGCACGCGCGGGCGGTTCGGCAAAACGTGCGCGGCGTCGGGCGCACGCCCTGCGTCACAGCGACTCCATGACCAGGCCCATCTGCTTCCACTTCTTGAGTTTGAGCCCCAGCGTGCGGACGCCGATGCCCAGGGCCTGGGCCGTGCGCTGGCGATGCCCGCTGAGGCGCATGAGGGTCTCGACGATCGCCTCGCGTTCGATCTCCTCCAGCGTCTTGCCCGGGGCGTGCAGGTACGACTTGGACTCGATCTGCTGGCTCGGCGCCGGGTGCGGCGTGGGCGACGAGCCCCGCAGCCAGGGCTCCAGCAGCGCCCGCGTGATGACGCCCCGGTCCGCGGACGCCGCGCTCAGCACGAGCGCCCGTTCGCAGATGTTCTGGAGTTCGCGCACGTTGCCGGGCCAGTCGTACGCGCGGAGCAGGTCGGCGGCGCCGGGCTCGACCTCGGGCGGGGGCGTGCCTTCGCGCCGCGCGATCTCCCGCAGGAAGTGGGCCGCGAGGAGTGGCACGTCGTCGCGCCGCTCGCGGAGCGGGGGCACGCGCAGGGGCAGGACGTTCAGCCGGAAATAGAGGTCCTGGCGGAAGTGCCCGTCGCGGCAGGCCGCGGGCAGGTCGCGGTTGCTCGTCGCGACGACCCGCACGTCGACGCCGATGGTCAGGCTCGACCCCACGCGCTCGAACGACCGCTCCTGGAGCACGCGGAGCAGTTTGGCCTGCACCTGGGGCTTCACCTCGCTCACCTCGTCGAGCAGAAGCGTGCCGGCGTCGGCGAGTTCGAAGCGTCCCTTGCGGAGGCGCTCGGCCCCGGTGAAGGCGCCCTTCTCGTGCCCGAAGAGTTCGCTCTCCAGCAACGACTCGGACAACGCCGCGCAGTTCACGCCCAGGAAGGGGCCCGCGCCCCGCGCCGAGCACTCGTGCACGGCCCGGGCGACGACCTCCTTGCCCACGCCGCTCTCGCCCGTCACGAGCACCGTGCCCTGCGACCCGCCGACCAGGCGAACCTCGTCGCGCAGGCGGCGCATGACGTCGGACTCGCCGATCAGCCGGTCGGCCCCGCGGTGCGCGGGCGCCTCGGCGGGAGCAGGCGCACTGGCCCGCAGGACGGCGTTCTCGCGGACGAGCCGGCGGTGCTCGGCGGCTCGCTTCACGGCGATCACGAGTTCATCGCCCTCGAAGGGCTTGGTGAGATAATCGAACGCGCCGAGTTTCATGGCTCGCACGGCGGTCTCGATGGTGCCGAACGCGGTCATCAGGATCACCGGCAGGTCGTCGTCGACCGCGCGGATGCGCTCCAGGAACTCCAGCCCGGTCATCCCGGGCATGCGCATGTCCGTCACGACCACGTCCGGGCGCTGGCGGGCGATCATCTCCGCGCCGGCCTGCGCCGAGTCGGCGGACAGCACCGTGAACCCCGCGCGCTCCAGCGTCGCGCCGACGCTGTCACGCATCATCTCCTTGTCGTCGACGACCAAGACCGTCTTCATGCCTGCTCCTCTCCCGCGTGCGCCCCGTCGGGGAGCACGATCTCGACTCGCGCGCCGGGCGATTGTCCCGGCGCATCGGTGGTGCGAACGCTGATCCGCCCCTGGTGGGCGTCCACGATCCGATGCACGATCGCGAGCCCCAGGCCCGTGCCGGCGCCGCGCGTCGTGAAGAACGGGTTGAACATGCGGCTCACGACCTCGGGCGACACGCCCGGGCCCGTGTCCGACACGACGAGCGCCACGCCCGGCGCCCTCGCCCCCGCGGCGTCGGTCACGCGCGCAGGGCGGGCCTCCAGCGTCAGGCGGTGCGCCCCGCCCGAGGGACTTCGCGGGCACTCGTGCATCGCCTCGAAGGCGTTGCGGACAACGTTCGTCAGCGCCTGGTGCATGAGCGGCGCGTCGGCATAGACCCGCGCCGGGGCATCGGGGGCGTGATCGAGCCGCTCGACCTCGACGCCCCGCCACGGCACGCCGTCGTGCTGGCAGTCGCGGAGCGCCTCGTCGAACAGGTCCTGCGGGCTGACCCACTCTGGCCGAAGGCGGAACTCGCGGGCGAAGGCGAGCACGTCGCCGACGATCTGCTCGACGCCCCGCGTCGCGCGAGTGATCTTGCAGGCCGTCTCGCGCGCGGGCGATGCCGCCGGCAGGTCTTCCTCGAGCATCCGCGCATAGAGGCGGATCGAGCCCAGGGGGTTGCGGACCTCGTGGGCGATGCCCGCGGCCATCTCGCCCAGGGCCGCCAGGCGACGCGAACGCTCGACCTGCGCGTTCGCCTCGCCCAGTTCGCGCGAGAGTCGCGCGACCTCGGCCCGCAGGCCCTCGTGCGTCGCCTGGAGTCGTGCAGTCACCTCGTTGAACGACGCGATGAGTTCGGCCAGATCGCCCGGGGAGAGGGCCCGCTCGGCGCCCGACGAGGGAGCGCCCTTGAGGTCCGCGTCGGCACGCGGGTCAACGGCAAGATCGGCGACTGGGGCTGCGGTCGGCATGCGCTACCCCTCCGTGTCCTGGTAGCGGGCGGGCGTGTGCCCCGTGGACGCGTACGCACGCCCGGCACGCCCCGCGCGGGCGAGCCCTTCGATCTGGTCGGCGAACGCGGCACGCCGATCGCGAAGGGCCGCCGCGTCGCGCTGATCCGCCGCCTCGATCCGCGCCAGCGAGGCGGCCAGTTCATCCGCGAGGGCTCGGATGTCCTCGACGTCGCCGGGATGTTCGTGGGGACCTCGGACGCGCACCCAGGCGGCGTGGGCGTCGTCGACCTCGCGCGAGTGCGCTTCCACCCGCGCGACGAGTGCCTCGCGATGGTTCATCGCGCCCAGGAGCGCGTCGGGATCGTCCAGGGCCGCGGTGCGACGGGCGGTGCAGGCTTCGAGTTCGCCCAGCAGCGCACGCTGGGCGCGAAGCACGCGTAGCAGTCGGTCGAGTTCGGGGCTGGTCGTCGTCATCCTGACAGTTCCCCCCCGGCGTTCCACGCCGGACTTCGCCATTATCGGTCGATCCCCCCGTCGATCTCCTCTGAAACCCCCGCTCGGAGGGAGAGCCGGTCCTGGGCCGCCAGCCACCGCTCCCAGTCCGCCCGGGTCATCGGCAGCATCGGGTCGTCCCACACGCTCTCGGGGAGCGAGGCGTAGAACCGCCGGGCCCGTTCGTTGGCGGCCCGGGCCTGGTCGAACCGCCCCAGGGCCACCAGCGCGCTCACGATCTGCGTCATCGCGACCATCGACGCCGGGTCCTTCGCGTACCGCTCGCGGGCGGCGTCATATGCCCGGATGGCGTTCTCGTAGTCCTCCAGGTCGAACGCGCAGTCGGCCTTGAAGAAGTAGGCGTTGCGCAGGTACAGGTCCTGCACCGCCGTGCGTCGTGCGCGGGCCTCGTAGTCGGCCCGGACTTCCTCGTAGAGTTGGGCCGCACGGGTCAGTCGCACGCGGCGCTGGGTCATCAGGTCGCGCTGGCTCCCGTCGGGCATCGCCGCCTGGAGCGCCCGGGTGATTTCCGATGCCGACCGGCGGAGCGCGTCGGCCAGGCGGTAGCGGACGGGGGCCAGGTCCTCGTCGGGCGGTGCGTCGCGGGATGCCAGGGCCAGGTACTGCTCGAACCGCTCGATCGCCCCGGCGAAGCGCCCGCTCCGGAAATAGTGCTCGCCCAGTTCGCGGAGCGCGTCGCGGTAGACCGGCGTGCCCGGGCCGGTGACGGCGCCCTCAAGAACCTGGGTCAGCAACTGCTCGCCCCGCGCGTCGTTGTCGGGCTTGTCGTCCTCGAGAATCGTCCTCGCCAGCGGGACGATGCTGAGGTCGCCCCAGGGGCCCGAGCCTCGCTCGCCCCCGCGCTGGTCGATGAGCACCTGGTACAGCCCCGCGGCGGTCTCAAGATCGCCCCGCGCCCGCGACGACTGCGCCAGGCGGAACATCGCCTCGGGGCGTCGGGCGTCGGCGGGAAGATCGTTCACGAACTGCCCGAAGCAGCGGGCGGATGCGTCGAGGTCGCCCGCGCGATCGAACGCGTCGGCCGCGGCCCACAGGCTGTCGGCGAAGGCCGCGGTGTCGGCCTGCACCATCCGGGCCGCGTGCTCGCGGTAGTACTCGCCCGCGACGAGCAGGTGCCCCCGGGCCTCGCGCTGCGTGGCCGGGTCGGCCTGGGCCAGCGAGAGCGCACCGCCCGCCGCCGCGTCGCGCAGCGCCCGCTCGGCCAGGCGCCGGTGCGTCGAGGCGATCGCGAGCACAACCTCCGCGGGCGAACCCTCGCGACCGTGCAGACGCTCGGCCAGGCGCGCGAACCGGAGCGCTTCCTCGAGCCGGTCTCGCTCTTCCCGCTCCCGATAGCGCGACATCAGGCTCGCGCCCGCTCGGGCGGCCACGTCCGGCGGGTGCGGCCCGCCGCCACGCAGCAAATCGACCAGGTCCGTGTACCGGCGCACCCCCTCGTCCTCGGCGTCCTTGGTTTCCGCGAGGCGGCACTCGACCTCGGCCAGCCCCAGCAGCGCGGGGGCTCGCCCCTCGTCGTAGCCGATGCCCTCGGCCACCGACCGGTACCGCTCGCGCGCGCGAGGCAGATCGCCGTCACGATGATCGAGTTCCGCCAGCAGCAGCGTCACCACCGGCTGCAGCGGGCTGTACTCGGGGATGAACGTCGCGGCCCGCTCCAGGTGCGCGCGGGCTTCCGCCGGCGCGTCGGTCGCGAGGTAGGCCCGCGCGAGCACGATCCGCAGTTCGCCCTCGCGCTCGGGCGAGACGCCCTCCAGTCGCGTCAGCCCGCGCACGAGTTTCGCGATCGCGTCGTCCGGGTAGCCCGAGGCCAGCAGCAGTTCTCCCTGGCGGGCGAGCGTCCAGGCGCGGTCCTCGCGGTCGAGCGCGGGGTCCACCGAGAGCGACGCGACGATGTCGAGCGCACGCGCCCGGTCGGGCGCGCCCCCCCGCATGCTCCGCTCCACGATCCGCTTCAGCAGGTCGATCCGCTGCGGACGCTGCGCGTCGGCGAGCAGTTCGGCCCGCAGCGTCGCGCCGGGCAGGTCGCCCAGCGCCAACAGGGTCTCGGCGATGGCGACCTTGTCGTCGCCCTCCAGAACACCCTGCAGACGCTCGACCGCGAGGTACTCGTCGCGGACCGAGCGGTGGTTGTCCTCGCGGCTGATCCCCAGTTGTCGCTGGCCGAGGTAGATCCCGCGGGCGCGGAGCAGGTGGAACCGGCGCTCGGTCTCGGGAGAGCGTTGCCCCGCCGCCAGCAGCGGGAGCACGTCCTTATTCAGCGCGTCCACGCCCTGGGCGTACTCGCCCGCCGCGATGAGCCGCTCGGCCCGCGCCATCGCGTCCTCGGCCTGGGGCGCGGGCGCGGTCACGATCGCGGCGATGATCCCCGCGACCAGCACGAGCGCGGCGACCACCAGCAGCGGCACCTGCCACACGTCACGCCAGCGCACGCCCGGCGTCGGCTCCCTGCCCTGATCGACTTCGCGCGTCACCAGACAACTCCCGAGCAGGACGATGCGCCCTGTTGGGGGAGTTATCGGATCGGAGGGGGCATGCGGTTCAGCCGTGCCGCCCGAACGCGCACGGATTGCGGCTATTCGTCCGCGGGTTCGGGGGGCGCGTCAACAACCACCGCGGTGCGGGAGAGTTGGTCGGCCCGGGGGCGTCCCGAGGGATCGAGCAATGCCAGCAGGCCCACCGGCGGGAGCCACCACGTCAGCACGCTCCGCAGCAGGGCCTGCGCGAGCGACGGGCGGGAGGGCGTGCCGCCCGTCGCCGGGCGGACGGTCACGACCCGGCATCCGGTGACGAGTTTGCCCGGCGTACGCCCGGCGAGCCACTCGAACACGCCGAACGTCACGCCCGCGAGGAGCAGGGCCACGATCGCGCTCACCTGTCCGGCGGGGCTGAGCCACCACTCGCCCGACCACGCCTGCTCGCGCGGGGCCGCGAGCAGCAGGCCCGTCACGACCAGCGCGAGGTCGATCATGCCGGCGGCGAACCTGCGGAAGGGCTCTGCCAGGCTGGTGCCCTCGGGGATGACCACCGACGTCTCACGGACAGGCATCACCGTGATCGCGATCGAGCACGCCAGGACCGCGAACATCGCCAGCAGCAGCACGAGGTCGATCTTGCCTACCGGCCCTTGCAGTCGCATCGGCCCGGCGAAGAGCGTCCGCCCTGAGCCGATCGACACCTCGTGGAGCATCGGGAGGGCGCGGGCCCGCCCCGGCTCGGGCGCGACCGCGACCACCACGCGCCCGGCGGCGTCGATCGGGCACAGAGCGTACGCCCCCGGAACGCCGCTGATCCGCCCGACCTCGCGCCACGCCCCCGCGGCCCAGGGCGTCGGGCGCGCCCGCACGACCACTGTGTCCTCGACCGTGCGTCCGGCGACCACCACGTGCCCGCCCGCGAAGCCGATCGCGCCCTCACGGGCGGCGTCGGCGACCGCGCCCTCGGCGGCGCTCCACGTCCACGCGAGCGCGTCGGTCGGCGATTTCCGCACGCCCAGGCCGATCGACACATCGCGCGCCCGCCCCAGCACCACGCCCACCCCCCCCGGCACGCCGAAGAGGCGCAGCGCGTCCGCAGGCAGCACGTCGTCCAGCGGCGTCCACTCGCGCCCGCGGAGTTCGAGCAGGCGCACGCCGCCCGCGTCCTGCAGGAGCGCGAACAGCCCGGCGTCGGACCCGGCGAAGCCGAGCAGGCGACCATCGCCCGTGAGCGAAGGCTCGACGTCGAGCCGCCCCTGGGGCACTGTGACCCAGCGGTTCTGCGCGTCGAGCACGGCCCCGATCGAGAGCACCTGGCGCGGACGGGGCTTCATTGTGCTTTCGAAGGCGGGGGGCGTGGGGGTCTCGAAGACCATGTAGAGGCGTTCGCCCCGGGCCGCGACGAAGCGCGGCATGCTCCGCAGCGAGCCGGCGAGACGCGCCACGCCGTCGTCGATGCCCCCGACGCCGTCGCGGGGCGGGAGGTGGAAGACGTCCGCCGCGGGCGGGCTCTGGGGGAGGATGAGCCACGCGCCCGGTCGCTGGCGTTCGGTCGGGGTGTCGATCGCGCCGACGCCCAGGGGCGTCTGCGGGTCGGTCGCGTGGGCGGCGAGGGACGCCCAGCACGCGAGGAGCACCGCGATCGCACGGGCGAGCGTGTTCACCGGCGGGCCTCCGCGTCGAGATCGACGACGCGCGCGACGCCGTAGGCCTCGAGCAGCGCGGGCAGGTCGAACCCGCGCGTGCGCAGGCGCGTGCCCGGGTTCTCGGGCGACGCGACGCTCACGGTGATCCGCAGGCGCTGCCCGGGCACGTCGACCACGTAGCGCGAGGCCATCGACGCGCCGATCCGGTCGGCCTCGACGTTCACGTAGCGCGACAGCACGCTCGTCAGCACGATGCGCCCGGCGGCGTCGACGATCTCGATCCGCTCCGGGCGCGTCGTGCGCTCGTCGATGTACACCCGGCGCGCCCCCCACCCCTTCGCGCGGGGCGGGAGTTCCACGAGCAGTTGACCCTTCGCCGAGCGGCGCACCACCGGCGGCGTGCGCCCCCCATCGGGGAGCGGGAGCACCCCCAGCGCGTCCACCAGGTCGAGCGGATGCAGCGGGATGCCCAGCGCCTCGCCCGAGGCGGGCGTCGCGGCTTCGTGGGTGCCCACCAGCGCCACCGTCGGCGAGACGGACAGGTCGATCCACCAGTAGAACTCGTCGTTCGAGCCGAAGACCGCGAGCGTCTGCCCGACCTTGTCGACGCGCAGCGACAGGTTCGCGGGGGCCGCGAAGGCGAGGTACGACTCGACCTGATCCTTGCGGCGCGCGCCGGCGTCGTCGGTTGATTCGATCACGAGGGCCGCGGGCGCACGCAGCCGGTCGAGCCGCTCGCAGCGCGCGTTGTACAGACGCATCAGGTCGGCGTACGCCGGCACCGGCGCGTCGTCGATGCGGCGCGGCGGGATCACGCCCTGGCTCTTCGCGCACCCGGCGAGCAGCACGGGCAGCCCGATCCCCAGCGCGAGCACCGCCGCCAGACACGCCCCACGCGTCACGCCGGCACCGTCCCGCCCGTCGGGGGCTGCGCGGCGGCATCCGGCGGGGCGCCCAGCACGCGCCCGAGTTGGTCGATCGCATCCGCCACCACCCCGTCGTCGAGCCCGGGGTCGGTGATCTCCAGCGGCTCGCCCGTGCCGCCACGCGGGAGCACGAGCAGCAGGCCCGGCCTGGTCCCCATGAGGCGCAGCGCCCGCCGGCGGATGAGCAGCAGCGTCAGGAAATACCGGAACGCGACCTGGCGGGGCTCGCTCGCGCCGGCGAGTTCCTCGAACAGGTCCATGAGTTCATCGTCGCCGAGCATCGCCGGCCCGGCGCGTGCCTCGGGCGTGTACGCGTGACGCCAGAACCCGACGAGGTCGCCCTCGGGACGGGCGCCCGCGTCCCAGGCGTCGGCGGCGTAGTCCGCCCGCGCGATCGGCGCGCCGGCGCGGACGTACAACGCGGCAACGACGCGCTCGCCGGGCAAGAACTCGCGCCCGGTGGCGGCGCAATGCGTGCCGGCGCGGATGGCGGGGTACGACTGACCAAGCAGGCCCATGCGCGAGTGTACGGGCGCGCCGGGCATGAGTGTGAAGGAAGCGTCAAGACACCCTGCGCCCGAGGCGCCGGGCGCTAGCATGCACGCATGGAAGGATCGAGCGATCGCCCGTTGTTCACCCCGGGACCCCTCACGACCAGCCGCACCGTGAAGCAGGCGATGCTCCGCGATCTGGGCTCGCGCGACGCGGAGTTTCTCGCGGTCGTCCGGCGCGTGCGCGACGGCCTGCTCGAGGTCGCCCACGCCCCGGCGAGCGAGTGGACCTGCGTCCCCATGCAGGGCAGCGGCACCTTCGGCATCGAGAGCGTCATCAGCACCGCCGTGCCCAGGGGCGGACGCCTGCTGGTGGCTGTCAACGGCGCGTACGGGCGGCGCATGGCCGCCATCGGCGAACGCCACGGGATCGAGACGTCGGTGGCTACGTTCGACGAAACCTCGCGCATCGACCCGGCGACGGTCGCGCGGGCGATCGAATCGTCGCGACCGTCCCTGCTCGCGGTCGTCCACTGCGAGACGACCACGGGCCTGGTGAACCCCGTCGAGGCGGTCGCGGCGGAGGCGGCACGACACAACGTGCCCGTGCTCGTCGACTCGATGAGCGGGCTGGGCGCCCTCCCGCTGGACTGCGCCGCGATGCCCGGCGTCGCGTGGGTCGCCAGTTCGTCGAACAAGTGCATCGAGGGCGCGCCCGGTCTGAGCGTCATCCTGGCTCGGCGGCCCGCGATCGAGGCCTGCGAGGGGCGAGCCCGCACCCTCTCGCTCGACGTGTGGGACCAGTGGCGCGGGCTCGAAAAAGACGGGCAGTTCCGCTTCACGCCCCCCACGCACGTGCTGCTCGCCCTCGACAGGGCGCTCGCGGAACTCCGCGACGAGGGCGGGCCCCCGGCACGCCTCGCCCGCTATGCGCGCGTGCAGCGCATCATCGTCAACGGCCTGCGTGCCCTGGGCTATCGCACGCTCCTCGCCGACGACCTGCTCAGCCCGATCATCACGAGTTTCCTCTACCCCGCCACCCCCGGGTTCTCGTTCGAGCGCTTCGCGGGCGACCTGGGCGACCTGGGCTACGTCATCTACCCGGGCAAGGTGTCCAACGCGCCGTGCTTCCGCGTGGGATCGATCGGGCGCCTGCGCGAGTCGGACGCGCACGGGCTGGTGCGGGCCGTCGCGTCGCTCACGCGCTGACGCCAACGGCGCGGCGAACGCTCACTCCACGTCGATCACGTCGAGCGCGATCAGGCACAGTTCGTCGTCGATGCCCGGTCCCGCACGCACGCGCGCAGTGGGGTCGGGGTTGCCCGGGTTGGCCTCGCGGTTGTCGAAGGTCGCGTCGAGCAGCAGGCGCGTGCCCGCGGGCAGGCGCAGGGGCTCGCGGAGCGCATAGCGGACCTGCCAGCGGACGTCGTACGCGGGCAGGTCGAGCAGGACTCGCTCCTCGCCGTCGGGCAGGATCGCGCGGAGCGTGAGCGACTCGCCCCGCCAGCGCATCTGGGGCCACAGGGCACGCACCTCTACGGCGCGGTCGAGCGTGCGCGAGGCCGACACGCGCACCGGCCCCTCGCCCGGCGCCAGGTCCACGCCGTCGGCGTGCACCAGCAGCGAGCGCACCTCGCGCCCGGGCGACGGCGCATCGCGGAAGGCCAGGCGCAGGCTGGAAGACATCGCCCGCGACATCGTGCGGGCGTACACATCGACCACGAGCAGCGACCCCGCGGGGATGCGCCGGTGCTCGCCCTCGCTGTAGCGGATCAGCCCGTCGCCGATGCCGAACGCGCCGAGAAACTCCGGCGCCGGGGGCATGGTGCCGCGCTCGGGCAGGGCCGCGCCGGGCGGGAGCACCCAGACGAGCGCATGGTGAATGCTGTTGCGCTCCATCGGACGCAGTTCGATCGCCTGGATCCGGCGGTCCGCGTCGGCGTCGAGCACCATTACGCGCCGCGCGTGCGCCAGGGGCTCGTCCGGGCTCACCGCCACGCCCGGGGTGATGAGCAGCGCGTCGGGCGGGCCGATGCGCCAGGTCGGGGATACCGGCGGCGTGCGGGGGAGCGGGCGTGGCTCGCCCGCGGGCCGCCCGGCGCGCAGCCACGCGAGCAGTTCCTCACGATCGACCGCCGCCAGATCCCGCACACCCTCGTAGGCCGGCGTGCCCGGGCCCGTGCGATGCCCGTGCGTCGGCGGCATGATCCCGTCACGCACCACGGCCTCGATCATCGACGCCCGCCCGTTCAGGAGCGGGAACGAGTCGAGCGCGAACGGCGCCACCCCGCCCAGCCGGTGGCACTCGACGCACGACCGCTCGATGATCGCGGCGACCGAGCCGAAGTACGTGGGCACGGGAGCGGCGGGCGGCGCGTCGGCGGGTGCCGCGGGCGCCTCGGCCGCCGGGCGCGACGGCTCGTCGGGGATGTCGAGCAGGCACCCGGGCGCGACGGTGGCACGCACCGCAGGCGCACGCCCGGCCCGGAGCGCGACCATCGCATCGCGCAGGAACGCACGCCGGGCCGTCGAGCGCATCGATCCCACGCCGAACTGATCATCGAAGGCCCCGCGGTACACGACCCGGCGCTGCGCGTCGAGCAGGAAGACCTCGGCCGTCGTTCGCGCGCCCAGGGCCTTCGCGACCGAGAGATCACGGTCCGCGGCGTAGGGGCCCAGATAGCCCGAGTCGCGCACGTGGGCGCGCATGTCGTCGATCGTCTCCGCCGGCACGGCGTTCACCAACACAACGGGGATCTGGCGCGAGCCCGACTCGCGGTGCAACGCCGCCAGGCGCGGGGCGTACTTCGACGACACCGGACACCCGGCGCTGGTCATCGCGACGACGAGCCCGGTACGTCCTTCGAGGAGCGATGAGAGCGTGCGGCGCTCGCCCGAGAGGAGCGTGAGCGTGACGTCGGGCGCGAACCGCCCGACGCCCAGCGCGTCGGGGTCGTCCACCCGGGCGAGGCGCTCCAGGCGCGTTTCGGGCTCGGCGAGGGCGGGCAAGGCCGGCCCGCCCACCAGGACGCACAGCACGGCACACAGGGCACGGAGGGAACGGCGGGCGGGCATACGCCAAGGCTAGCGCGGCGTGCCTAGCCCGCCAACGATGCGGGCATGCACACCACCGTCGCGCAGGAGTTCATGCGGTCCCGGGGCATCGACGCCTGGCTCGTCCACGACTTCCGGGGGTCCAACAGCATCCTCGCCCAGTTGCTTCCCGGGAAGCGTTTCCTCACCCGGCGGGTCACGCTCGTGATCCCCGCCACCGGGGACCCGACGCTCATCGTGAGCCACATCGACGCCTCGTCGTTCAAGGGCGTCGACGTCGCGCGACGCCTGTACCTGACGTGGCGCGAGTATCACGCGGCGCTCCGCGAGGCCGTCGCGGGCGCCCGGCGCGTCGCGATGGAGTACTCGCCGATGGGCGACCTGCCGGTGGTGGGCGTGGTCGACGCGGGCACGCTCGAACTCGTGCGGTCCTTCGGGCCCCAGGTCGTGTCGTCGGCGGATCTCGTGCAGGCGACGGTCGCCGTGTGGTCGTCCGCGGCGGCGGCCAACCACGCCAAGGCCTGCGCCGCGACCGCCCGCATCATGGACGACGCCTTCGCGCACATCCGCGACGCGCTCGCCGGCGGGCGCGAGGTACACGAGTTCGGCGTCGTCACGCGCATCCGCGAGAACTTCGCCCGCGAGGGGCTGGAGTATCCCGACGGGCCGATCGTCGCGGTGAACGCGCACGCGGGCGACCCGCACTTCGAGCCCTCGCCCACCTCGCCCGCGCCGATCCGCAAGGGCGACTGGGTGCTCATCGACCTCTGGGCGCGTGTGCCGGGCGACGAGAACATCCACAGCGACATCACCTGGGTCGGCTGCGCGGGCACGCCCACCGAGCGCCAGGTGAGGGTCTACGAGAGCGTCCGGGCGGCCCGCGACGCCGCGGTGGCGCTCGCGCGGCGCCGCTGGGACGAACGCACGCCCGTGCAGGGCTGGGAGATCGACGAGGCCGCCATGCGCGTGCTGCGCGAAGCGGGCTACGAGGAGGGCATCCGCCACCGCACGGGGCACAGCCTCTCGCCGGGCCCGAAGGTGCACGGGCTGGGCGTGAACATCGACAACACCGAGACCCGCGACACCCGCGAGGTGCTCCCGGGCGTGGGGTTCACCGTCGAGCCGGGGCTCTACTTCGCGGACTTCGGCGTGCGGATGGAGGTCGACGTCTACGCCGACCCCGTCGCCGGCCCGCGGATCACCAGTTGCGTGCAGCACGAGATCGTGCGCCTGGCGTAGGGGCTACGCGGACTGGAGCAATCGCCGCAGGCGTGCGTCGGCACGTACCCGGTCGGCATCTGCCAGTGCCGTCTGCGCCAATCGCTCGGCCAGGACTGCGGGCTCGACAAGCCGGTGGCGCAGCATCGCCGAGACGAAGGCGTTGTCCTTCTCGCGTCCGGCCACGACTTTCGAGATCGCCAGGTCGTGCGGCTCCAGGCACCAGGCGGTCGCCCCGCCGGTCGAGTCCGTTCGATATCCCACAAGCCTGGCCTCCCACCCGTCGGGGAGCACGGCGGTCTCCGGCCCTACGCCGTGCGCGTGGTATCCGAAGGTCTGGTGGAAGGGCGACGCCTCGCCGATCGACCCGTCGACCAGGTCCGCGACCTCGGGCGCGTGCCTCGGAAACAGGTCGGCCTCCATGGACGCGGTCAGTTCCGCCGGCGGCGCCGCGATCGATCCGAGAATCTCCTGCGAACCAATGACGAAAAAGTCGGTCTCGCCCGTGATGGCGGCCGCCGATCGGATCACGTGCTCAAGCTGCGTTCTGTTCATCGCGCAGACGTCGCTTGATCGCCCAGACCTCGTCCGGCGGGATCACCCCCGCGAACGGCGAGTTCTGGCGGAGTCGTTGCCCTTCATCGGTCATGGCGGTGAGCACGGTGCAGATCTCATCGACGGGGCGCGAGAGGATCTCCCGCCACTCGGCGTAGCACCGGAGCAGGGACGGCGCGTCGTGGTTCCGGGCGGACCAGCGATCCAGGTTCTCCCGGGCCAGCGCGATCCAGTCCGGGCGCGAGGGCAGCCCCGCCGCGATCCGACGTGCGAGTTCGAGGCTGACCAGGTCCTGATAGGCGTGATCCACAGGGAGACTTTATGGCCTGTCGGCACCGGGGGCTTGGTGTCCGGGGCGGGGGCGAGTACGCTCAGGGCCGCCATGGGATCGCCCCGCGACACGCCCGCGATGCAGCAGTACGCGCGGTTCAAGCAGCGCCACCCGGGGTGCGTGCTGCTCTTCCGCATCGGCGATTTCTACGAGATGTTCGACGACGACGCCGTCGTCGTCTCCAAGGCCATCGGGCTCACGCTCACCCAGCGCACCGAGGGCGTCCCCATGGCAGGGCTCCCCCACCATCAACTGGAGACGTACCTGCGGCGTCTCATCGCCGCCGGGTTCCGCGTCGCCGTCGCCGAGCAACTCATCGACGCATCGCAGGCCAAGGGCATCGTGCCCCGGGCCGTCACGCGCGTACTGACGCCCGGCACGCTCGTGGACGACGCGCTCATCGAGCCCGACGCCCCCGGGGCCCTGGCCGCCGTCGCGTTCTTCGGCTCGGGCGACGATTCTCCCGCCTCCCTCGGCGTCGCCGACGTCTCCACCGGCGCGTTCATCGTGCTCCGCGCCACCGCCGTCGAAGTGATCGACGAACTCGCCCGGCGGGGCGTCCGCGAACTGCTCTACTGCGACAGCGGCGAGGGCGCGCCGCCCGCCCGCGTCGCCCGCGTGCTCGACGCGCTGGGCCTGCCCGGCACGCCCCGCGTCGCCTGGCAGTTCCGGCGCCAGGAAGCCCTCGACGCGCTCCGCGAGCACTACGCCGTCGCGACCCTCGCCGGGTTCGGGCTCGCCGACGACGACCCCGAGGTCATCCCCGCCGGGGTCATCATCCGCTACCTCCGCGAGACGCAGACCCTGAGCGACGAGGACGTGCGGGCGCTGGGCTCGCTCCGCATCGCGCGCCCGACGCTGGCGCACCTGCGCCCCCCCCGGCGCGAGGAACCCACGCGCCACTGCGTCATCGACGCCGTCTCGCTCCGCTCGCTCGAGGTCGAGCGCACCCTCCGCGACCCGCGACCGGACGGTTCGCTGCTCTCCATCTTCCTGGGCCCGGGCTCGCGCGGGGCGGCCCGCACCTCCATGGGCCGGCGTCTGCTCCGCGAATGGCTCTGCCGCCCACTCCGCGACGCGCGCGAGATCGGCGCCCGCCACGACGCCGTTGATGTCCTCGTCCGCGACCGCACGCTGGCGGGGCGCGTGGGCGACCTGCTCGACGGCGTGCAGGACGTGCCGCGCCTGGGCGCGCGACTTGCCATGGCGCGCCTCTCGCCCCGCGACCTGACGGCCCTGGCCCGCGCGCTCGAACGCGCCGGCGCCATCGCCGCCCTCCTCGATCAGTGCGCGCCGCTGGGCGCCATCCGCGACGACCTGCTCGCCGCCGGCGAACGCACCGCCGACGCGGCCCGCGACATCCTCCGCGTCTGCGTCGACGAGCCCCCGCCCCACCTCCGCGAGGGCGGGCTCATCCGCGACGGCGTCGACCCCGCTCTCGACGAAGCCCGCGGGCTGCAGCGCGACGCCTCCGCGTGGCTCGCGTCGTTCCAGGGCGACCTCGCCGCGAAGTACGACCTGCCGGGGCTCAAGGTCGGCTTCCACCGCGTCTTTGGCTACTTCATCGAACTCCCCACCGCCCAGGCCCGCCAGGCCCCGGCGGAACTCACCCGCACCCAGACCCTCCGCAACGCCGAGCGCTTCACCACCCCCGAACTCCGCGAGTTCGAGCGCAAGGTCTCCACCGCCGAGGCGACGGCCCTGGCGCGCGAGCGCGAACTCTTCGCCGCCCTGTGCGACCGCGCGCTCGCGCACCTCGCGGAGATCGACGTCGTCGGGCGGCGCGTGGGTGAACTCGACGCGCTCCTGGCCTTCGCCGACAAGGCCGTCGCGCGGGGGTGGGCGCGCCCGACGATGGCCGAGGCGCCGGTGCTCTCGATCCACGCGGGGCGGCACCCCGTGCTCGACGAAACCCTGGGCGCCTCGTTCGTGCCCAACGACGTGGAACTGGGGATCGACCTCGACGCCGCCCCCGGCTCCGAAGCACCGCCCGCCGGGCCCGAGGGGCGCGCCCGGCTCGCCCTCATCACCGGGCCCAACATGGCGGGCAAGAGCACCTACATCCGCCAGACGGCGTTGCTCTGCCTGCTCGCGCACGCGGGGTCGTTCATCCCCGCCGACCGCGCGACGATCGGCGTGACCGACCGCATCTTCACGCGCATCGGCGCCGACGACGCGCTCCACGCCGGACGATCGACCTTCATGGTCGAGATGATCGAGACCGCCTCGATCGTCAACCACGCGACGGACCGCTCGCTCGTGGTGCTCGACGAGGTGGGGCGAGGCACGAGCACGCTCGACGGGCTGAGCCTCGCGTGGGCCATCGCCGAGCACCTCGCGGGCACCTCCGACGCCCCGGGCCCGCGCACGCTCTTCGCCACGCACTACCACGAACTCACCGACCTCGCCGAGCGCTTCCCCGACCGGGTGCGCAACCTGCACGTGGCGGTCCGCGAGTGGCCCGCGGGCGACGACCACGCCCAGATCGTCTTCCTGCACCGCATCCTGCCCGGACGCACCGACCAGTCCTACGGCTTGCACGTCGCGCGCCTCGCGGGCATGCCGGCGAACGTGGTAGCCCGGGCGCGCGAGGTGCTCGCGACGCTCGCGGTGCATCACACGGCCCACACGCCGCCCCCGCCGCCCAAGGCCGCCATGGTCCCCGACGACGACCCGTTCCCGCTGTTCACACGCTACGTGGAGCACCCCGCGCTCGACGCGCTCCGCGAGATCAAGCTCGACGCGCTCAGCCCGCTCCAGGCGTTCGATGCGCTGCGTCGCCTGGCGGAACAGGCCCGCTCGTCGGCGGGGTCGTAACACCCCCCACTCCTCCCACCCCGCGCCACGCGCTCCCGCACTCGGGGCACACGACGCACCCGTCGGGCTCGGTCGCCAGCCCGCGGATGGTGTACGCGCACGACGGGCAGAGCCCTTCCGCCGCCACGGCCCGGGCGAGGTCGTCGGCGTTCGCGCCGGGAAACCGCGGGCGGAACCGCATCCCCGCGCGCACGAGCATCACGCCCGCGAAGAGCCCCGGCACGCCGTAGAGCCACAGCATCAGCAACCCGCGGTTCCACACGCCCGGCACAGTCAGCAGCAGCCCGATGATGATCGTGAGCACGCCGCCCGTGACCTGCCAACCGCGGCTTGTCACCTCCACCCGCGCCCCCACGCGCGCACACACCGCCCGGAACAGGTCGGGCGTGATTGCCTGGAGCGCCAGCCCCTGGGGCTCGCGCAGCGGAGGCACCAGCGTCGACACGCGTCGCCCGCGGTCGTCGGTCACGTGCGGCCTGTTGAGGGGATCCACGGTGTCGGCTCCGCGGCGGCGCGCCGGCGCAGCGCCGATGGTCGCGCATCCTACAGTGCCTCGCGTGCGCACGCCCCCGACGCAGGCGGGGGCGATCCTCATTCCAGGCTTGCGCTCGCGGGAGCACGACGATGGTCACCACCGCCATGCTGCGTTCGGTCTTCGCGGACGCTCTTCCCTACGACGCGTACGTCCGCTCCGGCACGCCCCACCAGCACGACGCCTGGAAGTCCTTCGAGCACGTCGCCCGCGAGCACGCGAGCCTCGACAGCCACCAGCGGGCCGCCATCTCCGACTTCACCCGTCGGATGAACGTCCTCGTCCTCTCCGGGCTGTGGTGCGGCGACTGCGTGGCCCAGTGCCCGCTCCTGCAGATCATCGCCGACGGCAAGCCCGACCTCATCGACCTGCGCTTCGTCGACCGCGATAAGGCCGCCACCCTCGCCGAGCACGTGATGATCGCCGGGGGCCGGCGCGTCCCGACCGCCATCTTCATGAACGAGGACTACGAGTTCGTGTCGCTCTACGGCGACAAGTCGCTGGCCCGCCTGCGGGCCCAGGCCGCCAAGTCCCTCGGGGCATCCTGCCCCCTGCCCACCGCCGACGTCCCGCCCGACGAGATCGAGGCCACGCTCCAGGACTGGCTCCACGAGTTCGAGCGGGTACACCTGCTGCTGCGCCTCAGCCCGAAACTCCGCGAACGCCATCAGGACTGAACACACACCGAACAATCGCCACGTGTTCCTTGCCAGGACTATGAAATCCAATGCGCGTTCTCGCAGTTTCTTGTGCTGACTTCGAAAATTCTACTTGCATGTTGCGCGTCCTTCTGGTGAAATACGCGCATGTTCCGGGTGGGCAAGTCCTTCCCGGCACGCAGGTTCGCGGCGCTGTTCTGGCTGCTGCGATCCGGTGTGGGCAGCGTGCAACAGCATGACGCCCGCAATCGTCCGATGTTCACTCGTGGTGGGTAGCGGATGTCCCCCGCGTTCGCGGGCGGTGAAGGAGAGAGTCCGATGCGTTCCATTATCGCGATTGCGGGCGTGGTCATGTGCGCCGGCGTGGCTGGCGCCGCCGTGCTTACCAACGGCCCATTCGTCACGGGCACGGGCAACGGTTTCGGGGGCGCGAATACGAGCCAGATTGACCCGGCGCCGTACAACTCGTTCGGGTTCAGCGCCCTCGCGGGCACGTTCGCCGTCGCCGACGACTTCACGGTGACCGACGCCGCCGGCTGGAACCTCAACTCGCTCACGGTCTATGCGTACCAGACGCAGGGCACCGGCGTGCCGAACAACGTCTCGACGCTCAACGACATCCGCGTTGCGATCTTCTCGAGCAACCCGCTCGGGACGCAGAACGCCCCGGACTTCGGGAACCTCGGCACGTCCCGCACGATCCTGAACAACTCGTTCTCGGGCGTGTACCGCGTGACCGCGACGACGCTGACGAACAGCGCCCGCGCGATCATGGCGATCACCGCCGATCTCAGCGACATCCCCGCGCTCCCCGCCGGGCAGTACTGGATCGCCTGGAGCCTCGGTGGCACCGTGGCCTCGGGCCCCTGGGCCGTGCCCGTCTCGCCGGCACGTTCCACCGACAACGCCATCCAGCGCAACGTCGGCGCGACCGCACCGACCAACTGGGCGCTCATCGATGGCGACGGCGCCGCGGGCACCGTCAACCCGACGCAGGACCTTGCCTTCGACCTCGACTACACCGTCGTCCCTGCCCCGGGCGCGGCGGCGCTCCTCGGCCTGGGCGCCCTCGTCGGCCTCCGCCGGCGTCGGTAATACGCGAAACATCACCCCTCTGAACGGCCTCGCGCGACCTTCGCGCGGGGCTGTTTTTGTTTCGGCCCGTTTCCGGCTCGCCGCTCACTTCAGCGCGTGCTCGCCCCGCGCCCGGCGTGCCTCGTTCAGCAGCACGAACGCCGGCGGGTGGTCCTTCACGAGTTTCACCAGTTGGCTCATCGTGCACGCCAGGCGCAGCGCCGCCTTCGACACGTCCAGGTCGCACGCCCACGCCATGTCCAGCGCCTCGGCCAGCAACGCGGGATAGTCCTGGTGCGCCGGGTTGCACGCGATGCGCCCCCGCCCGTCGCAGCGGCTGCGCCACAGGGCGCTCCGCTGATCGCCCGAGGGCACGGGGCAGCGCACCTCGGTCGCGAGCGTGAGTCGCAGGCGCCGGATGGCCACTGGGCGGTTCTCCCGCACTGTCCGCCGCTCGCCCGCGTGCGCGCCGATGCCCGTCGGACGGTGGAGCACCTCGACGCCCGACTCCACCTTGTTGCGGTGCTGCCCGCCGGGCCCGCCCGAGCGCCGGTTCGACAGGTCGCACGCGCGCAGCAGGCTCTCCTCGTCGAGCGTCGCCGGGTGGGGCGGCTCGCCCCAGCGCACCACCGGCTCCTTCGCGGGCGCCTCGCGCGCCGAGGGCGACGCCCCCGCATCGGGCCTTGGGCGGAACGGGTTGAAGCCGCTGGTAGGCATGGCTAGCACGCGGTCGTGGGCTCGGCCCGCAGCGACAGGTCCGCGCCACGCCCCTCGCGCAGCAGCACGTGGGCAAGCCCCGCGATCATCGCGGCGTTGTCCACGCACCACGCGTGCGGGGGCATCACGAGCGTCAGATCGCGACGTGCCGCGAACGCCGCCAGTTCGCGCCGCAGGAGGCGGTTCGCCACCACGCCCCCGCCCACGAGCAGCGACCGCGGGCGCGGGCTCGCCCGCTCGAACGCGCGCGACACCTTCAGGATCGCCGCGTCGCACGCGGCCTTGCGGAAACTCGCCGCCAGCACACGCCGCCGGTCCTCCGTCAGCGCGGGCGGCGGGGGCGCCTTGGTGCGCTCGCCCGGCACGCCCCGCACCGCGTACAAGAGCGCGGTCTTGAGCCCGGAGAACGAGAAATCCAGCGACTCACGCCCCAGGCGGCTCACGGGGAACTCCACCAGCGTCGCCCCCGCGGGCGCCTCCTCCGCCAGCGCGTCCAGGTGCGGCCCGCCGGGGAACGGCACGCCCAGGATCGCGGCGGCCTTGTCGAACGCCTCGCCCATCGCGTCGTCGATCGTCGCGCCCAACCGACGCACGCTCGTCCAAGACGTCACCTCATACAGACTCGTGTGCCCGCCCGAGACCACCAGCCCCAGCGCGGGGAAGAGTGCGTCATCGTCGCGCGCGCCCGTCGGCTCGTCCTCTCGGCGCAGCACGCCCGCGTACAGGTGCGCGTGCACGTGATCGACGCCCACGAGCGGCACGCCCAGACTCCACGCCAGCGCCTTTGCCCCCGACACGCCCACCAGCAGCGCGCCGATCAGCCCCGGGCGGTTGCCCACCGCCACCGCGTCGATCATCCCCAGCCCCACGCCCGCGCGCGCCAGCGCCTCGCGTACGACGGGCACCAGGCGCTCGGCGTGCGCGCGGCTCGCGAGTTCGGGCACCACGCCCGCGTACTCCGCGTGGATCTCGTGCTGCGACGCGACGACGCTCGACAGCACGCGCACGCCGCCCTCGACGACCGCCGCCGCCGTCTCGTCGCACGAAGTCTCGATCCCGAGGATCCGCATGTCGCTCCTGGCGCCGCTAGGGCTGCGGACGCGGGCGCACCGGCGCATCGGCCAGCCACCGCTCCAGGTCGGGCCCGGTGATGTCCAGCGTCGTCACGAGCGTCCCGTCCTTCGTGCGGATCTCCAGCACGCCCCCGGCGACGTTGATCGAATCGTCCCACAGGTCGGGCGGGGGCACGGCACCAACCAGCCCCTCCAGCGACTCCAGCCGGCGCTCCGTCCGATCGATCTCCCGCAGCATGCGCTCACGCAACTGGCGCAGGCGGTTTGCCTCGGCCACGCCCGTGGCCTGCGCGGGGTCCACCGCCTGCCCGGTGCGCACCCACTCGCCCGTGTCGAGCCGCCCCTGCATCGCCCGCACCGCCGCGGCCAACTGCGGGTCCTTCAGTTCCGACAGCACCCAGTCCGGATTGCTCCAGTCCCCCGCCGACACGGGGCGACCCGGCGCCGCCCGCAGCACCTCGTTGCGCCGGCGCACCTCGAGCATCGACGTCAGTTCCGCGTCGCTCATCGGCAGGAAGAACCCGTCCGTCGGGTCCACGCCCCACGTCGGCGAATCATCCCTGCGCGTCAGGCTGCGACCGCTGGGCAGGTAGTACCCCTGCTCGGTGAGTTTGAGTTCCGAGCCCCGCCCGCTGGGGATCTGCAGCACGCTCTGCACGCTCCCCTTCCCGAACGTCCGCGTGCCCACGGCGATGGCGCGGTTGTTCTCGACCAGCGCCCCCGCCAGCACCTCGCTCGCCGACGCCGCCTGCCCGTTGATCAGCACCACGATCGGGAACTCCGGCATCGTCCCCGGCCCACGCGCGCGGCGCACGTCCTCCGCGTGCACACGCCCGCGCGTCGAGACGATCACGCCCTCCTTCAGAAACAGGTCCGCCAGTTCCTCGGCCTCGCGCAGCAGGCCCCCGGGGTTGAACCGCACGTCGAGCACTAGCCCGCGCAGACGCCCCGCGTCGGCCCCCACCGAGCGCAGCGCCATCGCCACCTCCTGCGCGCACCCGGGCGTGAACTGCGTCAGTCGCACATACGCGATCTTCCGGGCCGGGTCGATCATGAAATCCCACGCGTTCGGATCGGCGTCGGAGCGGTGCACGCCCTTGACCGCACGCGTCTTGATCTTCTCGCGCACGATCTTCACCGTCGAGCGCTCGCCCGCCCGCTCGATCGTCAGCGTCACCGTCGTGCCAGGCTCGCCCAGCAGTTTCTCCACGCACGCGTCGAGCGCCAGGTCCTGCGTCGTCACGCCGTCGATCTCCACCACGCGGTCCTCGGCCATCAGCCCCGCGTGGTACGCGGGCGAATCTTCCAGCGGCGAGACGATCGTGAGCCACCCCTGCTGGAGGTTTACCTGCGCGCCGATGCCCACGTACTCGCCCGTGAGGTCCTTCGTGAAGTTCCGCTGGTCCGCCGCGGGTACGTACGTCGTGTACGGGTCGTTCAGCGCCTCGACCATCCCGCGGATCGCGCCCTCGCGCAGTCGCTGCTGCTCCGGCGCGTCGATGTACCGCTGCGTCAGCAGCTGGCGCACCTCGATGATCTCGTCGAAGAACGCGTAGTCGTCGGCGAAGCCCTGCCCCGCGAGGCGCTTGCCCACCGCCGCCCCCGCCGCCAGCCCCAGCACGCACACGCCCACCACGGGCACGGCGATCAGGGCACGCTTCCACGCGGCGCGGGGGGATCGGGTCGTTCGGCGTTCGGTCGTACTCACGGTGGCGCTCCTTCGCGTGCGTGCTGTCCCTCTTGGTTCGTCCGCGGGGATGGTAGGGATTCCCCGCGTCCGGGTTGCGATTGCCGGCTTCCTATCATCGGACCCTCCATGGCCAAGGAACGCACCGAACTCCGCGTCGCCTCCGAACGGGCGATCCTCGCCGCCGTCCGCCTGCCCGAGTCCGCGTACGACCCGCGCGACCCGTTCGGCGAACTCCGCGCGCTCGCCGAGCAGGCCGGGGCCACGGTCGTCGGCGAGTGCACGCAGCGCCTGGAGCGCCCCGTCTCGGGCACGTACATGGGCAGCGGTAAGATCGACGAACTCAAGGGCCTGTGCGAGATGACGCAGGCCTCGACCGTGCTCTTCGATCACGACCTCTCCCCCAAGCAGATCAGCAACATCGAGAAGGCCATCGGGCGCAAGGTCGTCGACCGCTCCGAACTCATCCTCGACATCTTCGCAAGCCGCGCCACCACCACCGAGGCCAAACTCCAGGTCGAACTCGCCCAACTCGAATACACCTATCCGCGCCTCAAGGCCATGTGGGACCACCTGGAGCGCATCGTCGGCTCGGGGGGCGTGGCGGGCATCGGCACGCGCGGCCCGGGCGAGCAGCAGCTCGAGATCGACCGGCGCCTCGTCCAACGCCGCAAACTCGCCCTGCAGCGCGAACTCGAAGTCATCCAGGCCCGGCGCCGGCGCGAGGTGCAGGCCCGCAAGCGCGAACACTTCACCGTCGGCATCGTCGGCTACACCAACGCCGGCAAGTCCACCCTGTTCAACACCCTCACCGCCGGCGGGGCCTACGCCGACGACCGCCTCTTCGCGACGCTCATGACCCGCACCCGGCGCTGGAACGTCGGGCAGGGCGCCGAGGTCATGCTCTCCGACACCGTCGGCTTCGTCCGCGACATCCCCCACCACCTCGTCGCGTCCTTCAAGGCCACCCTCGAAGAGGCCACGCACGCCGACCTGCTGCTCATCGTGCTCGACGTCTCCGACCCGGCGGCGGAACTCCAGCACGCCGCGGTCAACCGCGTGCTCGACGAACTCTTCGAGGAACTCGAGGACCCGCGCCACGGCGAGGCCACGCTCCGCGCCCGCCCGCCCCGCCTGCTCCTGCTGAACAAAGTCGACCGGCTCGCCGACAACAGCGCGCTGCTGGTCTGGACGAGCAAGCACCCCGGCGCGATCCCGATCTCCGCGCTGCCCGGCCCGGACGGGCGGCTCCGCCTGGGGGCCGACGCGCTCGAGGCCGCCGTGCGCGACGCCTGTCTGGGCGGGGTCGAGACCTTCCGCATCACGCTCCCGCTGCGCGACGCGAAGTCCATCCACACCATCGAGACCAAGGGCGAGGTGCTCGACCGGGCGTACGAGGACGACCGTGTGACGCTCACCGCCCGCATCGGGCGGCGCCACCTCGCCATGCTCCGCTCGCAGGGCGTGCGCCTCACGCTCGCCGACGAGCAGGGCCGCCCGCTCGAAGACGGCGAAACCCCCGGGCACACGCCCGCGCGGGCGTGGGGCGACGCGGGCGGGCGCTGAGCGTTATGCGCGGGGCGCGCCGTGCGCGGCGCCGTCCGTGGCGGGTTGCGTCACGTCCTTCATCGGCACACCGCTCCGGCGGGCCGCCGCCGCGATGGCGTGCGACAGCACGGGCCCGGCCAGCACGAGGAACGCGATGAGCACGATGGCCTTGCCGATGCCCGAGGCGTCGAGCACCTTCGCCCCCAGCAGCAGGATGCTCACGCCGAACACGCTGACCTTGCCCGTCGCGTGCAGGCGCGTGTAGATGTCGGGGAGGCGCACGAAGCCCACGACGCCCACGACGCTGAACAGCGTCCCCAGGACAATCGCGATGATCGCGAGCAGGGCGACCAGGTCGCTCATGGGCGCGCCTCCTCGTCGATCCCGCGGAGCGCACGCGTCGCCGCGTCGTCGGCCCCGCCCTCGCTCGCCGCCGGCCCGATCACGTCCGCGATGTACTTCGCGAGCAGGATGCTCCCCATGAACCCCACCGCCGCCAGCCCCATCGCCACGTCCAGGATCAAACTCTGGCGCTCGCGGATCGCGAAGAGCACCGCGACGGCGAGCAGCAGCGTGCCGATGAGGTCCACCGCGAGCAGCCGGTTGAACGCGTCGGACCCGCGCAGCAGACGCGCCAGGCACACCCCCAGCAGCACCAGGTGCACCAGAATCGCCCCGTCGAGCACGTACGTCAGCGCCTCGCTCACGGCGCCCCTCCCGCCGGCTTCTCCGGCGTCAGGGCGCACGCGCCCGTCGGCACGCCCACGAACCGCTCGATCCGCGTCCGCCGGCTCGCGCCCGCGTCGGGCCCATCCGCGACCGCCTTGGGCGCTTCCAGGCAGTGCACCCGGAACAACTCCGGCTCGAACGACACGACCATCGTCCCCGGGGCGAGCGTGATCGAGTGCGCGTCCAGCGCCGCCCCCAACTCCGACGTGTGCCCGTTGCGCATCGGCACCAGCCCGGGCTGCACGCGGCTCGTCCGCCACAGCACCATCGACGCCACCAGGAACCCGTTGATGATCACGTCCCACGCCACCAGCACCCCGTGGTGCAGCAGCGCCACGAACACGCGGGGCCAGTCGCGCAGGCGCGGGCACGTCTCCCCCGCGGGGATCAGCATCGACAGCCCCGTCCCCAGCAGCACCGCGACGACGAGGTTGACCCACGCGACGTTCCCCGACAGCAGCACGTACAGCAGGGCCATGTTCCCCGCGTGGAGCACCCTGGCCAGCAGCCCTGTTCTCACGGGCGCACCTCCCCGGGCTGTTCGCTCGCCGACTCGGGCCCCTCGTGCGCCTCGGGCCCGAGCCCCAGCGACGCGTCAATGTAGCGCGCGGGATCCTGCATCCACGCCGCCGCCTTTCCCGCCACGTCCAGCAGCGGCTGGGGCATCACTCCCAGCGCCACGCACACCCCGATCAGCAGCGCCGGCGCGAGCGACGAATCGTGGTAGGGCTTCACCTCGCCCGCGTCGGGCGCCGACGCCTGCCACCACACCCGCTGGAACGCCCGCGCCACGTACACCATCGTCACCACGCTCCCAAGCCCCAGCACGCCAAGCACCACCCACGCCGCTTCGTCCACCCCCGCCCGCAGCACGCCGAACTTGGATAGAAACCCGTTCGTCGGGGGCAGGCCCATCAGCGCCATCCCCCCCAGCACAAAGAGCACGCCCGCCCACGGCAGCGTCCGCCCGACGCCCGTGATCGTCGCGAACGACGCCGACTTCACCGGCGCCCGGCTCGCCACCAGCCCCGCGAGCATCAGCATCGCCGACTTCACGAACGCGTGGTTCACCGTGAACACCAGCGCCGCCGCCACCCCCGCGGGCGAGCCCCATCCCAGCGCCGCGAGAATGAACCCGATCTGCGCGAGCGTCGAGTACGCGAGCATGCGCTTCAGGTCGTGCGTGCCCGCGGCCCCCAGCCCCCCCACCACCACGCCCAGCACGCCCATCCCGATCAGCACCCACCCCACCGCCCCCTCGTGCGGGTAGAGCAGCGTCGACACCCGGAACAGCCCGTACACGCCCAGCTTCACCACCACCGACGACAGCATCGCGCTCACCGGCGTCGGCGCCGCCGCGTGGAAGTCGGGCTGCCAGAAGTGGAACGGCACGCCCGCCGCCTTGATCCCCAGACTCACGAGCAGCAGCGCGAGCGCCACGTGCGCCAGGGGCGCGTCGGGCGCCGCCGCGATGTGGCGCGCCAGGTCCGCCATGTTCAGCGTCCCGTACGCCGCGTAGAGGCACCCGTTCGCGAGCAGCAGGCCCGTGGCCGCGACGAGGCTGATGTAGAAGTACTTGTACGCCGCCTCGACCCCGCGGGTGTTGTCAGCGCACGCCGTCAGCACCGTCCCAGAGATCATCACGAGTTCGGCGAACACGAAGAAGTTGAACAGGTCGCCCGTGAGCATCGTCCCCGACAGCCCGCCCGCGAGCGCGAGCAGGAGGGGGTAGAACACCGGGAAGTGCACGCACGAGTCGCGGCACCCCCGCGCATAGAGCACCCCGCCCACCATCACCGCCTGCGCCATGAGCGTCATCAGGACGCCCAGCAGGTCCCCGACGAGGTTGATCCCGAACGGCGCCCGCCAGCCGCCCACGTGCACCACCACCGACTCGCCCGTGCGCGCCACTTGCGCGAGCACGACCGCCATCGACGCCGTGCCCGCCAGCACCGTCGCGAGCGCCAGCAGCGACATCGTCCGCGGGTGCTTGCGGAGCAGCAGGATGCCCAGCGCCCCCGCCGCCAGCGGGGCGACGACGGGAACGAGCACCAGGTGCGAGAACAGGGCGTCAGGAGTCATGGTGTGTGCTTGAGACTCAGTGCCTGAGGTCCGAGATCCGCGCCATATCGCCCGTCCGCAGGCGCAGCGCCATGATGTAGATCATCGCGAGGACAAACGAGAACCCGCCCATGCCGATGACGATCGCCGTCAGCACGAGCGCCTGCGGCAGCGGGTCGCTCCGCTGGCCCTCCAGCGTCGTGTACGCCGCCACCAGCCCGCGGTACGCCCCGCAGTGCACCAGGAACAGGTTCACCGCGTTGCTCATGAGCACCAGCCCGATCGCCGAGCGGATCACGTTCCGCCGGAGCATCTGGTGCAGCCCCACGCCGAAGATCAGCCCCAGCGTGATGGACACTACGAGTTCCATGCGCTCCCCCCTTCGCCCGCGCTCGCCCGCGGGCCGCTCAGCGTGTCGATCACCAGCGTGCCGCCCCCCATCACCGCGATGGCGATGGCGGCCTCGAACAGGAAACTCGTGCTCAGCGAGAAGTCGTACGGCAGGGGCACGCCCCAGCGCTCGCCGAAGTTGATGTGCGTGAAGAACGATCCCGTCATCACGAACGCCGTCGTCGCCGTCCCCAGCGCCAGCGTCAGGCCCGCGCCCACCAGCGCCAGGGGCTTGAGCCAGGGCTTGCTCCGCACCGAACGCTCGTACCCCAGCACCACGTGGCGGAACGCGACCGCCAGCGACAGCATCACCCCCGCCGTGAACCCGTCCCCCGGCTGCGCGTGCCCATACAGCACGTGCGTCGCCGCCAGCGCGATCGCCAGCGGCAGCAGCCCGTGCGCCAGCAGACGCACCATCGGCGTGTCGAGCACGTCGCCCCCCGCCAGCACGGGCTTCTGCGGCTCCACGTCCTTCGCCTTCACCGACGCGTGCCGCAGCAGCGCGTACACCCCCACGCCCGCGAGCGCGAACACCGCGATCTCGATGAGCGTGTCCAGCGCTCGGAAGTCAATCAGGATCCCGCCGACGACGTCGCTCGCCCCCACCAGCACCTTCGAGTGCTCGAAGTACCAGGGCGTCACGATGCTCTCGCGCGGGCGATCCAGCGTCACCGCCAGCGTCACCAGCGCGAACCCCACACCCCCCGCGATGGCCACCACCCCGTCGCGCCAGCGCGCCCACAGCGGCTCGCGCGAGTTCAGGTCGTCCGACTCGCGCCGGCACTCCCGAGGCATGCGCAGCAGCGCCAGCACCAGGATCACCATCGTCAGCACGTCCGCCACGATCATCACCAGCGCCACGTCCGGCGCCGGCTGCACCAGGAACAGCAGCGACACCCCAAGCCCCGACGCCCCCAGCGCGAGAATCGCGAACAGGTCCCGGCGCAGGAACACCACCGCCACCGCCGCCGCCCCCGCCAGCACGCACCCGCCCACGCGCAGCCCGGGCCACGCCTCGTCCCAGCGCAGCCCCTCGAACCCGGGCCACGCCGGCAGCCCGAACCACGCCACCAGCCCGCCCGCCGCCGTGAACATCACCAGGAGATACCGCGACAACTGCCCGTTCTGGATCCGCGTCACCGCCCACGCCCCGGCGTCGGTCACCGCCAGCGCGCCCGGCAGCAACATCTCTCGCATCCGCGGCACCAGTTTCCCCAGCGGCCCGCGCGCCAGGAACGCCACGAGCGACAACGCCATCACGATCAGCCCCAGCGCCTTCGTCGTGTCAAAGCCCTTCCAGAACTTCAGCGACACGTCGACGTGCTGCCCGAACCCCGCCGACCCCGCCGCCGACGCGAGCGCCGACGCCGTCGGCAGCGCCACCAGCGCCCCCACCACCCCCAGCACCGCCGGGATGCCCGGGCCCAGCAGCATGCCCCAGTGCGGGTCGTGCCCGTGCAGGTCGGCGTCTTTTCGACGCGCCAGGAACGTGTCCCACACGACGATCCCCGCCTGGGCCGCGATGAGCGCCCCCGCGAGCATCGTCCCCCCGATCACGATCCACGTCGTCCACGCCGTCGCCCACGGCACCTCGCCGTTGTGCGCCGCGGAGACCACCAGCGCGTCCTTCGCCAGGTACCCCATCAGCGGCGGCAGCCCCGCCATCGACAGCCCCGCGAGCACCGCCACGCCCAGCGTCAGGGGCATCGCCTTCGCCAGCCCGCCCAGCCGGCGCAGGTCGCGCGTGCCCGTCTCGTGATCCACGATCCCCACGACCATGAACAGCGCGCTCTTGTACAGCCCGTGCGCGAGCAGCCCCACCGCCAGCGCCTTGAACGCCGTGGGCGTGCCCTGCCCCGCGAGCATCGTGAGCGCCCCGAGTTGGCTGATCGTCGACGCCGCCAGGAGCGCCTTGAGGTCGTGCGCCCGCATCCCCGTCACCGCGCCGTAGACCATCGTCGCGAGCCCGACGCTCGTGAACGTCCAGAACCACGCGTCGGTCCCGCCCAGCGCCGGGTGCAGTCGCGCCAGCAGGAACACCCCCGCCTTCACCATCGTCGCCGAGTGCAGGTACGCCGACGCGGGCGTGGGGGCCGTCATCCCGTCGGGCAGCCACGACTGGAAGGGCACCTGCGCGCTCTTCGTGCACGCGCCCAGCGCGATGAGCCCGAGCACGAGCGGGTACAGCGCGTGCCCGCGGAGGATGTCCCCGCTCGCCAGCACCCGGTCGAACCCCGTGCCCCCGACGATCCCCGCGATGAGCAGCACGCCCACGAGCAGCGCCACCCCGCCGCCCCCGGTCACGAGCAGCGCCTTGAACGCGCCCCGCCGGGCCTTCTCGTCCTTCCAGTCGTACGCGATCAGCAGGAACGACGTGATGCTCGTGAGTTCCCAGAACACGAACAGCGAGATCAGGTCGCCCGCGAGCACGACCCCGAGCATCGAGACCTCGAACAGCGCCATGTACAGGAAGAACCGCCAGGCCCCGGGCTTGTGCCCCATGTAATGCCCGGCGTACCCCATCACGAGCGCGCCCACGCCCGTCACCAGCAGCCCCATGAGCAGGCTCAGCCCGTCGAGGCGCAGCGAGAGCGACAGCCCCCAGGCCGGCGCCCAGCCCCACTCCCAGCGCACCACCTCGCCCGCGAGCACGCCGCCCGCCTCGGGCGGCAGCACGCCGTTGGGCGCCCCCAGCCCCCAGCCCAGCCACACAAGCACACCCGCGGCGAGCGCCGACCACAGCGCGATCACCCAGCCCCATGCCGGCGCGGGCACGCGCGCGTGCACCGCCGGCACGGCGTGCAGGGCCGCGCACACGGCCCCGGCCGCGCACGCGAGAATCGGTACCAGGAGCCACGCCTCGTTCATCGCGGGTGCTTCAGGGAAAGTGCCCAGTCTAGGCGCAGCGATCCGCGAACTTGCCCCGCCCAGACGCGCCCCGTCTTGCCCCGCCTCGCCGCCCGCGCGGGCGCTACCGTCCTCTCCGCATGGCGTCACAGCCCCGTGCGTGCGGCGAAGGCTCGGTCTCCCTCCCCGTCCTCCCCTCGCGCCCCAACCTCGTCCGCAAGTCCCGCACCGCGCGCTGGCGGGCCATCGTCCTCATCACCATCCACGTCCTCATCGCCGCCCACATCGTCCAGTGGCTCATCACCGGGATGACCCTCTCCCCGCTCGAGCCCTCCGAAGCCATGTACACCCTCGAAACCGGCGCCCTCAACGCCGGCTTCGTGATCTTCGCCCTCGCACTCCTCTCGACCATCATCTTCGGACGCTACTTCTGCGGCTGGGCCTGCCACGTCGTCGCACTCCAGGACCTCTGCGGGCACTGGATGCACAAACTCGGCGTCCGCCCCCGCCCCTGGCGCACCCGCCTGCCCCTCTACTGGGCCACGCTCCTGGCCCTCTACATGTTCGTCTGGCCCACCTTCCTCCGCGAGGCCGTCCTCCCCATCCTCGCCGCCCTCGACGTCGCCCGACCCTTCTGGCTCCAGGACATCGCCCAGTTCCCAGGGCTGCGCCCCGAGTTCATCGTCGAGGACTTCTGGCGAACCTTCCCCCCGTGGTACGTCGCCATCCCCTTCCTCGCGATCTGCGGCTTCGGCGCCGTCTACTTCCTCGGCAACAAGGGGTTCTGCACCTACGCCTGCCCCTACGGCGGGTTCTTCGCCCCCCTCGACAAACTCTCCGTCGGCAAGATCGTCGTCTCCGACGCCTGCAACCACTGCGGGCATTGCACCACCACCTGCACCAGCAACGTCCGCGTCCACCAGGAAGTCCGCGACTTCGGCATGGTCGTCGATCCCGGGTGCATGAAGTGCATGGACTGCGTCAGCGTCTGCCCCAACGACGCCCTCTCCTTCGGCTTCCGCACCCCCAGCGCCTTCGCCTCGCCCCGCACCCCAGCCACGCAGCGTGCCAAGTCCAACCGCCCCCACTCCGACCTCTCCCGCTTCGAGGAAGTCTGGGTCTTCCTCCTCGGCATCGCGCTCTTCATGGCCTTCCGCCAGTTCCTCAACATGGTCCCGCTCCTCATGGCCGCGGGCATCGCCATCATCGCGACCTTCGCCGCCTGGAAACTCACCCGCCTCGTCCGCGACCCCAACGTCACCTTCCAGAACCTCCAACTCCGCCTGCGCGGGCGCTGGACAACCGCCGGGCGCGTCTTCGCGCTCCTCGCCGTCACGCTGCTCATCGCCGGCGCGTGGTCGGGCGCGGTCCGCGCGCTCCGCTGGCGCGCCGACATGCTCGACCGGCGCATCCACACCCCCTTCGAACTCGTCTACTCCCCCGGCTACACCCCCGACCCCGGCGACCAGTCCCGCGCCCAGAACGCCCTGGACCTCTACGCCCGCTCCCTCCCGCCCCGCGACGGCGGGATCGGCTGGGGCCCCACGCCCGAGGTCGCCGTCCGCATGTCCTGGCTCGCCAGCGTCGCCGGCGACCTCCCGGCCGCCGAGCGCCACCTGCGCCTGGCCTTTGACCTGGCCCCCCCCTCCGACGACCTCGTCTTCGGCCTGGCCCGCATGCGGGCCCTCCAAGGCGACCCGCCCGCCAAGACCCTCGCCCTCTTCACCGAGATGCTCGCCAAGAACCCGAACCTGCACCAGGTCCGCCTGGCCTCGGCACAACTCATGGGCTCGATGGGCTACCTCGACGACGCGACCAAGGTCCTCCTCCCCCTCATGGAAGACTCCCGACGCCGACCATCTCCCCAACAGGTCGCCCACGCCTCCGAAATTCTCATGGCACTGGGGAAAATACCAGAAGCAACAGCCGGCCTCGAGCGTACCAAAGCCCGTGACCCCAAGGCCGCCGTCACCCGGGCGGCCCTGGCCCGGGCGTACTACCTGAGCGGGAAGCCCGGGCCTGCCCTGGACGAACTCCGGGCGGCGACGGAACTGGAGCCCGAAAATCCCATCTACTGGTCGATGCTGGGCGAGTTGTACACCGAGTTGGGCCGTCCCACCGATGCGAGGGCGGCCATGCAGCGGGCGGAAGAGGCCGCCCGACAGATGAACGCCGGGGGAGGCCCCGGAGCGGCCCCACCCCGGTAAAGGTGGGAAAAATTGCGGGTAGATTCCGGCTTCCCAAAGCGGCCGGATTCGGTATGGTGCGTAGGTACAGGTCGTGTCCAGGCATTACTGCAGAAAGGAACTCGCGTGAAACGAACGAGCATGCTGTCGGCCATGGTGATCGCCGCCGGTTTCGCCGCCACGGCGAATGCCAACCCCGACGTGATCGTCGGTGAACTGATCGGAGTCCAGAGTTACGGGCAACAGAACGGGATCTACGCCTACGCCGTGGGCACGACTTCCTGCAACATCGGCACCACGCCTCTCCTCTGGATCGCGAACACCAACCAGCACCCGGTGATCGGGCAGGCGCTCCACCGCTTCCGCGTCGTCAACGGCGCCGGGCAGTTCGAGCAGATCGGCGGGAGCCACCTCAAGCACGGCTTCACCGCCCTCCAGCAGACCGCATGCTTCACCGACTGCCAGGCCCACCCCAACGGCACGCGACTGGGCGTCCGCTGCTCCGACCCGTACAGCGCCAGCCTCAACGGGCAGCAGTCCGGGCTTGGCCCGCGCGACGAAGTCAACGCCACCACCGGCTACTTCCCCTACCCCTTCACGAGCCGCACCCCATCCACCGGAACCATCGCCCGCCGCCTCCAGGTCCTCGCCGCCGACCTCGACCCCGCGCAGGGCAACACCAACGCCCTCTACTTCGTCAGCGGGCACTACGTGACGCCCGACGACGCCGCCGCGGGCAACGGCACGAACAACGCGTCCTACCGGCGCGCCATCCGCTCCTCCGGCACCTCCAACTGGAGCTTCACGCTCAACACCGCCAACCCCACCCGGCGCCAACTCTCCCCGATCTACGCCTGGCAGGAGTGCGAGCCCGGCGTCTTCATCGAGGATTACAACGTCCCCACCGAGACCCAGATCCGCACCGTCGTCACCGTCGGCTTCAAGGTCACCCCCATCGACGGCGGGATGTACCACTACGAGTACGCCATCCACAACCTCAACTCCCACGACTCCGTCCGCGGGTTCATGGTGAACTTCCCCACCACCGGCTCGACCGAGTGCATCGACATCGTCAACACAGGCTTCCGCGACGTGCAGTACCACTCCGGCGAGCCCTACGACGGCACCGACTGGGCGCCCGTCAAGACCTCCACCGGCCACGAGTGGTCCACCTCCACCTTCGCCCAGAACCCCAACGCCAACGCCCTCCGCTGGGGCACCACCTACACCTTCCGCTTCGACTCGCCCCGCCCGCCCGTCTGGGGCACCGGCACCCTCCAACTCTTCCGCAGCGGCGGGAGCATGAACGTCATCCTGCAGGTGCCCTCCTCCTGCCCCTGCCCCGATCCGGACTTCAACGGTGACGGCAACGTCGACCAGGACGACATCGCCTGCCTCCAGCAGGTCGTCGCCGGCAACGCCAGCTGCTCCGACGCCGACGCCGATCTCAACGGCGACGGCAACGTCGACCAGGACGACATCGACTACCTCGCCCAGGTCATCGCCGGCGCCCCCTGCTGAGCCCAGCGCCAGACCTGATCGATCATCGAACTCCCAGGGCGTCCGGCCAGGCCGGGCGCCCTTTTTCGTTCCCCGCAACCGATGTCCCGTCCGGGTGGAGTTTCCGCCGCGGGGCGGTACAATCTGCCCGCTTGGGCGATTAGCGCAGTTGGCTAGCGCGCTTCCTTGACATGGAAGAGGTCCCCGGTTCGAGTCCGGGATCGCTCATTGCTCCGTCCGCCCCGTCGGACGGAGCGTCCCCTTCACGCGATGCACCAGGGCCGCGACGCCGCGCCGTCGCAGCAGCAGCACGCCCGCGCTCGCCCCGAACACCACCAGCGCCAGCACGAACAGCAGCCCGCCGTCGTCCTTCACCTCGATCCCCAGCGGGCCCAGGTGACTCCCGATCGCCCCCAGCATCATGCCCAGCGCCAGCCCCGCCCCCAGGATGACCGTCCGGGGCGTGAGCAGCAGCACCACCGCCACCAGTTCCATCACCCCCGCCCCCAGGCGTCCCCAGGGCTCGACCCCGAGCGTGCCGAAGATGTGCCGTGCCTCCTCGGCGCCGGTGAACTTGAAGAACAGCGTCTGCGCGAGGATCGCCGCCGCGATCACCTGCAGCACCCACGACGCGATCATCGTCTTCCTGCACGCGCACACGAAACCGCCCGCCACGCCCGCACGATCGACACCGCTCTGTACCATGATCCGACACTCCCGCGCGCCCGGGTGGGCGCGCACCATGACCCCGCGCCAGAGCCCCGCGCCCCGACGCCCGCGACACCCCCACCACCCGACCCTTACTTCCCGAGCCCCCGCACCGCGTCGATCACGCTCCAGGGCTCCGCGCGCTTGCGATAGTCCGCGTCGACGAACGCGTACGCGATCATCCCGTCGCGATCGATGACGTACGTCGCCGCCAGGGGCAGTTCCCACGCGTCCGTGCCGTGCATCGCCGGCAGGTCCAGCCGCCCCCGGAACGCGTCCACCAGTTCCGCGGGCAACTCGTACACCACGCCGTACGACTTGCCCACGCCGTTGCCGGCGTCGGAGAGCACGGTGAACCCGAGCCCGGACGCCTCGGCGGTCTTGGCCGTCGCGTCGGGCTTCTCGGGCGAAAGCGCCACGAGCGTCGCTCCCGCCGCCTTGAGTTCGGGCAGGACTTCCTGATACGCGCGCAACTGGATGTTGCAGTAGGGGCACCACCCCCCGCGGTACCACGTCAGCACCACCGGCCCCTTCTCGAGCATCTCGCCCAGGCGCACCATCCGTCCCTCGCCATCGGGCAGCGTGAAGTCCGGGGCCTTCATCCCCACCGTCATCGCCTTCGCGAGCACGCCCGACCCCGCCACGTCGCGGATGCCTTTCTCGAACGTCTCCTTCATCGCGGGCGGCAGCGTGCGATTCATCTCCTCACGCTTCGCATCCAGGCGAGCCGCCAGCATCGCGGGCGTCCGCGCGTCCTCGCCCGAGACGCGCTTCCACGCCCCGTCGGCCCGCGTGGTCTGCGACCCGTGGTCGCCCTTCAGCCACGACGCGCGGGTGTCCCCCCCGAACCCCTTGTAGAACAGGAACAGCCGCCCGTCGCGGACGATGAACGCCTTCGGGTCCGGCTCGGTCTTCTCGCCGTTGATCATCGCCCACGAGCACCACCCGCCGTGCGCCGGCTCGTACCGCGCCGGGTTCGCCCGGAACAGGTCGGCGTTGGCCTTGCTCACAAAGCGGTACGTCACCCCGCCATGCGTGATCGCGTGCTCCGCGACGCCCTTCTTGGCGACTCCCCCGCCCTCGGGGAAGTACGCGACCGGGTCGTACCCGCCGATGGCGAGTTTCTCCCCTCGCGACGGGAGGTCCCAGTGCTGGATCGAACGGACCGGCTCCTTCGCCGGCTGGGCGTAGGCCGAGGACACCGCCCCGACCGTCATCAGCACCGCCGCCGCCCACCCAAACCCACGCCCGACCGCACGGACCGAGATACCCATGGCAGACTCCTTTGTGCCGGGTTGTGCGCCCGGAACAGAGCCTGCGATGATGCCATCGCCCCGCGCGTGACAGCGCTCAGCGTCGGCCGCAGTCGATCTCGAACATCCGTGCGTTCGTCCCGCCCGGTCCGACGTCGAACCGCTTGGCGGCCCCGCACTTGGGGCAGCGGGCGAGGTAGTGCGACCCGTCCGCCGCCCGCAGCACGCGCAAGTACGCCCGGGCACAGGGGTACCACACCTGGATCGCCGGGCGCCCACGCACCGACACCCGCCCCTGGGGCTGCCCACCCGCGTCGATTTCGCCCCATTCCTGATGCATCGCAGGGCATATCGGTCCGGAAACGACGGGTTGTTCACCTCGCATGTATGTAAGCACCTACTAGATTGCGAACAAGTGGTCCGCGGGTGTTGAACGGCGGGGCGATTACTCGTACAGTTGGCTCTCGTCGGAAGCCCTGTGCTACCGATGGCATGTTCGCGAGGGGCCGCGGCCGGTGTGAGCGCCGGGGCCGAGCCCTTGGATCGGGTCCGCTGCTATGAGCGCGATCGGCACACCAGCCCTCCTGCAATCGATCTCGGATACGCCCGCACCTCCCACCGCCATCGGCCTGATCGCCGGCGGGGGGGGCTTGCCGCTGCTGATCGCCCGCTCGCTGAAGGCCGCCGGGCACCCGGTGCACGGGCTGGGGCTGTCGAACCAGTACGAGCCGGAACTTCCCCCGATGTGCTCGACGTTCCAGGAGGTCGGGCTGCTCCGTCTGGGGGCCTGGGCCCGGACCCTGGCATCCCTGGGCGTGCGTCACGCGATCATGGTCGGGAAGGTCGACAAGGCCAAACTGATGCACGATCCGTGGCGGATCCTGCGCAACGTCCCGGACATCACGACCATCGGGGCGTGGTACCGCCACCTGCGCCAGGACAAGCGCTCCCACGCGGTGCTGCACATCGTCGCCGAGGAACTGGGCAAGTCGGGGGTGACGCTGCTCGACTCCACCGCCCCCATCCCCGACGAGATGGCGAGCATCGGCGTGATGACCACGCGCCAGCCCAGCCCCGAGCAGCGCCTCGACGTCGAGTTCGCCTGGCCCCTGCTCTCGCAGTTGCTCCGGCTCGACGTGGGCCAGGCCATCGCCGTGCGCGAGCGGGACGTGATCGCCGTCGAGGCGGTCGAGGGCACCGACCGCATGGTCGAGCGGGCCGGCAAACTCTGCCGCGTGAAGGGCTGGACGCTGTGCAAGGGCGCCCGCCTGGGGCACGACCGGCGCTCGGACGTCCCCACGGTGGGCATCAACACCATCAAGAACCTGCACGCCAACGGCGGGGGCTGTCTGGCCATCGCCGCGGGTGACGTCATCATGCTCGACAAGGCCGACATGATCGCCCTGGCCGATCGCCTGGGCATCGCGATCGTCGGCGTCGCGCCCGAGATGGCCCACATGCACACGCCGATCGTCCCGCCCTCCGACGCGGGGCTCGTAATCCCGGCGTAAGCCCCGATGCCCCCCGACACCCGCTATGTGAGCCGCGGGGGCGACAAACTCCGGCACGCCCTCGACGTCTTCGCGCTCGACCCCGCGGGGCTCGTGTGCGCCGACCTGGGCGCCAGCACCGGCGGGTTCACCGACTGCCTCTTGCAGGCCGGCGCCGCGAAGGTCCACGCCCTCGACACGGCGTACGGCGAGTTCGCCTGGAAACTCCGGAACGACCCGCGTGTTGCGCTCCGCGAGCGCACCAACGCCCTTCACGCCGAACCCACCGAGCCCGTCGACCTGGTCGTCATCGACCTCGGCTGGACGCCCCAGCGCCTCGCCATCCCCGCGGCGTTGCGCTGGCTCAAGCCCCCGGACAACGCCGGCGGTCCGGGGGCGACGGGCGGGCCGGGCGGGCGCATCGTCTCGCTCGTGAAGCCCCACTACGAACTGAAGGACCAGAAGCGCCCGCTCCCGCCCGGGGGCGTGCTCGACGAGGCGCTCGCCGAAGAGGTCGCCCGGGCGTGCGTCGACGCGCTGCCGACGCTGGGCGTCCGCGTGCTCGGGCTCACGCGCTCGCCCCTGCTGGGCGGGAGCAAGGGCAAGGGCAACCCGGAGTGGCTGGTGCTGCTCGCGCGGGCGTGAGCACACGCCGCGCCTCGCATCACACGCTCACAGCGCCTTCGCGATCGATCCATCATCCGGCAGCGGGTGCTGGAACTCGCCGCCCTTGGGCGCCGGCGCCTTCACCAGCGCGTCCCAGTCCCACGTGTTCAGGTCGCGCGGGGTGTCGGGCACGGGGGGCGAGCCCCACTTGCCCTTGAACTTCTCGAACGCCGCGTTCACCAGTTCCATGCGCTTGGCCTTCAGGGCCTCCATGGCGGCCCCGCTGGCGAGGTGCTCGCCCTTCACGTGCCCCTGCCCGTAGTGCTTCAGCCACGCGCCCTTGGCGCAGACCAGGCGGAAGCCCGCGCGCCGGGCGCGCAGGCCGTAGTCCGGGTCGCCCATGTAGCCGTAGAACCGCGTGTCGGGGACGCCGATCTTGTCGATGAGTTCGCGCCGGATGAGGATCGCATCGCCCGAGAGCAGCGCGTCCTCGGTGTGCGTCAGCCCCCGCGCGCGAGAGAGATAGTCGGCGAAGGCGTAGTAGTCCTCGGGCCCGCGGTCCTCGATCGCCTGCACCTGGTGCGCCTCGTGCGAGTCGCAGATGTTCGCGACGCCCCGCACGATCCCCGCGCGACGGTCGATCGCCGCCACCGCCAGCAGCGTGCGCATCCACGCGGGCGTCACGTGCATGTCGCTGGAGATGAAGAACACGAGGTCGCCCCGCGCCCGCGACAGCCCGAACGCGAACGCCCCCGTGTAGTGCTGGCGCTGCCTGAAGGTCCACGCGCGGACCTCGCTCCCCGCGCCCGCGCGGAACTGGCGGAACAGGTCGGGGATGCCCTCGGGCGCGTCCGACTGATCATCCAGCAGGATGTACTCCACGCGCCCCGTCAGCCCCAGCAGCGTCACCGCCCCGTGGATCGACGTCAGGCACTCCACGGCCAAATCACGCACATTCCGGCACGGCACGATGATCGACAGCATGGCGGGAATCGTCTCTCGTCGTTCTCTCTCGTCCGTCTCGCTCGTCGGCGGGTCAACGCATCAGATCACGTCGCTGCGGGCGCCTTGCCCCAGCCGGGCTCGGCCTGCGAACCCTGCGGGTGCAGCAGGCGCCACACACGCTCCAGCAACTCGTCCAGCCCCTTGCGGGCCGCCCCGGAGATCACCAGCACGTCCCTGTCGGCCCGCAGTTCCAACGCCGCGCACAGCGCCTTCACCCGCGCCTTCAGGTCGGCCTCCGACGGCGCCAGGTCGGTCTTGTTCAGCACGATCAGTTCGGGCTTGTCCGCCAGCGCCTGCGTGTACGCCGCCAGTTCGGCGCGCACCGCGCGATAGTTCTCCGCCGGGTCGCTCTCGTCCTCGGGGTAGATGTCGAGCAGGTGCACGACGACGCGCGTCCGCTCGATGTGCCGGAGGAACTCGTGCCCCAGCCCGGCCCCGCCCGCCGCCCCCTCGATCAGCCCGGGCACGTCGGCGAAGATCACCCGGCGTTCGCCGGGCAGTTCCGCGACGCCCAACTGGGGCGACAGGGTGGTGAACGGGTAGTTCGCGATCTTCGGGTTCGCCCGCGTGAGGGCCGCGAGCAGCGTGGACTTCCCGGCGTTGGGCTTGCCGATGATCCCGGCCTCGGCGATGAGCTTCAGTTCCAGGCGCAGACGCCGCTCTTCGCCCGGTTCGCCCGGGTCGGCGTTGCGCGGGGCCTGGTTGTCGGAGCGCTTGAAGTGCTCGTTGCCCCAGCCGCCCTTGCCCCCCTTCGCGACGACGACCCGCTCCCCGGGCTTGAGGTCGTGCACGAGTTCGCCCGTGTCGGCGTCGAAGAGCATCGTGCCCGGGGGGAGGCGCACGAGCAGATCCTCGCCCGCGGCCCCGCTGCACTGCTTGGCACCGCCGGGCTCGCCGTCCTGGGCGGCCCACAGGCGCTGATGGCGGAAGTCGTAGAGGGTGCTCATCCCCTCCTCGGCGACGATGACGACCGAGCCGCCCTGCCCGCCGTTGCCTCCGTCGGGCCCGCCCTTGGATTCGAACTTCTCGCGCCGGAAGGAGACGCGACCGTCCCCGCCCTTGCCGGCGCGCACGATGATCAAGGCCCTGTCAACGAACATCACCGGGAGGGTAGGGCGGCGGCGGGGTGCTCACGCCGCCCGCTGCGAACGCAGGTTCCGGGAGATCGCCGCGAGCAGGCGCTCGCGATCTTCCTCGGAGGCGAAGCGTGAGAAGACCGCCGCGTGCCGCACGGGCCCGGGCTCGCTGTCGTCGCACCACACCACGTTCCCGAAGACCTCCACCGGGCCCGACGCATCACGCCCGCCGATGCTCGCCGGCAGGAACAGACGCAGGGCGATGGGCGTCCCCGGGGTGAGGGGGGCGTCGAGTTCGAACTGCACGCCGCCCTCCGAAATGTCGTACGCGTGCCCCTCGCGGGCGTACCGCTTCTCCTTCAGCAGTCGCGCGCTGATCGCGGCGTACATCGGGGGCAGGGCCAGGCGCTCGTGGCGACGACGGTTGTTGGAGAGTGCGGACACGGGAAACTCCGATCTGCGGCGGTGCTCTGCGATGGGCGGGCAACCCCGCCCCGGTAGGAGCGACGCGTGCCCGCCGGCGCTCACGCGCCAGGCGCATCTATCGGACTGTGACAGCCCCGGCTTTGCCCCGCCCGGACGAAATTCCCACGACCCCCCACAACCCCCACAACCCCGCGTCGGTGGAGCGACTGCCCGGGCCCGGCTACCGCAGCGCCTCGATCTCCCGGCGCACGCCGGCCAGTTTCTCGGCCTGCCCCGTCCGCTCGTAGAGCCCGCCCAGGTGCTCCAGCACCAGCCGGCGCAGACGCCGGGGCTCGGGCGCGTCGCCCGCAGCGGCCTCCAGCGCCTTCTGGAACGCCCGCTCGCTCCCCTCCGGGTCGTGCTCGGCCTCCAACGCCCGCCCCAGGCGCGAGTAGGCCCGCACCAGCGCCGGATGGCGCGGGTTCAGCGGCAGGTACAGCCGCTCGTACGACGCGACGACCTCCCGCGCCAGGTCCAGCGCCAGGCGCGTGTCGCCCTGGGCGCGCCGGGCGAGGTAGGAGTCCACCAGGTGATGGCGGATCGTCCCGCCGGGCAGGTTGTCCTCGCCCGCGAGTCGCAGCGTCGCGTTGGCCCGCGCGTTCTGCAAGAGTGGGATCGCCACGTCCCACTCGCCCCGGGCCATGGCGACGGTGGCAAGGCTCGTCTGGAACTCGACGGCGTCGAGCCCGTCGGGCGCGATGCGCCGGGCGCGGTCGAGCGCGCGGGTGTACCACGCGCGGGCGTCGTCGAGCGCGTCGCGATACTTGTGGGCGCGCCCGATCATGTGCTCGGTCCGCGCGACCTCGATGCTCTCCTCGCCGTGCACCGCCAGACGCATCGGCAGCGCCTTGTCGAGCATGCGGAGCGCCCCGTCGTGCTCGCCCTTGAACGTCCGGAGGATCGACAGGCTCTCGTAACTCGCCGCGAGGTCCGCCGAGACCTGGTCCGGGCCCGCCGCCCGCACGCGCAGGTCGAGCGCCCGCTCCATCGCGCTGTCCGCGAGGTCCACCCGCCCCATCGCGAGGTACGCCCGCCCCACGGTGTCGAGGACCGCGGCCTGCACCAGAGGCTCCGCCGCCAGTTCCGCCCCCGCCCGCGCGTCGCCCTGGCGGAGCAACTCGACGATCGGCTCGGGGCCCACGCCCGTCAGCAGCGTGCGCTCGGCGGAGAAGAAGATCTCGTCGACGAACGACGCGATCCGCTGGGCCTTGGCCGCCTCGCGCTCGGCCTGGCGCCGCGCGATCTCCGACTGCTCGCGCGCCCGGTTCGCCTCGACCGCCGACGCCTCGGCCAGCGTGCGTGCCCGCTCCGCGACCCGCCAGTACGTCAGCGACACCACGAACCCGACCACCAGCGCGAGCGTCACCGCGAGGATCGCGAAGGCCAGCGCCCGGCGCTGTGCCACGGCCTTGCGCACCACATAGAGCAGACTGTCGCGCTTCGCCTCGATCGGCTCGCCCGACAGGTAGTGGCGGATGTCCCGCGCCAGTTCCCCCGCCGTCTGATAGCGGCGCTCCCGCTCCTTCGCGAGCGCCTTGAGCAGGATCGTCTCGATCTCGTCGTCGACCGCGCGGCTGATCGTCCGCGGGCGCTGCGGGAGCGCCTTCTCGATGTTCTCGAGCACCTCGCGCAGCACCCCCACCACCGCGTAGGGGAACTGGCGCGTGAGGGCCTTGTACATCATCACGCCGATGGAGTACACGTCCGTCCGCACGTCGATCCGTGAGATGTCCCCCGCCGCCTGCTCCGGGCTCGCCCACGCGGGCGACCCCACGAACTGCCCCGTCACCGTCATCAGGTCCGGGGTGTCCGCCGAGTGCACGCCGACGATCTTCGCCAGCCCGAAATCAAGAATGTGCGGCTCGCCGTTCGCGTCCACCCGGATGTTCCCGGGCTTCAGGTCGCGGTGGATCACGCCCCGCAGGTGGGCCGCGTTCACGGCGTCGCAGAGTTTCGCGAACACGCTCAGCACCGCGCGGGGCGACAGGTTCGATTCTTCCAGGAACCGATCGAGCGAGCGCCCGGAGATGTAGTCCATCACGAAGTAGTGCAGCCCGCCCTTGTCCGGGGGCAGCACGCCGCTGTCCTGCACCGTCACGATGTTCGGGTGGTTCAGTTGCGCGAGCACCTCGATCTCGCGCTCGAAGCGGGCCTTCTCCTTCGCGCCCGCGAACGGGCCTTCCTTCATCACCTTGATGGCGATCTTCCGCTTCGTGCCCTTGTGGATCGCCTGATACACCACGCCCTGCCCGCCCCGGTGCAGTTCGCGCACGACCACGTACCCGGGGAACAGGTCCGGCGGAATCCCCGCCGCCGCCTCGAGCAGCGACGCAGGGTTCGGCGCCCCGGACCCCGCGGGGGGCAGGTCGCCCATCTGGCGCAGGGCCGCCTCGATGAGCGGGTCTTCGCCGCTGGGTGGGCCGCTGGGTGGGCCGCTAGGTGGGCCGCTTGGGGGGCCGCTTGGGGGGCCGCCGGGGGGCGGAATTGGCGTGTGCGAGTCGGTCACGGCGTGTGGCGTCCAGAGAGAACCAACCGGGTGAGCGACAGAACCCGCTGCACGCTCACGCGGAACGCCCCAAGTATCGCAGATTCCCGCCCCGCGGTCAGCGCGGCATGGGCGACGCGTGCAACTGCACGCACGTGATCGTCACGCCGTGCGCCGCCGCCAGTTCGTCCAGCACGTCCTGCGGCAACGCCGCCAGCACCCGGGCCGAAACCTCCTCCGGCGCATCCACCAGCCGCCCGTCGGGCAGCGAGATGTGCACGTGGGGCGTGGTCTCGGCGTCGTACCGGCACGGGCCCGCGGGCGTGGGCACCTTCCGCACTAGCCCCACCTCGGACAGCGCGTCCAAGGTGTTGTAGACCGTCGCCAGGCTGATGTTCGGGTCCTGTGCGTGCAGACTCTGGTACAGTTCCTCCGCGGTCGGGTGGCAGCGGGTGCTCGCCAAGCCGACGTAGACCAGTTCCCGTTGGTGGGTGCAGCGCAGATTGTTGCGGTGGAAGATCCCCCGCACAACATCCGGCGTCAGGTGCGTCTCGGGGCCGCGCTGCATGGTACGAGTATTGGGGGGCTGGGCGCCGAAGGCCAGCAGGGGCCACGGGTTGGGCGCGACCGGCGGGAAGGACTCCCTTGAACGAGACGAGCATCCTCTGCGAGACCTGCGGCTACCCCTTGGAGGGTTTGTCGCCCGGGGCCGCCTGCCCGGAATGCGGGCGCGACGCCGCCAGTTCCCTCCCCAGCGCCCGCCCGGGAAGCCCCTGGCAACGGTCGCGCGGGCTGGCGTCATGGGCGCGCACGGGCCTGCGCGCCCTGCTCGCCCCGAGCGCGCTCATGCGCGAGGTCCGCATTGCCGGGCGCGGGTGGGACCTGGCCACGCTGAACCTACTCGCCAGCGCCATGCTCATCGCGGCCCCGTGGACGGGCGTCTTCGTCGGCGATCCGCTCCGGGGCATCTCACGCATCGACTCGGTCGCGCTCCTGGCGCGGGTGCTGGGGGTCATCGGCCTCCAGGTGCTGGGCGTCTTCGCGGTCCTCTGGCTGCTCACGTGGGTCGAGGTGCTGGGCATCCGCTTCTTCTCGCGCCGGCGCGGGTGGCGCCTCACCCGGGCCGCGTCGTGGCAGGTGTGCGCCCACGCCAGTTACGGCTGGCTGGTCTCGGGCGTGCTCCCGCTGCTGCTGTTGTCGTCGCTGTTCGGCGTGCAGCGCGTCTTCGGCGTGGCGCCGGGGGGCTCGTTCAGCCTCGCGCCGATCTGGAACACCCGCGTCGCGTGGTACGAGGTGGTCGGCGTGGGCGGGCCGCTCCTCGGCTACTTCGTCGGCATGCTCGCGTTCGAGATGCTCGTGTACCGGGGCGTGCGCCAATGCCGCTACGCCGCCACCGCCGCCACGCCGGGCTCAAGCCCCGCGAACTAGCCCTGTCCCCGGATCACGCGCAGCGCCTCGGCGTGCACCCCCGCGGGCGCGGCCAGGCACGTGTTCGAGCGGATGTCCGCCACGCCCTGCCAGTCGGTGTAGACGCCACCCGCCTCGCGGATGATCGGCAGCGCGGGCGCCACGTCCCACACGTGCACCAGCGGCTCGCACCACACGTCGGCCCGCCCCGTCGCCACCAGCACCAGCCCGTAGCAGTCCGACCACCCGCGCGACAGGCGGCACGCCCGCGCCAGGCGCTCGTGCACGTCCGACGCGTTCGCCCCCTCGAAGTACTCGCGCCCGGTCGTCACGAACACCGCCTGATCGAGCCGTTCCACCTGCGACACCCGCGCCCGCCGATCCGGGCGTCCCGGCGTGCGATGCCACGCGCCCCGCCCCTGCGCCGCCCACACCGTTTCGCCCAGCGCCGGCAGGTGCACAACACCGAGCACGCTCGTCCACGCGCCGTCAGCGCCGCGCCGCTCGACGCCGATGAGCGTCCCGAACAGAGGCACGCCGCACATGAACGACTTCGTGCCGTCGATGGGGTCGAAGACCCAGCGGTAGTCCGACGTGCCCTCGTCGACGCCGAACTCCTCGCCCTGGAGCGTGTCGGCGGGGAACGCGCGGTGCACGATGTCGCGGAGGAGCCGCTCGGCCTCGCGGTCGGCGATGGTCACGGGCGTGCCGTCGCGCTTGGTCTCGCTGGGCAGGTCGTCGCGCTGGAAGTGGCGCAGGATGCCCTCGCCCGCGGCCCGGGCCGCGTCGAGCGCCAGCGCGAGCCGGGCATCGAGTTCGGGCATCGCCGCGTCGGGGAGTTCCTGGGGCATGGTGGGCGGCGTGGTCATCGGCCCATGGTACGAACCACGCGTCCCCAGTATGCTGGCGTCATCATGAAGACTGCGTTGATCGGGGCGGCGTGCGCGCTGCTCGTGTCGGGTTCCCTTGCGTCCGCCCAGCCCACCCGCGGGTACTATCGCCAGCCCACGCTCCACGACCAGACCATCGTCTTCATCGCCGAGGGCGACCTCTGGAAGACCACCCTCGCCGGGGGCGTCGCGACGCGCCTCACCTCGCACCCCGGCGACGAAGGGCACCCCCGCCTCTCGCCCGACGGCACGATGGTCGCCTTCACCGCGACCTACGAAGGCCCGACCGAGGTCTACGTCATGCCCCTCGCCGGCGGACGCCCCACGCGCCTCACGTACGACGGCGCCCGCGCCACCGTCGTCGGCTGGACGCCCCCCGCCTCGGGCGCCCCACGCGTCATGGCCACGACCACGCGCTTCTCGACGCTGCCCAACGTTCAACTCACCCTCATCGACCCAGCCTCCGGCGCCCGCGAACTCGTTCCGCTCTGGCAGGCCAGCGACGGCGTGTACGAACCCGCCGGTCAGACGCTCTTCTTCACGCGCCTGCCCTTCCAGGGCAGCCACACCAAGCGCTACAAGGGCGGCACCGTCCAGAACCTCTGGCGCTTCGCCCCGGGTGACGCCGAGGCCACGCCTATCACTCCCGATTTCACCGGCACCAGCACCAGCCCCATGTGGTGGGACGGGCGCGTGTACCACCTCTCCGACCGTGACGGCACGATGGAAGTCTGGTCCGTCACGCCCGCCGGCACCGACCCGCGCCAGCACACCAGCCACGACGGCGAGGACGAGCGCCTGCTCGACATCCGCGGCGTCGGCATCGACGCCTCGGGCGCGACCGGGCGCATGGTCTACCAACTCGGCGCCGACCTGTGGACCTTCGACCCCGCCACGAACGCGAAGCGCAAGCTCGACGTCACGCTCGACTCCGATTTCGACCAGACCCGTGAACGCTGGGTGAAGAAGCCGCTGGACTATCTCACGAGCGTCTCGCTCGCGCCCGACGGGTCGGCGGCGGTGCTCACCGCGCGCGGGCAGGTGTTCGTCGCGTACCGCGAGGGCGGGCGCCTCGTCGAGGCCACGCGCCGTGAGGGCGTCCGCTACCGCAACGCGCGGTTCTACACCGACGCCTCCACGCTCCTCACGCTCTCCGACGAATCGGGCGAGGTCGAACTCTGGACCCTCCCCGCGAACGGGCTGGGCGAGTCCGCGCAACTCACGAGCGATGGCGACGTCCTGCGCTGGGAGGCCCTCACCTCGCCCGACGCCACGAAAATCGCCCACCACGACAAGAACCAGCGCCTGTGGATCTACAACGTCGCCGAGGGCGTGAGCACGAAGGTCGACGAGAGTTCGTCCGACTCGTTCGCGAACCTCGCGTGGTCGCCCGATTCGCGCTGGCTCGCGTACGTCGCCGCCGCCCCGAATCAGAACCGCCAGGTGAAAGTCCTCGACACGACCGACAACACGACCCGCGCCGTGACCAGCGACCGCTGGGACACCTTCGACGCCGCCTGGAGCCCGGACGGGAAGTGGCTCTACCTGCTGAGCGACCGGAACATCCGCACGAGCGTGGGCTCGCCCTGGGGGCAACTCCAGCCCGAGCCGTTCTTCGACGCGCGGACCGAGGTCTACGCGCTCGCGCTCCAGCCCGGCACGCCCTGGCCCTTCACGCCGTGGAACGAACTGATCGGCGAGGCCGAGCGCGCGAAGAAGGACACGCCCGCCAAAGAGCCCGCCCCGCCCGGCGAGGGCGAGAAGAAGCCCGACGACGCAACCGCCAAGGACTCGACGCCCGACGCGAAACCCGACGCGAAACCCGACGCGAAACAGGACGCCAAGCCCAAGGCCGCGCCGGTCGAGATCGCCTTCGACGGGCTCGCCGAGCGCCTCCACCGCGTGCCCGTGCCCGCGGGCAACTACTCGGGGCTCGCGGCGAACGCGTCTCGCCTGTTCTTCCTCTCCCGCCCCCGCGCCGCCGACGCGGGCACCTCGCTCGTCTTCGTCGAGGTTGCGCGCAAGGACGTCGAACTCAAAACGATCGCCGGCCGCGTCGACTTCTACGAACTCTCGCGCGACGCCAAGAGCCTGCTCGTCCGGTCGGGCGAGACCATCGCGATCCTCGACGCCAGCAGCGGGCCCAACGCCGACCTCGCCAAGAATCGTCTGAAACTCGACGGCTGGACGTTCCCACTCACGCCCCGCGAGGAGTGGCGTCAGATGTTCGTCGAAGCCTGGCGCCTCGAACGCGACTACTTCTACGACCTCAACATGCATGGCGTCGACTGGCCCGCCATGCTCCGGCGCTACCTCCCCCTCGCCGACCGCGTCGCCACCCGCGCCGAACTCTCCGACCTCATCGCCCAGATGGTCGGCGAACTCGCCGCCCTCCACATCTTCGTCTACGGCGGGGACCTCCGCTCCGGCGACGACCGCGTGACGCCCGCCACGCTCGGCGCGCTGCTGGAGCGCGACGAGCCCGCCGGGGGCCTGCGCGTCGCGCACGTGTACCAGTCCGACCCCGACGAGCCCGAACGCCGCGGCCCCCTCGCCCGCCCGGGGTCCGAGGTCCGCGTCGGCGAGACCATCGTCAGCATCGACGGTCGCCCCACGCTCGACGCGCCCGACGCGGGCGCGCTCCTGCGGGGCAAGGCCGGGCGCCAGGTCCTCCTCCGCGTGCGCGCGCTGCCCAACGCCGACGGCGCGCGCGAGGAACGAAGCGTCATCGTCACGCCCATCACCCCCGCGCAGGAAGAGGACCTCCGCTATCACGAGTGGCAGCACACCCGGCGGCTCATCGTCGAGCGCGAGAGCGAGGGCCGCTTCGGCTACGTCCACCTCCGCGCCATGGGCGCCGAGAACATGAACGAGTTCGCCCGGGGCTTCTACCCCGTCTTCCGGCGCGAGGGGCTCATCATCGACGTCCGCCACAACCGGGGCGGCAACATCGACTCCTGGCTCCTCTCGCGCCTGCTCCGACGCTCCTGGTTCTTCTGGCAGCCCCGCATCGGCGACCCCACCTGGAACATGCAACTCGCCTTCCGCGGGCACGTCGTCGTGCTCTGCAACGAACGCACCGCCAGCGACGGCGAGGCCTTCGCCGAGGGCGTCCGGCGCCTGGGCATCGGGCGCGTCATCGGCACCCGCACCTGGGGCGGGGAGATCTGGCTCACCAGCAGCAACTTCCTCGTCGACGGCGGCATCGCCACCAGCGCCGAGTTCGGCGTCTACGGGCCCGAGGGCGAGTGGCTCATCGAAGGGCACGGCGTCGACCCCGACGAAGTCGTCGACAACCTCCCCCACGCCACCTTCAAGGGCGAGGACGCCCAACTCCGACGCGCCATCGAGTACCTCATGCAGAAGGCCAAGGACGAGCCCGTCGTCGTGCCCCCCGCCCCGCCCCACCCGAACATGAGCTTCCCGGGCCCCCGCGGCAACGCCCGCGAGTAACCACCGCCACGCGGGGGCACGCGCCGCCCGGCGTACCATCACGCACGGAGCAGCGCCGGCCACGACGGCCGATGCGGGGGGGCACCATGAGCCAGCAACCCGGCCCACCGACCGACGCCGACCTCATCGCCAGGGGCGTCGCCGGCGATCGCGCCGCGACCAGCGAACTCCTCAAGCGGCACGGCCCGACCGTCCGCGGACGCATCGCCGGGAAGATCTCCGCCGTCTGGCAGTCCATGATCGACGTCGACGACGTGATGCAGGTCACGTACCTCGAAGCCTTCATGCGGATCAACGCGTTCCAGGCGCGTCACGAGGGCTCGTTCCTCGCGTGGCTCACGCTCATCGCCGAGAACAACCTGCGCGACGCGATCAAGGAACTCGGGCGCCAGAAGCGCCCGAACCCGCGCAACCGCGTGCAGGCCGCCGCCGGCAGCGAGGATTCCTACGTCGCCCTCGTCGAGATGCTCGGCGCCACCATGACCACGCCCAGCCTCATCGCCCACCGGGGCGAGGTGAAGTCGGCGCTCGACACGGCCCTGGACAAACTCCCCCCGGACTACGCCAAGGTCGTCCGCCTCTACGACCTCGAGGGCAAGGACGCGAAGGAAGTCGCCGCGGAGATCGGCAAGTCCCCCGGCGCGGTGTACATGCTCCTGGCGCGGGCGCACGACCGCCTGAAGGACGTGCTGGGCACCGAGTCGCAGTTCTTCACGCGCGCATAACCAGGCGCGGGCCTGGCGTGCGACGCCCGGTTCCGATATCCCGTGCCAAGCCCGGTGATGCCCGGACTCAACGCTACAGGCCGCACGCGCGGGCGCGGATGTTGCCCGCACGCATCATCCCCCGCGCGTTCCGAGCCCCCGCGGACCGATGCCAGCACGCGATGCACCCCCGGCCCACCCCAGTAGATCGGCATTCGCCCGCGTCCGCCCACGTCGACAGGCTCTCGGACCTGCTGGGCGAACTCCGCACCCTGCTCGACGGGTCGCGCGCCCTCGTCCAGCACGCCAAGCGCGAACTCGCCGGCAACGCCCCGCTCCTCGCCTCCGGCGGGGCGCAGGAGGTCGAACGCGACCTGTCCGCCGCCGTCGAGCGCCTCGACCGCATGGTCGAACTCGTCCACGCCGCCATGCAGAACGCGAGCAAACCCCTGGGCTCGCCCGCGCTCGCCCGCGCGCGCCCGGTGACGCTGGGCGAAGCCGTGCAGCACGCGGTCGAGGTGCTCGCCCCGATGGCCGCCGCGAACCACGTGCGCCTGACCACCTCCATGGGCCCCGCGGTCGATGGCCTGCCCGCGGGCGCGCTCTACACCGTCATCCTGAACACGGTGCAGAACGCCGTCGAATCCGTCGCACGCTCCAGCCGCCCCGGCGAGGTCCGCATCAGCGCCCGTGCCGACGCCCCGCCCCAGGGCGTGGGCTACGGGCGCGACGGGCGCGACTGGTACGTCCTCGAAATCACCGACGACGGCGGCGGCCCCCCCGCCGAGCCCGCCCGCTGCTTCGACCTCGGCTACACCACCAAGGCCAAGGGCTCGGGCGTCGGGCTCGCCGTCGCGCGCAGCGTCGTGCAGGGCATGGGCGGCACGATCGACCTCGCCCGGCGCACCGACGCCCCCGGGGCCCTCCTCCGCGTGCGCTTCCCCGCCGTCGCCCAGTCGCGCCTCATGATCGGAGGGGCCGCGTGAAGCGACCCACGCCCGCGCGTGGGGCGGGCGATGGACGGCACACGCCGCCCGCCGAACCCATGCGACTGCTGCTGGTCGACGACGACCCCGCCGCGGGGCGCGCGCTCCGTGAGTTCCTCGAAGGCGAGGGGCACACCTGCGCCTGGGTGCGTTCGCCCGACGAAGCGCTCGACACCCTCCGCACCGCCGAACCCGTCGACACGCTCCTCTGCGCCGTCTCCGCCGGCGCGCCCGCCCTGCTCCGCGAGGTGACCCGGCGCCACCGCGACGTGCCCGTGGTCCTCGTGGCCACCTACGCGACGGTCGAGTCCGCCGTCGAGGCCTTGCGCGCCGGCGCGTGCGACTACCTCGTCCGCCCCATCGTCGAGGCCGAACTCCGTCAGAGCCTCGCCCGGGCCGCCCGCCAGCGGGCGCTCCTCGCCGAGAACTCGGCCCTGCGCCGGCGCCTCGATGACCGCTACAACCTCGACAACATCGTCGGCGCCGACCCGCGCATGCGCCGCGTCTACGAGATGATCGAGGCCGTCGCCCCCGGCAAGACCACCGTCCTCATGGAAGGCGAGAGCGGCACCGGCAAGAGCCTCATCGCCCACGCCATCCACCACGCCAGCCCGCGCCGCGACCGCCCCTTCGTCGAACTCTCCTGCGGCAGCATCCCCGAAACCCTCCTCGAGAGCGAACTCTTCGGACACGCCCGGGGCGCCTTCACCGGCGCCCACGCCGACAAGCCAGGGCGCTTCCTCGCGGCCAACGGCGGCACGATCTTCCTCGACGAGATCAACAGCGCCAGCCCCGCCATGCAACTCAAACTCCTCCGCGTCCTCCAGGAGCGCCGCTTCGAGCCCGTCGGCTCCACGAACACCATCGAGATCGACGTCCGCGTCATCCTCGCCAGCAACCAGCCCCTCGAAGCCCTCGTCGCCTCGGGCCAGTTCCGCCAGGACCTCTACTACCGCGTCAACGTCGTGAAGATCGAACTCCCGCCCCTCCGCGAACGCCCGGGCGACATCCCGCTTCTCGCCCAGCGCCTGCTGGAGCGCCACGCCCTCGCCCACGGGCGGGCCATCGTCGGCTTCGCCCCCGCCGCCATGGACATCCTCGTCCGCGCGCCATTCCCCGGCAACGTGCGCGAACTCGAGAACGTCATCGAGCGGGCCGTCGTCCTCTCGCGCGGGCAGACCATCACCCCCGAGGACCTCCCCGCCCACCTCCTCGCGCCCGCCCGCCCCGCCACGCTCCGCATCGCCGACGAGGACGACGCGCCCTGGACACCCATGACCCTCGACCAGGCCATGCGCGAGCCGGAACGCCGCATCATCCTCCGCACCCTCCGCGCCTGCAACTGGAACCGCCAGAAGACCAGCGAGGTCCTGGGCATCAACCGCACGACGCTCTACAAGAAAATGAAGGCCTTCGGCCTGCTCGATGACGACGAGCGCCTCGCCGGCTGATCCCGCCCCACACGCCGCCCCCGCGCCGCCCGCCCTCACCCCGCGCGCAGACGCAGCGCGATATCCAGTTGGATCCGCCGGTCGTAGATGCTCGCGAAGTGCGCCAGCGTCCTCGCCACCACGCCCTCCGGGCGCACCACCGGCGCCTCCATCCCCGCCGGCGCCGTGTTCTCCTCCCCCACCAGCCAGTCGCGTCCGATCGCGTACGCGTGCAACTCGTACGTTCGCGACGCCCACGCGCGGTCGAGCGTGCCCAGGAACGCGCTCCCGGGGCGCATCTGCCGGCTCGCCCGATCCAGCCGCACCCGGCACGCCAGGCGCGCCCCGCGGTGGGGCGACGCGATCGTGAACATCCGGCGCACCCGCAGCGGCTCGGCGTTTGGCCACCCCGCCGCCAGCGCCCGCGCCACCAGCCCCCCCATCGAGATCCCCACCACGTCCACCTCGCGGCTTGCCAGCCCGCCCCGGGCGATCACCCGTCGCGCGTGCCCGCACGCCATCTCCAGCGACAGCGCCCACGGGTACGTCGCCCACGCGAAATCCGCCCATCGCCCGCTGGTCATGGCGCACAGCCGGCGTGCCAACCCCCACGCCGTCACCCCGGGCGAGTGCCACCCGTCCAGCACCACCACCGGGCGGGCGAGCGCCACCGGCTTCCCCCGCAGGTCCGCCATCGCCCGGGCCGCCTCCGGCACGGCCAACGCCAGCGCCGCGACGGGGATCTCCGCGGATTTCGCCCCTCCCCCGAGCGCGCAATCGCCCGACGGCGTACAACTTCCCGTCCGCAAGGCGCCGGGCTGCGTGTCGGGCTCCGCCGCGGGCTGTTCTCGGGAGGTTGGCATGGGCATGGCCTGGCGCATTGTTCGGCGTGCACGGTGGGGCGTTGCGGCGGTTCTGGCCGCCTGCGGCTGGGCCGGCGCCCAGCCCGCCGGCGAACCGACCGAATCACGGTACGTCCGCGCGCTCGACTCCGAAGACGGCTCGCAGCGCCTCCTCCAGGTCAGCGTCCGCACCATGGCCCCGCGCGAAGGCGACGGCCCGCTCGTCCACCTCGTCGGCGTCGTCCACATCGGCGAGAAGGCCTACTACGCCGAGCTGCAGCGCTTCCTCGACGCCCAGTCCGTCGTCCTCTACGAGGGCGTGAAGCCCGAGGGCGAGGGCGACGCCCCGCGCGACGACGACGCCAAGGCCCGCATCACCGCCGCCCGCCAGCGCATGCTCGCCATCCTCGTCTCCCGCTACCGGCGCAGCGAGAACGCCCTCCCGCCGACGCTCGACGCCGCCGTCGAGAAGGTCGGGGGATCGCTCGCCAAAGCCGCCCGCGCCGCCCTCCGCGACGCCTGGGGCAACCCGCAGCACCTCGTCCTCATCACCGACCCCGCCAGCGGTCGCCAGCGCTTCGACATCGTCTCGCACGGCTCGGACGGCGTGCCGGGCGGCGATGGCCACGCCGCCGACATCGCCTTCTCCGCGCAGAAGCCCCTCCGCCGCGCCGAGGTCGACGCCGCGGGCGACGGCATCCAGGCTCAGCTCGCCCGCGCCCTGGGGCTCGAGTTCCAACTCTCCGCCATCGACTACGCCCGCACCAACTGGCGCAACAGCGACCTCTCCATCGACGAAGTCTCCGAACGCCTCGGCGGCGGGGGCGAGAACGCCGAGCCCCTCTTCCAACTCCTCGACGGGTCCTCCACCATGGCCCGCATGGCCTCCATGGTCCTGGGCTTCATCGAGCGCGACGCCTCCATGTCCGCCATGGTCCGCCTCATGATGATCGAAACCCTCGCGCAGGCCGAGTCCCTCATGGGCGCCATGCCCGGCGAGATGAACGACTTCATGCGCGTCATCATCGTCGACCGCAACCGGGCCGTCCTCGACGACCTCCGCCGCCTCCTCGATACCGAGAAAGGGCACGAGAGCGTCGCCCTCTTCTACGGCGCCGGCCACCTGCCCGACCTCGAAGAAGCCATGGTCCGCGACTTCGCCTACACACACCGCGAGACACGCTGGTTCACCGGCATGCGCGTCGCCTACGACGACGCCGGCGGCAAGGACCAGGCCGACTCCATGCGCGAGATGCTCCGCACCATGATGGGCCAGATGCAGGGGCGGTAGCCCCCGCGCCTTACCCCTCCCCGCCCCGCACCGTCAGCGGCGTCGGCACGCCCCCGCTCGCGATCTTCGCGTACCCGCTCCCGAGTTCCCCGATGGGGTCCGGCGGGATGATCTCCACCTTCTTCTCGCCCAGTTTCGCCTCGCCCCGCAGCACCCTGCCCTGGAACCCCAGGCACTCGGCCACCAGCCGGTCGAGGATCTCCGGCTCGGGCACGTTCGCCACCTTCTCGCCCTGCACGTAGATGATCCCGCGCCGGTCCCCCGCGAACACCGCGACGTCGGCCCCTTCCGCCTCGCCCGGGCCGTTCACGATGCACCCCATCACCGCGACCTTCATCGGCACGGTCACCTTCTCGCTCAGCGCCTTGCGCACGTCCTGCACGAGCGTGAACAGGTCCACCTGGATCCGCCCGCACGTGGGGCACGCGATGAGGTCCACGCCCTTGCGCGGGCGCAGCCCCAGCGCATAGAGCAGTTCCAGACCGTCCTCCACCTCGTACACCGGGTCGCTCGCGTACGAAATCCGGATCGTCTCGCCGATGCCCTGCACCAGCAGCCCCGACAACGCCGCCACCGACCGAATCGCCCCCGTCTCGCGCGGGCCGGCGTGCGTCACGCCCAGGTGCAGCGGGTGGTCGAACCGTCGCCCGATCTCCGTGTACGCGTCCACCACCAGCGCCGCGTCCATGCTCTTCGCGCTGATCGCGATGTCGTAGAAATCCTGCTCGTAGAAGATGTCGAGGTATTCCTCGAGTTTCGCGATCATGATCGCGAGCAGGTAGCCGTGCTTGTGCTCGCTGAACACGGCCCCCAGTTCCTTCATCCGCTTCTGCTTGTCCTTCCGCTCGATGATCGAGCCCTCGTTCACGCCCACCCGGATCGGCAGGTTCCGCGCCTTGCACGCCCGGATCACGTCGATCACCTGCGCCCGATCCGTGATGTTCCCCGGGTTCAGGCGGATCTTGTGCACCCCCGCCTCCACCGCCTCCAGCGCTCGCTGAAAGTGGAAGTGCACGTCCGCCACGATCGGCACCCGCACCTGCGGCAGGATGTGCCGGAGCGCGTCCGTGTCCTTCTTCTCCGGCACCGCCACCCGCACGACGTCGGCCCCGGCCGCCGCCAGTTTGTGGATCTCCCGCACGCACGCGTCCACGTCGTGCGTGTACCCCGCCGTCATCGTCTGCACCGAGACCGGCGCGGGCGTGGTCGGCGTGCCGTCACGCGCGGGCAGACCGCCCCCGATCTTCACGTAGCCGACGCGTTCATCTCCGAGCGTGATCTGTCGAGTCAGGCGGCGGGGGTGCATGCACAAGATTCTAGGGAGACGCCCCGCGCGGCTCGTTCACCGACTCGCCGAACGAAGTTCCACGACCGGCTCGCCGGATTCCAGCAGCGCGACCGCGCGAGGCCACGCAACCTCAAGATACGCCCGCAGCGCGCGGTTGCTCACGTTCCCGAATCGCACTCACAGCACCCGCGGCGGGGCCCCATCCGCGTCACAAGGTCCACGAAGTCCTCGTCCTTCGTCAGGATCACGCTTCCCGATCCCTCACGCCGGAGTGCCTGAAAAATCTCCTGATCACCCGCGGCGTGCAACCCCGTCTCGCGAATCGCCCGACACGCAACCCCGAACCGCTCCGCAATCCACGGAGCAATCGCGGGCGGCAACTGGGCATCAACGACGACGTTCACGCGGCTACCTGGGCATGCGCTGTGCGACGGGCGGCATAGAGCAGGCAGGCGCGAATGTCGTCGGGCTCAAGATCAGGAAAATCCTCGATGATCTGCGACGACGTCAGCCCCTCGGCCAGCAACTCCAGCACGTCCGAGACACGAATCCGCAGACCACGAACGCACGGACGCCCGCCGCAGACTCCAGGGTTCTGCGTGATCCGCGCGAGCAGCGTTGCTTCCGTGGATTCCATGGGAGATTCTAGGGCCAGGTTCCGATCACCCACCAGCACCTCAATCCCCCGCCTCCCTCGGCTTGTGCGCCGTCGCGAACAGCCCCCGCCACAGCCCGGGACGCCGGTCATACCCCGGGTCGCCCGGCGCCAGCCCGTCCACCTCCGGCGTGCGATAGGTCAGCATCACGAGCCCCGCCACGAGCAGGATCGCCGCGCACACACCCACGCCCGCCTGCGTCGCCAGCCCGTCGTGCCACGCGTCGGGCGCGACCTTCCGCACCGTCGCCGCCGCCGACTCCCCCACCGCGCTCGCGAAGAAGTACCCCGCCGGCATCGCCCCCAGCGCGATCACGTTCACCAGCGCCAGCGCCCGCCCGCGCATCGAGTCCTCCACGAGCATGTGCAGCGCCGCCATCGACGAGTTGAACGCCCACATCCAGAACCACCCCACGAAGAACATCAGCCCGCCCGCCAGCCACACGTTGCTCGTCACCGAGAACAGCAGGATCCACACCCCGCCCATCACCACCGACAGCGGGATGAAATGATGCCGCGGGTACCACACCGGCACGAGTTTCATCGCGAACCCGCCCGCCACCGCCCCCACGCCCATGACCCCCGTCAGCACCCCGAACGTCTTCTCGTGCAGGTGGTACACGTTCGACACGAACATCGACAGGAACCGCAGCACGGGCGTCCCGAACGCCGCGAACACCGTCGTCGCGAGGAACGCCGCCCGCGGGCCGGGACGACGGAACACGAACTCGAACGAGAACCGCGTGTCCGCCCAGATCCGCCGCCACCACCCCGGCTCGCCCGGCGGCGCGGGCGCGTCGGGCGTCCGCATCACCGCGATCATCACCCCGATGAAACTCACCGCGTTCACGAGGAACAGCGTCATCGGGCTCCAGATCCCCATGATCACGCCCGCCAGCGCCGGGCCCAGCGCCCGCGCCGCGTTGAACGAAATCCCCTGCAGCGTGATCGCCTTCACCAGGTCCGCCCGCGGCACCAGCCGCGGCGTCAGCACCTGCCACGCCGGGTTGTTGAACGCCACCACGATCCCCTGCGCCAGCGCCAACGCCAGCAGCGACCGCAGCAGCACCTTCTCGGGCGGATCGATCCACACCACCAGCGCGAACAGCACCGCGATCACCATCATCGCGCCCTGCGTCACCAGCAGCAGCGTCCGCCGGTTCACCCGGTCCGCGATCACCCCGCCCAGAATCCCCAGCACCAGCGACGGGAGCAACTGCGCCGCCCCCAGGTAACTCGACCAGATCATCTGCCCGGTCTTCTGCGTCACGATCCACTGCGTGCCGACGAACTCGAACCACCCGCCCACGTACGACCCGAACGACGCGAACCACACCATCCGAAAGTGCGGATGCCGCAGAACCCCCCAGCGTGATGGCTCGGGCTCGCCCGAGTCGCCCGCCGCGGGCGCGCCATCACCCGCCGCGTCGCCCGCGGCCACATGCTCGGGCGGCACCTGCCCCGTCTGCGCGGGCGGCGGAATGATCTTGCCTGTTGCGGTCTCCACGGGCGGCTCGGGCACAAGGGTAGGAACGCCCTCCCCCGCCGCGAATCCTCGTCTCACGCGCCCCCGCCATCCCCGGCGCCCGCGCCCGGCCTATTACTCCCCATGCGGGCCGTCATCCTGGCCGACGAGTTCTTCGCCACCCGCGAGCGATCCCTCCTCCAGCGCCTGGAGATCGGGCTCGCCGACGAGGGCGTCCGCATCATCCACGCCGTCCCCGAGACCGTCCCCGCCGCCGACGACGAGGGGATGTTCCGCACCCGCGCCACCTACCCCACGCGCACGCTCGCGCTCCTCCGTCGGGCCGCCATCGCGCGCCTCGCGCGGTCCCTCGCCCGCGCGGGCAGCAACGCCGGGCCCGAGGGCGAGCCGATCGACCTCGTCCACGTCTTCGGCGGGTCCGTCTGGCGCCTCGGCGCCGACCTCGCCACCGCCCTCGGCGCCGCCCTCGTCCTCGAAGTCTGGCGGGCCGGGCTCGTCTCCCGCGCCCGCGAACTCACCCACGTCCCCCAGCGCACGCTCCTGCTCGCCCCCGACCCCGCCATCGAGCGCGCCCTCGTCGCGCACAGCGAGGGCCGCGAGGTCCGCGGCGCGCCCTGGGGCGTCCTCGCCGAGCCCACGATGCGCCCCATCCTCCCCGCGGGACGCGCCGTCAGCGCCATGATCGTCGGGCCCGGACGCGACCCCGCCGCCATGGCCGGCGTCATCGAGGGGCTCACCCCCGTCGCCCGCGCCCACCCCGATCTGATGATCTTCTGCGACGCCCACGCCGCCCGGCGCTCGGGCATCTGGGGCGTCGCCCGCCGTCACGACCTCCTCCGCCACCTCAGCCTCATCGACGACCTCGAGGCCCGGCGCGACCTCCTCCTCCAGGGCGACCTGCTCATCCAGCCCGACGCCAACGGCGAGGCCCGCAGCGTCGTCCTCGAAGCCATGGGCTGCGGCATGATCGTCATCGCCGCCGCCGACCCCGCCGCCAGCGTCCTCATCGACGGGCGCACCGCCCGCCTCGTCAGCAGCGGCACGCCCGCCGAGTGGGGCGCCACCATCCTCGACGTCCTCCGCACCCCCGAACGCTCGCGCATGCTCGCCGCCAGCGCCCACGAGTTCATCCGCACGCAGCGCCGTGCCAGCGATCAGGTCCGCGCCGTCCTCCAGGCCTACGCCTCGCTCCGCGCCTCGCCCACGCCCGCCTAGCACCCGCTCGCCATACCCACCAGGCATCCCCACCCGCGTCCGATGTCACTCGTCGTCGTGCAGCATCCGGTGCGCGGGCGTCTCCACGTCGTCGTACTGCCCGCGACGCACCGCCCACAGCACCGCCCAGACCCCACCCCCCACCAGCAGCAGCGCCAGCGGCACCACGATGTACAGCACGCTCATGGCCGCCCTCCGAATGTCCGCGACCGCAGCGCGATCGCCAGCGCCGTCATCGAACTCAGCGGCATGACCAGCGCCGCCACGATCGGGTGCACCAGCCCCATCACCGCCAGCGCCCCCGCCGTCGTGTTATAGAACAGCGACACCCACAGCGTCCGCCGGATCACCCGCATCGTCCGCCCGCTCCCCGCCATCAGCCCGATCAGCGGTCCCAGCCCCGCCCGCCCCAGGTACACGTCCGCCGCCGCCAGCGACGCCTCCACGCCCCCATGCACCGCCACCCCCACGTCCGCCGCCGCCAGCGCCGCCGCGTCGTTCACCCCGTCCCCCACCATCACCACCGGCCCCCGCGCCACGCCCCGCCCCGTCCCGCGGTCCGCCCCCCGCTCGATCAGGTCCGTCACCGCCGCCAGTTTCGCCTCGGGCGACAGCCCGGCCCGCACCTTCGCCTCGTCGATCCCCACCTCGCGCGCCACCGCGAGCGCCACGCCCGCATGATCCCCCGACAGCATCCGCACGTCCCACCCCATCCGGCGCAGGTCCGCGATCACGCGCGCGCTGTCCGGGCGCACCCGGTCCCCCAGCCCCATGCACGCCACCAGCCGCCCGTCCACGCGCACGCCCACCGGCGTCAGCCCGCGGTGCGCGAACTCCTCCATCGCCCGCGCCAGCCGCCGCTCGTCCTCCTCGACCTCGTCCTCCCCCGCCGCCACGAACTCCGGGGAGCCCACCCGCACGCGCGCGCCGTCCACCAGCCCCTCCAGCCCCCCGCCCACCACGTGCCGCACGTCCGTCGCCGCCAGCAGCAACTCCGCCGACACGTCCCGCAGGATCGCCCGCGCCACCGGGTGCGACGAGTGCGCCTCGAGCGACGCCGCCAGCGTCCGCGCGCCGGGATCACCCATCCATTCCACGATCCCCAGCCCGCCCAGCGTGATCGTCCCCGTCTTGTCCAGCAGCAGCGTGCCCGGCGTCGACAGCCGCTGCAGGCAGTCGCCCCCCTTGATCAGCGTCCGCTCCCGCGCCGCCCGACCCATCGCCAGCGTGATCACCAGCGGCGTCGCCAGCCCCAGCGCGCACGGGCACGTCACCACCAGCAGCGCCACCGCGTGATCCACCGCCCGCGACGGCTCCAGCACCAGCCACACCGCCAGCGTCACCCCCGCCAGCGCCAGCATCCCGATCGTGAACACCCCCGCCACCTTGTCCGCGAACCGCACGATCGGCGCCCGCCGGCGCGACCCTTCCTCCACCAGCCGCATCAACTTCGCGACCCGCGTCCCCTCGCCCGTCGCCTCCACCCGCACCCGCACCGCCGCCCCCACGTTCACCGTTCCCGCGGCGACCGCATCCCCCATCCCCACCGCCACCGGGCGCGACTCGCCCGTCAGCACGCCCTGGTCCACCGTCGACGACCCCGCCGCCACCATCCCGTCCGCCGGGAAGCACTCGCCCGCCCGCACCTCCACCACGTCGCCCACCCCCAGCGCCTCGACGGGCACCTCCGCCGGCGCGCCTTCCTCACCCCCCGCCGTTGCCACGCGCCGCGCCGTCGCCGGCGTCAGCGAGAACAGCAGTTCCACCGCGTCCGCCGCCGACCGCTGCTGGCGCGCCTGGAAGAACCTCCCCACCAGCAGCGCGAACACCAGCACGCTCACCGTGTCGAAGTACACCTCGCCCCCGCCCGTCACCGTCGACCACACGCTCCACGCCCCGCCCGCCCCCAGCGCCAAGGCGATCGGCACGTCGAAGTGCGGCGTCCTTGCCCGCACCGCCGCCCACGCGCTCGTGAAAAACACCCGCCCGGGCCACACCAGCGCCAGCAGCGTCAGCAGCATGCTCGTCCAGCGGAACAACTCGCGGTGCGCCGGCTCCATAGCCCCCAGCAGCCCCGCGTACAGCGCCACCGCGAACAGCATCACGTTGCTCGCGCACGCCCCCGCCACCGCCAGGCGCGCCAACTGCCGCCGGTCCTCCGCGCGCCGTCGCACCCGCGCGTTGGCATCCCGCGCGGGCGAGGGCGGGTACCCGATCGAATCCAGCACCCGCGCGATCCGCGCCAGCGTCACCCGCGAGTCGTCCCACGCCACAGACACCATCGCCCGCCCCAGGTCCACCCGCGCCTCGACGACCCCCGGCACCAGCCGGGGCAGCCGCTCCACCAGCCACACGCACGCCGCGCAGTGCACCCCCGCCAGATACAACTCCGCCCGCGCCGTCCCGTCCGCCCCCACCCGCACGTGCAGACGTCGGAACGTCGCGTCATCAAACTCCGCGAACGACCGGCCCGTCCACTCCGCCGGCGTCGCGCCCTCCTCCGCCGCCGCCCGGATCGCGTAGAACCGCTCCAGCCCGCACTGATGAATCACCGCGTACGCGCTCTCGCACCCGTGACAGCAGAACTGCCGCTCGTCCCCCTCCCGCACCAGCCCGGGCGGCACCGCCAGACCGCAGTGCGCGCACGCGAACGCCGCCGGACTCGCGCGCGTCAACCCCTGCGCCAAACCCTGCGCCGACCCGCGCGCCCCAGGATGCACGATCTCAGCGGACCGGATGGCACACCACCTCTCGCGTTCCTTCCGCCGGGTGCATCACCGACACCCGGCCCGCCAGCGTCGCCAGCCCCGCCCCCACCAGCAGCAGCGACGTCGCCAGCGGCATGAACCGCCGCATCGGCCCCAACCCCCGCTGCACACCCAGCCCCAGCGCCGCCATCACCGGCAGCGTCCCCACCCAGAACGTCGCCATCGCCAGCGCCCCCAGCCCCGGGTGCGCCGTCCCCGCCGCCGTCGCCACAAACGCGTACAGCCACCCGCACGGCAGCAGCGTCGTCAGCAGCCCGATCACCACCGCACGCGGCGACGCCCCCAGCCGGTCCGCCAGCGCATGCCCACGCACCACCACCCGCTCCATCGCCCGAGGCACCGGCATCCGCGGCATCCGCACGCCCATCGCCCGCCCCACGCACGCCAACCCGAACGTCAGCATCACCAGCCCAGCCACGAACCCCGCCACGCGCTGCACGCCGGCCAAATCCCCCGCCAGGTTCAACGCGCTCCCCAGCGCCCCCGCCAGCACGCCCAGCGTCACGTACGTCCCCAAACGCCCGACGTGATACGCCGCGTGCAGCCGCCACGCCGGCACGCCCGCGCCCCCTCCGGCCGGTGCCACGCTGATCGCCAAAAACGCCCCGCACATCCCCGCGCAGTGCAGACTGCCCAAGAGGCTCGCGACCAGAATGGCGCCCATCATCACCAGCACCGCGTCACTCCGAATCGACCACCTGCTCCGTCGTGTACCGCATGCCCACGGCCTCGATCACCGCGTGCACGTGCCACCGCCCGAACCGCTCGCTCCCCAGCGTCCCCTCGAACCACCCATCCCCCTGCGCCGCCATCACCACCGGGAACTTCACCCGCGGGTCGCCCTGGTGGAACATCTCCAGGTCGATCTTCGCCGTCCGGATCGGCGCCCCCGCCCCGTCCCTCAGGTGCATCCGCACGATCGAGCCACCCGCGCGCGGGCGGATCGTCACCGCCGCCGTCCACCCCATCGCCGCGTTCGTCTCCCGCTGACGCACCGTGTCGTCCCAGTGCAGCGCCTTCGCGTAGTAGTCCGGCACCGCGTCGCTCGTCCGCGTCGACGTCGCGTAGTACACCGTCACGCCGACGATCGTCATGTTCAGCAGCAGCAGACCCACCACGCTCATCGGCCAGCCCTGTCCCGGTTTCATCGCGCCTCCTCCCCGCCCGCGCCCGGCGCCGCCCGGCGTTGCCCCGCCGGGCCCACCAGCCGGAACGCCACCCGCGCCTCGAACCCCGTCGCGTCCCGCACCACCACGTGCACGTCCAGCGTCCCGTGCGCGAACGCCCCAGTCGGCGCCAGCACCTGCGCCGGCACCGTCCGCACCTCGCCCGCCTCCACGCGCACCGGGTTGTCCTCCGCCCGGATCGACACGCCCGCCACGCCGCCCGCACCCGCCGCGTCCAGCGTGTACGTCACGGGCCGCGCCGAGCGGTTCACGATCTTCACCCGCACCTGGTTCGCCACCGTTCCCTCGTCCACCTGCACGAACGGCGCGCCCCGCCCGCGCAGCACGCTCACGTCCGTCGGCGCCATCCCCACCAGCGTCACCACGAACGCCGTCACCACCACCGCCAGCACCACCCCGTACACCACCACCCGCGGACGAACCGTCCGGTACTTCGCGCCCGCCAGCGCCGCCTGCGACGTGTACCGGATCAATCCCCGCGCCCTGCCCAGTTTCGTCATCACCGCGTCGCACGCATCGATGCACTGCGTGCAGTTCACGCACTCCATCTGCAGCCCGTTGCGAATGTCAATCCCCGTCGGGCACGTCACCACGCACAGGTGACAGTCCACGCAGTCCCCCGTCCGCCCCGCCGCCGCCGTCACCCCCTGCATCACAGGCAGCGACACACCCGCCCGCGCGCCCGCCTCGCCCCGCCCCGCCCCGCCCGGCTTCCCCCGCGGCTCGCCCCGCACCGGGTCGTAACTCACGATCAGCGAGTGCCGGTCCAGCAGCACCGACTGCATCCGCCCGTACGGACACGCCACCAGGCACGTCTGCTCCCGGAAGAACGAGAAATCGAACATCATCAGTCCCGTGACCACCGCCATCACGAGGAACGGCGTCGGATGCCGCAACGGCGACTGCGTCACCCACTCCGCCAGCCGGTCCACCCCCACGAAGTACGCCAGGAACGTGTGCGCCAGATAGCACGACACCGCGAAGAACGCCACGAACTTCAGCAGCTTCGCCGCCCCCGACCCCTGGAACGCGTTCCTGGCCGGCCGCCCCGGCTTCCCCTCGAACAGCCGCTCGATCGGGCGGAACACGAACTCCATGTACACCGTCTGCGGGCACGCCCACCCGCACCACACCCGCCCGAACAACGCCGTCAGCAGGAACACGCCCAGGAACACGCTCACCAGCAGCAGCGCCAGCAGCAGCGTGTCCGTCGGCAGGAACGTGTGCCCGAAGATGTGAAACCGTCGCGCGCCAAGGTCCAGCAGCACCGCCGGCCACCCGTTGATCGTCACGTGCGGCAGGACCGTGAACACCCCGATCAGCCCGTACGCCACCACCCGCCGGCGCGTCAGAAACCGCCCCGGGCTCAGGCGGGGCTTCAGCCATCGACGGCTCCCGTCGTCGTTCAGCGTCGACAGAATCGACGGCGCGCCCGCCGGCTCCTGCGTCGCGATCGGGTGCGTCACGCCCTCACCCCCGCCCGTCGCATCCGCCGCCATGCACGCCGCTCGCACGTTGCGCCTCCTCGCCCAAACCCGACGGACGCACTCCCCTCATCCCCTTACTTCGGCCACGGGTCGATCCGCTCGCCCTCGGCCTGGCGCGCGTTCGCCGGCGTCGTCCCCCGCAGCCGCGCCACATACGCCGCCAGCAGCACCCGCTCCTTCTCCGTGAAGTTGTTCCGCCACGCCGGCATCGCCCCGTTCGCCGCCCCGTTCGTGATCACCGTCACCAGGTCGCCCAGCGTCTTCACGTTCTTGTAGGAGTCGTCCGTCAGGTTCGACCCGTTGATGCCCCCGCCGTCCTTCGCGTGGCACTGCGCGCAGTTCCCCACGTACATCCCCTGCGCATAGTTCATCAGCTTCTCGTCGCGCATCAGCATCCGCACGCCCGCGTCGTCCGCCGTCACCTCGCCGATCCCCGCGAACAGCCGCTGCGTCTCCGCGTTCTGCCTCGCCGCCCACGCCTGCTCCGGGCTGCTCGCCAGCGGGCTGAACTCCCAGTACGCGTAGTAGAACACCGAGAACACCACGCTCCCCAGGAAGATCAGGTGCCACCACCCGGGCGTCGGGTTGTCATACTCCCGGATCCCGTCGTACTCGTGATCCATCAGGTGCTCGTGCCGCACGTCCTGCCGCGCCATCGCTCACGCCCCCTTCTTCGCGTCGCCCGCGCTCTTGCGCGCCGTCACCACGCCGTCCTCCAGCGGGATCCGCGCCGCCGCCTCGTACTCCGCACGACGCGACCGCCCGAACACCCGACACACCACCCCGATGAACACCGCCAGGAACAGCACCAGCGCCGCCTGCGGCCAGATCGAGAGGTCCACGCTCCCCATGATGTCGCTCAGGCGCATCGCTCACTCCCCCCCTTCCGCCGCCGCACCGGGCGCGGGCCGGTTGATGTCCACGCCCAGCCGCTGCATGTACGCCACCAACGCGATCACCTTCTTGGTCTCCATCCCCGTGTACCCGCCCTGCTGCACCAGCGCCTCGGCGATCTCCCGCGCCTGCGCCTTCGCGATCTCGCCCGCACGACCGTTCCGCACCGCCTCCCCGTACGGCACGCCCAGCATCGCCATCGCGTCCACCCGACCCTGGATCGTCCCGAAATCAATCTCCTGCCTCAGCAGGTGCGGATAGGGCGGCATCATCGAGTCCGGGATCAACTGCCGCGGATTCTCGAAGTGCCGCACGTGCCAGTCGTGGCTCTGCCGCCCGCCCTCCCGCGCCAGGTCAGGCCCGATCCGCCGGCTCCCCCACTGGAACGGCCGGTCATACACGAACTCGCCCGGCTTGCTGTACTCCCCGTACCGCACCGTCTCGTGCCACAGCGGGCGGATCATCTGCGAGTGACAGTTGTAACACCCCTCCGCCACGTAAATGTCCCGCCCGTACAGCTCCAGCGGCGTGTACGGCTGCACGCTCGCGATCGTCGGCACGTTCGACCGGATCAGGAACGTCGGAATGATCTGCAGCAGCGACGCCAGCGACACCGCCGCCAGAACCCACACCGTGAACTTCAGGGGCTTGCGCTCCCACACCCGGTGGAACCACCCCTGGATGATCTTCGAATCCACCTCCCGCGCCAGCGCCAGATTGCTCGTGAGCCGGCTCGGCGGCGGCGCGGGGTCCACATACTCCTTCGTCAGCCGCGGATAGTCGTGCGCCTCCTCCGCGTACACCGCCGGACGCGCCCGCCACGTCATCCACGCGTTCACCCCCATCATCACGATCCCCGCCACGTACAGCAGCCCGCCCACCACCCGGATCCAGTAGAACGGGATCAGCCGCGTCACCGTCTCCACGAAGTCCGGGTACTGCAGCCGCCCTGACACGTCGAACGCCCGCCACATCAGGCCCTGCGTGATCCCCGCCGTGTAGATCGCCAGCACGTACAGCAGGATCCCGATCGTCGCCACCCAGAAGTGCGCGTTCATCAGCCGCGTGCTCCAGACCTTCGCCTGGAACATCCGCGGGAGCAGCCAGTAGATCATCCCGAACGCCAGGAACCCGTTCCACCCCATCGCCCCGCCGTGCACGTGCGCGATCGTCCAGTCCGTGTAGTGCGACAGCGCGTTCACGCTCTTCACCGACAGCATCGGCCCCTCGAACGTCGCCATCCCGTAGAACGTCACCCCCAGCACGAAGAACTTCAGCACCGGGTCCGTCGTCACCTTGTGCCACGCCCCACGCAGCGTCAGCAGCCCGTTGATCATCCCCCCCCACGAGGGCATCCACAGCATCACCGAGAAGATCATCCCCAGCGACGACGCCCACGACGGCAACGCCGTGTAGTGCAGGTGGTGCGGGCCCGCCCAGATGTACATGAACACCAGCGACCAGAAGTGCACGATCGACAGCCGGTACGAGTACACCGGCCGCTCCGCCGCCTTCGGCATGTAGTAGTACATCAACCCCAGGAACGGCGTCGTCAGAAAGAACGCCACCGCGTTGTGCCCGTACCACCACTGCATGAACGCGTCCTGCACCCCCGCGTACACCGGCCAACTCTTCAGCCACTCCTCCCCCACCGGCCACCGACCCGTCTTCACCAGTTCCACCACCGCCAAGGGCAGGCTCAGGTTGTTGAACACGTGCAGAATCGTCACCGTCACGATCGTCGCGATGTAGAACCACAACGCCACGTACATGTGCCGCTCGCGACGGATCGCCAGCGTCCCGAAGAAGTTCACCCCGAAGAACCCAAGCCACACCACCGCGATCGCCAGGTCGATCGGCCACTCCAGCTCCGCGTACTCCTTCCCCTGCGTGATCCCGAAGGGCAGCGTCAACGCCGCGCTCACGATGATCGCCTGCCACCCCCAGAAGTGCAGGCGGCTCAGCGTGTCCGAGTACATCCGCGACTTGCACAGCCGCTGCGTCGAGTGGTAGATCGCCGCGAAGATCGCGTTCCCCGCGAACGCGAAGATCGCCGCGTTCGTGTGCAGCGGCCGCAGCCGCCCAAAACTCAGCCACTCCACCCCCAGGTTCGCCGCCGGGAACGCCAACTGCACCGCGATGAACACCCCCGCCAGCGTCGCCACCAGCCCCCACACCATCGTCGCCACGACGAACATCCGCACGATCGCGTCGTCGTACACCACCCGGTCCGCCCGCGCCGCGGAAACCCGCACGCCCCCCACCGCGCCCCCCACAGCGCCCAAGCCCCCCGACTCACCCCCGCCCGCCGCTCTGGACTGTCCTGACATCCGGTGTACCTCCGGCGACCGCCGCGACACATCAACCCCACGCCCGGATTCACGACTCGAACCAGGACGCCGATCAGATGAATAACGGAGTCTTTACTCCAATGGTCACCTATTGTCGTCCGCACGACAACCCCTGTCAAGCACGAAAATCCTCATTCTCGCAGGTCAAGAACCGGCAGCAAGTTACCCGCCTAGGTCCCAAATTCTTAAAGCAACGGATCATTTTTTCCGTTAGTCTGGTATACTCCCCGGCATCGGAGTCCAGGAATGCTGAGTCAGGCGGTCGGATACGCAGTCACGGCCATGGGCCACATCGCCGGCGCGGGCGGTAACCCCGTCCTCGTCCGCGAGATCGCCCAGGCCGCCGACATCCCCGCCCCCTACCTCGCCAAGATCATCAACGCCCTCGCCCGGCGCGGGCTCGTCATCACCCAGCGCGGCGTCGGCGGCGGGGTCATCCTCGCCCGCCCCGCCATCGACATCTCCATGTACGACGTCTGCGTCGCCCTCGACGACCCCGTCGTCCGCCCCACCTGCATGCTCGGCACCGCCGCCTGCTCCGACGACCGCGCCTGCCCCGCCCACACCTTCTGGAAAGGCGCCCGCACCGACGTCATCCAGTTCCTCCAAAAGACCAACGTCGCCGACATCGCAGCCTTCGAAGCACGCCGCCGCTGGAAAGTCTCGCCCCCCACCACCCCCACCATCTCCGCCAAGCCCCTCCACGCCCGCGCGCCCGACGCGCCGCCATCCGACCGCTGAGCCGCGGGGCCGATGGCGACACCAGGCGCTCCTCGTCGTTCGCGCCGAGTGTTCCGAACCGGAATGCTCGGTCGTGCGTCCCCGCGCGTCATTCGACGTGCAACGGCTCGACGCGACGCGTGACCATCGGATACCGGGGCTTCGGCCTTCCAGGACTCAACTCCGCGGCCAGCCGTACCGCCTCGTCGATCTGCGCCGGCGTCATCTCCCGCGAGATCGACTCGCGAAGCGCACGCGCGTCTGCGCGCCCACCCGCGCCCGCGATGCTCGCCCACGCATACGCCTGAACCACATCCCTCGGCACGCCCACCCCTCGCCAGTACAACCCCGCCAGGCGATGCTGCGCGTCCACGTGCCCACTACCCGCCGCGCGCTCGAACCACTCGACAGCCAGCCGCTCCACCACCGGGTCAGGCTCCTCCTCGTGGTTCCTCAGCCCCATCAGGTACTGAGCCTCGGAATGCCCCCGAAGAGCCGCCAGGTGAACCCACTTCCACGACTCGTGCGCATCCTTCGCGACACCACGCCCGCCCTGATGCCGCTCGGCCAGGGCCATCATCGCGTCCATATGACCACGCGCCGCTGCCTCCTCGTACCACCGCGCAGACTCCGCGTCGTCCGCTGCCACGCCGCGACCATCCTCCAGCATCACCGCCAGGCAGTACATCCCACCTTGCCACCCGCGGCTCGCCACATCCCGGAACAGCCGCACCGCCTCCGCTTCATCCCTCGGCACGCCCCGCCCCTCGGCAAGCCGCACCCCAAGTTCCAACTGCGCGTCCGGTTCGCGCTTCGCCGCCGACCGAGCGATCCACACCAGCGCCTCCGCGTTGTCCCGCGCCACACCACGCCCCTCGGCGTACATCATCCCCAACTCGTACTGCGCAGACGAGAATCCCCGGTCCGCCGCACGCCGATACCACCTCGCCGCCTCCGCCTCGTCTTGCTTCACACCACGCCCCTCGGCGTAGCATCGCGCCAGGTAATACTGCCCTACCACGCTGCCACGCTCCGCCGCGCGACGGAACCACCCGGCCCCTTCCGCCTCCGACGCGGCCGTACCACCACAACCGAGCCTCAGCCCGAGCGTGACAGCCGCCTCGTCGAGCCCCTGCTCGGCCGCGCGGCGCACCCACGCCATCGCCTGAACCTCGCTCTTCTCCACGCCGCGCCCGTGCTGATACACCCAGCCCAAGTTGAGTTGCGCCCGCGCCTCGCCCCGCTCGGCCGCCGCCCGAAACCACTTCACCGCCTCCGTGTCGTCACGCGCAACCCCGACCCCTTCGGCGTACCTCGCGCCCAACTCGGACTGCGCCTCAATCTCGCCAAGCTCGGCCTTCGCCCGCAGCACAGCGATCTCAGCATCGCCCAACGGAGGGTCATCGCCAGACATCGCCGCGGCGGGCCGCACTCCACCCCAGATCATCACCAGCACCGCAGCGCCGCACGCAAGACCCTTGCGTGATCCATCACACCACAGGCTCCGTGTTCGCGTGCTCATTTCATCATGATACCACACGAACCGCCCGCGCCGCCCACGGACCTACCGCGCCCCGCACGCCACCGGCGTCATCTCCGGGCTCTCCGCCGGCACGCGCCGCGGCCGCTCACGCTCCTCTGGCTGCATCCCGCGTTCCGCGGGCAGGCCGTAGAACTCCGGGTGCTGGTACTTCCCGCGTTCCACGCCCTCCTTCTCCACCTCCACCGGCGCGCCCCGCAGCCGCATCCACCGATCGTTCCGCACCGCCTCCACCCGCCACGACACCTTCCCCCCCGCCACGCCCCCCGCGATCCTGAACCGGCACATCGCCACCGGCTCGCCCGCCCCGGCCAGCGCCCCCGCCTCCAGCGCGAACATGTCCGGCGAGTACGCCGTCCTCACCCTCCACGGCGCCAACACGCCCTTCGACCACACCACCTACGTCTACCGCCTCCTGGCCATCTGCAACGACTGGACCACGTCCTCCTGGGTCCGCCTCGTCCGAATCACCTACACCGTGCCCTCGCCCGATTGACCCCGCGCCCGATTGCCCCGCGCGACCGATCGGCCCCGCGCGACCGATCGGCCCCACGCGCCCGATTGGCCCCGCGCGACCGACACGCCGACAGAACGACACGCCCGACCGGGATTCCCGGCCGCGCTCGTCCTCGTGCGAAAGACCTGCCTTGATGTGGGGGCGTTGCGCGCCGACGCGATCACATGCGATCGGCTGCAAAACGAACAAGTGGGCGCGGAGGGATTCGAACCCCCCGCGAATCCTGCGGGAAATACGCGGGTTTCTGATTCGGGCGGCAGCAAAACCGGCAACATTCCGCCCGATTCCGGCCCCGCCACGCCCCAGGCCGCGCCCGCCGACCCCGACCTCGCGGCGGTCGTCGCGGCGTGGCCCGACCTGCCCCCGGCGATCCGGGGGGGCGTGCTGGCGATGGTAAGGGCGGTTGCCGGAGTGGTGCCGCCGCGAGGGCAGGCGCAGGCTGGGCCAGCACCCGCGGGACGAGGACACGTGGACGAGGCGCCGGTGGGGCGGACGCAGGCGGAAGCGGCGCACGCAGAGCACGCGCAGACGGGGAAGATGCCCGACGGACCAAGGTCTGCGGCTCAGCACTCCGCGTCTGCCGGCAGCATTGGGCACTCTGGCAGCACTCGCTCGGCCCGTGGACGGGCCCCTGGGGGACCCGGATGAGTCACGGTTGATCTCGTCCGCACGCCCAATACCGCGCCCACGCAGCGGAGGGAGGCAGTCATGGCACGCCGTCAGCAGGCACAGGCACCGACCACTCGCATCACCCCGGGCAAGGCCGCGGGGCAACCGCAGAACACCGCGCCGGGTGGCGAGCCCGCACCGGACATGCCGGGGCTACCCCCCAGTGCGCATCTGCCGGCGCGCCAGGACACCAGGGCGCGCCCGGCAATCCCCGCGGTCACATCCGTCTCCGCCAGCCAGGCCCACACGCCCAGTCCGACGGTCGGCGCAAGGCCCGGCGGCGTGCCGCCCACGCCCGACCGGGGGGTGGCCCGCGTGACCGCGGCGGCGGACGCCCGCACGGTGTACGGGCGGGCGCTGCCCGCGGCGATCTGCGATGCGCACGTCCGTGCGATGCTCTCCCCCGAGTGCTCGAATCTGCCCAGCGCCGAACTCGACGCACAGGACGTGCTCGCGCGGATGCACCCCCGCGACCCGATCGAGGAGATACTTGGCGCGCAGATCCTCCTGACGCACCACCGGATGCTGAGACTCTCGGCGCTCGCCGCAGGGGCGACGAGCACCGCTCGACTGCGCGTGGTGCACGAGCGCGCGGACCACGCAGCCGGGACGCTGCGCCGGCTGATCCAGACGCTGAACGAGTACCGGCGGCCGCACCGCACTGGCGACTCGTACCTGGTCGTGCAGCAGGCGAACATCGCGGGGCGGCAGGTGGTGCACCATGGCGCGAGCACGTCACATAACGCGACGAACGAACAGGGATCACAGGATGGCGGCGCCTGACCGCTCCGGCGCCGTTCCGGCCGCGCCGATCGGGCGGGAATCCGCCGAGCACACGCGCCCGACGGCGCGGCGGCGGTACCGGCTGACACCGGCGGGCATGGCTTCACTGCGGGCGGCGGCCCGGCGCGTGAGGCCGTGGGAGCACTCGACAGGGCCGCGGACGACGGCGGGCAAGGCCCGATCGCGGATGAACGCCCTGCGACACGGCGATCGCTCGGCCGAAATGATGACGCTGAATCGCGAGATCACGCAGATCGCGGCGTGGGTGCGCGCACTGCGGGCGGGGGCGTAGTGCGGGATGCGGCTCGTTCGGGGGTGGAGGGGCGACGATGCAGATGGCAGGGTCGGGGTTGGGGGGAAAGGTCAGACCGCACAGGCCAGGGAATGCAACTCACCGTTTCTCATCCGCAGGCCCCTCGGGCTGCGCAGCCCGGGCAGCATCGAGCCTGCCTTGCCACTCCGCGGCCTTGGCGTCGTAGCCCTCGCCGGACTCGGCGGCGTGCTACGCATCGGACAACTCAACCAACCCCTGAACGTATTCCAAAGTTACTCGGGGGTGGAGCAAGAGGCGCGGGCGATGGTCGCTCCCGCCCCACCTGTTGGCCCTGCTCGCCCGGAGAGTGGCACGGACGACTCGACGGGCTCACCGGGCAGAGTGGCGGGCCATGGTCTTGGCAGACGCCACGGCGAACTACAGGCGGGTGCGCGTGGGGTGATGATGCGGACTGCGGGTCGCCAGGGATGGAGGATCAAAGGTGAAGTAAGCAGGTCGGGATCAATTACGCTGTACTCCTCCTCGCCGATCGTGCGCCACCAGTCGCGGGTTGCTCGCGGGGCGGGATCGATTACACTTCATCGTCGAGCCGGACGCCGCGCGACGCCGTCGCGGGTTGCTCGCGGGGCGGGATCGATTACACTCCCCGACCTGCTGCAGATGCTCCGCGACGTGTCGCGGGTTGCTCGCGGGGCGGGATCGATTACACTCGACGACACCCACATAGCGGTATCGCCGGGTCGCGGGTTGCTCGCGGGGCGGGATCGATTACACTGCGGACCCGGGGCCCCCTTGCTGGCCTGTGTCGCGGGTTGCTCGCGGGGCGGGATCGATTACACTGATTCCCTTTACCCCCTGATCGGGGGGCGGGTCGCGGGTTGCTCGCGGGGCGGGATCGATTACACTCGTGCGCGTGGCCCGTCGCGCCGAACGCGAGTCGCGGGTTGCTCGCGGGGCGGGATCGATTACACTGCCGTTGCTCTCGGCGACCTCACGCCGGAGGTCGCGGGTTGCTCGCGGGGCGGGATCGATTACACTAGTGTTGACGGCAGCACGATCGATCAAGGGTCGCGGGTTGCTCGCGGGGCGGGATCGATTACACTCTCGGCGGCACGGTACGCGTGCGATCAGCGTCGCGGGTTGCTCGCGGGGCGGGATCGATTACACTCCGCAGACCCAGACGGCCGGTACGACCAGAGTCGCGGGTTGCTCGCGGGGCGGGATCGATTACACTCAAGTCAACGGGCGGGAACAGCCTTGGTGCGTCGCGGGTTGCTCGCGGGGCGGGATCGATTACACTCGGGCGTGATCCGTCCGCTGAGTCCCGCGAGTCGCGGGTTGCTCGCGGGGCGGGATCGATTACACTGAACAGCACGAACGGGCGCTGACGGACGGGGTCGCGGGTTGCTCGCGGGGCGGGATCGATTACACTCACACCGGAACAGCACGAGAGGGCGTTAACGTCGCGGGTTGCTCGCGGGGCGGGATCGATTACACTGCTGCGGAAAGGTGTCAGACTGCCTTGCGTGTCGCGGGTTGCTCGCGGGGCGGGATCGATTACACTCACGCCCGAACAGCACGAGTTGGCCCTGACGTCGCGGGTTGCTCGCGGGGCGGGATCGATTACACTTCGGGAGGTGCGCCTAAATGCGACCCTCCGGTCGCGGGTTGCTCGCGGGGCGGGATCGATTACACTCATGCACCTGCATTGCACCTGCATGCAGGTGTCGCGGGTTGCTCGCGGGGCGGGATCGATTACACTGTCGGAGCTGGCCAAGGATCGGGGCGTGAGTCGCGGGTTGCTCGCGGGGCGGGATCGATTACACTCTCTGGCGAGAGGGGCCGCAGCGCTACACTGTCGCGGGTTGCTCGCGGGGCGGGATCGATTACACTAGCCCCCCCAGAAGTGCCGCTTTTGCAGGCTTTTGCGCTCGCGAGGCGGTCAGAATAGCGTGAGTTGTGAGGCCGGACTTTCGGCCGGGTGGTGCATTTTTCCCCAAAAGACCTCCATGCGTTCGAACTGCTTGTCGGTGACAATCAGAATCCGAACCTCCCCCGCTTCCGGCACAGCCCTTTCGATCCGTGCGACGTGCACCCGCGCGTTCTCCCGACTCGGGCAGTCCCGGGCATACACCGAATACTGCAACTGGCGAAAACCGCTCTTGATAAGCGCCTTTCGGAAGCGGGTGTATCGCTTCTTCTCTTCCCGCGTCACGACCGGCAGGTCGAACATTGCCAGAACCCACATATATCGATATCCCGAGAGGTACACCTGCGGGGCTCCTCGCCGCGTCAGATGCACGCCGACCGGAGTGGGTGGCAATCCTGCTACGCGACTTCAGAACTGCGCTCCGGGTCCGATTCGGGTTCGCCGGATGTTGGCAACTTGTCGGTAGTTTACGCTTGAATCTGGTCTGCGCGCGTCCGAGAACCGCCTCGACTGGTGGTGGTAGGCGCCAGACTCGGGAAGATGATGCTCTCGGGGCGACGATCCCCGTTCAAGACCCCCACCACGTCAGCGATGATGCCTGTGACAGACGCCATCAGCGGGCCGCGCTGCCCGGCGCGGTAGACCGGCTCTGCGAGCACACGGAGCAGATCGGCCTTGGTCTGCTGATTGAGTTGCAGATCACCTCGGGAGAAGATCTGCCTCACACGCGCGTCCACGAGCGGTCGGAGCGGTTCCATCATGTCGTCGGCCAGACAGAACGGATTGCCCCGGCCGCGGTGCTTGATGCCCAAGGCCGGGAGCAGACCTGCGGAGACGATCGCCCTAGCGAAGGTCGCTCGCAAGGCCGCGTAGCCGTAATCGAGCAGGTTGTTGGGAGGCGTCGCCGAACGATCGCCCGCGATGCGTCGGAAGGGCTGTGAGATTCCGGCGACATCGCGGAAGAACGCGGGCCAGTACAGCGCCGCTGCGACAGATTCGGCGTTGCCCGCATCGCCGGACCTGACCCGGTCGGCGATGGCGAGCAGTCGATTTCGGTCTTCAATGCGGGGAAGGTTTGCCGCCTGAGCCCGGATCTTTGCCTGTACGACAACCTGCCAGAGTTGCTTCAACGTCGGCTTGGAGACGGTGAGCTGCGACTCAAGTCGAGAGAGCAGCTGCGTGTTGGTCGAGAGCGGGAGGTACATGCCCACGGGGTGGTGGTCGCGGCCGCAGATGACCAAAGCGCCGCCGTGCTCGGCGATCTCGGCGAGGAGAGCGTGCGAATAGGTTGTCTCCCGCTCGTCCACCATGAGCACGCCGAGGTCCTCGACGGGGACGCTCCCGACGAGGTTTGGTGGGTGGGCCGGGAGGCGTGTCGCCGGCTCTCCGCGACGGAGCACGAGCATCTGCCCGTCGCGGACGGCGAGGTGGCAGGGGTCACGGCTGATCTCGACTGTGCGCTTGACCACGGTTCGGGCTCCTCAGTCACGTTCCAGCACCGTAACCTTGCCAAGCGGGCTTACGCGCACCTTCACAGCGTGCGGGTGCCCTGGCGGGGCGAGGGTGATCAGGTCCGAGGGCGTGGCGCGGAACTCGTCGCGATTGGAGTCGGGCACCGGATTGCCCGCTGAGTCCTTGCGGGCGCCCGCGGCACGCGCATCCCAGTGCGGGACGAGCACGATCGACTGCGGCTTGTCGAGTTTCGCGACGACGAAGTACCCGACCTCGTTGGTCTGCTTGTGACGCATCAGCACCATCTCGCCCTCGGCCAGGCTCATTACGAAGGCGCCGCCCTTCTCGGGGTTGTCCGAGCGGTCCACGAGCGGGTGGGCATCTTCGATCTGCCGCAGGATCGGCCTCAGTCGCTTGCGCTCAGCTCGTTCGAGCTCTCGGAACTTCCGGGGCGGCGGGATCTTGGCCCCTCGGAGCGCTCGGAGCCTGGCCAGTTTGCGCTGCGCGGCCTCGTAGGCCGAAACGATCGTGCCGGAGAAGACTTTCTGTCCCTTCTTGTTCGTCGCGGCGCGGATCTCGATGTGGTGGTTGTTACCGCCGAGGTAGGCCCGGCCGCTGGCTGGGTCGGCGTCGGCGACCATCCGTCCCGTGGCATAGTCGGGCCGCTTGCGGAGGATGACGACCGGGTCGGACATGGTGCGGAGCAAGACCGCGGAGCGGATCGGCACGCCAGATTCGTGCCTGATCGTGCCCGACTCGGCGGCCTTCTTGATCTGGTTGCTGGTGAAGTTGTCCGGGTCGATGCCTCCGGCCCGCAAGGCGCGGCGGATCTGATTGCGCAAGGCGCGATCGCGGACGATACCACTCTTGTTCGGCGGCGGGTCGTCCATCGCGGCCAGCTCCCGCCTGATCTGCGCGGCCCGTGCTGGGGTCGTTCCCGGCGCCCAGAGTTCCGACTCGAGCTCGTCCCAGCCTTCAGGCACGCGGAGGTGGTTGTGCGTCAGCGCGGAGATCTGCTTCTTGGCGGTGTACTGGTCGGTGGGGTTGCCGCTGGCGTCGAGCACAGGGCCGAACAGCGTCTCCTCGTGCAGCGCGCCGACGAGCTTGCGCTTCACGGGGCGGTGGCACACCGGCTTACCCGTGGCGTCGTTCCCTCCCCGCTCCTCGCCGAACACCGCGCGTCGGACCGCCTCGCGCAGGTCTTCGCGGCTCTTGAACGGCGCAGGGGGCGGGAGTGGGTGCGTCCGCCGATAGTCGTCCATCTGCTCCTCGTCGGCGGTGTTGACGCCGGCGGCCTCGGCGTCCTTCTCACGCTGCTCCCACTTGATCTGCACGCTGCGCGAGCACAGCCCGATGACCACGGCGTCGATGGCGTGGTGGCGGTGGTCGCCGCGGTTCTTCTCCTTGCGGGCATGCTCCTCGGTGCTGGCAAGCCCTTTGGCCTTGGCGTCGTGGGGATCGAAGAACAGGCCCCACTCGCGGCGCAGGCGGCTGGTCCATAGGCCGTCGGTGGCGAAGATCCTCCGCTCGCCGCCGCGCTCGGGCAGCCCCTGGCCCTGGAAGAGCGCGTCTGCGAGATACGCCATGACCTGCCGGGTGGCGTACTTCGTAGCGGCGTCCTGGCGTGCGGTCATGTCCCTGATGTCGCCGATGTCCTTGGCGAACTGTTCGACCTTGCGGCGGTCGTCGCGGAAGTCGAAGTAGCACGACCAGAGGGCCGGCCCCTCGGCGCTCCTGATCTCAGCCGGCTTGGGGCGTGCGACCTGCCCGTAGATGCCGTCGATGATCCGCATGCCCTCCTCGAAGCCGCCCCGGAGCACCTGACTCCAATACTGCCGTGGCGTGCGGCGCCCCATCTCGCGGTTGCACGCGGTGTGCCCGAGCACGATGTTCGACAGGTTGTTGTCACCCCCGCTCCCGCGGGGCAGGATGTGGCAGACCTCGCAGTCCTCCCCGAGCGCGGCCTTGCGCGGCGTCAGCCCCTTCTTGCCGCACAGCGGGCAGGTCTCGCCCTGCTGAACGGCAAGGATCACGCGGTCCTCGGCGGCGCGGCGCTGCGTCGGAGTGCTCCTGTCGAGGTCGAAGTGCTCGGCGATGTCGCGGCGGATGCGGTTGCGGAGACGGTTGCGGAACAGGAGCCGGTCGGATTGAGCGGCGCCCATCTTGGCCTCGCGGGCCAGCTCGATGTAGATCTCGTCGGGCTTGAGGCCGAAAGCCTGCAAGTACTCGACGATGTGGCGCCGGACCTCATGGATGGCCTTGCGGACCACGGGGTTGGTCAGCGTCGGCGCCGGAGGCAGATCGTTCGGGTGCTTGCGGAGGTAGTGCCGGTCACGGGCCGAGAGGCCTTTGGCCCCGGTCGCGTAACGCCGACTGGCGTGCTCATCGAGCGGCCGGCCGGTCGTGAGGTCCTGGAACTCGCCGTCCTCAGCGAGCAGCTTGCGGGCTTCGATCTGTGTCAGCCAGCGATAGCCGCACGGGTTAGACGGGTCGGGCCACGGCTCGGGGCGGTCCATGACTGCGAGCAGGTTGCGCACGGCGCGGCGGCTGATGTTGAGCCTCTTGGCGTCGAGCCTGGGGCGGGTCTTCCACGCGGCAACGAGCGCGGCGGCTTGCGCCTCGGTGAGACCGCCCCACTTCATCACCCCGGCCTTGAGCGTATCGGCTTGGCCCTCCTCATCGGGATCGTGGCTGAGCACCGCCCGATTGATGCCCTCGCGGAGCGCCTCTGACATGGCGAACCAGCGCTCGATCGTCACGGCCCCGTGCACGATCTCGCGGTGGAACCAGTCGGTGTTGATCAACCGGTCCTCGTCGGCCTCGATGTTGAATCGGAACTCCGCTGACTTGGTCGCCTTTCCCCATCCCATGCACTCGCGCAGGTCGGTGACCGTGACCGTCCGCTTGGGCTTCCCCTTGAACCTCCCCTTAGTCTGCACGCCGAGCGGCCCGCTCAAGTACGCAAGGATCCTCGAGCGCTCGCTGGGGGCGAGAGGACGCGCCGGCCTGCCGCGCTCTATCACGCGCATGTTGTTCACCGTCTCGACCACCAAGTACCGCGACGCGTGCCGATCGGCGTGAGGGGCGCACCGCTCGGTGGGCTCGAGCACGCACCGGCCCAGGCTGCCCAGGTCCCAGGACTGCCGCCTTTGGCCAAAGAGCAAGCCGCGGTGCCGCCAGACGCTGTCGCCGGACTCGTCGTCGAGTCTGAGACGCAATGAGTCGGTCAGCAGCTTGGCAGTCGCCCCACCCGGCTTCAACTGCGCCTTCCACAGTTCGGAGAACTCGTGACGGATCATGGCCCGGTCGGCGCAGTGCTCGTACCGCCCGGCCTTGTTGCGGATCGCGTCTCGGTACTCGCGCTTCCCCATCCGGCGGTGCCCGGGCCGGTTGTCCGGGCCGATGAGGGTGTGAACCCGCTCGATGGACTCCCGCTGGATGCACAGGAACTCGCCGAACGTGCGGGCCTTGGTCGCCAGCATCTTCTGCCGCACCTCGCCGATCGCGGCCTTGACCTTTCCGTCCTCGTCGCCGCCGGCGCCGCCGTCGTCCTCTCCATCGGCACCCGCGATCTTGAGCCCCAGCGCCCCGCGGCGCTGCGCAAGGTGGAGCAGCACGCGGCCGAACTCGTGCGGCGTTAGCGCTTCGTCCAAGCCCCTGCGTCGCAGTAACCACGGGTCGGTCGCTTCCAGAAGGGCATTGAACTCCTGCTCCGTCGCCGGGAGCAGGCCTACTCCAACGAGCGCCCGCTTGAGTTCCCGCTTGCGCGACGACCTCCGCGCGAGCGTGATCCTCGCCCGGCGTGTCATGCGACGCTTCGCGTTCTTCGGCTCGCCGCGTTTGTCCTCGGCCTCGTCCACGCCCGCCGGGAAGACTGACGTTGCCGTCCAGAGCATGCCTGCCTCACGGTCGAGCCACATCGACCCCACCGAGTTGGTCCCAATATCGAGCGCGAGCACCATGCGAGGGGAAACCACGTGACCTCCTTGACATCTACGTAAAACCGCTCTAACCTCTGAACAGTGTAATCGATCCCGCCTCGCGGCTTCACGCAACAAGGATCTCCTTCAACGGAATCCGCAGGCACCGTCGAAAGACGACCGCCGTAGCCCGCGTCACCCGCGGCCTGCGGCTTTTTATATGCCAGCCTGCTCAGTGCATTGAGTCGCTTCGCGGCCGGTGCAACGTGGATGAGAACACGCGTGAATGTCTCTCCATCGACGTGGCGCGGAGCCTGACGAGCGACGACGTGCTGGAACGACTGGCGTGGCTGATTGCCACGCGCGCCGTGCGGAAGCATGTCCGTATCGTCAACGGCGCTGAGTTCACCTCGAAGCAGGTGCACGAGTGGCTAGGCAGATTGGCCGTGAAGACGCTGTACATCGAGCCGGGGAGCCCGTGGGAGCACGGGTACGTGGAGAGCTTCAACGGCAAGCTGTGGGATGAACTGCTGAACCGAGAGCGTTTCGAAACGCTGATGGGGGCGAAGGTGCTGATCGAGACGTGGCGGACGCACTACAACACGAAGCGGCAGCACTCGGCGCTGGGCTACCGGCAGCCCGCGCCGGAGACGATCGTGCCGACGCCAGCAGCATGAGTGACGGCAGCGAGGCTCCCGGCGAGGTGCACAGGTGCTCGAACTCTCGTAGACTCAGGTATCGACAGCGTGGGGAAGGTCAAGGTCACTGAGAGCTCGCCCCGCCCTCAACTAGCCTGCGGTATCGACCGGGACCGGCACGCCCGGTTCCCTAAAGTACGTGCTTGCGTTCCCTGGCACTCGACTTGCCGGCGTGCCGCGATCGCTCGGGCCGGTCCCCGGCACACCTCGCGGCCTGATTGTCGGATCGTCGCTCCCGGCCATTCTGCCCCCCATCGTGACAGATCAGAATACAGCCCTCCGGAAGCAGGCGCGTTCGACTTTTGTAAGGCAAAGACGCGGCGAGGACGTAATCGTAATCGCATTGATGGCATGCACTTACAACATGGTATTGCTCCGTCGCGTGCAGTTCTCTACGTTCTACATCGGCATGTCACCCATCCGTACTGGAGGGCACACGCTCAGAGAGTCGCTCCCGGAGCGATACGGAGGCCATATGGGGCAGACGCAGGATCACACCCAACCACTGCTCGTGGATCGCCGCGAAGCCGCGAGGTTGTTGGGGCTTTCTCCAGGAACCGTGGACAACCTCAGACAGCGTGGAGTGCTGCCCTCGTTGAAGATCGGTACGCGCCGACTCTTCGACAAGGTTGACCTGCAGCGACTGATCGACAAGGTCAAGGAGCAGACTGTTGATCGCTCCCACTGAGCGAATCCTCAATGCCCTGCGCCAACACGGCCACGAACCCCGCAAGGCGGGTGCGGGCTGGACGTGCCGATGCCCCGCCCACGATGACCGCACGCCGAGCCTGAGCATCCACGCCGGCGACGATGGGCGGGCGCTGGTGAACTGCCACGCCGGTTGTACCGTCGATGCGGTGTGCGGCGCAATCGGGCTGCGACTCGCCGACCTGTTCGGCCCTGACCCGATCAGAAGGAACGGGCACGCGCCCAAGACCCGGCGACGCGGCGACGGCGGCGACACTACCCCAAAGCCAGAACGAGACGATGTACACATCACCGCTTCATCGACCAGCCTTCCCGATGGCGTGCCAGACTGGGCCTGGGCCAAGATCGCTCACCGCGACAGATCACGCTGGGTCATTCCCGAGCGTGACGCGAGCGGAGTTGTGATCGGCCAGGCGATCCGCGATGCGGACGGGCGCAAGACGTTCAACCAAGGCGGCAGGCGCGGGCTGATCCTGCCATGGCCACTGGAGACCAGCGCCGGGCTGAGCGCTGACAATCCGATCTTCGTGTGCGAGGGCGCGACCGACACGGCGGCGTTGCTAGGTCTGGGCCTCGACGCGGTGGGCGTGCCGATGGCGGGTGCCTGCGGGGCAATGCTCGCGGAACTTCTGGCCGAACGCCACGCAGTGATCGTTGCCGACGCTGATAGGGCGGGGCGTCGTGGGGCGATGACGATCGCCGACGCTTTGCGGGCCAGGTGCCAGAGCGTCAGGACTATGGAGGCCCCTTGCGCAGCCAAGGACGCCCGCGAGGCCGTGAGGATCGGAGCCGACCGTACGGCGTTCCTGACGCTCGCCAGGGGTACCCAATCTCTCACGTCCACGCCCGCACCAATCGACGGTGCGCCAGTGATCGTGCGACTGTCGGAAGTGCAACCCGAGCCGGTGGCGTGGTTGTGGCCCGGTCGGTTCGCCCTGGGCAAACTCACCCTGATTGCCGGCGATCCCGGTTTGGGGAAATCGTTTCTGACACTGGATATTGCGGCGCGGGTGTCGCGGGGCCGGGAGTGGCCCGACGCCCCCGGAGTGGCGACGACGCCCGGCGGTGTGGTGCTGCTGAGCGCCGAAGATGCGATCGCGGACACGATCCGCCCGCGCTTGGATGCGGCGGGCGCGGACGTGGCCCGGATCGTGGCGCTGGAAGCGGTTTCGTCTGTGGGTGACAACGGTCGAGAGTCGGCCCGTACGTTCGACCTGTCGCGCGACCTGCCCGCGCTGGAAGCGGCGATCGGATCGGTGGACGGTTGCCGGCTGGTGGTGATCGACCCGGTGACGGCGTATCTGGGCGGCGTCGATTCGCACAAGAACGCCGAAATACGCGGGCTGCTGGCCCCGCTGGGCGCGATCGCGGAGCGGCATCGCGTCGCGGTGGTCGCGGTAACGCACCTGAACAAGTCGGGCGGCGGGCCGGCGATCTACCGGGCGATGGGTTCGCTTGCGTTCGCGGCGGCGGCACGGGCCGCGTGGGCGGTGAGCAAAGACAAAGACGACCCGCGCCGGCGGCTGTTCCTGCCGATCAAGAACAACATTGCCCCGGACACGGGCGGGCTGGCATACCGGATCGAACCCCGCGCGGAAGTTGGGGGCGTCGATGGATGCCCCGTGGTCGCGTGGGAACCCGGCCCGGTGAACGTGAGCGCCGATGACGCCCTGGCAAGTGATCGGGACGAAGGCGGCGGGCGTACCGAACGCGACGACGCGGCGGGGTGGCTGGCCGATCTGCTGGCCCACGGCCCACGCGCGGCACGGGACGTGGTGCGGGACGCCAGCGACGCGGGGTATTCGATCGCCACGGTGCGGCGGGCGAAGGCGGCTATCGGGGTGGTATCCCGCAAGCCGGCTTTCGGTGGCCCTTGGGAATGGACCCTCCCCGCCCCCCCACGTGCCCAAGATGCTCAACCCCCGAAGATGCTCACCGAAGATGCTCACACCCCGCCAAGTGAGCATCTTGGGGAGAAACACGCGGGATTCGACGGGAATCCGCCCAAGATGCTCAACGGTGAGGGAGTGAGCGCCTTGGGCGACGGTGAGCGCCTTGGGAACACGGCCACGAACGCCGGCGACGAATGGGGGGAACTGTGAACCCCCACCCCGATCCCCCCGCCGAACTCGCCCCGCTGCTGCTGGCCCTTGGGCGGGCGGGGATCGACCTGGCCCCGCACCCCACCGACTCGGGCCGGCTGCGGTTCAAGTGTCAGGGCGGGCCGGCGAACCTGCCCCCCCACCTGTCGGCCCGGCTGCGGCTGCACCGTGGGGCCGTCCTGGGGCTGCTGGCGGACGGGTACGCCACCGACCCCCACGGCGACACGGACGCGAGGTACGTCTTGGGCGAACGGCTGGGCATCGCCGACGACCTGGGGACGCCCACGCACCCCGGATCGCCCGCGTGGCTGCTGGCGCTCGGTGAGGCCCTGGGCGGCGTCCCCGAGCCGAGCCCCGCACCCCTCACCCCCGCCCCACCCCCGACGCCGAGCGCCAAGCCCGACCCGCAGGAAGCCCGCGCGGCAGTGCCGGTCGTGCGGCGGGGAGGGACGACCGGCGAGGTTGACATCGTGCCTACTGACATGTATAGTCCGGAGGCCGACGCATGAACACGCCCCAGCGTCAAGCCCTGACGACGATCCGCCGGTGCATCCGCACGGGCCGCTACCGGCTGACCGAGCACTTCACGCACCGGATGGACGAGCGCGGGCTGTTCTGGCCCGACGTGCTGTCGGTGTTCGACGCCCCGACCGACGCGACCGCCGACGGCTTCGACGACGCGGGGCGCTCGCGGTGGATCGTCTCGGGGGCGATCGAGGATGGTTCGCCCGTGGCGGTGGTGTGCGCCATCGGTCGGGACGCACGCGGTGACCTGTCGGTGTTCATCACGATCTATCGGGAGGGAAAGCCATGACCAGAGCGCGAGGCCACGCACGCGACACAACGCCCCGGGCGAGCGTGCCCGAGGACGTGCCCTACACCATGCGGCTGCCCGACGGGCGCACGCTGTTCGTGCTGCTGCCCGCCGCGTGGTGCGAGCGGGACGTGACGGGCGAACTGCTGTTCAAGCCCGAGGCGGCGCGGCACCTGGATCGCATCCGCGCACTGGCGATGAAGGCCCCCAAGGCGCCCACGCCCGGGTACGTCCGCACGCTGCGCGAAGCCCTGGGCCTGACGCAGAAACGGTTTGGCGAGCGGCTGGGCGTCGATGCGATGACCGTCTCCCGCTGGGAAAGGGGCACAGTGCAGCCCGGCCCGGCGGCGCTAAAGGCGCTGGAAAAACTCCGAATCGCGGCTGGGCGCAAGGGCATCACGATCGCGGCATGAACGAAGGGACGGTGACGGATGGCAAGCATCGCATGGGAAGGCTTGAACGGGGACTGCGCCAAGATCGTCTGGCGCGACGCGGCGGGCCGCCAGAAGTCCCTCCGGCTGGGCCGGTGCACCAAGCGCACGGCGCAGAACGCGCTCATCGGCTTTGAGCGCGTGCTCGAATCGCACCGGGCGGGATCAACGATGCACCCCGACGCGATGAACTGGCTGGAAGCGATCGACGATCGCCTCCACGCGCGAGTCGTGCGGCTGGGGCTTGGCGTCGAACCCCGCGCCGGCGCGGCGGTGGTAACGCTGGGCGCCTTGCTCGACCGATTCGACGCGGCGGTATCCGTCAAGGACTCCACCAAGGCCGCGTACCGCCAGG
>VFQQ010000139.1_pt1 | contig 187791 bp, 152 predicted proteins | sample 3512341 | NCBI WGS metagenome assembly VFQQ01 (sample SAMN10412373, study PRJNA504923) | tailings metagenome | isolation source: Relicate 2 Philex TSF1 revegetated site | place: Philippines: Tuba, Benguet | collected 2017-08-29 | reverse complement strand
AAGGCAATCGGGATTCGGCATTCGGCATTGGGCATTCGGGGGTTGATGTAGGTGGCTTGGGTGTGGTTGGAGGGTGGGATGCTCGTCGCCCCAAGGGGGCGGGGTGGTTGGGGGCTGGGTTCCAGAGGCGGGCTCGAAGACTCGCCGCGCCTCTGGCAACGGGCGTGCGCCCTGCGGGCGGGGAGGGGAGGAAGTGGCGGAGTGGTCGAGTGGCAGAGTGGTGGAGTGGGGAAGGGAGGGAAGGCTCGGCACGGAGTGCCGGGCTACTCAGGATGTGGGCTACGCAGGAGACGTCCTGCCAGGAGCTGGCTGTGCAGGAGGGCGGGCTCCGCGGGTGGTTGCGGCGTTAGAAGAAGCGGTGGCCGTGCGTGCGGAAGCGGTCGACGTCGGCCTTGGTGGGCATGGCGAAGTGGGTTTGTTCGGACTCGGGGTTGGGGAGGAGCGGGGGGTTGCCGGCTTCGACGAGGCGGACGCACTCGATGATGGCCTCGGCGGCGAGGTCCTTGCTGCGGGCCATGACGTCCTCGAGCGAGTCGTGGGGCCAGATGCGGTAGCGTTTCTGGACGACGATGGGCCCGTTGTCGAGTTTGCGGTCGACGTAGTGGACGCTGGAGCCGCCCCAGGTCTCACCGTTGGCGAGGGTCCAGAAGCTGGGCATGAGCCCGCGGTACTTGGGGAGCAGCGCCCCGTGGCAGTTGACGATGCCGAAGGGGGTCTGCATGCGGAGGTCTTTGCGGTAGAGCTGCGTGCCGCTGATGGAGACGATGAACTCGACGCCGCGGGAGCGGAGCATGGCGCGGAAGGGTTCGCTGTTCACGTCGTCGGTGCGATCGACGGGGACTTTGTACTTGCGGGCGACGGCTTCGACCGAGTAGCAGCGGCGGGTGCTGCCCAGCACGCCGTTGATGAGTTTCGCGCGGCACTTGTTGAAGACGAGGCGTGAGGCCTTGTAGCCGAAGTAGAGCGGGCCGTAGACCTTGAGGAGGTCGCGGGCGGTCTGGGTGATGGTTCGTTTGCCCTGGTTGTTTCCCTGGATGTTGATGCCGGCGGTGGAGTCGGCGAACTCGCGGAGGTACTTGTCGAGGACCTTGGGGAGGTAGTCGGTCTCGTCCTGGATGAAGACGTACTTCTTGAGCGTGCGTCCGGGCGGGGTGAGGACGAGGAACTCGTGCCCACTGGCGGCCGAGCCGGGGAGCGTGGGTTCGAGGTGGAACGCGGCCCCGGAGGTCGGGGCCGGTGTGCCGGGCGCGGCGGGCGTGGAAGTGGCGGTGGTGGGGGTGGTGGGGGTGCTCATGATTTGGCGGCGGTGGGCGCGGGGTGCGTCGAGGGGTGCGGCGAGGGGGCGAGCGATTCGATGAGGTCGGCCCATTGGCGGCAGGCGGTGTCGCGGTCGTAGCGTCCCGCGAGCGCGCGGCGGGCGTTCTCGCCCAGGGCGGCCCGTCGGGGCGGGTCGTCACGCAGCGCGAGGATCGCGCGGGCGAGTCCCTCGGGGTCGCCCTCGCGGAGGGTGATGCCCGCGTCGTGCTCGGCGAGGACGCGTGCGATCTCGCTGGCGGCGTTGCCGACGAAGATCGACGGGCGCGCGACGGCCATGATGCCGAAGAGTTTGCTGGGGACCATGATCCCCTCGACGCCCTCGCGGAGCGATATGAGGTGGATGTCGGCCGCGGAGAGGGAGGCGCCGAGGTTCTCGCGGGCCTGGTAGTCGTGCCAGGCGGCGTTGGGGATGGCGTGGTCGCGGATGAAGGCTTCGACCTCGGCGCGGCGTTTTCCGCCGCCGACGAAGACGAACCTGATGCCCGCTTCGCCCTTGAGGCGTTCCATCGCGCCGAGGATGGTGGACGCGTCGTGCCCGATGCCGAAGTTGCCCGAGTACATGACGACGAGTTCGTTGGCGGGGGCGATGAGCGCGCGGAAGGGGTTGGCGCTGTGCGGCACGGGCTCGACGCCCCGGAGGTCGGCCCAGACGGGGATCAGGCGGACGCGTTCGTCGGGCACGCCCTTGGCAAGGACGCGCTCGCGCATGCAGCGCCCGAGGACAACGGCAACGTCGCTCTTGCGGAGGAGTTCGCGGTTGAGTCGCTCGAAGAGGCGCGTGGGGAGGGCGGCGGGCTTCATGACGCCGCACGCGACGGGGAGGTCGGGGTAGAGGTCCATCACCCAGTAGACGGCCCTTGACCCGCGGAGCGCGCGGGCGAGGAGCCCGGCGAGGGCGATGAAGGGCGGGGTGGTGTAGCAGATGACCACGTCCGGGCGGGGGATCGTGAGGACCTTGACGAGCGCGAGGAGGTAGAAGAGGGCGAAGTCGGCGATGCGCGCCGCGTAGCCGGCCTTGCCGAAGATGCTCGCGCCGACGCGGTGGACCTCGATCGGGTGCCCGCCGGCGACGGGGATGGTTTCGTGGCGCGGGAGCACGGCCCCGGAGCGCCCGTAGATCGAGCGGCTGGCGATGGCGCTGACGCGGTGCCCGCGCCGGGACAGGTCGTCGGCGAGGTCCTTGCCCATCTGCGCGGTGGCGACCACGTCGGGGTGGAAGGCCTGGTTCAGGAGGAGGACGTGGAGCGGGCGCGTGGACACGCGGGATTATCGGCGTGCCGCGGCGGGGAGTTTGGGAGGAGTGGGGGGGAGCGTGTGCTTAGCGGATGCTCGCGCGGTACCACTCGATCGTGCGGCGCAGGCCATCCTCGAAGGGCATGGCGGCCCGCCAGTTGAGGAGGGCGGCGGCCTTGTCGACGCTGAGTTGGCGTCGGGGCTGGCCGTCGGGCTTGGTGGGGTCCCAGGTGATCTTGCCGGCGAAGCCGGTGAGTTTGACGATGAGTTCGACGAGGTCCTTGATGGTGATCTCGAAGCCCGCGCCGAGGTTGATGGGCGTGGGGTCGTCCATGGCTTCGGCGGCGCGGAGGATGCCCTCGGCGGCGTCGTCGACGTAGAGGAACTCGCGGCTGGCCGAGCCCGTGCCCCAGCAGACGATTTCCTTGTCGCCGCGGGCCTGGGCCTCGACGCACTTGCGGATGAGGGCGGGGATGACGTGGGAGGAGTGGAGGTCGAAGTTGTCGAACGGGCCGTAGAGGTTGACGGGGAGGACGTAGGCGGACTTCATGCGGTACTGGAGTTTGTAGGCGTCGAGCATCTGCCAGGCGGCCTTTTTGGCGACGCCGTAGGGCGCGTTGGTTTCCTCGGGGTAGCCGTTCCAGAGGTCGTCTTCTTGGAAGGGGACGGGGGTGAACTTGGGGTAGGCGCAGATGGTGCCGACCTGGAGGAAGCGGCCGTCGCGTTCGACGAGCCCGTCGAGGCGGGCCTGTTCGATGAGGTGGAGGGCCATGGCCATGTTGGCGTAGAAGTAGCGTCCCGGGTTGGCGCGGTTGGCGCCGATGCCGCCGACCTCGGCGGCGAGGTGGATGACGACGTCGGCCTTGGCGTTGCGGAAGGCGGTGCGATAGAGGCGCTGGACGCTGGCCATGTCGGTGAGGTCGAAGTCTTTGCGCCGGGGGATGAAGATGTTGGCGTCGGGGACGCCGCGGGCGCGGAGACGGTCGACGACGTGGCGGCCGAGGAAGCCGGCGCCGCCGGTGAGGATGATGCGCTTGTCGCGGAGGTTGGTGGGCATGGGTGGGATGGTACGGGGCGTTCGCGGCTAGAGGCCTCGGTCGGTGGACCAGCCCGCCGGTTTGCGGATGGTCACGCCGTTGAGCGCGATTTCGTCGGGCATCTGCGCGATGCGGAGGTGGTCGCCGTTGATTTGGGCGTTGTCGTGGCAGTGGTCGGCGACTTCTTGGTTTGTTCGTGCCGGTGGGAACCAGACGTGGAGTCGCTTGCCGGGGAACCAACGACGGACCATCTTGATGGCAGGAACGATGTCGGTATCGCCGCCGACGAGGTACGCGACGTCGAACTGATCGCGAAAGGCGTCGGCGACCAGGTGACTGGCGATGGCGCTGTCGGTCATTTTCTCCTGGAAAGACTCCCACTCTGCGCCGCACGAGCGGCAGTGGCCCGGGCGCCGATAGAACTTTCCGAGGATGACCTCCGCATTCGACGTCGCCGAGATGGCGTCGAGAAACGCGGACTGCCGCTTCCGTTTGTCCTCCGGTCCTTTGACGCGAGCCGTGAAGTACTTGGCTGCGACCACACAGGAGGATGGCGGGGCGAGCGACTCGATCAGTTTGTGCGGATCAAGCCAGTAGTACTGGTACCAGCGGCGCTGCTTGAGCCCGCCGTAGAGGTTGTACCCGTCGATATAGCCGATGATTCTTGACATATAGAGGGCCTGAGATAGAATATCGGCTCTCGATAGTCCATGAAACCACGCCGGGGCTCGCCCCCCGGAAGGCGCTCGGGCTTACCCCCGGGCGTTGTTTTTTGGGGGGCTCGGCGTCACCCCTGACACGGGCGGCTGCGCGGGCGCCCGGCATCCCTAGCATCGCGCGTGCAAGGCAAGGACGACGCATCCCGGCTGGCGGCGCTGCGGCGGCTGCGGGCGACGCCCGCGCCGGACCGATCGGTCCGGGGCGTGGTGGAGTTCGTGACGCGCGATCTTGTGCGGGCGGTCAAGGCGCGGGGCGGGATGGACGGGGCGTGGGACGAACTCGTGCCGCCGGGGTTGCGGGCGGGGGCGAGCGTGGAGCGGCTGACGCCCGGGGGCGTGCTGTGCGTGCGCGTGCGGGACGCGGGTGCGCGGTACGAGTTGGAGGTGTGGCTGCGGAGCGGTGGGCTGGAGGCGCTGCGGGGGCGGTGCGACACGCCGCTGCGTCGGGTGAAGATGGAGGTCGGGGCTGGTCGGCCGGCGCGGGAGCCCGCGGCGGGTCGGGACGTGCCGAAGAAGAAGGCGCCGGTGCGGAAGAAGCGGCCGGGCTGATCGTCGCGCGGCGCGATCCGGCGACTGTCATTCAGCGGGCGCCGGGGTTGGAGACGCCCGAGATGGCGAGGGGCTGGATGGCGTCGACGCGCCAGGCGTCGCCCTCGCGGACGTAGTCGAGTCGCCACCACGAGATGTTGGGGAAGTTGGCGGCGGCGGCGACGACGCGGACTTTCACCTGCACGCGGGCGGTGGTGGGGGAGTCGATGCTGGCCTGGACGGAGAGGACCTGGTGCTCGGCGACGCGGTACGAGCCGCCCTCGCGGAAGTCGCGTTCGATGCGGGCGAGGAGGAGGTCGAGGGGCAGGCCGTTGGGATCGATCCACCAGTAGAGGGCGGCGTCGTTGGTGAGGAGGGTGCGGGCGGCGATGGTGTCGGCGGTGGCGACGGCGCGGACGAAGTCGCGGGTGCGGGCGTCGAGGGTTTCGCGGGTGGTGGTGACGAGGCGCGCGAGGGCGACGACGCCGGCGGCGGCGAGGATGCAGCAGAGGATGACGGCGCGGGCGGCCCGCAGGTGGGCGCGCTGGGTGAGGACGTACCACGCGAGCAGGCCGAGGGCGACGAGGACGAGGGCGAGGGGCCAGGGGTTCTCGAAGAGGGCGCGTTCGAGGAAGGGCGGGGAGGGAAGGGGCGGGGGATCGGTGACGATCAGCGGGTTGAGGGCCTGGGCGAGCGTGGTGGGGGTGGTGGGGGTGGTGGGGGTGGTGGGGGTGGTGGGGGGGAAGGGGTGCATATTCGAGCGTGTGCGCCGTGCGGACCGATTTCTAGGGCGGCTGAAGGCCGCGGGTTGCGGCGCGCGCGGGCGGGGAAGGGCGACGAGGGAGGTCGATGGTGCTGCGACCGGACGAACGGCTGCTGGAGGTGAACCTGCGGGCGCTGGGCGCGCGGAGTGCGTTGGCCGCGGAGACGGTGCGCCGGGCGCGTGAGCCGGAGGGGATCGAGTGGGAGATCGCCCCCGACGGCGGGCTGACGGGGGTTGACCGGCGCGGCGGTGGGGCGCGCCAGGTGGCGAGCCGGCGGGCGCCGATCGAGGAGGGGCGGCGTCTGGCGGGGCAGGTGGACGTGGTGCAGCACGCGGCGACGGCGGTGCTGGGGTTCGGGGCGGGGCATCACGTGGCGGCGCTGGCGGGGCGGTACGGGGGGCACGGGGCGGTGGTGGTGTTCGAGCCGGACGCGGGGATGCTGCGGGCGGTTCTGAGCCGCGTTGACTACGCGGGCGTGTTCCGGGCGTCGAACGTGGTGGTGCTGACGTCGGAGAGCGATGCGGGGGCGATGGCGGCGGGGCTGCAGGGGCTGGAGGCGGTGGTGTCGAGCGGGCTGCGGCTGCTGGAGCACCCGGCGAGCGTGGGGCGGCTGGGTGCGACGCGCGAGCGGTTCGGGGCGACGCTGACGCAGGTGATGCAGGCGGTGCGGACGAACGTGGTGACGACGCTGGTGCAGGTGGACGTGACGGTGCGGAACCTGCTGCAGAACCTGCGGTGGTACGCGCGCGTGTCGGGCGTGGCGGATCTGGCGGAGGCGGCGAAGGGGCGGGCGGCGGTGGTGGTGGCGGCGGGGCCGAGCCTGCGCCGGAACATCGAGTTGCTGACGAGGCCGGGCGTGCGCGAGTCGGTGGTGATCATCGCGGTGCAGACGGTGCTGAAGCCGCTGCTGGCGAAGGGGATCCGCCCGCACTTCGTGACGGCGCTGGACTATCACGAGATGAGCCGTCGGTTCTACGAGGGGCTGACGGCGGCGGACGTGGAGGGTGTGACGCTGGTGGCCGAGCCCAAGGCGAACCCGGCGATTCTGGAGGCGTTCCCGGGGACGATCCGCTGCGTGGGGGACGACGTGCTGGACCAGGTGCTGGGGGCGGACCTGGCGCGGGACATGGGACGGCTGACGCCCGGGGCGACGGTGGCGCACCTGGCGTACTACCTCGCGCGGCACCTGGGGTGCGACCCGGTGATCCTGATGGGGCAGGACCTGGGGTTCAGCGACGGGCAGTACTACGCGCCGGGGGCGGCGATCCACCGGGTGTGGGGCGCGGAGGCGTCGGAGTTCCGCACGCTGGAGATGTTCGAGTGGGAGCGGATCGCGCGGATGCGGAACATGCTGCGCCGGTGCGAGGACGTGCACGGGCGGACGATCTACACCGACGAGCAGATGGCGACGTACCTGGTGCAGTTCGAGCGCGAGTTCGCGCGCGACGCGGAACGCAGGCTTCGGGTAGTCGACGCGAGCGAGGGGGGCGTGCGCAAGCGGCACACGACGTCGATGACGCTGGCGAACGCGCTCGCGGCGTTCGGTGTGGCGGGCGGGGTGCGGGCGGATTTCGGCGCGGGGCACTCGGGGACGGGCGACGAGGCGCGCCGGCAGGAGCGGGTGGCGGAGCGGCTGCGCGAGTTGCGGCGCGAGAGCGGGCGGGTTGGGGCGTTGGCACGCGAGGCGGCGGAGATTCTGCGGGAGATGCTGGCGCACCAGCGGGAGCAGGGGCGGGTGAACCGGTTGATCGGGCGGGTGCAGGAGGTGGCGACGAAGGCCGCGGGGAACCCGGCGCACTGGCTGGTGCAGCACGTGAACCAGGCGGGGCAGTTGAACCGGTATCGGGCTGACCGGGCGATGGCGGCGGAGGGCGTGACGGGGCTGGAGCGTCAGCGCCGGGAGATCGAGCGCGACCTGACGAACGTGGAATGGCTGGCGGACGCGTCGGGCGTGGTCGATGAGATGCTGGACGACGCGCTGGGGGCGCTGTCGGGCGGGGCGCTGCGGACGCGCGACGCGACGCCGACGGTGCGGCGCGCGGTGGCGGCGTCGGGTGGCGGCGGGCGACGGCGCGTGTGGGCGTGCGTGCGCGTGGATGCGGCGCGGGGCGGGCTGGGCGCGGCGCGCGATCTTGGCGCGGCGCTGGTCGCGGGGATGAACCCGCTGCAACTGCTGCTGGCGCGCCTGGCGCGCTGCACGCGGCTGGCGGGCGTGCTGCTGACGGGCGAGGACGCGGGCACGTGCGCGCGTCTGGCGGGGATGGACCTGGCGGGCAAGGGACTGGCGGGCGGGGCGGGGCGGATCGGCGGGTTGCGCGTCGAGTGGTGCGCCGTGGACCCGGCGGACGCGGCGCGGGGCGCGTGGGTGGCGCCGGCGCGGGCGTGGTCGCGGCACGCGTGGCGCGGGGGGATCGGGAACCTGACGGCGTGGGACGAGTGCCTGACGCCTCGGACGTGCGCGCGGGAGATGGCACGCCTGGAGATCGACGCGGCCGTCGTGCTCGGGGCGGACTGGGCGCTGGTGGACCCGGCGCTCATCGACGCGGTGATCGAGCGGCACGAGGAACGCCCGGAGGCGCACGGCGTGACGTTCTGCCCGGCGGCGCCGGGGCTGGCGGGCGCGCTGGTGGCGCGGGGCGTGATGGAGGAGTTGGCGCGCGTCGGCGGGAGTGAGGGCACGCTGGGCACGCTGCTGGGGTATCACCCGATCGCGCCGCAGGCGGACCCGATCGCGCGGGGCGTGTGCGTGGAGGCGAGCCCGGTGGTGCGCGACGCGCTGGTGCGGTTCATCCCCGACACGCCCTCGCACGCGGCGCGGCTGACGCGGGCGCTGGCGGGGCTGGGCGGACGCGGGGTCGACGCGGACGCGGGGGCGCTGGTGGCGGCGGCGCACGGCGCGGGGCTGCACGTTGGCGGGCCGGCGGAGGCGCTGACGGTGCCGGTGCGGCGCGGGATGGAGCGGGCGGCGGTGCTCGAGGCGCTGCGCCGGGCGATCGAGGACGGCGATGCGCCGGCGGTGACGTTCGCGGGCGACGGATGCGACGCGCTGGACGTGCCCGGGCTGACGGAACTGGTGGCGGCGGCGAAGGCGCTGGGCGCGTCGGCGACGTGCGTGCGCACACGCCTGGCGGGCGATGGGCACGCGACGCGACGCGTGCTGACGCTGGCGGACGTGGTGCGGGTGGACGTGGGGGCGGAGCGGCCCGAGACGTACGCGATGGTGTTGGGGGCGCCGGGCGAGGCGCTGGCGCGCGTGCGCGCGGGGGCGGAGGCGCTGGCCGCCCGGGCGCGGGGGCGGCGCGCGGGGGAGGGGGAGGATGGCCCGTGGTGGATGGTGGCGGCGATGGAGAAGCGCGACGAGGTGCTGGACGAGATGGAGGATTTCTACAACCGCTGGCTGCTGATGGGCGGGGCGTGCGTGCTGGGCCCTCGGACGGACGGGGCGCGGGACGCGCGGATCGAACCCCTGCCGCTGCCCGAGGGTGTGGCGCGGCGGCTCGCGTGGTCGCGGGGCGTGGTGGGGGGCTGGCGGACGGACGGGACGGGCGCGGATGCGGCGGCGATCGCGGCGCTGGTGACGGCGTGAGGGCGATGGCGTGAAGGCGATGGCGTGAAGGCGACGGCGATCATCCTGGCGCGGGCGGGGAGCAAGGGCGTTCCCGGGAAGAACGTGCGCGCGGTGGCGGGGCGGCCCTGCATCGCGTGGACGATTCTGCACGCGCAGCGGTCGGCGCGCATCGGGCGCGTGGTGGTCTCGACGGACGACGCGACGGCGGCGAGCGTGGCGCGGGCGATGGGCGCGGAGGTGGTGGAGCGCCCGGCGGACCTGGCGCACGACACGGCGCGTGTGGACGACGCGGCGCGGCACGCGCTGCGGGAACTGGAGCGCGGGCAGGAAGCCGCTGCGCCGCCGAGCACGCCGCTCGTGATCCTGTACGCGAACGTGCCGGTGCGCCCGGCGGACCTGACGGACCGGGCGTTGGCGATGCTGGACGAGGCTCGGTGCGACAGTGTGCAGAGTTACCAGGGTGTGGGCAAGCATCATCCGTGGTGGACGGCCCGGCTGGGCGAGGGCGGGCGCGTGGGCCCGTGGGAGGGCGACGTGCTGAACCACGGCGTGTTCCGGCGGCAGGATTTGCCCGCGGCGTTCGTGCCCGACGGCGGGGTGATCGCGTTGACGCGGGCGGCGCTGCTGCTGGAGGTGGTGGGCGTGGCGGAAGGGCCGCACGCGTTCTTCGGGAAGGATCGGCGGGGGGTGGTGAACCCGGAGGGGAGCGTGGTGGACATTGACACGGAGATTGATCTGCTGGTGGCCGACGCGCTGCTGCGGGGGCGGGCGTGAGAATCGCGGGGCGTGAGATCGGGGACGCGGCGCCGGTGTACGTGATCGCCGAGATCGGCGTGAATCATGACGGGGATGCGGAACGCGCGCTGGACCTGGTGCGGCTGGCGGCGGGGAGCGGCGCCGACGCGGTGAAGTTCCAGTATTTCGAGGCGGACCGGCTGATGAGCCGGGCGGCGAAACTGGCGGCGTATCAGAAGGCCGCGGGAGAGTCGGACCCCGTCGCGATGCTGCGTCGGCTGGAGTTGTCGCTGGACGATCTGGCGGCGTGCGCGGCGGAGGCGCGCCGGCTGGGCGTGCACGCGATCGTGAGCGTGTTCAGCGTCGAGCACGTGGGGACGGTGACGGAGGTTGCGTGGGACGCGCTGAAGACGGCGAGCCCGGACATCGTGAATCGTCCGCTGCTGGAGGCGTGCGCGGGGACGGGCCTGCCGCTGCTGGTGAGCACGGGGGCGAGCACGCTCGACGAGGTGCGCGAGGGGCTGGGGTGGCTGCGGTCGGCGTGGGGGCGGCTGGGCGTGCTGCAGTGCGTGAGCAGTTACCCGACGGCGTTCGACGCGGGTGAGTTCGGCGGGGTGGGGGCGCTGCGGGGCGTGTTCGAGGGGGCGGTGGGGTACAGCGATCACACGGCGGAGGATGGGCCGAGCGCGCGCGAGGCGGTGATGCACGGGGCATGCGTGCTGGAGAAGCACCTGACGTACGACCGGGGCGCGGCGGGGCCGGACCATCGCGCGTCGCTGTCGCCATTGGAGTTCGCGGAGTACTGCCGGGCGGCGCGGGAGGTGCCGCGGACCGGGGGCACGCGCGAGGTGGTGAAGCGGGTGCTGGCGTGCGAGGAGGACGTGCGGCGGGTGTCGCGCCAGAGTGTGACGAGCGTGCGGGCGCTGGCGGCGGGGCAGGTGCTGAGCCGCGCGGACCTGACGGTGAAGAGGCCCGGGACGGGCGTGCCGGCGAAGATGTTGGGCGAGGTGGTGGGGCGGCGCTTGGCGCGGGGCATGGAGGCGGACACGCCGCTGATGCCGGGGGACCTGGCGTAGGCCGGCGAGCGAGCGCGGGCAGATGACTCTGGGCGTGGGTTTGGTGAAGCCGTCGCGACGGGACGGGCATGGCTAGTAGAATCGTCCCCCCGGCGGGCGTGCGATGGCACGCGCCCGGGTCGACGGGAGGATCGGATGAACGCGACGCAGACGGCGGTGACAGGGCTGGCGGACGAGGCGGCGATGTGGCTGGGCGAGGCGGTGCCGGCGCTCCAGGAGCGGGTGTTCCTGGGGAACACGCTGTCGACGTGGGTGGTGGCGGGGGCGGTGGCGACGGGAGCGTTCCTGGTGCTGCTGACGGTGCGCGGAGTGCTGCTGGCGCGGGCGCGGGCGTTCGCGCGGACGCGCACGGCGCCGGCGTGGGACCTGGCGATGCGCCTGGTGCTGCGGACGAGCGTGCTGATCGTCGCGGCGATCTCGCTGCGGATCGGCGTGGCGGGGCTGACGCTCTCGGACACGATGTCGCGTGTGGTGGGCGGCGTGGTGATCGTGCTCGTGGCGCTGCAGGTGGCCATCTGGCTGACGGCGGTGGTGGACTGGGCGCTCGTGCAGTTCCTGCGGAAGAAGAAGGCCGAGATCGACCCGACGGCGGCGCTGAACGTGCAGGACGACCAGGTGCGGGCGTCGCTGGCGGCGGTGCGGTTCCTCGTGCTGCTGGCGCTCTACACGATCATCCTGATCGTCACGCTGGACAACTTCAAGGTCGACGTGACGGCGATGGTGGCGGGCCTGGGCATCGGCGGGCTGGCGGTGGCGCTGGCGGTGCAGAACATCCTGGGGGACGTGTTCGGGTCGCTCTCGATCACGTTCGACAAGCCCTTCGAGGTGGGGGACTTCATCATCGTGGGGGACAGGCTGGGCACGGTGGAGAAGATCGGGATCAAGACGACGCGCGTGCGGGCGCTCTCGGGCGAGCAGTTGATCTTCACGAACTCGGACCTCTTGAGCAGCCGCATCCAGAACTTCAAGCGGATGCGCGAGCGCCGGGTTGTCTTCGGGTTCGGGGTCGAGTATTCGACGTCGCCCGAGACGCTCGAGGAGATCGTGCGGAGCGTGCGGGAGATCGTGTCGGCGGACGCGGGGGTGCGTCTGGACCGGGCGCACTTCAAGGGGTTCGGCGCGTCGTCGCTGGACTTCGAGATCGTCTATTGGATGAAGAACCCGGACTACGCAGCGTTCATGGAAACCCAGCAGCGGTTCAACCTCACGATCATGCGGCGCTTCCAGGAACTGGGCGTGAGTTTCGCGTTCCCGACGCAGACGCTGCACGTGGCGAGCCTGCCGAAGATGACGTGAGGGCCAGGGTTCAGTCCGCCGAGGATTCGCGGATGATGACGCGGACGTTGCGTCGGCCCTCGTCGTCGCGCGTGGGCACGTCCGTGCGCCGCCCGCCGAGCGTGGTGATCCACGCGACGAGGCGCACCACGACGATGAACAGCAGGACGCCGACGACGGCGAGGACGACGAGCGGGAGCAGGAGGATCGTGACGGCGACGCCCGCGGCCAGGAGCAGGAGGAGGGCGCCGAGGCGCGCGAGGCGCCCGGGGCCGTTGGCGGGGCCAGCGGTGGACCAGGCACGGACGGTCGTGACGCGGATCACGGGGCAATCGTACGGCCCGGGGCGCGGGCGAGTGTGCGCGTGCAAGCCCGCCGGACGGGTGTGACGTCCGGCGGGCGAGAGGAGTGTGCGCCGGGACATCCTGTCCGGCGAGTGTCGCGGGCGGGATCAGCGGATGCGGCGGCGGCCGGCGAGGCAGAGGAGGCCCAGCCCGGCGAGGGCCGCGGACCCGGGCGCGGGGACGGGGATGATCTGATCCTGGTGCGTGGTGCTGCGGAGGCCCAGGAGGGTGTCGGGGTTGTGCCCGGCGCCGACGGCGGCGAAGAGCGAGGTGAGGTGGTTCATGACGCCGCTGGAGAGCGGGTTGCCGTCGGTGCGCGTCGCGCGGAAGTTCCCGGTGGTGATGCCCAGGGCGAAGTTGGTCTCGCTGGGGTTGTAGTCGGTGATGATCTCCCAGACGGCCAACTGGAAGGCGGCGGCGAAGTCGTTGGAGGCGGTAGTGAGCAGCTGCGAGCCGCCGGCGAAGGCGTAGAGGTCGGCGATGGCCGAGGCCTTGGCGGCGCCCATGGGGGCGTTGCCGGGGAGGACGGCGAGGTCGACGACCTCGAAGGTGCGGGGCGTGCCCGAGACGCCCTGGGCGAGGTCGGCGCAGTAGGTGATCCAGTCGCCGTTGAGTTCGGCGGGCCCGTTGGTGAGGGTGTGCTTCAACTGCCCGGCGAAGACGTTGCCGGTGCGGTCGGGGCTCTGGATCGCGACGTTGTGCCCGCGCTGCGTGCCGGTGTACTGGACGGTGATCGTCGAGGCGTGGGCGGCGCCGGCGGCGGCGACGATGGCGAACAGGGCGGCGGTCGTGCTGGTCTTCATATCTTCTCTCCTCCGTGACGCCTCGTGGCGAAGCGTGTGAGGAGAACGTGACACGCCTTGCGACGCGGGCCAGCGAAGGGGGGTCGCAGGTCCCGGCGCGGGGTGGGGCTGGGGGGCCTGGACGGGGGACGCGGGGCGGCGGGCGCGATTCGCGGACGTTGGCGGGTGGGAGCGGGGCTCGGGCGGGCCTTGCGGGCCGGGATTGACAGTGATGGCGGGCCCGGGCGTGGGGCGCGGCGGATACGCTGTTCCGAAACGCACAGGGAGGTGGCATGGGGCAGGATCGGGCCAGGCCGGGCGAGTTCGTGCACCTGCACCTGCACACCGAGTACTCGCTGCTCGACGGCGGGAACCAGATCGACAAGCTGGTGGCGCGGATCGCGGCGCTGGGCATGAAGGCCTGCGCGATCACCGACCACGGGAACCTGTTCGGGACGGCGGCGTTCTACCTCGCGTGCAAGGAGAAGGGGATCAACCCCATCCTGGGGTGCGAGGCGTACGTGACCCCGCCCGGCAAGCCCCGGACGGACCGGACGTACTCGGGCGGGGGCGAGGGTGGGTATCACCTTGTGCTGCTGGCGGAGAACGCCGAGGGATGGCGGAACCTGCTCGTGCTCGCGAGCGAGGCGTACCTGACGGGGTTCTACTACAAGCCCCGGATCGACCGCGAGTTGCTGGAGGCGCACAGCGCGGGGCTGATCGCGATCAACGGGCACCTGGGGAGCGAGATCGGGGATCACCTGCTCGCGTACCACCGTTCGCGGGACGAGAAGTACTGGCTGCTGGCGCTGGAATCGGCGGCGTGGCACGCGCGGGTGTTCAACCGCCCGGGCGAGCCGCCGCGGTTCTACGTCGAGATGCAGCACCACGTGCCCGAGCAGAACGCGATCAACCCGCTGCTGATACGGCTGGCGCGGGAGGTGGGGGCGCCGCTGGTGTGCGACAACGACGCGCACTTTCTGAGGGCCGAGGACCACGACGCGCACGACACGCTGATCTGCATCAGCACGGGCAAGGGGAAGGAGGACACGAACCGCCTGCGCTACACACGCGAGGTGTACGTGAAGAGCCCGGCGGAGATGGAGGCGCTGTTCGAGCAGTACGGCGAGGCGGGACGCGAGGCACTGGACAACACCGCGGCGATCGCGGATCGCTGCCGCGTGGACCTGCCGCTGGGCGCGAACAACGCGCCGGCGGTGCAGATCGACGTGCCGGGCGAGGCGGACCTGCCCCGCATGGACGATCCGGCGTTCCGGGGCGACCTGACGGCGTGGTACACGGCGTACTGCGCGAAGTTCGAGTTGAAGCCCTTCACCACGCCCCCGACGCCCGAGGAACGCGCGAAGGCCGACGCCGACTGCGACCGGGCGCTGCGGATGCTCAGCGAGGCGGGGTTCGTGTGGCGCTACGGGCATGCGCCTGCGGGCGACGAGAAGGCCCAGCGCCTCGAGCGCGAACTGGCGATCCTCGCGGGGAAGAATATCTCGGCGTACTTCCTCATCGTGTGGGACTTCGTGAACTGGGGACGCCAGCGGGGCATCCCCGCGAACGCGCGTGGCTCGGGCGTGGGGACCATGGCGGGGTACGTGCTGGGGCTGTCAAACGCGTGCCCGGTGCGGTACGGGCTGCTGTTCGAGCGGTTCACGGACCCCGACCGCAGCGAATACCCCGATATCGATATCGATCTGTGCCAGGACGGGCGCGCGTCGGTGATCGACTACGTGCGCCGGAAGTACGGGCACGTGGCGCAGATCATCACGTTCGGGACGCTGAAGGCGCGGGCCGCCATCCGCGACGTGGGGCGCGTGCTGGAGATCCCGCTGCCCGACGTGGACCGGGTGGCGAAACTGGTTCCCGAGCAGTTGCACATCACGATCAAGGAGGCGCTGAAGCAGGAGGCGGAGTTGCGCCGGCTGGCGGAGACCGACGAGCGCTTCGGGCGCCTGCTCGACAACGCGATGCAGCTGGAGGGGCACACGCGCCACGCGGGGGTGCACGCGGCGGGGGTGATCGTCGCGACGCGCCCGCTGCAGGAGATCGTGCCGCTGTACAAGCAGCCGGGGACGGAAGGGCTCGACGCGATCATCACGCAGTGGGACGGGCCGACGTGCGAGCGGATGGGCCTGCTGAAGATGGACTTTTTAGGGCTGCGGACGCTGAGCGTGATCGAGCGGGCCAAGGCGCTGATCCGCGAAACGATCGGCGAGGAAGAGATCTGGCAGGGCGTAGGGCGGCGCGTGGGAGATGGCGGTCCGCATCCGCTGGACATGGACCGTCTGGACTACGACGACCAGACGGTGTTCGAGTTGTTCCGGCGCGGGGAGACGACGGGGATCTTCCAGTTCGAATCCGGCGGGATGCGCCGGCTGCTGGTCGAGATGAAGCCCGACCGGCTCGAGGACCTCATCGCCGCCAACGCGCTCTTCCGCCCGGGGCCGATGGACCTGATCCCCGACTACAACCGGCGCAAGCACGGCACCGAGCCCGTGCCGCGGGTGCACGAGATCGTGGACCGGTACACGAACGAGACGTACGGCGTGATGGTGTACCAGGAGCAGGTCATGCAGATCGTGCATGGCCTGGGGGGCATCTCGCTCCGCGACGCGTACACGCTCATCAAGAACATCAGCAAGAAGAAGGAGGACAAGGTCGCCAAGGAACGCCCGAAGTTCGTGCAGGGGGCGCAGAAGCACGGGCTCTCGGCGGCGCAGGGCGAGGAGTTGTTCGAACTCATCCAGAAGTTCGCCGGGTACGGGTTCAACAAGAGCCACAGCACGGGGTACGCGATCGTCGCGTACCAGACGGCGTACCTCAAGACGTACTTCCCCGCGCAGTACATGGCGGCGTTCCTGACGTACGAGAGCCAGGCGAACAAGGTGAGCGAGTGGATCCCGTACCTGGACGACTGCCGTCGGACGCGGGTGGTGGACCCCGTGACGGGCGCGACGCGTCGCACAGGGATCGAGGTGCGCCCGCCCGACATCAACCTGTCGCGCTCGGACTTCACGGTGGTGCGGGGAGCGGGAGGGGTGGGGGGCGAGGAGCCCCACATCCGTTTCGGGCTCAAGGCGCTGAAGGGCGCGGGGGACAAGGCGATCGAGGCGATCATCCGCGAGCGGGACGCGCGCGGGCCCTACACGAGCCTGTTCGATTTCGCGGAGCGACTGCCCCCGGGCACGCTGACGCGCCCGACGATGGAGGCACTGGTGAAGGCGGGCGCGTTCGACGCGCTGCACGCGCGGGGCGAGCGGGCCGCGATGATCGCGACGATCGACCAGGCGCTGGCGGCGGGGGCGAAGATCGCGGCGGACAAGGCCGCGGGGCAGGGCGGGCTGTTCATGGGCGGTGGGGGGGGCGACGCGCCGGGGGCGAAGGCGGGCGTGCCGCCGCTGGCGCGGGCGGCGGCGTGGAGCGAGGGCGAGACGCTGCGCCAGGAGAAGGAGGCGCTGGGGTTCTACGTGAGCAGCCACCCGCTGGAGCGGTGGCGCGGCTGGGGGCAGGTGTTCGCGACGAGCACGACGAGCGCGCTGAAGGAATCTCCCCAGGACGCGCGGGTGGTGCTGGCGGCGATGGTGCAGAGCGTGCGGACGATCGTCGTGCGCAACGGGCGCTCGGCGGGGCAGAAGATGGGGATTCTCACGGTCGAGGACGTGACCGGCGCGTGCGAGTGCGTGCTGTTCACCGACGCGTTCGTGAAGTACGGGCACCTGGCCGAGGCCGAGCGCGTGCTCTTCGTGCTCGGGCGGCTCGATCGTTCGCGGGGCGACGCGCAGGTGATCGTGGACCGGCTGGTGCCGATCGACGGCGTGCCGGTGGACGCGGGGCGCCTGCGGGTGTTCGTGGACGAGGTGCGGCTGAACGGGCAGGCGGAACAGGCCGTGGCGCGCGTGGCGGAACTTGTCCGGGCGGGCGTCGCGCCGGCGGGGAAGGGCGCGACAGGCGAGGAATCACGCGAGCCGGGCGGGCCGGCGCTCTTCGGGGTCGAGATCGTGATCGGCACGGAGCACCAGGTGGCGACGCTGGCGGCCGATCCGCGCCTGCGCGTGGCGCTCGTGCCGGAGATGATCCCCGAGTTCGAGTCGGCGCTGGGCCCGGGGATGCTCCGCGTGGCGGGGACGACGGTGGAGAAGCCGGAAAATCCGAAGGGACGCTGGAAGCCCCGGCGTGGCGGCGAGGAGGACTAGCGTGCGGCGAGTGACACTGGCGGCGGGGTGCGTTGGGCTTGTGCTAAGCGTGAGCGCGGGTGCACTGAGCGCGCCGCCCGCGCCGGCGGGTGCTGGCGCACCGGCGGCCGCGGCACGCCCCGCGGTCGAGCGGGAACGCCTGGTCGAGTTCATCCGCGCGCTGCCCACACAGCGCGCGGCGGACGGCGACGAGGCGCACCGCGCGGGGCTGCGGGCCGCGGAGGACCTGGTCATCGAGCGCCTGGGCGCGCTGGGGCTGGCCCCCGAGGCGCAGGAGTTCACGTGGCGCCCCCGCCTGCGGCGTGATCCGAACACGCCCCTGCCCGAACCCAGCACCTGGCGGAACATTCTCGTGGAGTTCCCGGGGACGGACCTGGCGCACGAGGTGGTGGTGGTGGGTGCGCACATCGACGCGGTGCCCAACAGCCCGGGGGCCGACGACAACGCGAGCGGGGCGGCGGCGCTGCTGGAGTTGGCGCGCGTGCTGAAGGACGAGACCCGGAGGCGGACGCTGCGCCTGATCTTCTTCAACCTTGAAGAGGTGGGGCTCGTGGGCTCGCGGGCGTACGTGGAATCGCTCGACAACGCGGCCCGGGCGCGGATCGTGGGGATGGTGAGCCTGGAGATGCTGGGGTATTTCAGCGACGCGCCGGGGAGCCAGAAGAGCCCGATCCCGCCGATCGAGGGCGTGTGGGACCCGCCGACGGTGGGCGACACGATCGCGCTGGTGGGACTGGCGCGCGACCGGGCGTTCAGCACGCGCCTGGTGGAGGCGATGGTGGAGGCCGAGCCGCGGGTGAAGGTGTCGCGCGCGGACTTTCTGCCCGTGCCGGTGCCGGACATGATGCGGTCGGACCATGCGCCGTTCGTGGCGGCGGGGCTGGCGGGGTTCATGCTGACGGACACGGCGAACTTCCGCAACCCGCACTATCACACGCCCGGCGACACGCTCGAGACGCTGGACCTGGAGCGGTACGAGCGGGTCGTGCGGTCGGTGGCGGGCGCGCTGGTGACGCTGGGCAACGCCGAATCGTGGGCGCCGCCGCCCGCGCCCGTCGAGCCCGGCGCGGCGCCGGCGGGCGAAGGGCGCTGAGGCGCGCGTGCCGCCGCTCCCGCGACAGATCTCAGCGGCGTTGCGCGAGTTGGAGTCGCAGGTGCGTTACGCCCCGCGCGAGGCGCGCCTGCGGATGATCGACAACGCCGAGCGGCTGTGCGCGACGCTGGAGCCGCTGGCGCCCTGCTCGCACGCGAGGCTGATCGAGGGCGTCACGGGCTATCGGGGCGACGGCAACGAGACGCTGGACGGGACCGAGACCATCGCCGGGCTGGCGGCGTTCGTCGAGCGCCAGAGCGCGCTCGCGGGGCTGCGCGAGGGCGACGTGCCGGGCGCGCTGGACGTGGCGGCGGTGCTGGCGCGGTGGAAGGTGAGCCGGGCGACGCTGGGGCGATTGCGCCGGCGTGGGCTGCCCGCGCGGCGTGTGCAGGACGCGCGCGGGCGGGCGCGCGTGGTCTTTACGCGCGAGTCGGTCGAGGCGTTCGAGGTGCGCCACGCGGCGTTGTTGGCACGGGCCGCGGGGTACGAGCGGATTGCGCCCGCGGAGGCGGCCCGCCTGGTGCGCCGGGCGGCCCGCTACGCGCGCGTGCTGGGCTGGACGCGCACGCGCATCGCCAACCACCTGCACGAACGCACCGGGCGGAGCGTCGAGGGCATCCGCGCGTTGCTGCTGCGGGCGGCCCCGGAGGTCTTCGGCACGACGCCCCGGCTCGACGATCGCGGGCGGGCGCTCCTGCTCCGCGCGTCGCGCCTGGGGATCGACCTGGGCGTGCTGGCGCGACGCGTGCGGCGCTCGCGGGCGGCGGTACGCCACGCGATCCGCGTCGAGCGGGCGCGACGCCTGCGGACGCTGCTCGATGGTGCGCCCGCGGAGCGGCTCGACGCGGACTCGCTCGCGCCCGATCCGGCCGGCCCGGGGGTCGAGCGCGATCTGGGCGCGTCGGGACGGATGACGCTCGCGGCGATGCTCGAACTGGGCGCGCGGCGCACGCCGTCGATCCCCGCGCTGGAGCGGGCGCGGGCCGCGGCGTACCACGCGCTGCTGGCGCGGGCGTTCGGCGCGATCCGCGAACTCGACGCGCCGCACCCGGGCGCGCTCGACATCGACCGGATCGAGACGGACCTGCGCTGGGCGGCGCGGCTCAAGGCCGAGTTGGTCCGGGCCGAACTGCCGCTGATCGTGCGGACGCTGGAGAGTCGCCTGCCCGGCGGGCTGCGGGCACTGGCGCCGGAACGCTGCGTGGTGCTGCTCGACGAGGCGATCCGCGCGGCGGGCGACGCGGCGGACGCGTTCGACCCATCGCGGGGCGGGCGCCTGGCCGGGCCGGTGGGGCTCGCGGTCGATCGCGTGGGGGCGCGCTGGGCGCGGGGCGGGGCGGGGATGGGCGTGAGCGCCGCGCGGGCGCAGGTGGTGCTCCGCGACGGGCCCTGGGTGCAGGACTGGACGCGGACGCTGTGCGCGTGGCAGGCGTGGCTGGAGCCGCCCTCGCGCGTGCGCGACTGGGCGCTGGCCGCGCCGGCGGAGGATGCCCGGGCGATGTTCCTTCGGGCGCGGTTCGGGTGGGACGAGCGCCCGCGCACGCTGGACGAGGTGGCGCGGCGCCTGGGCACACGCCCGACGCGGGCACCGATCGTGGAGGGCGAGGCGCTGCGTTCGGCCGGGCGCGGCCCGATAGGATGACGTCATGCCGCGCGCGGAGATCGTGTCGACAACGCTGATCGTGGGGCTGGAGGTGCACGTCGAGTTGGCGACGCGGCGCAAGATGTTTTCCGGCGCGCCCAGCCCCGCGCACGCCCACGCCGGCGAGCCGACGCCGAACACGCTGCTCGATCCCGTCGTGCTCGGGCTGCCCGGCGCGCTCCCGGTGATGAACCGGGCGGCGGTCGAGATGTCGATGCTGGTGGGGCTGGCGCTGGGGTGCGAGATCTCGGCGCGGGCGGTGTGGGATCGCAAGGGGTACTTCTACCCCGACATGCCCAAGGCGTACCAGATCAGCCAGTACCAGTTGCCGCTGTGCTTCGACGGGAGCGTCGACGTGCCCGTGCCCGACGCGGCCGGGTTCCCCGATGTCGAGGGCGCACCCACGCGCGTGGGCATCATCCGGGCCCACCTCGAAGAGGACGCGGGCAAACTGCTGCACGAGGCGCCGGGGGGCGGGGCGATCGAGGGATCGATCCTGGACCTGAACCGCGCGGGCACGCCCCTGCTCGAGATCGTGACGGCCCCGGACTTCCGCGACGCCGAGCGCGTGGTGCTGTTCGCGAAACTGCTGCGGGCGACGTGCCGGGCGCTTGAAGTGACAGAGGGCGACATGCAGCGCGGGCACATGCGGTTCGAGCCGAACATCAACTGCGTGCTCGGGCTCGCCGACGGGCGCATGGTGCGCACGCCGATCGTGGAGGTGAAGAACCTGAACTCCTTCCGCTCGCTGCGCGGGGCGATCGAGTTCGAGGCGCGCGAGCAGCCCCGGCGCTGGCAGCAGGACGGTCGCGAGATGGGCCCGGGCGCGAAGTCGACCCGCGGCTGGGACGACGTGCGCGGCGTGACGCTGGCCCAGCGGGAGAAAGAGGACGCGCACGACTATCGCTACTTCCCCGACCCGGACCTGCCGCCGGTGGTGGTGGACGGCGCGTGGCGCGAGCGCGTGCGGGCGCGCCTGCCCGAGTTGCCCGCGGCACGCCTGGCGCGGTACGTGCGGGAGGGGGCGATTGCGCCGAAGGAGGCGTTCGCGCTGGTGGACGAGCCCGCGACGGCTCGGTTTGCCGATCGCGTCGCGGAGGCGCTGGTGACCTTGGGCGTCGAGCGTCCGCGCGCGGTGAAACTCGGGGCGAACTGGGTGCTCGGGGCGTGCGCGAAGCGCGCGAACGAGCGGGGGCTCCTGGCGCACGAGGCCGGCGCTTCGCCCGAGGGCGTCGCGGGCGTGGCGCTGCTGCGCGAGCAGGGACGCCTGAGCAACCAGGGGGCGGAGGAGGTCTTCGCGGCGTTGTGCGACGCGGAGGCCGCGACGCGCGAGGCGGCCCTCACGCCCGAGGGGGGGCTGGCGCTGGCCGAGCGCGAGGCGACGACGCGGGGCGCGCTCATCGTGCGCGACGACGCGGCCCTGGACGCGTGGATCACGCAGGTGCTCGACGCGAACCCGAAAGCCGCGGAGGACGTCCGCGCGGGGAAGGTGGCGGCGGCCGGGCGGCTGGTGGGCGAGGTGATGAAACTCGCGGGCGGCCGGGCCGACGCGAAACTCGTGCGCGAGGCGATCCTGAAGCGGCTGGCGTGACGGGCGCGACGCCGGGCGTCAGCGCTTGGCGACGGCCACACTCCGGGCGCCTGTCGCGCGGCGCGGGCCCGCGGCCCGCTTCGGGAAGATCGGGTTCGGCTCGCCCGGGGCGTCGGGGGCGCGGATGGGCCCTTCGAGGATGCGGGCGAACGCGCGCTGGGCGTTCTCCTTCGAGAACTCGCTGCCGATGAACCGACGCCCGAGCGCGTGGGCGATGACGCCCGTGGTGCCGCTGCCGAGGAAGGGGTCCAGCACAAGGTCGCCCGGGTTGCTGGTGGCGAGCACGACGCGGGCGAGGTAGACCTCGGGCAGTTGGTTGTCGTGCTGGGGGCGGCGTTCCTTGTTGTTGCCCTGGATGCGTCCCCAGTGGCGCCCGTACCAGACGTCCATGGGCACGCGCAGGCCGGCGGGCATGCCGTCGCGCTTGCTGAGGGTGCGCGGGTCGTTGTAGGTGCTCGCGCGGTCGGAGGGTTCGAGGACCTTGTCGGCGTTCCAGGTGCGCCCGCCAACATCATTGGAGGCCGCGTCCTTGGTGAAGTAGAGCGCGTGGACCTTGCTGTTGATGAAGCGGCTCGTGGTGTTCTGCCCGAAGCGGTAGTGCCACACGCACCAGTTCTGCATCGTGAGCGGCGCGGGCGGACGCTCGGCGAGCCGCCCCTTCAGGAAGCACACGATCTCGGCGGCCCAGTCGTCGGGGATGTTCACCCACAGCGCCCCGCCCGGACGCAGCGCCCGCACGCACAGCGAGAGCCACGCGTACGTGAAGTCGAGGTACTCGCGCTCGGGGAGCGCGTCGTCCCACTTGTCGTACGCGCGGTTCCAGTTGAAGGGCGGGTCGGCGAAGACGAGATCGACCTGCGAGTTCCGCACCTCGGGCAGGTCGGCGAGGCGCTCGCGGCAGTCGCCCACCCACACGCGGACGCGCTCGTCGGGCGTGGCGAAGTCCGGGCGCGGGGCGCCGGCGGATGTCTCGGCGGGGCGCGCCGAGGGCGCGGGGTCGCGCGCGGGCTTGGCCGGGGCACGCGGGGCGCGGCGGCGGGAGGGGGCGTCGGATGGCGTACGCATGAACGCGGGGAGCGTACACCGGCGACGGGCATCGCGCCATGTCGGCGAGGGGCACACGCCGCGCGGAATGAGGGCGAGGCCCCCGCGCGGGCAAAAACACGCCGGGCGAGGGGAAGTGCCCTCGCCCGACGGATGGTGCTGCGGAAAGTGGATCGGCGGCTTACCGCCGGCGGCGGAAGGCCAGCACGCCCAGGCCCGCCATCGCCAGCCCGGCGCCGGTGGGCAGGGGGATGACCGTCGTGGTGGTGGTCGTGGTGGTGATGGACGGGTCGGACGTGCTCGTGCCGTAGTGGAAGCGGACGTTGGAGATGGCGCTCTCGGGGTTGAATGAATCGAGGATGTGCGCGGGGATGGAGAGGGAGAAGACGACCCAGGCGCGGATGTGCGGGTTGCCGTTGGCGCCGGTGAAGCCCTGCGGGTTGACGGGGTCGTGGTCGGAGATGATCCCGTACTGCACGCCGTTGACGGCGGTGGGCCCGGCGAGGTTGGGCCCGCCGAAGTTGGCGTCGCCGAAGATGCCGAGCCCGGAGGACGAGATGCCGTAGCGCTGAGGGAAGGCGCCGCTGAGCCCCGCGGGGTTGTGGGCGAAGGCCCACTCGCCCCCGACGTTGCCGCCGGCGGGCTGGGAGGGCGTGCCGGTGATCTGGACGTTCTGGACGGTCGCGGTGCCCAGGAGCGACGAGGTGAGGTTCGCGCTGCGGGTCTCGCCGAGTTTGCCCGGATTGCCGGCCACGTCGAAGAACACGCCGGTGAGGATGTCGGTCTGGCGCGACACGCCGGTGGCGGCGATGTTGTGGAGGGTGACGAGGAGGTTCGTGCCGACGACCTCAAACCGCGCGCTGGCGGCGAGGGTGTTGCCCGAGGCGGGGTTCACCGTCGACCCCGTGTACGTCACGGGACCGGCGAACGCGCACGACGCGGCGAGCGCGAGGGAAGACATGGCGACCAGAGCCTTGGACATGAACGGACCCTTTCTCCCCGACTGAACGCCGCGAAACACCACGTCGCGGCAACGCGGGCAGATACTACTGGGCGCACGCGGATTGGGAAGCGCCGGGCACGCAATTTCGCACGCTTCACGCGGTATTTCGGGCCCGATAGCACGTGCGCGGGCGAGACGCCGGGGGTACTCCCGGCGAGCACGCCGGGGGAGGGCAAAAAAGCACCGGGCGAGGGGTTGGCCCTCGCCCGGCGGAGTTCAACGTGCTCGGAACAGGTGGCTCAGCGACGCCGACGCAGGCCCAGGATGCCCAGGCCGGCCATGGCGAGACCGGCGCCGGAGGGCAGCGGGATCACCGTGAGTTCGGTCAGCCAGCCGGAATCTCCGTTGCCGATGCTCTGGATGTGGGCGGCGTGGGGCAGGCCGTTGGGCGAGTTGCCGCTGCCCAGGCTCAGGTTGTTGAAGACGGCGGCGTTCAGGGCCGATCCGGCGGAATGGGTCAGAAGCCAGACGACTTCCTGATCGCTGGCGCTCGACGACCCGAAGCGATCGCCGGGCGAGTTGCCCCAGGTGAACTTGAAGTCAAAGAACCCGTCGCCGTCGGCCTTGAAGGAGGCGTCGGTGGAGGCGCCGTCGGCACGCTTGGAGAAGGTGCCGCTCGGGGCCCCGGTCGCGGTGACAAACGCCGCGGATAGCCCGGAGGGCAGGAAGGTGGCGTCGTTGCTGTCGTTGGTGTTCGCGCCGAGGTTGAAGTACCACGAGGTGACGCGCTCGCTCGTCAAGTTCGCAAAGCGGGTCATGCGGAGTTCGACCACGCCCGCAGCAACGTCGGTGAACGTCGCGCTGCCCCACGGCACGACGCTCGGCGTCGCGGCGCCGGAAAACTCGTGGTTCAGGACGAAAGTGACCGACGCCGCCGAGGCGGACGAGGCCGTCATCGCGGCGCACAAAACTACTACACGCTTCATGGCTCTACTCATACACGTTCTCCCCTTGAATTCGCGATAGCCCTCCAGCCACCGCATACATGATCATAATGAATCACCCGTTCTGGGGGAAGTGCCTGCCGCACTCATTATGTGAATTTTTCTCATGCTCATCCCGGGTGATTTTGTATGGGTTCTGTACTATTCGGTCTGATTCCGCCCGTTGTGTCCGGGCAGGGCGTGATCCCGTCAAACTGCCTACCATTCCCGTTGATTTCCCGATGACGAGGGGCACCATTGCGACGCGCTCACTCCGACGCGCGAGCGGCGTGCCCGAGGCGAACGTGACCACCGCATGACCCAGACCAGCCCGTATACCAAATCAATGCACGACAACGCCCCAACAAAGTCCGATCACGAATCCGAGCATCCTCAGCACCCCGGCTCGGGCGAGCCTCTTCCCGGCGATCCGACGGCGGAGCACTACGTGCCCGCGACGCCCGTGAAGGGCGAGATCTTCGACGAGAGCCTGCGGTTCTCCGACTTGGGGCTGAACGAGTTGGTGCTCGCGGGGATCGAGGAGGCCGGGTTCAAGCACCCCACGGTGACGCAGGCGAAACTGCTCCCGCCGATCCTGACCGGGCGCGACATCATCGGGCAGGCGAAGACAGGGACGGGCAAGACGGCGGCGTTCGGGCTGCCTCTGCTGCACATGCTCGATCCCGACGTGCCCTTCCAGGCGCTGGTGCTGGCGCCGACGCGGGAACTGGCGATCCAGATCACGCGGGAGATCGACGAACTGGGGGCGAAGACGCCGATCCGGGCGATGACGCTCTACGGCGGGCAGGCGGTGCAGGCGCAGGCGGGCAAACTGAAGAAGGGCGCCCAGATCATCGTCGGCACGCCCGGGCGCGTGATGGACATGCTGGAGCGCGGGCACCTGCACTTCAGGAACATCCGGATGGCGGTGCTCGACGAGGTCGACCGGATGCTGGACATCGGCTTCCGCGAGGACATCCGCAAGATTCTGGAGCAGACGCCCACGTCGCGCCAGACGGTGTTCGTGTCGGCGACGATCTCGCCCGACATCGAGAAACTGGCGCGCCGGTACATGCGCGACCCCGAGAAGGTCGTCGTGCACAGCGGGTCGCTCACGGTGTCGATGGTCCGCCAGTTCTACCTGAGCGTGAACCAGTGGGACAAGAAGAAACTGCTGCTGCACCTGCTGCGCAAGGAGGAGCCGGCGCTGACGCTGATCTTCTGCCGCCTGAAGCGGACGGTGGACGAACTGGCGCGCGGGCTGAGCGAGCGCGGGATCGAGTCGCACGCGATCCACGGGGACATGCCCCAGGGCAAGCGCAACCAGACGATGGACCAGTTGCGCGCGGGGAAGTTGTCGGTGCTGATCGCGTCGGACCTGGCGTCGCGCGGGATCGACGTCGAGGGCATCTCGCACGTCATCAACTTCGACATCCCCGAGGACCCCGAGGTCTACGTGCACCGGATCGGTCGCACGGCCCGGGCCGGGCGGGGCGGGGTCGCGTGGACGTTCGTCACGCCCGAGCAGGGCGAGCTGCTCACGAACGTCGAGCACCTGATCAACGCCGAGGTGCCGAAGTTGGAGTACCCGGACTTCAAACCTTCGGACGCGCCGCCGGGGTGGCGGGGTGAAGCGCCGGGGGGTCGTCGCGAGGGCGGCCTGCAGGTCGTGGGGGCCACGCCGCCCCCGCCGCCGGAGCCCAAGGCGAACCGGCTGGACTCGACGCTGAACCCGGCGCTCCCGCCGGCGACGGACAAGGTGGACCTGACGAAGTTCCCCGGCGGGATCGTGCCGACGAAACTGCCGCCCAAGCGCCTCATCCGCGGGTACAAGTCCGGGCGCTGAACGCCGGGCCGATCGTGCACTCGATCAGCGCTCGAAGAGCACGCACGCGACGGTGACGTCGTCGGCGAAGGTGTTGCCGCAGTCATTCCGGAGCGTGTCGACCAGGATCCTGGCGGGGTCGTCGTTGCCGGCGAGCGCGACCGACGCGAGCGCGCCATCGACGCCGAACGCGCGTCCGGTGGTGGTGCGCTGCTCGGCGAGCCCGTCGCTGAAGACCACGAGGCGGGCGCCCGCGCCGGCGTGGACAACATCGGAGTGGTACTCGGCGTCCTCTGTGACGCCCAGGGGCGTGCCGCCGGCGACGAAGGGGCACGAGGGTTGGTTGCCCGCCGTGTGGAGGATGGCGTAGCCGTGCCCGGCGTCGGCGTAGCGGATGTCGCCCGAGCGGAGGTCGATCGAGCAGGCGAAGGCCGAGATGAACAGGCTGACGCGCCCGTGCTCCTCGCCCAGGCGGTCGGAGTAGCGTGAGACCAGGGCCGAGACCTGCGTGAGGGCCTTGGCGGGATCGGGGTCGGCGCGGAGCAGGTGCGCGAGGTGGGCCTGGACGTTGGCCATGACCATGCCGGCGGCCGCGCCCTTGCCGACGACGTCGCCCAGCACGAGGCACACGCGGTCGTCGCCGACGCCGAAGATGTCGAAGAGGTCGCCCGCGACGAAGCGCCCGGGGATGGACTCGACGTGGTAGCGCAGGCGCAGGCGTCCGCCCGAGCCGCCGAAGACCCCGCGGGGCGGGGGCATGATGATCCGCTGCACGTCGCGGGCGGCGGTGAGTTCGGCGTGGCGCCGGTTGGACTCGTGCTCGACGCGACGGCGCGTGAGGTTCGTGAGCGCCAGCCCGCACACGCGGGCGACGGCCTGGCAGAAGGCGACGGTCTCGGAGGTGATGAGGATCGCCCCGCTGGACTCGCCCCGCGCGTCGAGGTAGAGGAACGCCTCGGGCACGGGCACGCCCCGGGGCAGGCGCGTAGAGGAGTACACGTCGTCGGCGCGGGCGGGGGGCAGGCGCTCGACGAGCACCGGCGCGCACAGTGCGGCGCTGATCTCGAGGAGAACCACGCTGTGCCCGCTGCCCGAGGGCGACTGTCCCGGGTTCAGGATCACGGTCTGTCCGTCGTTGGCGGGGTCGGTGGCGGCCTGGATGAGCGAGCGGCTGAAGCGGGCGTCGCCGACGTCGTGCCCGGCGAGCACCTCGACCTCCTCGCCCGCGCAGCGCAGGATCGCGCAGCGCGGGAAGCCCGCGCCCTCGACGAGCGCGCGGAGCGTGATGGTCGCGACATCCTCCTCGGTCTGCGCCCCGGGCAGATCGGCGGCGCAGCGCATCAGGATGTTCAGGCGGTGCTGCGCCCCGGCATCGAGCGATTGATCGCCCAGGCGCTGCATCAGCGTGCTCGTGAAGCGCCGGTCGTCGCTGGTCATCGCGCGCCGACGCGTGGCCGTGGCTTCACCGATGATCACGCGCAGCGTCCACGGGCCGATGCGAACCTGGTCGCCCGGGCTGAGCGTCGTGGGCACGTCGGGCGAGAGGCGCTGCCCGTTCACGAACGTGCCGTGCCGGCTGTTGAGGTCGGTCAGGCGCCAGGGGCTGGGCTCGCCCGGGTGGCAGGTAAGGCGCGCGTGCTGACGCGAGACCACGCCGTCGGAGTCGGCCAGGACGAGGGGGCACGCGGACGACCGCCCGATGATGAGCGGCTCGTGGGCCTGCTCGGCGTGGGCGGTGATCGGTCGCAGCGGCGGGCCGGTGATGGACTCGAAGGTGATGGGCGGGGTGGGGATCATGCGCGCCGCACCTCGACCTTGCCGCCGGGCATGTCCTTGATGGCGTAGCCCAGGGCGGCGAGTTCGTCGCGGATGGCGTCGGAGGCCTTGAAGTCCTTGGCCGCGCGGGCGTCGCGCCGACGCCGGAGCAGTTCCTCCACGCGCGGGTCGGGCGCCACGCCCGGGGCGAACAGGCCGATGTCGGTCTGGCGGGATGCGGGGCGGGCGAGCCCAAGCACCCCGAGCACGGCGTCGATCGCGCGGATGGTCGCGCGGTCGGCGGGTGTGGGCGCGTCGAGCGTGTTCATCCAGGTGTTCAGCACGCCGATGGCCGCGGCGATGTTCAGGTCGTCGTGCAGCGCCTCGGCGACGTCGCGCAGCACCGCGGCGTGGGGCGGGGCGTCGGGCCCGGCGGCGTCGGCGATGCGGCGCCAGCGGTCGATCATGCGTTGGCTGTCGGCGAGCCCCTGCATGGTGAAGTTGGCGTTGGAGCGGTAGTGGGTCTTGATGAGTTCGAGGCGCAGGGCCGCGGGCTCGACGCCCTTGGCGAAGAGGTCGCGCGCGGTGAAGAAGTTGCCCTTGCTCTTGCTCATCTTCGCGCCCTCGACGAGGAGAAAGCGCGGGTGGAACCAGAGGCGCGCGAACGACCCCGAGAGCGTGCTGGGGGAGTAGGCGCAGCAGGACTGGGCGATCTCGCACTCGTGGTGGGGGAAGATGTTGTCCTCTCCCCCGCTGTGCAGGTCGATGATCGCGCCGGGGTAGGCCGTGTCGTCGGCGATGAACGCGCCCGGGGCGGGCGTGGCGGCGAGGCGCGCGACGCTCATCGCGGTGCACTCGATGTGCCAGCCCGGGTAGCCCCAGCCCCAGGGGCTCTCCCACTTCATGATGTGCGTGGCGTCTTCCTTCCACAGGAGGAAGTCGGCGGGGTGCTTCTTGCCGGCCTGGTTCTGGGCGCTCACGCGCCCGCCCTCGCCCTCGCGGAGGTTCGCGAGCGTGTTGCCCGAGAGCCGCCCGTAGGGCGGGAAGGCCTGCACGTCGAAGTAGACCACGCGCCGACCGGGCTCGCCGACGACGTACGCGCACCCACGGGCGATGAGGCGCGCGACGGCGTCGATCATCCCGGGGATGTTCTCCGTCGCGCGGGGCATCAGGCTCGGGTCGCGCTCGGCGTCGAGGGCGAGTTTCAGGCCAAGCGCGCGGGCGTCCTCGCGGAAGCGCCCTTCGTAGAACCGCGCGGTCTGGTACGGGTTGCCGGGGTCCACCTCGACGCCCGGCGGGAGGGCGCCGCTCTTCTTGGCCTCGGCGAGCCGGCGCCCGGCGATCGCCATGCGGTCCTCGCCCGCTTCGCCCCCCTCGGCGTCGTCGGTCATGTGCCCGACGTCGGTGATGTTCATGACGTGCGTGACGCGGCGCGGGCCCGTGTGCGTCCCGCCGTCGCCCGTGCCGAGCGTGCACAGGGGGCTTTCGAGGAAGCGTCGGAGGAGATCGGCGGCGAGGAACGAGCGGAAGTTGCCGATGTGCGCGTCGTCGTAGACCGTGGGGCCGCAGGTGTAGAAGGTGACGTGCCCGGGATCGGCGGGGATGAACGGCTCGAGGCGTTTGGAGAGGGTGTTGTAGAGGCGGAGGGTCACGGGCGGACTGTACGTCGGGGGCCGCGTGTGCCGTGGGGGATCAGGCCTCGGACCCGGCGGCTCTGGAGGGCTCAGGGTCGGCGGGGGCGGGGGCGACGGCGTCGATGCGGATGCGCGTGACACGGGTAGGCTCGGCGGCGAGGACGGTGATGGTGAGCCCGTCGTGGCGGAACTGCTCGCCGGCCTTGGGGATGCGGTCGAGCGTCGCGGTGACAAACCCGGCGACGGTGTCGTAGTCCTCGCCCTCGGGGAGTTCGACGTCGATGGCGCGGAGTGCGTCGTTCGCGTCGTGGATGTACACCCGCCCCTCGACCTGGGCGGTGCGTGTCGCGGCGTCGACGAGCACGTCGGGCGTGGCGGGCTCGGGGGTTTCGTACTCGTCGGCGATGTCGCCGAAGACTTCCTCGATGATGTCCTCGATGGTGATGAGCCCGGCGGTCCCGCCGTATTCGTCGGCGACCATGGCCAGGTGCGTGCGCTTGGCGGTCATCTCGCGGAGGAGTTCGCGGATGGTCTTGGTCTCGGGGACGAAGTAGGCCGGGCGGAGCAGGGCCCGGAGGTCGAAGACCTTGCCCGAGCGGGCGCTCTCGCCGGCGAGCCACTTCATGAGGTCCTTGACGTAGAAGACGCCCACGACGCGGTCGATGCTCTCCTCGTAGACGGGGATGCGGCTGTGGGCGATGCGCCGGATGGCAGCGGTAACGGCGGAGAGGTCGTTGACCATCTCCATCGCCTCGATCTCGGTGCGCGGGGTCATGACCTGGCCGACGGTCTTGTCGCGGAAGTGGACGACGGCCTCGATCATGTCCTTCTCGGTCTCGTCCACGCGCCCTTCGACGGTCGCCTCTTCGACGGCCGACAGGAGTTCCTCCTGCACGCCCGCGGGGCCCTCGCGCCGGCCCGAGAGGCGCCGGACGATCTCGTCCGCGGCCCGCGCCATCACCGCGAGCGGACGCCCGGCGACGTACGCGGCGCGGAGGAGTCCGGACCACGAGTAGACGACGGCCTCGCCCGCGTGGCGGGCGATGCTCGTGGGGATGATCAGGCTGAAGGCCCACAGGCCCAGCGTCGCCCCGCCCGCGCCGATCGCCAGCGACGGCCAGTCCGGGGTTTCCTTCCCGCGCAGCAGCGTGACCCACATGATCGCGCCGACGGCGAACAGCAGGTTGCACAGCGTCCGCGGGAGCGCGATGGCGGCGGCGTGACCCTCCTGGTCGGCCAGGATCTTCTGCACGCGCGCGTTGGCGGCGGGGTTGTTGCGGATCGTGCTGATCTCCTCCAGCATCGCGCGGGAGAGGTTCTGCACGGACTGGACCAGCGTCGAGAGCAGGGCCCCCAGCGCCAGCGAGACAACCATCAGCCCCAGCCACGCCTCCGCCGTCACACGCATGCCTCCATCCGACGCCGCATGATCGGGAACCCGATCACACCCCATACACGGCGCCGACGCCTATCCCCGAAAGAACCTCGTCCTCGAGCCGGTGCATGTCGCACGCCTCGGCCTCGTCGTGATCGTTCCAGCCCAGGCAGTGCAGCACGCCGTGCACGACATAGAGCAGGAGTTCCCGCTCGACAGCGTACCCGCCCGCACGGGCCCGTCGACCGGCCTCGTCGAGACAGACGAGGATATCCGCATCAAGCACGTACAAAGACCGATTGAAATCCTGACACATGACGCTGATCGTGGGCTTTTCCGGACGTTCCGCGGCGTCGGAGAGGTCGAAGGTCAGGACGTCGGTGGTGCCCTCGACGCCGGCGTAGCGGAGGTGGGCCGCGGCCATCTCGGCGTCGTCGATCACGCGGACGCGGACCTCGCCCGTAGCCCGGAGAAGCGCCCCGGCGTCGACGGCCTTGGCGCGGACCCACGCGGCCGCCTTCTCCGGCAGCGTGCCCGTGGAATCCACGAGGTCGCAGGTCAGTGCCCGTGCGGCCATGCGGGAACGGTATGTGGGTCAGAGTCGGGACGCGACGAACGCCCGGGCGGCGCGGTCGGCATCGAGCACGTCGGCGAGGGTGCGGACGGGGCGCGGGGCGATGGTCGCGAGGGCCTCGGCGACGAGCGCGGTGATGCGCGGGAAGGGGGTGCGCCCGGCGAGGAAGGCGTCGACGCAGGCCTCGTTGGCGGCGTTGAGGATGGCGCCGCTGGTGCCCCCGGCGTCGATGGCGCGGAGCGCGAGCCCGACGGCCGGGTAGCGGGCGTCGTCGACGGCGCGGAAGTCGAGACGGGCGAGCGCGGCGAGGTCGAGGCGCGGGGGCGGGGCGTCGACGCGGGCGGGCCAGGCCAGCGCGACCTGGATGGGGGTGCGCATGTCGGGGACGCCGAGTTGGGCGACGACCGAGCCGTCGGCGAACTCGACGAGGGCGTGGACGATGGACTGCGGGTGGAGGATGGCGTCCAGGCGCGACGCGGGCAGGGCGAAGAGGTGGTGGGCCTCGATGAGTTCGAGGGCCTTGTTCATGAGCGAGGCGCTGTCGATGGTGACCTTGCGCCCCATGGACCAGGTGGGGTGGCGGAGGGCGTCGGCGGGGGTGGCGGCGGCGATCTGTTCGCGCGTCCAGTCGCGGAAGGCGCCGCCCGAAGCGGTGAGCGTGACGCGGGCGATGCCGGCGGGGCAGGAGAAGGGCGGGAGCGGGTGCGTGCCCGCGCCGGCGAGGCACTGCCACACGCCGCTGTGCTCGCTGTCGACGGGGAGGAGGGCGGCGCCGGTGCGCCGGGCGAGGGGGACGACGAGGTCGCCCGCGGCGACGAGGGTTTCCTTGTTCGCGAGGGCGACGTGGCGTCCGAGTTCGACGGCGGCGAGCGTGGCGGGCAGGCCCGACACGCCGACCATCGCCGCGACGACGAGGTCGCAGGGCACCTCGCGGACGAGGCGTTCGGCGGCGTCGGGGCCGACGCGGAGCTTGCTGCCCGCCTGCGCGGGCTCGCCCGCGGCGAGGGCGAGGTCGCGCACGCCGTGACGGGCGGCCTGGTCGAAGAGGAGCGCGGCGTTGCGCCCGGCGGCGAGCCCGACGACGCGGAGCGACGGCCCGCGCGGCGCAAGGGACAGACGCTCGATGACCTCGAGCGTCTGGGTGCCGATGGAGCCGGTGGAGCCCAGGATGATGACGCGGCGGGGTTGCACGCGCGGTCAGCGTACGGGGAGTCGGGGCGCTGCGCCGGTCAGGTGATCTTGAACTTGGCGCGGGTCTGGCTGATCTTGCCCTCGATGTCGGTGCCGGCCTTGAGGTCGGCGGTCAGGGTCTTGACGCAGTCGTCGGCGTAGGCGGCGAGGTCGGTGATGGCCTTGCTGACGCCGTCGTCCTCGAGCGCGCCGCGGGGGATGCTGGTGCCCTGGGTCTTCATGGACCCGATGCGGTCGCGGACGATCTTGGTCTCCGGGCCGTAGCGCTCCCACTGCTCTTCCTGGAGGCGGCAGTGCTTGGCGATGGCAGGGACGTCTCCCTTGAACGAGGCGACCTTGGTGTCGAACTCGGCGAGGGCCTTGACGACCCGGTCGCTCTTGACGCGGATGGAGTCGAAGGCCTTCTTCATCTCGACCTTGAGCTTGCCGATGTCGGCGATGTAGGCGGAGGCGGGGCGGACGGTGCTGCCCGAGGCCTCGGCGGTGGCGCGGGCGGCGTGCATCTTCTGGAGCGCGGCCTCGATCTGCGAGACGACGGTGTTCTGCTCGGCGGCGATCTTGGTGACGGGGCCCCAGGCCTTGTCGCGCTTCTGCTTGAGTTCCGCGCCCTTGGGCCCGTCGATACGGTCGTAGATGGTGGCGCCGGCGTCGCTGCGGGCCTTCATCATGGGACTGCCGTCCTTGGTGAAGTCTTTGACGCGTTGCGCGTCTGCGGCAAGGGACTTCTCGCCCTCATCGATGAACCGATCGATCACGCCGATGGCGACCTGATGGTTCATGAGGTTCCCGCTCTTGGCGGCGTCCTTGGCCGCAGCAACCTGCTTCTCGCAGGACGCGACACGCCCGTTCATGGCGGCGTGGTTCTTCTTGAGCGAATCCAGCAAGGTCGCCGCGTCCTTGGCGACCTGCTCACGCAGGGCGATGTGCTCCTGGGCCTCCTTGATCAGGGTCTTCTGGAGCTGGTCGTTGGCGGTGGTCTTGTCCTTGCCCCCGACGTCGCTCATGCCCTCGGCGACCTTGGCGGCGTCGGTCTCGATCTTCTTGAGGGCGTTCTTGAGGTTGTTGGCCGCGGCGATGTACGTGGCCTTCTCGTCGGCCTTCACGCTCGTGGGGTCGGCGGCGGCCTTCTCGAGCAGGCCGGTGTAGGTGGTCGAGGCGGCCTTGAACGAGGCGAGGGCCTTGGTGATCTCGGCGCCGGTCTTGGCCTTGTCGAGGTTCTTCAGGGATTCCTCGACGCCGGTACCCTTGCGGAAGACGCCCAGGAACTTGTCGGTGGGTTTCTTCTTGTGGGTGGCGGTCTCGAAGTTCTTCTTGGCGGTCTTCCAGGCATCGACGAACGGCATGGGACGTGGCTCCGGTGTGTGCGTGCGGAAATGAGGAAAACAGCCTACCAGACGGCGGGCGTGCGTGGCGGGAATCGCCTAGACTGACTTGGACGCTGAAAACCGACGCACCCTCGCCCGGGCGACAGCCCGCCGACCGGAGTTTTTCCCCGATGATCCCCAAGCCTCCCCCCCGCGAGCCGTCGCTCGGGTTCCTCTACCTGCCCCCGTTCCGGATCTGCGGCGAGTCGATCGCCGGGGAATCGACGTGCCTGCAGATCCCCGAGTTTGACCTCGGGTTCGACATCGGGAGTTGCCCGCGGGCGATGTTGCCCAGCAAGCACCTGGCGATCACGCACGGGCACATGGACCACATCGGGGCGCTGGCGTATTTCTGCTCGCAGCGCCGGTTCCAGGGGATGGGGACGGCGAAGATCCTGTGCGACCAGCGGATCGCGCCGGCGATCAAGCGGATGATGGAGGGGTACGTGGAGTTGGAGCGGCAGCGGACGCCGTTCGAACTGATCCCGCTGCTGCCCGACCAGCCCTACGAGATCAAGAACAACATCCTGCTGCGCGGGTTCGAGACGGAGCACACGTGCCCGTCGTTCGGGTACGTGGTGAGCGAGAAGCGGACGAAACTGAAGCCCGAGTTCCTGGACCTGCCGCAGGACAAACTGCGGGAGTTGAAGGAGCGTGGGGTGGAGATCACGCGGTCGTTCGAGATCCCGCTGGTCGCGTTCACGGGGGACACGGCGCCGGGCCCGCACCTGATCCGCCCGGACGTGCGCAAGGCGCAGATCGTGATCACGGAGTGCACGTTCTTCGAGCCCGACCACAAGGAGCGGGCGAAGGTGGGGATGCACATGCACATCGACGACGTGGCCGAGTGGCTGCGCGTGCTGGAGTGCGAGGCGATCGTGCTGGTGCACGTCTCACGCCGGACGGAGTTGTCGTACGCACGCGAGCGGGTGGCGAAGATCGCCGGGGAGAGCGCCGCGAAGAAGGTGCACCTGCTGATGGACTACCGCTCGAACAAGGCGCGGTACGAGCAGCAGATGCTCGAGGCCGAGTCGCGCGAGGCGCGTCGCACGGGCGCCAGAGCCCCCCAGCCGGCCCCGGCGGCGGATCCCGACGAGGCGGAGTAAACGCGGGGTGACAATTGCCGCGCGCGGGCGTTGACAGCACGCCGGGCGCGCAGTACGTTCCCCAACGGCCTGTCGCGTGCTGGGTGAGCGTTCGCGACGGGCGGTGGACGGTCGGTGGATGGTGCCGGGTGGTCTTGACGGGTGGTGTGGTGTTGTGGCAATGAGAACGACGGGCACGCCCTGCCGGCACGCGCGGGGGCGGGGCCGAGGGTCCGACGCGCGGCGGGGGGGGCGGGGCACAATGCCGCAGGCGGATCGCCAGGTCTGGGAGGCCATGCTGTCCCACCTGCGCGAGCACCACGCGAACATCTGCCGCGCCTGGTTCGAGGAACTCGAGCCGCTGGGCATCGTCAACGGCACGCTGCAACTGCGGACCATGTCGCCGATCCATCGGGACTACCTGCGCCGTCAGTGTTCGGACGCGTTCAACGACGCGGCCCGTTCGGTCACCGGGCACCTGCTGAGCGTGAAGTTCCTCGGGCCCGACGACGAGGTGCTGCGGGCGCCCGAGCCCCGGCGCCCGCGGGGCGACGCGTCACGGGGTGATCCGACCAGGCCGATGCTCCCCGCGACGAACTCGACGGGCACCCCGGGGGCCGGTGCGTCCGGCGTTCCGGCTCTGCCTCCGGCGGATCCTCCGGGGCAGGTGAACGGCGTGGGGCAGCGTCCCGCGGACCAAGGCCAGCCGCCGGCGCCTGAAGCGCCCCCGGTGATGCCGACGCAGTACGTCGAGGCCCGGCCCGTGGCGCGGGTCGAGAGCGGGCACGTGGGGCACGGCCCCATGCGGTACGAGTCGCTGGTCATCAATCCGGACTATTCGTTCGAGAACTTCGTGCCCGGGCCGAGCAACCGGCTGGCGCACGCCGCGGCGCTGGCGGTGGCGTCGAACCCGGGGCGGACGTACAACCCGTACTTCGTGCACGGCGGGGTGGGGCTGGGCAAGACGCACCTGCTCCAGGCGATCTGCCTGAAGATCGTGGAGGCGAACCCGCGGACGACGCTGTACTACACGTCGTGCGAGGGGTTCGTGACGCAGTTCATGGAGAGCGTGCAGTCCGGGGAGATGAGCGACTTCCGCCATCGCTTCCGCGACGTGGACATCCTGATCATCGATGACATCCACTTCCTGACGAAGCGCGACCGTTCGCAGGAGGAGTTCTTCCACACGTTCAACTCGCTCTTCCAGGCGAGCAAGCAGATCATCCTGTCGTCGGACGCCCCGCCGGAAGAGATCCCCGACCTCGAGGACCGGCTGGTGAGCCGGTTCAAGTGGGGGCTGGTGTGCAAGATCGACCCGCCCTGCTACGAGACGCGCGTGGAGATCGTGAAGGCCAAGGCCCGCCTGCGCGGGCTGGCGATGCCCGAGAGCGTGGCGGGGTACATCGCGCAGCGGCTGGACTCAAACATCCGCGAGCTCGAGGGCGCGGTGGTGAAGCTGCAGATCCAGTCGGCGGTGGAGAAGCGCCCGATCGATCTCGACCTCGCGCGCCTCGCGCTGGGCGACGATTCGCAGCCGAGCATCGGCGAGCCGACGATCCAGCACATCATCGACGTGGTGACGGACTACTTCTCGATCCGCCTGGCGGACCTGCAGAGCAAGCAGCGGCATCGGTCGATCGCGCTCCCGCGCCAGGTGTGCATGTACCTCGCACGCCGGAGCACACGCCACTCGCTGGAGGAGATCGGCGGGTTCTTCGGCGGGCGCGACCACACGACGGTGATGCACGCGATCAAGGCGGTCGAGGCCAAATGCCGCGAACAGCCGGATTTCGAGAACGTCCTGCGCTCGCTGGAGGCCCGGGCCCGGGCGGGCCAGGGCGGGACGGACGAGTAGACCCCACCCCCCGGATCCGGTGCTGGGCGGCATTCGCCTCCCGGCAGTTCCCGAAATGCGCCGTCGGTTGTCGTGTGGACGGCCTGTGGAGGAGTTGGCATCGGGGCACGGTTCGTGACGGCCCCGCGAGGGTGGGGGGCTGCCTCCCGGGGTGCCGGAGGCTCGGAGAGGTGTCCGGGAGGGCGCGCCGCCGCGCGCCAAGCGACAGGTCGTGCACCGGGAATGGTTTTGTCTTAGAGCCGCCGGATTATGGGGTTACGGTTGTTCGCCCCGATTCATCCACAAAGCGCCATGCCTTACTACGACGACTACGGAGAGTTCTTTCTCTCATAGAAGAAGAAGACCCTTCCGAAAGTGCGTCATTTCCGTCGGTCGGAACGGGTCGCTCGGGGCGCTCTCCGCGATGTGGATAAGTCGGTGGAATCGGCTTGACTTTCGGGCTGGCATAGGGCGCACCAGGTCGTCGAACGCTGTGCCAGGCGGGCGCCGGACAGCGGTGTGCCGCAGGTGGGGCAGGGAAGCCCGGGGCGGGCGTACACCGCGTGGCGGGCTTGGAACGAGCCCGGGTTCCCGAGGGCGTCGCGGTAATCGCGGAGCGTGGAGCCGCCGTGCGCGATGGCGTCGGCCAGGATCGTGCGGATCGCGTCGGCGAGCCTTTCCAGCGCGGCGGGCGAGAGCCCGCCCGCGGGCGCATAGGGTGACAGGCGGGCACGGAAGAGCACTTCGTCGGCGTAGATGTTCCCCAGCCCGGCGAGCCGCTGCTGATCGAGGAGGGCGCTCTTGAGCGGGGCGCTGCCCCGGAGGGCGCGAGCGAGATCGGGGGCGGTGATGGAGAGGGCGTCGGGCCCGAGACGCGACCAGCGGGCGGCCCGGAGTCGTTGGAGAGACGAGAAGGTCCACAGCCCGCCGAACCGGCGCGGGTCGATGAAGCGCAACTCCGGGCCGTCGTCGAGCAGCCAGCGGGCGTGGGTGTGAGGTTCGGATGGCATGCGTGCAGGTGCGTCGCACAGCGTGAGGCGTCCGGTCATGCCCAGGTGCACGGCGAGGACGCGCCCGTCCTCGGTACGGAGTGCGAGTTGCTTGCCGAGGCGCTCGATCGAGCCGATGCGGGCGCCTTCGAGCAGGGCGTGGCGGGTGAGGCGCGTGCCGGCGTCGGGCGTGCAGACCGCGCGGTTGAAACGGACGACGCGGGCGATGGTGCGACCGACGAGGCGGGGCACGAGCGTCCGGCGGGCGTGCTCAACCTCGGGGAGTTCGGGCATCGGGTGATTTCCGGCGGGCGCGGAGGTCGCGGAAGAACGCGCGGAGAAGGTCGGCGCAGCGGTCGGCGCAGAGGCCTTCGATCGGGCGGACGCGGTGGTTGAGGCGCGGGTCTTCGGTCAGTCGGTAGAGCGAGCCGGCGGCCCCGGCCTTGGGGTCGCGCGTGCCGAAGACCAGGCGCCCGACGCGGGCATTGACGATGAGCCCGGCGCACATCACGCAGGGCTCCAAGGTCACGACGAGCGTGGCGTCGTTGAGACGCCAGTCGCCGAGCGTGCGGCAGGCGGCGCGGATGGCGAGGGCCTCGGCGTGGGCGTCGGGGGCGGCGTCGCGCTCGCGCCGGTTGTAGCCCTCGCCCAGCGTCCGCCCGGTGCGCGTGTCGTAGACGACCGCGCCGACGGGCACCTCGCCCAGGCGGGCGGCCCGGGCGGCGAGTTCCAGGGCTCGCTCCATCGCGCGTTCGTCGCGGGGACTCGGCGCCTCGGGAGAAGCGCCAATGGGCGGTGCCGACGCCGGCGTGGCGGGCGCGGCGTGCCGGGCGAGCCGTCGTCCGATCGTGAGCCAGAGTGCGCGGGTCGCCATGGCGGGTGCGTCTCCGGTGGTGGTGGGGGGGGAGGGGGAGAGATCAGCCCTCGCCCGCGCCGTCGTCCTCGGGCATCTTGCCCGCGATGCGCGACGCGGGGAAGACGCGCAGCAGGATGCCCCCGAGTTCGTACAGGCCCATGAGCGGGACCCACATGAGGATCATCGAGAGCGGGTCGGCGGGGGTGAGGATGGCGGCGAGGACGGCGCAGATGAGGATGGAGTGACGCCGGTACTTCGCGAGGAAGGCGTTGTCGACCAGGCCGATCCAGCCCAGGAGGAGCACGACGACCGGCGCCTGGAACGCCGCGGCGAAGGCGAGCGTGAGCGAGAGCAGGAGCGAGACGTACTCGCTCACGCGGTACTGCTGGACGATGCCCGCGTCCTTGTGCATGGAGATCGCGCGGACCTGAGGATCGTCGGGCGTGCCCGCGGCGATGCGGAGTTCCATGAGCGAGTTGTTGAACCAGACCTGCCCGGGCGTGGGGGCGGGCGGGTCGGCGTCGAGCAGCGGGACCGCGGGGAGGACGACGCCCTCGGGGAGCGGGGCGGTGGCGGCGGTGTTGCTGCCGATGCCCGTGCCGAAGCCCACCAGCCAGCCCAGGATGACGGGGAGGATGACGCGGTACAGGAAGACCAGCGCGGAGACGGTGAGCAGCGTGGAGAGCGGGAGGAGGAAGTAGACGAAGCGCTTCTCGTGGCGGTGGAGCCCGGGGGAGACGAAGCGCCAGAGTTGGTAGAAGACCCACGGGCTGCCGACGATCACCGCGACGATGATCGAGACCTTCATGTACGTGCTGAAGGTTTCGAGCGGGCCGGTGCCGATGAGCAGGTCGGGCTGCCCCGCGCCGCGGAGGGCGGCCTTGGCGGGCTCGACGAGGAACGAGAGCAGGTACGAGCCGAACCCGAGCGCGACCACCGCGATAGGAACCAGGCCCACCAGCGCGAGAATGATCCGCTTGCGGAGTTCTTCGAGGTGGTCGCCGAGCGGCATGTGAGATGAGTTTGGATTTTGTGGGGGCATGGGGAGATTCGTTCGGGCGTGGGCCCAGAGGATACGGGGTGGGGGCGGGGCTGCGTGGGAGTGGCGTGACGGAAAGGTCGTGTTGGGGCATCCCAATGAGCGGAACGGAGTGCCGCGTGGACGACGTGCCGCCGGACATGGTGCGGGAATCGGTCTCGCCTGTTTCTTCCGCGGAGGAATCGGGCGTGGTCGCGCGCTTTGAGGAAGCGGCGGATCGGGCCGAGCGGCGCGAGGCGCGGGCGGCGCTGGCGGGTGATGCGGAGAGCGTGGAGCGGCTGTGGCAGCGTCACCGGCGGTGGGTGGCGGCGATCCTGCTCGCGTACAAGCCTCGCTGGGTGGACGTCGACGACCTGCTGCAGGAAGTGGCCATCGCGGTGGTGCGGAAGGTTCACGAGTTGCGTGATCCGGCGGCGGTGCGGCCCTGGTTGCGGACGGTGGCGATCAACGCGGCCCACGCCGCGGGGCGCAGCGGGCAGCGCCGCGGACGCACCGCGGCCCTCGACGAAGACGCGGTGCCCCCGGCCCGGGGGACGCCGGCGGGGCCGCCGGACGACGCGAGGCGGCTGATGGACCTGGCGGCGTCGCTCCCCGAGGGGTACCGCGAGCCGCTGTTGCTGAAGGCGGTGCAGGGGCTGAGTTATCGGGAGATCGGGCGGATTCTCGATCTGCCGGAGACGACGATCGAGACGCGGATCGCCCGCGGGCGGCGGCAACTGCGGGACCTGGCGTCGTCGCACGGGATCAGCCCGGAATCGTGAGCGGCGTGGCGAGGCGTCGTGACGGAAGGCGTGCCCGGGCGCATCTGTGAGAGTGACCATGAGCGAAGGCGAACTGGACATCCTGCTGACCCGCGTGATCGACGGTCGGGCGACCGGCGAGGACTGGCGCCGGCTGGAAGCGCTGGCGCAGATCGACGCGGGCGTGTGGCGCGAGCTGGCGCTCGCGCAGCGCGACGACGCGCTGCTGCGCCAGGGCGTGGCCCGGGCTATGGAGCGCGCGGGGCAGGTCACGCTGCCCGAGGGGCACCCCGCGGGCTCGGTCGCGATGACGCGGGCGCGGACGCGCCTGGTGGCGACGTGGGGCGGGTGGGGCGTGGCGGCGATGGTGGCGCTCGCGCTCCTGACGCGGGGCGGGCCCGAGGCGCCCCGCGGGGGCGAGCAGGTCGCGGGCTCGCCGATCCTGACGGCGGCGGACGCGCTGCACACGTACCTGGAGAAGGGACGCCAGGAGGGCGTGGTGATCGAGGAGATGCCGGCGAAGTGGCTGGTGCAGTCAGCCCCGGCGGCGAACGGGCGCGGGTTCGACGTGGTGTACCTGCGGGTGATCATGGAGCGGACGCAGGTGCCCAACCTGTACAAGTTCTCGTCGGACGAGTTTGGATCGACCGTGCCGGTGCGGCTGGGAACGCCCCCGCGCCGAACCACGGGCGACGGGCCGGTGTAGGCGTTGGACGGGTGTGGTGTGGTGCGGGGTGGGCGCGCGGCGCAGGGGCGCCGGCGCTCGAAGGAACGAAAGGCGGACGGAGCGTTTCGGAAGGAAGGTCGGAGGTATGGCGATGCACATCAACACGCGTCGGATGGCGGCCCTGACGGGCCTGATCGCACTCGCGGGCAGCGCGCTGGCCCAGCAGGGCGGCGCCGATCGCTTCGAGGGGAGTCTGGACCGCCCGCTTCGTGCGGCCCAGCAGGCCCGGCCCTCTGCGACCGTCCAGTCCGGGTACGTGTACATGGCCGAGAACGACGGCGCGACACGCTACGAGGTCGAGGTGCGCGACGGCGTGGTGACGGCGAAGATCAACGGGCGCGAGGTGCCCGCGGAGCGCGTCCGCCAGCGCGACGGGGCCATCGACCTGCTCGACCGCGACGGGAAGGTGCTCAAGTCGTTCAACGTGCGCGTGGGCGCGGCCCCGACGCCCCCGGCGCGGGGCGTGCGCCCGGTCGCGCCGGTGGCGCCTGTCGCCCCGGTCCCGCCGCTGGTCGAGGGGATGCTCGCCGAACAACCCAAGACGATGGTCGGCATCCGCATGAGCGACGAGACGGGCGACGTGGTGATCGACGACGTGATCGACGGCCTTCCGGCGGCCCGCGCGGGCGTGCAGGTCGGGGACGTCGTGGTGTCGCTGGGCGGGAAGGCGGTCAAGAGCGCTTCGGAGTTCCGCGCCGAGTTGAAGGATCGCAACCCGGGCGACAAGGTCGAGATTGTCGTGCGGCGCGAGGACGCCGAAAAGACGCTCGCCCTGACGCTCGACGCGTACGAGCCCGCCCGCCTGGGGCTCACGGCGGTGCCGGCGGAGGGCGAGTGGAGGGCGCTCGCGGAACGTCTGAACGTGCTGCGCGGCGACGGGCGCGAGATGGCCGAGGAAGCGCGCAAGGCGCTGGCCGAGGCGCTGGAGCGGATGAAGGCGAGCCCGGCGTTCGACGGGGAGAAGATCCGCAAGGACGTGGAGCAGGCCATGCAGCAGGGGCTGCGGGCGCTGGAGCGCTCAAAGATGGACATCGACTCGTACTGGCGCAGCGTGCAGCCCGGGCAGGGGCGGGCGCGGGTGCTGGTGTCGCCCGAGGACGGCGGACGCGCGTTCATGATCCCCGCGCCGGCGGCGCCGGGGGCTCCGAACGCCGACGTGGCGCGCTCGCTGGAGAAGATCGCGGCGGAACTGGAGCGCCTGCACCAGCGGCTGAACGAGATCGAACGCCGCCTCCCCAAGGCGCCGTAAGAAACACACACTCCGCCCGGGCCCCGCGTCGTGCCGACCCTCCTCCGGACGGCGCGTCGGCCCGGGACATGACTGGTCTCCGTTCGGAGCAGGCCGCGCTGCCACCCCTGGCGCGGCCTGTTCCTTTTGGGGGAGTGCGGGAGGGACGGGAATCCGACGGGCGGAAAGGACCGATAGGATCGGGCATGACGACGACGCTGCCGGACGACGTGCGAGAGGTGCAGAACGCGGCGGCCCTGCTGCGCGACGAGATCCGCAAGGTGATTGTCGGGCAGGACGACGTGGTCGAGCAGATGCTGATGGCGATCTTCTGCCGCGGGCACGTGGTGGTGGTGGGGGTGCCTGGGCTGGCCAAGACGCTGCTGATCTCGACGATCGCGCGGGCGTTGACGCTGGGGTTCAGCCGGATCCAGTTCACGCCCGACCTGATGCCGGCGGACATCACGGGGACGGAGGTGATCCAGGAGGATCGCTCGACGGGGCACCGTGAGTTGCGGTTCGTGCCTGGCCCGGTCTTCGCGAACGTGATCCTGGCGGACGAGATCAACCGCACGCCTCCCAAGACGCAGGCGGCGCTGCTGGAGGCGATGCAGGAGCGCCAGGTGACGGCGGGAGGAAGGCGGCACGACCTGCCCAACCCGTTCTTCGTGCTGGCGACGCAGAACCCGATCGAGCAGGAGGGGACGTACCCGCTGCCCGAGGCGCAGTTGGACCGGTTCATGTTCCAGATCCTGATCTCGTACCCCTCGCTCGAAGAGGAGATGGAGATCGTGCGCCGGTCGGCGGCGCGGGCGCAGGTGCAGGTGACGCCCGGGCTGGACGAGGCGGGGATCACCCGCGTGCAGCGCGTCGTGCGCGAGATGCCCGCGGCGGACCATGTGATCGCGTATGCCCTGCGCCTGGTGCGCGCGACGCGCGTGAAGGAGCCGATGGACCTGGGCCAGGCCAGGCCCCAGAAGGTGAAGGACTATGTCGCGTGGGGCGCGGGGCCCCGGGCCAGCGAGTTCCTCGTGCTGGGGGCCAAGGCGCGGGCGCTGCTGGACGGCTCCACGCACGTGACGCCCGAGCACGTCCGGCGCATCGCCAAGCCCGTGCTGCGCCACCGGCTGATGCTGAACTTTAACGCCGAGGCCGACCAGGTGACGGCGGACATGGTGATCGACGATCTGCTGGCGACGGTGCCGCTGGAGGGCCTGACGCCAGGCGAAAAGAAGACCATGGACGAGGTGCTGAGGTAGGAGGGGCGAGTCGCCGGCGCGGCAGCGTGCGGCGGAGCAGGCCATGACCGTCGCCCCCGCCAGCCCGGTTGCGAGCTCCGTTCCCGGGGAGTCGGCGCTCGCGCGGCTGTTCACGCCCAAAGCCGAGTTGCGCGCGTCGATCCTCGCGGGGGCCCTGCTCGTCGCGGGGATGCTGCTGCACTCGGCGCTGGGTGTAGCGCACACGTCGTGGCTCGCGTGGGCGAGTTTGGCGATCGGGATGGTCTACGGCGGGCGACCGGCGATCGAGGCGCTGCGGGCGCTGCGCTTCGACATCGACGTGCTCATGGTCGTGGGGGCGGGGCTCTCGGCGTACATCGGGCACCCGGAGGAAGGGGCGCTCCTGCTCTTCCTGTTCGTGCTGTCGGGCGCGCTCGAGGACCTGGCGATGCTCCGCACCGAGCGCGAGGTCGCGGCCCTGCACAAGATGATGCCCGAGGCGGCGCTGGTCTTCCGCGACGGGGCGTGGGTCGAGGTGTCGGCCGAGAGCCTGGCGCCGGGCGACCGCATCAAGGTGCGCCCGGGCGAGCGCGTGCCGGCCGACGCGCGGGTGCTGGCGGGCGAGACGCAGATCGACCAGTCGGCGATCACGGGCGAATCGATGCCCCGGGCGGTGGCGCCGGGGGACGACCTGTACGCGGGGACGATCAACACCGACGACCCGGTGGAGGCACACGTGCTGCGCCCGGTGCGGGAGAGCAGCCTCCAGAAGATCCTGGACCTGGTGACGCGGGCGCGGGCGCAGCGCGAGCCCGTGCAGCGGCTGATCGACCGGCTGAGCCAGCCCTACGCGCTGGGCGTGCTGGGCGTCAGCGTGGTGGTGGCGCTGATTTGGTGGCTGGGGCTGGGCAGGCCGCTGATCGGCACGAGCGAGCAGGCGGGGGCGCTGTATACGGCGATCACGCTGCTGATCGTGGCGTCGCCCTGCGCGCTGGTGATCTCGACGCCGACGGCGACGCTGGCGGCGATCGCGCGGGGCGCGCGGGTGGGCGTGCTGTTCAAGGGCGGCCAGTCGATCGACGCGCTCGCGTCGATCGGGGGCGTGTGCTTCGACAAGACGGGCACCCTGACGGTGGGCCGCCCGCGTCTGTACGAGGCGCACCCGGTCGCGTGGAGTGACGGCAAGGAGATGCTCGCGATCGCGGCGGCGCTGGAGGAAGACTCGACGCACCCGATCGCCGTGGCGGTGCGCGAGGCGGCGGAGGTGCGGGGCATCGCGCCCGCCGAGGTGACGGGCATCAACCACACGACCGCGCAGGGGATCGAGGGGCGGCACGGGGGCGTGCCGGTGCGCCTGGGGCGGTACGCGTTCGTCGAGCCGCTGATCCCCGTGTGCCTGCGGGCGCGTGTCCGCGAACTGCTCATGAAGGTGCAGAACCGCGGGCACGTGGCGGTGGTGATCGCCAAGGGCGACCCGCGGGACGAGGCCGACGAGAGCGGGCAGGCGGCGGTGCTGATCATGGCCGACGCGCTGCGCCCGGGGGCCGAGACGCTCGTGCGCGAGTTGCATGCGCTGGGCGTGCGCCCCGTGCGGATGCTCACGGGCGACAACCGGCTGACGGCGCAGCGCGTGGCGACGGGGCTGGGGCTCGACGCGTTCGACGCGGAACTGCTCCCCGAGGACAAGTTGCGGATCGTCCGCTCGATGAAGAAGGACACGACCGGACGGGGCGTCGCGGTGATCGGCGACGGCGTGAACGACGCGCCGTCGCTGGCGGCGGCGGACGTCTCGATCGCGATTGGGGCCGTCGGCGCCGACGCGGCGCTGGAATCCGCAGACATCGTGCTGCTCGCGGACGATCTCGGGGTGATCCCCTGGAGCGTGCGGTTCGCGCGCCGGACACGCCGGACCATCGTCCTGAACTTCACGCTGGCGTTGAGCATCATCGGCGTGATGGGCGTGCTGACGATCGTCGGTTCGCTGCTGGGGCGCGAGGTGCCGCTGGCGGTGGGCGTGCTGGCGCACGAGGGCGGGACCGTGCTCGTGGTGCTGAACTCGCTGCTGCTGCTGCGGGTGGCGCCTCCGGCGCACGAGATGCGCGACGCGCGGCGCGCCAAGGCCCCGGCCGAACCGGTGCCGGCGGCCGTGGCGGGGGGTGGCGTGGCGGGGTAAGGTGATTTCGCGGTTGCCGCCCGGGCGTGCCGGGGGCGGTACCCTCGCCCATATGCAGACGCCCGAGCAGACATCAGGCCCCGCCCCGGGCGATGGCCTTCACCGTCTCGAAGCCCAACGCCGCACGAACCGCGAGGCTGTGCGAGCGCTGGGGCTCGAGCCCTACGGCGTGCGGACGGACGGGCTGCTGACCTCGGCGCAGGTGCGTGCGCTCTTCGACGAGGCGGCGAACGACGAGTACAACGCGCGTTCGAAGGAGCCCGGGTACGCGGATCGGCGCCCTGTCGCGCGGGCGGCCGGGCGGGTGATGCTGCTGCGCGACAACGGGAAACTGGTGTGGATGACGCTGCGCGACGAGTCGGGCGACGTGCAGATCGCCGTGAGCCAGCGAGATTGCGACGCGCCGGGCTTCGGCGTGGCGAAGGCGACGGACCTGGGCGACGTGGTGGTGGCCGACGGGCGGGTGATGAAGACCAAGACCGGCGAGATCACGGTCTGGGCGAGCGCGGTGCGTCCGGGGGCGAAGTCGCTCCTGCCGCCCCCCGAGAAGCACGCGGGCCTGCAGGACGTGGAGATCCGGTATCGCCGGCGGTACGTGGACCTGTGGGCGAACCCGGAAACGCTGGCGGTGTTCCGCCTGCGCAGCGGGATCGTGAGCCGCGTGCGTCGGTTCATGGAAGCGCGGGGCTATCTGGAGGTCGAGACGCCGATGCTCCAGACGCTCGCGGGCGGGGCGGCGGCGCGCCCCTTCGCGACGCACATGAACGCGCTGGACATCCCGCTGTACCTGCGGATCGCGCCGGAGTTGTACCTGAAGCGCCTGCTCGTGGGCGGGTTCCCGAAAGTGTTCGAGGTGAACCGCAACTTCCGCAACGAGGGGCTCGACAAGCAGCACAACCCCGAGTTCACCATGCTCGAGGCGTACCACGCCTACGGCGACGTGGAGACGGTGATGGAACTCACCGAGAGCCTCGTGCGCGATGCGGCGGCGTTCGTCGCGGGGGGAACGCCTGGTGCGCTGCCCTTCGGCAGCCTGAACATCGACTATGCGAAGCCCTTCGCCCGCGTGCGCTACGCCGACCTGTTCGAGAAGGCCTACGGCTTCTCGATGCGCGACGAGGCGAAGGTGCGTACCGCCGCGGAGAAGATGTTCTCGGCGGAGAAGGTCCGCGGGGCCGACCACTGGATGCTCGTGAACGAACTCTTCGAGGAGAAGGGTGAGGCGCTGCTCCACCCCGCGAAGCCGACGTTCATCACCGACTACCCCGCGGCGGTCAGCCCGCTCACGCGCCCGAAGCGCGACGACCCGGCGCTCGCCGACCGGGCCGACCTGTTCATCGGCGGGATGGAGATCGCCCCGCACTACACGGAGTTGAACGACCCGGACGTGCAGGAGGCGAAGTTCCGTGAGCAGTTGCGCGGGACCGACGCCGCCAAGAGCGCCGAGGAGCAGACGTTCCGCACGTTCGACGACGACTTCGTGCGGGCGCTGAAGGTGGGCATGCCCCCGGCGGGGGGCATGGGGCTGGGCATCGACCGGCTGGTGATGCTGCTGACGAACCAGCCGACGATCCGCGACGTGATGCTGTTCCCGATGATGCGACCGGAGTAGGCGCGTCGTTAGCCCCGGCGGCGCAGGCGCAGCAGGTCGCGCCATGCGCGCCCGTCGCACGTGACGCCCGGGGGCAGGGGCGGCGCGGGCGTGGTGAACCCCTCCCAGGCGCCGGCGAGCACGCGCCCGAGGCGCGCCGGGCGCGGGCCCGCGTGCAGGAGTGCGCGCGCAACGCCGGCGAGGGCGCCGAGCCAGCGCGACGCGCCCCGCCCGTGGCGCCGGGCCAGCCAGACCCAGTTCCGCGTGGCGAGGCGCAGCCAGCGGTCGCTCTTGCGGGCGGCGGCGGGGCTGTCGTGCATCGCCACCCACGCGGGGTCGAAGCGGACGTCGAGCCCGGCGCCGAGCAGTTTCAGGGCGAGATCGACGTCGTTGCGGTAGAGGAAGAACGCGGGCTCGTACCCGCCCACGCGGTCCCACGCGCTCCGCCGGACGAGGTTCGCGCAGCCCATGACCGGGAAGGCGCCGCGGGGGTCGCGTGCGAAGGGCCATTCGCTGACGCCCGTGGCGGGGTGGCGCGGGTGGAGCGCCACGGCTCCGACGCGGGGCTCGCGGGCGAGGAGGTCGAGCGCTCCGGCGAGCGCGCCGGGTTCGGGCGTGGCGTCGTCGTCGAGGATGAGGAGCAGGTCGCCGGAGGCGTCGCGCACGCCGCGGTTGAAGCCCTCGACGCCGAGGTTCTCGGGGAGGGCGACGACGCGGACGCCGGGGAACTCGCGGGCGAGTCGGGCGGGCGTGTCGTCGTCGGAGGCGTTGTCGACGACGATGATCTCGTCGATGCCGGGCGTGGCGAGCAACGCCGCGAGCGTGCGTCGCAGCGCGTCGGGGCGTTGGAAGTGCAGGACGACCGCCGAGAGCACGGCGTCAGGATACCGCGTGGGCGACTTCGGGCTCGGGCAGGACGACGCGGCGCGGGGCCGGGGGCAGTTGCATGACGTGCGGCCCGCGCAGGCCGATCTGCACGGCGAGGGCGGCGCCGCGCACGAAGACGCCGACGGCGTCGCGGAAGGCCTGCCAGCGCCGGACGCGCCGGACGATGAGCCCGTCGGTGGTGACCTTGATGATCGTGCGCCCGCGGAACCAGTTGGTGGGCCAGCCGGTGGTGGTAACGGCGACGTCGGCGGTGGGGCCGGTGAGCAGGCGCCACCCGCCGAGGAGGAGGTCGGTCAGGCCGTTGCCCTCGTGCGAGTGGCGTGGGCGCGGGCCTGTCCAGCGGAAGTCGATCTTGCGGAGTTCGCGTCGGAAGGCGTCGAGCCCGGGGATGGGGTAGCGCAAGGCGGGGTGGACGAAGAGGGTGCCCTTGCGCCCGTTGGCGCGCCAGGCGCCGAGTTCGGCGTCGATGGTCTCGCGGAGTTTGGAGAACGGGATGAACTGGATGTTGGTGGGCAGTTCGCGCGGTTCGAGCCGGGGGAACTTGCGGTCGCGCGCGTCGCGCAGCCCGCGGAGGTGCAGTTCGGCGAGTTCGGGCGAGCCCATCATGGCCTGGCCGATGGCGCGGGGCACCTCGCGCCAGGCGCGCCGCACGCGGCGCAGCCCGCCCATCTTCATCACGTCCATGTGCGAGAAGCAGTTCCGGGCGATGTAGTAGCGCGCCCACGTGACGTAGCGCCGGTTGCCCGGGGGGTGGTAGGCGCGACTGTTGGGCGTCGCCACCACGCGGTACCCGGTGAGACGCTCCATCTGGATGCTCCAGTCGACGTCGTCGAAGTAGATGAAGTTGTCGGGGAAGAGCCCGGTGCGCTCGATGGCGACGCGTCGGACGAGCGCGCTGCACGCGGCGAGGTAGTCGGCCCGGACGAGGAAGCGCTTATCGAGGTCGCCCCCGGCCGCGGGCATGACCCCGCCGTGCTTCGGATGAATTCGACCCCCGACCTCCCAGGTGTGCCCGGTGTCGATGTCGCGCATGCCCGAGCCCACGGCCCCGACGCGGGGCTTGCGCTCGAGCACGCGGACGAGTTCGCGCAGGCACCCGGGCGCCACGCGGGCGTCGCTGTCGAGCCACCAGACGTAGTCGGGCTGGCCGTAGCGGCCCGACTCGCCCGCGCCCGACAGCACGTGCTCCATCCCGAGGTTGAACCCGCCCGAACCGCCGGTGTTCTTGGCCGAGCGGACGAACTCGACGCGCAAGTTTCGCGGGACGGGGATGGTGGAGAGCGGCTCGGTCGAGGCGTTGTCGACGACGACGCACCAGAGGTCGATGCGCTTGAGATCGAGCCGGGAAACATCCCGAAGCAGGATTTCGAGGTCCTGCCGCCGGTTGAAACAGGGGATGACCGCGGCGACCTTTACTGAGCGGGTTTTGTGCGGGTGGGTCCCATTGAGGTTGGCGGCGTCGGCGAGAGGTGTGAGTGCTTCGAGGCCGACGACCGGCTTCGGATCAGGCGCGGGGTTGTCCATGGTCGTGGCACTATAGGGGAGGGTGCGTGGGCACGACGCGGGGGTGCGTGCAGACCTGACGAGGGGCGGGAAGGCCGTTATACTGAGCAAGGCCGGGGGCGGGCGCTCCCGGCGGGCGGGAGATTCCCCGGGCGGGGAACAGGCCCAGCCGAACGATCGAACAGCCGGGAGAGCGCGGGGGCCCCGTGTGGGCGGGCCTGCGTTGGCGGCGCGTGCGAGGAGCAAGCGACATGGTGCGGAGCCGACTGCGGAAGATCATGGCCGGGCTGCGGAACGGGCTGACGCACGGGGCGGCGGGTCGCTGCTTCGACATGCTGGAGACGCGAGCGTTGCTGGCGGGCACGCCGCTGCCCGCGCTGTCGGACCTGGAGAGCCCGAACAACGCGGTGGTTCGGATCGAGACGAACTACGGGGACATCGACATCGAGTTGTTCAACGGGCAGGCGCCGATCACGGTGGCGAACTTCCTGAACTACGTGACGAGCGGGCGGTACGACAACACGTTCTTCCATCGGCACGCGATCAGCCCCCAGCCGTTCGTGCTGCAGGGGGGCGGGTTCATGTACAACAACGCCGGCGGGCTGACGGCGGTGCAGACCGACGCGCCGATCATCCGCGAGGACACCGGGCGGGGCAACCTGGCGCGGACTGTCTCAATGGCGCGGACGAACGCGATCAACTCGGCGACGAGCCAGTTCTTCTTCAACTACGTGGACAACAACTTCCTGAACCCGACGGCCCCGACGAACGGGTACGCGGTCTTCGGGCGGGTGATCCAGGGGTGGGACGTCGTCACGACGATCCAGGGCCTGCGCAGCCTGGACCAGACGGGAAACACATCGTTCACCGGCTCGCCCGAGGCGGGCGCCATGAACGAGTTGCCCGTGTCGAACACGTACCTCGAGGGGGCGCCGATCACCGAGGCGGACCTCGTGCGGATCATCAACGCCGAGATCATCAAGCCGGCGGGGGTCTCCGGGTTCTTCGAGCAGCGGCTGATCATGCCCGAGGGGTTCCGCTCGCCGACGACGATCGAGAACCTCGAACTGTTCAACCCGAACGCGACGACGGCGACGTACCAGGTCATCGCGCGGTATGAGACCGGGCTGCGCGACACGGTGGTGGCGAGCGGGTCGATCGCGCCGGGCGCCACCCAGCGCGTCCGCCTGTCGGACTTCGGCGATTCGACGCTGAACATCGTGCGCACGGGCGTGCCCTACGCGCTGGTCGTCGAGACGGCGCTCCCGACGGGCACCGTCGATCCGCGGGCGATCAGCGCGAGCATCAACCGGGTGGACTTCAACGCCGACACGGGCGAGGGGCTCTTCAACCCGGCGGGCTACACGAACGACCAGTTGCGCACCTGGGACTTCGCACGGATCGAGCGCAGCACGACCAGCACCGAGTACATCACCTGGGTGAACCTGTCGGACCAGCCGGCGATCGTCACGACGACGCTCGTGACCAGCGGCGGGACGCGGACGTTCAACTTCTCGCTCCAGCCCTACCGGCGCGGGGGGATCGCCCTCGCGAACGAGGCGAACATCCCCGCGGGGCTCATGTCGGCGCGGGTCACCTCGACACAGCCGATCGTGGCCTTCCTGAGCGACTGGGACCTGCCGGCGGCGGGCCAGAACGCGGCGACAGCGTACACGCCCGCGTTCGGGGTGTGGGGCGCGCCGGGCGGGGGCGCGGCGGCGGGCGGGCTGGCCGAGGCCGTCATCCAGACCGGGCACACGAACGTCGTGAGCATCGCGAACTTCAACAGCACCGCCGCCGTCGTCACGATGCAGTTCTGGCGCGCGAGCCGCGGACCCAGCGAGGAACCGATCGTCCGCGTCGAGATCGTCTTCGCCGGCGGGCGCAGCGACTACGCGCTCACCACGGCCAACCTGGGCATCCCGGTGGGCGAGCGGTTCACCATCACGTACACCAGCGGGTCTGCGAACATCGCGCTCCAGTACACGAGCGTGGACGACGGCGGGCGGAACCAGTCGGGCACCAAGCGGGCAGACGGCGTGGCGACGGCGTTCGTCACGCGACTTGCCCCCGTCACGTTCTTCACCGACGGCTTCCACGATCCGACCCGCACCGACGGCAGCCTGTCGGAAACCATCTCGATCTACAGCCCCTTCGCCGACGGATCGAGCGCGTTCACGTACACCGTGCGATACCACTTCTCCGACGGGACGTCGATCGACGCCTTCAGCGGGTCGATCACCTCGCGCCAGCGGGTCATCCACGCGACCGAGTCGTCGACGGCCGTTCGGAACAAGGCCGGGCAGAGCACAGCGTTCCGCAACTACACGATCAGCGTCATCGCGCAGGGCGTGGTGGGCTCGACGACGACGCCGACCTCGGGACTCGTGCAACTCACGCGGGTCGATACGGGGCTGGGGAGGTCGATCGCCAGCACGGGCACGCCGTCGGGCTTCGGGTTCGCGTACAACGACCCGATCTTCCAGCCCGGGGGCGGCTCGGGCACCTAAGAATGACCGACCGGGGGGCGTTCCCCCCGGGCGAGCATGAGCATCCCACCCGCGCCGACACCTCCATCGCAGATTGTTCGCGACGCCGCGCCGGCGCCCCGCGACGCGTACCTGCGGTTCGTCCGGCAGATGCTGGGCCAGTGGCGCCTCGTGCTGCCCGCGTTCGCGTGTGTGCTGCTCTCGGGCGTGACCCTCGGCGTGGGTATGCTCGGGGCCAGCCCGATCCTCGACAACATCCTGGGGGCGAAGAAGGACCTCCCGGTCTTCGCGACCGAGTTCAACGCGATGCTCGCCGAGTGGGGCACGCGTTCCGCGCCCGGGCGGCTCGTCGAGCGCGTGCTCACGATCCCCGACGCGACCATCGCGCGTCTGCCCGAGGGGCCCTTCACCGCGCTGGTGATCATCATGGGCGTGCTCGCGGCCCTCACGGCCGTCGGGGCGTGCGCGAACTTCCTGCACGCGTACCTGTCGATCACCGCGGTCAACAACACGGTCGCGCGGGTGCGGCTCATGGCGTTCCGGGCGAGCCTCCGCGCGCCCCTGGGCGTGGTGGCGCGCCTGGGCCCGTCGGACCTGGTGAGCCGCATCATCAACGACGGCACGCAACTCTCCAACGGGCTGCAGATCCTGCTCTCGAAGGCGGTGCTCCAGGTCTTCAAGGGGGCCGCGGCGCTCATCGTCGCGCTCGCGTTTGACTGGCGCGTGACGGCCGGGGCGCTGCTGGTGGCGCCCGCGCTCTACACCGTCATCCGACGCCTGGGCAAGCGCATCAAGCGGGCCAGCGGGGCGGCCCTGGAATCGCAGAGCGACCTGCTGGGCCAGGCCGCCCAGGCGCTGGGCGCGCTCCGCGTCGTGAAGGTGCACACGGGCGAGCGCGTGGAACTGGGCGTCTTCCGCCGGCACAACCGCGCGATGCTCGCCGAACTCGGGCGCGCCCGCACGGCCCGGGCTCTCGCGAGCCCGCTCACCGAGATGCTCTCGATCTTCCTCCTCTGCGGGCTCGTGCTCCTCGCGGGGAACCTGGTCATCCGCGGGACGGTGACGGCCAAGGACTTCATCCTGGCGCTCGCGTCGCTCGCCGTGGCGGGGGCGGCCCTCAAGCCCCTCACGGGGATCATCAACGACATCCAGATGGCGTCGCCCGCGGCGTCGCGCCTCGCCCGCGTCATCGACCTCGACGCCGAGCGCCCGGGACGACCGGCGCCGCGACTGCCCCGGCACGCGCGGAGCGTCGCGTGGGAGGGCGTGTCGTTCACCTACCCCGGCGCGCGCCACCCGGCGCTCCGCGAGGTGTCGCTCGACGTGCGCCACGGCGAGCGCGTCGCGTTCGTCGGCCCCAACGGCTGCGGGAAGACCACGCTCCTGTCGCTCGTGCCCCGCCTGTTCGATCCCGACGCCGGGCGCGTGGTGATCGACGGCGTGGACGTGCGGACGGTCTCGCTGCGCTCGCTGCGTGCGCAGGTGGGCGTGGTGACGCAGGACACCGTGCTCTTCCGCGGGAGCGTGCACGAGAACATCGCGTACGCGCACTTGGGCGCGACGCGCGAGGACGTGGTGCGGGCCGCCCGGCTCGCGCGGGCTCACGAGTTCATCGAGCGCCTGCCGCAGGCCTACGAAACGCTGCTGGGCGAGGGCGGCGCGGGGCTCTCGGGCGGACAGCGCCAGCGCCTGGCCATCGCGCGGGCGATCCTCCGCGACCCGTCGATCCTCGTGCTCGACGAGGCGACGAGCATGATCGACGGCGAGAGCGAGGCCCGCATCGGCGAGGCGCTCGCCGAGTTCAGCGCCGGACGCACGAGCCTGATCGTCGCGCACCGCCTGAGCACCGTGCTGACGTGCGACCGCATCGTCGTGATGGACGACGGGGGCATCCTCGACATCGGGCGGCATGACGAGTTGCTGGCGCGCTGCACGCTCTACCGCGACCTGGCGCGCGGGCAGCTCGTCGGCGTGGAGGCATGAACCATGCACCGCCCCGGATGTGATCCCGAGCAGATGACCGCCGAGGACTTCCTCTGTGATTTCTGCCGGCGCTGCTGGGCGCCGGAGCGCCCGATGATCGAGGGACACCGCGGCTCGCTCATCTGCGCCGAATGCCTCGCCGACGCGCACCGCGCGCTCGTGCTGCGGAAGGAAGGACGCCCCGCGCAGCCCGGCGAGACGTGCGTGCTGTGCCTTACCGAGCAGGAGAAGTGCTGGCGGAGCACGAGGATCGAGGGCGGGCCGGTGGCGTGCCTGACGTGCGTGAAGCGGTCGGGTGCGATGCTGGAGAAGGACTCCGAGAGCGGGTGGAAGAGGCCGGAAGAGTAGTTGCCGCAGCGCACCATGGTTCCGGCGCACCATGGTTCCGGCGCACCAAGGTCACGGCGCAACACGGTCACAGCGCCGCACGACCATCAATGCGGCGCTGTGGTTCTGTGGTGCGGCGCGCGACTACAGCCGGCTGGCGGCAAGGCTCGCGAGTTCGCTGCGTTCGCTCTTCGCGAGCGTGACGTGCGCATAGAGGCGGACGCCCTTCATCTTCTCGATGGTGTACGCCAGCCCGTTGCTCGACTGGTCGAGGTACGGGTTGTCGATCTGCCCGATGTCGCCGGTGAGGATGAGTTTCGTGCCCTCGCCCACGCGGCTCGCGATGGTCTTGATCTCGTGGGGGGTGAGGTTCTGCGCCTCGTCGACGATCATGAACTGGCGCGGGATGCTCCGCCCGCGGATGTAGGTGAGCGGCTCGAGCACGAGCTTGCCGTCGGCCATCAGTTTGCCGATGCGCTGCTCGCTGCTCTGGCTGTCGGGGCTCTGCGCGTGCGCGCCGCGCGTGCCGAGCAGGTACCCGAGGTTGTCGAAGATCGGCTGCATCCAGGCGGCGAGTTTCTCGTCCTTGTCGCCCGGGAGGTAGCCGATGTCGCGCCCCAGGGGCATGATGGGACGCGCGACGAGCAGTTTGTCGTAGCGCTCCTCGCCGAAGACCTTGCTCATGCCGGCGGCGAGGGCCAGCAGCGTCTTGCCCGTGCCGGCGCTCCCCAGCAGCGTGACGAGCTTGATGTCCTCGTCGAGCAGCACGTCCATCGCCATCGTCTGCTGGACGTTCCGCGCCATGATGCCGTAGACCGGCTTGCGGGGCCCGGTGACGGGGATGAGGTGCTCGGTGTCGCCCAGGCGACGGGCGAGCCCGGTGTGGTTCTCGTCGTCGGCGTCGCAGAGCACGACGAACTGGTTGGGGATGAGCGTGGCGTCGAAGGGCTCGTCGCGGTCGACGTCGAGCGTGCCCCGCAGGCGCTCGGTCGCGAGCATCCGGTCGCGGTAGAGTTCGTCGATCAGCGCGCCCTCGCAGCGCAGGGTCGTAAAGCCGACGTACAGGCGTTCGGCGTCGACACGCTGGTTCTCGAAGTCCTCGGTCTTGATCCCCAGCGAGTCGCTCTTGATCCGCGCCGACAGGTCCTTGGTGACAAAGACCGTCCGGACGCCGCGCTCCTTCAGGTGATACGCGACCGCGATGATGTGGTTGTCGGGCAGGTCGTCGGAGATCGCGGGCGGACGCGCGAAGTCGGTGACCTCGATGCGGATGGTGCCGGTGCGACCGTTCACGCCCGGCGAGCGGGCGGCGTTGGGCAGCGTGGGCAGGCGGTCCCACTGCACGCCCTCGCTCAGGCGCCCGATGCCGCGCAGGCGGTCGAGGTGGCGGATGCACGCCCGGGCGTTGCGCCCCAGGTCGTCGTCCTTCTTCTTGAGTTTGTCGAGTTCCTCGATGACCTTGAAGGGGATGACGACGTGGTTGTCCTGGAAGACGAAGAGCGCGTCGGGGTTGTGCAGCAGGATGTTCGTGTCGAGCACGAAGTGCTTGACGCCCCGCTCTCCCTCGCGCTTGCTCCCGGCGCCCCGCGCACCCTTCTCCTCGGCGTGCCCGGAACCGCTCCCGACGCTGCTGGTGCTCCCCTTGCCCGAGACGGACGGTGCGGCCTGGACCGGCGGCTGTGCCGACGACACAACACCCTTGACCATGTCTCCCCGCTTCTGCTTTGGACGCTCGGGCCTGGTCACTCCATTGACTCCATCGGCCGGGCGCCCCTCCCTGGGTCACACTCGCAGCATACTTCCCCGCGGGACGTCGTGTCGTCCCGACGTCCGACTTTGCGCGGACTTTATCGTTCCGGTTCCATCGAGGGTCTTCCGGGCGCCCCCCGTCCGGGCGCTAGGCGACCGCGCCGACCACCGCCGCGGCGCTCATCCCCGCCGCGATCACCCCCGCGAGGGCGGTTTTCGTCAGTGTGGCCACGGCCCGCCCGACGGCGGCGCCCGCGGCGGCACGACCAGACTCGCCCCAGCCCCGCGCGCACGAGCGGTCGCCCGCCAGCGTGCCCAGCGCCGCCCCGACCACGCCGCCGAGAATCGTCCCCAGCGGAAAGGGCGGCACGAAGGACCCCACGACCGCGCCGACGAACGAGCCGATGACCGCGCCCCACACGCCCCGCGTCGAGGCCCCGCCCCGCGAGGCGCCCAGCGCACACGCGACGAACTCGATCACTTCCGCGACGACGGCGATCACGACCGCCGCGATGAGCACCCACCACGGCACGAGGTCGGGCATCCAGATTTTCACGATCCCGCCGACGACGATGGGCACCCATGTCCCGGGGAGTGTGAGCACGGTGAGCACGATGCCCGCCAGCGACGCCAGCAGGATCACCCCTACCCCCGCGATCTCCGCCCAGGGCCAGTCGAGCATGCCGCCCTCCTACGCCCCTTGTTCGGAATCGGGCCCCGCGGTGTTCACGCCCGCTCGGGCTGCTTGGGCTCGGTGCCGGGCTCGGCGCCGCCGGCGTCACCGGGCGGGGTGTCAGTCGGCGCCGGTTCGGCGGCGGCGTCGGGCGGGGGCTCGTCCTTCACGCGGTCGGGGAAGGCCGCCCGTTCCATCGTCAGGACCCACTCCTCGACGGGCTCGTACCGCATGAGGTCGAGTTCGATCGAGCGCCCGGCGTGCGTGGGGTGCTCGCCCTTGACGACCAGGGTGCAGTAGAACTTGTGCCAGCGGCGCTTGTCGACGTCGGCGAGGTCGGCGGGCGTGATGGCCCCGCCGTCGGGGAGCGTGAGGCGCATCGTCGCCGGGTCGAAGGCGTAGGTCTTCCCGCGGACGCGGACGATCAGCAGGAGGATGTACCCCCCGATGGCGTACCCGCCGGCCATGATGAGCCACTGCACGGGGATGTCCCAGCGCGAGAGCGGGCTGGGGATGTCGGCGCTCCCGCCCTGGGCGGTGGTGAACTGGCGCGTGAGCGCGTCGTAACGCGAGCGAACCGACTCGACGCGCTCGCCCCGGAAGTCGTCGCGCGGGATGTCGGTCGCGCTGGCGGCGTCGAGGCGTCCGACGAGGTCGAGCGATTCCAGCCACGTCAGGCAGGCGCGCTCGGCGTCGTTCGCCACGCCGTCCTTCAGGCGCGTGCGGAGGCGCTCCAGTTCCCCCTGGGGGTCCTTGATGGCGGCGCGCAGGTCGAGCAGTTCGCGGCGCTGGTCGAGTTGCTGGAGGAACTGGTATTCGAGGTAGAGCGAGGCCTTCTCGCCCCGGCGCGGGTAGGCGACCGCCGCGTCGTACAACCCCCAGAAGCCGAAGGCGATGAGCACCGCCGCGATGATCACCATGCGACGGACCCACTTGGGCGAGACGCGTGATCGCACCTCGGCCTGAGCCCCCCGGACCTGATCACCCCCGCCCGTGTTCCCCTCGCTCATCGTGCCTCCCCATCCGCGGACCGACGCCGTCACTCGCCGGGACTATCGACCCCGCGAGGGGGGCGTGTGCAGGGCGTTCGGGAACGGCTACTCCGCGCTTTCCGTGTCATCGACGCGGTCGAGCGCCCGGGCCCACCATCGTTCGGCGAGGGCCGGCCCGCCCGGGCGGGCCATGAGGCGCGTCCACCCGCCGGAATCGACCGCGCGGATGGGGATCCGCGGATACTCCCGCCCCGACCGCAGGGCGCGGGTGAGCCACAGCGAGTGCTGCCTTCGGAACAACTCCCCCGCCGACAGAATCCGCCTGTGCGTGGTCGGTCCCCAGAGCATGGCGCCAGTGTACCGTGCGCGCGGGCGCCGTGCAGCCGACACGACCGCCCGCACGGGTGGTCGGGCTCGGGGATACTCCGGCGCGCCGAAGCCTGATAACCGGTCAGGGCCGACTCGGGCACGCGCGGTGCCGGCGGCGAGCCGCCAAAATCACCCATGTTGTGCCCTGCCGGTTGCCAACCGCGCCGCACAGGTCATGCTCTCCGTACAGGCCGCACAGATACTGCGGCCGGCGCATGGAGGAATGGCATGCGGAGAGGCGCGTGCGTGGTCGGTTTGTGTTTGGGCATACTGGGCTCGGCCGGGTCGGCCTCGGGCGCGGTCATCACGCTCACGGCGACGCGCGACGCCACGCTCATCGAAGAGAACGGGCAGATCGCCAACGGCGCCGGGCTGGGGCTGTTCGCGGGCAACACCGGGTCCGACTTCGGACGCCGAGCGATCGTGCGGTTTGATCTGTCGTCGATCCCCGCGGGGGCGACGATCAACAGCGTGACGTTCACGATGAACCTGACGCGGGCGCTGAACGGCTCGTACGCCGTCTCGCTGCACCGGGCGCTCTCGCCCTGGAGCGAGGGGACGAGCCACGCGGGCAACGACAACGGGCAGGGGTCGTTCGCGCAGCCGGGCGACACCACGTGGACCCACGCGGTCTACGCCGGAACGCTCTGGAACACCCCGGGGGGCGACTTTGTGGCCCAGCCCAGCGCGACGCGGATGGTGGGCACCACGCTGACGGCGTACGCGTGGAACTCGACCGCCGCCCTCGTGTCCGACGTGCAGACATGGCTCGATTCGCCCGCGCTGAACCACGGCTGGTTCGTGCTGGGCGACGAGACGCGCGACACCACCGCCCGCCGGTTCGCGTCGCGGCATTTCTCGAACGCGTCGATGCGCCCGCGCGTCACCATCGACTACACGCCGATCCCCGCGCCGGGCGTGCCCGCGCTCGCGGCGTGCGGGCTGCTCGTGTTTGCCCGGCGTCGCCGGGCGGTAGGCGCGTGATCAGTCCATCCCGGGCATCGGCTGCGTGCCGACGATCCAGGCGATCGCGCCCAGGGTGGGCACGCCCGCGCACGCGAGGTGCACGCCCCAGCGCGTGGCGCCCCGCAGGCGCGCCAGCGGGCCCAGCGTGGTGACGCCCCCCAGCACGCAGGCGAGCGCGAGCAGCCCCGCGGCGGGGATGGGGGCCTCGTTGAAGGTGGTGGTGATGAACCACAGCCCGCCCAGGAACGCCGGGACGAACGACGCCGCGGCGCCCAGGCGGATGAACGGGCGGCGGAACGCGACGAGCATGGCGGGCCCGACGCACGCGCAGACCCCCGCCGCCAGGATGGCCAGGCGCAGCGGGCCGGTGGGCGCGATGCCGATGCTCGCGCCCGCGCAGACGACGACGACGAGCAGCGGCGGGATGGGCCCGGGCGTGCGGGCGAGGCGCTCGACGCCCCACCACGCGGCGAGCCCGGCGAGGGTCCACCCGCCGAGACGTTGGAACGCCTCGCCCGTGCTCCAGGCGTCGAGGGCGTTGCGGGCCATGAGCGCGAAGAACCCCGCGAGCAGAGCCGCCCGCGCGAGCCAGACGAGCAGCGCCCGCAGGATGCGCAGGGACGTGGCGCCGGGCGTGGGGACGAGCGCGGTGAGCAGCCCGAGGATGGCCCCCGCGCCGGCGAGGGGGAGGAGCCAGTCCGAACCGCGCCGGGGCGGGATCGGCGCGTCGCCCGTGCCGAGCGAGGCGAAGACGAGGAAGACCCCGGGCAGCAACGCGGCGGTCGCGAGTTCGGCCAGGCGGATGGCGTCGCGGGCCCGCGCCCACAGCAGCCACAGCAGCACGAGCGACACGCCGATCGGAACACCGACGGTCAGTCCGACGGCCTTGGGGATCGAGTCCACCGGGGGCTCCTGGGTGCGAAAACCCCCGGGCGCCCGCGAGGGCGCACCGGGGGGAGAGGGGGCAGGGGGGAATCAGCGCGTGCCTTCGAGCGCGACGATCAGGTGCACGTCGTCGCTCAGCGAGCCTTCCTTGATGTAGGTGGTGTTGCCGAACTCGGAGCGCTTGATGGTGAACGTGGCCTCGACGCCCATGAGGTCCTTCCCGCGGGACGAACCCGTGCCGAGCACGGTGAGGCGCGCGGTGACGGGCTTGGTGACGCCCAGGAAGGTGAGGTTGCCGGCGACGTCGAAGACGCCGTCGCTGACGGGGGTGAAGCCGCTGGACTTGAAGGTGATGTTCGGGAACTCACCGGCGTTGAAGAAATCGTCACGCCGGATGTGGGCGTCGCGCCCGTTGCTGCCGGTGCTGACCTTGGCGCTGGGCACGCTGACCTCGATGGTCGAGGCGCCGGGGTTGGCGGGGTCGATGGCGAAGGAGCCGGTGGGCTCGTGGATCATGCCGTAGGCGTTCGCGACGCCCAGGTGCTTGATGCGGAAGACGACGAAGGAATGGACCGAGTCGACCTTGAATGGGGCGAGCGCCTCGGCCTGCGTCGCGGGGGCCGGCGCGGGGGCCGGGGCCGGGAGAAGGGCGAGCCCGCCAGCGCCGACGGCGGCGATGAGGGCGACGGGGGCGAGGCTGATCCAGGCGCGGGAACGGTTCTGCATGGCCAAGGGTCTCCTGAGTGAGGGTGCGGGTCCGATTCCTGTTGGAACAAGTATACGACCCCGGGGCACGCCGGGGTTCGCGCCGGGGGAGGCAAAAACCCCGGCGGGGTTCCCAAACCCGCCCCGCCACCCAAACTAGCATTCGCCCCCCGAGGAGACTTGGATGAGCACCCACCCGTTCGACACCCGAACCGACGCCCTGCTGCACTCCCTGCGCGAGGGCGGGCTGTGGAAGCACCTGCGGGTGCTGGAGTCGCCGATGGACGCGGTGGTCCGCATGCGGGGCGACGACGGGCGGGCGCGCGAGGTGATCTGCTTCTGCTCGAACAACTACCTGGGGCTCGCGAATCACCCGGAGGTGGTCGAGGCGGGCATCAAGGCCCTGCGCGAGTACGGCGCGGGCACCGCGAGCGTGCGGTTCATCTGCGGCACGTTCGCGCCGCACGAGGAGCTGGAACGCCGGATCGCGGCGTACATGGGCACCGAGTCGTCGTACACGTTCGTCTCGTGCTGGACGGCGACCGAGGCCGTGTTTCCGACGCTGTGCGAGCCCGGGGACATCATCATCTCCGACGAACTGAACCACGCGTGCATCATCGACAGCGTGCGCCTGGCGACGGTGGTGAAGAAGGGCGTGCACAAGGCGCTCTACAAGAACAACCGGCTGACCGGGGCGAACTCGCTCGAGGAGGCGCTCGTCGCGGCCAGGAAGAATCCGGACGTCACGGGGCAGGTCTGGGTCGTGACCGACGGGGTCTTCAGCATGGAGGGCTCCATCGCCGACCTGCCCGCGATGCGCCGCCTGTGCGACGCGCACGGGGCGCTGCTCGTCGTCGACGACAGCCACGGGCACGGCGTCATGGGCGCCACCGGGCGCGGCACGCACGAGCACTGGGGCATGGCCCAGGGCGCTTCACGCGTCGACGCCTTCACCGGCACGCTCGGCAAGGCCCTGGGCGGCGGGGCGGGCGGGTTCGTCGCCGGGCCTCAGCGGATGACCGACCTCATCGTGCAGCGCGGGCGCCCGACGCTGTTCAGCAACGCCCTGCCCGTGACGGTGGCGGCGAGCGCGAGCAAGGCCATCGAGATTCTCCAGCGCGAGCCCCAGCGGGTGCAGCGCCTCCGCGACAACGTCGCCTACGCCCGCAAGCGCCTCAAGGACGCCGGGTTTGACGTGCTCCCCAGCCCCACGGCCATCTGCCCGATCATCGTGCACGACACGGCGAAGGCCATCGCCATGAGCGCGCGGCTGCTGGAAAAAGGCGTGTTTGTGATCGGCTTCGGGTTCCCCGTGGTGCCCGAGGGGCACGCGCGCCTGCGCTGCCAGATTTCCGCGGCCCACACCACGCAGCACATCGACGCGCTCGTCGACGCCCTGCGCTCGCTCTGAACTCGTGCCGCGAGCCCTCAGCGGGCGAGCGGGCGCGAGCGCGGGAGCGATCGCCCGGGGATGGGGTCGTAGGAGGGTGTGGTCGGCGCGAGATGCCGCCCCCATATCGAGCGGAAGCGGGCCGCCTCGTCGGGCGAGGGTGAGACCTCGTCGCGGACGACCTCGGCCCACAGGGGCGGTCGGTCGGCGCCGCGCCGGGCGCAGGCGACGGGCAGGATCGCCAGCACCACGAGCGCCCACGGCACGAGACGGTGCGAGAGCCCAGGGCGCCAGGCCGGATCGAGTCGGTTCATCGGCGCGGGTTCCGGGGCGTGCCGCCGCGGATCGACGCCGGGGGCTTGGGCGGGTAGGGCGAGCGAGGCGGGGGCGGTGGCAGGAGTTCCAGAGGCCCCGAGGTGTCGCCCGGCGAGGGGCCCTCGACGGGTGCGCCCACGGGCATGCCCGAGGCGAGGTTGGCGCGGGTGCCGGCGGCGCTGTCGCCGGGGGTGCGGAAGGGACCGCCGGACTGCCCGGCGATGGGCCCGCCGGAGTGGGAGGCGGCGCCCTGGTTGGGCTCGGCGAGGCGTGCGAAGATGAGGCGTCCGGCGCTGGTCTGAAGGGAGGAGACGACGGTGAGGGGCGCGACCTGGCCGATGCGCGGGGCGCCGTCCTCGACGACGACCATGGTGCCGTCGGGGAGGAAGCCGACGCCCTGCCCGGGCTGCTCGCCCGGGCGCATGATCTTGAGGGTCAGGGATTCGCCGGGGATGAGGGCGCTCTTGAGGGCGTTGGCGAGGTCGTTGAGGTTGAGCACGCCGATGTTCTGGATGGACGCGACGCGGGCGAGGGCGACGTCGGCGGTGAGGATGATCGCGGGCATGGTGCGGGCGAGTTCGACGAGCATGAGGTCGACGTTCTTGCCCGGGAAGGAGCGCTCGTCGATGGTGACGTCGATCTTCGCGCTGCGCTGGAGGCGGGCGATCATGTCGAGCCCGCGCCGCCCCTTGGCCCGGGTGGTCGGGTCGGGGTTGTCGGCGAGGAGTTGCAGTTCCTGGATGACGAACCGGGGGATGACGACCGGGGCCTGGATGAAGCCGGTGGGGGCGATGTCGGCCAGGCGCCCGTCGATGAGGATGGAGGTGTCGATCAGGAGCGGGCGCACGCCTCGCATCTGCTTGGCGAACTCGACGTACGGAAGGACCAGGCGGAAGTCGTCCTTGGTCTGGAGGACGATCACGACGCCCATGTAGCAGAGGGTGATGCCGATGAGGATCTTGACGGAGTTGACGGCGGGGCGGAGAACCTTGAGCGCCTCGGACTCGGGCACCCAACTCTGGAGCAGGAGGTCGATCACGAACCCGATGACGAGGGTCGCGAGCATCCCCGCGATGACCCCGGTGAGGACGCCAAGGACGGTGGCGATCTTCTTGGTGGGGGTGAGGACGTCGACGGCGATGGCCAGGCCGAAGAGGATCGCCGCGAAGAGCACCGGCACCCACCAGCGCCAGGTGACGTTGGCCGAGAGCGGGTCGCTGGCGGCCTGGATGACCGCCAGGGCCGCGAACGTCGTCATGAGAATGAGGAAGGCCACCCGGACGAGGCGGATGATGAGGAACTGCTGGCGCTCGGCGGCCTCGGCGGGGTTCAGTTCGGGCTTCGACGGGCTCACGGAGGGAGTGTACGGTCTGGGGGGTGGCGCGGGTGCGGTCTGGGCGGGTTGCGAGGGTCCGGAATTGCGCCGAGCGCCGCGGAATGCTGGGCGAAGAAAGAACTTGGAGTAGGATTGTCGGCGAACCCCCATCCTGGGCGTTCGGGAGGCGTTCAATGACCCGCAGACAGGTGCATGGATGGGGTGCGGCCCGCCCCGGCTTCTCGCTGCTCGAGTTGACGCTCGTGCTGGCGATCATGGGCGTGCTGATCGCGGTGGCGGCGGTGAGCCTCTCCGGGCAGGGCGAGCGCGGGAAGACCCGCGCGACCGAGATGACCCTGACGACCGTGAAGAACCAGGTCATGTCGTACCACCTGGAGTACAGCTCGTACCCGCCCGATCTGCGGACGCTGGTCACGACGAAGTTTCTCGAGGACGGGAAACTCAGCGACGGGTGGAACAAGCCGCTGATCTACGATCCTCGTCCGGTGGGCGAGCGGCCCTTCGTGCTCGGCTCGGGCGGTCCCAACGGCGTGGTGGGCGACGCGGACGACATCGACGTGTGGCGGATCAACAAGGACGCGGGCGGAAACTGACGCCCGGCCCTCCCGGGGCGACGCGGTGGAACCGACGAACGCGGGGGATCTTGCAGGGCTCGGAGCGCGGCGCACGCGACGACGCGGGGTGCGGCACGGACTCGGCGCCCGCCGCGGGCTCACGTTCCTCGAAACCATCGGGGCGTCGGTCATCCTCGCGATGCTCGCGGCGGTGGTCTTCGGCGCGTTCAACTCGATGCTCGCCGGGCAGAACCGCCAGCGCCAGCGCCTGGCGTGCGCCGAGATCGCCAACCGCCTGATCCTGCAGTACCTCGACGATCCCACCGCGCTCCCCGAGCCCCACCTGCCGGTGGAGTACGGCGTGGAGCGTTTCCGCTGGGCGATCGCCGTCACGCCCGTGCAGCGCGTGCTGGCGAACGAGGAGTTCTTCGCGTCGGCCACGCGCCGCACGAGCGTGACCAACGACCGTCACGAGCACCTGCGCGTGCTGGTGTGGCTGGCGGAAGAGTCGGGCGGGTCGGCGGGGTTCGACCCCATCGTCCCGCACGCGCAGATGGGCAGGCTGCTCGACCCGATCGGGATGCGCAACCCCGACTCGTTCGAGAACATCTTCCGCTCGCCCGGGAGCGCGGCGTACCAGCGGTTCATGGACAACATCGGACGCTATTCGGGCTCGGCGCGCCAGCCGGCGCCCGCGCCCCTGCCTTCCCCCTCGCCAAGCCCCGTGCCCCGCGCGCCGGAGAGACGCCGATGAGCCGGCGCGGGTTCACGCTGCTGGAAACGGCCCTCGCCGCGTCGATCGGCGCGGCGCTGGTGGTGATCGCGCTCATGATGCTCATGGGCATGGAGCGCACGAGCCGCCTGCTCTCGGTCCGGGCTGAGCAGGGCTCGGACCTCGCGAAGGTGCGCCTGGTCATGCAGCGGACGACGCTCTCGTTCCTGGTGGCACCCAACCCGGTGCGCCCGCGCCCGGCGGCGACCCCGGCCCGACCGGTAGACCCGAACACCCCGCCCGAGCCGACTCCCGCGGAGCGCATCCTGACCCCCCGGATCATCCTCGAGGCCGACCCGCGCCTCGCGGGCCTGCGCATGACGCGCCGGGACGATCCGGAGGTCTACGGCGTGCAGCGGCTCGAGGTCGTGCTCATGGACTCGCCCGTGCCCGAGTCGCCCCGCGACTTCTGGGGATGGGCCGAGGGGAGCATGCGCCGGGTCGATCAATCCTCCGGCGAGGGTGGTCCGGGCGTGGAGGAAGCCCTGGCGGACGAGGCGCAGGCGCCGGTGCGTGCGGTGCGGGGGGCCTTCGAGTTCTGGCCTCAGATCGGTCGCGGCGCCCAGCGGGACCTGGAGGCGATCCGCGAACTGGACGGGTGGGGCGTGGAGAAGCCGCTGCTGTGGGAGTTGTGGTGGGTGCCTCTGCAGCCCCGGGGCGAGTATCTCGACGACCCGCCCCCCCCGCCGCTGATGCTGGGGGACGCGTACCTGATCGCGCGGAACATCCGGTACGCGCGGTGGACGTTCTTCGACGATCGCGAGCACAAGGTGGCGTTCGAGACGGCGCTGCGCCAGGGGCTGCCGGCGTTCGTCGAGTTGGAGGTCGAGACCGGCGCCGGGCTGCGGTCCCAGTTCATGTTCGAGACCGATTGGGCCATCGGCCCAGAGACCGCCCGCCCGACCCCGCCCCCCAGCACACCCGAAGGCGCCGGCGGCCCCGGTCGCGGCGGGACGGGCACCGGCGGGGGAGGAACCTTCGGCACGGGCGGCGGCGGGACGGGCACCGGCGGCGGGAAGGACGATGGCAAGGGTGGTGGGGGTGGTGGGGGTGGTGGCGGGAAGGGGGGTGGCAAGTGACCCAGCGCCCAGCCGACCTGCGTGTCGTCTCCGCCCGACCGCGCGGGTTCGCCCTGCCCCTGGTGCTCATGCTCGTGCTGATCTGCTCGATCCTGCTCGCGGTGCTCCTCCAGGGGCACAGCACGATGCTCCTGAACACCCAGCGCCAGATCGACACGTACGCCTTCGGGCACGCGACGCGCGGCGTGGGCGAATCGCTCAACCTCGTCGTCCAGGGACGCGAGGCCGAGATCGCCCAGGCCCTCGACCCCGACGGCAAGATCGTGGAGTTCCGCGTCGACGGCGGGCAGGTGCTCTCGGTGTACCTGGAAGACGGGCAGGGGAAGGTCCTGTCGAACCTGTCGGGCTTGGGCGCGGAGAACTTCCGCCTGGGGCGTGAGGTGCTGCGGCGTCTGGGCGAGGCGGCCCGTGAGCGGGCCCCGCTCATGATCCGCGAGGAAGGCCCGCTGGCGATCAGCGTGAACAGCGCGCCGGAAGAGGTCATCCAGGCGGCGCTGGCGGCGATCACCAACGGCGAGGGGGGCGAGGGGCTGGCACGCGACATCGTCCGCCGCCGGTTCGCCGAGGGTGTCATCGCGGCCGACGACCTGCGGACGATGATCTCGGGGTCGGAACTCACCGACGAGCAGAAGGGACGTGCGAACGCGCTGCTGACGGCGAGCCCGACGCTGTGGCGGGTGTGGGCGGTGCTGGATACCGGCGACCCGTTCATCCCGGCGCAGGAATACAAGGCGTGGGCGACGTTCCTCCGCGGGCGGTCGGCCTCGCCCGGGGACCGGGCGACGAGTGCCCAGCGGAGCGTGGCGATTTTCGGGTGGGAACGCGTGACCGACCGAACGTACTCTCCGAGCATGCGGTCGGGAGCCAGGCGATGACCGGACGAACCCCCGACAGAACGACGGCCCGCACGCAGGCGCACGTGGCGCTGGGCGTGGGTGCGCTCCTGCTCGCGGGCGGGGCGGCGCTGGGCGTCCTGGGCATCCCCGGCACGACGCCCGAGCCCGTGCCCGAGCGGCTGACGCTGCCGGTGGTGCGCGTCGAGGATGGATTGTCGACGAACGGATCGGTCGCGCCGGCGCGGATCGACGCGGGCGGCGCGGGCGCCCGCATGCAGTCCCTGCCCAACAGCCCGAAGCAGGCCCCGGCGGCGGGGCGTCCCGCGGGCCCCGAGGGTGGGCAGCCCCCCGCGCCCCCGCCCCCGGCGGTCGTCGAGGTGCGGTACATCGCGAACATCGCCCTGGGGCCGTCGCTGCTGGCGGTGGTGGTCGACAACGGGCGCCAGCGCGTGGTGAAGGCGGGCGACACGCTCGCGGACGGGTCGCGGCTGATCGAGGTCCGCCCGCACGAACTGGTGGTCGAGTTGGACGGGCGGCGCCGGACGATCCCCATGGCCGAGCGCACGGGGAGTGCGGCGTCGCGGGCGGCGCCGATGATGGCTGTAACCCGTGGCGCGACGCCCCCGCGCCCGATCGCGCCCCAGCCGGCGCCCGATTCGGTGGCGATGCGACTGGGCGGGATGAGCCAGGAGGGCCTGAAGGCCCCGCCCGGGAAGCGCATCCGCGGGTCGCCCGACGGCTCGCCCGAGCGACTGGAAGAGATCATCCAGGAACTCAAGAACAGCGGGCAGTTCAAGAACGACAACGAGATGATGAGCGAGGCGAAGACCCGCTTCGAGATGGAGACGGCCCAGGCCGAGGAGCGCAAGCAATCCGGGGGCTCGCGGTGAGCGCACGGGTGCTGTATCTCTCCCGCGACAGCCGCGGGACGCGCCTCCGCGCGGTGCGCCTCGTGGGTGAGCGCACCGACCTGCGGTACCCCGAGATCGGGGCGATCGAGGGCGTGTCCGAGGACTTCCCCCGCGTCGCCCAGTGGGTCCGCGACAACCTGGAACGCACCCGCACCCCCGCGGGCGTCGCGCAGGTCGTCGTCGACGTCGACGGTGGGGTCTGCGCCTGGCTCAGCCCCCCGAGCGCCGAGCCGGCGGTCGTGCTCGCGACAGCGCGCCTCGGCGCGGGCGACGGATCGCCCGCCGCGGGCGGCGCGCTCGAGTACTTCGCCCCCGACGACAGCGGCGCGACCATCCAGGGCCTGGGGCAGCGCGGGGGCGACGGGGCGGCCCGCCTGGCGGTGCTCGGCATCGGCGACGTGCCCGCGCGACTGCTCATCGACGCGCTCGACGCGGTGCAGGTGCCCGTCGAGAGCGTCTCGACGCTCTGGCACGCGGCGGCCCGGGCGTGGGACCCCGGCGCACCCCGCGCCGACGCGGGCATCCTCCCCGACGCGGGGCTGGTCGCCGACGCCGGGCCCGTCACGGGCGTGCTGCTCGCCGAGCCCGAGGGACGGCTCGTGTGGTGCTGGTCGCAGGCGGGGCGCGTGCTGTGCGCGGGATCGGTGCGCGTGCGGACGATCGGCGAGGGCGTGGCGCTGGGCGAGGACGAAGCCTCGCGCCTCGCGGCGGAATGGCTGTCGTGGAGCATCCAACTGGGACGATCGCCCCGGCGGCTCGTGGGCGTGCTCCCCGAGGCGTGCGACGGGGCCGAGACGTTCGGGGCGGCGCTCACGAAGGCCTGGGCGGGCGCGACGCTCGACGTGGTGCGCGTGACGGACCCCGTGGGCGAGACGCTGGCGCGACTCTCGCGGGCGCTGGAGGACACGCCCCGCACCCAAGCACTCGCGGGCGACACGGGCACGGGCATGCCCACGCTCGCCCGCAGGCCCGGGCGGACGCACCGGCGGATGCACCTGGCCAGGGCCGGGGCGCTGCTGGTGGCGGCGGGGTGCGTGGGCATCGGTGCGTGGCACCTCTCGGGGGCGGCCACGCGTGCGAGGGCGGCGGCGGGTGAGTGGGAGCAGCGCTGGCGTGCGACGGTGTCGGAAGTGTCTCCCGAGGCGGCCCGACCGACGCCCGGCGTGACCCCGCTGAGCGTGCTGGAGGGGGAGGTTCGTCGCCTGGAGCGGTCGATGGCGCCCGTGCCCCGGACGGACCAGACGCAGCCGGTGCTGGAAGAACTGGAGACGATCTCGCTGGTGCTGGCGAGCGCGGGGTGCGAGTTGCAGGACGTGCGCCTGGATTCGTCGCAGCGGCCGCAGGTGGTCGCGATCGTGCGGAGCGCGCAGGAGGCCGAGGCGATTCTCGAAGGCCTGCGCCGCGTCGGCGGGTCGCACGTCACCGGGTGGACGCTGCTCGTGCGTGACCGGTCGCGCGGGCCGGATGTACGGATCGAAGCGACGTATACCGGCGAGTGGGTTCGTGAGGACGCGCGTCCGGCGGGGGGGGCGCGATGACGCGTTTCCAGGCTCAGGACGACGCGCGACTGGTGATGACCTCCGCCGCCGCCCGCGCCGAGCGGGCGAACCAGCCCCGGCACCTGGTGCTGCTGGGCGTGGCGGTGCTGGCGGGCGCGCTGCTCATGCTCGCGCTCGCGTGGCGGTCGTACGGGGCGGCGCGGGGGAACCTGGACGAGCAGCGGGCCCAGGCGTCCCGGGTGGTCGAGTCCGCCGCCCGCCTGCGGGCGCTGCGTCAGGCCCGCGAGCAGGACGACGGCCCGCGGACAGGGGTGGCGAGCCAGCAGGTGCTGACGCGGATCGAGCAACTGGGGCGTGACGCGGGCCTGCGCGACCGGCTGGTCCCGCCGCGCACGAGCAGCCGGCGAGAGCCCGGGGCGAACGCCGTGCGGACGACGTGGGACTACGACGTCCGCGATCCGTCGTTGGCGGCGGTCATGGACTGGTGCACGCGTGTGCCCGAGCAGATGCCCGACCTCGAGGTGTACGCGGTGCGCGTGCGTCCGGAGGCGCAGGCGTGGTTTGTCACGGTCACCTTCAGGCGATGGGAGCGAGCGGAATGACAGACGCGGGCGTGACGAACTCGGGGCGGATGGTGTCGTGGCGCCGCGCCGGGCTGGCGATTGTCCTGCTGGGCGTGCTGGCGGGCGGGGTCGTGCCGGGCGCGGGCTGCGCGTCGCGCCGGGCGTCGACGCGCGAGGCGATGCCCCAGCGCGACGTGCAGAGGGCGGCGGAACTGGCCGCCCAGGGCGAGCGGGCGATCGACCAGCGCCGCTGGCGCGAGGCGATCGACCTGAACCGGCGGGCGCTCGCGCTCCACGACGGGCTGGGGGCCGCCTGGCACAACCTTGGTATTGCGCTCATGGAGAGCCAGGAGAACCTGGAGGCGGCGGCGTGCTTCCAGCGGGCCGCCGAACTGGCGCCGACCGATCCCCGTCCGTACGAGAACCTCGCGCTGCTGCACATGCGGGCGGGGTGGCACGAGGATGCGTTGCGGCTGTACGAGATGTCGCTGGAGCGGAGCCCGAACTACCTGGGCTCGCTGCGCGGGGCCGTGCTGGCGGCGCGGGAACTCAACGTCAGCACCGATCCCGGGCTCGACCGGGTGAAGCGGGCGATCCTGATCGAGAAAGACCCGTCGTGGCGCGCGATCCTCGACCGCGAGCAGGTCCGCATCGCGCAGGACCTCGTCGAGCAGCGCCGGCGCGAGTCGCGCCCCTAGGCGGGGCGGGCGACGACACTCAGTGGGCGATCGGCAGTTCGCTCAGGCGGCTCGGGCGGTCCCAGTGGGCGCCGCGGATGAAGTCGCGCTTCATCATGCGCCAGTTCGCGTTCGACATGTGGGCGTACTCGTTGCGGACATCCGCCGGACGCTGGTGCAGCGTCGTGAGTTCGGGCGTCAGGTCCGAGCGGATCGCCCGCGCGGACGTGCTCGACCCCGAGCCGCAGCCCACGAGACCGCCGACGAGAAGGACCGGAACGACCAAAGCGGCGGCACGGGCGCAACGACGCAGCATGAGAAACTCCTGATAGCGGTTGCCCGGGCGGTATCGCTCCGGGCACCTTGTTGTACCGCCCCTGTCGGCTGTCGTCAAGACGACCCCGGAGATTGGTAAGTATCTGTTCGGACGCGCGTTCCGATCCGAGACCTGCCGGTCCGGACCAGCCCGCCGGTGGTTCCGGGCTGCCGCTGTGGCAGGATGGGGGTTCTCCGACAGGCCCAGGGCGTGCCCGGGCGGACGCCGCCCGCCCGTCGGGGTGGCGCGCGGGTTGCACTTGGTCTTTCCGGCGCGCCACGGCGCCGGGAGGTAGGCATGCGACCGGATCGGCTGACGAATACGGCCCAGCAGGTGTTGGCGGACGCGCAGCGCGAAGCGGCCTCGCGCGGGCACGCGGAGGTGGGGGGGCTGCACATCCTGGGTGCCCTGGTGAAGGACCGGGCCGGGCCGGGGTGGTCGATCCTCCAGCGGGCGGGCGTGGAGCCGATGCGCGTGGGCCAGGTGGTGCAGGCCGAGACGGGGCGCCTTCCGACGACCTCGAGCAATGCGGGCGTGCCCGGGCGGCAGATCCTGGACCTTGTCACCAAGGCCGAGCAGGAGAGCACGCGCCTGGGCGACGCGTACATGAGCAGCGAGCACCTGCTTTTGGCGCTCTGTGACGCGGCGACGCCGGCGAAGGACGTGCTGGGCACGCTCGGGGTGAGCAAGGCGCGCCTGGAGAAGGCGGTGAAGGAGATCCGGGCGGCGAGCGGCGTGACGAACGTCACCGACCCCGACGCCGAGAGCACGTACGAGTCGCTGAAGAAGTACGCGATCGACCTGACCGAGAAGGCCCAGCAGGGGAAGATCGACCCTGTGATCGGGCGCGACGAGGAGATCCGGCGCTGCATGCAGGTGCTGGAGCGCCGCACGAAGAACAACCCGGTGCTCATCGGCGAGCCGGGCGTGGGCAAGACGGCCATCGCCGAGGGGCTGGCCCTGCGCATCGTGAACGGCGACTGCCCACAGAACATGCGGGGCAAGAAGATCATGGCGCTCGACGTGGGCCAGTTGCTCGCGGGGGCGAAGTATCGTGGCGAGTTCGAGGAACGCCTCAAGGGCGTGCTGCGCGAGGTGCAGGCGAGCAGCGGGCAGGTGATCCTGTTCATCGACGAACTGCACACGATCCTTGGCGCGGGGGCGGCGGAAGGAGCGGTGAGCGCGGGGAACATGCTCAAGCCCGCGCTGGCGCGGGGCGAACTGCGCTGCATCGGCGCGACGACGCTCGACGAGTACCGCAAGCACGTCGAGAAAGACCCGGCCTTCGAGCGGCGCTTCCAGCCGATCCTGGTCGATCAGCCCAGCGTCGAGGAGACCGTCGCGATTCTCCGCGGGCTCAAGCCACGCTATGAGGCGCACCACGGCGTGCGGATCCTCGACGAGGCGATCCTCGCCGCGGCGCAACTCAGCCATCGCTACATCGCCGACCGGTTCCTGCCCGACAAGGCGATCGACCTGGTGGACGAGGCCGCGGCGAAACTGCGGATCGAGAACGACAGCATGCCCGGCGACCTGGACGAACTCCGCCGCAAGATCATGCAACTCGAGATCGAGCGCGAGGCGCTCAAGATCGAGGCGAAGGGCGACGGCGGGCGGGGCTCGGACGGCACGAAGCGCGAACTCGACCGCATCGAGAAGGATCTCTCCGAGTTGCAGGAGCGCAACCGCACCCTCACCGCGCGCTGGGACGAGGAGAAGAAGGAACTCGACGCCGTCAAGCACGTGAAGGAGCGGATGGCGGCGAAGCAGGTGGAACTGGAGCAGGCGCAGCGTCGGGGCGACCTGGAAGCCGCCGCCCGGATCCGCTACGGCGAACTGCGCGACCTGGAGGCGCAGCTGCGCGCCGCCGAGCAGGGGCTGGACGCGCGCCAGGCCCGGGGCGACGCGCTGGTGAAGGAAGAGGTGGACGCCGAGGCGATCGCGGGCGTGGTGGCCCGCTGGACGGGCGTGCCCGTGTCGCGCCTGGTCGAGAGCGAGCGGGACAAGTTGCTGCGGATGGAGGAGAACCTGCGCGGGCGGGTGGTGGGGCAGGAGCACGCGTTGACGGCGGTGGCCGACGCCGTGCGCCGCAGCCGCGCGGGGCTGAGCGACCCGAACCGCCCGGTGGGGTCGTTCCTGTTCCTGGGGCCCACGGGCGTGGGCAAGACCGAGACGTGCAAGGCGCTCGCCGAGTTCCTGTTCGACACCGACGAGGCGATGATCCGCATCGACATGAGCGAGTACGGCGAGAAGCACGCCGTCGCACGGCTCATCGGTGCGCCCCCCGGCTACGTCGGGTTCGACGAGGGCGGGCAACTCACCGAGAGCGTGCGGCGCCGTCCGTACTGCGTGATCCTGCTCGACGAGATCGAGAAGGCCCACCCGGACGTGTTCAATATCCTGCTCCAGGTGCTCGACGACGGACGCTTGACCGACGGGCAGGGGCGGACGGTGGATTTCAAGAACGCGATCGTCGTGATGACGAGCAACTACGGCTCGGCGCAGATCCAGGAACTCACGGCCCAGGGCGCCGAGGACTGGGAGATCGAGGCGGCGATCCGCGAGATGCTCAAGCGCGGGCCCGCGGGGATGATGGCCGAGGAGTTCGGGAAGGCGGCGGGGCTGCCCAGCCGCGTGACGGACGTGATGAGCCGCGCCGCGTCGACGATGACGGGCGGGCTGATGAGGCCCGAACTGCTCAACCGCATCGACGAGGTGGTGATCTTCCACCAGTTGCGCCGGGACGACCTCGGGCGGATCGTGGACATCCAGTTGGAGCGCCTGCGCGGGCGACTGAAGGAGCGCGGCATGACGCTGGAGTTGACCGACGCGGCCAAGGCGCAACTCGCGAGCGAAGGCTGGGACCCGCAGTACGGGGCACGCCCGCTGAAGCGGACGATCCAGAGCCGCGTGGAGAACGCGCTGGCGAGCCGGATCCTCGCGGGCGAGTTCGGCGCGGGCGACGCGGTACGCGTGGACTGGGACGGCGGGCGGTTCGTGTTCGGGAAGGCGTAGCGCCATCTCAACGAGGCGTGGCATGTGACCGCCCCGCCGAGGGTGATGCTGCCTCAGTACGCTCGGCGGCGGGGGTGCATATCAGTTGGACCCGAGGAATCGGGTCGACCGTTGTCCGAGCTTTACGGGATTCCGCGTCTCGCATTCCCAGACAACCAGAACATGCCAGCCAGCACGTCTGAGCGAGGCGAGCGTGCGGATATCGCGTTTCCGATTCCCTGTGCGCTTGGTACGCCAGAAAGCCATGTGAGTGGCGGGCGTGCTTCGACCTCGTTTGCATGTGTGCATGTGCCAGTAGCAGCCATGTACGAAGATGATCGCGCGGCGCGAGCGAATAACAAGATCGGGCTTGCCGGGCAGGTCGGCGCCGTGGAGTCGGAAGCGGAAACCAAGACGGTGGGCAAGGCTCCGCACGATCAACTCGGGCTTGGTGTTCGTGCCACGAATCGCGGCCATGCACAAACTGCGCTGCGCGGGTGTGAGATTGTCAGCTACGGGGCGGCCCTCACTTTTCGTCGGGCCTGGGGCCGAACTTCCTGGCGAGAAACTCGTAGACCTTTAACTGGACGTTGCGGGGCTGGCGGCGAATCAAGCCCATCGTGCTGATCGCGTCGCGCGATGTGGGCACTTTCAGATTCGCCTTGTCTTTGTTGTACCCGTGGCAGACGGCTCGGAGATTGTGTTCCTTATCCGTTCCGCCCTGGCTGATGGGAATCACGTGGTCGATTTGCAGGCGGCACTTCTTGCCGGGCTCGCAGACGGATTCCTCGCCGGCGCCCGCGCCGCACACTTGGCAGGTGTAGCCATTGCGTTCGAGGATTTGCCGTCGCAGCTTGTCGCCGATCGCGCGGGCAATGACTGGACGCGGCTCCAGGGTCTCCAACAGGTACTCAGTCGGCTTCAAGTCGTCGCGGTCACCTGACGTGTATTCGGCCCCGGAGGGGCCACGGGATGTAGCCACGGGTGGAGCGCAGCCCGCGTCCTCGCGGGCGCAGCGGAACCCGTGGAAGCCGGTGCATTTGTTCTCGCCTGCCCCGGAGGGGCAGAGGATTCACGCCGTCACAAACTCGCTCAGTCGAACACGTACTCCTCGTCGAACTCAACCCCGTGGGCGCGGAGTATCCGCAACAACTCCGACTTGAAGTCTTCCTTCTTGTGACGTTCGGCCTGGCCCGCGATGTACTTCTTCACGGCTTCTTCCTGCGACTTGCTGACGGAGAAGACGCTGTACCCATCCTGCCACGCAAACGCGGCGAGGTTCGGATACGTGTCGTGTACCCACTTCGATGAACGGGCCTTGACCGTTCGCATCAGGTCCGAGATCGAGCCGTCGGGACGCCACCTCAGGTACAGGTGGAGGTGGTCCTCCACACCGCCGATGTCGTAGACCACGCCCTTTTCGGCCCAAACGATGCCGCCGATATAGGGATAGAGACGTTCGGCAACCTCTGCCGTGATCCACGGTGCTCGGCCTTTGGTCGAGAAGACGACATGGAGCAGGAGTTGGGAGTACGTGCCGGGCATCGGGAATCCTTCGCCCCTCCGGGGCGAGGAGGAAACTGAGAAGACGACTCTCCACGGGTTCCGCGTCGGCGGGCTGCGCCGCGCCGACACTCCACCCGTGGCTACAGCCCGCGGCCCCTCCGGGGCCAAGAGGCGCCCCGTTGGGGCGTTGAGAGCCGATCACAGTCCGGCTTTGCCGTCCTCAATCTGCATCGCGAAAGCGAGGGCCAGCGCGTTGCGGAGGATGCTGGTGCCGTACATCCGGGCGAGGTGGAGTACCTCTTGAGCGCCCTGCTCGGTCCAGTCGAAATCGCGTACAAGGGCGGCGACGATCTGGTCGTCGGTCGCTTCTTCGCCGACCTTGGCGATGAGATCGTCATACTCGGCGGCGAGAACATCGGTGATGAGTTCCGGCATGGGCGTGTCTCCACAACGGTGGTACGGGTCAGGCGGCGTCAAAGACGTTCTCCCGGTGCCAGCGCAGGCACATGGGGTCGGGATAGAACCGGGCGGGTGGGATGATCTTCTGGCCGTGTCGCGCGGCAACAAGATCCGCGGCGGCCTGGTCCTTCAGTTTGCGCACTCGTCCGCTGACGCGCAGCGTCAAGTCGTCCTCGATCGTAACGAAGCCGCAGTCGAATAGTCGGTCGAACGTGGCCGACATACACACGCCGTTCGTCGGGTCGGCGCGGCGACGCTCATCGACACTCCACGGAACGATGTGGCCAGCGACAAGGCACTCCACGAGCGGCAGCCCTGTCACGCAGCAACGGTTGTTGTAGCTGCTGATGACGGCGTCGCGGAAGAACGCTTGGTGCAATCGCTGCTTGACGGTGACGATCTTCTCCGACGGGCCAGTTGGAGCAATCAGCGGCTCATCGGCACGCTTCTGTGGTTCGCGCTCGCGGCGAAGTTCGTGAGCGCGGACGATCAGCCCGTTCCAGTCGGCGTGGAACTCGTCCCAGATCGCTTTGTCGAGCTTGCTGCCATGTGTCAGGCCCGAGATATTGCGGGCCGCAAGTTGCGGGTCGAAGGCTCCAAAGTTCCCCAGCTTTCGGGCGACGGACGCCGGCGTGCGATGCAGAATCGCCGCGAGTTCTTTGACACGCGAGTCGGTCGCCTTTGTGCGCTGGAACGGGATACGGCAATACAACTCGAACGTGAGAATCAGTTGTTCGCGCGTCCAAGGTTGACCGTCGTTGGCAGGCCGCACATCCATTCATCTCCTCACACCGCCATACGACGGGCCGACGCAGCCGCGTGGGGGGGCTCAATAACGCGCGGGCCGTCGCCTTCCGGCTCCGCGTCGAAGCGGAACGTCGTCGGGCAATCGCGTGATTCCTTTGCGTCAAAGGCCGTGATGCGGAAGCGGTGTGAACTGATCCGCTCGATTGCCACGGTGTCGCCGGGCTGGATCCCATGCTTGGTGAAGAACTCGCGTGCCCAGGCGCGGTCCCGGAAGAACCGGCGCGGCCTGCCGGTCTTGGCCTCGGTCGGGATGTCGGTCATCACCGGCGCGGTGAGGCCGTCAACGTCGAGCCGGATCAACTTGCCTCGCTTGCCAGCCTTCGTTGCCGCGCCGTAGCAGTCAGCCGGGAAGAAGTCGGTATGCCCGGTCAGGTTCAAGTGATTCTGCCGCAGATTTCCCGCGGTCACGCACACCAACCGCTTTCGATGTCCAACTCTTCCGCTCATACTGGCGCCCCTACCGAATACTACCCCATGTCAACCGGGGTTGCACGGTGAGCGTTCACCCACATTCGCTCCAGCTCCGCGGTTACCGATCTTCGCGCCCGGGGGAGTACCTCGTCTTGAGCGCGTGCGCCACGCCCAGGTGGTCGAGCACCTTGCCCACCACGAAGTCCACGAGGTCCTCGATGCGCCTCGGGTTCAGGTAGAACCCGGGGTTGGGCGAGCACAGCGTCGCGCCGGATAGTGCCAGCGTCTCCATGTTTCGGATGTCGATGAGGCTCAACGGCATCTCGCGGTGGCAGACGATCAGCGGGCGGCGCTCCTTCAGCGTCACCGCCGCGGCCCGGCAGAGGAGGTTCGACCCCGAGCCCGTCGCGACCGCGCCCAGCGTCGCGGAACTGCACGGGAGGATGACCATCCCGCCGTGGAGGAACGACCCGCTGGCGATGAGCGCGCCGACGTCCTTGTTGGGGTGGATGAAGAGCGAGCCGGGCTTACGGGGGTCCGAACTTTCGGGGTGGGGAAGTTCCGGCGTGGGAAAGTTGGCGGTCGCGGGGCCGCCGAGGAGTTCGTCGGGCGTCAGGTTTTTGATCCCCGCCTCGTCGAAGAGCAGGCGCCGCCCGTACTCGGTGACGACCAGATGGACGTCGTGCCCGTGGCGCAGGAGGAGGTCGAGCAGGCGCAGGGAGTAGACGGCCCCGGAGGCGCCGGACACGCCGAGCACGAAGGGTTTGCGGTCGCCGGGCATGCCCGATGGGTTCGGCACGGGGGATGGTAGGGATTCGCCCTGTGCGTCCCCGGCGCTCGATCCGGGCCCGCCCTAAACTCGATACCGGCCCGGGGTGGCGTTTGTCCGGGCACGAAACCGAGGTACAAAGCATGGACAGCGAGCGGACGGGTGTGCGGCGTGGCGGGCGGGGCGGATTCCTCCGGCGTGTCGCGGCGTGGGGGTTGATCGTCGCGGTAGCCGGCGGCGTGGTGGGCGTGGCGGGGTGCCAGCAGTACTCCACGGCCCCCGGCGTGCCCACGGCGCGGGGCATCCCCGAGACGCCCAACCGCCCGGCGGCGGTGACGAGCATGATCGAGGCCGTGCGCTACGTCGCGACGCGCTACCCGCCCGGCAGCCTGCGCGAGGACGCGCCGACCGTGGCCGAGGCGATGGCGCTGGAAGCGCCGTACGAGCTGGTGGTGAACCCGCCGCGGGGGTTGCGCCGGGTGTACTACGAGCGGCTGGTGCGTCAGGTGGGCCCGCTGGCGTCGGCGGCGTCGGCGGAGAGCATCGGCGGTCCGGCGCCGGTGTTCCACATCACGCGGGTGTGGATGCGCTTCGACAAGGCGACGATCGACGTGCTGCGCCCGATGGTCGAACTCGGGCCCGGGCCCGACGGACGCCCGATCTACCAGATGGTGACGGTGCGGCTGGAGGGCGGGCTGCGCCCGTGGCGCGTGGTGCACGCGCGGGCCTGGCCGCCGGACGAGCCGATCACCCCGCCCGAGGCGTACCCGATGCCCGAGGTGGACCGGGTCGATCAGTACGAGTGGCAGATGGAGCAGGACCGGCTGCGCGCGGGCGCGACGGAGTAAGCCCGACGTGCCCCGCGCGACGAGCAACCCCAAGGCATCAACACGTACGCGAGCGGCGACCGCCGGCGCGGCGCCCGTGCGCCACCTGCTGGGCCTGCAAGGGATGGACGCGGGCACACTGCGCACGCTGCTGGCGCTCGGGCGCGACGCGCCGCCGAGCGGCGACGACCTTTCCGGGCGCACCGTCGCCAACCTGTTCTTCGAGGACTCGACGCGCACGCGCACGAGTTTCTCTGTCGCCGCCCAGCGTCTCGGGGCCGACGTGGTCGACCTGTTGGGCGGCGTGTCGAGCGTGAGCAAGGGCGAGACCCTGATCGACACCGCACGGAACGTCGAGGCGATGGGCGTGGCGGCCCTCGTGGTGCGGGCGCGCCAGGCCGGGAGCGCCGCGATGATCGCCCGGAGCGTCGGCGTGCCGGTCATCAACGCGGGCGACGGCAAGCACGAGCACCCCACGCAGGGCCTGCTCGACGTGCTCACCCTTGCCGAGGCCTTCGGGCGAGCGGACGAGTTCGACCTGCGCGGGCTGCGCGTGGGGATCGTCGGCGACGTGGCGAGTTCGCGCGTCGCGCGCTCGGCCCTCGCCGCGATCACCGCGCTCGGGGGCGAGGTGACGCTCATCGGCCCGCCCACGCTCGTGCCCCGCTCGTTCGAGGCGCTGGGCGCGCGCGTGGCGCACGCGCTCGACGACGTGCTTCCCGAGATGGACGCGCTCATGATGCTGCGGATCCAGTTCGAGCGTCACGGCGCGGGCAACCCGCCGCCGGCGGGCGCCCCGGCGAAGTCCGCGGCCATCGCGTCGGTGCGCGAGTACCGCGCGTTCTACGCCCTGACGCCCGAGCGGGCCGACCGGATGAAACGCGGGGGCATCGTGATGCACCCGGGGCCGATCAACCGCGGGATCGAACTCGACGAAGCCGTGGCCGACGGCCCGCGGAGCGTGATCCTGCGCCAGGTCGCGGCGGGCGTGCGCGTCCGGATGGGCGTGCTGCGCTGGTGCGTGGGGCGTGCGTGAGCGTCTCGCCGGCGAAGGCCGCCGCGGTGCGGGCGCTACTGGCGCAGGGCAAGATCGATCAGGCGCGGGCGAGCGCCCTGCGCGTGGCGCAGAGCGCCCCGCGGAGCGTGGAGGCGGCGCTGCTGGCGGCGGAGGCGTGCGAAGCCTCGCGGGCGTTTGCGCAGGCGCTGCACTGGGCCTGCCGGGCCGCGGACATGGCGCCGGCGGACGCGAACGTGCAGGAGCGGGCGGGCGCGCTGGCGGGCGTGGAGGGCGACGGGCGCAAGGCCGAGCAGTATCTGCGGGCCGCGCTGGCGCTGGAGCCGGCGCGCGTCTCGGCGCGGTTGTCCCTGGCGAACACGCTGTGCGAGGCGCGCCGGTTCAGTGATGCCGAGGCCCTGCTGCGCGAAGGGCTGGTACTTACGCCCGGCGACGCGGCGCTGGCGAGTATGCGCGCGGGCACGCTGCTGAACCTCGCGCGGGCCGATGAGGCGCTGGACGTGCTGCGCAACCTCGCGCGGGCGCATCCGGACGACCCCGGCGTCGCGTCGGGCGTGGCGCTCGTGATGAACTACGCCTCGGACGTACCCGTGGGCGATGTCGCCTCTGCGCACCGGCGCTTCGGTGACTTGCTCACGCGCGCCCTTGGTGCATCGACGGTGCCGACGTACCTCGGCACGCGCGACCCGGGTCGGCGCCTCCGCGTGGGGCTCGTTTCGCCCGACCTGCGGGCGCACTCCGTCGCGTCGTTCGTGCCCGCGATCCTGCGCCATCTTGACCGCGGGGCGTTCGACCTGATCATCTACCAGACCAACTACGCGCAGGACGACGTGACCGCGCGACTTCGTTCGCTCGGCGGCACGTGGCGCGTGATGGACGCCGCCACCGACGCGGACCTCGCCGTCGCCATCCACGCCGATGCGATCGACGTGCTGATCGAACTCTCGGGGCTGACGCACGGGCACAGTTTGGGCGCGCTCGCCCGCCGCCCCGCGCCGGTGCAGGCGACGTACCTGGGGTATCCGAACACGACCGGGCTGCGCGCGATCGACGAACGCTGGATCGATGCGCACACCGACCCCGCTGGCAGCGAAGCGCAATGCGTCGAGCGTCTGCGACGACTCGACCCGTGCTTCCTGTGCTACGAGCCGCCGGCGGATGCGCCGGAGATCGCGCCGCGCCAGGCGGACCTGCCGATTACCTTCGGCTCGTTCAACTCGGCCCAGAAGATCGGTCCGCGCTCGCTGAGCCTGTGGGCGGGCGTGCTGGCGCATGTGCCCGGATCGCGGCTCGTTCTCAAGTCCGTGAACTTCGCCGACGCGCCGCTCCGCGACGCGCTCCGCGACGTACTCGTCCGCGCGGGGATCGACCCCACGCGCGTCGAACTCCGCCCGCCCGTGCGCGAGCGCGCGGGGCACCTCGCCGCGTATGCCGACATTGATATCGCGCTCGACCCGTTCCCCTACCACGGCACGACGACGACGTGCGAAGCCCTGTGGATGGGCGTGCCCGTCGTGACCCGCGCGGGCGACCGGCACGCGTCGCGCGTCGGCGTGTCGCTGCTCCACGCCGTGGGGCGACCGGAGTGGATCGCGCCCGACGACGACGCCTTCGCGCGCCTCGCGGCGAATCTCGCGGCCGATCGCGACGCGCTCGCACGCGAACGCGCCACCCTGCGCGAGCGGGTCCGGGCGTCGTCGTTGTGCGACCAGCCCGCGTTCGCCCGGCGGTTCGGCGCGGCTATCCGTGCGGCGTGGCACGCGGGCTGCAATCCGGAGGCTGCGCGGGAGATCACGCCGTAATGCGCACGCAGGCCGCGCCCGTCCAGTGCGGGCAGCGGCGCGTCGCGCCGCTCGGTGTCGCGGGGGAACGTGTGCTCGGCGGGGCGGCGTTGGGCGCCTACCTCGGGCGGGGCTAGCGTGCGTCGCGCACGTGCGTGATGAGGAACCGTGCCACGCGCGCCTGCAGCCGTCGCGCCACCTCGGGCTCGTTGGGCGCGTGCGTCACGCCCGCCAGCGGGAGAAACTCGAACGACCGCCCGCCCCGGAAGAGCGCGTCGGCCATCTTCAGGCTGTGCACGAGGTACACGTTGTCGTCGGCCGTGCCGTGAATGATCAGCAGCGGCACGCGCAGATCCGCGGCGTACGTCAGCACGTTCGTGCTCGCATACCCCGAGGCGTTCTCGGTGGGCAGGCCCATGTACCGCTCGGTGTAGTGCGTGTCGTAGTCGATCCAGTCGCACACCGGCGCGCCGGCGACGCCCGCGCGGTAGAAGTCGGGCCGGCGCATCGCCGCGTGGGCCGAGAAGTACCCGCCGAACGACCACCCCCAGATGCCCACGCGCGACAGGTCGAGCTCCGGGTTCGAGCCCGCGAGCGCTCGCAGCACCTCGGTCTGCTCGTGCAGCGGGAGCGTGATGACCTCACGGTGGATGGCGCGCTCCCACGCGCGCCCGCGCCGGGGCGTACCCCGCGCGTCGATCGACACCACCGCGAACCCCTGCGATGCCAGCCACCCGTCGAGTAGATACGCGTTGCGCGACGCGTTCACGTCGTTTACGTGCGGCCCGCCGTACACGCTGTTCACCACCGGCAGTCGTTCGCCCGCCTTCGCGTCGCGGGGCAGCACGATCGCCGCGTGGTACGTCCGACCCTCCCACGTCACCTCGGCCAGGCGCACGCGAGGCGTCAGCACGGGCTCCTCCATCGCGTGGGGCAGTTCGCACGCCACGTCGCCCGCGGGCGTCATCACCTCCCAGCGCGGGCCTCGCTCCAGTGTGGAGCCCGAGCGCACCCAGTGCCCGGTCTTCGCGAACACGCCGGAGAACTGGCCCGCGACCTGCGATGGCGTCAGCGGCTCGGGCGCGCCAGCGCCGTCGAGTCGCACGCGGTACAGGTGCACCCGCGTCGGGTGCTCGCTCGCCGAGACGATCGCCAGCCCGCTCGCTTCGTCGACGTGCACGAGCGCGTTCAGCGGGAATCCCGGCGGCGTGAGCGCCCGCACGAGCGTGCCGTCGCGCCCGCGCACCTGGAGTTGCCACGTGTCGCCCTCGCCCTGCTCGGTGAGCCAGAGGAAGCGTGTGCCGCCGTCGATCCACGCGGGCGTCTTGTCCGTCAGGTTGATCCACGTGTCGTCGCGTTCTTCGAGGAGCGTGCTCGTCGCTCCGGTCGCGGGGTCGACCTCGAGCAGGCGCTGCACGCTCTGCAGGCGGTTCTGCACAAGGATCGTGAGCGGTCCCTCCATGGGCCAGTCGACGCGCGCGAGGTACGGGAACTCGGCGTGATCCCACGCGATCTCGACGGGCGCGCCCTCGCCGCTCGCCGCGTAGATCGCGAGCGTAACGCGCGCGTTCACGCCCCCGGCCCGCGGGTAGGGCCACGACCGACCGGGCGACGCGGGGTCGAACGGGTCGGCGATGTGGAACATCTCCATGCCCGCGGTGTCGGTGCGCTGAACGACCAGGCGCGAGGAATCGGGCGACCACCAGTAGCCGTGGCGCCGGTCCATCTCTTCCTGCGCGACGAACTCGGCCTCGCCGTAGGACACAGTGCCCGCGGCCCCGGGCGTGACGCGACGCTGCACGCCGTCACCTAGATCCACGACGAACACGTCCCCGTCACGCACGCACGCGACGCGCGAGCCGTCGGGCGCAAAGCGCGCATCGAGCGGGAAGCCGCCCTCGTCGGGCAGCATCCGAGGCGTCACTCGCCCGGCCAGGGTCTCGGCGGTGTCGAGCACGTACAGCCGCCCCGAGAGCGGCACGAGCATCGAGCGTCCGTCGTCGGAGAGCGCAAAGAACGCGATGCCTCGGGCCGTCAGTCGCATGCGCTCGCGCCGCGCGAGTTCCTCCGCCGAGAGGGTTTCATCGGCGCCGCCCAGCAGCGATGCCGCCGTCAGCAGCACGCGTTCCTGACCGGTCGCGACGTCGAGCGCGAACAGATTGCGCACGGGCGAGCGCGCTGGGGATCGCAGGTAGAGCCACGTCGCCCCGTCCGCCGTCGGCGTGATCGACGCGGGTTGTCCCGACCGGAACCGGCTCGTGGCGGCCCACTGATCGAGGAACTCCGGGTGACGCAGGTCGGCGTCGGGTTGCGTGCCCGCGGGTGAGGGCTGCGAGGCGTGTGCATGAACGACCTGGGCCGCGACGCACGCGACAAGGGCTTGGATCAGCATGCGATGAGCATATCGCGCCGAGTGCGAACGCCCCGCGCCTACTCCGGAGTGTCGGGCACACCCTCGTCGGGTGCGTCAGGCTCACTCTGTGTCGGCGGCACGCGCACCGGCCCGGGCAGCGTGTCCGGCGCGCCCGCCGCCGGCGCGAGCAGATCGTCGCGCGTGCTGCGGAGCGCGACGGCCTTGTAGTCGGGGATCTGGTACACCCAGCCCTGCCAGCGCGCGTTCAGGCGGCTCACCTCGCCCGCGACGTCGTCGGTGGGCGTTTTGCCCTCGGCGGGCTCCGCGCTCGCGCGGAAAGCCGCCCACGTCTCGCCGTCCTTCTGGATCATGGTGATATCGACGCGCAGGGCGTCGAACGTGCGGAACGTCGCGACGCTCGCGCCCTCGACGTCGACGCCGATCTCGGACGCCGGGGCGACGTCGTCGAGGGTCATGAACGCGAATGCCCACGCGACGCGCGTGAGCGCGAACTGGTCCTTGAGCGTGCGCTCCGCGGGCATGCCGTCGAGCGTGAACGTCTGCTCGTCGGGCGTGTCGCGGGCGATGTGCACACGCTCGCGCCCGGCGTGGTCGATCGTCACGCTCCGCACGCGTTCGTTCACGATCGAGCCGATGTCGCGGTCGATGTACCGCATCGGGTCGGTCTGAGTCGCCGGCAGCCCGCGCACGAGGAGCGACGCCGCCTCGCCCACGCGCCGGACGAACCGCCCCGTATCGGCCCCCGCGCCCCCCGCACCAGCCCCCGCGGTCTCGCTCTTGCCGACGAGCAGTGCGGCGATGGTCTCACCTGCGTCGTCCTCGATGCGCACGAGCGTCCCCGTGGAGCCGGGCGTGTCGGGCTCATCGACGCCGAGCCGCGCGTAGAACTCCGGGTTCGCGGTCTTCGCCTCGGCGACGCGGGCGCCGTCGATCCCACGGAGGAGTTCGCGGATGACCAACTCCTCGGCCGGGTAGCCGCCCTTGCTCGCGATGATCCAGCGTCCGTCGCGTCGTTCCAGTACGGTCTGTTCCGTGGCGCTGCGCAGGGTGATGCGCGCGATCTGTCCGCCCCGTTCGCCCAGCGTGGGGGCGAGCGCCTTGCGCGTGCCTGTGGAGGGGGGGGTCGATCCGCCGCGAACGGCGATCATCCACGCGGCCGCCACGACGACCGCCGCGACCGCAGCCAGGATGCCCAGGGTGTACGTCTTCATCGGCCGACGACCTCCCGTGAACTCCGTCCGGACGCTCACGCCGCGCGGGTTCTCGCGCCGCGGCGCGTGCGCCGGAGCAGCGCCAGCCCGAGGGCCGCGAAGGCGACGAGCAGCGGCATGAGCCCGGTGTTGATGAACTTCAGTTGCAGGCCCAGCGTCTCGATGTCCGCGCGGAGCGTGCGGTTGACCTCCCGCAGTTTGCGGCGCGTGTCGAGCATCTGGGCGCGGAACTCCTCGACCTTCTCGCGCTGGGCGGGCGTGAGCACGGGCGAGCCGGCCTCGTCGCTCCGGGCCGCCTGCAACTGGTCCAGTTCCGCCTGCGTGTCGCGGAGGCGTTCCTCCAGCACGCTCTGCTCGGCCAGCACGCGCTGGTCGGCGCGGCGCTGCATCTGCTCGACCACCGTGAACGGGCGGTTCGTGTCCCGCCGCGCCCGCACCGTCGTGAGGTCGCGCCCGCCCGTCAAATTCTCTAGGGCGCCCAGCACGAAGTCGCCGTTGTCGGCCAGGCGCTGCACCAGGGGCGTGCCGAAGAAGTCCTGGCGACGCACCCACATGCCGTCGGCCAGCAGGTCCGCGTCCGCCACGACGAGGATCGTCGCGTCGCCCGCCGACTGCGCGCGGTGCGCGCCCGCGCTCGCCGGGGCTTCGCCTTCCTCCGGCGCTGGGGGCCCATCAGGGAAGGCCGACACCACCGCGCCCGTGAAGCGTGCCGCGAGCGTCAGGGCCTTGTCGCCGGGCACGAACTTGCGTTGCAGGTCCCGCGGGTTGGGCGGGAAGCCCAGGTCCGCCACGGGCATCGCCATCGCGCGCTCGGTGGTGGTGATCAGCGGCGTCATCGTGAGGCGCGAACCCTCCACCAGGCGCACGTGCCCCGCCGTCGCGAGCATCACGCGCCCCAGCACGCCCGTGACGGCGTCGTCCGCCGCCAGGCGCTCGCCCCGCGCCTCCAGCCACACGACGTAGGGCATCGGCTCGGGGCTTGACCGGTCGCCCGCGACGACGCGCAGCGCCATCTGGTCGTCGGCCGCCACGACGCCCGGGGGCTGGTCGATGCCCCACGCGCGGAGCAGGGGCTCGAGCGACGACGACCGATCGACGCCCATGCCGAACATGCCGCCGGCCTCGTCGTTCTCGCAGTTCGGATCGACGAAGAGCAGCAGGTGCCCGCCCCGCAGCACGTACTGATCGATCGCATAGAGCGTCTGCTCGGAAAGACCCTTCGGGTGCACCACCATCAGCGCGTCGACGTCCTCGGGGATCGCCGCGGGGTTCGTGAGCGGGCGCAGGTCGAACAACCCCTTGATCTCCTCGGCCACGCGCCACGCGGGGGTCTGCATCGGCTGGCGGGTCCGCGGGTCAAACATCACGCCGCCCTCGAGGCGCAGCGAGGAGATGAGCCCAACGACCTTCGGGCGCGGGTTCGCGAGCGTGTAGACGACGCGGCTCACGTCGTACTCCAGAAACCGCTCGCGCCGGGGATCGAAGAACGGGATCACCTCGCGCGTGTCGATCGTGTTCGTGCCCACCATCCCCAGGTAGAGCACTTTGCCCGCGTCGAGCGGGATGCCCGTGAGCCCCGCGCGCACCGCGTCGTCCTCGCTCTCCGAGAACGGCGCGGGATCGACCACGCGCACGACCACCTTGCCCCCCGACGCCCGCTCGAACTCGCGGAGCAGTTCGCGCACGCGCCGGGCGTAGGCCTCCAGCTCGGGGCGGCCCGTCGCCGCACCCGCCGAGTAGTACAGCGTCAGCGTCACCGGCTCGGCGGGCGAGCGAGCGATGTTCCGCGAACCCTGCGTGAGCGTGAAGATCGAGCCCTCGGTCGCGTCGATCCGCACACCCGTGAGCAGGCGCTCCGCCAGCATGTTCACCCCAACGAACAGGGCGAGCACGCACACGAACAGCACCAGGAACCGCCAGCGCATGCCGCTACGCCCCCTTCCCGGCGTGGAGGAGCGCCCCGTTCAGCACCAGGCACCCCGTGATGAGCGAGCCGAAGAACACGAGGTCGCGCAGGTCGATCACCCCCTTGCCCATCGCGTCGAACCGCGTCAGGAAACTGAACGACGAGATCGTCTCGAGCACCGCCTGCGGCGCCCAGGGCGCGAAGACGTTGATCACCGGCCCGTACCCCGCGAGCAGGAACCCGAAGCACACGACCACGCTCACGACGAACGCGATGACCTGGCTCCGCGTCGCCGCCGACACGCACGCCCCGATCGCCAGGAAGCCCCCGGCCATGAGGAAACTCCCGACGTAGCCGGTGGCGATGGCGCCGTTGTCGGGCTCGCCAAGAAAGTTCACCGTGATCCACATGGGGAAGGTGAGCGCGAGCGCCACGCCGCAGAACAGCCACGCCGCCAGGTACTTCCCCGTCACCGCCCCGCCCCGCGAAACGGGCAGGGTCATCAGCAGTTCCAGCGTCCCGCCGCGCCGCTCCTCGGCCCACAACCGCATCGACACCGCGGGGATCAGGCACAGGTACAGCCACGGGTGGAACGAGAAGAACGACCGCAGGTCGGCCTGCCCCTGCTGGAAGAACGCGCCGATCTCGAACGTGAACACGCCCGTCAGGATCAGGAAGATGATGATGAACACGTACGCAACGGGCGTGACGAAATACCCCGCCAGTTCGCGCTTCAGGATCGGCAGGCAGCCCCTCATGCAACGACAACTCCGTCAGATCGTGGCGGCGGGCACCAGCCGCATCTGGTGATCCGTCGAGGTGGCGAGGACGCGAGGGACAGGAATCGCCCGCGCTCGCCCATACCCTTTGTGAATCGTGGCGCGCGGCGCCCCGACTTCATTCCCCCACTGCACCCACCCGGGACGCGTGTGGCGTGCGAAAAGTTCAAGATACGGCCCCGGACTGCACGACTCGACGATCGAATAAAGTTCATCGGGCTTGCGTGAGTGCTCGCGCTTTCGCGAGACAATGACGTTGGGCTGGCAGCGCCCCGCCTCGCGCGTCCGATTCTTCTTGCCGCGAATGCCGAACAAGCACAACTCGGTGACGTTGCGGAAGTAGAACCCGACCCCGCGCCGGTCCGGCCCGCCGTCTCCACGCACCTTGTACCAGACGATGTTGCTCTTGTACTCGAACCCCCAGCGCCGCATGACTTCCAGCCCATCCGCGATCAGCGCGTTGGGCACCCACAGGTACAGATGCGACTTTTCCGCCGCCACGTGGGATACGGGGAGTTCCATGATCTCCCGGAGTGTCATCGTGGGATACCGGAGCAGCCTCCGGTGCTCCGGCGCGACCTTGCCGGTCTTGTTTGCGAACTGCCACGGCGGATCGGCAAGGATCGTGCGCGCGACGCCGGCGCCGAGCGACAGGAGGTCCGCCGCCGGGTCTGGAGCGTTGGTGCGTACCTGGGCTGCGTGCGACATGCGATGCTACTCCCGAAACTGATGCTCCGTGATGCCGATGATCAGCAGCGGACAGCCGCCTCCGCCGCCCCCCTCGATGCGTGGGAGCAGTTTGTGCATCCAGGTTGTGCTCGTGCCGTACTTCGTATACACCCCGAACCGCTTGAGGACCGGCTTCAGGGCATCTGATTTTGTGATGATGATTCCAACGCTGATCGTTCTCAGGTCGAACAGCAGTCGAAAGTTGTTCAGGTCACGGTCGTAGAATGGGTCTTTGTTATTCCACTCGATCTCGAGCGCCACTCGGTTTTTGTAGCAATCAACCTCGTGCGTGGGGGACGACAACTCCGTGTTGTCGACGAGGATCTTCGTGTCCCAGCGTTTCTTTGTCCAGCCGCGCTGCGAGAATGCCTCGTCGAGGTTCCTTGCCACCGCGGATTTCCCGCCTCCACCGACAGTCACCTGCTCGCTCCGGAATGTGAACTCACGAAGTACTTCGATCAGGTCATTGAACTCGTGCGCGAAGTCGGTCTTCAGAATTGCAGCCGCGTGCTTGGATTGATGCCACTCGTACTGGTCGAGCAGGTCTCCCGGCACGACGCCCGACATAGATGGGTCACTGCACGGACGCGGTGTCCGGCTTACACGCTCTTTGAGAGCCTTGGATTTAACTGGCCGCTTGCCCATGCGTTCCTGATAGGAAGGGGTTAGGATCTTTGATACCCTATGCAGTCACTTTCTGCGAGATCAAACAAGCGGCCCGGTCAACTCACGGAACACGTCGTCCAGGCGTCCGCCCTCGACGCGCAGCGCCTCCAGCCGCCACGACTTTGCCCGCACGAACGCCCCCGCCGCCGACGCCAGGTCCGACCCGTCGCCCCCGCTCTTCGCGGGGAACAGCGTGCATGTCGTGCGGACGCCCTCGGGCGTGCGGAGCGTCGTCGCGTGGTCGACCGTCCCCACGCCCCCCACCCGCGCCAACTCGCCGGCGACGTCGACACCCTCCGGCGCCAGCACGCAGAGCGTGATCGCGCCGTGGTAGCCCGACCGGGCCGCCAGGGCCGCGGGCGTGGTGTCGGCCACGATCTTCCCCCGCGCGATGACGATCGCCCGCGTGCAGACCGCGTCGACCTCTTCGAGGATGTGCGTCGACAGGACGATCGCCCGCCCGCCCGCGCTCGCCAACGCGCGGATGAGTTTCCGCACCTCGTGCTTCTGGTTGGGGTCCAGCCCGTCCGTCGGCTCGTCCATGATCAGCACCGGCGGCTCGTGCAAAATCGCCTGCGCCAGCCCCACCCGGCGTTTGAACCCCTTGCTCAGCGTGTCGATCGGCTGGCGCAGGACGCCTTCGAGTTGCGTCCGCTCGACCGCGCGTGCGATCGCGTCCGCGCGGGCCTTGCCTGTCAACCCCCGCACCTCCGCGACGAACTTCAGGAACGAGCCGGGCGTCATGTCCGGGTAGGCCGGCGCCCCCTCGGGCAGGTAGCCCAGGCGTTCCTTGGCGCCGATGGGGTTCTCCTGCACGTCGATGCCGCAGACCTTGGACACCCCCGACGTGGGGGGCAGGTATCCCGTCACCATCTTCATGGTGGTCGACTTGCCCGCGCCGTTGGGCCCGAGGAACCCGACGACCTCGCCCGGGTGCACGTCGAACGTCACGCCGTCGACGGCGACGATCGCGCCGGGCCCGGCCCCGAACCGCTTGGTCAACCCCGCGATGGAGATCAGGGGATCGCGCATGGTCGCTCCGCCCGAGAACCGCCCGCCGTTTCCCGGGGGCGGATTGATAGCCCGCCCGCCCGTGACCGGCCACCGGCCGGCGCACGGATGCGCGCACCCCGCCCAACCCGTCACGCCCGCCCCAGCCCGCACACCCCGCCCCGACCCCGGGGACATCCGCACCCCGCGGTGGCCCTTCCGGCCCCGGAATCGCACCTTTCACTCGTCCCCGTCGCCCGGCGTTCGTCCGGGGCGGGGCGCACGCGGAGGAACGCCCGATGTTCGCGATCCAGGAAACGCACCAGTTGCCCGACACCATGGTCACCCTCAGTCGCGTGGGCGACGCGGCGATCGTGAACGTCACCTGCCCCGCCGTCTACGACCCGCAAACCCAGATGCTCGAACGCTTCCTGCGCGACCTCGCGCCCAGCGTCGGCGGGCGCATCCTCCTCGAAGTCGCCGGCATCGCACGCTTCAACTGCGCCTGGATCAACGCCCTCATCGCCCTCTCCCGCGACTGCACCCGCATGGGCGGGCGGCTCATGGTCCTGGGCATGCCCCTCCGCGACGAGCGACTGCTGAAATCCACGGGGCTCGACCGCTTCATCGACCTCGTCCACGACCGGCGCGACGCCCTCGCCCACTTCGAGCAGTCCGGCAACGCCCCGTGGCGACTCGGGGTCGACCGCCTGCTCGACTCGCCCACCTCCCGCGCCGCCTAGCGAATTCCGAACACAATCGGAACTTCGGCGCAAGCCGCACGATCCGGCGAATCCCGCGCCCGGCGGGGGGCGTACCAGATGTCGGGTGGAGGGTCACCCGGCGGCTGTCGTCCGCTCGGGCTCCATGCCGGTCGTCCGTACGTCGATGGGAACGATCATGCGTGGTTCTGCCCGCTTCGGCGGCCGAGCAATCCTCATCGCGGCGCTCCTCGCGGCGTGCGGCGCCCCCGCCCTCGCCGACGACGCCCTTCCCGACTTCGGCGCCCGCCAGGGCGTCCTGCACCTGCGCACGGGCGATGTCGAAGTCGCCGCCCTGCCCAACCGGCTCGACGCCGAGGCCTTCGCCCCCGGGCGGCACGTCCTCATGCTCCGCGGGCCCATGACCCCCGAACGCCGGGCCGAACTATCCCGCGCGGGCGTCACGCTCCTGGCCTACCTCCCGCTGCACGCGTGGATCGCCGACCTCTCGCGCACGACGCCCCACGCCCTGCGGGGCGTGCCGTTCGTCGCGTGGGCGGGCGAGTTCCGCGACGACTGGAAACTGGAGCCCGAACTCGCGGCGGGCGTACGCGCCCCCGCGACGCCCGAGCGGCAGGCCATCGCGGCGCAGGGCCGCGTCGTCGCGTGGGTGCACCTGTTCGCCGACGCCCGCGCGGACGGCGTGCTCGATGCGCTTGCCGATCTCCGCGCGGCGCGCGTCGCCTCGCGCGAGCGGGTCGCGGGTGCGTGGATGCTGGGCGTGGAACTCGACCGGGCCGACCTGCCCCGCGTCGTCGCGCTCGCCGATGTGCAGTTCGTCGAGGAGTTCCCCGAGTACACGCTGCGCAGCAACCAGACGCTGCGCTGGGTCGTGCAGAGCAACATCCCGAACGTCACCCCGCTCTACGACCGGGGGCTCATCGGCACGGGCCAGATCATCGGCATCATCGACGGGCGCATCGCCATCAACCACTGCTCGTTCCTCGACAACGTGAACCCCGTCGGGCCCGGGCACCGCAAGATCGAGGCGTACAACACGACCTTCGGCTACAACCTGCACGGCACGCACGTGGCGGCGACCGCCGCGGGCGACGGCGGCACGCCCGGCGACACCCGGGGCGTCGCGCACGGCGCACGCCTCGTCTACAACACCTACCCCGACGCCACCGAGTCCAGCATGTACGAGCGCTTCGAACTGCACACCTCGCAGGGCGCGTTCATCCACTCCAACAGTTGGGGCGCCGACTGGACCCGCCAGTACGACGGCGGGTGCCGGGGCATCGACAGCGTCTCCCGCGACTATCAGGACATCCTGATCCTCCACGCCATCTCGGACACCTCGCAGGTGACGAACCCCGAGAACGCGAAGAACAGCCTCGCCGTCACCGCGTCGTTCAACTCCCCCAACCAGGAGAACTGGTGCATCGGGGGGCTGGGGCCCACGCTCGACGGGCGCCGCAAGCCCGAGGTCGCCGCCCCCGGCTGCTCGATCGTCTCCGCGTCGGGTTCCAGCGGGTGCGGCTCGGTCTCGCTCACGGGCACGTCGATGTCGACCCCCGCCGTCGCCGGCGTCGCCGCCCTCACGCGCGAGTACTACCTCCGGGGGTTCTACCCCTCGGGTGTCGAGAACCCCGCCGACGCGTTCCTGCCCTCGGGCCAGCTGCTCAAGGCGACGATCGTGAACTCGGGCGTCGACATGGCCGGCGTCGCGGGCTACCCCAACTTCCGCGAGGGGTGGGGGCGTGTGCTGGCCGACAACGCGCTGCACTTCGCGGGCGACGCGTCGCGCCTGGTCGTGCGCGACGTCCGCAACGACACGCCGCACGCGCTGGGCACCGACGACGTCGCGACGCTCCGCGTGCAGGTCGGCGCGGGCCGCCCGTTCAAGATCACCATGGCCTACGCCGACGCCCCCGCCGAGGTGAACGCGTCCTACGTCCCCGTGAACGACCTCGATCTCCGCGCGATCTCGCCCGCCGGGACGATCTACCTCGGGAACGTCTTCGCGAACGGCGTCTCGGCGCCCGGCGGCGCCGCCGATCCGCTCAACAACCTCGAACAGGTCCTGCTCCTCGCGCCCGAGCCGGGCGCGTGGACCATCGAGGTGCGGGGCGCGGGTGTGAACGTCGGCATGCAGGGCTACGCGATCGTCCTCACCGGCGACGTGCGCCCCGCCGGGTGCAACCCCGACGTCAACGGCGACGGCAACATCGATCAGGACGATGTCGCCTGTCTCATCGAGACCGTCGCCGGCGGGTCCTGCGCGGTCGTCGACCCCGACATCAACGGCGACGGCAGCGTCGATCAGGACGATGTCGCGCTGCTCATCCTCCTCGTCGCCGGACTTCCCTGTCCATAACCGGCAACCGGACGCGGAACACCCGCGTAGAGCACTGTGTTCGCACGGGGCCTTCGGGTCGCACGCGTGCGGACGACGGGCCGCCTCGAACGAGACCCGTCGCGCAGGTTCGGTTGGTCGGTGTGTTGGTTCGCAGGTTCGACGCCATCGCACGAGACACAGGACACGGGACGCCGCGCGACAGCGCGGCGGGGTGTGCTCACGCGCACCGGCGCCGGAGTCGTATCGGCGCCCCGAGTGAGGGGAGTCAGGGAGGGTCGAGAGGGAGCCCGGGGAGTCGAGAGGGTCCCCGGGCGTTTTCTTCGGCGGGCGCCCTACATTCGCGCGATGCCCACGATCTTCCTCGACGGCCGTTTCGCCGACCCCGCCGACGCCCGCGTCTCCGCGTTCGACGCCGGCTTCCAGCACGCCGTGGGGCTCTTCGAGACCATGCTCGCCCTGCGTGACGGGCGCCGCGTGCTGCACCTGCCCGAGCACCTCGAACGCCTCCGCGCCTCCGCGAGTACCCTCGGGCTCAGCGACAACCTCCACACGAACGCGCTCACCGAGGCCGTCCGACGCACCGCCGACCGCGCCTTCGACGACGACCGGCGCTCGCCCCGCCTTCGCCTCCGCCTCACCATCACGGGCGGCGATCTCAACCTCCTCGCCCAGGGGCAATCCCGCGCCGAGCACCTGCCCACGCTGCTCATCGTTGCCCAGCCCGCGACCGACTACCCCGCCGAGATGTTCACCCGGGGCGTGCTCGCGACCCTCGCCGACCTCCGCGTGAACCCCCTCGACCCCACGCAGGGGCACAAGACCCTGAACTACTGGGCGCGCCTGCGCGAACTCCAACTCGCCGCCGCCAAGGGCGCGGGCGAGAACCTCGTCTTCACCATCACCAACCACCTCGCCGGCGGGTGCGTCTCCAACGCCTTCCTCGTGCACGACGGCGTGCTGCTCACCCCCATCGCGCGGGGCGAGGAGAACGACGTGGCCCGGGGCGACGATTCGGGCTCGACCCCGACCGCCGATCCGTCCGCCGCCCCGGACCCCACCCGCGAAGCCTCGCCCGGCGTGGTGCTGCCCAGCCCCGTCCTGCCCGGCATCGTCCGGCGCTGGGTCATGGACTGGGCGCTGGCCGAGGGCATCCCCGTCCGTCGGTGCATGCTCACGCTCGACGACGTGCTGCGGGCCGACGAACTGCTGCTCACGAACAGTTCGTGGGGCGTCTTGCCCGTCACCCGCTTCGAGACGCGCGCCATCGGCACGGGCGAGGTCGGCCCGCTCGCCACGCGCCTGATCGACGCCTGGCGCGACCTGCTCGCGGGCAACTGACCTCCGCCCCGCCGCCCCGCGCGATACGCTGCCCCGTCATGGCCGACCCTGCCGACGCGCCCATCGACGTCCCCGAGTCGCTCGCCCGGCGCACGCGCGTCGGCGTCGTCACGGGCTCGCGTGCCGAGTTCGGCCTGCTCCGCCCGGTCATGCACGCCGTCGCGCGCCACCCGCACCTGGACCTCCGCGTCATCGCCGCCGGCTCGCACCTGGTCTCGCCCGGGCTGACGTATCACGAGGTGAAGCGCGAGTTCCCCATCGCGGCCGCCGTGCCCATGCAGGTCGCCGGGCGCACCGGGCGATTGGCCGACGTCGAGGCCCTCGCCACGGGTGTCGGGCGCTTCGGGCGCGTGTTCGACGACCTGGAACTCGAGTGGGTCGTCGTGCTGGGCGACCGCATCGAGGCCTTCGCCGCGGCCATCGCCGCCAGCGTCGGCGGGCGGGCGCTCGCGCACGTCCACGCGGGCGACCGGGCCGAGGGCGTCGCCGATGAAGCGATGCGCCACGCGATCACGAAACTCGCGCACCTGCACATGGCCGCCACTCCCCAGAGCGCCGAGCGCGTCGTCCGCATGGGCGAAGACCCCGCGCACGTGCACGTCGTGGGCTCGCCCGCGATCGACGACCTCACGTCGTTCCCCGCGCTCACCGACGCCGCGTTCCGCGCGCTCGGCGAGCCCGAGGCGGTGTTCCTCATGCACCCCATCGGGCGCGACGACGAGACCGAAGAAGCCGCCGCCGCCGAGGTGCTCGGCGCGCTCGACGGGCGCCGCGTCCTCGCGCTTCTCCCGAACCTCGACCCCGGGCGCGAGGGCGTGCTCCGCGCCCTCCGCGACGCGACGCCACTGGAACTGGGCGACCACGTGACGCCCGGCGCCGGCGAGCCCGAGCCCGGCGTGCGCCGCGTGCAGCACCTGCCCCGCGCCACGTTTGTCGGGCTGCTCCGGCGCCTGCGCGAGCATGGGGGCGTGCTCGTGGGCAACTCGTCCGCGGCCCTCATCGAGGCCGCCGCCCTCGGCGTGCCCGCGGTCGACGTCGGCCGTCGCCAGGGTGGACGCCAACGCGCCGACAACGTGGTGCACGTCCCGCTCGAACGGACCGCCGACATCCGCGACGCCATCGAGCGTGCCCGGGCCTGGGGGCGGGCCCACGCCGGCGCGAACCCCACGCACCCCTACGGCGACGGGGCCGCGGGCCGGCACATCGCGGCGGCCATCGCCCGCACCGATCCGCACGCCCCGGGGCTTCTCCGGAAGCGCTGCGCGTACTGATTCGTCCGCTCCAACGCCCTGCGCACGCGCATCCGCGCGATAACCGCGGCGCGGACCTTGCCTCGTGCGGCGTCCGCCGAAAGTGGCGCCGACCGACCGCCGATGCTTTCCTCGCCCACAACTGACCGGGCGGGAGATCACCATGACCGTCGCCACGCAAGACCGGACGCAGGCCGTCGCCAACGCCCTCCGCGAGATCAGCCACATCGCCACGCTCCCCGAGATCACCGTGAAGGTGGTCGAACTCGTGGAGAACCCCAAGTCGACCGCCCAGGACCTGCACAAGGTCATCTCGGGCGATCCGGCGCTCTGCTCGCGCATCCTGAAGGTCGTGAACTCTTCGTTCTACGGCCTGCCCGGGCAGATCGGCTCGATCAACCGCGCGATCGTCATGCTCGGGCTCAACGCCGTCAAGAACATCGCCATCGCCGCCAGCCTCGCGAAACTCTTCCGCGGGGGCGACCTGACCCCGACCTTCTCGGCCAAGGACCTGTGGACACACTGCAACGTCACCGCCGCGGGCGCGAAGATCATCGCGAACACGATGAAACTCGGGCTGTCCGACGAGGCCTTCCTCGCCGGGCTGATCCACGACATCGGCATCATGGTCGAGATGCAGGCCGACCGCGCGAAACTCATCGAGGTTCTGCGCCGCGTCGGGGCGGACAGCAAGGGCGTGCCCGCGAACGACATGCTCGAGGCCGAACTCGCCGTCTTCGGCGCCACCCACGAGGACTTCGGCGCCGGCCTGTGCGAGAAGTGGAAGTTCCCCAAGAGTTTCGCGAACGTCACCGGCTTCCACCACCGCCCGATGCAGTTGCCCGCCGACAGCCAGACGCTCGTCGCGATCGTCTACGTCGCCGACCGCATCGCCGCCGACCTGGGCCAGGGCTTCCGCCAGGACATCACGAACACCACCATCGCCCCCGACGTGCTCGATGTCCTGAAACTCACGAACGAGAAGGTCGCCGAACTCCGCAGCCAGGTCGGCGCCCAGGCCAAGGACGTCGCCAACCTCCTGATGTAACCCACCCCCCTCCCGCTGGCGGGGACGCACGAACTCTCTCTTTCTCCCTCCGGGCGGCCCGCGTGGACACACGTGGCCGCCCTTTGCCTTTCCCCGGGCGGGGTTGGCACGACGGGGCGGGGCGTTCATGACGGGGGCGGGGCCTTTCCGCGCCCCGAAAGTCTCCCCCCCGCATCACCCACCTACCCTTCGGTCCTCCCTGTCCCGGGAGCCCGGAACCACCCGATGCCCTTCACCCTGAAGCCCGACGACGCCCTCACCGTCGACGCCGACACGACGACGTACCTCAAGGATCACGTCGACACCGGCGACCGCTGGGTCCTGAACTTCGGCCCCCAGCACCCCGCCACGCACACCACCCTGCGCCTGGTCATGGAACTCGACGGCGAGCGCATCGCCCGCGTCACGCCGCACATCGGCTACCTGCACAGCGGCTTCGAGAAACTCGGCGAGGCCCTCGACTACAACCAGTACGTCACGATCGTCAGCCGGATGAACTACCTCTCGCCGGTCTCGAACGATATCTGCTGGCACCACTGCGTCGAGAAGCTCTTCGGCATCGGCATCACACCCCGCTGCAAGGTCCTCCGCACCATCATGGCCGAGGTCGGGCGCATCCAGGACCACCTGCTCTGCGTCGGCGCCGCCGGGCTCGACCTCAACGCCTTCACCGGGTTCATCTACGCCTTCAACGTCCGCGAGAAGATCTACGACCTCTGCGACTTCATCTCCGGGCAGCGCTTCCACCCCGACTGGACCCGTGTCGGCGGGCTCATGCAGGACCTTCCCGACGAGGAAACCTTCAAGACCATGGTCAAGAACCTGGTCCGCAAGGAAGTGCCCCAGGCCCTCAAGGATCTTGAAGGGCTCCTCAACCGCAACCGCATCTTCATGGACCGCACCCAGGGCATCGGCGTCATCACCAAGGACGAAGCCGTCGGCTGGTCCCTCTCCGGGCCCATGGCCCGCGCCAGCGGCGTCGTGCGCGACCTCCGCAAGGACGCCCCGTACCTCTGCTACGCCGACAACTGGGACGGCCTGGGCGCCGAGAAAGTCTCCTTCCAGGTGCCCGTCACCGAGGAGGGCGACGCCTACTGCCGCTACCTCGTCCGCGTCGAGGAGATCAAGCAGTCCTGCAAGATCATCGAGCAACTGATCGACAAGATCCCCGCCGGGCCCGTCGACGCCTTCGCCGACAGCAAGGTCGTTAAGCCCAACAAGAAGGACGTCTACGGGAGCATCGAAGGCCTGATCCAGCACTTCGAACTCATCATGACCAACCGCGGCTGGAAGCCCCCGATCGCCGAGTGCTACGGCGCGCACGAGACGGCCAACGGCGAACTGGGGTACTACATCATCAGCGACGGCGGGCCCCGCCCCTGGCGCGTGAAGACCCGCCCGCCGAGTTTCATCAACTACGCCGTCATCAGCAAACTCGCCGAGGGCCACCTGCTCAGCGACATCGTCGCCGTCATCGGCTCGATCAACGTCGTCGCCGCCGAACTCGACCGCTAGCCCCTCGCTCCGCCGGCACGCACCGCCCGCGCGCGCCCGACCCTCCCCCTCCGGAAGGGTCGAGCGCGAAACGTCGCGGTGTCTCCTGCGCGGTGCGGGTCAGCGCCGCCGGCGCGTGAACAGCCCGAGCGCCCCGATCATCGCCAGCCCCGCGCCGGGCGCGGGCACGACGCGCGTCGCGACGAGCGAGCCCGTGAGGCGCGTCTCGACGCCCGTGCCGTTCCCGAACAGGATCAGGTTCGTGTCGATCGGGATCGTCAGCGTCTGCACGTCGCCGTCGAGCGTCAGCGAGACCAGCCCGCCGCCCGTGTTCGCAGCCGAAACCCCCGCGAGGGAGCGGGGGCTGGCGTCGAAGTACGGGAAGATGCCGCCCGAGCCGCCGACGTACGCGATCGAACCGCCGAACGCCGCCCCGGAGGTCGCCGCACCGCCCGTGAGGTCGAGGACGAGGTCGTACATGCGGTTGTCCGCGAAGGTGCCCGCGCTGAAGGTCCGCATGCCGTACACGTCGGTCGAGCCCGGGCCCGCGGGCAGGAAGGGCCCCGCCGGGTTCGCCAGCCCGACGATCGAACTCCCCCCGCCGAAGGTGATCGTCGAGCCGTCGAGATCGCCCGTGATCGTTCCGGCGTACGCCGCCGCCAGCGACCCCGGCGCCTGCTCTCCGAACCCGAACACCGACCCGTTGAAGTAGTACCGCACCGCCCCGCTGAGCACGAGCGTGCTCCGCGCGGGGTCGACGTTGAACGACACGATCTCGGCGTGGGCCAGGCTCGCACCCCCCATCGCCACGCCAAGCACCACCGCTGCACGAGTCTTCATGGCTTATCCCTCTCTCGTCCCACCACGCTCCCGGGTCGGCCCGCGGCCCGCGGCACGCGTTGCAGTCGCCCGCCGGGGAATGCGATAATCACTCCATGAGGGTGCAAGGACCCGGGCCGGAATCTGGCGACGACGGGCAGCCGCCCCCCGGTGACAGGCCCGATAACCCCGCGCCGGGCCACGCCCTGTTCGAGCGCCTGTACGCCGAACTCCACGCCCTCGCCCAGCGCCAGTTCGGCCACGAACGCCCCGGGCTCACGCTCCAGCCCACCGCGCTCGTGCACGAGGCGTACCTGCGCCTCCTCGCCGGGGGGCAGACCTGGGACAACGAGCGGTACTTCTTCGCCGCCGCCGCCGAGGCCATGCGCCGGATCCTCGTCGAGCGAGCCCGCCGGGTCTCGCGCGAGAAGCACGGCGGGGGCCGGCGGCGCCAGGCCCTCGACGACGCCGAGCCCGCGACCATCGACGCCGACCCCGAGCCGTTCCTCGCGTTGCACGAGGCGCTCGACGAACTCCGCGCCCACGACGAGTCGCTCGCCGAGGTCGTCATGCTCCGCTACTTCGCGGGGATGACCGTGGATGGCGTCGCCCGTGTTCTCGGGCGGTCGGAGCGCGCGGTGAAGTACGACTGGGCCGCTGCCCGTGCGTGGCTGATCCGTCGCATGGGAGAGACGGGGGACGCACCTCCGCCCCTATGACCACCGACGCCACCCAATGGGCCCGCGTGAAGGCGATCGTCGGCGAGGCGGCCGACCTGCCGGCCGGCGAGCGCGACTCGTTCGTCGAGGCGCGGTGCGCGGGCGATGAATCCCTGCGGTCTGAGGTGCGCTCGCTCCTCGCCGCGGCCGCCCGCTCCGACGCGCTCCTCCACCCCGCGGCCGACGCGTGGGTGGGGGTGCTGGGCGGGGGTGCGCCCGTGCCGGACCCGGGGCCCGGGCATGTGCTGGGCAACTTCGTGATCGAGCGGGTGATCGCGAGCGCGCCGGGGTCGATCGTGTACGCCGCCCGCCAGCGCGAGCCCGATCGTCCGGTCGCGCTGAAGGTCTTCCGGGGCCTGCTCCCGCTCGACACCGATTCGCCCCGCTTCCGCCAGGAGGCCCAGGCCGCCTCGCGCGTCGAACACCCCAACGTCGTCCGCGTCTACGAGGCCGGACGACTCGAACTCGCGCCGGGCCAGCGGGTGGCGTACATCGCGATGGAACTCGTCGACGGCGTGCCGATCACGCGCCATGTCGCGTCGAGCCCGCGCTCCGTCGCCGAGATCGTCGGCCTGCTGCGGCGCGTGGCCGCCGGCGTCTCGCGCATCCACCAGTGCGGCGTGATCCACCGCGACCTCAAGCCCTCGAACGTGCTCGTGGATCGCGAGGGCGAGCCCCGCATCCTCGACTTCGGCATCGCGCGGCTCGATCCGCTCCCGGGGCGCACCTGGCGCACGCTCGACGGCACGCTCCTGGGCACTCCCGGCTACATCAGCCCCGAGCAGATCCGCCACCCCGACCTCGTCGACGCCCGCGCCGACATCTGGGCCCTGGGCGTCCTCGCGTACGAACTCCTCGCGGGCATCTCGCCCTTCCCCGCCGAGGGACGCTCGGCGCTCGAATCCATCCGCGACGTGCTGCACGTCGACCCGGCGCCGCTCCGGCGGCTCGCGCCGCGCGTGCCCGTCGACCTCGAGCGCGTGGTCATGAAGGCGCTCGCGCGCCGTCCGGAGGACCGCTACGACTCCGCCGCCGAGTTTTCCGCCGATCTCGCCAACGTGCTGGAGCACCGCCCCGTCGTCGCGCGCGGGCCCTCGGCGTGGTATCGCGCGTCCCGGTTCGCCCGGCGTCACCGGGGCGCGCTCGCCCTCGCGGGCGTGGGCGTGCTCGTGCTCGCGGGATTCGCGGGGTCGCAGGTCCGTGCCTGGCGCCGGGCCGCCGTCGAGCGCGACCGCGCCGTCGCCGTCACCGACCTCCTGCGAAACATGATCTCCGCCGCCAGCCCGCACTTCGGACATCGCGACGTCCGCATGCGCGACGTGCTGGCGGGCATGGAGACCGACCTCGCCCAGCAACTGCCCGACCAGCCGCTCGTCGAGGCCGACGTCCGCGCGCTCCTGGGGCGCCTCGCCTTCGCCCTGGGCGAGTACGAGCGCTCCCGCGCGCACCTGGAACGCGCCATCGCCCTCCGCTCCGCCGCCGACGCGGGCGCGTCGCGCGAGGCGATCAGCGACCGGGCGGCCTTGGCCCAGAGCCTGCGCTGGCTCTACGAACTCGACGAAGCGACCGCCATCGCCAGCGCCGCCCGCGACGACGCCGTCGCCCGCTTCGGCCCGGACGACCCCGCCACGCTCGACGCGCGCGAGGCCCTCGCCGGCTGCTGGCACGACGCCCAGCGCCTCGACGACGCCGAGCGCGAGTACCGCGCGATTCTCGACGCCCGCGCGGCCCGCCAGGGCGCACGCGCCGCCGCGACGATCGACACCCGGTCGAACCTTGCGTCGCTCCTCGCCGAACTGGGACGCTACGCCGAGAGCGAGCGCGAACTCGCCGCCGTGGTTGGGGCGCGTGCCGGCGCCGACACCATCACCGCCCGCGCGAACCTCGCGCAGGTCATCGGCGAGCAGGGACGCCTCGACGAGGCCGTCGCCATCCTCACCGATCTCGAGCGCCACGCCGCCGACGCGCTGGGATCGACCCACCCCACGACCCTGGTCGTGCACACCAACCTCATCGAGTTCGTCCGCCGCCAGGGCGACGAGCGGCGTGCGGGCGACCTGTCCCGTGAGCACCTCCAGCGCTGCATCGCGGCCCACGGCTGCTCCCACGACCTCACGATCAACTCCCTCACGGGCTACGTCTCGTCGTTGCTCCGTGCGGGGCGCGCGGAGGACGCCCTCGACGTCGCGGCCCGTGCCGCCCGCGAGAGCGAGCCCCACCTCGCCCCCGACGACGCCCGGCTCCACCGGCTGACCACGACCCTCGCCGGCGCGCTCGCGGCCGTCGGGCGCCACGACGAGGCCGACGCCGCGTATGCCCGCGCGATCGCCGGGCTCGCCGCCGCCCTGGGCCCGGGCCATCGCCAGACGCTCGGCGCCCGCAACAACCACGCCGTCGCGCGGATCGAGCGGGGCGACGCCGCCGGCGCCGTGCCGGACCTCGCCGACGCGCTCGCCATGGCCGAGGCCGACGGCTACGCCGAGATGACGCCCGTGCTTCGCCGGAACCTCGGCAAGGCGCTGCTGCGTGCCGGTGACTCGGCGCGGGGCGTGCCGACGCTCGAGGACGCGTACGCGGAGAGCGTTCGTCGCCAGGAACTCGCCAACGCGCGCGTGTGCGCGGGCCTGCTGGCCGAGCATTTCGAACGCGCGGGTGATGAACCCGCCGCCGCGCGCTGGCGAGCCCTCGCCCAGGGATCGTGAACGCTCAGTCCGCCGGTACGCAGCGCCCGTGCGCCCAGCGGCGCAGGCCCGCGATCCGCTCGCCCATCGTGCGGCTCAGGGGCACCGTCCCGCCGATCGCCTCGACGACGCGCGGTGTCGTCAGCGCCGCCCGGTCGGCGTACGCCCCGTGCAGGGCCGCCAGCACCGCCTGCTCGATCTCCGCGCCGCTGAACCCCTCGCTCGCCGTCGCGAGCGCGTCGAGGTCGAACCCCGCCGCGTCCTGCCCGCGCCGCGACAAGTGAATCTCGAAGATCACTTTGCGCACGTCGTGCGTCGGGAGGTCGACGAAGAAGATCTCGTCGAACCGCCCCTTCCGGAGCAGTTCCGGCGGGAGCGCCTCGATGTCGTTCGCCGTCGCCACCAGGAACACCGGCGCCCGGTGCTCCTGCATCCAGGTCAGCAGCGAACCGAACATGCGGCGCGAGAGCCCGCCGTCGCTGCTCGTGCTCGCGGCCCCCGCGAAGGCCTTCTCGATCTCGTCGATCCACAGCACCATGGGCGCCATCGCCTCGCTCTGGCGGAGCGCGTCGCGCAGGCGGCGCTCGCTCTCGCCGATGTACCGGTCGTAGAGCGCCCCCGCGTCGAGGCGCAGCAGCGGGCGCCCCCACGCCGTCGCGATCGCCTTCGCCGCCAGGCTCTTGCCCGCGCCCTGCACGCCCAGCAGCAGCACGCCCCGCGGCGGGAGCAGCCCGAACTCCCGCGCGCGCGACGAGAAACTCTCCCGGCGCACGCGCAGCCAGTTCTTGAGCCGCGCCAGCCCGCCCACGCTGTCGAGCGACGTCGGCGCCTTCACGTGCTCGAGCACGCCCCCCGCCTCGAACGCGCGCCGCTTGTGCGTGTGGATGATGTCGAGGTCCTCGCGCGTCAGTTTCCGGTCATTGCCCACCATCTCCGTCGCCGCGTCCTCCACCTGCCGGCGCGAGAGCCCCCGCAGGTTCTGCACGAGTTCGTCGAGCAGGTCCGTCGCGATCTTCGTGTCGACCGGCTCCACACGGTGCAGGCGCGTGGCCACGCGCCGGATGATCGCCCGGATCTCGTCGTCGCCGGGGAGTTGGATCCGGTAGAGCACGCTCTCGCCCGCCACCACGTCCGGCACGCGCTCGACGTGGTCGATCATCACCATCTGCACGCGCGACGCGTGCCCCTCACGTCCCCGGGCCGCCAGTTCGCGCCACGCCCGCAGCACGCGCGGGTCGCTCAGGTGCTCGGCCAGGTCGAGCAGCACGAGCAGCGACGTGCCCTGGAACCGCAGGAGCGCGTGGCAGAGCGCCGCCGCCGGGTTCTCCGTCCCCTCCTCGCTCGGCGCGTCGGCGAAGGTGCCCCGGCGCAGCCCGCGCACCGACGACCACGTCCACACCTCGAACCCGTACCCGTCGGCCGCGTCGAGCGCCAGTTGCAGCGCGTCGCGCTCGTCGGGCGTGACGATCCGCACGCAGGGCGTGCGCGGGTTCAGGAACGTCCGCAGCCTGGCCGGGTCCATGCGGGCAGTCTACCGCGCGCCCGCCGGCCCGGATGCGGGAGTGCCGCGTGCGCCCTACACCGTGTGCGCCGGGCGGGGCGTGTCGTCCGTCACCCGCTCCTTGGCGATCTTCCCCTCGGGCTCGCTCAGCGACAGCGCGTGGGGCTCCTCGTTCACGCGGAGCAGCAGGTGCACCGGGCGCCCCCAGATGGCCCGGAGCGACCGCAGCACCTCCGTCGCCTTCGCCGCGTCCACCTCGACCCCCGCGAACTTGTGCGCGAGCACCAGTTCGCCCCGGTTCATGTAGTTGGCGTCGACGACGTAGATGAACGGCTGGCCGGCGTTCGTCAGGTGGTGCAGCAGCGTCTGCTTCACACGCTTGTAGTCGCGCGAGACGATCTTCACCTCGCCCGAGTGCGGGTCGCGGGCGTGCTGGTACATCTTGTGCCGCTCCACGAACTCCTCGGTCAGGAACTCGTCGATGAACGACACGTCGTTGTAAATGCGCCGGACCTCGAAGATCTTCTCGCGTCCGCGCATCGATTTGTCGTCGTACGCGGCCTTGGCGCCCAGTTCGCCCAGGTCCTCCCAGCGCGGGCCGTGCTGCCCGGTGTCCCAGCGCCGCTCGATGTCCTTGAACAACTCGACGCCGATCTTGTACGGGTTGAACCCGCCCGGGGGCATGTACACCACGCCCGAGTGCTGGTCGGCGTAGTGCACGATCTCGCGCGCTTCCAGGAAGTGCTGCGTCATCAGCTTCGAATGCCAGTACGTCGCCCAGCCCTCGTTCATGACCTTCGTCATGCCCTGCGGGGCGTAGTAGTACGCCTCGTCGCGGATGATGCTCAGCACGTCCTGCTGCCACGCCTCCAGCGGCGCGTGGCGCAGCAGAAACCGCAGCACGTCCCGCTCGGGCTGCGCGGGGTGCCGGGCCCGCTGGGCCCTGGCCTCCGCCTCGCGTGCCTGCTTCTGGCGGTCCAGTTCCGCCTGCGGGTTGATGAACGGGTCCATGTAGTCCTTGGCGGGCAGTTTGTCCGTCTGGGCGTCCTGGCCGCCCTCCCCCGCGTCGTCCCCGTCCTCGGCGCCCGGGCCCGGCGCGGTCGCCCGAACCGTCTCGCCCGGGCCGCGGTACACGCTGTGCGGGTCGATCAGGTTCTCCAGCGTCAGGCAGAGGTCGATGAACCGCTCCACGCGGTCCTGCCCATGGCGCTCGGCGTGCCGACGCACGCGCGTCGCGTGATTCGCCATCTCGTCCATCATCTTGCGGTTGGTCTTCCCGAACCACAGGTTGTTCTTGAAGAAGTCCGCGTGCCCGTACACGTGCGCCATCACCAGTTTCTGGTCCGTGACGGCGTTGCTCTCCTGCAGGTACGCGTACACCGGGTCGTTGTTGATCACCATCTCGTAGATCCGACCCAGCCCGTACGCGTCGCGCTTGCTCAGCCGCTCGTACTCCATCCCCCAGCGCCAGTGCGGATAGCGAGTCGGGAAGCCCCCGTACGCCGCGATCTGGTTCATCACCTCGAACGGGAGCACCTCGAACACGACCTCGAAGAACGTCAGCCCGTACTCCAGCGCCTTGCCCTTGATCCGGGCCATGTGCTCGCGCAGTTCGGGGGACAGGTCCGTGTTCGGGGTCGCGCTCATGCGGGCCTCCGGCGCGCGGGGGAACTTCCCCGCCCGGGAGATATCGGCCGAATCCACCCGTTCATACGCGTCGCGCCGCCACGCGGGTCGTTCAATCCCGCCCGCCACGCCTCCTGCCACGCCCCCCCGCTCGCCGTTCCGCCCGGCCTCAGTCGGGGATCGCCACCAGGAAACTCCGCTGGGGCGTCGCCTTTTCCTGCCCCCGCATCCGCACCAGGTACTGCCGCCCGTTGACCAGGTTGAAGGGATGCTGCTCCCGCGTCAGGCGCAGCACGGGGCTGTCCTGCCCGGGCTTGAGCACGTCGTGGTCCTTGGGTCCGAAGACGCCCACCGTCACCATGCTCTGGCGTCGCCCATGCCAGTAGTACGCCTCGGCCCCTTCGCCCCGGAGTGCTTCCGCCGCCTTCTCCGCCGCCGCCCGGATCTCCACGAGGTCCTGTGGCGTCGGCTCCTTGTCGTCCCCGCGCCGGTAGACCGCCACCTGCAGCGTGTAGATCGCGTCCCGCCCCATCCGCGCCTTCACGCCCCCCAGGTCCCATTCGGGCCTGGCCCCCTGCACGCCCTCGAACTCCGGGGGCACGAGCATCGCCGTCTCGTAGGGCCTGGCCCCGTCCACGACGATCGCCCGGATGCGGGCCAGGTCGCTCTGCGCCTTGGGGTCGGTCGGCCCCGGGTACGCGCCGTACGCCACCACCGTCGCGCGCCCGCGCCGTTCGAGGCGTGCCTCGGGCAGGCCCGCGCGCTCGCGCACCTGCGCGACCGCGCGCATCACCCCGAGATCGTCCTGCGACGCGGGCACCGTCGCGAGCAGAATGGTCCACGCGCCGTCGCGCGCCGCGCCGCCGCCCGTCGCGCGCGGACTCGTGCCGAACACCGCGCGCCCTTCCGCGTTCATGTCGGCCAGGCGGGCGTCGTCGCGGGTCGTAGGGCCGCGTTCCTTCGCCCCGCCGCACCCGCCCAGACCCGTGGTCAGACCCCCCGCCAGCCCGATCCACAGCGCAGAAAACAGCATGAACGCGAGCCGGAATTTTGCAGACAATTTTTCGCTCGTCCGCCGCGGGGTTATTGTCTGTAAGTCTCTGATTCGCATGGTGTTAGACGCCTGTTCGTGCCGCTTCAGCCTTTTGCAGGGCCGATCGAGGGAGGGCCGATACGTTGGTCCGTCAGGGTGGGCGTGTGCCGCCCCGACGAAGTGCGGCGGGTGCGCCAGCAAGCGTATCGCCCCGCCGGGATGGCGGTCGGAAGAACGAGCGGACGGGTTCGCCGCGCGGAGCGGGCGGGACCGTGCCCGGAGCAATCAGGAGTTATGCCGGACATGGACATCACCCCCCTCTCGACCCACGTCCCCGCCCGTGTCCCCGCGACGCCGGGCGACCGGGCCCGCGAGGCCCAGAACGACGCCCCGGCCGTCCGGCGCGGGGCCGACCGCGTCGAGTTCTCCGCCGTGGCCACCTACCTCAGCAAACTCCGCGACCTCCCGATCCGCCAGGACGTGGTCGACCGTGTCCGCGCCGAGATCGCCGCGGGCACCTACGACACCCCCGAGAAACTCGACGCCGCCGTCAACGAACTCCTCGCCGACATCGGCTGAGCCGGTCCAGCCCCGTCTGGATCAGTCCCGACCAGGTCAGCCCCTCCCGCGTCAGTTCTTCGCCTTTCTCTCCGCAGCACCCAACGACGCCGCCCCATCCTCCGGGGCGGCGTTTTCGCGCCCCGGGACGTTCCCCGTGAACGAGAACGGCGTCACCCGCTCCACCGTCCCGTGCGCCGACGGACGCTCCAGCACGCGCCAACTCGCCGCCCCCGTCCGCACGCGCAGACGCGTCACGCCCTGCTCGTCGTCGAAGACCACCACCGGCGGCTCGCGCCCGCCATAGCCCAGCGTCGCCTCCACCTGCGCCAGCACGAACCCGTCCGGACGGTTCGGGTCCCACCGACCCACCGTCGCCCAGAACCGCTTGCTCGACTCCACGCCCACGCGCGAGCCCGGCGCGACATACGCCGTCACCGGGTCCTTCGTCGTGCAGTACAGGGTCATGGGCTCGGCCGACTCGTTCCCGACGACGACGCTGTACCGCGGGAGCGCGCACCCGATGGCGAACAGCGCCCCCAGCACCAGCCCGGGGATCAGCCTCGCCCGCGCCGCGCTCGCGTGGTAGATCGTTCGCATCGCCCGATTCTCCCGCGCCGGCCCGCCCGCCGCAACCTCCGGCGCCGTCCGAGGCCCTGTGCCCTCCCCAGCCGGACGGGCCCCCAACAATCGCCCATGACGTACACCGCCCTTGCCCGCCGCTACCGCTCGCAGGAGTTCGACGAGGTCGTGGGCCAGGAGCCCATCGCCCGCACCCTGCGCAACGCCATCGCCGCGGGCAGGGTCGCCCACGCCTACCTCTTCACCGGCACGCGGGGCGTCGGCAAGACCACGATGGCCCGCCTGTTCGCCAAGGCCCTCAACGGGGGCTCGCCCGAGGTCGACGCCGCCATCATGAGCGGGCAGGACACCGACACCATCGAGATCGACGCCGCCTCCAACACCGGCGTGGACAACGTCCGCGACCTCATCGCCAACGCCGGCTACCGCCCGCTCCGGGGCAAGTACAAGGTCTACATCATCGACGAAGTCCACATGCTCTCCACCGCCGCGTTCAACGCGCTCCTCAAGACGATGGAGGAACCCCCCGAGCACGTGAAGTTCATCCTCTGCACGACCGACGCGCAGAAGGTCCCCGCGACGATCCAGTCCCGCTGCCAGCGCTACGACTTCCGCGCCATCCCCACCGCCCAGATCGCCGCCCACCTCGCCCGCGTCGTCGAGCGCGAGGGCGCGAGTGCGGACCCCGAACTCCTCCACCAGGTCGCGCGCCTGGGCAACGGCTCGATGCGCGACGCCCTGAGCCTGCTCGACCGCCTCCTCGCCGGGGGCGAGACCCGCCTCACCCTCGCGCTGCTCGAAGCGCTCCTGGGCCTGCCCGACCGCGAACTCATCGGGCGCCTGGTCGACGCGCTCGCCGAGGGCGACCCCGCGACCGCCCTCGCCCGCGCCGACGACCTGCTCCGCAAGGGTGCGTCGGTCGACGTGCTGCTCGACGCGCTGCTGCTGCGTCTGCGCGACCTCATGATCCTCGCGGCCTGCGGCGGGCAGACCCCGCTCGTCGAACTCTCCGACGCCGCCAAGGCCGAAGACCTCGCCCGCGCGGGCCGCTTCGACGCCGCCGGGCTCGTCCACATGATCGCCCTGTGCGAGAACGTGCAGCGGGCGGCGAAGAACTCGAGCGTGCCCCGCGCGCTGCTCGACGCGCTCGTGGTGCGCCTCGCGATGACCGACAAACTCGCCGACGTGACGGCGATTCTCGCGGGCAAGGGCCAGGACGCCGCGCCAAAAAAACGCTGACGCCGGCGCCCGCGCCGCCCACACCGGCCGCGCGCGACGTCGGCGTAGACCCCAGCCCGCCCGTGCCCCATGCCGCGCTCAGCGCTCGCGCGCCCACCGCGCCCACCGCGCCGACAGCGCCCGAGCCCGCCCCGCCCCGCGAAGCACCCCCGCCGCGTGAAGCACCCCCGCCGCGTGAAGCACCATGGGTCCGTGACCCAGCCGCCGACCCGTGGGCGCAGGTGCTCTCCGCCGCGGCCCCCAACCGGCGCCTGCGCGTCCTGCTGAACGACTGCACGCTCGCCCGCGTCGAGGACGATCTCGTCGTGCTCTCCGTGACCGACGCGCTGCTCACCGCGGCCCAGGCGAACGAGAAGGAACTGTGCGCCCTGCTCGCCCGCGCGTGGGACCGGGCCGTTCGCGTCGAACTCCGTTCCGCCGCCACACCCAACGCCGCGCCCGGCGCACCTCAGCCCGGCGTCGCCTCCCCTGCCACTGATGGCTCGTCCACGCCGCCCGAGCCCGCCCAGCCATTGCCCGACGTCACCACGCTCCCGCTGGTCCGGCGGACGATGGAACTCTTCAACGCGCGTCTCGTCGGCGTGCAGCCCCGCAAGCCGCGCACGTAGCCCGCGTGTCGATCAGCCTCCGCCCGCGCCGCGGTACCATCGCGCATGGCCCAACCCACGTCCCCCCTCGCCGCCGCCATCGCCGACGTCGCCCTGCTCCGGGGCACCTTCACTCTCCGCTCCGGGCGCACGAGCACGTACTACCTCGACAAGTACCTCTTCTCCACGCGCCCCGAACTCCTCCGCCAACTCGCCCCGCTCTTCGCGGCCCGCCTGCGCGCGCTCGAAGGTGCGATGGGCGTCCGCGTCGCGCGTCTCGCCGGCGCCGAACTCGGCGGCATTCCCCTCGTCACCGCCGCCAGCCTCGAGACGGGCCTGCCCTGCCTCTTCGTCCGCAACCAGAAGAAGGACTACGGCACCGCCAAGCAACTCGAAGGCAAGGTCGAGCCGGGCGACGTCGTCGTGCTGCTCGAAGACGTCGCGACCACCGGGGGGCAGGCCCTGGAGGCCGTCGCCGCCCTCCGCGCCGTCGGGGCCGACGTGCGGGGCGTCATCGCGACCATCGACCGCCTGGAGGGCGCGCGAGAGAACATCGAGGCCGCCGCCCTGCGCTTCGACGCGATCTTCACCACGCGCGACCTGGGCGTCGCCGACTGACGTGCGGCCCTCGCTCTGTGGCCAGTTGCATCATTGCTCGTTGGCTATCTGCCCGGCGCCGCCCCGATGGTCTCGTTGAAGAACTGCACCATCCGCTCGGTGAAGTACACGCGGTTGTCGAGCTTCTGGAACCCGTGCCCCTCGTCGGGCGCGATGAACACCCGGGGCACGAGCGCCATGTTCCGCGTCTCGAACGCCCGGTCCTTGAGCGCGATGCTCAACTGCATCGCCTCTTCGACCGGCACGCGCGGATCGTTGAACCCGTGCGCGATGAACATCGGCACGTTGATCTTGTCGAGATAGGTGATGGGCGAGACGCTCGCGAGGAACTCCGGGTCGCTCAGCGGGCCGTACTCCACCTCGCGCAGCACCCGCCGATAGCCGGCCGTCTTCTCGAGGAACGTCCGCAGGTTCACGATGCCGACGATGTTCACGCCCGCGCCGAAGAGGCGCATCGGGCGCTGCCCCGCGTCGACGCGCTTCTGGTCTTCCACCAGGCACGCCACCGACATGTACCCGCCGTACGACCCGCCCCAGGTCGCGATGCGTCCGGGCGTGGCGTAGCCCTCGCGCACGAGCCACTCGGCCCCGTCCACGCCGTCGCGCACGCTGTCCCAGCGGTTCTTGTAATCGTCCATCATGTGGAACGCGCGCCCGTAGCCCGTGCTCCCGCGCACGTTGGGCAGCAGCACGCCGTACCCGCGCGACACCAGGTACTGGATCGGCGCCGAGAACACCGGGCGATGCTGCGCCTCGGGCCCGCCGTGGTACTGCACCGCGAACGGGATCGGCGTGCCCTTCGCGTGCCCCGAGGGCAGGTACAGGAACGCCGGGATCGGCGTCCCGTCGAACGCCGGGTACGTGACCAGTTCCGGCAGGGGGAACCCGGAGAGGTCGATCCCCTGTGTGTCGGGGAACGTGACCTGGCGCGTCGTCACGTCGCCCGCGCCGGCGGGGTAGGTCGTCGCGAACGCCGCGCTCGGGCGCTGCGCGTTGTTCATGGTCCACACGAGGGTGCGATCCCGGAAGTCCGCGGGGGTGATCACGCCCTTCTCGGTCGTCGGCGCGGGCAACTCGCGCAGCGTCGGCAGCGCGTAGACCCGCGCCACGCCGTACCCGTCCTCGTTCGTGTTCACGATCAGGAACTCGCGGCTCGTGTCCACGCCCGCCCCGGCGATCTCGACCTTCGCCAGCCCCGCCAGCGGCTCGGTCACCGAGCCCGTCGCCAAGTCGCGCAGGTACAGGCGCCGGATGCCGTCCTCGTTCGCGTCGCCGATCAGGAACACGCCCTTCTCGTCGGGCGTGTAGCCCACCGCCTCGCACGACGCCGTCCCCCCGCCCGACGGGCGGATGGTCAGTTCGGTGCGCTGGCCCGTCGCCACGTTCAGTTCGAACACCTGGCTGTCGGAGATCGACGAGTACTTGCCCACGAGCACGCGCGACCCGTCGCGCGTCGCGTCCGAGACGCTCCACGAGCCGGATTCACCGAGAATCCGAGTGGTCTTTCCGGTCTTGAGGTCGTGGAAGTACAGGTGGAAATCCGTCGGGCTGTCCTGGTTCGCTGAGTAGTAGAACCCCGAACTGTCGTGGCGCCACGCGTTCACCGACGCCTGCACCTTCGGGTTCGCCACGATCGGGCGCGTCGCCCCGGTCGCGGGGTCCATGTGCGTCAACTGCGTGTACTCGTTCCCGCCCACGGCGTGCGACAGGATCACGTGCGACCCGTCGGGCGACACGCTGAACCCCGCCAGCCCGTCGGCGTAGTTCGTCAGGCGCTCGAACGTCGCCTTGCCCGGCTCGAACGACAGCCCCTCGCGCCCGCCCGCCGCCGGCTTCACGCGGTACAACTGCCACACCCCGTCGGGCCAGTCGCGCAGCAGCAGCGACCCGTCGGGCATCATCGTCGGCGCACCGGGCGAGCGGATCCGCAGGTAGCGCTCGATCGACGCCTCGCGGGGCGACACCTTCTCGACCGCCGCGGCCCCGCGAACGCTCGACTGGCCGCCCGCCTGCCCGCCGACCTGCCCCAGCGCCACGCCGCCCGCCAGCGTCAGCCCCGCCGCCAGCACCATCGCCACTCGCATCGTCCCACGCATGGTTCCGTCCTCCCGTTCGCGTGGGGCTGACCGCCGCCACGCACCTGGTCGTACCGCCCGTTCACTCGCTAGAAGAACAGCCGCCCCGTGATGCCCAGCACCATCACCGCCGCCAGCAGCACCGCGACCACGAGCACCCACGGCTTGCCTCGGGCCGCCTTCCGGGCCGCCCCCTGCGCCTCGCCGCACTTCCAGCAGATCGCCACGTCGTCGTAGAGTGTCGCCCCGCAGTTGGGGCATGTCGTCGTCACGTCCCCGAAGGCCTCGATGTCCTCCGGGCTCGGGTCCTCGTCGATCTCGTCCTGTCGTCGAGACACGCGCCGGGCCATGGGGCAAGTCTACACCCCACCCGCCCCCACGCCACCCCCACGCCACCCCCACGCCGCCCCCATACCACAACCCCGGGGTTGGCGCTCCCCCCGATCGACGGCCAGGACACCGGCGGCACCGGGCCCGGAACGCTTATGGCTGCTGCGGTCAAGCCCTGACCAGGTTCACGCCCAAACCCGTGCACCGGGCCCGGCCGTCGATCGGGAGGAGCCCCGAGCCCAACAATAGCACCCGCCTCACCGCTCGATCCGCCCCCGCCACGCCTCGAGCGACTCCGCCCGCGTCAGGTCAAACCGCAGCGGGGTCACCGTGATGCACCCCTTCAGCAACTGGTCCACGTCCGACCCCGCGTCATTCCCACGGAAATCCAGCCCGTGCCCCGCCGCCCAGTAGTACGCCTCGCCCGCCGGGCTCACCCGGCGCTCGTACTTGTCCACCAGCCCGTGCACGTTCATCGGGCACACCCGGATCGGCGGCACGCGACTGGCATCTACCGGCGGCCCGCTCCCGTCCGTCGCCGGCACGTTGATGCTCAGGCACTCGTGCGGCCTGGGCAGCCCGCCCTCCAGCAACCGGTCAATTGCCGCCCGGCACCACGCCGCACCCACCTCGTAGTTCGCCTTCCCGCGCCCGCGCGTCATGCTGCACGCGATCGCCGGCACCCCCAGGAACGCCGCCTCGATCGCCGCCGCCACCGTTCCCGAATAGATCACGTTCACCCCGACGTTCGCCCCGTCGTTCATCCCGCTCACCACCAGGTCGGGGCGTGACCCCTCCCCGTACCGCTCGGGCCACAGGTTCGCGATCGCCAGTTTCACGCAGTCCGCCGGGCGCCCATCTACCGCCAGCCCCTCGAACTTGGCCGTCCCGGCCAGTTCCACCGACTGCTCGCTCACCATCAGCGGCATGTGGTACGTCACGCCGTGGCTCGTGGCCGATTGCACCGTCAGCGGCGCGATCACGCACACCACGCTCCGCGGCGCCCGCGTCGCCTCGTCGCGGACGTGCGCCGGCCCCCCGTGCCGCCCGTGCAGGTCCGCCAGCGCCTCGTACATCGCCCCGATCCCCGGGGCGCGGATCCCGTCGTCATTCGTCAGCAGAATGCGCATGCACGACGGTACGCGCGACCGGCCCCGCGACCCGCCCGGCCAAGCGTCAACACGCCCACCATCTCACTTACTGCAGTTCGACGATCACCGGCAGCGTTACCCGGCGCGTCCACTCCGTCGGCGCCTGCGTCCACCACAGCACGCCCTCGGGCGTCGACGTCGCGACCAGCAGCGGCGTCGCCAACTCTTCCAGCACCGCCTCGCCCTTCAGCCGCTCGCCCAGCATGTCCCGCACGTCGTCCAGCGCCGCCGCCGTCGCCGGCAGGTCCATCGTGTACGCGCCCTTCACCCGCAGCAGCGGGTCCTGCCACGACGCGCCCGCCGCCGGCATCGCCGCACCCGGGCCCAGCAGCGGAGCCAGCAGCGCCGCCGCCTGGTCCGCGGCACTCCCCGGCGCCGACGCCAACGCCACCCCGGGCTCGCGGGGTGTCGCCAGGGCCACCACCGCCTCGGGCGGCAGGTTCTTCGTCAGCCGCCACACGCGCCCGCTTCGCCCGTTGCCCGCCGCCTCCAGCGCCCGAAGGCCACGCACGTCGCCCGCACGCACCCGCAGCGCCAGCCGCCCCTCGCTCGCCAGCGCCAACGCCCGCTCGCCCGTCAGCGCCTCGGGCGCGTGCCCGTCCGCCGGGCCCGCCGCGGCCATCGTCATCATCGTCGCGTCGCTCGTGTCAGGCGCCTCGGCCGTCCGGGCCACCGCCATCTCACGCCCCATCGCCGTCGCGTCGCCGGTGTCGGCCTCGCCCGCCACCTTCGCCGCCTCCGGCGGCGCGATCGCCACGCGGTTCTCCTGCCCCAGCCCGCGCGACCCGCCCCGGGGCGTCAGCAGCAGCGAACTCCAGTAGATCCCCCCGCCCACCAGCAGCGCGATCCCCGCGGCCAGCGCCAGCACCGGCCCGTGCACGTTCCACCGCCCGCCCCGCCCCGACCCGCGGATGTCGTCCGCCAGACTGATCGGGATCGCGTCCGTCTCGCGCTGGCCCACCAGCGCGTCGCGCTCCAGGGCCGCCAGCACGCGCCCGGCCAGTTCGGGCGGGGCTTTCTCGATCCCCGCCGCGCGCAGCGCCCGGGCATTCGCCCGCATCTGTTCGATCCGCGACCGCACCCCGGGACGCCCCGACGCCGCCTCCAGCCGCGCCTGCTCCGCGTCCGACAGGCGTCCATCGATCCAGTCGATGAACTGCCCCTCGTCGAGCGGTCGATCGCCCGCGCGGGAGTTGGCGGAGGGGTTGTTGGGGGGGTTCGTCACGTCCGACTGTGCCTCTTCGTGGGGTTCTTTTCGAGCGACTCCACGGCCTCTCGCAGCGCCGTCCGCGCCCGAAAGAGCCGACTCTTCACCGTTCCGATCGCCACTCCCAGCACCTCGGCGATCTGCTCGTAACTCTGTCCATGGCAGTCACTCAGAATGAGCACCGCCCGTTGATCCGGATCCAGCGTTCGCAAGGCCGCCAGCACGCGCGACCTGTCTTCATGAAGTTCGACGCCGTCCTCCGCCCCCGGTTCCCGCCCCTGCTCAAATCCCCCGCCCCGGGACCCCTCACCCCCCGCCCCGCCCGGACCCTCCGCCAAAGCCTCCAAACTCGCGTGCCGCCGGACTTTCTCGGCCCGCAGCCGCGACAGACAGACGTTCATCGTGATCCGGATCATCCACGTCGATAACTTCGCCCGCGCGTCGAACGTGTGCAGCCCCTGGATGATCTTGACGAACGCGTCCTGCGTCAGGTCCGTCGCCAGTTCCCGGTCCCGGACCATCCGCACACACACCGAATACAGGCGGTCCTGATACCGCGTGATCAGCGCCGTCCACGCGCTCCCATCGCCCCGGCGGATCGCCTCCACGATCTCCAGATCGCGGGCGTCATCGCCCTCCGGGTTTCCCTCGGTTCGGGCGGCTCTCGATGGCACTGGGGGTGGCGGCGGGGTGGGCACGGGTCGGGTCAAAGTGTAGAAGTCCGCCAGCACTCCGGTTGCGAACAGAAGAGCGCTATCCTCTCGTCAAGCCTCATGACTGCGCTCCCCGACCCAACCTCGCTCCTGCGTGCCGGCGCCGACCGCGCCCGGCGCTGGCTGTTCATGAGCGTGGGCATCTGCTGCGTCGGGCTCGGGGCCGCGGGCGTCTTCGTGCCTGGCCTGCCCACCACTATCTTCCTGATCCTCGCCTCGTTCTTTCTGATCCGGTCCTGCCCGTGGCTGGAAGAGCGACTGGTGCGCAACCGGTTCTTCGCCCCCTACGTCCGATATCTCGACGGCGACGTCCCCATGCCCCGCAAGGCCAAGATCGCCGCCAACCTGATGATGTGGTCTATGATCGCCCTGAGTTGCGCCTTGCTCATCTCCCGCGAGACGGCGTGGTGGGTCATCGCCTGCATCGTGGCCGCGGGCGTCGGCGGGTCGGTCATGATCGCCCGGTTCAAGGGCCTGAAGCGGCCGAACCAGTCCTCCCGGTCCGAGTAGCGTGAGCGATCACGTATGCCTCACCTACAAATCAGGGCAATGAATATATACTTTGTAGCCCAAAAGTAGAATTTTCGCCCCGGTGTTCTATACTCGTGGCATGCGGCCCCAAGACTTTCACGGGGATTTTCCGGGCAGGCTGACCCAGATCGAGTTCGAGGAGCGTGGCCGGCGTGTGCGTTCGGAGGCGTTCGTCCCGGCCCCGCTGCCCCCGGCACTCGATCAGGTGCACCTGCATGGCACGCTCCGCGTCGTGCTTGATGACGCGTACAAGGCGCTGCTGCGCCTCGACGGCCTGATCGACGCGCTCCCCGGGCGCACGCTGCTTCTCGGCGCGATGCGTGTCCGCGAGGCGCAGGCTTCCTCGCAGATCGAGAACACCTTCGCGACTGTTCGCGAGATCGCCGCGGCGGGCGCCGACGCGACCGACGCACGTCCGGAAGCCCTCGAAGTGCTCCGGGCGCGCCGGGCCGTGGAACTCGGGCTCGCGTCACCACTTCCTCTCAGCGGGCGGCTTGTGCGCGAGATGCACGCCGCGCTGGTCGTCGAACCCACCAAACGCCCGGGGCGATACCGCGACGTGCCGGTGTGCATCGGGGATGAACATCGCGGGATCGCGCACGCGCGCTTCGTGCCGCCGCCGCCGGGCGCGGTCGAGGATTGCATGCGCGACTGGGAGCGATTCGTCAATCCGGATGCGATCGGGGTGACCTCCCGCGAGCGCTGGTCCGACCTCGTTGAACTCGCCTTGGCGCACTATCAGTTCGAGACCATCCACCCGTTCAGCGACGGCAACGGACGCCTGGGACGCGCGCTCGTCACCCTTACGCCCGTCAAGAAAGGCTGGCTCCGCCATCCCGTCTGCAATCTCAGTGAGTGGGTCCACGCGCATCGTCAGGCGTACTACGACGGGCTCCTCCGCGTCAGCACACACGCCGACTGGGAGCATTGGGTGAGGTTCTTCTGCACCGCGCTCTCTGAGCAGGCCCGCACGGACATCCGCCGGGCTGAACGTCTGGGCGCGCTGTACGACGCGTACGAACGTCGAATCAAGGACGGCGCGGGCAGCGTTCGCCTTCTTCGCCTGATCGACCACCTGTTCGACCGTCACGCTGTCACCATCACCGAGGCCGCACGCCTGCTCGACATTACCTACCCCCCTGCCAAGCGCCACGTGGAGAATCTGGTTGGCATGGGTGTGTTGCGCCTCCTGACTGAAACGAAGTACGGCAAGGTCTATCTCGCCGAGGACATCATCCGCGCCATCCAGGGTGACGACGAGCCCGATCCACAGCCCGGCACGCCCCCGGCCTAGATCGCACCTCGCGCCCGCCCGCAGCCCGCCCCGCGCCCCCCATGCCGTTTGAGCCCCCCGCCCGCCCGCCGTACCCTCTCTCCCTATGCCCATCCTCGTCAACGCCCAGACCCGCGTCATCTGCCAGGGGATCACCGGCGCCTTCGGCGCCAGCCACACCCGCGGCTGCCTGCACTACGGCACGCGCATGGTCGGGGGCGTCACGCCCGGCAAGGGCGGGCAGAAGGACGAGAACGGTCTGCCCATCTTCGACACCGTCGAGCACGCCGTCCGCGAGACCGGCGCCGACGCCACCATGATCTTCGTCCCCCCGCCCTTCGCGGCCGACGCCATCCTCGAAGCCGCCGACGCGGGGATCAAGGTCATCAACTGCATTACCGAGGGCGTGCCCGTGCAGGACATGATCCGCGTCCGCGCACTCCTCGACGAGCGCAACCGGGCGGCGGCCCAACCCGCCTCGGGCGCCGACAAGTCCGCCGGGGCCGCCCACCCCGACTGGGCCGCCTGCGTGCTCGTGGGGCCCAACTGCCCGGGCGTCATCACCCCCGGGCCCAAGACCGGCGGCGGGACGGGGCCCAGCGACCCCTACACCAACGCGGGCTGCAAGATCGGCATCATGCCCGGGTACATCCACACGCACGTGAGCCAGGCGAAACTGGGCAAGAGCGTGGGGATCGTGAGCCGCTCGGGCACGCTGACGTACGAGGCCGTCTGGCAGACCAGCCAGCTTGGGCTGGCGCAGTCGACGTGCGTGGGCATCGGGGGCGACCCGGTGCGGGGCGTGGACCACATCGACGTGATCCGCATGTTCGAGGGCGACCCCGACACGCACGCGATCCTGATGATCGGCGAGATCGGCGGCACCGACGAGATCATGGCGGCCGAGTACGTCGCGCGCCACGTGAAGAAGCCCGTGGCCGCGTTCATCGCCGGGCGCACCGCCCCGCCCGGGCGACGCATGGGGCACGCCGGGGCGATCATCGGCGGGGCCGACGACACCGCCGACGCGAAGATCGCCGCCCTGAAGAAGGCCGGCGTCGAGGTCGCGATGAGCCCGGCGGACATGGGACGCGCGGTGATGCGGGCGATGAAACTCGGCGTCTGAGCGCGCCCGGGGTTCAGCCCGAACCGAAGCCGATCAGCCCTGGTGCCCCTCGCGCATGTCGATCGGCGTGACGCAGCGTGCCGATACCATCGGGCGTCATGGCGAAGAAGCCCACGGCGAAGACACCAGACACCGGCCCGGCCCGCGAGCCGCGCGTGGTCCTGTTCGCCGGCAAGGAGGCCTTCCTCCGTCACATCCGCACCCAGGAACTTCGCGCGGAACTCGCCAAGGCCCACGGCACGATCGACACCGTGCTCTACGACGGGGCCTCGGCCTCCGCGGCCGACGTGCTCGACGAGTGCCGGAGTTTCGGGCTGATCGCCTCGTACAAACTCGTCGTCCTCGACAACGCCGAGGCGCTGATCAAGGAAGACGCCCGCCCGCTCTTCGAGCGCTACTGCGAGTCGATCATCGAGCAGCCCGACGTCGGCGCCACGCTCCTGCTGCGGGCCGACACCTGGCGCCCCGGGAAACTCGACGCCCTCATCGAGCGTGCCGGCAGGATCGAACGCTGCGACGAGCCCAGCGAGGACGTCGCCGTGAAGTGGGTCATCGGGCGCGCCCAGAAGGAGCACAAGGCCCCGATCGACCCAGACGCCGCCCGCACGCTCGTGGATCGCGTCGGCCCGCGCCTCACGCGACTCGATAGCGAACTGGCGAAACTCGCCGCGGCCAGCGCGGGGGGCACGATCACCACCGACCTCGTCGTGTACTTCGTCGGCGCCTCGCGCGAGGAGGCGGTCTGGGGCATCCAGGAAACGCTCCTGCGTGCCGACGCCGACGAAGCCCTGCGTCATGTGCGCTACGTGCTCGACGTCTCGCGCCAGCCGGCGCAACTGGTCTCGTACGCGCTGGTCGATCTCGCCCGCAAGGTCCACGCCGTCTCGCGCGCCACCCGCGCGGGGGCGAGGCCCGAGGACCTCAAGCCCCTCAAACTCTGGGGCCCCTCGGGCGACGCCATCCGCGAGGCGGCCCGGCGCACCGACCCCGACCGCGCGCTCGAACTCTTCCGCGCCGCCGTGCGGGGCGACGCGCGGAGCAAGAGCGGCCTGGGCGAGCCCGAGCGCACGCTCGAGATGGTCGTGCTCGAGTTCGCCCGCACGCTCGGGCATGGCGCTGGGCACGCCGGACGCTGAGCCGTCCCGGCTCGCGCCGCGCTCACGACGCCCCACGCCCGTCATTCTCGGGCTCCCCGCGCATCGGCCCGGGCCGACGCTGCGGCCCGCGCCAACGCTGCGGACTTCGCCGGGGTGTTCGGGTCCGAGTTCCGCTTGCCGCGCTCAACCCGCCCATCCCCGCCCGCGGCCAACGCCGATCCTCCCCACGCGTGGACGATGCGTGGTGTGCGTTTCCCGCTTCTCGCGGGCAACGTGTGGAGGTTCGCATGCTCGTCCGCTCGCTCGCCCCGTCGCTCGTTGGTTCGCTCGTCGCGCTCGCCGGTCTCGCCGCGGCGTCCTCCGCCGTCGCGCAGAGCGCCGCCCAGAACGCCGCCCAATCCTCGTCACAGCCCGCCGCCCAGGCGTCCTCGCCGTCCGCGTCCAAGACCGCCGAGCACGCGCGCGCCATGCCCTTGCACGAGATGATGCGAGGCGAGTGGGACGGGCAGGTCCAGGTCTCCGCCGCCGGCAAGACCAGCGCCGGCTACGCCAGCGTCTCCGTCCGCCCGCGCGACGGGCGGCTCGTCCTCGCCTTCGAGGGCGTCGCGAACAAGCAGCTCATCGAGGGCGTCGCGTCCATGCGCATCCAGGACGACGCGGCGTCGGGCGTACTCGCGTCGTCGCTGCTCGCCGAGCCCGCGCACATGAGCCGTCGCGCCGACGCCGAGACGGGCGTCCTCCGCCTCTCGACCCCCGCCGACGCGAAGGGGCGTGTCGAGCAGGTCTTCCGCATGGCCGACGCGAACACGCTGCGGATCGAGATCGACCGCGTGCACGCCGACGGGCGGCGCGAGCGGATCGCGCACCTGGACATGACGCGCCTGCCCGCGGGCGAGGTCGCGACCGCCGCCGCCATGCTCCGCGACGACGAGAAGATGCGCCCGGTCATGTCCGACCGCGCCCACGCGTCGGTGCCCGCGCAGGGCGAGTAGCCCGCGCACGAACCATCTACGCCGTGCGGCGGCACGCGTCCCGGGAACGAGACTCCCGGGACGCGACGGGCAGGGGGGCGGGGGTGCGGGGCACGCAGCCCGGCTGCTTCAGCCCCTCTCGTTCAACCCTTGTTCTTGTAATAGTCCAGGTTCACCTGCACGTACCGGTTCCACTCGGTCGGCAGGTCTTCCTGCTGGAAGATCGCCTTCACCGGGCACTCGTCCACGCACAGCGCGCAGTCGATGCACGTGTCGGGGTCGATGTACAACTGGTCCGCCTTGGCGAAGTCCGGCTCGTTCTTCGTCGGGTGAATGCAGTCCACGGGGCACACCGCGACGCACGAGATGTCCTTCGTTCCGATGCACGGCTCGGCGATCACATGCGGCATGAGCGGGGCGACCTCCCAATCGAGGGCGACGGGTTCTGCCCGCCGCCAAGGCCCAATCCTACCCCGTCGCACGCGACGCCGGCTTATGGGTGTTCCACCGAGTTGCCCGGCTCGCCGGGCTTCTCGGTGCTGCCTGAATGACCCTCTCGGCCTTCACGACTGCCCCCGCCGTGCCGCCCGAGCCTCGGGTCCGAGGGCTGCCTGCCTCCCGTCCCACCCGGAATCGTACCTGCATGCCCCTCTGGCCGCACGGCCTCCCGAAGGCGGCGGGAAGCACCGAGATCGCCGCCGATCTCGGTGGCACGGGTACGGGAAGCAGGTATGTCGGTGCCACCCGCCGTCCTGTGCTGGAGCGCGAGACATCAGAACCATCCCGAAAGCTGGAGCCAGCATTCTTCGCCCCGTTCTGGCGCACTGGGCATTGCGGACCAGCGTGTTAGCGACACTCGCACGAGTGAACCGCGAGACAGCTTGGCAGCGGGGACCTGATGGCCGACGTGTTTCACGTCGAATGTTGTGCCCTGTTCAGATCGGTAGCGATCCGCTTGACCTTCCTTGTAGTGAACGAGCGAGAAAGGCAACTCCCAGAAGTCAGTGCTCCAGTTTGGAACTGGGGGATCGAGCCGAAGAAACCCTTTGCCCGCGTTCGTGAACCTCATGCGACCACCGAACAGCGCGGCAGGGCCGCCGATCACCGGATTGCGCTTGCTGCGGATCCAATCTCCCAAGTTTGCGACCCTAGCCACTCGATTCGCGCTCCACTCGTCGTGATCCTCAGAGTGTGGCGGGGTGAGGCCGGTTCTGAGGCGCAGAGACATCTCCCATACCTCGCCAACATCGAAGGGTGTGTTCGGAGGATGACAGAAGCCGCCAACGGGAAGTAGCCGAACGGGCAGCCCAGTCTTCTCGACCAATCCACCGACACAGACCCCGCCCCCCATGTGCGTCTTGCCGACAATCACGACACGTTCGCGGGTGGAATTGGACTGGGACATGGGCGACTCCGCAGAGGACATCGAGACGAGTTCGCCTATGGGCGAACATTTTGGACTGGAACGGAAAAGGCTTCTGCCAGACGCGGTGCAACGAGCGACCGATGACACGCCTCAGGCTCACGTTCAACACAGAAAAGAACGGGCCTCTTGGCATCATTGACGTAGGTATCCGCAAATCGCTTCGGGTCGAAGCCTGAAAGACACTCTCGCTCGTATGCCGAAACGAACGCGAGACCGAGCCGCGTCCGCTCTCGCTTGGCAACCCCGGACGCCGCATCCGCGGTACGTTGTGCATCTCGCACGGACTCGCTCGGAGCCAGTTCTTTGGCGTGTGTATACCTGATTCCTGCGGCCTGAAGGGACGCTTGTAGCCGACTGGCGTTGGCGAAGGCGTACGCCGAACCCCGCATCCCGCGTCGGGCTCGAATGTCGATGAACAGGTCGGCACCCGCCGCCTTCAGCGCGTCAATGAAGGTGCGATCGTTGAATCCGTATGCTCCGATTGTCAGTACCCGTTCAATCATGCAACTTCCTCGTTGGCACCGTTCGCGGGCCGGTACTTCTTGCGGCTTGTCAAGCCCGCGTCAAAGAGAGCGCCTTGTCCCCCGGTCAACTTGTCGAGTACCGCCTGTTGATTGATGACTGCCCCATCTTCGTCGATGTGACCGACGACTACTCCCCGAGTGGACAACGCTTCGCCTATGAGCTTGCTTCGGTGGCATCGCTCAGGTTCCAGTTCAGCGCACATGATCGCGAGACGATGACCGGCACGCCATCCGTTGTCCAGCCGGTCCAGCCCACGCTTGAACCAATCGCACTCACGTACCTTGGCATAGTCCACCTTGCCCTCGGTGTAGCAGCTTTGGTCGCTTGGGAGACCGCCCAGCGTATCGCCCATGAAAACGTAAGTGATTCCCGCCTTGCGAGCGATGACCTCGATGGCGTCCTTGGAAAATTCAGGGCGGAACTTTGAGTATGGCTTGGTCCGAACGTCAACGAGGTACCGCACGCCATACTGATTCAGAAGTGCGACGAACTCATCCGAGGTACGTTCGCCCCCATAGCCGATCGTGAGAAGCGGCATCGGGCCGCTGTTGGAGCGGTGTCCGTTCAGTTTGTGGTCGTCTGCTTCCATCGATCCTATTGTATGGTGTTCGCCCCGTGTGGGGCTGTTCGCATCCACACACACCGCTACGCCGTCGCCGTCGTGATCTCCGACCACGGCACCTTTTCGTCGCGTGCGTTGATCCAGCGGGCCATGTAGACGGCGGTTTTGCCGCCTTCGCCAGCCTTGAACTCCGCGCGGAAGCTCGGTTTCGTCGTCATGGTCAAGAACGTGAGCGCGGCGGGGTCGGTCGGCGCGGGCGCGTCCGCATCCACGAGTTTCACCCACACCTCGGTCCCGAGGCAGGTGGCGCCGAGTCACCTCCTGCCCGTGCCACCGAGATGCCCGGCTCGCCGGGCTTCTCGGTGCGGCCTTGATGACCTGCCTCGGCCCTCACGCATACCCCTTCCACCTCGCCCACGATCTCGGGTCGCCCAGCGGAGGGTCGCACTCCACCAACGCCTCGCGTTGACCCATCCACCAGCGGACGCTCGACCACGCCCAGTCATCCGGACTCGCGACAAGCCCCCGCTCTACCGGGTTGCGGTGAGTGTAACGAACCTCGCGGCCGAACTTGGCCTCGTCGCGGACGTTCCACTCAAACCCGCCGCACTTCGACCAGCACCAAACCGCGCCCCGTCCCGTGCGGATCGACCGGCCACTCCCGCGAGATCCCCCTTGCTCTCGCGTCCGGGGGCGATATTCTTCTAGCGCGGTGGCATTCGTGCGGCGTCCCCCTGGCAAGGTCGGGCGTGCGCGCGGATCGGTGGCGTCCGACGGCGTGCCATGCCGGGCGGGCGACGGAGCGACGCGAGCAGCGCCCAGATGCGCCCCCGCGCCGAGCCGGCAAAGCGTCCGAGCGTCAAGCCACTCGCGCGGCGAGCCCACGGGCACACCACCCGCTCCCCGCACGTGCCGACCGCACCTCCCAGGCCCCGACGCATGTCGCGTCCGCCAGGCCCCCGGGATCGAAGACCACCCACCGATGGCCAGCATCTCTCCCTCGCGCTCCGCGTTCCTCCATGGGCAATGGACCCCCGCCGACGCCGCCGCGCTCTACGGCGTGGCCGACTGGGGCAAGGGCTACGTCGGCGTGAACCCCGCCGGGCACCTCACCGTCCTGCCCATGAAGGACCCCTCGCGCGCCATCGACCTGCACGAGGTCATCCAGGGGCTCGCCGAGCGCGGCATCCACACGCCCGTCCTGCTGCGCTTCAACGACATCCTGACCCATCGCCTGCGCGAACTCCGCAAGGCCTTCGACGACGCGATGCACGACCAGGGCTACACCGGGGGCTACTCCTGCGTGTACCCGATCAAGGTCAACCAGCAGCGCCACGTCTGCGAGCAGATCGCCGGCCTCGCGGTCGAACTCAACTTCGGGCTCGAGGCCGGCAGCAAGCCCGAACTGCTCGCGGTGCTGGGGCTGAGCGCCTCGGCCGGCGGGCCGGGCGTCAACGGGATGCCCATCATCTGCAACGGGTTCAAGGACGACGAGTTCATCGAGACCGTCACCCTCGCGACCAAGCTCGGGCGGAACATCATCCCCGTCGTCGAGAAGTTCAGCGAACTCGAACTGATCGTGAAGCACGCGAAGGCCTACGGCGTGCGCCCGCGGATCGGCCTGCGCGTCAAGCTCTCCACCCGCGGCGCCGGGCGCTGGGAGGGCTCCGCCGGCGCCCGTAGCAAGTTCGGGCTCTTCGTCTCCGAGTGCCTCAGGGCCGTGGACTACCTGAAGGCCCACGGCATGCTCGACTGCCTGAACCTGCTGCACTGCCACGTGGGCAGCCAGTTGTACGACATCAAGGTGCTGAAGAACGCCGTCAACGAACTCGCGCACATCTACTGCGAACTCCGCGAGATGGGCGCCGGGCTCACGATGCTCGACATCGGGGGCGGGATGGGCGTGGACTACGACGGCTCGCAGAGCGCCTGGTCAAGCTCGATCAACTACACGCCCCAGGAGTACGCCTCGGACGTCGTCTACCGCATCAAGAGCGTGTGCGACAGCGCGGGCGTGCCTCACCCGACGATCCTCAGCGAGTCCGGGCGGGCGATGGTCGCGTACTCGTCGGTCCTGGTGGTCGACGTGCTGGGCACCAGTTACTTCGAGAGCAACCCCGACCTCGCCGAGATCGAACGCGCCATCCAGAGCGAGAAGGAGCCTCCCCAGCCCGTGCTCGACCTGCTCGAGGCCTACCGGGGCATGACCGACCGCAACCTGATCGAGACCTACCACGACAGCACGCAGGCCCGCGACGAGGCCCTGAGCCTCTTCAGCCTCGGGTACATGTCCCTGGCGATGCGCGGCGCCGCCGAGCAGCTCTTCTGGGCCATCAGCGCCCGCCTGCTCGAACGCGCGACGAAGAAGGGCGAACTCCCCGAGGAGTTTGAGCCCCTCCCCGAACTCCTCTCCGACATCTACTTCTGCAACTTCTCCCTCTTCCAGTCCATGCCCGACTCGTGGGCCATCGACCAGCTCTTCCCCATCGTCCCCATCCACCGCCTCAACGAGGAGCCCACGCGCCGGGGCATCCTCGCCGACATCACCTGCGACAGCGACGGCAAGGTCGACCGCTTCGTCGACAAGCGCATCGACAAGAAGACCCTCGAACTCCACGACGTCCGCCCCGCCCCCGGCGCCGAGGCCGACGGCGTCGTCGGCGTGGAGCCCTACTACCTCGGGGTGTTCCTCCTGGGCGCCTACCAGGAAATCCTCGGCGACCTGCACAACCTGCTGGGCGACACCCACGCCGTGCACATCTCCCTCGACGACCGCGGCGGGTGGGAGATCGACGACGTGATCGAGGGCGACACCGTCGAGGAAGTGCTCTCGTACGTGCAGTACGACGTGCCCGACCTCAAGAAGGCCATGCGCCTCGACGTCGAGGCCGCCTGCCGCCAGGGCCGCCTGACGCTCGCCGAGGGCAAGAGCCTCCTGAAGTACTACGACGACGGGCTCGAGGGGTACACGTACCTCGAAGGGTGATCTGCCCCGCTGGAAGGCCCTCGGTTATCGGGCGTCTGTGCGTCTCGCCGCGTGCGGGGGGTGCAGAACTCCCGCATGGCTCGCGCACGGTCCGATATGACACCCGTCCCGAGTTCTCGCTCCGGGCGTGTGGGAAGAGGCGACGACCGTGCGGGTCGTGACGCCGTCCCCGGCCCGAACGGGGGGTGGTCATGCGTCTGAACGACCAAAGCGGCAAGGGGTTAGGCCCGATGTTTCTCCGGCGCGGTAGGAACGCCCGGGGAGTGAACGCCGTGGGGAATCTGCGACTGCACGACACGCCCGAACCGACGGACACCATCCCGTTCCCCACGCGGGAGCGGCCCATGCCCCGCCTCGTGGGGCGCGACGAGCCGCAGGGCGCCGACCGGCGCCACCCGGCCGAAGAGGCCATCGATCGCATGTCGCGCCAACTCGCGAACCTGCGCGCCCTGCTGGGCGACGACCTGAGCGGCCCGGCCGGCCCCCGCGCCGCCTGAGCACACCGATCGCCCCCCGCGCTTACGACTTGTCACCCGAGGCCTCTGCGCCCGGCGCCGGGTCGTCCGGGTTGGCCCGCAGGAACAGGATCTCACCCTTGGCGACGCGCTGCCCCGGGCGCAGGGCGCACGGGCCGCCGAACGCGATGACGTCGGCGAGCCGCGCCCCCGTGGGCGGGGCGCAGTCCCACGTGCGCCACAGCGTGTCCATCTTCGCGGGCATGACGGGCGCGAGGAGCGCCGACGCGACGCGCACACCCTCGGCGCAGCGGGCGAGGATGTCGCCCACGCGGGGCAGGTTCGCCGGGTCTTTCGCGAGTTTGAAGGGCGCGGTGGCGCTGATGTACTCATCGACCGCGCGCACGACGCGGATGCCCTGCCCCGCCGCCCCGGCGGGGTCGTCGGCGTCGAGGCTCGCCAGCGCCTCGCGCGCCGCCGCGGCGCACGCCTCCGTCAGGCGCGTGTCGTCGGGCGTGGGGGGCGTCGCGAGCGCCGCGGGCAGGGCGCCGGCGAAGTACTTCTCGATCATGTTCCCCACGCGGCTCGCGCAGTTGCCGATCCCGTTCGCGAGGTCCGCGTTGAACACCTCGACGAACTTGGCGTGCGAGAAGTCCGCGTCGGTCCCGCCCAGGGGCCCCTGCGTCAGCAGGTACCAGCGGAGCGCGTCGAGCGAGTAGCGGTCCGCGTACGCCCGCAGGCGCGCGAGGTCGATGAAGTTGCCCAGGCTCTTGGACATCTTCTGCCCCTCGCTCACCCACCAGCCGTGCCCGTACACGCAGCGGGACAGGCTCACCCACGAGTACGCGGGCGACGACGCCCGCAGCGAGAGCAGCAGCGCGGGCCAGATCACCGCGTGGAACCAGAGGATGTCCTTCCCGATGAGGTGGACGTGCGCCGGCCAGAAGTGCCGGCGCTCGGGCGTGTCGACCACCGTGAGGTAGTTGAACAGCGCGTCGATCCACACGTACACCCGGTGCGACGGGTCCCCGGGGATGCGGATGCCCCACTGGGTCGCGGGGTCGTCGGTCACGGGGCGCGAGACGGGCACGTCGTTCAGCCCCTGGCGCAGGCGCCCGAGCACTTCCTGGCGCCGGGCCTCGGGGCGGACGAACTGCGGGTTGTCGGTCAGCAACGCCAGCAGCGCCGGCTGGTGCTTCGACAGGCGGAAGAAGTAGCAGTCCTCGGTGCGCTGCACGAGGGGCTTGCCGGAGATCGTGCTCTTGAAGTTCGCGTCCCGGGCGGCGGACTCGGTGACGTACTCCTCCTGCCCCTCGTCGTACCACCCGGTGTAGGCGCCCTTGTAGATGTCGCCCGAGTCGAGCAGGGCCCGGATGTAGACGGGCACGCGGTCCTTGTGGCGGGGCTCGGTGGTGCGGATGAAGTCGTCGTGCGCCACGCCCATGAAGGCGAAGGCCTCGCGGAAGGCCTGGGCGTTGCGGTCGCACCAGGCCTGGGGCGTGTGCCCGTGCTCGGCCGCGCTGGTCACGACCTTGTCGGCGTGCTCGTCGGTCCCGGTGAGCAGGAACACGCCCGAACCGCCCCCGCCGGGCTGGTGGCCCGGGCTGGTGGTGGGGGGGGTGGGTTCTCCCCGCAGAAACCGCTGGTATCGGGCCAGAACATCCGCGATGGTCGAGGTGTAGCAATGACCGATGTGTGGTCGGTCGTTGACGTAGTAGATCGGGGTCGTGATGTAGCACGAATCAGGCATGGGGGCGAGTATAGGTGCCGATGCCCCCTACTATTCCCGAACAGGGACGGGGATTCGACGGCGTTTCGGCGGCATGGAGGTGGCGGATGCGCACGACAGGCATGATCGCGGCGGCGGCGGGGCTGGCTTTGGCCCCCGCGGCCTTCGGACAGTATTTCCTGGGCGACGGCACCGGGCTCCAGCGGACCGGCGTCCGCGAGTCCGCCCCGCGCGACCTGCGCGAGGAACTCCGCCTCCGCAACGCCGTCGTCACCGGCAACGCCACCGGCGGGCGCTCGCTCCAGATCGCGGCCCCGTACGCCGACTCGGGCGAGTTCCGCGCCGCCCTGGGCACCGACTCGCTCTTCCGGTTCCGGCGCGACTCCTTCGGCGCGGGGTTGGGCATGGGCTGGCGCGGGTCCGAATCCATCCAGTACCAGTACGCCTTCACCACCGGCAACACCCGCGACACCACCGGCGCGGTCTCCCGCCTCGGCGGGGGGCTCGAAGACATCCGCCCGTCCGCGCCGGCGGGCTCGCCCTTCCGCCAGCGCCCGCCGACGTACTCCAGTTCGCCCGCCGACGAGGAAGGCTCCGACACCATCGCCCCGCGCCTGGGCACGCTGCGTTCCACCGCGGCGTTCTCGTCCACGCGCTCCCTCAGCCCCGCGGTCGTCGGGCTGCGCCAGGGGCGCGACCGCGTCGAGCGTGTGACGGCGTCGAGTTTGCTGGGCGTCCGCAGCGACCCGCTCGTCGCCGACATCACCACGGGCCTGCTCGTCGACCCTGATACCGCCGCCGCCAACGCCCGGCGCTCCGGCGCGGGCCCGCGCGCCATGGTTCCGGGCAGCGCCGGGCCGACGCCGGCATCAGAACGCCAGGACCTTGCGGTCAAGACGGCGTACGACGACCTTGTGACGCGGATGACCGAGCGCTTCACGCGCGACGCCGCCCCGCGCGACACCCCCGGCGCCGCGCCCGCCGAGCGTCCGGAGACGCCCGGCGAGGGCGCGCGCCCCGGCTCGGGGCTCATCCCCGAGACCCCGGGCGGGTTGTTCCGTCCCGCACCCGCGCCGGGCACAACGCCTGGCGCGACCCCGGGCGCGACCACGCCGACCATGCCCGGCACCGGCCAGCCGACCCCGGGCGACAATCGCCTGGCCCAGCCCGAATGGGTCGAGAACCTCCGCTCGCTCCGCAACCGCCTGCGCGACCGCGGGCTGGTCCAGGGCAACGTGACCCGCGCCGACCAGACCGACATGGCCGCGGACCGCTCGGCCCGTGTGGCCGGGGTCGATCGGGCGCTCATCGATGCCATCCGCGACGCGGGGGGCGAGATCGACTCGTTCCTGCTCGGGTCCGCGAACCCGGGCGACCTCTACGCCGATCACGTGCAGAACGGCGAGCGACTGCTGGGCGAATCGCAGTACTTCGACGCCGAGGAGCGCTTCGTGCGGGCGCTGGCGATGCGTCCGGGCGACGTGGTGTCGATGCTGGGGCGTCTGCACGCGCAGATCGGGGGCGGGCTGTACATGTCCGCCGCCGTCAACCTCCGCGGGCTCTTCGTCGATCACCCGGAACTCATCGGCGTGCGCTACCGCGGCGCGACGCTGCCCAACGCCGAACGTCTCGCGACGGTCAAGGGCGAACTCGCGGAGATGCTCACGCTCTCCGAATCCAAGCGCGGCCTGCCCACCCCCGAGGCAGCCCTCCTGCTCGCCTACGTCGGCTTCCAGACCGGCGACGAGCCGGCGATGGTGCGGGGCCTGGGGGCGATCGCCCGCGAGCACGCGGCCCGGGCCGCCGCCGAGGGGCAGCCCGCCCCCGAGCCCGACGCGCTCGAAGACCTGCTCCGGGGCGTGTGGCTCCGCGGGGAGGGCCGGTGAGCGACGTCCAGGGCATCACGGGCACCGGCGCGCGGGCCGCCCCGCGCCAGCACGCGTCGATCATCGACTTCATGACCGACGGGTCGCTCCCGCGCCTGTGCGCCGAGGTCACGCGCCTCACCGGCGTCCGCGTCGACGTGCGCGACCCCGACGGGCGCGTGGTCGTCGCGCGCAGCGAAGGGTGGGAGGTCGTCGACCCCGCCGACCTGCCCGGGCCCGACCCCGTCGCGTGCTTCCCGCTCATGCTCGGGGGCCTCCGCGTCGGCTCGCTCATGATCGGCCCGGGCGAGCCCAGCCTCCCCGGCGACGCCCGCGTGCGACTCGAGCGCGCCATGGCGCTGCTCGCCCAGGCCACCGGCGAGATCGTCCAGTACGAGGCCGAACTCCGCGACCGCGTCCGCGAGGTGACCGCCCTGTCGCGCATGAGTTCGCTCCTCGTCCGCGCCGCGGGCCCGGAAAAGGTCCTCCAGGTCGCGCTCGACTCGGCCCTGGACGTGCTCGTACTCGACGCCGGGTCCATCGTGCTCTTCCGCGAGAACCCCGACGGCGGGATCGCCCCGCTCGAAGAAGACATCCTGCTCAAGGCCAGCCGCGGGCTGTCGCGCGAGTGGCTGGAGAACCCGCGCCCGCTGAGCAAGGACCGCGTCTTCGACCGGGCGGTGCTCGCCGGCGCGATGGTCGTCGTCGAGGACCTGCTGCTCGACGATCGCGTGCTCATCCGCGACGAGGTCCGGCGCGAGGGCCTGCGCTCCGCCATCCAGGCGGGCCTGGTCTTCAACAACCGGCGCCTGGGCGTCATCCGCCTCTACGCGCGGAGCGTGCGCCGCTTCGACGACGCCGACAAGCGCCTGCTGGCGGCCCTGGCCGGGCAGGCCGCCGTCGCCCTCGAACAGGCGCGCCTCCTCCGCTTCGAGCAGGAAGAGCAGCGCGTGCAGCGCCAACTGCAACTCGCCGCCGACGTGCAGCGACGCATGCTCCCGCGGGGCGTGCCCGGCACGCCGCAGCTCGACATGGCCGCCAAGTACATCCCCAGTTTCGAGCTCGGGGGCGACTTCTACGACTTCATCGAACTCTCCGGGCACGTGGGCATCGCCATCGGCGACGTGGTGGGCAAGGGCATCGCCGCCGCCCTGCTCATGGCGTCGGTCCGCTCCAGCCTCCGCGCCCACGCGCAGGAGGTCTACGACCTCGACGAGGTCGTCGTCCGCGTGAACGAGGCCCTCTGCCGCGACATGCGCGACGACGAGTTCGCCAGCCTGTGGTACGGCGTGATCGACCCGGCGAAACTCCGCCTCACGTACTGCTCCGCCGGGCACGAGCCGCCCATCATCGTCCGCGTCCCCGCCCATCGCCCGCCCACGCCCGCCGACGTCGACGAACTCTCCGTCGGCGGCATGGTCGTCGGCATCGACCCCAGCCAGCGCTACCAAAGGGCCGTGTTCGACCTCCGCCCGCGCGATGTCCTCGTGGCGTACACCGACGGCGTGTGCGACGCGGTGAACTTCAACGGCGAGCGATTCGGCAAGGCCCGCGTTCGCCAGGCCACGCTCAACGCCCTCCGGGCCGGGGGCGAGGTGACGGCGGCGTCGATCCTCGAGCACATCCTCTGGGAAGTCCGCCAGTTCGCGGGGCTCGCCCCCGTGCCCGATGACAAGACCATCGTCGTCCTCCGCGTCCGCGGGTAACAGTCACGGCCGCAATGCGAGCCGCCCCGACGGACATCCGTCGGCGGCGGTACTGCGCGCGTATTCCACTCTCCCGTGGCGGGCAGGCGGAGGGTGGTGGGGCTCGTGGGGGACCGTCTCCCTTCACCCCGATGTGTTCAGGGGTCCTGGCGTGTCGCCCGGGCCCCCGGGGTGAATTCGTGCGGGCGGGGGTGTGGGGGTGTGGGGGTCGTGGGGGTCTTGGGCCAGCGGGGCTCGGTGCCCGCGCGCAGGCGCGCGATGTTCCCCCGGTGCGCCCAGACCACAAGGGCCGCGACGGCCCCGGCGAACGCGAGGAAGGGCAGCATGTGCCGGACTTCGACCGGTGAATCTGTACGCAGCGGGACCCACCCCGCGTGGGCCGCGTGAAACCAGCCGGCGACGAACAGCGGCACGCTCGTCGCCGCGATCATCGACGCCAGGCTCATGTAGCGTGTGAGGCGCAACGCCGCCAGGAACACGAGGAACCCGGCGATCGCGGGCACGGTGAGCGCCGGGAAGACGCCCACGAGCGCGCCCGCGCCGGTGGCGACGCCCTTCCCGCCCTTGAACTTCAGCCACGGGCAGAACACGTGCCCGAGGATCGCGGCGAGAGCCACGCCCAGCCACGAGGCCGAATTCGCAGGGGCCGCGTCCATCCGACCCAGCGTCCCCAGCAGCCACCCGCCCAGCAGCACGGGTCCGAAGCCCTTGAGGAAGTCGAGCAGGAACACCACGACGAACCAGCGTGCCCCCAGCACGCGCCCGACGTTTGTCGCGCCGATGTTCCCCGAGCCGTGCGCGCGAAGGTCGATCCCCCGCGCCCGGGCGATCAGCATCCCGAACGGGATCGACCCCGCGAGAAACGCCCCCAGGAGCAACGCGACGAGCAGCATGAAAGCCCCGGCGTCCCGCGCGGCGGCGCGAGCGGGGAACAGGCGGCGTCAGCGGCGCGCGCCCGGCGCGGGCGCCCCGCCCTGCGCGGCGAAGGCCTCCAACGTCTCGAGCAATCGCCCCCACACCTGGTCGGGCGTGCCCCCGGCGTTCACGAGCGCGTGCCGCCCCGGCTCGCGGGCCGCCTGGTCGAGGTAGCCCTGGCGGACCCGCCGGTGGAACGCGGCGTCGCGATCCTCCATCCGATCGGCGAAGAGCGACCCCCCGCCCCCGCCGCTCTTCTTGCCGGGGGCAAGGCCCATGCGCTTGGCCGCCGTCTGCTCGTCCACGTCGAAGATCAGCACCAGGTCGGGCAGCGTGCCCTCGCACGCGACGCGCGTGACGTCGTCGATGTCGCTCAGAGGCAGCCCGCCCGCACTCCCCTGATAGGCGTACGTCGAGGTCACGAAGCGGTCGGCGATGACCAGCCGCCCCTGGGCGAGCGCCGGGCGGATGGTCGTCTCGACCAGTTGCGCCCGGCTCGCCATGTACAGCAGCATCTCGCAGCGCAGGGTGATGCCCTCGCTCGCCTTGTCGAGCAGGATCGCGCGGATGCGCTCCCCCACGTGCGTGCCGCCCGGCTCGCGGACCTCTCGCACGGGCAGGGCGGCCCCGGCGCACAGCGCGAGGAACCGTTGCAGTTGCGTGCTCTTGCCCGAGCCGTCGGCCCCCTCGAACGCGATGAACCGACCGCGCAGGGCGGGCAGCCACGCGGGTGTCGGGTCGATGGCGGGGGGCGGCTGGGTCACGGGCGACGGGGTACTCACGGGCCGCTGGGGTCGAGCAGCCAGGTGATCGGCCCGCCCTCGGGGGCGACGCCGACGTTTACCACCTTGCCCATCTGCCACTGGGGCGCCTGTTCCGACTGGTCCACGATCACCAGGATGATCCCGTTGCCCTTCTCGAACTCCCCGGGTATCGGGAGCATCCCGTAGCCCCCGCCCTGATACCCCGGCGGGATCGAGCCCATCAGCGGGCCGAGTTTGCCGAACGTCGAGAACAGCGGGAGCATCCCGGGCGTCACCCGCTTGAACTTGCCCAGCGAGCCGAACGACTCGACCTTGAACGTCTCGATCTCCTCGGGGGTCAGGCGCTGCGTCGAGTAGGACGTGAGAACCTCGGTCAGGCGCGAGGGGTCGTCGCTCTGCGCGATTTCCACGGCCTGCCCGTACTTCCCGATCATCGTCGTCGCGACGTTCATCCCCACCACGACGAAGATGCCCACGACGAGCGCGATGATCGAGCAGACCATCCCGCCCACCGCCAGCCCGCGCCCGCCGACCTGCCCCTCGGACCGCCCGATCGCGAGGAACGCGAACACCGCGAACAACAGCCCGATCACGCCGAACACCGGCCCGGCGATCGGCACGCAGCAGGCGATCAGACCCAGGATGCCGCACACCAGCGAGAGAATCGCGGCGATGCTGGTCCGCGTGGGCCCTGGGAGGGGCGCATCGAGCCCGGGGGCGTTGGGATACATGGTCATGGCCCGAGGATATCAGCCCGCCCGACGAAGGGGAGTGGGGGGGAGTGGGGGGAGTGCTTGTCGGTTCGGCTCACCCCGGGGGCAGGGCGGCGGCCAGCGTGCGGACCGCCTCGCCCACGAGGGGAATCGCCCGGTCGATCTCGCCCGCCGTCGTCTCGCGCGACAGGCTGAACCGCACCGACCCGTGCGCCAGGTGCTCGGGCACGCCCATCGCCAGGAGCACCGGCGAGGGCTCCAGCGAGCCCGACGAGCACGCCGCCCCGGCCGACGCGTTCAGCCCGCGCTCGCTCAGGTACAGCAGCAACGCCTCGGCCTCCAGACGCGGGAACGCGATGTTCGACGTGTTCCACAGACGCCGCGCCGAATCGGTGGGAGAGGTGGTGGGGCAGGTGGGGGCGTTCACCACGCTCCCGGGGCAGGCCGCGAGCACGCCCTGCTCGAAGCGGTCGCGCAGCGCCCGCTGGGCGGCCCTGCGGGCGGGGTCGGCCAGCCACCGGGCCGCCTGCTCCGCCGCCACGCCCGCCCCGGCGATGCCCGGCACGTTCTCGGTGCCCGCCCGCCGCCCGAGTTCCTGCGACCCCGGCAGCTGCGGGCGCAGCCCCAGCCCGGCGCGGGCCCACAGCACGCCCACGCCCTTGGGCCCGTGAAACTTGTGCGGGGCGCACGTCAGCAGATCGCACCAGGCGCCGGACAGGTCGGTGGGCTCCTTGCCGACCCACTGGGTGGCGTCCACGTGCACGACGGCCCCCGCCGCGCGGGCCGCCGCGGCCACTTCCGCGATGGGCTGCACCGCCCCCGTCTCGTTGTTCGCCCATTGCACGCTCACGACCCCCGCGCCCTGCGCCAGGCGCGTCACGTCCGCGGGGTCGACCAGCCCGCCCGCATCCACCGGGAGGGTTCGCACTTCGACGCCCCCGCCTGCCCCTGCCCCGGCGCCGGCCAGGTCCGCCGCCAGGTCGCGGACCGCCGCGTGCTCGATCGGCGTCGTGACGAGCACCCGGCGTGATGCCGGCAGGCGGGCCAGCGTCCCGCGGATGGCGAGGTGGATGCTCTCGGTCCCCGTGCCGGTGAAGGTGACCTCGCGGGGGCGTGTGCCGAGCAGCGCCGCCACCTGCTCGCGGGCGAGTTCCACCGTCGCCCGGGCCGCCTGCCCGGCGCGATGCACGCTGGAGGGGTTGTGCCAGGTCTCGCGCAGGGCGCGGACGACGGCGTCGATCACCTCGGGCGTGGAGCGTGTGGTCGCGTTGGCGTCGAGGTCGATCACGCTCAGCCCATCCCGCGGGCGCTGGCCTGGATCAGCGGGATCATGATCGCCAGGATCAGCGCCCCGATCACGAGGAACAGCAGGACGATGAGCAGGGGCTCCAGGCCCGCCAGCAGGCGCTGGGTCCGACGGTCGAGTTCGTCGGTGGTGTCCTGGGCGAGGGTGTCGAAGGCGCTCTCGAGGTCGCCCGCGCGCTCGGCGGCGATGAGCAGGCGCCGCGTCGCGACGGGCAGCGCGTCCACGCCGTCGATCAGTTGGCGCAGCACCCCGCCCTCGATCAGGCGCGTGCGCAGCGCCTGCAACTGCTCGCGCAGGGCCGGGTCGTGCACCACGCCCACCCCCACGCCCAGCGCGTCGGCGAGGGTGATCCCACTGCGGGTCATCGCGGCCATTACCGTGAAGAACCGCGCCGACTCCTGCGCCAGCAGCACGTCGCGCACCAGCGGCACGCGCCGCGCGCCCGCGAGCAGGATGCGCCCGAGCGTCTTGCGCGTGAACACCGCCGCCGCCGCCAGCGCCAGCAGCGTCAGCACCCCCAGCAGCCACTGCTCCCGCAGGAAGATGCCCAGGCCCATCAGCAGTTCGGTGAACAGCGGGAGGTCGGTCTCGCCCGAGCGCAGCGCCTCGCCGACCTTCGGCACGACGATCGTCAGCATTCCCAGGATCACGCACAGGCTGATCGCCAGCACGAGCGCGGGGTAGATCGCCAGCGTGCTCGCCTTGCCCGCGATCGCCAGTTGCCGCCGGGCGGTCGTCGCCAGTTGCTTCGCCGCCCCTCCCAGGTCGCCCGTGCGCTCCGCAGCCCGGTACACGGCGATCGTCACCACGTCGAACAGGTCCACTGTCCGGCAGGCGTCGGCAAAGCCGCTGCCCGCCGCCACGAGGTCGCGCAGCCGGTCGATCCGCGGGCGCGTCGCCGGGTTCACGGCGGATCGCACCACGTCCAGCGCCTCGACGAGCGGCACGCCCCGCGTCAGCAGTTGCGCCAGTTGCGTGTGGACCTCGCACTGGTCCTTCAGCGCCACCTTCCCCGAACCCCCCGGGGCCCAGTCGGGCACCGTCCACGTCCGCAGGGGCACCAGCCGGTCACGGCGCAGTTGCTCGGCCAGATGCCGCCCGTCCCGCGCGCGGAGAAAGCCCACCCGTCGCCCGCCGTCGGCCCGGGCCGCGAGGTACAGAATCCTGGATTCCCGCGGGGCGCTCGTCATCCGCACGGGGAGTGTACGGGTGCCGATCCGCGGGTGACGCCCCCCGATCGGGCATGCCCGCCCCGGCGCTGCCGGCCCACGCCGCGCCTCGCCCGGACGGGCAACAATCCCGCGCGGGGAACGCGCTCACGCTCCCAGGGAGATTCCGGCATGCAGGCGAAGACGTTGATCGCGCCCGGGCACGCTCCGGTGGAAGTCAGGCCGCCCCGCCCGCGGGGCACCATGCGCGCACTCATCAAGCATCACGCCGGGCAAGGTCTCCAGTTCGTCGCCGATCGCCCCGCGCCCACGGTCGGCCCGCGCGACGTCCTCGTCCGCGTGTCCAAGGTCGGGATCTGCGGCACCGACCGGCACATCTGGGAGTGGGACGCCTGGGCCGCGTCGCGCATCCCCGTCGGCATCGTCACGGGCCACGAGTTCGTCGGCGTCATCGAAGCCGTGGGCGAGGCGGTGACGAAGTACCGCCCCGGGCTGCGCGTGAGCGCCGAGGGGCACATCACCGCGTGGACCGACTACAACAGCCGCACCGGCAACGCCCACATCGCCAGCGATACCAAGATCCTCGGCATCGACCGCGACGGGTGCTTCGCCGAGTACGTCGTCGTGCCCGAGGACAACGTGTGGCCCGTGCACGCGCGCATCCCCGACCGCGTGGCGGCGGTGCTCGATCCGCTCGGCAACGCCGTGCACACCGTGATGGCCGCGAACGTCTCGGCCAAGAGCGTCCTCGTGACGGGCACGGGCATCATCGGGCTCATGGCCGTCACCGTCGCCAAGGCCGCCGGCGCGGGACGCATCTTCGCCACCGACGTCGACCCCCGGCGCCGCGCGCTCGCGAAGCGCCTGGGCGCGGTCGAGGCCTTCGACCCGCGCGACGACGACTGGATCGCCGAGGTCCGGCGCGCCTGCCGGGGCGAGGGCGCCGACGTCCTGCTGGAGATGAGCGGCGCCGAGCCGGCCCTCACCCAGGGGCTCGAAGGCCTCCGCAACGGCGGGGTCGCCGCCCTGCTCGGCCTGTTCAAGGGCCCCATCCGCTTCGACATCAACCGGCTTGTCGTCTTCAAGGGCTGCACCGTCCTGGGCATCAACGGGCGCAAGATGTTCGAGACCTGGTACCAGATGGAGGAACTGCTCCTCAGCGGACGCCTCGAACTCGACGACATCATCACCCACGAGTTCCCCCTCGAACAGTTCGAGAAGGCCCACGCGACCATGATCTCCGGCGAGGGGATCAAGGTCGTGATGAACGTGGGGTGATGGCGCCGGGGTCCCCAAGTGCGGGAATGAGGGGCCGGCCGTGGCACGCACAACAACCGGGAAATGACCGGACTTTCGGCGAACTATCGGATACTATCGGAAACTGAAAAACCGATAGTATTCGACAGATGAACCTCGACCCCCCCCCGGACTACCGCCTGCTCCTCGCCGACAGCGCGCGTGTGCAGCGCATTCTTCGGGAGCCTCAGCGGCTTGAGTTCCTTACAAAATCCTACTATCCGTACCGAAAACTGAAGCACACTGCTCGGGAGGCAAGTGTTGATCCCGAAGATGCGTGGCTCTGGATCAAACTCGGGCGAACGAAGAACTTCCTGACCCTCTCCCCTCCGGGCGAACGGGCTATGCCGTTCTGGTGGTATCCGGGGAATCACCTCCTCGAGCCGCTGCACCGGATCGACCGCGCCGTGGGTGGTGGTGGGCCGGCGTCCTTCGAACCCGATCGGGGCGTGCTTGCCAGCGAAGAGTACCGGCAACGCCTGCGTATCCGAACGCTGATGGATGAAGCGGCCGAGTCATCGCTGATCGAGGGGGCGGCGACAACACGGCGCGAGGCGGTCAATCTGCTGCGCGAGAACCGGACGCCACGCACACGCGGCGAGCGGATGGTCGTGAACAACTACGTCGCGATGGAGCAGATCAAAGGCTGGCTGGACCGTCCGCTCACGCCGGAGATGCTCCTTGAACTCCAGACGATCCTGACGAAGGACACGCTCGACGATCCCGCCGATGTTGGGCGTTGGCGTCGTCCTGGCGAGAATGTCCGGGTCGTGGACGAGCGATCCGGGGACGTGATATTCACGCCTCCGGACGCGGTTGATCTGGCGGCGCGCATCAAGGCGGTGTGCGCGTTCGCCAACGCGACCCACGCGGGCGAGCGGTTCATCCACCCGGTCATCAAGGCCTCGATCCTCCACTTCATGATCGGCTACGAGCATCCGTTCCCCGACGGGAACGGGAGGACCGCCCGGGCGGTGTTCTACTGGTACGCGCTCAGGGCTGGCTACTCGCTGTTCGAGTACATCCCGATCTCCGAGCGGATCCGCGCGGGCTACGCGAGATACCCGCAGGCGTACATCGATACCGAACTCGACGAGGGCGACCTGACTTACTTCATCCTCTACAAACTCGACATCATCGAGCAATCGCTCGATCGCTTTGCGAGCCGCCTGGCGCACGAGGAGGAGAAGGTACGCCGAAGCGAGCGAATGCTCAGGCTTGCCAGGAATCTGAACCTGCGCCAGCGCCTTCTCCTGGAGCACGCGCTGCGCCATCCGCGCACCAACTACACCAGGCGGAGTCATGCCCGCTCCAACGGCATCGCGCTCTCCACGGCGATATCTGACCTGGATGACCTGGTCCGCAAGCGCCTGCTCATCCGTGGGAAGCGCGGCAAGCAGATCACCTACACCGCTGTTCCGGACCTGCTCGGACGGATCGAACGTCGAAAGCACTGAGGTTTCGTGACATACGCTGGCGCGTTGGAACCTGATCCTCCGATCACGGCTCACGTCGCACCCTCGCTGCTCCGCTCAGCGTTGCTTGTAAGCGTCCGCGTACCCCACGCCTTCACCACGCGCGCCGGGGGCGTCTCCGCCGGCGTCTTCGCCTCGCTCAACTTCGGCAACCCGATGGACCTGCCCGACGCCCAGCGCGATCCGCCCGCCAACATCGCCGAGAACTTCCGGCGCGTCCTCCACGTGATCGCCGCGCCCGGGCGCGAGGTCGTGCAGGTCTACCAGGTTCACGGCCCGCGCACGCACGTCTTTCGCGCCGGCGCCCCCTCGCGCGACACCGGGCCCGACGGCCCGCTCGACTTCAAGGGCGATGCGCTCGTCACCGACGACCCCGCGCGCGTCGTCGCGGTGCGCGTGGCGGATTGTGCGCCCGTGCTCCTCGCGAGCGCCGACGGGCGCGTCGTGGCCGCCGTGCACGCCGGGTGGCGCGGCGTGGTCGAGGGCGTCGCGCTCTCGGCCGTCCGCGCCATGCGCGACGTGGGCGCCCGCGAGATCGTCGGCGCCATCGGCCCGTGCATCGGCCCCGACGCCTTCGAGGTCGGGCCCGAGGTGCTCGATGCCTTCCTCCGCGCGTTCCCCGACGACGCCCCGCTCCGCCCCCGCCCGGGCGGCAAGGGCGACGTGAACCTCAAGGACTGTCTCCGCCGCCAACTCGTCGCGGCGGGCGTGCGCGAGGTGGACGTCCTCGACGGCTGCACCGCCTCCGACCCCGCGCGGTTCTTCTCGCACCGGCGCGAGCAGGGCCGCACCGGACGCATGATCGGGCTCATCGGCCCGAAGGGTTAGCGCTCAGCGGCGCGGCGCCGAGGGGCCGACGTACACGACGTAGTCCCCCCGCCCGCGATCCTCCTCGCGGATTGCCGCCGCCTCCGCGTCAACCACGCTCACGACGACGGTGCGCGTCTCCGGGCGCAGGCGGCGGAGGGCCTGCACCGTGCCTCCGTCGAAGTCGCTGTGGAACCGCCCGATGACCAGCAGCACCGGGCGCCGCCCGCCCTCGATCGCCCGCGCGACCGACTCGGCCATCGTCCAGTCCCACGTCTGCTGCGCGCGGTACAGCCCCTCCACGCGGGCCGCCGCTTCGTCCGCCGGGCCCGCGGCCCCCTGCGTCCCGGGGGTCGACATGATCTTCTCGAAGTCCGCGCGGTACCGCCCGCCGAGCAGTTCGTCGGGGCGGCGCACGAGCCGTCGTTGCTCGGGCGTCAGCGTGTCGAGCGCGTCGAGCCCGCGCATCCGCGCGAGCCGCACGTAGGGTCTGGGCGCGTTCGCCGCGATGACGGGCAGCCCCAGCGCCTTCGCGCGCTCGACCATCACGCGATGCCCGGGCGGATAGTTCCCGCGGGTGCGTCCGGTGCGCGCCGCGAGCACCGCCTGATCGCTCAGCCCCGCGAGGTAGTCGTCCAGCCGCGACTGCTCGTCACGCTCGAAGAACTCCAGGGCCAGCGCCGCGCCGGGCGACCGGGCCGCCAGGTCCTCCCACAGCGCCGCGGCGAAGGCCAGCCCCAGCGTGTGCCCGTGGTTCTCGCCCACGATCACCGCGTCAGCCTGCGCGCACGCATCGAGCAGCGCCGCCCACGCGACATCTCCACCCTCGCCCGTCAGCACGCGCACGGCGCGTCCCGCGTCGAGGTCCACCGGCGACAGGTCGAGCGCGGCCGGCGCGGCGGGCGCAGCAGGCGCCGGACGCCGCGCGCCGCACGCGCCCAGCAACGCCATGCACAGAACCAACGGGAACCAACGGACAAGGTCGCGTGTCATTGCGCACGTGCTCCCTCAAGAACAGAACGCCAATCGGTCGAGTCGAGTGAACGCACCGAACCCTACACCGTGCCGTACATCCGGTCGCCCGCATCGCCCAGCCCGGGGAGAATGAACCCGTGCGGGTTGATCTCGCGATCGATCGCGGCGGTGTAAATGTGCAGGCTCGGGTGATCCGCGGTCAGCCGGCGGATGCCCTCGGGCGACGCCACGAGACAGATCATCCGCAGGTCCGTCGCCCCCGCCTCCCGCAGGATTCGCACCGCCTGCGACGCCGAGCCCCCCGTCGCGAGCATCGGGTCCACCAAAATCACCGGCCCCGCGTCCAGATCACGCGGCAGGCGACGCAGGTACACCGTCGGGCGCAGCGTCGCTTCGTCGCGCGCCAGGCCAAGGTGCCCCACCCGCGCCTCGGGCATCACCTCCATGATCCCCTCGGCCATGCCCAGCCCGGCCCGGAGAATCGGCACCACCGTGATCGTCGCGCTCAGCCGCACGCCCCGCGTCGTCTCCATCGGCGTCTCGACCTCGAGTGTCCGCACCGGCACCGTCCGCGTTACCTCGAAGACCATCAGCCCCGCGATCTGGTACAGCAGCGCCCGGAACGGGCGGTGGCTCGTCGCCCGATCACGGAGGTACGTGAGTTTGTGCTGGATAAGCGGGTGGTCGAGCACCGTGACCCCCGCGACCGGTCCCTGCGTCGCCATGCACCCAGCGTACCGCGCGAATCACGCCCCGGCGCGCCGCCCTCCCCAGCCGCGTCCAGCACGCTCCCGTGTAGACTCCGCGCATGGATCAGGACCGCCTTGACCGTCTCGCCCTCGACGAGGCCTACGCCGAGGCCCTCCGCGGGCAGGGCGAGGGGGGCATCCCCATCGGCTCGGCCCTCATCGACCCCGACGGGCGCGTCGTGTCGCGCGGGCACAACCTCCGCGTGCAGACCGGCGACCCCACCGCCCACGCCGAGACCGTCTGCGTCCGCAACGCCGGACGCCGGCGCGACTGGCACACCCTCACGCTCGCTTCGACGCTCAGCCCCTGCGCCATGTGCTCGGGCACCGCCGTGCTCCACCGCGTCCGGCGCGTCGTCATCGGCGAGCACACGACCTTCCTGGGGCGCGAGGACTGGCTGCGCGACAACGGCATCGAGGTCCGCGTGCTCGACGACGCGCGCTGCGTCGCGCTCATGCGCGCGTTCATCGCGGCCCACCCCGACCTGTGGGACGAGGACATCGGCGTGCCGGAGAACCCCGGCTAGCCGTCCACCCGGGGCTGCGCCTCGCGCAGCGCCGCCGCGATCGCGACCTCCTGCAGGCGCGAACTCCCGCGCTCCAGCGCGTCCTTCGCCCGCGTGAACGCCCCGGTGTCGACGCGCCGCCAGTCGCGCTCGCCCGCGTCCGCCATCTCGCGCACCGCGCCGAGCAACCCCTCCAACTCACGCACGTACGCGGGGTCCAGGGCGTCCCGGTGCCGCTGAAGGCGCGGCGCGATCCACCCGATGTCGAGGCGCGCCGCGGCGACCAGGTCCGCCACGCGCCGGCGCGTCATGTCCTCGCGCGCGTGCAGCAGGCTCTCGCGCTCGATGCGCTCGACCTCGGCGGGCGACAGCCCGTGCGTGGGCACGACCTGCATCGACGCGTGCTTGCCCGACCGGCGCTCGCGGGCGCTGACGTGCAGCACGCCGTTGGCGTCGACCTGGAACTTCACCTCGACCTGCGCCAGCCCCGCCGGCATGGGGGGAATCCCCCGCAGGTGAAACTCGCCCAGCGTGCGGCAGTCGGCCGCCATCTCGCGCTCGCCCTGCACGATCCGCAGGCGGATGGCCGTCTGCCCGTCGACCTGCGTCGAGAACATCTCGGTCGCCGCGACGGGGATCGTCGCGTTCTGCATGATGATCTTCGCCACCCCGCCCCCGGCCGTCTCGATCCCCAGCGACAGCGGGATCACGTCGAGCAGCAGCGCATCGCGCCGATCCCCCGCGAGGATCTGCGCCTGCACCGCCGCCCCCAGCGCCACCACCTGCTCCGGATCGAGCGCCGTGTAGGGCTCCATCCCGAAGCACGCCGCCACGCGCTGTCGCACCAACGGCACGCGCGTGCTCCCGCCCACCAGCACCACCGCGCCCAGCGGCTCGCCGTCGAGTTCCGCCTCCGCCGCGGCAAGCGCACGCCGGCACGCGTCGAGCGTCCGCTCCACCAGCGGCCCGATCAACCCCTCGAACGCCTCGCGCGTCACCTCGACGTCCATCACGCCCGCGTCGGTGGGCACATGCGCGACCACGCGATCCGCGTCGGTCAGTTCGATCTTCACCCGCTCGGCCTCGCGCAGCAGCCCGCCCCGCTCCCACTCGGGCACGCGCTCGCCCGTCCGCGACCACGCCTCGCGTTCAAGATACGCCGCGAGCAGGCGATCAAAGTCGTCGCCCCCCAGGCGCGTATCGCCCCCGACCGCGAGCACGCGGAAGAAGTACGGCTCGTCGCCCTCGCCCGCCACGAGCCGCAGCACCGATACGTCGAACGTGCCCCCGCCCAGGTCGTACACCACGATCGCGCCCGGCGCCCGCGAGCCTCCCCCTACGCCCACGCCGATCCCGTACGCCAGCGCCGCCGCCGTCGGCTCGGGCACCAGACGCACCACGTCCAGCCCCGCCATCGCCCCCGCGGCCTTGGTCGCCTGGCGCTGCGCATCGTCGAAGTACGCCGGCACCGTCACCACCGCCCGCGTCACCGGCACGCCCAGCGCCTTCTCCGCCCGCGCCCGCAAGGCCCCGAGAATCGTCGCCGATACCTCCTCGGGCGTGAGGAGGCGTTCGGCGCCGTCGTGCGTGCGCACGCGCACGCGGGCCCCGCCGCGCTCGCCCGCCACGACCTCGTACGACCGGTAGGGCGCGTCCGAGGCGACCTCCGCCGCGCTCCGCCCCATCAGACGCTTCACGCTCGCGATGGTGCGCGCCGGGTCCGCGTGCAGCCGTGCCCGGGCCTCGAACCCCGCGATCATGCCCTCATCGCCCGCGTACACCACGCTGGGCAGGAGTGCCCGCCCGCCGTCGTCGGGGATGATCCGCGGCCCGCGCTCGTCGGCGATCGCTACGAGGCTGTTCGTTGTGCCCAGATCAATCCCGACGATTGGCCCGCAGTCCGTCATCGATCGATGGTAGCGTCGGGCGTCTCGGTACTGGGCGTCCCAGTGCTGGGCGTGCCGCCCGCGGGCTCGGCGATCGGGGGCTGCCGCGGGCCCGGCGCCCACGCGAGCGCCGCCAGGGTCGCCGCCAGCCGGGCCAGGTCCTCGTGCGCACCCGCGTCCGCGACCAGAACCGTCCGGCGTCGCCCGTCCCGCGCCAGGTGCATCACAGCCTCGCCCGGCGCGGGCACCGTCCGCGTCGGTGCGACGCGCATCCCGCCCGAGTCCAGCGCCGCCGCCAGACGCCAGACCTCCGCCCGCTCGTCCGCGCGGAGCGTCCGCACGGGCACCGGCGCGGGCGTGCCCGCGTGCCGCACGCCCAGCCCGGCCCGCAGCACCCCGTCCGCGTCGAGGATGTACCACGCCGGCGCCAGGGGCGTCCGCGCCTCGCCCCGCACGCTCAGCCCGAGCGCAAAGTCCGGGGGCGGCTCGTCCGGCCCGCGCGCGGGCGCAACGCACCCGCCCGTCACGCCCGCCAACACGCCCATGAACACGCCGAAGATCGCGCCGCGCCCGAGCGTGCGACGAACGAGATGAAATCCAGACCCGTGAGGCATCCCGCCATCGTACACCCCGCGCGCACGAAAACGCCCCGGGCACAGAGCACCCGGGGCGCGTGTGTCGGAGGCGAGCGGATTGCCGCACCCCCCGGTCGAGACTCTTACCGTCGCGTGCTCACGGACACTCGGCGCCGGCGACGACCTGCGACAGGGCGTCGATGTCGTCCTGATCGACGTTGCCGTCCCCGTTGAAGTCCGGATCGGAGTTGGAGCAGGAGGGATCACCCGCGACGACCTGCGCGAGGCAGGCGATGTCATCCTGGTCGACGTTGCCGTCCCCGTTGAAGTCCGGGTCGCAGGGCGGCCCGCTGTTCGGATAGCACACGCCCGTCAGGAAGATCGTGTAGGGCGTCGTGCTCGCAGCGATCGCGCCCGTCCAGCCGACGATGCTCCCCGCGCCGGCGAAGGGCGGGTGCTCCTGACGGAACGGGGACGACGGGAAAATCAGCGCGCCGCACCCGTTGAACACCGGGTCGTGGTTGAAGCGGCTCACCGCGAGGTAGTACCGCCCGGCCCCGGGAACAAACTGCGCGGTAATGCGCGACTGGAGCGTCGTCCCGCCCACGACGTCGTCGTTCGCCGCAATCCCGAACCCGTTGGCGTCCAGCAGGAACAACTGCGTGTCGAGCGTCGTGCCGCCCACCGTCGTGGCGGAGAAATTCACCGGATCACAGATCTCGATCAGGTACATGTTCGCCTGGTTCGCGTTGAACAGCCCGGTGAGGGTGAACAGCGGCCCCTCGCCATCGGGAACTTCCGCCGTCGCCGGCATGCTCGTGCCCGACGAGTACGTCGTCACGCCCGTCGTCACCGCCACCGTCATGGTCCCGTTCACGCTGCGGCTCTGGGCGTCCTGCACGACATACGGGAAGAAGTAGTTGCCCGTGGGATAGCCCGCCTCGATCGCGAGGACCCGCCCGAACACGTTGTCGCCCGCGGCCCCGTCGCCGTTCAGCCCGTCGTCGAAGAGGTCGATGTTCGCGGGCAGGCCCAGCGCCGACCCGTTGAGCGTCACGTTGATGCCCGTGCTCGGCGGGTTGTTGCCGGGGACCACCGTGACACGCGCGGTGATCGTGCCGCCCGCGGACGCCGTCAGGCATCCCGTCACGCTGCTCGACGCACTCAGCGAGATCTCCGGGCTGAAGTCGATCGACCAGTCCAGCAGCGTGCCCTGGTCGGCGCCCGCGTCGTCGTAGATCACCAGTTCCCACGCGCCGTTCGAGTCCTGCCCGTTGAACGCCGCGAAGTTCGGCACCCAGTTCAGCGGGATCGGCCCGCCCGCCCATACCGGCGCCGTGCCCTCGGGGCGGAAGTCGCCCGTGAAGGGCGCCACGCCCTGCGTGATCGACAGCGCTGCGCTGTCGATGAAGCGCGTGCCGATGAAGTTGTCGCCCGCGCCGCCGTTGTCCGTGCTCAGTTCCAGCGTCTGCCCGTTGAACACCAGCACCATGTCAATGTCGCCGGTGAACGTGTGCAGAATGTTCACCGTCACCGCGACGCCCGTGATGCTGGCCGGCCCGCCCGCCACGTTGATCGTGTCGCGCGTCGTCTGCAGATCGAGGATCGGCGCGTTCGGGCTCGACGAGAACACCTGCCCGCTCGCCAGCCCCGACGCCAGCACCAGCGCACCGACCGCCGCCACCCGACCCTTGCCGCTACCCATGATCGCCTCCCACACGGTTGACCACCCACCCGGCGCGCGAAGAGGCACACACGCGCCCCACGCACATGTATCATCACACCTGAAAAGAGGGTCGGTGTCAAGAGAAATCACGCGCTGACGGAATCCAAACTACGCAGAAACAAAGCACCCCGAGGCCGTTGAGCCTCGGGGTGCGGGTTGTACGTGGATCTCGCCGACCGGTGAGACTCAGGTTACGGGCAGGGAGCGCCGCCGACGACCTGCGAGAGGGCGTCGATGTCGTCCTGGTCGACGTTGCCGTCGCCGTTGAAGTCAGGATCGGAGTCGGAGCAGGAGGGATCACCCGCGACGACCTGCGCGAGGCAGGCGATGTCGTCCTGATCGACGTTGCCGTCCTGGTTGAAGTCGGGATCACACCCGCCGCCGCCGCCGCAGCCGTTGCCGAAGGTCATGGTCATCCAGTACTCATCGGTGCCGGTGCCGCACTCGGCGATGTTGGTGAAGTTGGCCGAGGAGATGAAGACGTACCAGGTGCCCGGGGGCAGCGAGGTGGAGAGGGCGAAGTCGGGGCTGCAGGCGCTGTTGAAGGCGCTCGCCACGATGCTGATGGCGCCGGTGGAGCAGTCCACGACGTCGAGGATGTAGACCTGCGCGCCGAAGCGGGCCTGGCCGACCACGTTCACCGTGTCGAACTCGTCGAGGGTGAACTGGAACCAGTCGGTGTCACGCAGGGCGTTGGGGATCACGAAGCTGGTGCCCAGGATCGTCTCGCCGCAGTTGATGGGCAGGTAGGAGGGCGGGGTGCTGTTGCAGCCCGCGTTGATGGTGTCGGGGTTGTTCCCGCAGGGCTCGGCCTCGGGGGTCCCGCTGGGCGGGGTGTAGGGCGAGGCGGGCTGGGAGAGGAACGAGACCTGGCCGAAGCCCGAGGCGCCGGCGAAGCCCGAGACGCGGACGAGGATCGGCACGCCGGCCGTCACGCTCGCGATCTCGATGCGGCTCTGCAGGCCGCAGGCATCATCGTTGCACGCCAGAGAGACCCCGCCGCAGGCGGAGACGATCTCGAGCACGGTGTCGTAGCCCGAGCCGCAGGTCTCGATGGTGGCGCAGCCGGTCGTGCTCGGGGTCCAGAGGTAGAAGATGTCGGGCGAGCCGCCCGAGGCGCCGCAGGCGCCGGGGCCGCCGGGGAGCGCGCCGACCGTGTCGAACGAGTACACGCCGTCCGCGACGGGCGTGGCGTTCTGGCACAGGTCGTTGGGCTGAGGCCCGGGGAAGATCTGGAAGATGTTGAGGATGCCCGAACCCGTCGCGCCCGCCCAGCCGGCGACGCGGATGAAGTAGTCCGTCCCGGCGGTCACGTCCATGATGACGCGGCTCTGCAGGCCGCAGGAATCATCGTTGCACGCGAGAACCGTCGAGAACGAGCAGTCCGTGGCGACGTCGATCTGCGAATCGAGGGCCGACCCGCAGGTGTTGATCTCGACCAGCCCGGTGAAGGAGGCGGTGTAGCGGAAGAAGATGTCCGACCCGCCCGGATCGCCGGCGAAGCCGCAGATCGAGGCGACCTCGGTGCCCGCGCCCGAGTTGTCGAAGGAGAAGGCGCCCTCGCCGATCGCCGTGGCGTCCTGGCACAGATCATTCGGCGCCGGGGCGACTTCCTCGATCAGGAACGAGCCCGAGCCGCGGGTCACCGTCGACCACGACGCCACGCGGATGCGCACCGGCGAGCCGGCGGTCACGGGGAACTCGATGCGGCTCTGCAACCCGCACGCGTCGTCGTTGCACGCCAACTGGTTGAAGTAGCACCCCTCGAGCGCCGTGAGGGTCGTGTCGAGCGTCGTCAGCCCGCACGTGGTCACGCGGGCCGTGCCCGTGAACGTCGGGGTGTAGAGGAACCACACGTCGCCGTTGCCCACCGGGCAGCCGACCGCCGAGTAGTCCGTCGTGGCCGTGGTGTTGTCAAAGGCGTGGATGCCCTCGCCCACCGGGATCGCGTCGGCGCACTGGTCGTTCCCCACGGCGATGAACTGCTCGATCGTGAACGTGCCCGAGCCACGCGTCGTCGTCGAGAACGACGCGATCCGGATGATCACCGGCACGCCCGCCGTCACGGGGACCTGGATGCGGCTCTGCAGCCCGCACGCGTCGTCGTTGCACGCCAGTTGTGCCCCGGCGCACCCGTCGTACGCCGTCAGCGTCGTGTCCAGCGACGTCTGCGCGCACGTAAAGATGTTCGCCGTGCCCGTGAAGGACGGCGTGTACGAGTAGAAGATGTCCCCGTACCCGATCGGGCAGCCGATCGCCGAGTACTCGGTGTTCGCCAGGTTGTTGTTGAAGGCGTGCGTGCCCTCGCCCACCGGCGTGGCGTCCGCGCAGAAGTCATTCGGCGGGCCCGGGGGGGGCGGGGGCGGCGCGCCGGGGTTGAAGTCGATCGACCAGTTCTGCAGCGTGCCGGTGTCCGCGCCGGTGTCGTCGTACACGAACAGTTCCCACGGGCCGTTCGAGTTCTGCCCGTTGAACGCCGCGAAGTTCGGGAGCCACACGCCCGGGACCGGGTCGCCCGACCACAAGGGCACGCCGCCCTCGGGGCGGAAGTCGCCCGTGAAGGGCGCCAGGCCCACGGTGATCGACTGCGCCGCGCTGTCGATGAAGCGCGTGCCCTGGTAGTTGTCGCCCGAGCCGCCGTTGTCGGTGCTCAGTTCCAGCGTCTGCCCGTTGAACACCAGGACGATGTCCAGGTCCGCCGTCCACGTGTGCAGAATGTTCAGCGTGACCGCCATGTTCGTGATGCTGGCCGGCCCGCCCGCCACGTTGATCGTGTCCCGCGTCGTCTGCAGATCGAAGATCGGCGCGTTCGGGCTCGACGAGAACACCTGCCCGCTCGCGAGCCCCGCCGCCATCATCAGCGCGGCTACCGCCGTTATCCGGCACACCCTGTTACCCATGATCGCCTCCCACACTGTTGACACACACACCTTCAGCGCAGAGGTGCACGCGCGACCCCACGCGACAGACGCCCACTCTCACCCGATAATGGGATTTTGTCAAGTAAAACTATGTGCTGACGGAACCCAAACGCCCGGAATGCAAAGCACCCCGAGGCCGTTGAGCCTCGGGGTGCGGGTTGTACGTGGATCTCACCGACCGGTGAGACTCAGGTTACGGGCAGGGAGCGCCGCCGACGACCTGCGAGAGGGCGTCGATGTCGTCCTGGTCGACGTTGCCGTCGCCGTTGAAGTCAGGATCGGAGTCGGAGCAGGAGGGATCACCCGCGACGACCTGCGCGAGGCAGGCGATGTCGTCCTGATCGACGTTGCCGTCCTGGTTGAAGTCGGGATCACACCCGCCGCCGCCGCCGCAGCCGTTGCCGAAGGTCATGGTCATCCAGTACTCATCGGTGCCGGTGCCGCACTCGGCGATGTTGGTGAAGTTGGCCGAGGAGATGAAGACGTACCAGGTGCCCGGGGGCAGCGAGGTGGAGAGGGCGAAGTCGGGGCTGCAGGCGCTGTTGAAGGCGCTCGCCACGATGCTGATGGCGCCGGTGGAGCAGTCCACGACGTCGAGGATGTAGACCTGCGCGCCGAAGCGGGCCTGGCCGACCACGTTCACCGTGTCGAACTCGTCGAGGGTGAACTGGAACCAGTCGGTGTCACGCAGGGCGTTGGGGATCACGAAGCTGGTGCCCAGGATCGTCTCGCCGCAGTTGATGGGCAGGTAGGAGGGCGGGGTGCTGTTGCAGCCCGCGTTGATGGTGTCGGGGTTGTTCCCGCAGGGCTCGGCCTCGGGGGTCCCGCTGGGCGGGGTGTAGGGCGAGGCGGGCTGGGAGAGGAACGAGACCTGGCCGAAGCCCGAGGCGCCGGCGAAGCCCGAGACGCGGACGAGGATCGGCACGCCGGCCGTCACGCTCGCGATCTCGATGCGGCTCTGCAGGCCGCAGGCATCATCGTTGCACGCCAGAGAGACCCCGCCGCAGGCGGAGACGATCTCGAGCACGGTGTCGTAGCCCGAGCCGCAGGTCTCGATGGTGGCGCAGCCGGTCGTGCTCGGGGTCCAGAGGTAGAAGATGTCGGGCGAGCCGCCCGAGGCGCCGCAGGCGCCGGGGCCGCCGGGGAGCGCGCCGACCGTGTCGAACGAGTACACGCCGTCCGCGACGGGCGTGGCGTTCTGGCACAGGTCGTTGGGCTGAGGCCCGGGGAAGATCTGGAAGATGTTGAGGATGCCCGAACCCGTCGCGCCCGCCCAGCCGGCGACGCGGATGAAGTAGTCCGTCCCGGCGGTCACGTCCATGATGACGCGGCTCTGCAGGCCGCAGGAATCATCGTTGCACGCGAGAACCGTCGAGAACGAGCAGTCCGTGGCGACGTCGATCTGCGAATCGAGGGCCGACCCGCAGGTGTTGATCTCGACCAGCCCGGTGAAGGAGGCGGTGTAGCGGAAGAAGATGTCCGCCCCGCCCGGATCGCCGCCGAAGCCGCAGATCGAGGCGACCTCGGTGCCCGTGCCCGAGTTGTCGAAGGAGAAGGCGCCCTCGCCGACCGCCGTGGCGTCCTGGCAGAGGTCGTTGGTCGGGGGGAGCAGTTCCTCGACGAGGAACGAGCCCGAGCCGCGGGTCGTCGCCGACCACGACGCGACACGGATGATCACCGGCGTGCCAGCGGTGACGGCGAACTGGATGCGGCTCTGCAGCCCGCACGCGTCGTCGTTGCACGCCAACTCGAACCCGCCGCAGCCGGACAGCGCCGTCAGCGTCGTGTCGAGCGTCGTCAGCCCGCACGTGCTCACGCGGGCCGTGCCCGTGAAGTTCGGGGTCCAGGAGTAGAAGACGTCGCCGTAGCCGGGGGTGCAGAACGCGGCGTAGTCAGTGTTCGCGCCGACATTGCTGAACGAGTACACGCCCGCGCTGGGGATCACGATGGCGTCCGCGCACGCGTCCCCGGGCGGTCCCGGGGGGGGCGGCGGGGGCGCGCCGGGGTTGAAGTCGATCGACCAGTTCTGGAGCGTGCCCACGTCAGCGCTCACGTCGTCGTAGACGAACAGTTCCCACGGGCCGTTCGAGTTCTGCCCGTTGAACGCCGCGAAGTTCGGGAGCCACACGCCCGGGACCGGGTCGCCCGACCACAAGGGCACGCCGCCCTCGGGGCGGAAGTCGCCCGTGAAGGGCGCCAGGCCCACGGTGATCGACTGCGCCGCGCTGTCGATGAAGCGCGTGCCCTGGTAGTTGTCGCCCGAGCCGCCGTTGTCGGTGCTCAGTTCCAGCGTCTGCCCGTTGAACACCAGGACGATGTCCAGGTCCGCCGTCCACGTGTGCAGAATGTTCAGCGTGACCGCCATGTTCGTGATGCTGGCCGGCCCGCCCGCCACGTTGATCGTGTCCCGCGTCGTCTGCAGATCGAAGATCGGCGCGTTCGGCGACGACGAAAACACCTGGCCATGGGCCGTGTTAAACCCGGCCAAGCCGGCGACGGTGGCCAAACAGGCCGCCGCCTTCAAACGATTCATCCTCATTCGGCACACCCTTTCTCGCTACCGACACACACATTCAGCCCCGAACGACACTGCCGACGTCGGCAGAGGGGCATCAGAACCGCTATTTGACAGGAAAACCGCGCAAAGTCAAGCAATCTCACGGAAACTGCAAAACCCCAGAGAAACCTGTAGTGCATCGCGCACCCAGCGAACGTCCGAGAATCACCAGTGTTGTCGCACACACCCTCGCTACCCTCGGGCCATGCTCATCTCCCTCGCCTGGCTCCGCCGCTACCTCACGGGCGATCACACGCCCGATACCGTCGAGCATGCCCTGATCCAGGCAGGGTTTCCGGTCGAAAGCCGCACCACGCTCCCCCAGGGCGACGTCCGCCTCGACGTCGAGATCACCAGCAACCGCGGCGACTGCCTCTCGCACCTCGGGCTCGCGCGCGAGGCCGCCGCCCAACTCGCCGTCGAACTGCGACCACCCGAAGAAGGGGATTTGCCCGCCGGCGCGGGTACGGTGTCTGATCACCTCGCGCTCGAGAACCGTGCGCCCGACGCCTGCCCGCGCTTCACCGCCCGCGTCATCCGGGGCGTCACCGTCGGCCCCAGCCCCGCCTGGCTCCGCGAGGCGCTCGAGAACGCCGGCCAGCGCTCCATCAACAACGTCGTCGACGTCACGAACTTCATCGCCGCCGAGTTCGGCAACCCCTGCCACGTCTTCGACCTCGCGGCCCTCGACGGGCACGCGCTCATCGTCCGCCGCGCGAACCCCGGCGAAGCACTCACCACCCTCGACGGGCGGGCCCGCACGCTGGCGGGCGACGAAGTCGTCGTCGCCGACCGCGCCCGCGCCCAGAGCCTCGCGGGCGTCATGGGCGGGCAGGCGAGCGAGGTCACCGACCGCACGCGCGACGTCGTGCTCGAGATGGCCACGTGGGACCCCGTCGTCGTCCGGCGGGCCGCCCGGCGTCACAACCTCCGCACCGACGCGTCGCATCGCTTCGAACGACTCGTCGACCCGCGCACCATCGACGCCGCCGCCCGGCGCGCCGCCGCCCTCATCGCCGAGGTCGCGGGCGGACGCGTCTGCGAGGGCGTGCTCGACGCCGGATCGCCCTTGCCGCCGCCCACGCGCGTCGTCCTCCGCCCCAGCCGCTGCCGCGCCCTGCTGGGCATCGACCTTCCCGTCGACGAGATGGTCACCGCGCTCCGGCGCCTCGCGATCCACGTCGAGCCCATCGGGCGCGCGGGCGAGGCCCTCGCCTGCGAAGTCCCCGCGTGGCGCCCCGACCTCACCCGCGAGGCCGACATCATCGAGGAAGTCGCGCGCGTCGTCGGCTTCGCCCGCCTGCCCGTCCGCGAACGCCTCGATGTCGCCGTCGGGCCCGCGCAGGCACGCGAGACCGCCCGGCGCGAAGCCGCCGACGTCCTCGGCGGGCTGGGCTTCTACGAGGCCGTCACCTTCAGTTTCACCTCCGACCGCACCGCAGGCGCCTTCGCGCCCCGAGGCGTCACGGTCGTCCGCGTCGACGACGACCGGCGCGGCGAAGAACCCGCCCTCCGCCCCAGCCTCCTGCCCGGCCTGCTCGCCTGCCGGCGCACCAACCAGCACGCCGACATCCGCGCGCCCGGCGGCGTGCGCCTCTACGAACTCGCCGCCGTCTTCGGCGAGCGCGACGGCGCGAGCGCCGAACGGCGCATCCTCGGGCTGCTGCTCGACGTCCCCGTCCGCGGCAAGTCCGCCACCGCCGACGAAACCCAGGAAGGTCTCCGCCTCATGCGGGGTGCGCTCGACGCGCTCGCCCAGCGCCTCGCGGGTTCACGCGTCGAGATCACCCCCGACGCCCCCGACCGCGACGGGCTCGACCCGCGTGCCTTCGGGCGCGTCCTGCTCCGGGGCACGCCCATCGGCTGGCTCGGGCTTGTCGCGCCCGCCCAGCAGAAGGCCTTCGACCTCGCGCACCCGGTCGTAGGGTGCGAGATCGACGCCGACGCGCTGCTCGACGCCTTCCCGCCCGCCCCGGCGCTCCGTGCCCTCCCGCAGTTCCCCGCCATCGAGCGCGACATCTCGCTCATCGTGCCCGAGGCGACGACCTGGGCGACCATCGAACAGGCCGCGGGCGCCGAACTCCGCGCCCCGCTCGAGGGCGTCGCGTTCGTCGGCACCTACCGCGGGCCGCAGATCGGCGCGGGGCGCAAGTCCGTCACCATCCGCCTGACCTACCGCGACGCGACACGCACGCTCCGCCACGACGAGATCGACGCGCCCGCGGGCGCGCTCCAGCAGCACCTGAAGGGCGTGCTGGGGGCCGAGGTCCGCGCCTAGCGCGGGTGGTTTCCGTCGCCGACCGCACTACGATGGTGGCGTCGGCGCGGGTGGTCGCGCCGGCGCACGCACAACCCACCGAGGGAGCACCCCATGCCCGTCAAATCGTCGCGCGCCGTCCGGTCCGGTCCGAGCACGTCGTCGCGCGGGCAGCGTGGCGCCGCGAAACCCTCGAAGGCCGCGGGCAAGACCGCCGCCAAGCCCGCGCGCAAGGCCGCCGCTAAGTCGACCGCCAAGTCGATCGCCAAGACCACCAAGGCCGACGCGTCCCCGAAGAAGCTCCCCAGCCTCGCCCTCCGCCACGTCTGGGCCGGCGAGCGCGAAATCCCCGAACGCCCCCTCGTCTGGGTCAACGGGCAACTGCTCCCCAAGAACAAGGCCATGGTCAGCGTCTACGACCACGGGCTGCTCTACGGCGACGGCGTCTTCGAGGGCATCCGCGTCTACAACGGACGCATCTTCAAGTGCCAGAGCCACATCGACCGCCTCTACCGCTGCGCCGAGAAGATCCACCTCCGCATCCCCGTCTCCCCCGAGGACATGGTCCAGATCCAGAAGGACTGCATCGCCGCCAACAAGATCGACGACGGATACATCCGCCTCGTCATCACCCGCGGCTACGGCACGCTCGGGCTCGACCCGCGCAAGTGCCCCGTCCCCGGCGTCGTCTGCATCGCCGACACCATCGCCCTCTACCCCCCCGAGTTCTACGAGACCGGCATGCGCGTCGTCGTCGCCAAACGCCCCAAGACCCCCGTCGCCTGCCTCGACCCGCGCATCAAGAGCCTCAACTACCTCAACAACATCCTCGCCAAGGTCGAAGCGATAGAGGCCGGCTGCCACGAGGCCATCATGCTCTCCACCGAGGGCTGGGTCACCGAATGCACCGGCGACAACATCTTCGTCATCAAGGACGGCCGCATCTACACGCCCCCGCCCGTCAGCGGCGAGAACGACCGGGTCGCCGGCGGCCTGCTCGAAGGCATCACCCGCCGCTTCGTCATGGACGAACTCGCCCCGCGCTGCGGGCTCGAGGTCGAAGAACGCATGATGCGCCTCGACTTCCTGCTCGACGCCGACGAGATCTTCCTCACCGGCACCGCCGCCGAGATCATCGCCGTCCCCCAGATCGACGACACCCGCATCTCCGACGGCGAGGGGCCCATCACCAACAAACTCCGCTCGCTCTTCCGCGAGATCGTCACCGGCGACGACATGCCCGAAGATTGATCCCCGAGGATCGATCATCTCACGCCCGCGAGCAGACTCACGCCGACCGCGCCAGCGCCGGCCCAGTCTGCGCCGGCCCAGTCTGCCCCGGCTGCTGCGCCACGCGCGCCCGCCACGCCCCGCGCAGCCCCGCCCCGAACCGGCGCGCGAACAGCGCCCCGTCGCAGAGGGCCGACGTCGCCACCCGTTCACGCACCGCCCGCCGCGCCGGGCGCTCCTGCGCCAGCGACGCCGCCAGGCGCACGTAGTCCGTCGGGTGCCGCGCGATCCACTCGGGGAACCCCGCCGCCGTCAGCAGCGACGCCCCCACCCGCGACGCGTGCGTCGCCCCCGCCAGCGTCAACACCGGCACGCCCATCGCCAGTGATTCGCACGTCGTCGTCGTCCCGCCGTACGGGAACGTGTCGAGCGTCACGTCCACGTGCGCATACGCCGCCAGGTGCCCCGCGTGCGTGGGCGCGAAGGGCAGCACGTCGATCCGCGCCGGGTCGATGCCCCGGGCCGCGAACCGCCGGTCGAACGCCTGGCGGTTCCGCGCGTCGTTCAACCCCTTGCGCTTCAGCACCAGTCGCGAGCCGGGCACCGCGTCCAGGGCCGATCGCCACAGTTCCAGCGTCGCGTCGCTCACCTTCGACGGGTTGTTGAACGATCCGAACGCCACGCCCGGTCGGCGCGGCGTCTCGTCCAGCCCCGCCGCGCCGGGCAGCGGGTCCATGCACACGAAGCACCCCTCCAGCCGCAGCAGTTTCTCCCGGCACAGCCGCTCCGCCCCCGCCGGATCGGTGATCGCGTCCACGATCCGCAGGTCCATCGCCCCCAGCCCCGTCGTGTTCGGGTACCCCAGGTACGTCGCCTGCACCGGCGCCGGACGCATCGCGAACACCCGCGGGCGTGCGTTCCCCGTCAGCCCCGCGAGATCGATCAGGATGTCCACGCGATCCTCGCGGATCCGGCGCGCCAGCGCCTCGTCAGGGAGTGACCGCGCCTCGCACCATCCGTCCGCCAGCCCGCGCAGCGCCCGCGTCACGCCGTCCGCCTCGGGCCCCACGTCGTACACCAGCACCTCGAACGCGTCCCGGTCCAGCCGCCGCAGCACCGGCTCGATGAACCGCGCCACCGGGTGCTCGCGCAGGTCGGGCGACACGAACCCCACCCGCAGCCGGCGCTCGGGGCTCGCGTCGAACGCCGCCGCCGGCATCGGGTACACCTCCCCCTCGATCAGCCGCCCGAACGCCACGTGCTCCTCGTACACCCGCGCCGGGTCCTCCAGCGTCGCGTTCAGCGCGAAGCACAGGTGCGCCCGCAGATCAGCATCGCCCAGCGCCGTCCGCACCGCCTTGCGATACCACTCCACGCTCTCCTCGGCCCGCCCCAGCCCCGCCAGGCACGACGCGTACGTCGACAGCGCCCCGCCCATCTCCGGCGCCAGGTGCAGCGCCCGCAGGCACGCCTCCATCGCGTCCACGAACAGCCCGCCCCGCAGCAGCATCGTCGCGTGCAGCGCCTGCGCCGGCGCATCCCCCGGATAGTCCCGCGCGATCGCCCCCATCCGCTCCAGCGCCTCCGCACGCTTCCCCGCGTCGTACAGCACCGTCGCGTGCTCGATCCGCGCGCTCGCCGGCGCCCCGGGCGCGCTCGCCGCCTTCTCCAGGTGGTGCAGGCTCTCCACCAGCCGCCCCTGCTGCGCCAGGCACCGCCCCAGCAGGTACGCCCCCGCCAGGTCGCCCCGATGCCGCAGCACATACGGCCTCAGCAGGCGCTCCGCCTCGGCGAAGCGACACTCGATCACCAGGTCCGCCGCTCGATCAATGGGGGTTGGCACGCCGTTCTTATCGGCCCGCCACGCCACCCGCCGCAGCGAACCTGCCCCCAACGTCCGATAGAGTTCACCCCATGGCGACCCTGGCCCCCAGCACCCACCCCCTCCGCCCCGACGGTGCCTGCGTCGTCCGCTCGATGACCCCCGACGACGCCCCCGCCGTGCTGGAGTGCGCCCGCGAGGTCTTCGCCACCAGCCCCCACACGCTCACGCAGCCCGACGAGTTCACGATCACCCTCGACCGCGAGCGCGAGTTCCTCGCCGAGAATCTCCGCGACCCCGGCCTGCTCTTCATCGGCGCCTTCGACCCCGCCGCCGCCGCCGCCGACTCGCCCGCCCCCGCCCCCGAAGGCCGCGTGCTGGGCCTGCTCGACCTCCGCCGCCCCTTCCCCAAGCGCAAGGTCCGCCACGTGCGCGAACTGGGCATGTGCGTCCGCTCGTCGCACCGCGCCCGAGGCGTCGGCACCGCCCTCATGGCCGCCGCCGTCGCCTGGGCAGAGGCCCAGCCCGACCTCGACATGCTCACCCTCGCCGTCTACGCATCCAACGACGCCGGGCTCGCCCTCTACCGGCGCTTCCGCTTCGTCCAGTACGGCGTGCTCCCCGACGGCTGCAAGCACGACGACCACACCACCTGGGACCAAATCCTCATGGTCCGCCGCCTGCGGGGCTGACCCCCGGCCCGCCCGCCGGGCCGATCTCGCGCGCCGCCATCAGCCGCGCCACCGCCCGCACCCCCGCCACCCCCGCCGCGACGACCTCGTCCCGCGCCTGCCCGCGACGGAACTCCACCGTCAGGATCGGCACGCCCCGATCCACCCCCACGAACGTCCCCAGCGAGCCCGGCGTCGGGTACCCCATCGACGCCACGACGTGCCACCGTGCGTCCGTCTCGCCCGCCGCCGCCGCGAACGCCCGCGCCAGCCCCTCGCCCGGCCCGTCAAAGTTCACGAACGGCCCGCGCCCAATCGAGTGGAACACCACCACCACATCCGCCCCGAACGACTCGATCTCCCGCGCCAGCACCGCGCTCTCGGGCTCGCTCAGCGCCGACGCCCCCCGCTGGCGCGCGGGCGTGAAGTTCGACGCCGGGAAGTTCCGGTTCAGGTCCACCCCCCGCGCGTTCCCGCGCGTGCGGGCCGCCGTGCCGTCGGGGTTCAGGTCGCGGATGATCCGCACCCGCACGCCCGGCGCCTCGGCCACCAGCATCCGCACGATCGGATCGACCGCCGCCAGCCCCTCGGGCTCGTTGCCGTGAATCCCCCCGACCAGGAGCAGTCGCGCGGGCAGCGCCCCGCCCGGTGCCTCGATCGTCGTCGCGACGATCGGCGCCCCCCGCACTGACGTGCCCACCACCTCCCACGCCGGCGCCGGCTCCGTGCGAGCCCGCGCCGCGCACCCGCCACCTGCCAGCAGCACGCCGCCCACCACCACGCCAACCATCAGAAGCCGGAGCATCAGGCACACTCGCATAAGTATGGTTTGTCGGCACGCCATTCCCACGGCGCTCGCAATCCGCGGCGAGAGGCTCATCGTGCGTGCGAGCGGTGGTGGGGGCGGTGGTGGGGCGGGGTGTCAGACGGCCCGCGCCTCACTCCCGCCCGTGCTCAAACGTGTTCAGGTACGCCCGCCACGGGCCCACGTCCTCCCGCAGGCGCCACGCCAGCGCCAGGCACGCCTGCCGCACATGATGCAGATCATGGGCGGCCCACGTCGCCAGCAGGTTGCCCAGCGTCACCTCGCCCAGCGCCGGATGCACGCCCCGCCGCGCCAACTCCGCCGCCGTCAGTCGCAGCCCGCGCAACTCGCGCAGCCCCTCGGCACGCAACGCCGCGAACTCATCGAGCAGGTCAGCCACAGTCCGCCCGCTCTCGGGGCGGATCGTCGCGTCGTGCGGGAACGGCTCGAACGGGCGCGACGTGCCGTGCGCCAGAATGTGCCGCGTCCGTGGCATCCAGTCCAGCCGCTCCCCCGCGATCAGGTGCCCCAGCACCTCGTACGCGCCCCACGTCCCCGGGCCGTACCCACTCCGCACCGCGTCGTCCGCCAGCCCGTGCAGCAACGCGCGCCACACGCCCGGCGTGCGCTCCAGCGTCGCGATGATGCCGTCCAAGTCCGTCACGCCCCACGCCCCCTCACACCCGAGGCCCGCTCTCCCCCAGCGCCGCGATCGCCGCCCCATACTGCGTCCGCAGCGGCTCCACCACCTCCGTGAGAAACCGCTCCGTCTGCTCCACGCTCCGCCCGACGTACCGCATCGGGTCCATCACGCCGTCCCAGTCCAGTTCCCCCGCCAGCGGGCCCCCGCGCGACTTGCCCCAAAATGCCTTATCCCCCTTCAGCCGCTCCAGCAGGTCGTTCTCCAACCCCTCCTGCTTCACCCGCATCCCCGCGCCCTGCGCGTGCACGCGGATCTTCTCGTGATACTCCTGCCGATCCCCGCCGAGTTTCACGCACGCCATCAGGATGTTCTCGGCCGCCATGAACGCCAGTTCGCCCATCAGGTTCTTCCGCACCATCGCCTCGTGCACGATCAGCCCGCTCGCCACGTTGTGCATGAGGTCGAGCGCGCCGTCGAGCGCCAAAAACGCTTCGGGCAGCGAGAGCCGCCGGTTGCTCGAATCGTCCAGCGTCCGCTCCAGCCACTGCGTCGCCGCCGTGTCGTACGCGTTCCCCACCAGGTTCATCACGAACCGCGTCAGCCCGCAGACCCGCTCGCACCGCATCGGGTTCCGCTTGTACGGCATCGCGCTGCTCCCGATCTGCGCGCTCTCGAACGGCTCATCGATCTCCTTGCGATTGCTCAGCAGGCGGATGTCCGTCGCGACCTTGTGCAGCACGCTCGCGACCGACGCGAGATCGCCGAGCACGAACGTGTCCAGCACGCGCGGGTACGTCTGCCCCGTGATCAGCGCCGGGTCAAACCGCACCTCGGTGCCCGCGCCCTCATCCCCCGGCACACGCGCCCGAGGCTCCGTGATCCCCGCCGGGTACGCCGCGTCCGCCCCGGGCGGCACCACCACGTTCCGCTCGAACGTCGGCAGCACCCCTTCCATCGCCCGCTCCACCGCCGCCCGCTCGAACGCCTCCACCCGCTCGTGCGTCCCCAGCAGCGACAGGAACGACGCCTGCGTGCCCGTCGCGCCGCGCATGCCCCGCAGCCGCAGCACGCCGAACAGCGAGCCGACGAGCGCCCCGCAGTACGGGTGCAGCCCGTCGAGCCGCTCCAGCGTCAGCCGCAGATCACTCACCCACATCGCGCTCCGCCGCCCCACCGTCACCGGCTGCGCGGGCTGATAATGCGTGAAGCCGAGCGTCGGCGTGTGCGCGTGCCGGGCGGCGTGGTCCGCCAGCGACACGATCACCCGCGCCACCTTCGTCCGGATCAGGTCGAGCGCCTGCACAATCACCGCCAGGTCCGCGTTGCACACCACGTCCTGGCTCGTCATGCCTAGGTGAATGATCCCCTTCGCCTTCGGGCACGAGTCGCCCAGCGCATGCACGTGCGCCATCACGTCGTGCCGCACCTCGCGCTCGTACTTCTCCGCCGCCCGCATCTCCTCGTCGGTGATCCCCCGCGCGACGACCCCCCGCAGTTCCGCCACCTGCTCGGCGCTGACGGGCAGGCCCATCTCGTGCTGCGCCTCGGCCACCGCCAGCCACACCCGCCGCCACGTGTTGAACTTGTGCCGGGGCGACCACAGCCGCAGCATCGCCGCGCTCGCGTTCCGACCGGCCAGGGGCGACGAATACGTGTCGTAGGGGGAAATCACGGGTCATTCTAAGTCCCGCCCAGACACCGCACCCGTGCGAGGCCGTCGTCGAGTTCCACGCGGCCGCGTGCCGCGCTCCGAGCACGCCAGCCCGCGCACGCACCTGTGCCTCATCGCGATGCGAGTGAGTCGTGCGCACGCCCACCCGTCGGAATCCACGGAGCCCCCGCACGATCGCCCGCGCACCACCCTCCGCACGCTCCTCCCGCTGTCCCACCTTCGCGCCGTCTTCGCGCGCCGCCCGCAACCGCACCGGCACCGACACCGTAATGACCTGTTCTCGGGCGCGTCTCCGGGTGGGACGCCCTCCACACATCCTCGCACAGAAGGAGCAGCACCATGCGGATGTCTCTTCGTTCAGGCCTCGCCGTGCTCGCGGCGACCGCGGCGTGCGGGGGCCAGGCCCTCGCCCAGGCCTCCTTCACCACCATCGCCCCCGACCCCGGCTACGACTACGCCGTCGTCCAGGACATTAGCCGCAGCGGACGCTTCGCCCTCGTCTCGCTCCAGAACTCCGTCCCCCGACCCGCCATCCCCTTCTCCTACGTCCTCGACCTCCAGACCAACGCCCGCGTCGATCTCATCGACCCCTTCGGGCGCGATCTCAACGCCCTCGCCGTCAGCGACGACGGCTCCGTCGTCGTCGGCTACGTCGGCGGCGGACCCCTCGGCGCCACCAGCAGTTTCGTCTGGGACGAGAACGGCTTCCAGGAGATCGGCGGGCTCCCCGCCGGCAACATCTCCTACGCCCGCGGCGTCTCCGCCGACGGCGCCGTCGTCGTCGGCACCACCGGCGCCAACTTCGGCGACCCCTACCAGCAGGGCTGGCGCTGGACCGCCGCCGGAGGCTTCGTCCCCCTCGAAGACGTCGGCAACGACGAACTCCTCTTCGGCGCCGCCAACAACGTCTCCGCCGACGGCCAGACCGTCGTCGGCTTCGGCACCCTCGGCGACAACGACCCCGACAACGACCAGTTCCAGCGCGGCGCCGCCTGGTTCAACGGCGGCGACGCCGTCACCGACCTCGGCATCCTCCCCAACCCCTTCAACGCCGGCATCGAAGGCTTCGCCGCCTCCGCCGATGGCGCCGTCATCGTCGGCTTCGGCGGGTCCACCAACCCCGCCGGTGGCTACGCCAACAACGGCTTCCGCTGGACACAGGACGGCGGGCTCGTCGCCATCCCCCCGCCCCCCTCCGCGCCCCTCACCGCCTCCTCCCACATCGTCGACTGCTCCAACGACGGCAACACCCTCGTCGGCTACATCATCTCCGGCGGCGTGAACACCTGGGACGGCATGATCTGGACCCCGCAGACCGGCAGCCGCGCCCTCCGCGATGTCCTCGCCGACGAAGGCGTCACCATCCCCGACACCATCCGCGTCCGCGAAACCTACTGCAGCGGCGACGGACGCACCCTCGGCGGCTGGTGCTACAACACCACCACCCAGCGCTACCTCGGCTATATCGTCCGCCTCCCCGCCCCCACCGCCTGCGACCCCGACTTCAACGCCGACGGCAACGTCGATCAGGACGACATCGCCTGCCTCGCCCAGGTCGTCGCGGGCGATCCCGCCTGCTCCACCACCGACCCCGATTTCAACGGCGACGGCAACGTCGACCAGGACGACATCGACGCCCTCGCCCAGGTCGTCGGCGGGGCCGCCTGCCCGTAATCAACACCGATCGTCGCATAGCCCGCCCGCACGCCGGACCACGGATTGACGGAGGGGGCCGCGCGGGGTGAAAACTCCCCGCGGCACTTGCAGAGCGAACCTTCGACCTGAGCACTCGATCCGCCGCGCGAACTACCGCGCCGGCACCGCCCGCTCGCGCTTCGCGGGCGTCGCCCCCGGATACCACACCACCGGAATCGTCGCCAGCACACGCCCACGCGCGTCCCGCACACGCACCTCGCCCGCCCCCGCGACCCCGCGCCCATCATCGGGCGCGAGCGCGATCACCACCCGAGGCTCGTCGCCCTCCCCGCCCTCCGGCACGATCAGCCGCGCCGTCAGCCCGGGCGTCTCCGAACACTCCACCGACGCCGGTCTCGACAACCCCTCCCGCCGCGGGATCAGCCGCAATGTCCGCTCCGCGGGCTGGCCCTCGCCCACGAACCACGCCCCGCCGGGAAAGGCACGCCACTCCGAGAGCCCGCGCAGGCGGATCGGCACCCGCAGCGACGGCGTGCGCGTCGAGTGCGTCGTCCATTCCACCTCGCCGTCCACGATCCCCACCCGCCGCACCGGCCCGGAAATCGTGAACCGCGCCGCGTCGAGCGGCAGGTGCTCGTTCGTCGCCCGCCGCACCGTCCACCCCTCCAGCGAGCACCGCGGGTCCAGCAGGTCGGGCCGCCCCAGGTCGTCGTCACCCGTGAAGATCACCACGTCCACCGCAAGAATGTCCCCCGTCAGCCCCGCGAGCGCCAGCGTCTGCGGGAACACCGTGAAGTCCACCGCGCTCCGGTACTCCACGCCCGCGTGCCCGACCTCGCTCCGCGCCTCCCCGTCCTCCGTCCAGCGCACGCGGAACGCCGCCGAGTGAATCTGCGCCGCCTGCACCGGCGCCGCGACCGTCGTCAGCGTCAGCACGCCGTGCTCGCCCGGGCCCACGCGTGACGGCTCGAACCGCGTCTCCACGCACGCGCACGTCCGCGAGACGATCTCCACCTCCACCGGCACGCGCAGCACGTTCTGGAAGCGCAGCCGCCGCGTGACCGTGTGCCCGGGCTCCACGTCGCCGGCGTTCTGCGGGTCGCCACCGACCACGCGCAGCGAGCGCAACTCACGCACCGCCTCGCCGGGCTCGTCCTGCACGGGCTGCGCCAACGCCGGCCCCGCGAACGCACCCCCCGCCATCAGCACGCCCAGCAGCCCCACGCGCAGCACACGCCCGACCACGGCCACGATCGTGCCGCGCACACGCCCCATCATGGCGCCGCCTCCTCCTCGCGACCGACCACCCGAGGCCCCCACGCCTCCCAGATGCGCACCTCGTCCCGCAGCGACCCGCGCCGCCACGTGTACCCGCTGAAGACCGTCGTGCCTTCATGATACCGTGACATCATGACATCAAAGTGAATGGTAGTATTGAGCAAAGTGTGATCGATAAAAACAACGATCGGTGCGATTGGTCCTACCTCGCGGCTCGACCACGCAAGCGGGCCCTCCGCAATCCTCTCCGCCTCATCTATCCATCGTACCCGTTGGCCGTGCTCGATCCACTGTCTCAACCGAGCACGATCAATGTCGAGCATCTCGGGCAGGCCATCGAGTCGAAGCGCAAGCGCGAAGTCGCCGGATACCTCCGTCGAGACAATATCGTGTTCTGGATCAAGGACCTCCGTGTACATGGGGCTCCGAACACCAAGCCGAGGAAGCCACACTCCGTCAACCTCGGTATCGCCGACGATCACGATCGTTTCACCGATCGCACCGTCCGAACGGCGAACCACACGCATCAGCCTGGGCATGAACTGACGCGACGGATCCGCCCTGACTTCCAGGTTCGACCATCCACGCCCGATCGATCCCACACATCGCACTCCGGGCCACGGTTCGGACTCACTCGGAGGCATGAACTCGATCGATTCGGAGACTTCGAAGAGTTCTGTGACCGACCGTCCCGACTCCGACCGGCCATAGTCGAGCGTCCTGCCGAGGAGAGTCTCCAGGGTCGCGGCACCAACAAAGAAGATATCCTGGTTCGTGATGATGCCCTTCCAACCACCCTCAGGTCCCGCCGCGATCCGTGTACAGCCATTGCCGAAATACACGGAGTCTCGATACTCTATCCTATACTCGGGCGGATTCGTCGAGAAGAAACTCGATATATGCAGCCAGTGCCAGTTGGAATCACGATGCCTCGACGACAACTCGCCCAGCACCCACCGATGTCGCTTCATCGCCGATGTCGGGGGTGCGTACCATCGCTGTTGCCATTCAACAGAGTCGATCGTCTGATCATATCCCCGCATTCCCGCGAGAAGTGCCGCGATGTCATGATCGGTATCTGACTGCGCGACACATGCGCGCCAAGTGACCGAGAGCACTGCGATGAACATGGCGCTCCGCATATCACTGGCTCGCGAGACACTGAGTGATTCTGCAATCACCTCCGGTGTAGCCCGGCGGCGCCGGACAGAAGCAGCCCCGAGGGTCGCTGAGGAGCGATGGGGGAGCGATGAACCCGCAGGCAGATGTCCCCTTCTTGCCACACTCTGCCGACCCTCCGACTGATAGCGAACACGTAGAGCCCGGAGTTCGAACACAGAGTGTCGCACCGAAGATGCTTCCCGAGCACGCCGTACATGTGCCTGTGCATGTCGTCGCGGGGAAGCCGCCTGAGCAGCCCTTCACGTTGCCAGCCTCGAGAATCGTGATCCCGACGGGGCACCCTTGAAGATACTCCTTGCACTTGTACCCCGCCCACGTCTCCGCCACGAGCAGTTCCTCGTCCGGCCCGCCCACCAGCGGCTCATCCTCGACGAACACGCCCCGCTCCCCGGGCACCGTCGCCCCCACCCACACCTCGGGCTCAGCCTGCGTCGCCGCGACCGGAGCGACGGCCATCGATGCCATCAGGATCAGCGTGAACACCATCGAGCACCTCCGCGTTGTACGCCGTCGTGCGTGCCGATCGGAACGCCGCGTGTCACACTACAGGGGTGGGGAGGGGGGCTGTCAAGGCCGTCCCGAACGTTCATGCACTTCGCGTCCTTCTGTGGGCAATCGGTGGAAAACTCTCCCGGTGCGTGCGGCCACGCTATACACGCCTACCGGCGTGGGCCAGCCAGGTTGCACCGCACTCGATCAAACTCGCCCGGACGATCGACGCGTCCGCCCCGCCTACCGCCGCGCCGGCTCCGCCGCCAGCCGCGTCCGCAGGTTGTCCAGCACGTTCATGAAGTTGATGTACGAGTCGTACGGCGAGTCGTACGGATTGAAATACTTGTGCACGTCCCCGTCCGCGAAGTACTTCGTGCACATGTAGTAGAAGTGATCGCTCGTCGTGATCTTCCGCCAGTCCTCCAGCAGGTGCGCCGCCGCGGCCTTCTCCTCGCTGTCCCCCTCGCGCATCGCCCGCTCCAGCCGCTCCTTGATCGGCTTCTCCAGCCGATACGTCTCCTCCAGCGCGTTCCACTGCATCGCGTTCCCGCGCCACGCCGTCAGGTCACGCTCCGTGTCCGCCCACGAGATGTACTCGTGCACGTCGTACTCGCCCACCGGCGGGAACTGGTCCAGCGCCTCGCTCGGCGTGATGAAGTGGTTCTCCCCCTTCGCCACGTCGAACACCGCCTCGGGCAGCTTGCTCAGGAAGTTGAAGATCCCCGTGTCCGCCCACTGATGCTCCCCGAACGTCTCGTAGTCCATGAACAGGTTGCACAAGTACCCGTCGCCGTTGATCTGGTGCACCCACCCCGCGAACTTCTCCGCCGACAGCGGCCACTCCGCCCACCCCCGGTTGCTGAACCGGAACGCGATGTCGTCGCTCAACCGATAGTTCTTCAGCAGCAGCCCGAAGGGCTTCTCCCCGTGCCCCGTCGGCTTCCCGCTCGGCTGGTACACGTAGTTCGGCGAGCGGAACCCCAGGTGCCGATCCACGCCCTCGCAGATCATCCCCTTGAACCGCCGATTCCCGTCCGCCCCGCGCATCTGGCTCACGTGCCACGCCAGGTCGTTGTTGTAGATCAGCTCCGTGTTCCGGAACACCTGCGGCGTCTGCCCGAACAGGCCCTGCACCTTCCGCGTGTGCATCTCCACCTGCTCGTTGAACTCCGCCCGGCTGTAGATCCCCGCCAGCGAGTGGTAGTACGTCTCCCCCACAAACTCGCAGCACCCCGTCTTCGCCAGCTCCTGGAACGTCGTGATCACGTCCGGCGCCCACCGCTCCAACTGCTCCAGCACCACCCCGGTGATCGCGTAACTGACCCGGAAGTTCCCCTTGTGCCGGCGCACCAGGTCCAGGATCAACTGCGTCGTCGGGCGATAGCACTTGTCCGCCACCTTCCGGCAGATCTCCGCGTTCTTCGTGTCCTCAAAGTAGAACGGGTCCGCGTCGAAGACGCTGTACCGACGCAGACGGAACGGCTGATGCACCTGGAAGTAAAAAACGACGCTCGCCATGCCCCCAGTGTACGCGATTCCCGCCCGCGCCGTGCCGCGCAGCGACGTCTACCACGGGCACGGATCGCCCGCGATCGACGATCCGAGGGCAAGCACGTCGTCCTGATCAATGTTCCCGTCCTGGTTGAAGTCCGGGTCCGCCCCATCGGCCAGGCACGAGGAGTTGCCGCCAATCGCCTGCGCAAGGCACTGGACGTCGTCCTGGTCCACATTGCCGTCACCGTTGTAGTCCAGCCCGCAGGTGCCCGAGTAGCAGTAATCGATGAAGCCGTCCTCGGGGAACAGGTCCAGCGACGGATTCTGCGCAATCTCCGTCGCGTCATCGATCCCGTTGTCGTTGCAGTCAGAGAGAAGCTCGAACACGTACTCGAAGTCCGTCACCAGCGGCGGACTCGGCTCCACGAGCGTGTCGTCGCAGAGCAACGGGCGGAGCGAGTACACCCCATCGTCGCTCGCGGCCGTCACCGGGCGGATGCGGTACACCCCGGGCATCAGCCGCCGGAGGTTCGACCCGCGGATCTCCACCTCGCGTGACGCGGCCCCAGCGCCGCTGCGCGTGAGGAACGCCGCAGTAGCGCGTTCGCTCAGCACGCTGGGCGTGCCGTCGGCGCGGACGGTGACCGGGCTCGCCGAGGTGTGGTCCACGCGCACCGGGCCGTAGAACCGCAGCGCGATGTACTCCTCCTCGCCGGGAATCCGCCCGCAGAACTTCGAGTTGAGAATCGCCGGCGGGGAACTCGGCGCGTTCGCGGGAACGCAGTCCTCGTCGTGCAGCGCGAACGGGACCAGGCCGACGGCACCGCCGCCGAGGGAGGCGGAGGTCTGCGCGTAATCCGGCTCAGGAACGAGCGTCGTTGTCCCGATCACGACGTTGCCGACCCAGGAACCTCCGCCGTTCGAGGCATTCACGATGATCTGGCCCTGAAGGCCGTTGGCAGGGAGTTCAATTGCACCATTGAAGCCCTGAACGGGCGGGTTCGAGAGCGAGCCGCCGATTCGAAGGATGCGCCCATCTGGCAGAACGCCGCCGGCGACCTTGATCCCCCCGGCGGTTGTGCTGTCGTCGATGATCACATCGGCATCGAGGTCGCCGGCAAGTGCGTAGATTCCGGCTGCGTTCTGGCCAGTCAGCAACTGAAACGATCGAACATGCAGGTCGCCGACGATCGGGCCCGCATTCGCAGCAAGGCGGCGGATGCGCGGACGGACTGTGGCGCCCGACGGCGCTCCGATGCTCGCGTAGATTGCCCCTGCGTCGATCGACCCGATGTCATCCCGCACGCGGATCGTCACAGGCGACGTGGGCGTGCCGATGTCGCCGTCGAAGACGGAGATGAAGTCGGCCTTGCCATGCTCGACTTTGATGTCACCGAAGATGCCGCCGGGCGTGGTGATCGAGCCGCTGCGCAGCGACAGGAGGTCGCTGGGACCCGAAGAATGTGCCTCGCACACGATGTCGCCGAGAATCTGACCATTGACTTGAAGAAATCGCAAAAGGTGAGCCCGGGCAGATCCGAGGTTGTTGAGTACCCGGCCATCGAACAGCGTCACATGCCCCGTGCTCGTGCCGATATCGATGTCGCCAACGAAACCGACGAACGCGCTCGTTGATCCGATCGTGAACGAGACCGGCGCCGAGGATTCGGCCCGCACCGTGATCGACTCGATCGTATCAGTCGTGACCCCGCCGATTGCAAACGACGCGGAACTCCCCGCAAAGGCCGACTCCACGACCAGTTCAACCGTGTATGTCGTCAGGCCAGTCTGCACGACATTAGCATACACGTGCGGGTCGCCTGAAGGCCTCACCCCGGCCGTGACAACCGCGGACGACACGCTGGACGACAATACCAGAGCAGAGAGCATTGCGTATATCTTCATCGCATTCTCCTTCTTCTTGAGTACAGCACTACTGCCACTCCAGCGATGCTCACCACGCCTGGAACAGGCACAACTGAGGCTACTCGGAGTCCGAAGCCCCAATGTTCCGGGGTTAGACCGTTGACGTAATCAATCCGATCAACAATGTCTGCGGAGTATTCCACATTCTGCGACCCGCGAGCGGGCCGCACGCCGTTGGGGAATGCGCCTTCGAGCCACTCGGTCACGCCGCCCGAGCCGTCGAGCAACCCCCACGGGCTCTGCGCGTTCGGATACGAGCCCACCGGGTAGATTCGGAACGAGCCGCCATCGTCGTACACGCCCGCGCCGGTTTGCGCGCCGGGCGTGCCCGGCAGGCCCCCCACCGGCGGCGTGTCGCTCGCGTTCGGATAGAGCCAGTAATCACCCAGCCCCGGGCCCAGCTTGTTCGGGTCCCAGTGCATCGCCTTCGTCCACTCATCGAGGTTCGGGATCCAGAACATAGCCCCCGGCGAGCGCACCACTTGTCCGCCGTACGGGTTCGTCGGGTCCGCCGTCCACGTCGCGCTGTCGTACGCGCCGGTCTCGAACGCCCACGCCTCGTTCACCTTGCCGTTGTGCAGCCAGTTGCAATACCGGGCTGCGTACCACCAGCCCATGTCCGCCGCGGCGTCGAGCGCGTCGGCGAGGATCTCCCAGCGGTAGCCGCGCGGATCGCCGGTGTCCGGTATCCGAATCAAATGCCTGCCGCCGAGCGACGCGGCCCACGACCCCTGCACGGGGTTGAACCGCGAGTACGCGTCTACAAACTCTAACCACTGCGTCGCGGTAATCTCCGTGCGCGTCAGACGAAACTCGTAATCAACCCGCCCCGCCTCGGGTATCCCGTCCCGCGGGAACCCGGGGAAGCGTTCGCCTGACGCCGCCGGGTTCCCCGGATCTCGAATCGTCCGCCACTCGAAGCCATAATCCGGCGCGGGCTGGCCCTGAGCGATCGGCGAATTGAACGCGACGCCCACGCCAGCCAGCCCCGCGAGCGCGGCCGGGATGGCGAGGCGGCACGCGCCGACAAGGCCGCGCGTGCACGCGCGAACGGCGACGCGTACGCCGCTGGGCCGATGATGAGCCGGTGAACGCTGCATGGGGTAACTCCTTTGTACCTCATCCGCATCGGCATGGGTACCGCAAACGCCGCAGATTCGCGTGACTTCACGACACCCTCACGCTGGCCGCCCCAATGCCACCGACGCGCCAGAACGCCTACAACGCGCTACTGCGTGACGCTCTCCCGATTGCCTTCCCTTCCCGGGCTTGATAGGGCGAGGCCTTCCCAAGCCCCGTTCTTCCTGTCCTTGCCTTGTGGGGCGGGGCCTTTCCAGGCCCCGTCTTCACGCACTACAACACGCCCGCATCGCGTCGTGATGTCCGCTGCCCCCACACCACGCAACCTCTTCCCGCGGCATGCCCGCGCGTTCAGCATCCGCCCCGCGGCGTAGCCGCGGTGTTCCGTAGCCGGGGGTCGCCGCGCAGCGGCACCCCCGGTCACCCGCCCCCACCACCCGCGCACCGCGCAGCGGTGCAGGTTCCCCTTCCACCAATCTCCATTCCATCCTCGCTGTCCGCAGAATCACCTTGTACCTCGCCGCGCATCGTGGCGCTCCCCGCGCTCCCCGCGCTCCACTCACTCCACCACTCTGCCACTTCCCGCTTCTGGGGCGGGGCCTTTCCAGGCCCCGTCTTCCTTTCCTTCCCCTCCTTCCCCAATCCCCAATGCCTTCCCCTCACGTCCGCACGCTGCTCATCGCCGCCACCGCCAGCGGCACGAGCACGAGCACGGGCACGAACACCCCGACGCTCGGCGGCAGCCCGGGGATGGCCGCCGTCACGCCCACGCCGGTGCCGATGATCGCGCCCAGCGCCACGGGCGTGCAGCGCAGCGACTGTCGCAGCAGCGGCGCGGGCTCGCGCCGCAGGAAGAACGGGATGCACACCAGCAGCGTCAGCACGTTCCCCACGATGAGCGCGTACCGCCCCGCGCGGATGCGTTCCAGCCGCTCGATCCGCTGCGTGGGCGGGCGGGGCTGGGCCTTCAGCCGCTCGATGAGTTCGCCCAGGCGCGCGCTCGACAGGTTGTGGCTGTACCCCTCGAACCGGCGCACGCGCATCGCCGTGGGGTCCAGGTCGGTGTCGAGCCGCTCGATCGGTCGCGTCACGCGCCGCCCGCCCGCGCCCACGTCGCCCTGCACCTCGACCACGCCCCCCTCCAGCGCCCAGTGCGAGTCGCGCCACACCGCGCGGGGCGCGGTGATACGGCGCGTCATCAGCCCGCGACCGTCCCGCTCCCACACCCACAGCCCCTCCGCGATCCCGTCGTCCAGGTCCACGCGCTGCGCGTAGAACAGCCGCCCCGCCCCGTCCGCCGCAAGGGGCTGGCGCGTCTGCCCCAGCCCGCGCGTCCCCGCCTCCTTCTTGTCCCGCGTCAGCAGCGGCGCGAGGTGCGGGAGGATCATCTCCGCGTTGACGGCCTGCACCGCCGCCATCACGCACGCCACCAGCACCAGCGGCCGCGCCACGCGGTGCAGGCTGATGCCCCCCGCGAGAATCGCCACGAACTCACGGTGACGCATCATCTGCGCCGCCGTGAACCCCATCGCCCCCACCAGCACCACGCCCGCCAGGTAGTGGAACAACTGGAAGAGCCGGGGCCACCACAGGTCAAGCACCAGCGCGAACGCCAGCAGCCCCTCGCGCACCCGGCTCGCCTCCCACCCGCGCTCGCGCGCGATCCGCGTCGCGATCTCGACGAACTCGTCGAAGTTCAGCGAGAAGTCGATCACGATGATCACGCAGAACAGAAAGACCAGCAGCAGCGCGATGTTCGCGAGAAACTGGCGCGCGATGTACAGGTCGAGCGTCCTCATCGCGCCGCGACCCCCTCGCCCCCGCGGGCGCAGAGCCACGCGGCGATGACGCCGCTCATCCACGCCGCCACGTACACGTCCGTCGCGAAGTGCGCGCCCGTCAGCAGACGCGTCACCCCGCACCCGACCGCCAGGGGCACCAGCACCCAGCCCGTCCCCGGCAGCAGCCGCGCCAGCACGAACGCCGCTCCGAACGCCACGCCCGCGTGGCTGGAGGCCAGGCCATAGTTCCCCCCGCCCGCCAGCGCCTCGAACGGATGCCCCCAGACGTACGCCCCGTCGGCCACCCCGTTGTTGATCGGGCGCTGCCTCGCAACGACGATCTTGAGCACCTCGGCCGCCGCCCCGCCCAGCGCCGCCCCGAGGACGATCAGCCCGCCCCGCCGGACGCCACGGTCGTACGCGACGAACGCCGCCCCGACCGCGAGCCACAGCGGGACGTACCCGAGCGCGCGGAGCGCCTGGTACCAATCGCGCGATTCGAGCCGCGCACGGTCCGCGACGCGCAGGGCCTCGAACAGCGGACGATCCAGCAGCGTCAGCACGATCAGCCCGGCGAAGAACACGCCCAGCAGCACCAGGCGACGGCGGGTGCGCAGGCGGCGCTCGTGGGGCGTGAGGAACATCACGGCGTCCCCCCCTCACCCCCCGCCCCGGGCGCGTCGGCGAAGGTGGCGGCGCGGAACTGGATGCCCAGGAACGCGGGGCGGCCCTTCTTGCCGTCGCCGTCGAGCGTGCCGACCTCCTCGATCGACTCGAAGTACGGCCCCCACGCCTCGCGCGTCCCGCCGAGCAGCACCGCGGGACGCCCGCGCAGGGCGTGGTCGAGCCGGAGGTCGGTGTCGGGCCAGTAGTCGTATTGCGTGCGGCGGCCTTGCATGAGGAGGGAACTGGCACAGTAGACGACCGGTCGATCGGGCAGATAGAAGGCCATCTGGCTGGCACGCCCGTAGTGGAGCGCAACGACGAACGGCTCGGCGCCGCTCCGCTCGCGCAGTCCAACGCGCAGACGGTCGACGTGGGCGGCCATGCGGTCGGCGCCCATGAAGCGGTGGACAGGAATGATGCGCCCGACAACCGGCAGGCGTGCGAGCAGGTCCAAGCGCGGCGTGACGAGTGCGACGCCCAGGCCGATGGCGAGGGCGGCGGTCCACAGGACCTGCGTGGGCGTTTCGGGGCGGCGGACGAGCACGCCCGCGCGCGGGCGCGGCTCGGGCAGCGCGCGCCAGGCGAGGACGCGGGCACGCCAGTCGTCCATTCCCGTTGCCAGGCGCCGGGCGGCGAGCGGGACGAGCGTGACACCCCCCGCGAGAGCCCAGTTGCCCTCGGGCTCGGTGAGGAAACTCACGGCGAGGTACAGCGCGAACACGGGCAGGCCCAGGGCGGCGAGGGAGCCTTCGCGGCGCCAGCGGTCGGGGTCGGCGTGGCGGGCGCGCCAGGCGTCGAGCGTGGCGAGCAGGCCCAGGATGAGCACGGGCCCGAGGAGGGCCAGCTGCGTGCCGAGGAAGGAGAGCGTCCAGAGGGGCGAGTAGGACCAGCCGCCGGAGCCCTGGGTGACGGGCATGTCGCCGCCCTTGACGCCCAGGTGCCCGAGGAGGTGGGCGATGGTGGCCCAGTCGTGGCGCGCGTTCCAGAGGATGACCGGGAGGAGCGTGAGGACAAGGAGCGCGAGCCCGCCGAGGATGGCGGGCAGGTGGCGCGACGCGCGCGGGCGTGCGATGGGCCAGGCGAGCGCGACGCCGAGCGGCAGCAGGAGCGCGGTGTACTTGAAGAGGCAGCCCACGCCGACGGCGAGCCCGAAGAGCAGCCAGCCGCGCCGGTCGTCCCTGGCGAGGGCGAGCCAGGCGCCGAGCGCCCCCAGCGCCCAGGCGGCGGTGAACGGGCCGTCGATGGTGATGAGGAGGGCGAGGACCTGGAAGATGGGCGTGAGGAGGAAGCAGGCGGCGGCGAGGAAGGGGGCGCGCGGGTCGGGGATGGCGAGACGTGCGAGCAGCGCTACCGCGCCCGCAGAGACGGCGCCCGAGATCGCGGCGGGCAGGCGCACGGCCCCGGCGATGTCGCCCAGCAGCGCGGTGGCGCCGGCGATGACCCAGGCGACGCCCGGGCCCTTGGTGTAGTAACTCAGCGCGAGCCGCCGGCTCCATTCCCAGTAGTGCGCCTCGTCCTCGATGAGGGTGTAGGGGCAGAGCCAGAGGAGGTAGGCGAGACGCGCGAGCGTGACGCCAAGGATGAGCGCGGGGGCGGCCCACCACGCGGTGAAGACCCGCGCGCCGGCCCAGCGTGGGGCGTTCGTCGGCGCGGGCTGGGTGGGTGCGTGGGGCATGGGGTGGACGCGGCGGGCTAGTGGCGCGCGAGACGGCGGTACACGAAGAGGGTGAAGAGCGCCAGGCCCCCGACGCCGGACCACATCAGGAACAGGCCCGGCGCGCCCTGCTTGACCGTGACCTGCTGCCCGCCGCTGATGGTGACGAGGGCGGCGAGCGCGGGGAAGAAGGAGAAGAGGTAGACCAGGAGCGGGGAGCGTGAGGCCAGGCGCAGGGCCATGACGGCGCCGCAGAGGACCATGACGGCGCAGGAGGCGGCGAGGGCGAGGCGTTCGTTGCGTTTGGCGAGGACGTCGTTGTCGAGACGGTGGAGCGCCCCGGTGAGCCCGTGCACGCCGTAGAACTTCTCGCGGACGTCGGGATCGGCGTCGGGCCCTTCGGCGAGTACCCGCGCGCGGTCGAGGAGATCGCGCGAGCCGAGCGAGAGCAGGTCGCGGAGGGTGGCGGCGTTGGGCTCGAGCGCGGGCAGGGCGAGGGTGGCGCGTTCGGGCCCGGCGTCGCCGCTGGGGCGGGCGCGGTCGAGCACGAGGCGGAAGCGGACGCGCGGGTCGAGGGCGTCGCGCTGGTCTTCAACGTCAAGGCGTCCGCCGGCGGCGCGGATGGTCTGGGGCGGGTCGCCCGGGCGCTGGGTGATGACTTCGACGCCGGCGCCGCCCAGGGGCGCGAGGGTGATGCGGTCGCCCTCGCGCGCGGCGCCGCCCGCGCGGATGGTGACGCGCGCGCCGCGGTCATCGGTGAATGTGTGCGCGCCCCCGGGGGCGAGCGAGCCCAGGACGTCGCGCAGGGCGAGTTGGCGGGCGAGCGAGAGCGCGAGGGCCTTGCGCTTGGGGTCGACCCAGTTGAGGCGTTCGGGGGTGTCGCGGATGCGGGCGAGGTCCTGCCAACTGAGGTACTTGACGTTGTCGCGGAAGGTGTTGGGGACGACCCAGGAGACGCGGGTGTCGGAGAAGACGCCGATGCCCCCGGCCTCGCGGGCGGCGACGACGTCGGTGAGTTCCAGGACGACGCGCGTGCGGCCTTCATCGTCGCGAGAAGTGGGCATGCTCGCGTCGGGGGCTTCGCCGGGGAGGAGCCAGAGGGTGGCGCGGGCGGCGGTGACCTCGGTGGTGGGGGCGCCGTCGCGGAGTTCGATGGCGGCGAAGCCGGTGAGGAGGAGGGCGTCGAGCACGCCGCCCTCGGGGCGCACGTTCTGGACGCGGTCGGCGTGGATCATGACGTCGCCGAAGGAGACGGACTGGCCCCGCGAGACCTGCTGGGCGACGAGGCGCGCGACGTCGACGGTGATGAGGCGCTGCATTTCGAGGAGGAAGCGCGGGATGACGATCTCGTTGAGCGCGGTCAGCATGGTCGCGCACCCCAGGGCGATGGCGAAGGCGGGTGCGAGCACGGCGCGGTGGGAGATCCCGCCGGCGTACGCGGCGGTGGCTTCAAGGTCGTTGGCGATGCGGTGGTAGACGAGCGTGGCGGCGAACCCGCCCGCGAAGGGCAGGGCGTAGGCGAGCATCGGTGGAATCGCGAGGATGACGAAGCGGAGTGCGTCGGCGGACGAGAGCAGCCCGTCGGAGATGGGCTTGATGGTGCCGGCGAAGGCGATGACGGTGACGAGCACCCCGGCGGTGAGGGTGAGCAGGCGCAGAAGGTCCGACGTGTACGAGACCCATAAGGTCCACGGGAAGCGCATGAGCGGGCGATCTTACGGGGTCGGTGGCGCCGAGCCGTGCGGGTCGTGTTCGTGCTCGACGACGTACCCGTAGGCGCCGACGCGGAGGATGCGCTCGCCCAGGCGCAGGGCGGTGTCCTTCCCGTCGAGGTTGATGGCGACGAGTCGCGAGCCCACGCCCGGCAGGGTGCGTCGGAAGACCCACGTGCCCGGGTCGTCGATCTCGACGGGCAGGTAGTCGCCCCGGCGGAGGACCACGTCGGCATGGCGCCGGCGCGCGAGTTCGCGGTAGGTCTCGAGCAGCGAGCCCGGCACGGCGTGCTGTTCTTCGACGCTGCGTCCGTCGTCGTCGCGCGAGTACCGCGCCTCCCACGCGCGCTCGTGCAGGCGGGCGTAGTCGGGCATCGGGGCCCCGTGGCGCGCGAGCCACTTCATGGGCTCACGCCGCGGGATGTCGTTGGCGTCGGAGTTGAAGCGACCGGCCTTGCCGAGCATGCCGATCTCGTCGCCCGCGTAGAGGACGGGCGGGTAGGGCAGGAGCATCAGCACGGCGGCGGCGGCCTTGGCGCGGGCCAGCGTCTCGGGCGTGTCGGCGCCGATGGCGCTCGCGAGCCGGTCGACGTCGTGATCGCCCAGGATGGCGAGGAACGTCCGCCCCGGGGGGCAGGCGGCGACGGTGCGGCGCATCGCGCGGTCGAGCGGGGCGGCCCGCCCGGTGCGGAGGGCCTCGCGGGCGCCCTCCTGCAGGATCTTCGTGAACGCGGCGTCGTGGGCGTTCGCGCCGTCGCTGGTCGCGAGGAGGTCGGCGCCGGTGGTCTCCCAGCGGGACTGCTCGGCGAAGGTGAAGACGCGCGGGTTGACGCGTTCGAGTTCGGCGCGCCAGTGGCGCCAGAAGTCGTCGATGTGGTAGCCCAGCCCGGCGTCGCCGTGCGGGTAGACGCGCCAGACATGGTCGAGTCGGAAGCCGTCGACGCCGTCGGAGGGGTCGCCGTCGCCGTTGGGGTCGAGCCAGCGGGCGGAGAGGCGTGTGACGAGGTCGCGGGCGCGTTCGTGGCGGAGGTCCCAGTTGACGAAGCCGATGCGTTCGCCGGTCCAGGTGCGGAAGTCGTAGCCGGTGAAGGCGGTGCGGGCGGGGTTGGTGAAGGCGAGCATGGCGCCGTCGGGGTGGCGCGGGTTGCCGCGGGTGGCGCGGAAGAGGTCGGAGTCCTGCGACACGCCGTAGACGACGAGGTCGAGGTAGACGCGGATGTTGCGGGCGCGGGCGTCCTTGACGAAGGCCCAGAACTCGCTCTCGTCGCCGAACCACGCGTTGACGCGGTCGGGGAGGTCGTGCTGATAGCCGTGGTACGCGCGGCTGGGGAAGATGGGGTTGATCCAGACGCCGGTGACGCCCAGGGACTGGAGGTAGTCGAGCGAATCGCGCATCCCGGCGAAGTTGCCGAAGCGGTATTCGCGGGCGAGCGGCGGGACGTCGCCGGCGGGCTCGCCCCAGCGCCAGGCGATGGGCATGAAGTGGTAGAAGATGTCGTCGCGCGCGTCGTAGGCGCTGGGGGCCTTGGGGACGGGCGCGGGGGGTTCGTCCTGCGCGGCGGTGACGTGCGCGGCGGCCGACGCGGCGGCGACGCACGCGTGGACGGCAGCGGCGCGACGCGGGCGTCTGGGCATGGAGTGAGGGTAGCGAGGGTGCGTGCGAAGTTACGGGCAGCCCGCGCCGGCGACGACCTGCGCGAGCGCGTCGATGTCGTCCTGGTCGACATTGCCGTCACGGTTGAAGTCCGGGTCGGCGTCGGAGCAGGTGGGATCCCCGGCGACAACCTGCGCCAGGCACGCGACGTCGTCCTGATCGACGTTGCCGTCCTGGTTGAAGTCCGGGTCGCAGGCGGCGGCGATGGTGACGATGAGGGAGTCGGTGGCGGTGGCGCCGCGGTTGTCGGTGACGCGGAGGGTGACGGTGTGCGAGCCCAGCGGGAGGAGGAAGGAGGCCGTGGGCGAGGCGCCCTGGGCGAGGATCGTGGGCCCGAGCGACCAGCGGTAGTCGACGATCGTGCCGTCGGGGTCGAAACTGGCGGAGCCGTCGACGAGGACGAGTTCGTCGCCCGAGGTGTCGGCGTCGAAGAGCGTCTGGTCGGGGCCGGCGACGGCGACGGGCGGGACGTTGGGCGGCAGAACGGTGCCCGAGAGGGTGACGACGATGAGCGGGCGGTCGGGGTCGTTGGTGGTGATGACAACGGTGCCCGACTTGGGGCCCGGCGTGGCGGTGCTCATGGTGATGGGGTGGGCGCTGGTGTTGGCGCCGGGCAGGGCGAGGAAGGTGCCCGAGGGCGCGGTGAAGCCGGCGGATGCCGCGAGGGAGTACACGAGCGTGTCGATGCCCTGGACCGTCCACAGGCCGACGTCGCCGCTGTTCTCGACGAGGAGGAGGCGGGTGGGGGGCGGGGCGCCCTGGTCGACGGTGCCGAAGGAGAGCGAGGCGCTGGTGGCGGCCTTGGCAGGGACGCGCAGGTCGAGGTAGACGGGGAGGTGCCCGCTGACGCCGTCGGAGGCGTTGACGAGCGCCTGGGCGATGACGGGGCCGACCATCTGGTTGGTACCGATGTTGAGGGGCCCGTCGAAGTTCACGCCGTCGTTGCCCCAGCAGCGGTGGGAGTGGTTGGTGTCCCAGAAGGTGCCGAGGTTCCAGGGGACGGGGTTCTGGGGCGAGGTGAGGGTTCCGATGTAGCCCATGCCGCCGCCGATCCCGTTGAGGAGCGAGCCGGAGACGAGAATCTGGTCGAAGCGGTCGTCCATGCCGCCGGGCCCGAAGGGGTCCTGGGTGTGGAGCATGCGGAACTGGATGTTGTTGTTCCAGGAGCCGGGGCGGGCGATGGGGTCGAAGACGCGCCCGGAGTTGTCGGCCTGGCTGCCGACGAGCATCTGGTAGGCGGCCTGCGTGGACGTCTGGATGTTGAGGTCGCCCAGCACGATGAAGCGATAGCCGGCGGGGAGCCCCGTGCCCGGGCCGGCGGTGTCGATGCCCGAGGTGTTGTTGCGGATGGCGGTGGCTTCGATGAGGCGGCGGGCCTGGTCGTCGGAGGTGGAACCTGCCTTCATGTGCGTGCCGTAGACCGCGAGGGTGGCGGCAGGGGTGTTCCCGTAGCCGACGGGACGGAGGTCCCAGCGGTAGGTGTGGCGGGGCTGGCCGGAGGTGCCGCCGGCCAGGGCGACGATGGTGGTGTTGCGGACGAGTTGGGCCTTGCTGGTGCGGTAGAGGAGGATCGCGTCGGTGTCAGGCCCGTCGACGAACTGGGAGACGGCCCAGTCGCCGGGGCTGGCGGGGTCGTTGTTGAGGATGAGGAGGAACTGCCCCGCGGCGGAGGCGGAGTTGACCTCCTGAATGCAGAGGATGTCGGGGGCGAACTGGCGGCCCTGGTAGACGCCGTAGACAGAGGTGCGGATGTCGGCGGCGCGACCGCCGGAGTAGTTGGAGATGTTCCAGGTGGCGATGCGCCACTGGGCGCTGGCCTGGCCCGCAGCGCAGAGGATGACCGCGAAGGCCGCGAGCAGGGAACACAGTCGTCGCATCGTCGCCGACCCTTTCATGCCGGGGCCAACCCGGCGCGTGCGTGTGCGTCGGCGAGGTGCGGCGTTACGGGCAGGGGGCCCCGGCCACGACCTGCGCGAGCGCGTCGATGTCGTCCTGATCTACGTTGCCGTCGCCGTTGAAGTCCGGGTCGCGGGTCGAGCACGAGGGGTCGCCCGCGACGGCCTGGGCGAGACACGCGACGTCGTCCTGATCGACGTTGCCGTCCTCGTTGAAGTCGGGGTCGCAGGAGGGCGGGGGCTCGCCGAGGACGAGGGAGATGTTGTCGGCGTAGCCGTGGTTGTAGGCGCCGGTGGTGCGGACCATGGAGACGACGATGGTGGCGGAGCGCGTGCCGGCGGGGACGAGCCCGGAGCCGGAGCGGAGTTGCAGGCCGGTGACGTTGCCGCGCTCGACGGCGAAGGGCCCGACGATGGTGGCGGTGGCGAGGCTCTGCCCGGCGTCGTCGTTGAAGACGACGGCGACCTGGGCGAGGTCGTTCTCGGAGCCGAACCCGCCGAGCCAGGCGGAGAGCGCGTAGGTGACCTGGCCGGTGTCGAGCCCGGCGGCGCCGGCGGCCAGGGGGATGAACTGGGAGGCGTTGGCGAAGGCGTTGTTGTTGCCCCCGGTGAAGAACTGCAGCCCGCGGTTCTCGGGGCCGGGCGAGGACTGGGAGGGGAAGTTGCCCGTGCCGTAGCGGACGACGTTGACGCCGTTCACGCTCCAGCCGGGGATGGAGGCGACGGGCTGATTGCCGTCGGGGGAGAAGGGGCCGGCTTCGGCCCCGCCGTTCTGCACGAGTTCCACGCCGAAAATCTGGGCGGACGCCGTCGCGCCTCCGAGCGCGATCGCGCACGCCACAACCCCACGCAGATGGATCATGATGTCTCTCTCCGTCGTCGATGGACCACAGGCCTGCATCCATCTCCCGTCCGACGAAGAGTGTACCCGTGGGGCGAGTCGGGCCAAAGCGAAATTCCCTTCAAGACCCGAGAATCGGGGGGATCTCGGGGGCTGGGACGGGGGCGGAGTGGTGACGAACGGGCCTGGCGTGCCCGATAAGCCGCAGGGCCCCGGGGCTCCCCGCAGGGCGCGGGGAGCCCGATGGTCCGTTACGGGCAGGGCCCGCCGGCGACGACCTGCATCAGCGCGTCGATGTCGTCCTGGTCGACGTTGCCGTCGCCGTTGAAGTCGGGGTCGGAGTCGGAGCAGGAGGGATCGCCGGCGACGACCTGGGCGAGGCAGGCGATGTCGTCCTGATCGACGTTGCCGTCCTGGTTGAAGTCCGCGTCGCAGGGGACGCCGGCGCCCTGGATGGAGATGAGCACGTCGTCGGAGGTGGTGGAGCCGCGGTTGTCGGTGACGAAGAGGGTGACGACGTGGAGCCCGATGGGGAGGGTGACGACGGCGACGGGCGTGGGCCCGCTGGCGAGGGTGACGTCGTTGAGGGACCAGAGGTAGGTGGTGATGGTGCCGTCGGGGTCGAAACTCGCGGAGCCGTCGAGGGTGACGGACTCATCGCCGGAGTCGTCGCTGTCGACGAGGAACTGGTCGGCCCCGGCGTCGGCGACGGGGCGACGGTTGACGAAGATGTTGACGGTGTCGGTGTGCGTGCCGCCGAGGTTGTCGGTGACGGTGAGGGTGATGGTGTGGGGGCCCCAGGCGAGGTCGACGGTGGGGGTGGCGTCGGGCCCGTCGGCGAGGACGTCGGGGCCTTCGGTCCAGAGGTAGTTGACGATCGTGCCGTCGGGGTCGGAACTGGCGGAGCCGTCGAGGGCGACGGTTTCCTGCCCGCTGTCGTCCATGTCGTCGACGACGGCGTCGGGGCCGGCGTCGGCGACGGGGCGGCGGTTGACGGTGATGGTGACGTCGTCGGAGTCGGTGGCGCCGGAGTTGTCGGTGACGGTGAGGGTGACGACGTTCTCGCCGGCGGGGAAGATGCTGAAGAGGGTGGGGAGGGAACTGCTGCCGAGGGTGGTGGGCCCCATGGTCCAGGTGTAGTTGATGATGGTGCCGTCGGGGTCGACGCTGGCGGAGCCGTCGAGCGTGGTGCCCTCGACGCCGTCGTTGTCGGCGTCCTGGAGGATCTGGTCGGCCCCGGCGTTGGCGACGGGGGGCTGGTTGGCGGCGCCGACGAAGCCCGGATCGCCGGTGAGGGTCATGTAGCGGAAGGTGGTGTTGCCGGTCTGCTGGGCGCGGATGAAGTAGTAGTAGACGGTGCCCGGGGCGGCGGTCATGTCGTCGTAGGTGGTGACCACGCCGAGGGTGGCGAGGGTGGAAGCGCCCGAGGTGGAGTTGACGGTGTTGCGCATGACGATGTAGCCGGTGGCGTCGGGGACGCCCGGCCAGGTGATGCGGACGCGGTCGGTGAGCGTGCCGTCGGTGGCGCTGCACGCGAGGTTGGTGTTGGTGACGGTGATGGAGAGGGTGTAGCACTGGGTCTCGGCGTTGTTGACGTTGGGCGAGACGCGGAGGAAGTTCGTGCCGTTGCTCATGAGCAGGCCGGTGATGGTCTCGGCTGAACCGGCGCCGGTGGCGTTCTGCGTGCGGAGTTCGGTGGTGCCGTTGGACTGGTAGGCCCGGAGCACGAGGTCCGCGATGGCGGCGGCGTTCGTGACGTTGCCGCTGGTCTGGCAGGAGCCGTCGCTGTTCTGGTCGACGTCGATGTAGGTCGAGCCGACGGGGGTGATGGTGATGTTCACCAGGCGCGGCTCGGTGATGTTGAGGCGGAAGTAGTCGTTGTCGTTGGGGTGGAGGGAGAGCATGGACGCGGTGGAGATGGCCGGGGCGGGCACGGCGCCGATGTTGGTGGTGGTGCCGGCGTTGAGGGTGCCCAGGTCGGTGGCGGTGGCGGCGGAGTTGTTGCTCTCGTAGGGGTCGCCGTAGTTGTGCTGGACGGCGCGGAGGTCGTCCTCGCGCTGCCCGTCGTAACTGGTGCTGATGAAGGGCTCCATGAGTTTGGTGGCGTTCGCGGGGCAGACGTGGGCGAAGCCCAGCCCGTGCCCGTTCTCGTGGGCGATGACGTTGCGGAGGAAGCGGTACCCGCTGGTGCTGCCCTGGGCCCAGTTCTCGGAGGAGTCCAGCACCATGTCCCCGCCGGTGCCCGAGCCGGGGAACGAGTTGTACGCGAGCACGCCGTTCGCGTTGTCGATGTTCTTCATCCCGATGCGGATGTCCCCGCGGAGCCCGGCGGCGCCGCTGGTGCCCCAGGAGGCGCCGTCGTCCCACTGGTTGCCGTTGTGGAGGATGCGGGTGTACGTGACGCCCGACAACTGCGCCCAGCGGTTCATGGCGTTGGTGATCTGGGTGATCCAGGTGGCCTGGTTGGCGGCGCCGAAGAGGGTGTTCATGCGGCTGAAGAGCACGCTGGCCTGGTTCCCGCCGAGGCCGCCGGTGATCGTCACGCCGTCGGGGATGAAGGACCAGGTGAGGGAGATGGGCGCGCCCGTGGAGCCGGGCCAGCGCGAGGCGGCGTTGTAGCGGGAGGTGTAGCCGTCGGACATGGCGGCGTGGAGGGCGTCCCATTCGGCCTGGGTGGGGGTGTGCCCTTCGGCGAAGCAGGCGGACCACGGGCCGTGGTCTTCGGGGTCGCCGGTGAAGCCGTAGGCGATCTCGGAGACGCCGCGATGAACCTCGCCGTCGTGCCCGCGGGTGCGTCCGTCCTGGAAGTCGACGGCGGGGTAGAGCCATCCCTCGCCGACGGGGGCGGGGTCGGCGGGCCCGGCGAGGGCCAGCCCCGCACACGTGGTCAAGACCGCCGCGCACATCGTCGTGGGAATCCGTCGGGCCATCGTCATCGCTCCGTTCTGCATCACAAGAAACCGCACATCAACCCCGGGCCAAAGCCCGCGGGCCACCCAGTTTCGGCAGAATCACCGTGCCGAAGCACGGCCCGCCGCGCGCGACCGCGAACGTCGGACGGCGCATGCCGACCCCGACGTTCTCGGACCTGCCCCCACGACCCCCCGAGAGAGAGGGCCGCCGGCTTCCAGCGATGGAACCCGAGCGTGCCTACCCGCTTCGAGTCCTTGGTACCGCAAGGTTGCGGTACGGTCAAGGGAATTTCACGATTCCCAGTGTGGACACGGGGCAGCCCGGACGGCGGCCGTATTTTTATGGGCACGCCTACGGGCAGGGGGCCCCTGCGACGACCTGGGCGAGGGCGTCCACGTCGTCCTGATCGACATTGCCGTCGCCGTTGAAATCGGGATCGACGCAGAGACACGACAGGTCGCCCGCGACGGCCTGGGCGAGGCAGGCGATGTCGTCCTGGTCGACGTTGCCGTCGCAGTTCACGTCGGGGTCGCAGGGCGTGCCTTGGGCGACGTCGATGCGCCATCCCCCGTCGCCGAATCCCAGCGCGTTGGTCGCGCGGATGACCACGCGGTGGTTGCCCACGACGGGGTCGTTCCAGGTGACGACGCCGGTAACCGGATTGATGGTCATGCCGCTGGGGAAGAGCACGAGCGACCACGTGACCGGGCTCATGCACGACGGCGAGGTGAGCGCGGGCGTGGGGCCGACGTAGCCGCCGGGGATGGTGTGCGGGTGGTTCGGGATGTTCGCGACGGCGGGCAGTGCCCCCGAGACGGTGTGCGACCATGAGCGGTCGGCGAAGCCGGCGGAGTTGGTCGCGCGGATGGTGATGGTGTGCGTGCCCGGCGTGGTGGCGATGCCCGAGACCACGCCGGTGGCGGGGTTGATCGTGAGCCCGGCCGGGGCGGCGACGAGGGACCAGGTGACGGGGTTGTTGCAGGCGGGGTTGCCGAGGGTGGGCGTGGGGCCGGTGAAGTTCGAGCCGCAGGTCTGCGAGGTGGGCGCGATGGACCCGATGATGGGCGGGATGCGGTTGACGACGAGCGTGAAGGAGCGCTGGGCTGCGCCGGCGCTGCTGCTGGCGGAGATGGTGATGGTGTAGGTGCCGACGAAGGGCGTGGGCCAGGAGATGACGCCGGTGGTGCTATCGATGGTCATGCCCATGGGGGGCGCGACGAGCGACCAGGTGACGGGGAGCATGCACTCGGGGCTGGTGAGTTGCGGCGTCGGGCCGGTGTACGGAGTGAGGCAGGTGGCGACGTCGTTGGGGAGTGGGTGGAAGGCGGGGATGTCCTGGCCGGATGCGAACGAGGAGTAGAGGCGGAACACGCCGTTGCCGAAGCCGATGGTTCCGGCGTGCGAGACGCGGATGTGGACGGTCTGGCCGCCGACGAGGGTGACGGCGGCGCGGGAATCACGGATGGGCCCGTTGGTGAAGCAGGTGTTGATGGGGGCGTCGTCGTTGCAGACGAGTTCGTTGGCGATGGTGGCGGGGCAGGCGCTGTGGATGGAGATCACGGTATCGATGCCGCTGGGCGGATTGCCGAACTCGTGGCTGCCGCAGGTATCGAGGGTGAGAGTGCCGGCACAGGGGGCGGTGAAGCGGTACCAGGCGGCGGGGTTTGCGTCGGACGCGCCGCATGAGGCCGAGCCGGTGCTGGGCATGCCGAAGAGCGAGCCGGCCTGCATCTGGCCTTGGGAGATGGTGGCTGGAGTATCACAGGACGTGTTGGACTGGGTGGGGATGCCGGAGATGGTGAGGGCGATGTTGCCCGTGGCGCCGTTGTAGCCGGCGACACGGATGTAGTACGTGGCGTGGGAGAATGCGAAGAAGGTGAGCCGGGAGGCGTGGATGTTGGAGGGGCAGGCGCCGGGGAGCGCATCGTCGTTGCAATCGACGAGGGTGTCGGGCGTTCCCGGGCAGCCGCTGTAGACGGCGAGGATGGTGTCGAAGTCCGAGCCGCAGGTGCTGACGGTGACGGTCGCCTGCATGGGCGCGGTGAAGACCCACCAGACGTCGCGTGCGCCGCCGCCGCTGGACCCGCAGCCGGTGTGTCCGCCGCTGGTTGTCGCGCCGACATTGGAGCCGCTGTAGGTGCCGTTGGCGGTGATGAGATGAGCGTTGACGCACGAGTTGTTGAGGGGGAGGACGGTGCGGGGTTCGAGGCAGTCGCGGCTGTTGCGGTGGGCGGTGATCTCGGTGATGCTGTTGGGGTTCGAGGAGTTCTGGAAGGTGTTCGTGCAGGTGAGGTTGGGGTGCATGGTCGAGTTCGGGCAGGTGCAGTGGTTGGCGTCCCAGTTGTGCCCGAGTTCGTGCGAGGTCAGGTCCACCGCGCAGGCGATGGGGAGGGAGTTGTCGAAGTCGGACTGCGAGAAGCCGTACGCCCAGGAGAGGTCGCAGACGACGCCGACGTACGCGCGTCCGATGATGTTGCCCTCGATCTGGCGTCCGGTGAAGAGGTGGACGGTGTCGCGCTGGATGGAGCCGTGGGTGTTGTTCCAGTGCGAGCGTAGTTGGCTCAGGAGGGTCGGTGCGTGGTTCGACGAGTACGGGTCGGCGATCTGCACCGTGCGGACCAGGAACGTGCCCAGTTCGTGGACGATGCCGACGTCGCGCTGGTACTGATGGTTGAGGATGTTGAAGATCGCGGTGATGCGGTCGACCACCGCGCCCAGGGAGCCCCAGTGCTGGAAGTAGCGGTAATCGGCGTCGATCGCGACGGTGGCGGCGCAGAGCGGCGCGCTGCACGAGCCCCGCGGGGTGTAGGGGTTGCCGACGTTCGCGCGGACGGCGTCGGGCACGTCGCAGAACCCGCCGCAGGACGAGTCATCGCCGGCGTAAATGAGGTGCAGTTCGTCGGGGGCGCCGGGCAGGTAGTCGCGCAGCGGCTGGACCCAGACGGTGGAGCCGTCGGGGAGGAAGATCGCGCCCAGCAGCCCATGCGGGAGGATCGACATCGCGGCGCGCGCGTCGGCGAGCCCGCGCACGCCGCCGGAGTACGTGGACTCCGGGCCGACGTCGACGAGCGTGTACTCGGTGAGGGAGGTGTACGCGCGGAGTTCGTGTGATACGGATTCCCGTTGCAGTTCGCGCGCGGTCGGGCTCGGGGAGGCACTTGCGCTT